>Ga0207646_10000039_pt1 | contig 188453 bp, 174 predicted proteins | sample KBSK5502metaG_FD_184343 | JGI IMG/M metagenome (GOLD analysis project Ga0207646, IMG submission 184343) | Corn, switchgrass and miscanthus rhizosphere microbial communities from Kellogg Biological Station, Michigan, USA - KBS K5-50-2 metaG... | ecosystem: Host-associated > Plants > Roots >...
GGGAGCAGACCTACAACTGCGTTCGCCCCCATCAGGCTCTCGGCTACCTCACGCCCCAGCAATTCATCACCGAGTGGCAATCCAAACGAAAGGAGTCCGAGTGTCACTAATCATGTGGACGAGTACACGGCCTTGACGAACCCTGAAGCTTCCAGTACCGTGGAGCGTCTCACCGAGCCTGCATGAAGATTCTGTTCGTTGCTTCCGAAGGGCTTCCATTCTCGAAAACCGGTGGTTTGGCCGATGTGGTTGAGGCGCTGCCCAAGGCGTTGGTGGGCATGGGCCACGAGATTGGCGTGGTTTTGCCGCGATACCGCGGCACGAAGGCGTCGAGCGTGCTCCTGCCCAGCTTGAGCATCCCCATGGGCGATCGTTTACGCTTTCCCGCGGTGGCGGATGGGTCGCAGGTCGCCGGCGTCCGCCACTACTTTGTGGACGACGCTGAATACTTCGACCGCGACCAACTCTACGCGGTGCAGGGAAAGGACTATCCGGACAACGCCGAGCGTTTTGGCGAGTTCGGCCGGGCCGCCATTGAGATTGCGAAGCAGGTGTGGCTGCCCGACGTGATCCATTGCCACGATTGGCAGTCGGCGCTGGTGCCGGTGCTGCTGCGTACGGTTTATGCAGCCGACCCCTTGCTGCGTGGCGTGCCTGTGGTCTTCACCATCCACAACATGGGCTACCACGGCCTGTTCCCGCGGGAGATCCTCGGGCGGCTAGGTTTGCCCGAGAGCCTTTTCCACATGGAGGCGCTCGAATTCTACGGCAAAGTAAACTTTCTGAAGGCTGGCTTGGTCTTTGCCGATTACCTGACGACAGTCAGCCGGAAGTACGCGCAGGAAATCCAGACGCCGGAATACGGGCACGGGCTGGATGGCGTGGTTCGGAAACGCGCCGATCGTCTCCAGGGCATCCTGAATGGCGTAGACTATTCCATCTGGAGTCCGGAGAACGACACGTTCATCGCCGCGAAGTATTCGGCGAGGGATCTCTCCGGCAAGCGCGCGTGCAAGAAGGACCTGCTCGAGCAGTTCAAGCTACCGGTCGAGGATCTGGTGCGGCCTGTGATCGGCATCGTCTCGCGGTTCACCGACCAGAAGGGTTTTGACCTGATCGCGCAAGTGGCTGATGAACTGCTGGTCGAAGAGCTCACTCTGGTGGCCCTGGGCGCGGGCGAGCCGAAGTACGAACAGTTGTTCCGTGATCTGGCCCGGCGCTTCCCGGGTAAAGTGGGCGCGAAGATCGCTTACGACAATGCCCTGGCGCACAAGATCGAAGCCGGCGCAGACATGTTCCTGATGCCGTCACGCTACGAGCCGTGCGGGCTGAATCAGATCTACAGCCTGCGCTACGGCACCGTGCCGGTGGTGCGCGCGACCGGCGGGCTCGACGACACGATCGAATCCTTCGACGCAAAGTCCGGCCGCGGCACCGGGTTCAAGTTCGACGCGTATGAGGGGCGTGCGCTGCTTGCCTGCGCGCGGCAGGCGCTGAAAACGTACAGGAACCAAAAGGCCTGGGGAAAGCTGCAGGCCAATGGCATGGCCAAGGATTTCTCCTGGCAAACCTCTGCGGCTGAATATGCCAGGCTGTACGAAGCGGCGCGGAACGCTCGCATCCCCCGCGCCGCTGGGACATCTAAATAATACCGAGGCTGGCCGTCAGGGGTCTCCGCCCCTCGATCGAAAGGGAATTTATGACTGAAAACATCAGCAACGTCAGCGACAGCACCTTCCAGTCCGAGGTGATCGAAGCCAGCAAGGCCCAGCCTGTTATGGTGGACTTCTGGGCCGAATGGTGCGGGCCATGCCACGCCCTGGCGCCGACCGTGGCCGAAATTGCCCAGGACTATTCCGGCAAGCTGAAGGTCGTTAAACTCAACGTGGACGAAAACATGAGCTCCGCTGGGCGCTTCAACATCCGCGGCATCCCCACGCTGCTGATCTTCAAGAGTGGCCAGGTGGCCGAGCAGATCGTAGGTGCCGTCCCCAAAGAGCAAATCACCAAAGTGCTGGCGCGGCACGTAAGCTGACCTGCCGGGGAACCCTGGTGGTGGGGTGGCGGTCCACGCGAGGCCAAGCTGTGCCCGCTGGTATTGCCGGCGCGGCGGCGAACCGCTTGCCTTCCTCGCAGGCGGAAGGTACGATGTTCGGCTAAGCTAGTCCCCGCGACGCCTTCCTTTGTTTCCTCAGTCTGGAATGGAAGGGAAGCGTGCGGTCAAGCGAACGCGCGAAGGTCCAGCCGATGAAGGTGATTGTTGTGGTGGGCGCGCAGTGGGGCGACGAAGGCAAAGGCAAGGTCGTTGACTACCTGGCGGGCTCCTTCGACTTCATCGCGCGTTGCGCTGGCGGACACAACGCCGGCCACACCGTCATCTTTGACGCACACCGCTTCATCCTTCAGCTCATTCCCTGCGGAGTTCTGCGGGCCGGCAAGCATGCGGTAATCGGCTCGGGCGTGGTGGTGGATCCGGCCGCGCTTGTCGCCGAGCTCGACAGCCTGGAAAAGGCCGGCATCGAGGTGGATGGCCGACTGCACCTGAGCAACCGTGCCCACCTGATCTTCCCCTATCACCGCCAAATGGAGAAGGCAGCCGAAGCGGCCCGCGGGGCTGCCAAGATCGGCACCACCTCGCGTGGCATCGGCCCGGCCTACGAAGACAAAATGGCGCGCCAGGGCCTGCGCGTCTGCGACCTGATGGACCCGGACGGCTTTCGCAAGAAGCTCGAGCGCGTGCTGGGCGAAAAAAACGCCATCTGCCAGGCGGCGTTCGGCGCTTCGCTGGACGTCGCCGGGCTGCTGGAACAATACCTTGCGCTGGGCGAGCGCATCCGCGGTTACGTATGCGACACATCCGCGCTGCTCAACGAGGCGCTGCAGCAGGGGAAATCCGTGCTATTCGAAGGCGCGCAGGGCACGATGCTCGATATCGACCACGGCACCTATCCCTACGTCACGTCGTCGAGCGCGACCGCCGGCGGCGCCTGTACCGGCCTGGGCGTGCCGCCGACGCGCATCACCAGCACCGTCGGCGTGACCAAGGCTTACACCACTCGCGTGGGCAGCGGGCCCTTCCCGACCGAAATGCGCGATCTCGAGGCCAGCGAGGTACGCAACCGCGGGCAGGAATACGGCGCCGTGACGGGACGCCCGCGCCGCTGCGGCTGGCTCGACCTCGCCATCCTGCGCTATGCCGTGATGATCAACGGCCTGGATTCGCTGGTGGTGACGAAGCTCGACGTCTTCGATACGCAGCGCGAGATCCAGGTCTGCATGGGCTACCGCTACAGGGGCGCGCCCGTCCGCGACCTGCCGGCCTCCGCCGAACAATTCGCTGGGGTCGAGCCGGTGTACCGCACGCTGCCCGGCTGGTGCGCTTCCACCTACGGGATCCGCGACGCCGGCGCGCTGCCGCAGGCCGCGCGGGATTATCTGAAATTCATCTCCGGTGAACTCGGCGTGGAGATCGGCATGATCTCCACCGGCCCGGAGCGCGACGCTACGATCATCCCGCCCGGCTCGAAGCTGGCTTCGTGGCTGTAGCCGGCGGAGACGCCTTGCGCGCACGATGCTCTCTTACACCGACGCCCGGCAGAAAGTCATTGAAGTCGTCACCGCGCGGCGCAAGCTTCCGCCGCGCGAGCGCGTAGAGGTCGGTCAGGCCCTCGGCCGCGTCCTGGCCGAGCAGGTGATTGCCGACCGCGACTACCCGCCCTTCGATCGTTCCACCCGCGATGGCTTTGCCGTCCGCGCTCGCGACGTCGCGGCGCCCGGCGCCACACTCGAGATCCTCGGCGAAATCAAAGCCGGCGGCACATTCAGTGGCACTATCGGCCCGGGCCAGTGCGTGCACATCATGACCGGAGCAGGCGTCCCGGCGAGCCTCGATGCCGTCGTGATGATCGAGCACACCAAGCCCTCGAAGAGTCGCGTGGTGATTGACCGATCCGTGGAGCCCGGCCAGAACATCGTGCGTCGCGGCAGTGAAGCGCGCGCCGGGCAAGTCTTGCTCACGCCGGGCACGCGGCTTGGCTATGCGGAACTCGCGCTCGCGGGCCAGGTGGGCGCGCATCGGCTGGAGGTGTTTGCCCGGCCGCGCGTAGCCATCCTTTCAACCGGCGACGAAGTAGTGGAGATTGACAAAAAGCCCGGGCCGTTTCAGGTCCGCAACGGCAACAGCGTTTCGCTGGCGGTCCAGACCGAGCTCGCCGGCGCCGTGCCGGTGCCGCTGGGCAACGCGCCCGACCGGATCGAAGAGTTGCGCGCGCGGATCGACCGCGGCCTCGAGGCGGACGTCCTGGTGCTCTCCGGCGGCGTCTCGATGGGGAAGTACGACCTAGTGGAAGTCGTGCTGCGCGAACTGGGTGCGGAGTTCTTCTTTGAAGGGGTGGCCATTCGTCCGGGGCGCCCCGCCGTCTTCGGCGCCCGCCGCGAAAAGCTTGTCTTCGGTCTCCCCGGCAATCCGGTCTCTACGATGGTGACCTTCGAGTTGTTCGTGCTGCCCGCGATTGACCTGTTGAGCGGAGCGGCACCCCGGCCGTTGCCATTCCTGCGCGCGAAGTTGGCTGCGCCGGTCAGCCAGAAGGCTGCGCTCACACATTTTCTCCCCGCGCAGCTCACCTGGTCGGCGGGCGAGCCGGTGGTGCGCGAGTTGCCCTGGCAGGGCTCCGGAGATATTGTGGTGCTGGCGCAGGCTAATTGTTTCCTGGTCGTGTCCGAGAACAAGCTTGAATGTGCCGCCGGCGACTGGGTGGACGTCCTGCCGCGCCGCGACGTTTTCTGAGGAGCGTTGCTGGAGCATGGCGAAGCTGACGCATTACCGGAAGAGCGGCGAGGTGGCCATGGTGGACGTCACCGCGAAGCCGGCGACCGCGCGGACTGCGGTGGCGCACGGATTCATCCACATCGCCCGGGCGGCGCTGGCGAAGGTGCGCCGCCTGGAGACGCCGAAGGGCAATGCGCTCGAGGTCGCGCGCATTGCGGGGATAGCCGCGGCCAAGCGCACGGCGGAGTGGATACCCCTTTGTCATCCGCTTCCGCTGACCCACATTGATGTGACCGCACGGCTGTGCCAGAATGGCGTGGAGATTCGTTCGCGCGTCTCTGCCACCGCGCAGACGGGCGTGGAGATGGAAGCGCTGGTGGCCGTTGCCGCCGCAGCGCTCACCATCTACGACATGTGTAAGGCCCTGGACAAGGGCATGGAAATCACCGACATCTACCTGGTGGAAAAGATGGGTGGCAGGAGCGGCTGCTATCTCCGGTCGCCGCGGCGGAACGCGCGCCCTGGTCCGCGATGATGCCCCCCCTCAAGAATGTCAAGGTGCTGGTCGTGGACGATAACCCACTGGTCCTCGACCTGATTGCCAAGGGCATGCATCCGCATTGCGAGGTCCTCACGGCGGCGGACGGCGCGGACGCCCTGCTGAAAATCGTGGACAACCCGCCGGACCTGGTCATCTCCGATTACAAGATGCCGGGCCTCGATGGCCGCCAACTGTACGAGAAGCTGCGCGGCCGCGAGCAGACGCGCGGCATCCCGTTTATCTTTGTCGCCAGCCGTGCGGACATCGAGGAGAAGCTGCGCCCGCTGGTGGACGGCGTCGAAGACTTCATCCCCAAGCCGTTTTTCGTAACCGATCTGGTCCGCACGGCCAAGAGAGTGGTGGACCGGTTGCAACTCGAGAAGTTGCAGCGGCGCGCGTCGCGCCCGGGCGTCATCCAGGGCCGGCTGGAAGAGATGAGCATCACCGACCTGATGCAATCGCTCGAACTAGGGCAGAAGTCGTGCCGGCTGACGGTGCGCCGCGGCGGTGAACAGTGCGAGCTGTTTTTCGCCGGGGGCCAGTGCAAGCATGCGCAGCTGGGATCGGTCGAAGGCGATCCGGCCGTCTATCAGGTGGTGCACTGGGCCGACGGGGAGTTTGAGATTGACTTCAACGCCGCCTCGGACCGCACCACGACGACGCGATCCACCACCGGCCTGCTGATGGAAGCCATGCGCTTGCTCGACGAAGCCAACCGCGACGCGGTGGAGAACTAGCCTCGCTGATGCGCGTTGCTCTGGTTACCGTCAGTGATTCAGCTGCGCGCGGGGCCCGCGACGACCGCTCCGGGCCGGCGTTGCGCGAGCAGTGCCAGAAGCTGGGCTGGCAGGTGATCTCCTCGCACGTCGTGCCCGACGAAGTTTCCTCGCTCCAGGCGCGCCTGATCGAACTGATTGATGCGGCCCTGGTGGACGTGGTCTTCACCACCGGCGGGACCGGCATCGGCCCGCGAGACACCACGCCGGAAGCGACTCTCGGGGTTTGCGACAAAGTCATTCCGGGGCTGGGCGAACTTATGCGGGAAAAGGGCCGGCAGGCAACGCCGCGCGCCGCGCTTTCGCGCGCGATCGCAGGCGTGCGCGGCCGGGCGTTGATCGTCAATTTGCCGGGCAGCCCGAAAGGCGCGGTGGAATCCCTCGCCGCCATTGCCGACCTGATTCCTCACGCGCTCGAAGTCCTTCGCGGCGCCCACCACGATTAGCCTTTTGGAGTGCGGGAGCCCGCCGCGGCGGCCCCTCGGCTTCACTCACAACAAGCGAGCCGCCGGACTCTAAAGCTTGAGCCCCACGGTTGACACGCAAGCTCTCCACATCAAGAATGTTGCCACTATGAAAGGCAAACTTTCGCAGCAGCGCATAGCCGTGCTGGGCGCCGGCAAAATAGGGAGCATCCTGCTCCGTGCGTTCCTCAAGCAAGGCCTAATCTCGCCGAAGCATGCCGTGGCTACCGTGCAACACTCGGAAAGAACGCAGGCCATTCGCCAGGAGCTCGGCATCCACGTCTCGACCGACAACCGCGCCGCCGCTCGTGATGCGGATATCCTCTTGCTCTCGGTAAAACCGCGGACAGTGCGCGAAGTCCTCGAGGAAATCCGCCCCGAGATCAGCGAGGACAAACTGGTGATCTCTGTGGCCGCTTCGGTTCCCACCGGGTATGTGGAAAAACATTTGCCCGCGAACGTTCCGGTGGTGCGCGCCATGCCCAATACGCCGTGTGCGGTGGGTTGCGGCATGACGGGCATTTGCAAGGGGAGCTATGCTGACGCAAACCACCTTGAGACGGCGCGTGCGCTGTTCGAAACCGTGGGACGCGTTGTCGTCCTGGACGAAAGGCACATGGACGCCGTCACCGGCCTCTCCGCGAGCGGGCCCGCCTTCGCCTATATCATCCTGGAGTCGCTGGCCGAAGCGGGCGTCAAGGTAGGACTGCCTCGGGACGTGGCCACGTTATTGGCTGCGCAGACCATGCAAGGGGCCGCGCGCGTGGTGCTGGAGACGGGACACCACCCGGCCCTGCTCAAGGACGAGGTCACCACTCCGGCGGGATGCACCATTGACGGGATCCTCGAGCTGGAAGAGGGCAAACTGCGCGTCACGCTGATCAAGGCCGTGGTCAGGGCCACGCAACGAGCGGGCGAGCTGCTCTTCGAGAAATAGCCCAGGCCCGGCCTGCTGCCCGACGCCGTTGGTGTCTTCCGCGGCGCCGGCCGCGATCAGCGGCCCGCATGAACACCAAGGCTCTGGCTGCGGCCTGACCGCTGTGTTAGCATGAAGCGTTCGCAGGCGAAATGCCCAGTCAATACATTCCGATCTTCATCTTTGCGGCACTGGCGGCGGCGTTTCCGGCGGTCACGCTGATCATTTTCAAATACATTCGCCCGGACATGCACGCAGTGGGCGCCAAGCTGAAGCCCTACGAATGCGGCGTTCCTCCCGAAAGCGACGCCCGGGGGCGCTATTCGGTCCGCTTTTATATCGTTGCCATCCTGTTCGTGATTTTCGACGTGGAGGCGATTTTCCTGTTTCCCTGGGCGGTGTTGTTCTCTACTCCGGACAACAGACTCCGACTTCCGCCGCTGTACGGCCTGGTGAGCATGTTTGTATTCCTGGGCATCCTGGTGGTCGGCTACGTCTGGCTCTACAAAAAGGGGGCCCTGGAATGGGTGTAGGTGTCCGGAGAAACTTGTGTTGCTGCAATCCCGATCGCCGAAAGACGTCGGGATTTTTTTTGCGCTGCCTGGGCAGCAAGGCGTTGACGCAGTTTTTCGCCGTATGTTAGAAGATACAGTTTAAGTTTTTCCGATTGCTGAGCTTGCGCTCAGCCCGCTGCACCCCGGTTCAATGGCCAACGACTCAGAGAAAAAGCAGCCACCTGCCCAATCCGCGGGAGGCAAGCCGTCTGCGCCAGTGACTCCCAAAGAGCCTGAGGAGCTTCCGCCGGACCTCGATTGGAACGTCCGCTCTCACCCGGCCGTCGAGTGGAAGCCCCCGGCTCCCGAGCCAGCCAAAAAAGAGGCGCCACCTGCGCGGCCAGCCGCACCTGCCGCGGCCGCGCCACCCAAACCCCCCGCTCCGCCTTCTCCTTCGGCAGCCGCGCCCGAAGCCAAGCCTCCTGGTCCTGCTGCACCTGAAGAGCCGGCGGCCCCTGCTGCCCCTGCAAAGCCCGCCGAACCGCCCGCCGCGCCTGTGCCTGCTGCGCCTCCGGCCGAGGCAGGAGCGTCGAAGCCTCCGGCACCGGTTGCGCCGGCCAAGCCTGCGGCGCCGGCTGCGGCGGCGCCGCGCCCGCCGACGCCTCCGCCGCCTAAGCCCGAGCCACTCGATAACGAGCTAGTCCGACGCTTCAAGGCGCGCTTCGCCGATGCCATTCATGAAGCATGGCTCGACCGCAAGCAGGCCATCCTGGTGGTCGCGCGGGAGCGCCTCTCCGAAATCGCACAATACGCCCGGGATGAAGAGAAGTTCGATTTCCTGACCGACCTGACCGCGGTGGACTGGCCCAAGCGCGAACAGCGCTTCGACGTTGTTCTGAACCTGTACTCGTTCTCGAAGAACGAACGGCTGCGGCTGAAAGTGCATGCTGGCGAGAACGAACCGGTGCCCAGCGCCGCCGGCGTGTGGGGCGCGGCGAACTGGCTCGAGCGCGAGGCCTACGACATGTTCGGCATCACGTTCGAGGGACACCCCAACTTGAAGCGCATCCTTTTGCCCGACGAGTGGCAGGGACATCCGTTGCGCAAGGATTACGACATCCTCACGCAGGACACTGCCTGGGTGCGCGAGAACCTGGGCATCGAGAGCGGGCAATAGCCGATGGGTGACGCGCGCACAACCGCCTCTCCCAACATCGAGACCACCGTGCTCGGGGCCGACGAGATCATCATCAACATGGGGCCGCAGCACCCTTCGACGCACGGGGTATTGCGCGTCAAGCTGAAGCTCGACGGCGAGAAGGTGGTGGGTTCCGAGTGCATCATCGGCTACCTGCACCGCGGCGTGGAAAAAATCGCTGAACACCGCAACTACCAGCAGTTTGCACCCTACGTGGACCGCATGGACTACGTCGCCGCGGTGTCGAACGGGCTGGGCTACTGCGAGGCGGTGGAAAAGTTGATGGGCGCGGAGGCGCCGCCGCGCGCGCGCGTGATCCGCACGATCCTCACCGAATTGCAGCGGATTGCCAGCCACCTGTTGTGGCTCGGCACGCACGCGCTCGATATCGGCGCGCTGACGCCCATCTTCTATTGCTTCCGCGAGCGCGAAGAAATTCTGAAGATTTTCGAGAAGTATTGCGGCGCGCGGCTCACCACGCATGCCTTCCGCATCGGCGGCCTGCAATACGAAGCCTACGACGAGATGGAAAAAGAGGTCGAGCGCTTCTGCAAGGACCTCGAGCACAAGATTGACGAGTACGAGGCCTTGCTGACGGAAAACCGCATCTGGGTGGGCCGCACGAAGGGCATCGGCGTGCTCACCGCGCAGGAGGCCATGGACCTCGGCGCCACCGGGCCGGTGCTGCGCGCCAGCGGCGTGAAGTGGGATGTCCGCAAGGCCATGCCCTATGCCGCCTACGACCAGTACAAATTCGAGATTCCCACGGGCCAGAACGGCGATACGTACGACCGGTACATCGTGCGCATCCAGGAGATGCGGCAGTCGCGCCGGATCTGCCTGCAAGCCATCCAGAACATTCCTTCGGGGCCGATCATGGCGCGCATCGGGAAAGTGCTGAAGCCGCCGCCGGGCGAGGTATACCACTCGATTGAAGCGCCCAAGGGCGAACTCGGCTACTATATCGTCAGCGACGGGACCACGCAGCCTTATCGCGTGCGCATTCGCCCGCCGTCGTTTGTCAATTTGCAGGCGTTCGACCGGATGGTGCGGGGTCACCTGGTGGCCGACGTGGTAGCCATCATCGGCACGATTGATATTGTCTTGGGGGAAGTGGATCGCTGATTTGCGCGGAGAAGACGGCCGAGTCACGCGCAGCCTGAATCCATGACGCACTCACTCGTCGAGTTCTTCAAACCCCACATCCTGCCGCTCCTCTATGCCCTGGTGATTGTGTTGGTGTTGCCGCTCATCGCGGGCTACGTGGTCCTGCTCGAGCGCAAAGTCATGGCCGATATGCAGGTGCGGCTGGGCCCGATGCGCGTGGGGCCTCACGGCCTGCTCCAGCCCATCGCCGACGCGCTGAAGCTCCTGCTCAAAGAAGACATCATCCCCGAAAACGCCGACTTGTGGATTTTCTGGCTGGCGCCGGTGCTCTCGGTGACGGCGGCGATGCTGGCCATGGCCGCGCTGCCGTTTGGCCCCGCGTTCCAGATCGCCGACCTCAACATCGGCCTGCTGTTCATCCTGGGCATCAGCTCGATGGGCATTTTCGGGATTGTCCTGGGCGGCTGGGCGTCGAACAGCCATTATTCGTTGCTGGGCGCGCTGCGCAGCTCGGCGCAACTCGTGAGCTACGAAACCGCCGCAGGCATGGCGTTGGTGAGCGCGCTGCTGCTGGCCGGCACGCTTTCGATGCACGGCATCGTCGAATTGCAGGCGCAGCAGGGCATGTGGTTCGTGTTCGAAGCCCCCATCGCTTTCTTCATCTATCTGGTGGCTTCGATTGCGGAGACCAACCGCGCTCCCTTCGACTTGCCCGAAGCCGAATCGGAGCTCGTGGCGGGCTACATGACCGAGTACAGCGGCTTCCGCTGGGCGCTCTACTTCCTGGCCGAGTACGCCAACATGATCGTGGTGGGCTCGATTGCCACGACATTGTTTCTGGGGGGCTGGCTGCGGCCGTTTCCGAACGTGCCCGCGCTGGATTTTCTCGATTACGTGCCCATACTGCTGATGCTGCTGACCGCGGGCTACTGCTTCTGGCGGGCTCCCCGCCAGCCGGTGAAGGTACAGAAGATGTTCCTGGCTGCCGTCGGTGGCCTGTGTATCCTGCTGGCGGCGATCCTGGCGGCACCGGTGTTTGGCGTGCCGTACTTCAGCAAGGCGGCCCTGCACGGCGCCTTCTGGTTTTTGCTCAAGGTGTTTCTCTACATTTATGTGTTCATGTGGTTGCGGTTCACCTTCCCGCGCTACCGCTTCGATCAATTGATGAAGCTCGGCTGGCACTTCATGATCCCCGTGGCCATCGTGAACGTAATGGGGATCGGGCTGGCGCTGGTCTTGAACCGGCAGTTCCATTGGGGACTTGCTCCGGCGCTGCTGGTTATGAATGTCGGGGTCCTGCTAGTGGCCGCGTGGCTGGCGTGGGTGGGCGAGCGGTACGAGACGCCGGTGGTGGGCGGCGCATAGGATGGGCCGGAGAGCGGCTCCGGCGGGTGCGTGAGGCATGCTGGATAAAGTCGTTTTCTATTTCTTTGCGGGCCTGGCGGTGATCTCCGCCATCCTGGTGGTGACGCGCCGCAACGCGGTGCATAGCGCCATCTTTCTGATCACCGCGCTGCTGGCCACTGCGGGCATCTTCCTGCAACTGCGCGCCGAGTTCCTGTTCATCGTGCAGATCATCCTGTACGTCGGCGGCATCATGGTGCTGTTCATCTTCGTCATCATGCTGGTGAATCTCGATGTCGCGCTGCATCAGGTGCAATTCAACCGGCAGTGGTTTGTGGCCAGCGTGCTGGCGCTGGTCCTGGCGGCGCAGGTCTTCTTCATCTTCTACGCCGCACAGAGGAGCGAGCCCGGTCGCGACACCCTGGGGCTTCCGCCGGCCGTGGCCGGGCGGCTCACGCCCAACACCGAACTAGTGGGCCAGACCCTGTTCCGGAATTACATGGTGCCGTTTGAGATTGCCTCGATTCTGCTGCTGGTGGCCATGATCGGGGCAGTGGTGATGGCGAAGCGGCGAGTGTGAGTGAGCGATGATTCCGACGAGCCACTATTTGTTCCTGAGCTTGGCGCTGTTCACGATCGGCGTGGTGGGCGTGCTCACGCGCCGCAACGTCATCATCATCCTGATGTCCATCGAGCTGATCCTGAACGCCGTGAACATCAACCTGGTGGCGTTTTCCCGCATGCTGGGCTCAGTGGACGGTCAGATTTTCGCCATTTTCATCATTACCGACGCGGCGGCGGAGGCAGCGGTAGGCCTGGGCATCATCATCGCGTTCTTCCGCAACCGCGAAACCGTGCTGGCCGACGAAATGGACATCTTGAAGTGGTGAGAGAGCGTACCGCGGCTTTGTCATTGCGAGTCCGCACCGGCGGACGAGGAATCTTTCAGAAGGATTCCTCGCCCCAACACAAATCGTTGGGCTCGAAATGACCGCCCATAGGCACGGGACCGGATTGAGCTGAGCCATGCCGACGCCATATTTTCTTGATCACATCTGGCTGATTCCGCTGTTCCCCCTGGCGGGCGCGGCGGTGATGCTGCTGGTCGGGCGGCGCCTGCCCAATTCCGCGGTGAGCTGGACCTGCGTCGGGAGTGTGTTCGTCTCCTTGCTTTTCTCCGTGGGCGCGGTCTGGCAGCTCAACCATCTCGGCGGCGCATACCCGCACTTCGAGAAGGTGCTGTTCGAATGGGTTCCCGCCGGGCCCACGCTGACCAGCGCCGGCAAGCTGACAAATTTCCTGGCGGAATGGGGCTTGCTGCTCGACCCGCTCTCGGCGGTGATGATCCTGGTGGTGAGCGGCGTCGGCTTCCTGATTCATTTCTACTCCATCGGCTACATGGGCCACGAAGGCGGCTACTATCGCTTCTTCGGGTACATGAACCTGTTCATGTTTTCCATGCTCACGCTGGTGCTGGCGAACAACATGCTGCTGATGTTCGTTGGCTGGGAAGGCGTGGGCCTGTGCAGCTACCTGCTGATCGGCTTCTACTTCCTGCGCAAATCGGCCGCCGACGCCGGCAAAAAGGCATTCATCGTCAACCGCATCGGCGATGCAGGCTTCCTGCTGGGAATCTTCTTGACGGTGAGCGCCCTGGGAACGCTCAAGTTTACCGAGTTTGGCCCGGCGCTCGCGGCGGGCCACTTCGCCGTGGGTGCGCCGGTGCTCACCGCGATCGGGCTGCTGCTGTTTACCGGCGCGACGGGCAAGTCGGCGCAGATCCCGCTGTACGTCTGGCTGCCGGACGCGATGGAAGGCCCCACGCCGGTCAGCGCGTTGATCCATGCGGCGACGATGGTTACCGCCGGGGTGTACATGGTCACGCGCCACAACGCCATCTACCAACTCGCTCCGATAGCGCTCGAAGTGGTCGCCGTTATCGGCGCTCTGACCGCGATCTTTGCCGCCTCGATGGGCATCTTGCAAAACGACATCAAGCGCGTGCTGGCCTATTCCACCATCAGCCAGCTCGGGTACATGTTCCTGGCCTGCGGCGTGGGCGCGTTCGCCGCCGGCATCTTCCACCTGATGACCCACGCGTTCTTCAAGGCGCTCCTCTTCCTCGGCTCTGGCAGCGTGATCCACGCGCTTTCGGGCGAGCAAGACATGCGACGAATGGGCGCGCTCGCCGCGAAGATTCGCACCACCTGGCTCACCATGTTCGCGGCCACGCTGGCTATCGCCGGTATCCCGCCATTCGCCGGCTTCTTCAGCAAGGACGAAATTCTCGGGAAGACGTTCGAGTACAGCCACGTCTTGTGGGTTGTCGGCTGGGTGACCGCGGGGATGACGGCGTTTTACATGTTCCGGCTGTTTTTCCTGACCTTCCACGGCGTCTCGCGCGTCCCCCACGACGTCGAGCACCATATCCACGAATCGCCGGGCACGATGACCGGGCCGCTGATGGTTCTCGCGTTTCTTTCCGTCGTGGGCGGCTGGGTGGGAATCGGCAGTCGCTTTGAGCATTACCTCGACCCCGCGATTGCCCGCTGCGCCGGGACGACTGCGGAAGTCTCCGCTGGCGCTCGCGGCGGCGCGGCCGAATACGGGCTGGTGATTGCTTCGGTGCTCATTGCCTTGGCGGGGATTTGGCTGGCCTGGCGCCTCTACCTGAAGCAACCCGATTTGCCGGGACAATTGGCGTCGAAGTGGGGTGGGCTTTACCGGCTGGTCTATCGCAAATATTACGTGGATGAGATCTACGACGCCCTGTTCGTGAACCGCGCGAAGGATCTGGGCACCACACTCGCCAGTTTCGATGCCAACGTGATTGACGGCCTGGGCGTGGACGGCGCAGGCTGGCTGACGCGCGCCACTTCGCGTCTTTCGATCTGGTGGGACACCTGGATCGTGGATGGCCTGGTGAACCTGGCCGCGCGGATCGTGTGGCTGTTCAGCTTCCCGGTGCGCATGGTGCAAACGGGCCTGGTGCCCAATTACGCGTTGCTGATCGTTCTGGGAGTCTTGATGTTCCTGAGCTACTACGGCTATCACTTGCAACTCTGGCGGCACTGAAAGGCGAGGGCAGACGTGATGGAATTCTTTCGACAACATATCCTGACAGTGGTGCTCTTCACCCCGCTGGTGGGGGCCATCCTCGCGCTGTTTATCCCGCGCGAAGAGGAGAACGCGCACCGCGTGCTCGGCAACGTCTTCGGGTTCCTGGGGCTGATTGTCTCCTTGCCGCTGATCTGGCGGTTCCATCCGGGCCTGCCCGGCTTCCAGTTCACCGAGAACTACGGCTGGATCCCCTCCATCGGGGCCCGCTACACGCTCGGGATTGACGGCATCAGCTTCCTGCTGGTGATGCTGACGACCGTGCTCGGCGCGATTTCGATCCTCTCGTCCTGGCACGCCATCCAGATCCGCGTGAAGGAGTATTACATCCTCTTCCTGCTCTTGCAGACCGGCATGCTGGGCGTCTTCATGGCGCTCGATTTCTTCCTCTTCTACGTCTTCTGGGAAGTGATGCTGGTGCCGATGTACTTCCTGATCGGCGTGTGGGGAAGCGACCGGCGGCTCTACGCGGCCATCAAGTTTTTCCTCTACACGCTGGCTGGCTCGGTGGTGATGCTGCTGGGCATCCTGGGCATGTACTTCCAGTATGCAAAAACCGCCGGCGCCTACACGTTCGACATTCCGACGCTGTTGGCGGCGACCTCCAATTTCTCGGCGAATCTTCACTGGTGGCTCTTCTGGGGATTCTTTTTTGCCTTCGCCATCAAGGTGCCGATGTTTCCGTTCCACACCTGGCTGCCCGACGCGCACACCGAAGCGCCCACGGCCGGATCGGTGATCCTGGCCGGAGTTTTGTTGAAGATGGGGACATACGGCTTCATCCGTTTTTCGCTGCCGCTCCTGCCGCAGGGTGGGCCAGGGCGCCACAGGATCATCATGGTGATGGTGACGCTCTCGATTATCGCCATCATTTACGGCGCGCTGGTCTGCATGATGCAGAAGGACATGAAGAAGCTGATCGCGTACAGCTCCGTCAGCCACCTGGGTTTCTGCACGCTGGGTATCTTTGCGCTTACGCCGATGGGGCTTTCCGGCAGCGTCATCCAGCAGATCAACCACGGGATTTCGACCGGGGCGCTCTTCTTGATTGTCGGCATCCTGTACGAGCGGCGGCACACGCGTCTAATTTCAGAGTTCGGCGGGCTTTCGACGCCCATGCCGAGTTTCGCGGCCATCTACATGATCATCACGCTCAGCTCGCTGGGCATGCCGCTGCTCAACGGCTTCATCGGCGAGTTCACCATCCTGCGCGGCACGTTCGAGGTGCCCCGGTACGGCATGATGTGGTCGTCCTGGGGCGTGATCGGGATCATCCTCGGCGCGGCGTACCTGCTGTGGCTCTACCAGCGGGTGATGTTCGGCGCGGTCACCAACCCGGCCAACGAGCATTTACTGGACCTGAATGCGCGCGAGTTCGCCACGCTGGTGCCTCTGGTGCTGCTGGCCTTCTGGATCGGGGTCTATCCGAAGCCGCTGTTCCGCGTGCTCGACCAGCCGGTGAAGGAGATCGTTGAGCGCGTCAACCCTGGCTACTACGGCGCGGAGCGCGGCACGCTGCCGCGCGCGCCGGCCGTGGCCCAAGTGGCGCGAATCCCGGAGAAGAAATAAGCTGCCACGATGGGTGCGGAGTTTTTCAAACCCGAAGACTTCCGGCTGATTCTCCCGGAGGTGCAGCTCGCCCTGTTCGGCCTGGGCATCCTGCTCACGGACTTCCTCCTCGAGGACCGCTACAAGTATTGGAACGCGGTGATGGCCATGCTGGGCGTGGGCTTCAGCGGGTATTCGCTGTGGCAGTTGCGCGGTCTGATCGCCGGAAACAATGGAAACAACGATCAGATCGGATTCAACGGCACTGTGCTGGTGGATCCCTTCTTTCTTTTCTTCAGCTTTATTTTTCTTGCGGCGACAGCGCTGGTGATTCTGCTCTCGGTGCACTACCTGGAGGTCGAAGCCGAGCACCACGGCGAGTATTACGCCCTGATGTTGTTCGCCACGATCGGCATGATGTTCATGGTCTCGGGCATCGACATCATCGTGCAGTTCATTGCGCTTGAGACGATGGCCATCAGCTTCTACGTGCTGACCGGATTCTTGCGCGGCGACCGCCGCTCGAACGAAGGTGCCTTGAAATATGTTCTCCTGGGTGCCTTCAGTTCCGGCATCCTGGCCTACGGCTTCTCGATCATGTACGGCCTGGCGGGCTCGACCAACCTGGTGGACATCGCCAATTCTTTCGCGCGGAAGCCCCCGAGCGATATCCTTGTGTTCCTATCCTTGGCGACCGTCTCCACGGGACTGTTTTTCAAGGTCGCGGCGGTCCCCTTCCACCAGTGGGCGCCGGATGTGTACGAGGGCGCGCCCACCTCGATCACCGCTTACGTCAGCGTGGCCTCGAAGACGGCGAGCTTCGCCCTGCTGTTGCGGCTGTTCCTTACCGCCTTCTGGCCTGCGCGCATCACCTGGGTGATGCTCCTGGCCGGAGTCGCAGTGGCTTCGCTGACCCTGGGCAACATCGCCGCCATCACGCAGACGAACGTCAAGCGCCTGCTGGCCTACTCCTCGATTTCGCACGTCGGCTACATCCTGCTGGGCTTGGTGGCGGGCAACAAGACCGGGTTGCAGGCCATGGCGTTCTATCTGTTCGTTTACGCGTTCTTTAACACCGGAGCCTTTGCCATCGTCATCATCCTTCGGCGCAAGGGCCTGATCGGCGACGAACTGGAAGACCTGAACGGCCTGATCCAGCGCAGCCCGGGTGCGGCGGCCCTGCTGCTGCTCTTCATGCTTTCGCTGGCGGGCATTCCGCCCACGGCGGGTTTCGTGGGGAAGTATTATATTTTCCTGGCCTTGATCGAAACGCGCCATTACTGGTTGGCAGTCTTCGCGGTGCTCTACATCGTGCCCGCGGTGTACTACTACTTCCGCCTGATCGTGCACGCCTTCATGCGCGAATCCACCGACCCGGTGCGGCCGACGGTTTCGGCCGGGCAGGCCGTGGCGCTGACGGTCGCGGGCTTTGTCGCGCTGGCGGCCGGCATCTATCCCGAGCCGTTTGTCCGCCTGGCCAACTATTCGCTGTTTATGCCGTTTGGTCCCCTTGCACGCTGAAGCGCCAGGTTCGCCTCCTCCAGAGCAGCCGCGGCGGCGGCGGTCGAATTTTGCTCGCCAGTTCAGCATGGCAATGGAACTGCCTTTCATCTTTGTTGGCGCGGTGGTGGTCGGAGGTGGATTCGGGTGGTTGCTTGATCACTGGCTTGGCACGAAACCATACTTGATGATCGTCTTCGGCGTCCTCGGCTTCTTCGCCGGGATTCGCGATATCCTACGGCGAGTGCCTGCGAGAGAGGATGATGAGCAGCCCGGCAGCTCAAAGCACTAAGGATTACAGGCGGCCGGAACGTCGCATCGCATGGCTTACGCTGGCTTTCGGCTTTGCAGCATCGCTTACAATGGCCGTGGGAATTTCGTGGCGTGCAGGCGCGGGCGTCCTCACCGGTGCGCTGCTGGCGTGGGTGAACTTCTATTGGCTCCAACACGCTCTCGATGCGCTCGTGCAGCTTTCCAAGGTGCAGCAGGGAGCCGGGCGCCCCTGGATCTCCACCTGGGTCTATGCGAAGCTCTTTGGGCGGTATGCCTTGATCGCTCTGGTGACGTATGTTATTGTGAGGCGTTTTGCACTCCCTGTTTTGAGCGTTCTTGGGGGGCTGTGCGCGCTCGGCGCGGCCACCATAGCGGGGAGCATCTACGAACTCATTGCTAGACCGGACTAAGGCATGGAACATCACGTCAGCTGGCTCACGCACCTCGCCAACAAGCTCCTAGGCAAGCTCGCCCTCTCGCTTCTGACTGCGCTCCACATTCATCCTGGAAACTCGGCCACTCCGATCCCCGAGTATGTCGTGATGTCCGGCGTGGTGTTGGTTCTGGGCATGATCGGTGCGCTTTGGCTCAGGAGCCGCCTCTCGGTCGAGCGCCCCGGGGTTGCGCAGCAGGTGGCAGAATTCCTCCTCACGAATCCGCTCGGGTATGGGATCCGTGACTTGCTCGATGAAAACGTAGCACACGGCGGCCGCGCGTTCGTTCCGATGGTCGGCTCCATCTCAGTCTTCGTTCTGCTGAGCAACTTGCTCGGCGTCATCCCCGGATTTAGCTCGCCGACCGTTCACCCCAGCGTTCCCCTGGCTTGTGCCATACTTACGTTTCTGCACTTCAATTGGGCGGGCATTCGGGTTCATGGCCCCTTGGGCTACCTCAAGTCATTCTCGGGTCCTGTTCGGTGGCTTGCCTGGTTGATTGCGCCGGTAGAGATGATCAGCACCTGCGCCCGCCTGCTGTCCTTGACAGTTCGTCTCTGGGCGAACATGTTTGCGAGCGAGCTGATTTATGTGATTTTTTTGGGGCTATTGGTCGCACCGGTGGAGCACCTGGCACATAAGAACATTGCCTTCGCGGGGGCGTGGGCTCTGTTGCCGCTGACCATCCCCGTCGTCTTCATAGGTCTGCACATCTTTGTGGCAGTTGTACAGACCTTTGTGTTCACCATTCTTCCTTCGATCTATCTCGGGATTGCTACTGCCGAGGAGCATTGATCCGGCATGTTCGCTCACCCGCGTGAGGTCGGTCTGCACGAGGGGTGACCGGCAACCACCTCCGGGGAGCAAATTCATACTCAAGGAGAAGCAGATGAAGAGACTCGCGGTAGTGCTGTTGGGTCTGCTCGCGCTGGCGCTCGTGGCTCCTTCGGCATATGCCCAGGGGGCGGAAAAGGCAGCGGGTGGCACGAATTGGGTTGCTATCCCGGCAGCGTTCAGCATGGCGTTGGCTGCATTTGGCTGCGGCCTTGCTCAGTCGCGCGTGGCTGGCAACGCGGTTGAGGGGATGGCACGGAATCCTGGCGCCGCGGACTCCATCCGTGGGGGGATGATTCTCGGTCTGGTCTTCATCGAGACTCTCGCGCTGTTCACCTTGGTGATCATCTTCTCCAAGGTGTAAGAGGCGCATTCGACCCGGAGGCTCGCAGCAACGAGCCTCCCGGCCTTTTGTTTCTGTGGAGATGGGCTTCTAGCCCGCCTCTTTCGGGTTTGTGCCTCCCGACGCTGTCTGTCGGGAAGATGTGGAGAAGTTGGCGTTCGGGAAGACAGGAGTCTGAGGCCCCGGACTACAGTGGGTCTTTAGCGCAGAGAGAGGGCCGACTGGGTGGCGAAGCTCATGACCGCGCTGGGGAAGAGGCCCAGGTAGATGGTTCCCGCGGCGGTAAGCAGCAGGACCAGCGCCACGGCAGGCGGGAAGGGCGCGGGCGTCCATTTCTGCTGCGGCTCGCGCATATACATCACCACGATGACCCGCAGGTAGTAGTAGGCGCCGATCACGCTGTTGATGGCCATCAGCGTCACCAGCCACAGCAGCCCTGAGTTCACCGCCGCCTTGAAGATGTAGAATTTCCCCAGGAAGCCCGCCGTCACCGGAAGCCCCAGCAGCGAGAACAGGTACAGCGTCAAGCACGCCGCGGCGACCGGTTGCTGCTCGCCCAGCCCGGCGTAGTCGTTGATTTCGAGGCGCTGCTCTCCGGCGCCGCCCAATTGCGCGACCAGGATGAACGCGCCGAGCTTCATCAGCGCGTACGCCACCAGGTAGAACAGCACCGCGGCGATGCCGATCTCATTGCGCGCTGAAAACGCCACCAGGACGTAGCCGGCATGCGCGATCGAGCTGTACGCCAGCATGCGCTTGAGGTTGGTCTGGACCAGCGCCGCCAAATTCCCGACAAACATCGTCAAGGCCGCCGAAACCCACACCACCAGGAACCAAGTGTCGCCAGCAGCAGGGAAGGCAACGAACAGGATGCGCAGCAGCAGCGCGAATGCCGCCGCCTTCGGCCCGGAGGAGAGCAGCGCGGTCACCGGCGTGGGCGCGCCCTCGTAGACATCCGGCGTCCAGATCTGAAACGGCGCCGTGGCCACCTTGAAGGCGAGGCCGACGAAGATCATCCCTAGGCCCAGTGTGAGCAGCAGGCCGATCGCCTTTCCGTCGGTGACAGCCGCCTGCACGTCTTCGAGCCGCGTCGTGCCGGTGGCGCCGTACACCATCGCCACGCCGTAGAGGAAAAACGCCGTGGCAAACGAGCCAAGCAGGAAGTATTTCAAGGCTGATTCGTTCGACTTGGGGACGTTGCGGCGGTAGCTGGCCAGGATGTAGCTCGAAATCGAGCTCACCTCGAGGCCGAGGAACGCCGTCACCAGTTCCTGGGCGCTGGCCATGACGCCCATGCCGACGGTCGCAAACAGCACCAGCGCATAGTATTCGCCCTGCGGAAGCTGCTCGCGCGCGAGATAGTCCTCCGAGCCCAGGATCACCAGCAAAGCCACGGCACCCACAACCACGTGAACGAACACGCTGAAGCCGTCAATGCGCAGCAGGCCGGAAAACGCTGTCCCGAGATGTATGGCTGGAAGGGCCGTAGCCCCCAAAGCCAGTGCGGCACCCAGCACGCCCAGGCCGGTGACAGCACTCTTGCGCGCGCGCGGAACGAACGGATCAATCAGCATCACCAGCATGCCGAAGGCGCATAGCAGCAGTTCCGGTGCCAGGCGGTAAGCGTCTTCGAGCGAAGGGAACACTTACGGCCTTCCCGGTCCTTGCTGCGCGTCCTGGGCGGCGGGCGGCGAAGGCTTCGCCGCGAGTGTTCCGGTGGGCGCGCCGGCGGATCTCGCCAGATAGCTCTGCGGCCGGGCCATCTGGTTGAGCACGTTCTGGCTCGAGGCTTCCATGCGGCGGGTGAATAGCGGCGAACTGATGCCCATGAAAAGGATGACAACCGCCGCCGTGAACAGGATGACGCGCTCGCGGCGCGTGGCGTCGGGCAGCGAGCGGTTCTTTTCGACGGTGACGTCCCCGAAGACCACTCGCTGGTAGGCCCACAGCAAATAGACGGCGGAAAGGATCACACCCGTCGCAGCAAACGCTGCCCAGCCCGCGTGGCGCTCAAACGTGCCCAGCAGAATCAGGAATTCGCCGACGAACCCATTCAGCATCGGAAGCCCCAGCGACGACAGGCAGACAAACAGGAACAGCGCCGAAAACACCGGCATCGGCGTGGCCAGGCCGCCGTACTCGGCGATCAAGTGCGTGTGGCGGCGATCGTAGAGCATCCCCGCGACCAGGAAGAGCGCTCCGGTCGAAACGCCGTGGTTCAGCATCTGGTAGAGCGCGCCCTGGATGGAAATGTTGTTGAACGCAAAGATGCCGAGCACTACAAATCCCAGGTGGCTCACCGACGAATACGCGACCAATCTCTTCAAGTCGGGCTGCACCATGGCCACCAGTGCGCCGTAGAGGATGCCGATGATGGCCAGCACCGCGATGTAGGGCGCTAGGCGACGCGACGCGTCGGGAAAAAGCGGCAGGCAGAAACGCAGCATGCCGTACGTGCCCATCTTGAGCAGGACCCCGGCCAGGAGCACCGAGCCGGCCGTAGGCGCCTCGGTGTGCGCATCGGGGAGCCACGTGTGCAGGGGGAACAGCGGCACCTTGATGGCAAACGCCAGGAAAAACGCGCCGAACAGCATCAGCTCGGCGCGGCGAGTCAGGGTGGTCTGCCCGGTCTGCAGCAGGAGCTGGATCACCGGCAGGTCGAACGTGCCGGTCAGATTGTAGAGCCACAGGATGCCGATCAGCATCAGGATGGAACCGAACATGGTGTACAGCACAAATTTCAGCGTCGCGTAGATGCGCCGCTCGTGTCCCCAGATGCCGATCAGGAAATACATCGGCATCAGCATCACTTCCCAGAAGACGAAGAAGAGGAACAGATCGAGCGCCACGAAGACTCCGATCATGCCGGTCTCGAGCACCAGCATCATCAGGAAGAATTCGCGGACACGCGTGGTGATGCTTGGCCACGAGGCCAGCATGGCGAGCGGCGTCAGGAACGTCGTCAGCAGCACCAGAAACACGCTGATGCCGTCCACGCCCACGTGGTAGTGGATGGGCGGTGAAGAGATCCACGCGTGCAGCTCCTCGAACTGATAAAGCGCGTTGCCAGCCTGGAAGCCGCGCAGCAGGAGCAGCGAGAGAACGAATTCGGCGCACGCCGTCAACAACGCAAAGAGCCGGATCCAGGCGTGATCGTCACGCCGCAGGATCAGCAGCGCCGCCGAGCCCGCCAGCGGCAGAAACGTGATCGCGGTCAGCAGGTTGGCGCTCTGCACGCTACCTCGCCATCCAGGGGAAGAGTCGCAAAAACCACGGCATCCAAATCAGAAAACTCGTGAAAGCGACGGCGCCGACCACGACCCACGCTGCGTAGCTGCGCGTATTGCCCGATTGCACCTGCCGCAGCCGGTCGCCAAAGCCCCGCGCCACACGCGCGATGCCGTTCACCGAGCCATCAATCGCGCCGTCGTCTATCACCCGCCAGAACAGCTGCGTGGAAAGCCAGACCAGCGGCCGCACAATCATCCAGTCGTACAGTTCATCCACGTAGTACTTGGCGAGCAGTAGCTGGTACGGCGCGTGGAACGTTTCCGCCAGCCGCTTGGGAGTCTGCGGCCGGAGAAGGTAAAACCACCAGGCCACGAGAAAACCGACGAGAGCCACGATCACCGGAGGGCCCGTCACCGCGCGCAAGAATTCCAGGAAGGGATTGGAGCGCGTTTGAAACAACTGGTGCGCAGACGAGGCAGCGCCGTCGTGCGCTGCTCCAGAAGCGCTGAAAACCGGGCGGAGAAACGTTGCGAAGTGGTCCGTGCCACCAACCAGATGCGGTGCGGCCACCCAGCCACCCGCCACGGAGAGCACGGCCAGCACGACTAGCGGCGCGAGCATGTTTTTCGAAGATTCGTGGACGTGCGTCTGCCGCTCGTCGTAGCGCGGGGCGCCGTGAAAGGTCAGAAACACCAGCCGGAAGATGTAAAACGACGTCAGCAGCGCGCCGGCAAGGCCCAGCGCCCACAACGCAATATTGGCATACGGCCCCGAGCGCGCCGCCGCCAGGATTTCATCTTTGCTGAAGAAGCCGGCAAGGAGCGGCGCGCCGGCGATGGAGAGCGCGGCTGCCAGCATCGTGCCGTAGGTCCAGGGGATCTTCTTCCGCAGGCCGCCCATGCGCCGCAGATCCTGTTCGCCTCCGAGTGCATGGATCACGCTGCCAGCGGCCAGGAAGAGCAGTGCCTTGAAGAAGGCGTGCGTCATCAGGTGAAAAATGCCCGCAGCAAACGCGCCCACGCCGCAGCCGAGGAACATGTAGCCGAGCTGGCTGATGGTCGAATACGCCAGCACTTTTTTGATATCGGTCTGCACCAGTCCGAGCGTGGCAGAATAAAACGCGGTGAGCGCGCCCACAATGGCCACCGCGAGCATCGCCAGTGGAGCGTGCTCGTAGAGCACGTGGAAGCGCGCGACCATGTAAACGCCCGCCGCTACCATGGTCGCGGCATGGATCAGTGCGCTGACCGGCGTGGGGCCCTCCATCGCGTCCGGCAGCCAGACGTACAACGGAAGCTGCGCCGATTTGCCGATGGCCCCGGCCAGCAGAAGCAGGCAAATCGAGGTGAGCACGCCCTGCCCCGCGCTTTCGATCGGTCTCTGCCCGGCCGCGCTGAGCACCGTCGCGTAGTCCACCGAATGGAACGTCCAGAAGGTCAGCAGGATGCCCAGGGTGAAGCCCAAGTCGCCGATGCGCGTGACGATGAAAGCCTCCTTGCCGGCGTCAGCCGCGCTTTTCTTTACAAAATAGAATCCAATCAACAGGTAACTGCATAGGCCGACTCCCTCCCAGCCCACGAACAGCAGCACGAAATTTGCCGCCATCACCAGCGTGAGCATGAAAAACATGAACAGGTTCATGAAAGAGAAGAAGCGCGGGTAGCCGCCCTCCCGGGCCATGTAGCCGGTCGAGTAGATGTGGATCAGCCAGCCCACGCCGCTGACCACCAGGATCATGACGATGGTGAGCTGATCGATTTGCAGGGAGAAGTCGGCGCGGAAACTCCCGGCGACGATCCAGGTGAAGAACGATTTGATGATGGGGATCTGGTCCGGCTGCAGGCGGGCGAACTCGCGCACCAGCTCGAGCGCGGCGGCGAAGGCCAGCGTGGTCGCGCCGACGCCGACGGCATCCACCCAGCGCTTGGGCCAGTGCCGGCCAAGCAGCCCATTCAGCGCCGCCCCGAGGAGCGGCAGCGCCGGGAGGATCCACACGTGATCGAGCACGAACATCAGAGCTTCAACAGGTCCACGCGTTCGACATTGAGCGACTGCCGGTTCCGCGAAATCAGGATGATGATGGCCAGGCCCACCGCGGTCTCGGCGGCCGCCACCACGATGACGAAAAAGACGAACACCTGCCCCTGTAACTGGCCATACGCGCGGCTGAAGGCCACGAACGCCAGATTGACGGCGTTGAGCATCAGCTCGATGGCCATGAAGATGGTGATGATGTTGCGCTTGAAAACAAAGCCCACCACGCCCAGGCCGAACAGCACGGCACTCAGCACCACGTAATAGGAAATGGGCACCACGCTAGCTTTCCTTGCGCGCCAGCACCAGCGCGCCCAGGATGGCGACGAGGATCAGAATCGAGGTCAGCTCAAAGGGGAAGACGAAATCCTGGAAAAGCATCATGGCCAGCTTGCGGGTCGGCACAGCACCCACAGCCGCCGCCCGCGGAGGCACGGCGTGCGCCACCCAGTAGGCCAGCAAGAACAGCAGCAGAATCCCCAGCGGCAAGCCGACGTAGCGCGCCATGCGGCTCAGATCCGTGCGCTCTTCCACGCCGGCATTGAGCAGCATGATAACCAGAACAAACAACACCACGATCGCCCCGGCGTAAACGATGATCTGCACTGCGGCGATGAACTCCGCGCCGAGCAACAGATAGAGCGCTGCCAGCGCCACCATCACCACGATCAGCGATAGCGCGCTGTGGATGGGGTGACGCTGCAGGATCAGGCTCAGTGCGCCGGCCACCGCGATGGCCGCCAGCACGAAAAAGAGCGCCAGCTCCACGGTCATGGTTTGGCCGCCACGACGGCCAGGCTGGTCAGCACGACGTTGGCGAGCGAAACCGGCAACAACAGCTTCCAGCCCACGGCCATCAACTGGTCATAGCGGAAACGCGGCAGCGTGCCGCGCACCCAGACGTAAATGAACAGGAAAAAGAGAACTTTCAGCAGAAACCAGAACGGCCCTTGGACGAAGTCCACCACGCCGGGCCGCATGAACAGATATGCGGCGCCGCAGAGCACCAGCCCGAGCGCGGGCAAGACGACCCGGCCGAAGCGCGTGATGTAGCCCACGCCATAGAAAATCAGGAGCGCACCGCCAACGGCGAACCCGATGCTCGGCAGGTAACGCGTCCACGCCAGGGCGGCGACCTCCGGGAACGGTGAAAGCCACCCGCCGAAAAACAGAATCGTCGCCAGGCACGAGACCGTCACCATGCTGGCGTATTCGCCGAGGAAGAACATTGCGAATTTAAAGCTCGCGTATTCGGTGTGGAAGCCCGCCACCAACTCCGATTCCGCTTCAGGCAGATCGAACGGCAGGCGGTTGGTTTCCGCGACCGCGGCGGTGAAAAAGCACAGGAAGCCGAGTACCTGCGGCAGGGGTGGCGCAAGGATGTTCCACCGCGGCAGGAAGCCCCAGGAGAAGCCCTGCTGCGCGGTGATGATCTCGCGCAGGTTGAGCGTCCCCGCCATCAGCAGCACGCCCACCGCCGACATCGTCAACGCCAGTTCGTAACTGACCATCTGTGCCGCGCTGCGCAGCCCGCCGAGCAGCGGGTACTTGCTGTTCGACGACCATCCGCCCAACGCTACGCCGTACACCCCAAGCGAGGTGATGGCGAACAGGAACAGCAGGCCGATGCTCACGTCGGCGACGGCAAGCCCGGTGCGCTGGCCGAACATCTCGAACTCGCTCGGGCCGAACGGAATCAGCGCAATCGCCGTCAGCGCCAGCGACATCGAGAGAAACGGCGCCAGATAATAGACAAAGCGGTCCGCGCCCAGCGGCGTGACGTCTTCCTTGAACAGGAACTTCAGCCCATCGGCCAGCGGTTGGAGCAGGCCGTGCGGCCCGGCGCGGTACGGCCCCCAGCGCGACTGAATGTGCGCCACCACCTTGCGCTCAAACCAGGTCAGGTACGCCAGCGCGGTCATCAGCAAGAACAGCAACACCACGACCTTGATCACAGAAACGCTCAGGACCGGGTGCTGGGTAACGAAGTCGCTCACGGCTTCGCCACGGCCTCGGGAAGGGAATGGATCATCGCGCAGTAGCGTCCCAGGGTGCCGCTCGTGAACAGCGTGTCCCGGGAAGAAAAAATCGCACCCGCAGGCACGTCGTACGCCGCTCGGGCGTCGGCGGGCGGATGGGGCGCGGAAGGCTCGGCGCCGCCGGCCAGCAGATTGGCCCAGGAAACTCCGTACCCGGGCACGGCCTGCCGGATTTCCTCAAACGCCGCTTCGGGCGTGCGGAAAGGGATCGCGCGACCCATCCCCAGCCGCGCCAATTGGTGAGAGAGCAGCCGCAGGACGTCGAAGTCGGTGCGCGGGCCCATCGCGTCCGCGGCCTTGCGCAGCAATTGCACCTCGCCCGCAGTGTTGGTCACCGTGCCATCTTTCTCGTAGGCGCAGGCGGCGGGGAAAACGACGTCGGCGCGTTCCGCCGTCTCGGTGAGAAACATCTCGTGGATGACCAGCAATTCGAGGCCGCCCAGCCGGCCAGCCTCCGAGACGCCGAACGTCTTCACCGGGTTCGCACCCACGACATAGAGGGCCTTCATCCGGCCCGCGGTCGCGGCGTCGAGCATCTGGCGCGCGGTGAGGCCGGGCTGCGCGGGCAGCGCCACGCCCCAGAGTTGGCCGAAGCTTTCGCGCGCGCTTGCATCGCTGACAGGCGCATAGCCGGGCAGGCGGTCCGGCAGCACGCCCATGTCGGCTGCGCCGCGCGAGTTGGCATAGTCGCCGAGCGCCATGAAGCGCGTCTGGCCGGCCAGGCGCGAGCCGTATGCGACCAGATCCCGCGTGGCCGCCCCGCTCACTTCGGCGCCGAAGGCAATCACCACGTCGGTTTCCTTTGCGAGCGCGTCCTTCAGAGGCATCAGCTCGAGCAGCGCTTCCGCATCCAGCGTGCCCTTGCCGGTCGCGAGCCAGTGCAGGACGCCCGGCTCCGCCCCCTCCGGCACGCGGACGAACTGCCGCGCCTGACGACGCAGCTTGATAGGCTGCGCGTTGATGACGTAGAGGCGCGCGCCGTACAGGCGAATCGCCGCGCGGATCTTCCAGGCAGCCAGCGGACTCTGCTCGGTCGGATTATTGCCGACGAGCAAAATGGCTTTCGCCGTTCCGAGTTGTTCGATGGTGGCAAGCCGCTGCGGAGCGTCCGCGCCCAGCGCGGTGATCAGGCCGGCGTAGTCCGCTGTGCGGTGGTGGTCGAGGTTATTTGTGCCGACAGCGCCGCGGGCTAGGCGGCCGAGCAGATAATTCTCTTCATTCGTCGTGCGGTTCGAACCGACAAAGCCGATGGCGTCGGGGCCGTATTTCTCCCGCACCTGTCGCAGCCGCGCGGCGACTTCCGCCAGCGCGTCCTCCCAGCTTGCCGGCTCGAGCTTGCCGTTGCGCCGGACCAGCGGTTGCTTCAGTCGCTGGGGGTGCTGCGTGAAATCGAAGGCGTAACGGCCCTTCAAGCACAAGAACTCGTTGTTGATGCCGGAGAGATCGCGGTTATTCGCGCGGAGCAACTCGTTGTTGCGCACGCTCAGCGTGGCTTTACAGCCGTTCGAGCAATGCGCGCAGACCGTCGGAACGTATTTCATCTCCCACGGACGCGTCTTGTAGCGGTAGGTGCCGCTGGTCAGCGCCCCCACCGGGCAGATGTCGATGCACATGCCGCACTCTTCGCAGTCGAGGTGGTCCTCGCGGTTGGGGATGATCACCGAGTGCGCGCCGCGTTCGCCCACTCCCAGCGCCTTGACGTCCATCCCTTCATCGCACACGCGCACGCAGCGAAAGCAGAGGATGCACCGCGGGGCGTCGTAATAGACCACCTCCGACCATTTTTCCTCCGGCTGGTGGATTTTTTCTTCGACGAAGCGGCTGTGATCGGCGCCGTAGCGGAACGTCATGTCCTGCAATTCGCATTCGCCGCCCTTGTCGCAAACGGGGCAATCGAGCGGGTGATTGGTCAGCACGAATTCGAGCATGGCCTTGCGGGCCTCGTGCACCTGCGGGGTATCGGTGTGCACCACCATGCCGTCCGACGCATACAGCGTGCAGGCCGTTTGCAGCTTCGGCGCCTTCTCCACCTCCACCAGGCACATCCGGCAGGCCGCCTGGAGCGAAAGCCCCGGGTAATAGCAGAACGAAGGCACTTCGATGCCCAAGCGCCGGGCCGCTTCGATGATGAGCGTTCCGGGCGGGACCACGACCGCGCGGTCGTTGATCTTCAGCGTGATCTGCCTCTGTTCTGCCATGTTCCTAGTGCGCTCCGGCCAGCACTTCGGCGGGCTTGTACGGGCAGCGGCCGCGCAGGTGCTCTTCGAACTCATGCGGCCATTTCTTGACGATGCTGATCGTGGGCAGCGCCGCGGCGTCGCCTAGCGGGCAGAATGTGTGGCCCAGCATGTTCTTGGCGAGCTCGCCGATCAGTGGGATGTCTTCCGCGCGGCCCCCGCCCTCGTGGAAGCGGTCGAGCATCAGGCGCAGCCAGTGGGTGCCTTCGCGGCAGGGGATGCACCAGCCGCAGGACTCGTGCGCGTAGAAGTGCATGATGCGCCGCGCCAGATCCACCATACAGGTCTTCTCGTCGATCACCACCACGCCGCCCGAGCCGAGCATCGAGCCCGCGTTCGCCAGCGAATCGAAGTCCATCGGAAGGTCCGCTTCCCCGGCCTTCAGCAGCGGGCAGGAGCTCCCGCCCGGGATGACAGCCTTCAGCCTTTTGCCGTTGGCCATGCCGCCGGCCACTTCTTCGATCATCCGCCGCAAGTTGTATCCCATGGGCAGCTCGTAGATGCCGGGGCGGTTGACGTGCCCGGAAATGCAGAACAGGCGCGTGCCGCCGTTTTTGGGCGTGCCCAGGTTGGCGAACCACTCAGCGCCGTGGAGAATGATCGCCGGAACCGACGAGAGCGTCTCGACGTTGTTGATCACCGTCGGGCAGCCGTAGAGGCCCACCACGGCGGGGAAGGGCGGGCGGATGCGCGGGTAGCCGCGCTTGCCTTCGAGCGATTCCATCAGCGCCGATTCCTCGCCGCATTCGTACGCGCCCGCGCCGGTATGGCTACACAGGTCGAAGTCGAAGCCGCTGCCGAGGATGTTTCGCCCCAGGTAGCCACCGGCGTAGGCCTCAGCGATCGCGGCGTCCAGGATGTTCATCACGTAGCGATACTCGCCGCGGATGTAGATGTAGCCCTGGTGCGCGCTGACGGCCCTGGCGGCGATGAGCATTCCCTCGATCAACTGGTGCGGGTCGAACTCCATCAGCGGGCGGTCCTTGCACGTGCCGGGCTCGCTCTCATCGGCGTTGGCGATGATGTATTTGGGCTTGGTCGTGTCTTTGGGAACGAAGCTCCACTTCGCACCCGTGGGGAAGCCGGCGCCGCCGCGCCCGCGCAGGTTCGACTTCTTCACTTCCTGCGTCACCTGTTCGGGCGTCATTTGCTTCAGAGCTTTTTCGAGCGCCTGATAGCCATCGTGCTTCAGATATACGGCGAGCGTGTGCGAATCCGGAATGCCGAAGCGCTGGCTGATCACCGGCACCTCGGCCGGGTGGCGCTCGTGCAGCGCCCCTGAGGTGTGTGGCGCCGCCGCGGGCTTGCTGCCCGAGTCGAGTTCGTCAATGAGAGCGTCCACGCGCTCTGTGGTGAGGTTCTCGTAGAAGTCGTAGTTCACCTGCAGCGCCGGCGCGCCGGTGCAGGCGCCGATGCATTCGACCTCTTCGACGGAGAACAAGCCGTCTGAAGTGGTCTGTTTGTTCCCGATGTCCAGCTTCCGCTGGACGTGCTCGTAGATGCGCTGGCCGCCGCGCAGCATGCAGGAGATGTTAGTGCAGACTTGTACATGGAACTTTCCCGCAGGCCGGCGCCGCAGCATCGAGTAGTAGGACAGGGTCTCGGTGACCTGCAGGGCGTTCAGGTCGAGCCGCCGCGCGATCTCCGCGATCATTTCGTCGCTGATCTGGCCGAAGTGGTCCTGCGCATAGAGCAGCATAGGGACCAGCGCGGACCGCTTCACCGGATAGCGCTTCAATAGCTCGTTGAACTTCGCTTCCAGTGGCGTGGGCAGGGGCATGGTTCGTCTTCACTCACCCCAAGTCAGCGATCCACTTCTCCCAGGATGATGTCAATGGTCCCGATGCAGGTGACCACGTCAGCGATCAGCCGGCCCTCGACCAGCTTCGGCAGCGCCTGCAGATTGATGAACGATGGCGCGCGCACCTTCACGCGCCACGGCTTGGGCGAGCCGTCGCTGGCGACGTAGAAACCCAACTCGCCGCGCGGCGATTCGATGGCCTGATAGACCTCGCCGGGCGGCGGCGAAAAGCCTTCGGTGTAAATCTTGAAGTGGTAGATCAGGGCCTCCATCTCCGTTTTCATCTTTTCGCGTTCGGGCGGGATGATCCCCGGCGCCTCGGTGCGGATGGGGCCCTCGGACGGAATCTTCTGCATCGCCTGGCGGACAATCTTCAGGCTCTCGCGCATCTCGGCCACGCGCAGCAGGTAGCGCGCGTAGCAATCACCCTCGGTGCACGTGGGCACATCGAATTCAAACTCGTCATAGCTCGAGTAGGGAAAGAATTTGCGCACGTCGTAGGCCACGCCGGTCGAGCGCAGCGTCGGCCCGGAAACGCCCAGGGCAATGGCGTCGTCGGCGGTCAACACGCCGATGCCCTTGGTGCGCGCCAGCCAGATGCGGTTTTGCGTGAGCAGGCGCTCGTATTCTCCAATCCGGCTTGGGAACATCTTCACGAACCGCTCGATGTGCTGGACCCAGCCCGGCGGGGGCTCGAGCGCCAGCCCGCCAATGCGGAAGTAGCTGGTCATCATCCGCTGGCCGGAGACCAGCTCGAAGATCTTCATGAGCTCTTCGCGCTCGCGGAAGCAATAAAGGAACACGGACATCGCGCCCAGGTCGATGGCGTGCGTGCCGAGCCAGACGAGGTGCGAGCCGATGCGCGTCAGCTCGGTAAGCAGCACGCGGATGTATTGCGCGCGCTTGGGCACTTCGAGCCCGAGGAGTTTTTCGACCGCCAGGCAGTAGCAAAGGTTGTTCGAGAGCGGAGCCACGTAATCGAGCCGGTCGGTCAGCGTGATGGCCTGGGAGTAGGTCTTCGCTTCGCAGCTCTTTTCGATGCCGGTGTGGAGGTAACCGATTTCCGGACGCGCCTTGAGGACGGTTTCGCCGTCGAGCTCCAGCACCACGCGCAAGACGCCGTGCGTGGACGGGTGCTGCGGGCCCATGTTGAGCACCATCGTCTCGGCGGCGCCGGTGACCGTGTTGACCGTCGTGGTCACGTCTCGAACCCTCAACCGCAACTCAGCGGTACCCCTCCACCGGATAATCTTTGCGTAGCGGATGGCCTTCCCAGTCCTCCGGCATCAGAATACGCCGCAGGTCGGGATGGCCTTCGAAGCGCACGCCGAATAAATCGAAGACTTCGCGCTCGTGCCAGTTCGCGGTCGGCCAGACAGCGGTGACCGACTCGACCACCGGGTCGTCGCCGGAGACGCGCACCTTTAGTCGAACTCGCTCGCGTCGGGCGAGCGACAGCAGGTGGTAGTTCAGCTCAAATCGCGGCTCGATCGGGAAGCGGTCCACGCCGGTCAGGTCGGCAAGGAAGGTGAACTGCAACTCCGGATCCCCGCGGAGGAACTCGGCCGCGCGGCGCAGGTGTTCCCGCGGCACGACGATGGTCAGCTCGCCGCGGAACTCGCGGACTTCGGTGCCGGCCTGGGAATCCCAGGCCCGCAATTTGCGCACGACCGGCTTTTCTTCGAGGTCTTGTATATCTGTCAACGAATGTAGTCCCCGCGAGCGGCTCAGCGGTTCCAGTCCAGCGCGCCCTTCTTCCAGAGATAGACGTAACCGACCAGCAAGATCAGGATATAGAGCAGCATCTCCGCAAATCCAAACCAGCGCAGATCGCGATAGACATAGGCCCAGGGGTAGAGAAAAATGGCCTCAACATCGAACAAAATAAAGACCATGGCCACCAGATAAAACTTTACTGAAAACGGCTCCCGCGCATCCCCGGTGGGTTGGACGCCGCACTCGTAGGGCGCCAGCTTGGCGCGCGTCGGCCGGCGATACCCCACAAGCTTGGAAACCAGAAGGATGGCCCCGGCAAGCGCCATCGCCAATAGGAAATGAATCAGCAACGGGGCATAGCTCTCCAGGTAGTTCCCGCTCATCGTCCCGGACGCTATAATAGCGGTCCGGCAGCCACGCGGTCAAATGCACCGCGCCGGCGCGCAATGGCCGAGAACCAAAGGAGGCAGCTTCCGACCACCCATCTCGCTGTGAAACCCGGCTACAACACGAACATCCGCCTGGGCGATGCCCTCTATCACGTCCAGACCGAGGACCGCGGCGCCGGCCATCCCTTTATTGACACGATTGTTTATGTCCAGGGGCGCGTCCTGCACCGCCGCAGCGCCAACTACGAGGAGCTGCTCGGCTCGGCGGAGCCGGGCGAAACCGCGCTGCGCGAGCGTATCGAGCAGCAGCACCGCGGCGTGATCGAGGAGCTGCGCGCCGGAACGCTCAAACTTGACCTCGCCGCCGCCCCCGCCGGAATCGAGGTACGGCTCCTGAATCCTACTTCCTGGTTCGCATCGGGCAGAGCGACGCTCCAGATTGAAGTGCGCGAGCGCGGCACGCAGCGGCCGGCGGCAGACGTTCAAGTGGAGGCGACGCTGGAAGCAACTGCGGGTCCCGAGCGCTTTGCGGCTTGTACCGACACCGAGGGTCGAGCCGAGTTGAGCTTTTCTCTGCCGCCTCTCGGACCCAAGGCGGCGACACTCGTCATCCGCGCCGCAGGCCCTTCGGGCGAGGACGCAATCCGCTATCAGGTCAAGCCAAAACCCAGGGCGCCCGCCCAATGAGCACAACGCTCCGCGCCACGATTAACGGCGAAGTGCGCGAGGTCCCTGCGGGGCTGACTGTCGCCGGCCTGCTTGGCCACCTCGGGCTCAATGCCGGCCGTGTGGCCATCGAGCGCAACCTCGAAATCTTGCCTCGCGACCTCTGGGACTCGACCGCGGTTGAGTCGGGCGACCGCTACGAGATCGTGCATTTCGTCGGCGGCGGCTAGCGCCCTTGTCGCCGCGCCAGGTAGGCCTTCCAGGGCCCGCAAGCGTGTCGAAACAGCGATTCCATGTCAAGCCCCCTGCCTCCGCCCGAGGGGAATGAAAGGACCCGCCGAAGCGAACCTGGCCGCGCTAAAGGCGGGCAAAGAGGTGGCCGAGCTTGGCCTTTTTGGTTTGCAGGTAGGCGCGCGAAGCCCGCGAGGTGCGCGGCTGGCAGGGCAGGCGCTCGACCACCCGGATGCCCGCCTGTTCGAGCTGCCGCACCTTATCGGGGTTGTTGGAGAGCAGGCGCACGCGGCGCACGCCGAGCAGCCAGAGGGCCTCGGCCGAAAACCGGTAGTCGCGCGAATCCGCGGCAAAGCCCAGCCGCTCGTTGGCTTCGACCGTGTCCATGCCGCGATCCTGCAATTCGTAGGCTTTCAGCTTGTTCATCAGGCCGATGCCGCGGCCTTCCTGCGGCAGATAGAGCAGCAGGCCGGCGCGCGAGCGGCTGATCAGGCGCAGCGAAAGCTCGAGCTGCGCGCGGCAGTCGCAGCGTTCGGAGGTGAGTACGTCACCGGTCAGACATTGCGAATGGATGCGCACCAGCGGCACGCTCACGCCGTTTACGCGGCCGTGCCGCAGCACCACGGCGGTTTCGCGCGGCCCGCGGCCCTGGATCCCCAGAAGCGTGAATGTGCCGAAGTGCGTCGGCAGCTTGGCCCGGGCGACCACACGCGCTTGCGGCTTTCGCCGGCGCGCACGCCGCTTCCTCGATGGAGTTCTGCGCTTCATCGCAAAACGCCGTATTATAACAGGCGCCACTTGTGCGGCGCCGCTTTACATCTGCGCCCTGTTTGGCTAACGTAGAGTTCAGCTGAGCCGCCGATGGAAACGCCGCTTTCCGGCAAAGATCTTCTGTTCACCCTCCTGTTGAAGGTAGGCGCAGCGGCATCGCTGGCGGCGCTGCTGGCCCGCTCGGTCACCTTCCGCAGGGTGCTGTATACCGAGCAGCGCGATTCGGATCAGAAGGTCAGGCTCATGCTGCTGCTGACGCCAGCGCTGGCGCTGGGCGTCGCCCTTCGTCTGGTGGGCCCGCCGTACCCCTTTGCCGATCTGATGCTCCCGGGCGCGTTTCTGCTGGGCCTGCTGGGCGGCAGGGTGGTGGGGCCGCTGGGGGGTTCGATTATCAGCCTGCCCGCCTTTTTCAACCACGAGTGGCTGTCAACGCCGATGGCGGCGTTCGCGGGCTTGCTCGGCGGGCTGATCCGCCAGGTCATCCCCAACAAGGAAGACATCTGGAACTTCGGCCCGTTTACCTTCCTAGGCATTCCGCGGGCGGTGGTGCGGGCAGTGCGCCACGTCCAGGGCTCGTGGGAGATGCTGCCGCTGGCCGCCTGCGTAGCGCTCGAGCTGGGCGGCCAGGCGCTTGGCCATGCCGTCGGGGGACGCTGGATGTTCCTGATCACTGCACATGGCGCGTGGCAGATCACGCTGCTGCTGCTCGCCACGGTGATGGCCGTGGCCGTGCCCATCAAGATCTGGAACAACACGCGCATCGAGATGAACCTCGAGCAGCACCAGCAGTTGTTACTCAAGGCGCGCATGGACGCGCTCTCGACCCAAATCAACCCGCACTTCCTGTTCAACACGCTGAACACCGTGGCCTCGCTGATCCGCTTCGACCCCGACATGGCCCGCGTGGTCGTCATCAAGCTCAGCAACATCCTCCGGCGGCTGCTGCACAAGCACGAGACGTTCGTGGCGCTCCGCGAGGAGCTCGAGTTCATTGACGACTACCTGGACATCGAAGTCGCTCGCTTCGGCCGCGACAACTTGCAAATCTTCAAGCAGGTCGACGAACACACCCTCGACGCCTTTGTGCCCAGCATGCTGCTGCAACCCATCGTCGAAAACTCGCTCAAGCATGGCCTGGCGCGAATGCTCAAAGGCGGGCACATCTATATCCGCACCTCCTCGCAGGACGGTCGGTTGGTGATCGAGGTGGAAGACAACGGGATCGGCATCTCCGATGTCCGCCTGCCGCAGGTGTACGCCGACGGCATCGGCATCAGCAACGTCCATGAGCGCCTGCGGGTCCTTTACCGGGACGACTTTCGAATGGAGATTACCAGCCGGGAAGGGCAGGGCACGCTGATCCGCATCGAAGTGCCCGAGCTCGTTTCCGCCACTCCCACTTCCGGCTAGACCGGTTCCGCCCTAATCTTGTCGGGAGTCTTGAACTTCTGCTTACAGGTGTAGCTTGAGGCTTTTGATTCGCGGCTTCGCGAGCCTGCTAAGCGCGCGCGGCCGCCGCGGCAGCGAGCACGCGATGGTAGTAGGCTTCGTAGCGGGGGATGACGTCGCTAGAGCAGTATTTCTTTCGAGCGTTGATGCGTGCTCGCTGGCCCATTTCGCGGCCCCGGTCGGCCCGGGAGAGGATTTCTACGGCGTATTTCGCGGCCGCGGGGACGTCACGCGGCGCCACTAGGTAGCCATCCACGCCGTGCTCAACCACTTCGGGGAGCCCGCCGACCTTGGTGGCGATGACCGGCACCTCGCAGGCCATCGCTTCGAGCGCGGCCAGGCCGAACGACTCCAGGTCCGACGGGAGCAGGAACAGGTCCGCCAGGCCGAGCTTTTCGTGCACGTGGTCCTGCTTGCCGAGGAAGTGGACGTCGCGCCCGAGGCCTTTCTGCCGCACCAGCCATTCCGCCGAGCCGCGGTCGGGGCCGTCGCCGATCAGCAGCAGCTTGGCGGGCATCCTCTGCCGCACGAGCGCAAAAATCTCGATCACGTCGGTGACGCGCTTGACCGGCCGGAAGTTCGAGAGGTGCATCAGGATGGGCTCGCCGCCGGGCGCCCACTGAGCAAGGTCCTCGGGTCTGGGCGACCGGCAATAGAGGTCGCAGTTGACGAAATTAGAGATCACCTCGATGGGCCTCTTGATGTCGAACTCGGCGAGCGTGCGCTGCTTCAAGTAGTTGGAAATCGCCGTTACGCCGTCGCTCTGCTCGATGGAGAACCGCGTGATGGGCAGATAGCTGCGGTTGTTGCCCACGAGCGTGATATCCGTCCCGTGCAGCGTAGTGATGTAGGGGAGTCGCTGCGGCGCGGCCATCGCCCGGGCCAGCAGGGCGCTCACCGAATGGGGAATTGCGTAGTGCACGTGCAGCAGGTCGAGATTGACGGATTCGGCCACTTCCAGCATTTTCACGGCCAACGCCAGCGCATAGGGCGGATGGTCGAACAGCGGGTAGGTGCTCACCTCCACCTCGTGGAACTGGATGCGCTCGCTCGAAGTATTCAGCCGGATCGGCGGCGCGTAACTGATGAAATGCACCTGGTGGCCGCGCGCGGCGAGCTCCATCCCCAGCTCGGTGGCCACCACGCCGGAGCCGCCGTAGGTCGGATAGCATGTGATCCCGATGTTCATCGTTCGCTCATCTCGAAAGGCAGGCCGCTCAAAGGACTTTACCAGCCGCACCCGCCGTTCGGCAAACCTTGCGCCTCCCGCGGCGCGATGCTAGATTCGCCAGCCTCTCTGATTAGACGCAGCATCGAGGCTTCGGGTGACACGGCTGGTGGGAAAAGTGGCGTTTGTGACCGGCGGCGGCACGGGCATCGGCCGCGCCTGCGCGCGGCTCTTTGCTCGCGAGGGCGCGCGCGTGGCGATCTCCGGGCGGCGCGCCGAACTGCTTGCGGCCGTGGCGACGGAAATCACCAGCGCCGGCGGAGAGGCGCTTTCTGTGCCATGTGACGTGGCGCAGTCCGGCCAAGTCGAACAGGCCATTCGCAACGTGGCGGCGCGCTTCGGCCGGCTCGACATCGTCGTAAACAGCGCCGGGGCGCTGCTCGCAGCCACGGCGGAAGAGACCTCGGAGACCGATTGGGACCGGCTGATTGGCGTCAACCTGAAAGGCACGTTCCTGGTTTCGCGCGCGGCCCTGCCCGAGCTGCGCAAGGCCGGCAAGGGCTCGATCATCAACGTTGGTTCGGCACTGGGACTGGTGGGGATGAAGAAGCGCGCCGCCTATGCCGCGGCCAAGGGCGGGGTCACGCTGTTGACCAAAGCCATGGCGCTCGACCATGCCCGCGAGGGCATCCGCGTCAACTGCATTTGCCCGGCGCTGGTGGAGACCGAGCTCGTGCGCGGGCTGTTCGAGGGCGCCGCCGATCCTGAGGCGTTTCGCCGCGCCCGCCTCGAGCAGATTCCGCTCGGCCGCATGGGGCAGCCCGAGGACGTGGCGCAGTTGGCTCTCTTCCTGGCTTCGGAAGAGTCTTCCTGGCTGACCGGGGCGGCTTTGCCGCTCGATGGCGGCCTCACCGCATACTGAGGGCTTACGGAAATGACCTCAGAACTAATCGGACGCGCGCGCCTGGCGGAGCAGGAATTGGCCCGGAGGCTGCGCGAGAGCAACGTCGGAAGGCTTTTCGGTTTCGAATTGAAAGCCGCCGAGGCGGGCCGGGCCGTGCTGCGAATGCGCGTAGCCTCCAAGCACAAGCAGGTGCATGGTGTGGTCCACGGCGGAATCCTGGCGGCCATGGCGGACACCGCCGGGGGTCTGGCCACCTACATGGTTGTGCCCAGGGGAACGCGCGTGGCCACCGTGGAGATGAAGATCAACTTCCTCGAGCCTGTGGACCAAGGCACGATCACGGCGGAGGCCCGGGTACTGCGCAAAGGGCGGAACTTCGCTGTGGTGGATTGCGAAGTCCACGACGCTGCGGGACGCCTGGCGGCAAAGGCGCTGATGACGTTCGCGATTGGAGTGGGAGAGACGGAGCGGTCTTAGCCCTAATTTCTGGATTCCCGACGATACACCCGGGATCGTGTTGGCAGTTGGCAATAGTCCCTGATCGAACGCTCCTAACGAATCCCGACTTGTCCTCGCACGCTATCAATCAACTTCTTGGAATCGTAGCCGATCCCAGCCTTGAACACTGTCTCGACGTTCTCGATCTCGTCAATACTTTTTGAGGGATCGCCCTTAATCACAACGAGGTCTGCCTGTTTGCCCGGCGCGAGGGTTCCAATTCGATCTTGCTGGCCGAGATATGAGGCACCATTCTCCGTGGCGATCTGAATGGCTTCCACTGGAGTGAACCCCGCTTCCACGAGCAGCTCTATTTCGCGCTGATCGCCGAATCCGGGTAGTACGCCACCGTTTCCAGTTGGATCTGGACCGGCGAGCAGTAGGCCGCCGGCTCTGACGAAAGCGACTTCGAAATCCATCTCTTTACGCAAAAGAGCAGATGCGGGTGAATCCATGGATAGACGAGCGCGCGCAGTTAGGTAGCTCTGAGCGGATTCGGCGGACATCGCATCGAGTACTCGCTGTTGCAACTTCGGCCGGCCCGGGATGCTTAGCTCAAAAACCGGTAACGTGGAAGTGACCGCCACGTGATGTGACACGAGATCGTGGATCATCTGCTGCACTTGCGCTCCATTCACGTCCTGTTTCGCCCAACTGCTGCTGCCCCCCGCTGGGCACACGTCCGGCTTCTTCTCCGCCACGAATTCGGTGTCCGCAAACACGGGCCCGTGCTCCAAATCATCGATCCCCAGAGCTACAGCTTCCGGCCAGGTCACCGAACACAGATGCCCTGTCAGTTTCAGCTTGTGCGCATGTGCCTGCTGGATCGCTACGCCCAGCTCCTCCCGCGTGATGTTCATGTACGCTTTGAACGACGTCATGCCTTCCCCCGCCCAGTAGTCCACCATGCGTTTTGCATCGTCGGGTCCAGTCAGTTCATGCATCTGAGCAAATCGCGTCGGCGCTCCTTCCAGGTACGGCGCTGTAGCATCGATGCTTGGTCCCGGCATCAGGTTCGCGTCTATTCGGCTCTTCACCTTCAGATCGGTATAAGGCTCCACGCTCCCTGTGGTGCGCATGGTTGTAACACCTGCGGCCAGATAGAGCCGCGGGGCGCTGTAAGGCAGTTCCGCAACGGATAACCCCGGCTCGCTGAGCTTTCCGTTCGCACCAAGTTGCACTGCATACGAATCGGTATAGTAGAGGTGGTTATGCATTCCAATCAGGCCAGGGATGACAGTGTAGCCGGAGCGCTCCAGTTGTGGTGCACCCCGGGGGATTTGGGCGGCCGCAGCCGGGCCGATGGACTGGATCTTGCCATTCGCGATCACGACCGTCTGGTCTTCCTTCGCCGCTGCGCCCGTTCCATCGATGATTCGGACGTGCTTAAGAACGAAGACGGGTGTATCGACAGTTACAAACGTCGCGACCTCACTCGACTTCTGGGTTTGGGCAAGTGCGATCGCACCAATGAGGAATGACCCAAACAGCCATAGAAGACGCATTCGTACACCCCGCAAGACTTGTCTTCTTAGAGGTTTCCTCAACCGAGCTCGGCGGACACACACACCTACTTGTCGGAGGCTAGCCCCCCACTCTCCATGGCGACCCTGGCGGCGCCTATTGCCCGTTCGAGCCGCCCTGCGCGGCCTCCTCGCCTTCCTTGTACACGTACTTGATCACCTGCTTGTAAATCAGCAGGTTCGGGTGGCCATAGCGCGTCAGTTTGATGCAGTCCCGGTCGTACCACTCAATTGTTCCACGCAGGATCTCACCGTCGGTGAGCACTACCGCGACCGGCGTCCGCGCTTGCATCTGCTTGACCCAATAAAAATTCTCGGCGTGGGTCTGCTCAGGCGGCGCGGGTTTCTTGTGCGGCTGTGGCGGCCCGTGATGGGGGGGACGAGTGGCCATTTGTTCCTTGACTTCCGTTAAGGTTGGACGAAAGAGCTTGCGGTTCACCTTGATGACTCCTTGTAAACTCGAAATCTCCCTGAAGAAGTGCAGGACTTACGTCTTTCCATCTGATGCGCAAAACCGCGCGCCGGTTACACCGCGGGCTGGGCATGCCGTTTTTGGCCCGTGCTACTGGTTCACTAAGGAAACGGCTATTGCGTCCAGGCCCAACTGGCGATTGATATTGCGACGCAGTCTGCTATGAAGCTGATCCAGACCCCCAACAGCCCTTATAACCCATCCCGAATCGATCTTCTTGCTCAGGGCCTCCAGCTCCTGCCGTAACGCCGGGTTCCTCAAGGCATTGTTTCTGGGGCCGCAGGTCAGCTCGAGCAAATCCGTAAGCAGACTATAGAACACTTCCAGCAGATTCTCAAAGGACTCTTTTTGATTTTTTGTGAGCTGGGAGGTCTCGGCAAACAGCTCGGTGTAGGACCGGGCCTCGGCGGCGCGCTCGAGCAGCCGGAGGACGTCGCGGCGCAGCCGCGCGGCTTCCTCGACATCGAGGCGCATGGCTGCGCCCGGGCTGCCCTCGGCCAACTGCGCAGCGAGCCGGCGCTCGGCGGCCTTCAGCTTGGTGCGCTGCTTCAGCAGCTCCTCCACCTGCTCGTCGGCCAGCGGCGCGAAGTAGAACTGCAGGCAGCGCGAGCGGATGGTGGGCAAAAGCAAATCCGGGTTGGGGGCCAGCAGAATCAGGGTTGCGCTTTCGGGCGGCTCCTCCAGAATCTTCAGGAAGATGTTGGCCAGGTCCCAGCGCATGGTTTCCGCGCCGTCGAGGATGAAGACGCGCCGGCGGCCCGTGGGTCTGAAGTAGGCGGCGCGCTGCACCGCGCGCAACTGCCCCACGTGGATCACCGGGCGGACCACGGGGCTGTGCAGCCGGACCGGGTCCGGCACGATGGCCCAGACGTCGGGGTGCGTTTGCAGGATCAGCGGCACGCGTTCGACGGTCGCGGCGTCCGCGCTTTCGCCGCGCTCGGCCAGGCCCTGCTCGACGAGCGGCGCAGGATCAGCCAGCAGGCCGATTCGCCGGCAGGGCTCGCATGCGCCGCAGAAGTCGTCCTTGCGGCGCTCGCAGTTTGCCGCCTGCGCAAACATTCGCGCCAGGGTGTACCTGCCGACGCCGCGCGGCCCGGTAAACAGCATGGCGTGCGGCACGCGCTCGGCGGCAAGCATATGCTTGAGCGCCCTCACTGTGTTTGGGTTGCCGAGGAAGTTCGCAAAAGGCATGGGTTTGTTTCGGTTTATCGAGCCGAGGCAAAGCCCACCAGGCGGGTCTCCATGGCCGCAAGCACCGCGCGGTGGACGACCTCAGGCGGACGCAACTCGTCCGTCGCGGCGTCAAAACACTCGATGGTCACCCAGTTCGACTCAGTAGCCAGCCGGTCGTAGACCAGCGCAGCCTGCTCGAGGTGCTTCAAGTCCGCCTCCTGGAGGTCGCGCTGCAAGGTGGTGTAGTCCCGCGCCAACTTGAGTCCCACCAGGCGGTGCGCCTCGATGGCGGGCAGGCGCAGGTAAATCACCAGGTCTTCCACCGGCAGGCCGTAGATGCTGTATTCGAGACGCTTCAGCCAGGTGAGAAATTCCTCGCGACGCTGCGAGCCGACGCGCGCCGTCTGATGCGCCAGGTTCGAGCCAATGTAGCGGTCGGTGAGGATGGTCTTTCCCTCTGCCAGCGCGGCCTCGAGCTCTGCCTTGGCCTCGAAGCGGTCGCCGGCAAACAGCAGCGCCGAGAAATGCGCGTCCACGGTCTCGAGCCGCCCGAACTCGCCGTTCAGGTAGCGGGCCACCAGGCGCCCGAACGACGATTCGTACCGCGGGAAACTGTAGCGTACGTGTGCCACGCCGCGAGCGTCGAGGGCCCGGCTGAGCAGCTCAATCTGCGTGCGCTTGCCGGAGCCGTCGATCCCTTCGATGGCGATGAATTTTCCGCGGTGGGCCATTCGCCTGGTGTCCAGTCTAGCCTGAGTGCGCGCCGGGCCGCAACCGCGCAAGTGCCATGAGCTAGAGAGGCACCCAGGCACCCAGCAAGGACAAATTCCGTACTTATCGCGGTGTCTGTGTGCCTCTGTGGCTTCTTACCGCGTGCTAGAATCCGCCCGATGAGCGTCGAGACCAGCTCGATTGCCGCCAACATCGAAGTGGTCCGCGAGCGCATCCGGCGGGCCGCTGGCCGTGCGGGGCGCAAGCCGGAAGAAATTACGCTGGTCGCCGTGGCAAAGACGTTTCCCGCGGAGAGCATCCGCCTGGCCCACGCCGCCGGTGTACGCCATTTCGGCGAGAACCGCGTCCAGGAATGGGAGCAGAAGCAGCCGCTCGTCGCGGACCTCGACGCCGCTTGGCACCTGGTCGGCCACCTGCAAAGCAACAAGGTTTCCAAGGCCGTGCGCCTGTTCCACGCGATTGATTCGCTCGATAGCCTTCCGCTGGCGCAAAAGCTCGACCGTGAGGTCGCTGGTCTTGGGGCACCAGGGGGAGTAGGGGCACAGCATCACTCGACCCGCCACGGCGGGCTCGGGACACGTTCCGTGGCCGGAGCTGCGACGCGCTTGCCAGTGCTCATCGAAGTCCGCCTCGCCCCGGAGGAGACGAAAAGCGGGGTTGCGGAAGCAGGCTTGCCGGGCTTGGCCGAAGCGGTCTTCGCGCTCCCGCATGTGGACCTGCGCGGCCTGATGTGCCTCCCGCCGTATTTCGACGATTCGAAGCAGGCGCGACCGTATTTCCGCCGCTTGCGCGAGCTTCGCGACGCTCTGGCTCTGCGCCTAGGCCGGGCGCTCCCGGAATTATCCATGGGGATGTCGCATGATTTTGAGGTGGCCATCGAGGAAGGCGCGACGCAAATCCGCCTGGGCACGGCCATCTTCGGCTCGCGTGCCCAGAAGTGAGGGGGAGGAAGCTCGGGTGCTTCAACTCGTTGAGAGCGGAGACAGAATTGTCCTCTCCGTGCGAGTGCAGCCGCGGGCGAGCCGCAATGCCATTGGCGGCGAGTGGCAAGGCGCGTTGAACGTTCGCCTGACCGCGCCGCCGGTGGGGGGTCGCGCCAACCAGGCCCTGTGCCGCCTGCTGGCCGAGCGTTTGGAAATCCCGGTCGCGGCTGTTAGAATCCTTTTCGGCGAGCACAGCCGAACCAAACGCGTGGAAGTGCGCGGAACAACCGCTGAGCGAATACGCGCCCTGGTCGAGACCTCTTCGCGTCCCGCTGGTTAGCGCCGGATTGTGGAGAGGCCTTTTCGCGTAAGAGCCTCACCTTTGAAGGGGCGGGCTGCACAAACTGAGATTCAGATGCCAGACATCCAAGCGATACAAAAAGAGCTTCGCGCGAGCCGGCTGGACGGCTGGCTTTTCTACGACTTTCATCATCGCGACTCGATCGCGCACCGCGTGCTGGGGCTTTCCGCGACCGCGATGGCCACGCGCCGCTGGTTCTATCTGATCCCCGCGAAAGGCACACCGCGGAAGCTGGTTCACCGCATCGAGTCCGGCGCGCTCGATAGCCTGCCGGGGCGAAAGCTCATCTATGCCGGGAAGGATGAGCTGCGCAGGAACCTTCCGCGGTTGCTGGGCCACGCGAGAAGGGTGGCCATGCAGTATTCCCCGCGCAACGCCATCCCCTACGTCTCCCTGGTGGACGCAGGAACGGTCGAGCTGGTGCGTAGCCTGCGGTGCAAGGTGGTCAGCTCCGCCGACCTGGTGCAGAAGTTTGAGGCTTGCTGGACACCGGAGCAGTTGGAGTCGCATCTCGAAGCCGGGCGCATCGTTGACCGCATCACCCGCGAAGCCTTTGCGCACGCAGCCGAGGGCTCGCGGCGCAATGCCGCGCTGACCGAGTACGACTTGCAGCAGTGGATCCTCGAGCAGTTTCGCGCGAATTCCATCGTGGCCGACGACGCGCCCATCGTGGCCGTCGGCCGGCACGGTGGCGACCCGCACTACGAACCGAAGGCTCAGGGTTCCGCGCGCATCCGCAAAGGCGATTTGTTGCTGCTGGACATCTGGGGGAAGAAAAAGACGCCCAGCAGCGTCTATTACGACATCACCTGGATGGGCTTTCTCGGCGGCAAAGTACCGGACAGGTACGCGAAGATCTTTGCCATCGTGAAGGAGGCGCGCGACCTCGCCGTGGCCTTTGTTCAAGAAGCGGTGGCGGCGGGCCGCTCGATTCAGGGCTGGCAAGTGGACCGGGCCGCGCGCGAGGTGATCCGCAAGGCGGGTTACGCCAAATATTTTGTGCACCGCACCGGGCACAATATCGGCCAGGAAGTGCATGGGAACGGCGCCAATATGGACGGACTCGAAACGCAGGATGTCCGCCGGATCATCCCGCGCACTTGCTTTTCGATCGAGCCAGGCATCTACCTGCCCGCGTGCGGGGTCCGCAGCGAAGTGAATGTGTACGTCGAGGAGAAGCAGGCGTACGTCACCGGCGCGGTGCAATCGGAGATTCTGGCTCTGCTGGCCTGAAGCGCTGTGGTCGAACCGAAACAACGCGAGAAACAGAACGCTCCGAACGGTCGCGCCAGGCTGGCGGTTGGCGTAGCGATCGCGGGGTGGTTTGTGCCCGGACTGGGGCACCTGCTGCTGCGTAAGTGGGGCCGCGCCGTGGTTTATTTCCTGGCTGTGGGCACGCTTGCGGTAGTGGGCCTGGCGCTGCGCGGGAATACCTTCTCGGCGTCCTGGGACGCGTTCGATATGCTGGGTTTCTTGGCCGACCTCGGCGCCGGGGTCTTTTATTTTGTCTCCAAGTTCATCGAAAATGCCGGCCCGGACGTTTCGCGGGCGGCCGGCGACTACGGCACGCGCTTTTTTGCCACCGCGGGCGTGCTCAACTTGCTCTGCGTGCTCGATGCGCACGAAATCGCGCGGAGAAGAAAGGCCTGACGCCGCCCGACGCCGATGAACCTGAACCATTTCCAGGCTATGCTGCTGTTTGCGTTTGCGATCTCGGTGGCTTTTGCCTTCCTCACTAAACGCAGGCTCGAGGAGCGGGTCAAATACGCCCTCTGGGCGTTCCTGGCATTTTTGCTGGTGGCGGTGGCCGTCGGCTGGCTGATGTACCCGATTTCGCGTTGAGGCTGGCAGGAACCCTCTGGGCGTCGTGGTTTGACAGTTTTTTTCGGGCAACGTTCCCCGGCTGTGGCGGAACCACACCATTTTGGCTGGGCTTTGGCTACGGCGGGAAATGTAGGCGGCGGAGGAGGTCCTGGAAGCGCGGGTCGGAGCGCAGGGGATCGAAGCGAGGGTCCATCTTCAGATAGCGAAGGACAGGCGAGCGCTCCTGGTAAGCCTCTTCGAGCGAAGCCAGGGCCTGCTCTCTATCTCCGAGCCGCACGTAGAGGATCGAGTTCGAGTGCGCGCATCGCAGCACCCTTACCTTTCGTAGAGACCTCCTCCGGCGTAGAAGCGGCCCTGCAAGTAGAGCTGGTAGGCCTCAGGATTCACCGCGCGGGCGCTGGCCAGACGCGACTTTTCCTCACCAGTCAAGCGCAGCCGCAGCTTTTCGGAGATTTCCCGTGAGATTTCATCCTGCACGGCCAGCAGGTCCGAGAGCTTGCGGTTGTACTGCTCCCCCCAGAGCTGCGTGCCGCTCGAGACGTCCACCAGTTCGGTCTGGACGGTCAGCAGATCCCCGCGCGGCTGGATGCGCCCGACGAGCACGGCGCCGACTCCCAGATCGTGCCCGATCTTCTGCGGGTCGTCTTCGCGGCCCTTGTAACGGAAGACCGTGGTGCGCGCCATCACGCGAAGCTGTGGCAGGCGCGAGAGGCTGTTGATGACGCCTTCGGTGATGCCGTCGCTCAGGTACTCGGTGTTGGGGTCGTTACCCTGGTTGGCGAAAGGGAGCACAGCGACCGAGCTGATGGCCTTGCCGCGCGCGGGAGTGAGCGCAAGCCACGCGGCAAGCGCAATCGCGGCAATCGCGAGGGCACCTCCGCCGGTTGCGGCCGCCTTGGTGCGCCACCACGGCTTCACCAGCAGCACAGGCGCCGTCGCAGCGACGGGCGTTGCGGCGCTGATAGGTTGCCCGGGGGTAGGAGTAATCGTAGCAGCCGGCGGCATCGCCTGCGGCGTGGCTACCGGTACGCCGCTCGGCGGCGTCGCCCCGCGTAGCGCCGCTGAGCGGCCTGAATCCGTATCACGCTTCAGCCGCTGCAGTTCGGCGCGCAGGTCAGCCGCCGACTGGTAGCGGAGGTTGCGATCCTTCTCCAGCGCTCGGGTGATGATTTCTTCCAGGCGCGGCGCAACCTCGGGGTTCAGCCGGACAGGGGGCACGGGCGCGCGATTCAGGATGGCGTCGAAGATTCCTGCGGTCGTATTGCCGCGGAAAGGCATGGTACCCGTGCTCATCTCGTAGAGTACAGCGCCGAGGCTAAACAGGTCGGTTCGCGCGTCGAGTTCTTTGCCGCGCGCTTGCTCAGGAGACATATACGCCACAGTGCCGAGCGCCACGCCGGGAGTAGTCAGGTGCTCCTCGGCGGGCACCAACCGCCTTGGGCGGGCAGAACGGGGACAAAACGAGGACAATTGCGCCGTCGGAGACCAGTGGGGGCAAGCAGCCAGATTGAAAAAGTTCAACAGCTCGCGTAGGATACGAGAAAAAGCCGAGGTAGCTCAGCTGGTAGAGCAGACGATTCGTAATCGTCAGGTCGCCGGTTCGATCCCGGCCCTCGGCTCCAACCGTTTTTGTTTCGATTTCAGCCAACCACTGATACAAGTCATTCCAAGCCCACCGCTGCTCGGCTTGCTGCGACCGCAGTGGAAGGGAGGCTGTTGTAAGGCGGCGCGGGGAATTCCTCAGAGAGATGTCTCGGTCGACGCGGCGACCCTCTGGATGACTTCGTGCCCAAGCTTCCGGCGTGTCAGCCCAAATAGAAAGCCCACCCGCTAAGGGGTGGGCTCTCTAGAGGGGAGAATAGTTCCAGGCCTATGCGCGGAAGGCACCAGAACCCTTTTCCTCGCGACGAGTCTAGAGGAGCGCAAACAGCGAAGTCAAGAGAAGAAACGCTGGAAATCCACAACTAAAACCCGTTTATTTTCATTGTGTTAGAGTGGCCGGTTAAGGTTTTTTCCTCACGTCCGGGTGCATTTACGATTCGAGGATTCCTTTTAAAGTTCAGTAAAAGTCCTTTGCTTGGATGGGCTTGCTGGAGAGGCCCAACTGGAGAATCTCGACCTGCGAGTCGCGATCGAAAACTTTGCCGGGAAGGAAGTATTTCACCACGATCCTCACGCCGCCGAAGCCGATTCCGGCCACCAGCGCGAAGAGCAAGATGACGCCCGTCCCGGCGATTGTGCCGGCGACGATTTGTCCGATCGTCGGCTGGGTGACCTCAAAACTCGGCTCGTTCCAGGTGACTTGGCTCTCGTAGTGGATCTGTTGGAGCAAGGAGTCAGCCAGGGCACGCGAACGTGTTTGCGTGACGATTGCCACCAGCGAGCTCGAGCGGCGCGCAAACAGTGCCGGCCGGGCGTCACTTGGCTGCGCCTCGGAATCTAGCGGCAGCCAGTGAGCCAGCTCTTCCAGTTTGCGAGCTGCCACCTGCGGCGTAGGGTACGCAGCGAGCAGAAGGGTCGCTTCCTGACCATGGATGCGGTAACGCGCGAGTTCCGCCTCGGCGCCGTCAGCGAAGCCGAGCCAATCGCCGTTGCCGAACGGAAGCAGGCGGTTCAGCGCCTGCGGCCCCAGGAAATACCGTTCTGAGCCGGCGATAAGCCCGCGCGCGGGCAAGTGTTGACCGAGCGTGGGGTAGGGAGACTTGTCGGCCTGCGGCGTCAGGTCGGCCACCAGCGCTTTCAGGTCGCTGGCCAGAGGCCGCATCTCGCTGCCGGTCACATCGAGCAATAGGTTACCCACCAGCAGCAGGGCGCGCTGGGGTGAAAGCGAGGAGTACTGCGTCAGATTGGCAGGCGACATCTGGTCGGTCTGTAGAAAGGTGTAAATCCCGTAAGCAGCGGTGGGGTCGCGCATGCGGTAGACGGTTGCGGTCAGCGTCTGGCCCCCGCGTGCGTACGTGCGGCCCTCGGCAGCCAGCGTGCCGCATTCGCGAAGGATGGTTGCGTCCCTGCCGGCGAACTGGTCGAGGGCCTCCGGGCGAACCTTGGCGGCGACCTGCGTGGCGTTCCATCCCGAAAACGACTCCGGCAACAAGTCCTGTGCCGCCGCGGGCAGGGTCACGGCGAAAAGGAACACGGAAAAGCTAAGAAAGACTCGGCGCATACTCCTCCAATGGCTTGGACGCCATAATTTTACTTCGGGTTCCCGAACGGTGCCAGAGGAAGCTAACGAGTGCCGGGGGCCGCCTTGGGCGGGTTGTAGGTGAGGCTGTTGATGCTCTCGAGATAGCTTTGGACCCCGTGGTAAAGCCCCTCGGCAACGCGCTGCCGCTGCTCGGGTTTCTTGAGCATCTGCTCGTCGGCCGGGTTGCTGAGGAAGGAGATCTCCGAGAGCACCGAAGGCATGTTGGCGCCGATCAGGACGACGAACGGGGCCTTTCGCACGCCGCGGTTCTTCAGCGAGTGGGTCACCACCTGCAAGCGCTGGGCCAGGGCATCTTGAATGTCGGTGGCCAGCTCTCGGGACTCCTCGATCTTCTCGTTGCGCGCGATCTTCTTGATCAGGTCCTGCAACTCGTGGATGGAGCCCTGGGACAGCGCGTTTTCCCGGGAGGCCACCTCCATGGCGTCCTCCGAGGCGGAAAAGTTCAGGTAGTAGGTCTCGACCCCGCGAGCCTTGTGGTCGTGGCTGGAGTTCGCATGGATGGAAATGAACAGGTCCGCTTTGGCCTGGTTGGCGATGCCCGTGCGGTCCTCGAGAGGCACGAACGTATCGTCCTCGCGCGTGTAAATGACTTGGGCGCCGGGCAGGTGCTGCTTGATGATCTTCCCCAGGCGCAGGGCGATATCCAGGCAGAGGTCTTTTTCCATCAGGCCGGTCGGTCCGATCGTGCCGGTATCGTGTCCGCCGTGGCCGGGGTCAATGACAATCCGGCCGATCTTCAGTCCCAGGGCGCGGGTCAGCGAGTGCTGGCCGCTATGCGTAGGCTGCGGCTCGGGCGGTGGAGACATTGACGCTGCGGTTGCGCGGACAGACCTGGTGGCCTTGCTGCGCGCGGGCTTCCCAGGGGGTGCGGCTCCAGTCCTTGCCGGCTCGCTCCGGGCTAGCTCGGCGTTCGCCGGCGCCTTGTCCGTCTTTACGCCTTTGGGCGCCGGGCCAGCGGCCTTCTCGGGCTCGGCCGGAGCAGCCTTCGCTGCCGCCACGGACGGCCCGTACACATCCACGACCAGTCGATAAGGGTTCGGCAGCAGGAAGACGGAGTAGTCCTTCACCTGGTCCACGTCGAGCACGACGCGGACTACGCCGGACTGGTTCTGTGCCACGCGGATCTTTTTCAAGTAGCCGCTCTGGACTTCGAGCGTCTTGCCCGCCAGGGTCGAGCTAAGCTTGGCCTTGTTCAAATCAAAGTAGATGCGGTCGGGACTGGAGATGCGCGCGGCCTGGTATTTGATCTGGTCTTCGACGTCAATCACGATCCGCGTGTAGTTCTCCGCATTCCAGGTGCGGATGCGCGTCACCTGCGGCAGCTTGCGGTCCTTCTCCTGCTGTTCCGCTAACTTCTCACGGGTTGCAGGCTTGCGCTGCTCCTCGCGCGCCTGGGCAATTTCCCTCAGCGCTTCCCGGGCGTCATCGGCTTTCTCTGAGCGGGGATGGAGCTTCAAGAACTCCTGGAAGGTTTGCTCGGCGTCGCCGAGCTGTTCGAGGTCGTCCTTCTGGATCTGCCCGATGGTGAGCAGGGCGTCGTCGCGAAAACGCGTGGTGGGGTATTCGCGCAGCAGGAAGCGATAGGCATCAATGGCCGACTGGTAGTATTGCTCGTCGAACTTCCGGCCCATCTCGTGGTAGAGCTCGGCAACCGCTAGCATTGCCGCCGGCACCTCCGCGGCGTGCGGCGTGATCAGGTAGACGCGGCGGTAGGCGGAGACCAGTTGCGTGTAATCCCTGAGGGCGCGTTCCTTCTGGGGCTTGCCCTGGAGGGCGGTGCGCAGCTTTTCCGCGCGCGCGAACTGGGCGCGAGCGGCGTCGCGTTTCGTGGCAGTGGATTGGGCGCGCGCCGCAGGAATCAGCGAAAGGAAGAGAAGGGCCACCAGGGAAAGGCGCAGGGCGAATACGCAGCCGCGCCCCGGGTGGAGGCTGCATCCAGCTTGGACGGCGTGAGGCCGCAGGGTGTGTCTCATTCGTTCGTAAAGACAACCCGGCCGTGCTCGTCTGTCTCCCGGTAAATGGGACGCGACGCGTTCCACCAGTTCGGAAGGCGGTCGGAGCCAAGTCGGAAGTAGGAATCAATTATTCGTTGCACGTAGCTACGCGTCTCGGGGATGCGCGGCACGCCCCTGGCGCGGTCCACAGCGTGCTCACCGGCATTATAAGCCGCCAGCGAGCGGTTGAGGTCGCCGTCGTACCGCTCCAGCAGCGTTCGCAAGTACTTCACCCCACCCTCCAGATTCTCCTGAGGGTTGAACGCGTTGTCCACGCCAAAACGCTCTGCTGTCCCCGGAACCAACTGCATGAGCCCTAAAGCTCCCTTGCGGGAGACGGCGGAAGGGTTCCAGTTTGATTCGGCCTCGACGATCGCACGCACCAGGGCAGGATCAACCCGGTGCCTGTCGGCCGTTTCCTGGACCATCCGCTCGAGTCCATCCTTCGGGGCTCGCCGGGGCGTCCCGCGGCTGCGGGATGCCCCCGGCTGGGTCGTGGCCGCCCTGCCCTTTGCCCAGCGGGATCCCTCAGCCATACTCTTTGCCTGCGAGGGGCCTCGCCTTGGGGCAGGGAGATCCACGTTGATGAACACGCGCTTTCCGTGCTCATCAACGCAGGATGCAATCTGCGCCTGGCCCGTCATTGCAAACAAAGCGAGCGAAGCCCATAGGATGCCGAGCCGGGCCGAGGCCGGCGGACGCATCCGTTTTCGGGGAAAGCAGAACGATCCTACTTCCTGACGGAAAAACACGACACACCTTAAGGGGAGGAGAGTGTCCTCACCCGGACACGTGACTGGCGCTAGGGGAATTATAACATCTGCTCGACGACCCCATACACCCGGTCCATAGCCCTTTTTAAGGCGGATGTGTCTTTTCCGCCAGCCTCGGCTAAATCCGCGCGGCCGCCGCCAGTGCCCCCAACCTCGCGAGCGACCGCCTGCACAATCCTTCCGGCGTGAAGGCGACTGGTCAGGTCCTTGGTGACCCCGCCAATGATGGCAACCTTGCCATTTTCCGTGGTTCCTAGTACCACCACGCCCGATCCCAGCTTCTGCCGCAAGGCGTCCACCAACTGGCGCATGGCGTCGCGCTCGATGCCCTCCACCTGCGCCGAGAGCACCCGGACGCCTTTGACCGTCTGCACCCGTTCGAGCAGCTCATCCAGCTTGGCGTGGGCGGCCTGGCGCTTGAGCGCGTCGAGCTGCTTTTCGGCCTGCTTGGCCTCGAGCGTCAGGCGCTCGATCGTGGCGGGCAACTCGTCTTCGCCCACGTGGAGCGCGCTGGCGAGCTGCCGGAGGGTCGCCAGAGCCTTCTGGTAATCGGCCAGCGCCCGCGTGCCGGTGATGGCCTCGACGCGACGCACGCCGGCGGCCACGGACTGCTCGGCGACGATCTTGAATACGCCGATATCGCCGGTGCGGCGAACGTGCGTGCCGCCGCACAGCTCCTTGCTGTAAAAGCCGCGCGGAGCCGCCGGGTCGGGAATTGTGACCACGCGGACGTTCTGCTCGGGATATTTGTCGCCGAAAAAGGCCAGCGCCCCGGAGGCCAGCGCTTCGTCGAGGCTGGCGACGTCGGTCACCACCTCGGCGTTGCGCAGGATCTCCTCATTCACCTCCTGCTCGATCTCGCGCACCTCGTCGGCATCGAGCGAGGTGAAATGGGTGAAATCGAAGCGCAGGTAGTCGGGCGCCACGAGCGACCCGGACTGCTTCACGTGCGTGTCCAGGATATTGCGTAGCGCGGCGTGCATCAGATGCGTGGCGGTGTGGTTACGCTTGATGGCGTCGCGCCGCGCGGCATCGGCCACGGTGGCGACGCGGTCGCCCACGCGCAGGCTTTGCTTGGCTAGGATGCGGTGGGCGATCAGCCCGGCGACGGGGTAGTACGCTCCGCGGACTTCAGCCACCTGCATGCTGCCAGCGCTGTCGTAGAACCAGCCGACGTCGGCCACCTGGCCGCCCGCCTCGGCGTAGAACGCCGTGCGGTCGAGCACCACTTCCGCTTCCGTGCCGGGCTGGATTTCGTTCACCGGGCCTTCTTTGGTGAGGATGGCTTCGATGCGACAGTCGTGCGTGCTCGCGCCGTAGTAAAAGTTCGGCTCGGTGCGGAACGTCTCCGCGAGCTTCGCATAGATGGGGCTCGCCGCTTCCTTGTGCACTCCCTTCCAGGAAGCTTTGGCGCGCTCGCGCTCTTGTTCTAGCAACTTTCCGAATTCTTCCTCGGTGCCCTCAGGGATGAACCAGCCTTGCGCGGCCGCGATGTCCCTGACAGAGTCAGGCCTAAGCCCCAGGGTGCCGTACGCGAACAAGAAGTCCTGCGGGTGAACAATGATTCTTCCTTCTGCCTTCTCTAACCGGCGCCGCGCCTTTGCCCGCCGGATCTGCTCTTCGGAATAGACACCCAGTTCACGACCGGTTTCCTGTAGCGCGGTTAGGTCCGCTCCCGAAATCATTGGGCGGCCTTCGATCCTCTTGATCAGTTGCTCCTCGGCCGGGACAATCAGCCTGGCGTATTTTACTTCTTCGCCGATTATGACCCTGGCGACTTGCCCTCTGGACTCGATGAGCTCAGGATACGGCTCTTTCATTAGTTCCGATACGTGTCCTGACATTTCATACAGGAATGGTGCTGTCCGCCCAAGTTGTCGGCCGAAATCACACGCTCGCCGAATGATCTTTCGGAGAACGTACCCACGGCCTTCGTTCGACGGTGAAACTCCGTCATTGATGAGAAAGGTCGCCGCGCGGGAGTGATCGGCAATGACGCGAAGAGCCATGTCGGTGCGAGGATCCACTCCGTACTCTTTGTCGGACAGCTCGCTGGCGAAGTCCACCAGCGGCCGCAGCAGGTCCGTATCGAAGTTGCTGGTCTTGCCTTGCATGACCGCGGCCAAGCGCTCAAGGCCCGCGCCGGTATCAATCGAAGGTTTGGGGAGCGGCGTGAGCGTGCCGCTGGCGTCGCGGTTGAACTGCATGAACACCAGATTCCAGATCTCCACGTAGCGGCCACACTCGCAGCCGAAGGCGCAGTTCGTGTGGCCTTCATCCGAGGCCGCCGGGCCCATGTCGTAGTGGATTTCGCTGCACGGCCCGCACGGCCCGACGTCGCCCATGGCCCAGAAGTTTTCCATGAACCCGAATTCGTAAATGCGGTCTTTGGCGACTCCCTGGCTGAGCCAGTGCTCGTAGCCCTCGGTGTCGCGCGGAACGCCTTCTTCCCCCTTGAAAATGGTGGCGAAGAGTTTCTCCGGGGGAATGCGCCAGACTCGGGTGATGAGCTCCCAGGCAAAGGCGATGGCATCTTTCTTGAAATAGTCGCCGAAGGAGAAATTTCCCAGCATCTCGAAGAAGGTGTTGTGGCGGGTCGTGCGGCCCACGTTTTCGAGGTCGTTGTGCTTGCCGCCGGCGCGGACGCATTTCTGCACGCTGACGGCGCGCCGGGAGTCGCGCTGCTCGAGGCCCAGGAAAACGTCCTTGAACTGGTTCATCCCGGCGTTGGTGAACAGCAGCGTGGGGTCGCCCACGGGTACCAGTGACGAGCTGCGCACCACGCGATGGCCGCGGTCCGCGAAGAACTCAACAAACGTGCAGCGGATTTCGTTGCCTTTCACTTCGCCCTCAGACGTGCGGCTTCGACGTGCATTATCGCAGAGCCCCACCGCACCCGCAACGCCGCGAGGCTGGCTTTGCGCGGAGGTCCGTTTCAAAGAGACCCGCAGAAGACGTAATCTTTGTCGCTGAATGGAGCGATCGAATGAGGATGCGCCGCCGATAGCCACGAACCCGCGCGTGCGCGTGGATGCCGCATCGAAGTCGCGACTCGCACGGGAAAAGGAACTTTCTCGCGTGCTGATGGCTTACATCCTGAGCGGCCTGCTGTTCATGCTGCTCCCGGCCACCTTCCTGGGGTTTTGGAACCTGATCAGCTGCATCCGGAGATGTTCACTCGTCGTCGGGAGACCCTTCGGCGATCTCGGAGAGATCCTGTCGGGTGAGCGACCGTAGCTCGACGCGGATCACGTCGGCGGAGAACCCGGCGCGGAGCAAGCTGCGGTAGAGCGAGGCGACTTGTCTCTGGTCGAGCGCGCCGCGCAGGTTCTTGAGCCGGCGCGCCAGTCGCTTGCGCGCCAGCGCGGCTTCGTCGGTCTCGGCGAAGGCGTCTTCGAGCGCGGCTTCGATGTGCCGGTCGGGCACGCCGCGAGCGCGGAGGTCGCGGGCGATGCGGAAGCGGCCCTGGCGGCGCGATTCGACGCGATAGCGGACGAACTGGCGGGCGTAACGGGCGTCGTCAAGGAAACTTTCTTGTTTCAAGCGCTGGAGCACGCGGACCACGGCGGCTTTATCCTGCGCGCGGCGCTCGAGCGCCAGACGCATTTCGTAAACGGAGTGCGCGCGACGCATCAGGGCGCGCAAAGCAGCGGTGTAGAGCTCTGCTTCCGTGGATAGCTTGCGCGGCGGAGGGCGCATGGGCACGAGGATAGAGGCAGGGAAGCAGGGAAGCAAGCAAGGAAGCAAAGAAGGCAAAGGAAGGAGGAACAAAGAGGGCACGGGGGAAGGGGAAATGATGAACTTCGCGAGCGAACAGGTGGCGACTTTAAACTTTTGACTTTCGACAGTGGGCTGCGGACCCGCCCTAGCGCCGGCCGAAGCGCTCGAACTCGGTCATCGTGCGCTCCATGTCCTCGCGGGCGGAGTCGGAGGCCGAGCGAATGCCCTGGACGCGCAGCTTGAATTCGTCGGGGTTGGACGCGCGAATCAGCGCTTCCTCGTAGGTGATCAAGTTGCGTGAGAAGAGATCGTAGAGCGACTGGTCGAAGGTCTGCATACTGTACTGGCTGGTGCCGGCGGAGATGGCGTCGTGGATCAGGCGCGTTTTGTCGGGGTTGATGACGCAATCGCGGATGTAAGCGGTGGCGACCATCACCTCAACCGCGGGCACGCGGCCCTTGTCGTCGACGCGGTGCACCAGGCGCTGGCTGACCACGGCCTTGAGCGTGGACGCCATTTGCAGCCGGATCTGCTTCTGCTCGGGTGGCGGGAAGACGGCGATGATGCGCTGGATGGTTTCGGTGGCGTCGACCGTGTGCAGGGTGGAGAGGACCAGGTGGCCGGTCTCCGCCGCCAGCAGGGCGGTGGAGATGGTCTCCAGGTCGCGCATTTCGCCGACCAGGATGACGTCGGGGTCCTGGCGGAGCGCGGCGCGCAGCGCGGTGGAAAAACTCGAGGTGTCGACCTCGACCTCGCGCTGGTTGATGAAGCTTTTCTTGTCGCGGTGCAGGAACTCGATGGGGTCCTCGATGGTGATGATGTGGTCGGCGCGCTGGGAGTTGATGCGGTCGATCATGGCCGCCAGGGTGGTGGATTTACCCGACCCGGTCGTGCCGGTCACCAGCACCAGGCCGCGCTGCTCCTCGCAGATGCGATCAATCACCCGCGGCAGGTTCAACTCATCGGCGGTGCGGATTTTCGTGGGGATGACGCGCAGCACCATGCCCACGTTCCCGCGCTGCTGGAAAACGTTGACGCGGAAGCGCCCCAGGCCGGCCACGCCATAGGCCATGTCCAGTTCGGCGGTTTCCTTGAACTTCTGCTTCTGCCGGTTGGTCATCATGCTGAAAGCCATCGAGAGCATTTCTTCGGGCGTGACGCGCGGGACGTCGCCCAACGGGTGCAGCACTCCGTCCACGCGCAGGTAAGGGTGGTTGCCGACCTTCAGGTGCAGGTCCGACGCCTTGGTCTCGACGGCGCGGCGCAGCAGATCGTCAATGCTGAGTGCCATGGTGCGAAAAACTCCGCTTTCCGAAGCCCCAACGGCGACACTAGCATCCGGTCTTGGGCCTGGCAAGCGGGCCCCGCGCCGGAGTTGCTACCTAGATAACGGCGGAGATCAGACTTTTTTCAGGAGGATGGAATCGTAAAGCCAGGCGGCCACCACGCCACCGCCCAGCGGCCCGACCCAGTACACGCTGTGGTTGGTCCAGTGCCAGGCGGCCAGCGCCGGGCCGAGCGTCCGCGCAGGGTTCATCGAAGCGCCGGTGAACGGCCCGCCCATCAGGATGTCCATGGTGATCGTCAGTCCGATGGCGAAGCCGGCGATCTTGCCGAAGGCGCCACGCTCGTCCACGGCGGTGGCGAAGACCACCAAGACCAGGAAGAAGGTCAGCACGGCTTCGACGGCCAAGCCCGCGCCGCGACCAAAGTTACTGGCCAGGTCGGGTGTGCCCAGTGCCACCGCGCGCCAGGTGTCTTCCGGAACGACCGTGCGCAGCAAATAGGCTGCGGCAATGCCTCCAACCAACTGCGCGATCCAGTAAGCTAAAGCGGTGAAGGTGCCCATCCGGCGCGTCACCCAGAAGCCGATGGTGACCGCGGGATTCAGGTGGCCGCCGGAGATGTGGCCCACGGCGGAAACCATAATGCCGATGGCCAGCCCATGCGCCACGGCAATCCCCAGCAGGCCCACGCCTCCCTGGCCGGCTGTCCTCAGGAACTGGTCCGCGCAGATGGACCCGGCGCCGATGAAGATCAAGGCGAATGTGCCGATGAACTCCGCGACGAGCTTCTGGGACAGGTTGTACATCGTCTCTCCTCCGGGAGAAGACATGCGCCGACCGCGCGGGCCGGATGCCGTTGCCGCGCGCGATTCTACTGGAACGCCCCCGGGCAGTCAAAGAAAGCGCGCGTACGTGTAGCCGATCGCGCGGAGAGAGAAAACTGTGATGTTGTCGGGTATGCGCGAACGTGGCCGAGCGCGCTAGCGCACTGCGGCGCCGACGGGCACGCCGACCGGCGTGAGCCAGTTGTGCCGGTCGGGCTTCGCGCCGCTGGTGAGCGCGAAAAATTCGTCCTGGAGCTTTTTGGTGATGGGCCCGCGCGAGCCGCCGCCGATCGGGATGCGGTCAACCGAGCGCAGCGGGGTAATCTCCGCGGCCGTGCCGCAAAAGAAGACTTCGTCGGCGATGTAGAGCATCTCGCGGGGAACCATCTGCTCGCTGAAGGGAATCTTTAAGTCCTGACACAGGGTGAGGATGCTGCGGCGAGTGATGCCCGGCAGCACGCTGGCCGAAAGCGGCGGCGTGACCACCACGCCGTCCTGCACGAGGAACAGGTTTTCGCCGGAGCCTTCGCTGACGTAGCCGTTCACGTCGAGTGCGATGCCCTCGACGTAGCCGTTGACGATGGCTTCCATGCGGATCAATTGCGAGTTCATGTAGTTGGCCGCCGACTTGGACATGGCCGGCAAAGTGTTCGGGGCCATGCGCATCCACGAGCTGACGCACACGTCCACGCCCTTTTCCACGGCCTCGGCGCCCAGGTAGCTGCCCCATTCCCAGCAGGCGAGGTACACCTCGATGGGGCAAGGGAACGGATTGACGCCGACTTCACCGTAGCCGCGCAGCACAATCGGCCGCAGGTAGCAGGCGTTCATCTTGTTGGTGCGCACCAGTTCGGTCGCGGCCGTCGACAGTTCGTCGAGCGAATAGGGAATCTCCATGCGGTAGATGTGCGCGGAATTCAGCAAGCGCTGGAGATGGTCCCGCAGGCGGAAGATCGCTGGGCCCTGCTTGGTGTTGTAGCAGCGGATTCCTTCAAAGACGGCGGAGCCATAGCTGATCACGTGCGAGACCACGTGGACCGTCGCGTCGTCCCAGTGGATGAACTCGCCGTTGTGCCAGATCTTCTCGGTTTTCTTGATGGTCATCGGCGCTCTCCGCTCGGCGTTTCTTGAACCGGGGACCTGCCTGGGGATGCTGGGAATCAGGCCCGGGCGTGTCAGGGTGTTTACATCTGGCTGCGATCGTCGGCACTCTGTCCGGGCCGGAGTTGCGGGGGACTTGCTGCGGAGCCGCTCTCCGCCTTGCCCGACGCAAATTATAACACAAGGGTCTCGTGTCAATCGCAGGCTCAGTGGATGGCCGCGCCCGGCCGCGACCAATTTGGACTGCCGCGCGCCGCTCCTGTGTTTCTCTGCTAGCGCGGTGGCGGCGCCGGCATCGCGCGCCTTTGCACCGCATCGTAAATGCGGATGGAGTCGCTCCGGAGCTGGCCGTGAGCGCTCTCCCAGACGCCGAGCAGCAGGAAGGGAATCAGCGTGGCCGCGGCCCAGACTTTCGCGCGCCGCGTGACTTTTTCCTCGGGCTCCCAGCGGAACAGTTGCATGGAAATCAGGAATGCGACCACTGAGCCTGCGGCTAGCGCCAGCAGCTCGGCGCGCACCTGCCAAAGTGTTGCTGCGCTCACAAGCACGCGTTGGAGCCCGGTGACCAGATACGTCGGCGGCAGGTAGTCGGCCAGGCGCTGAAGGGACTTTGGCAGGATCGCCAGCGGAAACGTTGCCCCGGAAAGAAACAGGAAGACGGACCAGATCAGATTGTTGATGACCTGGGTCTCCTGCGTGGTGTTGGTCACGCTGGCAACGATGAGGCCGAACGCGGCGAAGGTCACCGTGCCAAGCGTCACCAGCGCCCACACGCCCCACAGGTTGCCCCAGCGATCGAGATGGAAGACCCACCGCGCGATCGCGAACTCCACCACGACGGTCGGTAGCGTCAGGATGTAGTTGGAGATGATGCTCGAAGCCAGCATGGCGCCCGCCCCCACCGGCGCCAGGCGGAAGCGTCGCAGGATGCCCTGCTCGCGGAACATCACCAGTTGGATGCTGAGACCCCAGAAGCTGCCCATCACCGTGAGCGCGAGCACGGCTCCGAGCAGGAACGACACGCCGCCGGGAGCGAGCCACCGGGCGAAGATGCCGAGGAAGACAAACAGGAAAGACAGCGGCATGACCAGGCTGAAGAAGATGAAGGCCCGGTTCCGCAGCGCCAGCAGCATGCGCGCCTTCGTCAAGGTCCAGGTGTACTTCAATCGCGCAGCCTCCTTCCGGTCAGCTCGAGGAAGACGTCTTCGAGCGAAGGCGTGGAGATTTCCAGGCTGGCCAGCTCGTTGCCCTGTGCTTCGAGATGCTTCACCAGCGCCACAATCGTTTGTGGCACGCGGGTGGAGTGCAGCACGTAGCTGCCTTCGAGCACGCGGCAATCCACCACGCCGTCGAGTTGCCGCAGCGCGCCGTCCGTCTCCGGGCGGGCCAGACGCACCTCGATGCGCGTCCTGCCCGCGGAGCGCTCCTTCAACTCGCGTGGGCTGCCCAAGGCGATCACCTGGCCGTAGTCAATGATGGCCACGCGGTCGCAGAGCCGCTCGGCTTCTTCGATGTAGTGCGTGGTCAACAAGACTGTTTTCTTCCCCTGCCGCAGCTCTTCGATGATGTCGTATATCTCCCGGCGCACCTGGGGGTCGAGCCCTGCGGTGGGCTCGTCCAGGAAAACCACGCGCGGCTCGTTGACCAGCGCCAGGGCCAGTGCCAGCCGCTGCTTCTGCCCGCCGGAGAGGTGTCCATAGAACGCGTTGCGCTTTTCTTCCAGGCCGAAGCGGCGCAGCAATTCAGCCGGATCGCGTCGGCGCGAGTAGAAGCTCGAGAAGAGCGCCAGCGCTTCGCTCACGCGCAGTTTTTCCGGCAAGGCGGTGGATTGCAGCACCGCGCCGATGATTTGCTTGAATGCGTCGCCACTGCGCTGCGGGTCGAGGCCGGAGATCCTCACGCGGCCGCTGTCCGGCACGCGCAGCCCTTCCAGAATCTCGACCGTGCTGGTCTTGCCGGCGCCGTTCGGGCCGAGCAGGCCGAAGACCTCGCCCTCCTGCACGCGGAAGCTCACGCCGCGCAGGGCTTCGACGGCTCCGTATCTCTTGACCAGGTTTTCAACTTCGATGATTGGGGTACTCACGGCAGAAAACTTATCTATAGCATACTCGCCGACCCCGTTGCGATGACACGGTGCGTGTCTGCGGCGGACGGCAGGTGCAGGCTCACCGCGCTGGCTGCGGCGACCAGGCGTGTCGCGCGAGGTCCACTCGGCCTGCGATTAGCCGCGTGCCTTCGCTTTCGAGCAGGCGTCGCTGGAGCGAGGCGTGCGGCTCGCGCAGCAGGATGCGCCCGCCTGCGCCTACCACGCGATGCCAGGGGATGCCGCGACTCGCCGGGCAAGCGGCCATCGCACGGCCGGCGGTGCGCGCGCCGCCGCGCAGGCGCGCGGCCTTTGCGAGCTGGCCATAGGTGACTACGCGCCCGCGGGGAATCTGTCTCACCAAGGCGTACAGCGGAGCCCAGGACATCGCGGCTGCGCCTCCCCCGAGCCATCCTACCGGTACTAGTCCCTGTCCGCCACAGCGTTCGAACTCGCCGCCGATGACGCAAATGGAAAAAGAGCGGGCAACTGTACTATCGCTCGCGGAAAAGCCGCATCTAATGGAGGGTGGGAACGAATGGGATGCGCACGATGTCGGTAAGATCGAGGAGCGCTTCTGAAGACGCGGCCCCTGGAAAACGGGGCCTGGGGCCCGCGTTGCCAGGGAGTTACCGATACGAAGCAACCCTGGCGGTGGCGACGCATCGAAGTTGACAGGCGTAGTGGAAGGGCATTACACTACGGTCTGGGCGCGTGAGGAGCCTGCGTATGGCGTTCGTTCGCCGCAAAGGCAACGGCTACTATTTGGTGCACAACGTGCGCCGCCGTGGCAAGGTGAAACAGTTGCACCTGGCCCGGCTCGGTGAACGCCCGCGTATTACCGATGATGTGGTCCGCCAGGTTAGCCGTAACCACCCGCTGCTCGATTTGAACTGGGTTGAGCTCCGCGAGCAAGTCAACAACCGCGTAGAGATCTTCGACTCCAAATCTGCCCATGTGCAGAAACTTGTCTCTGCCCTCCGCACACTGAACTTGGATTTGGCCGACCTGTTTCCGCCGGCCCTAAATGTTTCCCAGGCTCCGGAAACTGGTCAAGAGCTGGTCACCCAACTGCGCCTTCTCCAGTCCACCGTCCAGGTCAAGCTGAACCAGTTCGAGGAGTCCCCGTACCGTGGCGTGTTGGTCAGCCGGCAGTTCAGGTAGGAGGGTAGGCCCATGAGCAAACGCGACCAACAACTCGATCCCAGCCGGCGCAGCGTCGAATCGATGGAATTCGAGGCGGCGCTCCGGCGCAAGATCGTCGGCCAGGAGGAAGGCATCCGCGCGGTGGTGGACCTCTATCAGGTCTTTCTTGCCGGGATGAGCTCCGCCGGGCGTCCGGTGGGCAACCTGCTCTTCCTGGGCCCGACCGGCTCGGGGAAGACGCGCATCGTCGAGGCCTCCGCGGAGATCCTGTTCGGCGACCCGCGCGCGGTGATCAAGGTGGACTGCGCCGAGTTCCAACACTCGCACGAAATCGCCAAGCTGATCGGCTCCCCGCCCGGCTACCTGGGACACCGGGAGACACATCCGTTGATCACGCAGGAAGCGCTGGCGCAATACCATACCGATAAGCTGAAGTTGAGCTTTCTGCTATTGGACGAGATCGAGAAGGCCTCCGACGCGCTCTGGCAATTGCTGCTGGGCATCCTGGACAAGGCCACCCTTACCCTCGGCGACAACCGGCGCGTGGATCTCTCGCAGACGATGATCTTCCTGACCTCGAACCTCGGCGGCGGGGAGATCACTGAGTTGATGAGCGGCGGGATGGGCTTTGTGCAGCCCGACGACAAGCCAGCCGACCAACTCGACAGCAAGGTCGAGCGGACGGCAACCGAGGCCGCCAAGCGCAAGTTCTCGCCGGAGTTCATGAACCGCCTGGATAAAGTGGTCGTGTTCCACCCGCTGCGGCAGGAGCAGTTGGAACAGATCCTGGAGATCGAATTGGGAATGGTGCAGCGGCGCGTGCTGGACACCGGGCGCGGGCAGTTCCTGTTCCGCGTCACGCCGGCCGCGCGGGCGTTTCTCCTGCGCGAAGGAACGGACCTGAAGTACGGCGCGCGGCACCTGAAGCGCGCGATCGAACGGCACATTGTTTACCCGCTGGCAAACCTGCTGGCGACCGAGCAGGTGCGCTTGGGCGATATGCTGTGCATCGACTGGGACACCGCCGAAGGGCGGCTGGTTTTCCGCAAGGAAGGTGAAGGGGTGGTGGTGCCGGTGCCGGAGCCGCAGCCGCAGGTGGCGGCACAGGCGGCTTGGGCCACCGGCCGGGCTATTGAGGCGCCCTCGGGCGCCATGGCCCGCGAGGCGCAGGCTCCGATGACGCTGCCTCCGAATGTGCCCTCGCCAGCCAGCCGGCGCAAGAACGAGAACGAAACCTAGGCCCTCGCGCAGAGCTTCGCTGCGATTCTTCCCCTTGCTGTAGGGGGGCATTCCGGCACGCCGGGCCCGCACGCGTTTCTCGGTCCCCGCTCGGGTATTTCCCGCGATAGAAAGATTCGGTATAGTGCCTCCGATCTGTTCGTGGCGACGGCTTTATGCCGCCATTGACGGGCTAAACCTGCCGCTAGATGGGCTCTCGGCCAAATTGGATTTTGCGCCGGGAACGAACCCGGCGCCGCGAACGATCATCTAACAAAAAGCAAGGAGAAAGGAACGCAGAGCCCCAGTCCAACGGAGGCGCAGATGAGCCGAAATCATGCTGACGTTCCCCAGATGAGCGTCCTATCCGACGAACGTGGGCGGCTCAGGCGCGCTGCGCGGCAGGCGATCGCGCTGGTGGCGTCGCTGGCGCTGCTGGTGGCGCCGGTGGCGTGGGCCGAGCGCACACACCTCAAGCCCGGCTTCAACCTGTTTTCGCCCCAACAGGACGTGCAGATCGGCCAGCAGGTTTCCCGGGATGCCGAGCGGCAACTGCCCATGCTCAACGACTCGCGCGTGGACAACTACTTGAACAACCTCGGGCGCAGGCTGGCGGCGCACGCGCCCGGCGAGCGGTATCCCTACCAGTACAAATGTGTGAACAGCGGCGAGATCAACGCTTTCGCGCTGCCAGGCGGTTTCATCTACATCAACCGCGGCGTCATTGAAGCCGCCGACACCGAGGCGCAGCTCGCCGGCGTGATGGCGCACGAAACCTCGCACGTTGCGCTGCGGCATGGCACCAACCAGGCCAGCAAAGCGTATGTCGCGCAGGTTCCCCTGGCGCTGCTGGGCGGCGCGTTGGGGAGCAACTCGGTGGGCGCGGTGCTGGCGCAGTTGGGCGCAGGCTTCGCGCTGAACTCGGTGTTCCTGAAGTATTCGCGCACCGACGAAACCCAGGCCGATGTGTTGGGCACGCAGATCCTCTATGACTCGGGCTACGACCCGCGCGCCATGGCGCAGTTCTTCGAGAAAATTCAGGCCGAGAGCAAGGGCAGGAATCAGCCGGAATGGTTCGCCAGCCACCCGAGCCCGGATCACCGCATCGAGCGCGTGGACGAGGAAATCGACAAGCTGGGCGGGCCACCGCGCGGCTACAGGACGGACTCTCCGGAATTCCAGCAGATCAAGCGCTACGTGCAGTCGCTTCCTGCGCCCCCGAAGGGCCGCCGGGCGTCTGGGCAGGGCGCCAGCAGCCGCCAGCCGCAGCGCCCCTCGAACCACTTCCTGAACTTTGAAAACGATGCCCTGCGGATGAGCTATCCAGACAACTGGCGCTCCTACGGCCAGGGCAATGCAGTGACCTTTGCACCCGAGGGCGGCGTGCTCGACGACGGCCGCGGCAACGCCGCTCTGGCCTACGGCATGATCGTCAACATCTTCAGCCCGCACAACGACCGCGGCGGCCAGATGACGGTTGAAGCCGCCACCGACCAGCTGATCGAAGGCTTGCACCATTCGAATCCGGCGATGCGCGTCGTCCGCAGTCGCGAGCGAATCCGCCTGGCAGGCGAGCGCGCTCTTTCCACATACCTCTCGAACGACTCTCCGGCCAGCGGCCGAGAGACCGATTGGGTCGTGACCGTGCTCCGGTCGGATGGTCTGTTCTATTTCGTTTGCGTCGCGCCCCAGCAGGATTACGACCAGTACGGCCGCACGTTCCAGTCCATGCTCAATTCGGTCCGCTTCCCGAGCTGACCCTTCGCAACGATTCTCCCGCTCGACAATTCAAGGAGAGATCCTGCGCTGCGCTCGGGATGGCACCGCGGGTGAGCTCTGCCCTCGCGCAAGGGTCCATATTTTGTCCGCGGTTTTTGTGCGATGCGGAGGGGTTCAGTCGGCGGCTTCGCCGGTGGCCCGGGGCCTCCAGCGCAGGATGGGCTTTCTCGCGGCGGTCACTTCGTCGAGCCGACCGACGCGCGTGGAATGCGGCGCGGTCTTGACCAGTTCGGAGTTCGTGGCGGCCTCTTCGGCGATCGAGCGCATGGCGTCGATGAAGAGGTCGCATTCTTCTTTCGATTCTGATTCGGTGGGCTCGATCATCAATGCGCCGGAGACGATCAGCGGGAACGCGGTGGTGTAGGGATGGAAGCCGTAGTCAATCAGCCGCTTGGCGATGTCGATGGTGGAGACACCGTGCTTCTTTTGCCGGACGTCGCTGAAAACCACCTCGTGCAGGGAGGGCAGCTTGTAGGGCAGCTCGTAGTGGGCTTCGAGGCGCTTGCGGATGTAGTTGGCGTTGAGCACTGCGTCTTCGGTGGCCTGGCGAATGCCGGGGCCGTAGGCCAGCGTGTAAGCCAGCGCGCGCACCAGCACGCCGAAATTGCCGCAGAAGGCGCGCACGCGCCCGATGGACTTCGGCCGGTTGGTATCGAGCGCCAGGCTGCCGTCGGCCTTGCGCGCGAGCACCGGGACCGGCAGAAAGGGCTCCAGAATCTTCTTCACCATCACCGGTCCGGCGCCGGGCCCGCCGCCGCCGTGCGGCGTGGAGAAGGTCTTGTGCAGGTTCAAGTGCATGACGTCCACGCCGAAATCGCCGGGGCGCGCCACGCCGGCCAGCGCGTTCATATTGGCGCCGTCCATATAGAGCAATGCGCCCTTGGCATGAAGGATTTCCGCCGCCTCGGCGATGCGTTGTTCAAAGACGCCGACAGTGCTCGGGTTCGTCACCATCAGCGCGGCTACGTCGTCGTTGACGATCTCCTTCAGACGCGCGACGTCAATCTGCCCCTGCGCGTCCGAGCGGATGTTCTCCACCTGGTAGCCCGCGATTACCGCTGTGGCCGGGTTGGTGCCGTGCGCGGAATCGGGGATCAGAACCTTCTTGCGCGCGTTGCCCCGGCTTTCGAGACACGCGCGGATCAGCAGCATCCCGGTCAGCTCGCCCTGGGCCCCGGACGCCGGTTCCAGTGTGATCGCATCCATGCCGGTGATTTCAAGCAGGCAGTTCTGCAGCGTCTCGAGGATTTTCAGGCAGCCCTGGGACAGCTCGGCCGGCTGATAGGGATGTTCGGTGGCGATGCCGTCCAGGCGCGCGACGTATTCGTTCACCCGCGGGTTGTACTTCATCGTGCAGGAGCCCAGCGGATACATCCCCAGATCAATGGCATAGTTCCAAGTGGAGAGGCGCGTGAAGTGGCGGATCACCTCGATCTCGCTGACCTCGGGGAAGCCATCCACGGCGTCGCGCACCTGCGCCGCGCCCAGCGCCTGCCGCGCGTCCACCGCGGGCACGTCGAGCGGTGGCAATTCCATGCCGCGCTTACCCGGCGCGGACTTCTCGAAAATTAGCCCTTCGCTCTGGTTGACGTGCCGGCCGGCCTTCTTGATCCTGTCGGTCAAATCGCTTCCTTGCGAGACAAACCCTCTCGTCTGTCCCACACCGCCCGATTCCGCGGGACAGGCAGGAATGCCTGTCCCACTGCACTACACTGGCGTCTCCAGGATTTGGCGCAACGATGCTGCGAGGCGCTCGATCTCGCTGCGCGGAGTCGTTTCCGTCACACACACCAGCCCCTGTTTGGTCAGCTCGGGATAGAAGCTGCCGAGCGGCAGCGGGCCGACGATCTTCTCCTTGAGCAATTCAGCGTTCACCAGCCGCACCGAGCGCGGCAGGGTGACCACGAATTCGTTGAACGAAGGCCCGGCAAATGCCCGCCGCACGCTGGGAATCTTCTCCAGCTCCGCGGCGGCGAAGCGCGCCTTGGCCAGGTTCTGCGCGGCCAGCTCACGCAGGCCTTCCTTGCCCAGCAGGCACAGGTGCACCGAAGCTGCCAGGGCGCACAGCGCCTGGTTGGTGCAGATGTTCGAGGTGGCCTTCTCGCGGCGAATATGCTGCTCGCGCGTGGCCAGCGTCAACACAAATCCGCGGCGGCCGTCGTGGTCGGTGGTCTGGCCGGTCAGGCGCCCCGGCATCTGCCGCACGAATTTCTCGCGCGTGGCGATCACGCCGACAAAAGGTCCGCCGTAGCTCGGCGGCAGGCCGAAGCTCTGCGCCTCCATGGCCACTATATCGGCTTCGGCGGGCGGCCGCACGATGCCGAGCGACACCGCCTCGGTGACCGCCACCACCAGCAAGGCCCCTTTGGCGCGAGCGAGCTCGGCAAGTTGCGGCACCTGCTCGAGCACGCCCAAAAAATTCGGCGTTTGCACGATCACCGCAGCGGTCGCGTCATTCACGGCGGCGCTGAGTGCCTGGGCGTCCACTTGGCCCGCGGCGGCCCAGCCGACTTCTTCGACCTGCAAACCGGCGTTGCGCGCGTAGGTGGTCAGCACTTGCCGATACTCCGGGTGCACTGTGCGCGACACCACCACGCGGTGGCGGCCGGTCACGCGCTCGGCCATCAGCGCCGCTTCGGCCAGCGCCGTCGAGCCGTCCCACATCGAAGCGTTGGCCACTTCCTGGCCGGTGAGCTGGCACATCAAAGTCTGAAACTCGAAGATGGCCTGAAGCGTGCCCTGGCTGATCTCAGGCTGGTAGGGCGTGTAGGAGGTGAGGAACTCGCCGCGCTGGATGATCGTGTCGGTGACTACCAAGCGGTGGTGGTTGTACACGCCCGCGCCCAGGAAGCACGTGTAGCCGCGCGAGTTTTCGTTCGCGCGCCCGCGGAAATACTCGATGATCTCCATCTCCGAAAGTGGCCCCGGCAGGTTGAGCGGTTGCTTCAACCGGTACGCTGCGGGGATGGAGGTGAACAGGTCTTCGGTCGAGCGGGCGCCGATCGCCTCGAGCATCGCCTGTCGTTCGGAGGGGCTCTTCGGCAGGTAGCGCATCAGGCCGACGCTTCCTTCTGTTTTTCGACGATATAGGCCTGGTAGGCCCCGGCGTCCATCAGGCTCGAGAGCTCGGCGGCGTTGGCTACCTTGATCTTGATCAGCCAGGCGGCCCCGTGTGGGTCCTTATTGATCGTTTCCGGGGTGTCCGCCAAAGCCGTGTTGACCTCGACGACCTCTCCGGACACCGGGCAGTAAATCTCGCTGACGGCCTTCACCGATTCCACGGTGCCGAAAGCCTGGTTGGCGGCGAACTTCGCGCCGACCTTAGGCAGCTCGACGAAGACGACGTCGCCCAGCTCATGCTGGGCGTAGTCGGTGATGCCGACCGTGCCGATGTCGCCGCTGACCTTGATCCACTCGTGCTCTCCGGTATAGCGGAAGTCGCTCGGGTACATGCGCTGCTCCTCGCGGGCGTGCGCTACTTTGGCCGTTTATAAAACGGAGTCGGAACGATGCGGGCCGCCGCCCGGTTTGAGCGGATGCCGATCTCGATCTGAGTTCCCACCGCGCCGCTGGCGATGGGCACATAGGCCATTCCGATATTCTTCTTCAGGAATGGGGCGGGCGAACCGCTCGTGACGCACCCCGCCTCCTGGCCGTTGACGAATACCGGGCAGGCGTCGCGCGCGATCAGGCGGTCCTGCACCTCAAACCCGACCAGGATGCGCTGGATGCCGCGCTGCTTTTGCGCCATCAGGGTGTCGCGGCCCAGAAAGTCGCCTTTCTCCACCTTGCAGATCCAGCCGAGGTTTGCTTCTAGGACGGTTGTGGTGTCGTCAATCTCGTGGCCGTAGAGGCACATGGCCGATTCAAGCCGCAGCGTATTCCGCGCCCCCAGGCCGCAGGGCTGCAGGCCCTCCGCCCGGCCGGCCTCGAGCAGGTCGAGCCACATCTTATCGGAGTGCTCGGGCGAAAAATAAATCTCGAAGCCGTCTTCGCCGGTGTACCCGGTGCGGGCGATCAGGCAGTCCACGCCGTTCACCTGGCCGAACGTGAACCGGTAGTACTTGATCGCAGCCAATTCCACCCTGGTGAAGCGTTGCAGGATGCCCAGGGCCTTCGGCCCCTGGATGGCGAGTTGGGTGTACCGTGGGCCGGCGTTCTCCACCTCGACGCCGAAGGTGTTGTAGCGGCAGATGTGCTCGAAGTCCTTGTCCTGGTTGCTGGCGTTGACGCACAGGAAGTAGTGTGTGTCGGAGATCTTGTGCACCAGCAGGTCGTCCACAAATGTGCCTTGCGGCGTCATCAAGCCGGAATATTGCGCCTGGCCCATGGCCAAACGGGAAGCGTCGTTGCAGGTCACTTTCTGCACCAGCTCGAGCGCCCGCGAGCCGCGAATCTCGATCTCGCCCATGTGGCTGACGTCGAACAGCCCCGCTGTGGTGCGCGTGGCGAGGTGCTCGGAAATGATCCCGGAGTACTCCACCGGCATGTCCCAGCCGCCGAAATTGACCATCTTGGCGCCCATGCGGCGATGGGTAGAGTTCAGGGCGGTCTTGCGAAGTTCTGCTGTGGTCGGAGCGGTCATCGAGATGCCAGCTGGCAACCCGTCGCGAGCAGGAAACTAACATGCGTATTCCGGGGTGTCAAGAAAGCGGGGGCGTTGCCGAAGGGAGGCCAGCAGCAACTTGCGTCTTGTCGCCGCTGGCGGCGTCGGATTATAGTTTCGCGAGAGGCGACGATGGTCGGGCCTGTTCTTTGCGCGGTGTGCGATAAACCGGAGGCCGAGTGCAAGTGCGAGCGCTACTGCTGTACGTGCCAAGGCCAGTTCGGCATCCGGCTGTGCATTGACGGCCAATACTACTGCCCGGATTGCCGCGAGGCTTGCGACATCCGCGTCGTGGACAGCAGTGGCCACTAGGACCACCCGCGTCGTACTCAGATTGACACACGACGCGCGACTGGTGGCAGCCGTGGGCGGCGCAGTCGGCTACTTTGCCGACCAGGCAGGCCTCGATGCCCACACGCGGGCCGACCTGGTCGCTGCGACCGAAGAGGCTTGCCGGGACACGTTTCCGCTACTCACTCCCTTCGATCCTGTCCTCGGAGTTCAGATCGAAGGCTTTCCCGAGCGCATCGAAGTCACTTTCGAACACCACGGTCAGCAAGTCCCCACGGCGGGGCTGGAAAGCTTTACCGCGCATGGCCAGGAGGGAAGCGGCGTAGGTGGATCGAGCGGCTTGCGGCTGCTCTCGCGCGTGGACCGCGTGAAGTACAACAGCGAAGGGGGCACGTCGCGCATGACGCTGGTCAAATACGTCCGGACGCGGCCCGGGGAAAAATAAGGAAAAACTCCGCCCTTCTTCTCCAGGCTACATCTTGACGGCGAAGGTGTTGCGGCGGATCAGCGCCGACATCTGTTCCTCGGTCAGCGACACACGCAATTCGAGCCGGTCACCTCGCGGAGTGATGCGGGCATCGTCGAGCAACTTGGCGAGATCAGGATTCGTCTGGCTTTCCTGATACCGGCGGTAGAGCAGTCCCGCCTGGAGCAACGCGGCCAGCGTGTTGGCTTCCTCCGGCGTGCTGCAGATGGCCTGGAAACGCGCGTCGAGCGTGCTCCCGGCATCTATGTTGATCACGAGCGCCTGAAGTTTGCCGACGAGTTGCGCGGCCTGCGGGAATTGCGATGCCTCCGGCACCAACTGCTGCATGGCCAGCCGGGTGTAGGCCGGATTGAGCACGGCCCACACGACGCCGCGGCCGTTGGCCTCGTTGATTAACGGGAAGAACTGGTCGTTCCGCAGCAGGCCTTCCTCGGCGCCGAAGCGCACCTCAACGAGTTTCTCCAAGCTCTGGCGGTGGCCGAAGGCGGCGGTGTTGGAATCGAGAAAGAAAAAGAACAGATCGTTGGGCCCGACGCCGCTGCCAAACGCATACAGGGTGTACCCGCGGACTTTACTCGTGGGCAGCTTTTGCGCCTTGAAAAATTCCTCGGCGGACGCGGGCGAGAATTGTCCCAGCGCGACGCCCACAATCTGTTCGCCGGTGGGGACCGCGGAGCCATTGCCCTGGCTGCTTTTCGCGCTGGTCGGAATCAGCGCCCAGGCCAGCTCTTCCACCTGCCTGTTGGGATCCACGCCGGCCGCGGCCAGGAACTGCTCGAACTGGCGGAAACGGCTGGGCAGCATCTGCTCCTTAAGTTGGGGGAACCACTTGAACTGCCGCGCCTGCTTCAGGTCGGCGTAAGCAAATTCGCCGATGTCCTTGGGGAACAAGGCGATGATGTCCGTGCCGAGCGTGCCGGCGCGGGCCGCGGAGGGCAGCAGAGACGTCGCCACCAGGATGGTCGTCAAAAAAACTCGTTGGAAATTCACGGCTCCCCCTTGCTCCGAGCGGGAGCTGGCCAGGAAGGGTGGCGTCCCTCGCTCGAGCGAACAGTTAACTGCCGGCGGTCACTGGGCTCGATGCCAGGCGCGTTTCAAGCGCTGCCGCCCGCGCTTGCATCGCACTCACGTAGCCCGCGTCGGTGATGGATTCCAGATTGATGGCCACGTTCTCGAGCGCGCCGCGCGCGGCTGCGGCGGCCATCAGCCGCCCCACGCGCAGGTCAGAAAGCATAGAAGCCGCGACATTCGCTTCCAGTTGCCCCAGGTGATCATACAACTCCGCGGCTGCCTCGGCCACCTGCAAGGGCACTTCGGCCGCTGCGCGGGTGGCGCCCTGGATGGCCGCATCGCGGCGCTGCTGATTCTCGGGGGTGTCCTTCGGAAGCTTCGTGGCGGCCAGCACAGCTTCGTAGGACGCGGCATCGCGGTCAATGGCTTCCGTCAGCGCCTGCGCCGCGGCGCGCAATTCCGCCACAGCGGCGCTCAATTCCTCGACGTGCGCTGCCTGCGACTTCTTCTTGCGCGAGAGGCCGGCGACCATCTGCCCGAGGCTCGCCGCCAATGCACCGGCGAACGCGGCTGCCGAGCCGCCGCCCGGAGTTGCCGTCGGTTCGGCCACAGCTTCGAGAAACGGCCGCGCCAGCAAGGCAAGCCTTCCCGGACTCTCCTTGCTTTCGAGCGGAGCGCCGGCCAGCGCCGCCCCCAGGCGGTTTTCTAGCACCTGCGCCGGGGAGAAATTCTCGAGCTGCAAGTAAAAGCCCGCGGTCATCTCGAGGGCCTTCTTCGGCACCAGCCCGACGATCTCGCTGCCGACAATTGTACAGCCGTACCGCTGGGCCTCGCGCTGCACCATGCCGAAGACGCGGTGGATGGGCGTCTGCTCGAAATCGGTCAGGTTAATGGAGACCTGCGCCAAGCCGCGCGTTTTGAGGTCCACGCCCATGGCCTTGACGTAGCGCAGCCCGCCGCTACTGAACCGGATGGTCTTCGCGATCTTCCTGGCGATTTCAACGTCCGGGGTATTCAGATTGATGTTATAAGCGATCAGGAACTTTCGCGCGCCCACCACCGTTGCGCCAGCGGTGGGGTGCAGCCGGGGCTCGCCCACATCGGGTGCGCGGTCGGGATTCTGGAGGACTTCCTCGCGCAGGCCTTCGAACTGGCCCTTGCGGATGTTCTCGAGATTCGTGCGCTCCGGGCGCGCGGCCGCGGCTTCATAGAAATAGACGGGAATGCGATAGCGCTCCCAGATCTCGCGCCCAACTTTTTTCGCCAGTGCGACGCAATCCTCGAGCTCGACGCCTTCCACGGGCACAAAGGGAAGAACGTCGGTCGCGCCGACGCGCGGGTGCGCGCCGGTGTGCCGCGTCAGGTCGATCAGCTCGAGCGCCTTGCCCACGCCGCGCAGCGCGGCTTCGGCCACGGCTTCAGGCTCGCCGGCCAGCGTGATGACTGAGCGGTTGTGGTCAGCGTCCATTTCGCGGTCGAGCACCCGGACGCCCGCGACCTCGGCCATGGCCTCGACCAGCGCGTCCACCTTGGCGGGGTCGCGGCCCTCGGAGAAATTCGGCACGCATTCAATCAGGCGCTTCATTCGGGTCCTGCGTTCGCATTTCTAGTGGCTGCCCGCCGTAGCAGGTGCGCTGTCATGCTGAGGTCGCCGCTTGCCCTGAGCCCGTCGAAGGGCAGCGACCGAGGCATCTCAGCTCATAGCTTCTCGCGCGAATAAACGATCTCGCCGCGCTTCAGCGTCAGCCAGCAATGGTTGACGCCAAAATAATACGGGATTTCGCGGTAGTCGGCCAGATCGAACACGGCCAGGTCTGCGTATTTGCCAACTTCGATCGAGCCGATGCGGTCGTGGCGGCGCAGGGAGTAGGCGGCGTTGACGGTTGCGGCGGCCACTGCTTCCGCGGGCGTCATGTGCATTTGCGCGCAGGCGAGCGAGAACACCATCAGCATGTTGAGCGTGGGGCTGGTGCCGGGATTGAAGTCGGTGGCGAGCGCGACAATGGCGCCGGCGTCGATCAGCTTGCGTGCCGGAGCGTAGCGCCCAAGACCCAGATGGAAGCAGCAGCCCGGCAGGAGCGTTGCAACGACATTCGATGCAGCCAGCGCGCGAATGTCGCTCGCGCTGACCTTCTCGAGATGGTCGGCGCTCGCGGCGGCGAGCTCAACGGCGAGCCGCGCTGCGCCCGTGCGCGCCAGTTGTTCGGCGTGCAGCCGCGGCACCAGCCCGCAGGCACGGCCAGCGGTCAGGATGCGTCGCGCCTGGGCCACGCTGAAGGCGCCGCGATCGCAGAAGACGTCGCAGAACTCGGCCAGGCCTGCGAGCGCCACCGCCGGAATCAGCCGGTGTACGAGCAAGTCCACATACTTCTCCGGCCGACGGCGAAATTCCGGCGGCACAGCATGGGCGCCCAGGAATGTGGCGACTATATCGAGCGGTTGCTCGGTGTGAAGCGTGCGGAGGAGCGAGAGGGTTTTTAGCTCGCTCGCGGCGTCCAGGCCGTATCCGCTTTTGGCTTCGAGGGTGGTGGTCCCGTGCGCGGCGAACCCGGCGAGGTGCACGAGCGCTTTCTCCCTCAGTACGTCGAGAGGTGCCTTGCGCAGGTTGCGCACGGTGGAGAGGATGCCACCGCCCGCGCGGGCGATTTGCTGGTAGGTTTTTCCGGCGATGCGCTGCTCGTATTCTCCCGCGCGGCTCGCAGGGAAGACCAGATGCGTGTGCGAATCCACGAAGCCTGGGAGCACGACCCGGCCGCCGACCTCGAGCCGACGGGCACGGCGCGCTTCGCCCATCCGCGCGATGTCGCGGCGGCGGCCGGCGGCGACGATGCGGCCGTCGCGCACCAGGATGGCTCCATCCTGGATGACTCCGAGTTCGCGAAGCGCGCGGCCACGGCGCGGCGCCGGCCCGCGCAGCGTGACCAGTTGTGAGCAGCCGGTGATCAGAAGTGCGTTGGGCACAAAGCCGTCGCTCGACTAGGGCATCGGGGTCTTGATGCCGCGCTCGAGGGCGAACGCGATGGCTTCGGGGTAGTCGGCGTCGGCGTGGCGCGCCACGCCGATGCCGGGATCGTTGGTGAGCACGCGCTCAATGCGCACAGCCATTCCCTTCGTGCCGTCGGCTACCGTCACCTGCCCGGCGTGTTGCGAATAGCCGATGCCCACGCCGCCGCCGTTGTGGATGGAGACCCACGAGGCGCCACTCGCAGTGTTGAGTAGGGCATTGAGCAGCGGCCAATCGGCCACGGCGTCCGAGCCATCGAGCATTTTCTCAGTCTCGCGGTAGGGCGAGGCTACCGAGCCGCAGTCCAGATGATCGCGGCCGATGACGATGGGCGCTTTCAGCTCGCCGCGCGCGACCAGGTCGTTGATCGCCAGGCCGAACTTCGCGCGCTCGCCGTAGCCCAGCCAGCAGATGCGTGCCGGCAGGCCCTGGAAGCGCACGCGCTTCTGCGCGAGATGGATCCAACGATTCAGGATTTCGTCGTGCGGGAAAAGTTCAAGCACCAACTCGTCGGTGCGGCGGATATCGGCCGGTTCGCCTGAGAGCGCGACCCAGCGGAACGGCCCGCGGCCTTCGCAGAACAGCGGCCGGATGTAGGCCGGGACGAAGCTCGGGAAGTTGTAGGCGTCCTTGACGCCCTGCTCGGAGGCCATGGTACGGATGTTGTTGCCGTAGTCGAACGTCACCGCGCCCAGCTTCTGCAACTCGAGCATGCCGCGGACGTGGAACGCAATCGAATCGAGCGCACGCTTGCGGTATTCCTCGGGCTCGCGCCCGCGAAGCTCGGCGGCCTGCTCGAGCGTCAGCCCGTGCGGGATGTAGCCGTTCACTGGGTCGTGCGCGCTGGTCTGGTCGGTCAACAGGTCGGGCACGACGCCGCGGCGCGCAAGCTCCGGGATCACGTCGGCACAGTTGCCCACCAGGCCCACCGACGCGGGCTCGCGCTTGCGCACGGCGTTCTTCAGAATGCGCAGCGCTTCATCGAGATCGGTCACCATGACGTCGCAATAGCCGGCCTTCACCCGCCGCTTGATGCGCTCGGGGTCCACCTCGACGCCGAGAAACGTGCCGCCGTTCATCGTCGCGGCCAGCGGCTGCGCGCCGCCCATGCCGCCCATGCCACCGCTGACGACCAGCTTTCCGGCCAGGCCGCCGCCGAAATGCTGGCGCGCGGCCGCAGCGAACGTTTCGTAAGTGCCTTGCAGGATGCCCTGCGTGCCGATGTAGATCCAACTCCCCGCGGTCATCTGGCCGTACATCATGAGGCCCGCGCGTTCGAGCTCGCCGAACACCTTCCAGTTGTTCCAATGGCCGACCAGGTTGGCGTTGGCGATCAGTACGCGCGGGGCGTAGTTGTGCGTGCGGAAGACCCCCACCGGCTTGCCGGACTGCACCAGCAGCGTCTCGTCGCTCGCCAGCCCGCGCAGCGATTCGACAATGGCGTGAAAGCAGGTCCAGTTGCGTGCGGCCTTGCCCGCACCGCCGTAGACGATCAGCTCTTCGGGTCGCTCGGCCACTTCGGGATCGAGGTTGTTCATGAGCATGCGCAGCGCGGCCTCCTGTTGCCAGCCCTTGCAGGAGATGGCCGTGCCGCGCGGCGCGCGCACCGGCTGATAGGTTGAGGCGCTTTCGACGCTCACTTTGGACATGGCGGAAACCCTGGCGCTCATCTTATCGCAGCCCGCTGGGGGATTGTAGAGGCACGGCGTGGGTTTCAGGCAAGAGGGCCGCGCACGCCCGCGCGCTGGTTCCATTGCACGAAGCGCTGAGCCTGCGGTACATTCGGATTTCACCCGTATGGCATACCCCTCGCTCACCCGCCGGCTGCTTGAAGCGTTGGACCGCTATGACAGCCCCCGCGCGCAGATGTACAAGGTGGGCAATCGCTGGAACGTTATTTCCGCGGCCGAAATGCTGCGCCGCATCGCGGCCCTCTCCCGGGCGCTCGCTGAGCTGGGCGTGCGCACCGGCGACCGCGTGGGCCTGTTTGCGCCCAACCGGCCGGAATGGCATATCGCCGACTTCGCGATTCTCGGGCTCGGCGCTGCCGACGTGCCGATTTATTTCAACGAGGCCCCCGACCGAATTGTCTACATCCTGAACCACTCCGGAGCCAAGCTGGTGATCACGGCGGGCGCGGAGCAGGCGCGGGGCTTGCTGGCCTGCCGCGAGCGCCTGACCACAGTCGAACAGATCATCGTCGCAGGCGCGCCGCCCGACGTCGACCCGGACGTGCTGCGCTACGAGACCCTGGTGGCCGCGCTGGACGAGGCCGAAGTGAGCTCCTACCGGCGCCGCGCCGCCGAGGTCACGCCCGACCGGCTCGCCACGATCATCTACACCTCGGGCACCACCGGAGAGCCCAAAGGCGTCATGTTGACCCATTCCAGCTTCACCTCGAACGAGCTCGATACGTTCAGTCCGCTCGGGTACAACCCGCGCGACACCGCGCTTTCCTTCCTGCCGCTCTCGCATGTCTATGAGCGCATCATGGGCTACGCATACTTGTTCAACGGCGTCCCGGTGGCCTACGTCGAGCGGATGGACGACGTGCCGGCCGCGCTGCTGGAAGTCCGGCCTACGGTGGCGGCAGCCGTGCCTCGCTTTTTTGAGAAGTTCTACGCCAACATCATGGAAAAGGGTCGCCAGACGGCTGGACTCAAGCGACGCTGGTTCGACTGGGCGCTCGACGTGGCTCGCCAGGCCATGCCGTGGCGCGCCTATGGCCGCCCGGCGCCGCTCGGTGTGAAGCTCGCGTGGCTCGTGGCGAATGCCCTAGTGTTCTCCCGCTTCCGCGCGGGGCTCGGCGGTCGCGTGCGCGCGTTCAGTGCCGGCGGCGCGCCGCTTGCGCGCGAGTTGGTGGAGTTTTTCTGGTCGGCGGATGTGAAGGTGTATCAGGGCTATGGCCTGACGGAGACCTCGCCGATCGTCTCGACCAATCTTCCCCATGCCAACAAGGTGGGCACGGTGGGCAAGCCGATCCCCAACGTCGAGGTGCGCATTGCTGAGGACGGCGAAATCGTCGTTCGCGGGCCGTGCGTGATGCGTGGCTACTACCAGAAACCTGCCGAGACGCAGGAGGCGCTCTCGCCAGAGGGCTGGCTGCGGACTGGCGACATCGGCTATCTCGATGCGGACGGTTACCTGGTGGTCACCGACCGCAAGAAGGATTTGCTGAAGACGGCGGCAGGGAAGTTCGTTGCGCCGCAGCCGATTGAGAACAGCCTGAAGACGAGCCCGTTCATCCTGAACGCCGCGGTCGTGGGTGACAAGCGGAAGTTTGTCGCGGCGCTCGTTGTGCCGCATTTTGCGAACATCGAGGCACACGCGCGCGCTCTGGGCCGGCGCTTCTCCTCGCACGCCGAGCTGGCCGCCAACCCCTGGGTGTATGAATTGATCGGCGAGGAAATCCAGCGGCTCACTGCGCATCTGGCGCAGTACGAAACGATCAAGCGCTTTGCCGTGCTCAGCGAGGACTTCACCTTCGAGAACGGCGAGCTGACACATACGCTGAAGCTTAAGCGGCGCGTCATCGAGCAGCGTTACCGCGACACCATCGAGCAGCTCTACGCCGACGTCGAAGAACCCCGCCCGCTGCCGCAGGCATAGCTCGGATTGGGGCTTGTGTAGGGTAGGGCCCGGACCGAGTGTCTGGGGAAAGCGTGCCGTTTTGTTCCCCGCGTCGCAGGGAGTAGAATGAACCAAGGAGCGTCGGAGGGATGGACGACCAACTGGTGATTGCCGGCCGCGCGTTTCGTTCGCGGCTGATTGTGGGGACAGGGAAATACCGCAGCTTCCAGGAGATGGTGCGCGCGCACGAGGCTTCGGGCGCGGAAATGGTCACCGTGGCGGTGCGACGCGTCAACCTGACCGATCGCTCGAAGGAATCGCTGCTTGACCACATCGACCGCGACAAATTCTTCATCCTGCCCAACACCGCCGGCTGTTATACCGCCGATGATGCTATTCGCACGGCCCGCCTGGGACGCGAAGTCGGCCTGTCGGAATGGGTGAAGCTCGAAGTGATCGGCGACCAGCAGACGCTCTTCCCCGACACCGAAGAGCTGCTTCGCGCGACGCGAGTGCTGGTGAAGGAAGGCTTTGTCGTGCTGCCGTACACCAACGACGACTTGGTGGTCGCGCGCAAGCTGGTTGACGCCGGCGCCGCGGCGGTGATGCCGCTGGGCGCGCCGATTGGTTCGGGCATGGGCATCCAGAATCAAGCCAACATCCGCATCCTTCGTGAACGCATCGCCGAAGTGCCGCTGATCGTGGACGCCGGCGTGGGCACCGCCTCCGACGCCACCGTGGCGATGGAACTCGGAGCCGACGGCGTGCTCATGAATACGGCCATCGCCGAGGCGCAGGAGCCTGTGCTGATGGCCGAAGCGATGTGCACCGCCATCGAAGCCGGGCGGAAGGCGTACTTGGCGGGCCGCATTCCGAAGAAGCTCTACGCCTCGGCGTCGAGTCCGCTGGCCGGCGTTATCCGTTAGGCGATCCCTTACAACGTCCGAAAGAAGAAGTGCCAGGTGACGTCCACGAGCATGTGCACCAGCGCCGAGGCGAACATCGAGCCGGTCTGCCGCCATGCCCGGCCATAGAATACCCCCGCAATTGCCGCGAGCAAGACGTATCGCCAGTTGGGAAACCCGCCGTTGGGGATGTGCGCGAAGCCGAAAATCACCGACGCCGCCAGCCAGCCAATCGTCGAGCTCCTGAGCGTCCGGCAGAGCAGGTTTTGCAGCAAGCCGCGGAATAAAAACTCCTCGGTCCACGCTGTGAAGAAGAAAATGCCCAGCGCCACGAGGGGCAGGCTCTCGAGTTGTCCGTACGAGGGGCCATAGCGGATGAAGCCAATCCATTCGCCGAGAACAATCAGGATTACGCCCAGCGGCACGAAGTTCACAACCACTGCCGAGGCCACGCCGCGTCCCCAGGCGATGGTGTAGCCCACGCCGTCCAGCCCGCGCACGAAGAGGAACGCCACCATCGCTACGCTCAGGGCCAGCAGGACCGTCAGCGCGTAGCCCAGGCGCCCGTCGGGGTAAGGCCAGAGCGGTTGAAGCACGCGGAACTTCACCGGCACCCAGATCGCCATGAGCGCTGCATAGTCCTGCCATGCCCCGAATGGGCGTTGCCGGGCGCTTGCTGCCAGCAGCGACGGCAAGACCACAAAGAGGGTCGCGATCCCCACACGCCACCAGAGAAAACTATGTGTCCCCAGCGCGTAAATCAGGTATGCAAAAAGCGGGATGGGAACTAGCGCCAGAGCCGGCGACAGGCGGCGGCGCGAGTCGAAAAGGTCGGCGAGCCGTTCGCGGACGCCGCGAGCCGCAACCAGGATCTCCGCTGCGAGGAAGAACGCGAACACGCCGAGCGTGACGGCGAATCCGCGGCCCCCGTAGCCGAGCCAGGTGCCGTACAATGCCGCAGCAAAGGCCACCGCGGCCCAGAGACCGAGCGCACCGGCGAGGCCGATTTGGCGGTCGGAAGACACAGCGCGCTAGTCTAACGCACGAGCATGGCTGAAAAAACCAAACAACGCCTGCTCCATATCGACTGGATGCGTGGGCTGGCATGCCTGCTGATGTTCCAGACGCATTGCTACGATTCCTGGCTTTCGAGCGACGCGCGCTCGGGCAAATTCTTCATGTGGTCGCAGCTTGGTGGGACGCTGCCAGCGCCGCTGTTTTTGTTTCTGGCGGGAATTTCCTTCGCGTTGGTGACCGACAAGCTTCGGCAGCGCGGCCTGGCCGCGGACGAGATCGCGCGCACAACCATCCGGCGCGGAGCCGAGATCTTCGGTCTGGGCCTGCTCTTCCGCGTGCAGGAGTTCCTGCTGGGGCAACCCAGTGCGCCGTGGACCGACCTGCTGCGCGTGGACATCCTCAACACCATCGGCCTCTCGATGATGCTGATGGGCGTGGTGTGTCGCATCGCTGCCGAATGCACGAGAGGGGCGACGCCGGCGGGCGTAGACGCCGCAGCGGCCGCTGGCTCTCGGAATGCTCGCACGCGTGCGGTCACTATCCTTGCCGCCGCCTTCGCGGCCGTTGCCATCGCCCTGTTGACGCCGCCTTTGTGGACTACCTGGCGGCCGCGCTGGCTGGCGTGGTTTCTTGAGTCCTACGTCAACGGCGTGCACGTCTTCGGCAAGCCGCAGCCGTGGCTGTTTCCGATCTTCCCGTGGGCAGGGTTTGCGTTTGTGGGTTTGGCCGTGGGCCTAGCCTTGTTCACCGACTGGGCGCGCCGCCGCGAAGCCCGAGCTCTGGCGCTGGTGGGCGCAGGCGGTGCGGTAGTCGCTGGGCTGGCGATGTGGTTAGACGCCGGGCCGCGGCAGCTTTACTCCGTCTACGATTTCTGGCACACCAGCCCGAATTTCTTTTTTATCCGCGTGGGCGTTCTACTGCTGATTCTGTTCGGCAGCTACGCGTGGTGCCGCTGGGGCGCAGGGCAGTGGGGCTTCAGCCCGCTGGCGCAGATGGGACGGACCTCGCTTTTGGTTTACTGGGCGCACATCGAATTCGTCTATGGCCGGTTCTCGATTCTACCGAAGCGCGCGATGAGCATCCCGGCGGCCTCGCTCGGCCTGTTGGTGATTTTTCTGGCCATGTTGCTGGTTTCGATTGCGCGGACGCGGTTGAAAGGGCGCGGCGCAGAAGCGCTGGGCTGGCTGCGCCTGCGTTGGCCGGTGCGCGCGGGCTAGAGAGATGCCGGCCGCAAGGCCGCTACGCGCTTATTTCTTTGGTGTTTCCTGCTTTGGGACCGTCGGCGGGGCGGGCAGCTTGAAGATGATCTCGCCCGGGCGGGCCAGACCCATCTCCTCGCGCGCGATTCGCTCGATCATCCTCGGGTCGGTCTTCAGCGCCTTCACCTGCCCGGCCAGCGCGCGGTTTTCTTCGTTCACCTTTTGAATCTCCCGCCGCAACTGCTCGATTTCCCTCTGCGTGCGCCGCATGGCCAGAAAGCCGTGCGCCCCGAAGATATCGTGCACCAGCAGGGCGAGCAGGAGAACGGCCAAAATCGCGCGTGCGTTCCGGCGCAAAAAGGATTGATGTTCTGGTGGTTGCGCCACGCGCGGAGTCATCTCACAGCCCTCTTTGCTGGAGCGCCTTTTGTGGGGGAGGCTGCCGGCTGGAAAAGCCACTCCCTTGCTTCCTGGGCCAGGCGCGACGCACCTTCTCGCGTGGCCGCTTCAGTGTAGACGCGGAGAAGCGGTTCAGTGCCAGAAAGCCGCAGCAGAACCCACGAGCCGTCGTCGAATTCGAGCTTCAAACCGTCCGTGCGGTCCAGCCGCTTCACGTGCCGACCCAGGAACTCGCGATAATCCTGTTTCAGCCGCTCGACAGTTTGTGCCTTCACGTCATCGGATAGGAGTAGATTGGTGCGCAGCGGCCAGCACTCCGCGCCTACGCGGCGGAACAGCGCCCGGAGTTGCTCGGCGAGCGGCTGCCGGCGGACGGCGGTCATCTCTGCGACGAGCAGCCCGGCGAGGATGCCGTCCTTCTCCGGCACGTGCCCGCGGATGGAAAGGCCGGCGCTTTCTTCGCCGCCGAGCGCAATCTTGTCCTGCTTGATGAGCTCGCCGATGTATTTGAAGCCGACGGGAGTCTGATGGACGGTGACGCCGTGGTGGCGCGCCACTGCGTCGAGCAGGTGTGTGGTCGCCACGCTGCGCGCTGCGGGCATACGCCAGCCGCGCGTCTCCACCAGGTAGTCATAGAGAAGCCCCAGGATGTGGTTCGGCGAAAACCAGGTGCCGTCGGCGTCGATGATGCCGAAGCGGTCGGCGTCGCCATCGGTGGCCAGGCCGACCTGCGCGCCGCGGTCGAGCACGGCCTGGCGGAGCGGCGCAAGATTCGACTCCGAGACATCCGGGCCGGTGCCGTCGAACAAAACGTCGCGTTCGATGCGGATGGCGGCAGCCTGAATGCTCTGGTCTGCCAGGACTCGATCCAGGTAGCCGGCGCCGCAGCCGTGCAGCAGATCGCAAACGATCTTCAGCCGAGCCTGGCGGATGGCGCCGAAATTGACGAGCTCCGCGAGGCGCGCGAGATATGGCCCGCGCGGATCCACCTTCTCGAAATCGTCGGCGGAACGCCTCCCGGCGACTTCCTGCGAACGCGCAGCCGAGCGCCCGCCGAGCCGGGCGACGCGCGCCTCAATGTCGCGAGTCACTTCCGGCAAGGCCGGCCCGCCGTCCGCGCCGGAAAACTTCAGGCCGTGGTATTCGGCCGGATTGTGGCTGGCAGTGAAGTTGATGGCGCCGTCGGTTCGGCTCCGCGGGATCTCATGCGCGATGGCCGGCGTCGGCGCCGCGCCGTCGCAGAGTAGGACGCGAACGCCGTGAGCGCGCAAGACTTCCGTGGCCGCGCGCGAAAACTCTTCGGAGAAGAAGCGCGTGTCGTGTCCGACGATGAGCGTGGGGTTTTTGCTGCGGCGGCGGACATGCTCGGCAATGGCCGTCACCGCCAGCCGCACGTTCGCAAACGTGAAGTCTTCCGCGACGACGGCGCGCCAGCCGGAGGTGCCGAAGTGGATCACAGGGCTCGTCAATTGTTTCCCACGGCGCGCTATTGTATCTTGGCACGCGCGCCGCAACAAAAGCGCATGGAGCTTGGGCGAGAAAGAGTAAAGAGTCCGGAGAGGAGTTGAGAGTCGAGAGTTGAAGCTGGAAAGTGAAGAGCGAGCAAGATGACGGATAAAATCGTGGTATTGGTGACGTGCGGGAGTGCGCGAGAGGCCAACCGGATCGCGCGGGCGTTGGTCGAGCGCAGGCTCGCGGCCTGCGTCAATGTGCTCGGCACGCGCGCGCGTTCCACGTACCGCTGGAAGGGCAAAGTGGAGACCGTGGACGAATGCCTCCTGCTCATCAAAACGTCACGCAAGAAATTTTCGGCCCTGCGTGGCGAAATCGAGCGTCTCCACAGCTACGACGTGCCGGAAGTCATCGCTTTGCCGATTGCAGAAGGTTCACCGGCCTATCTGCGCTGGCTGGGGGAGTGCCTCAGGCCCGTGAGCGGCGAGCCAAAGCGCAAGAACTGAAGGTGGATGCCCAAGCTCGAGACTCGGAATCTGAAATTTTAGATTTGAGAGGGCTTTAAACGGGATTCTTCGCTTCGCTCAGAACGATAGAAATGGAGGTGGGTGCTTCCCGATGGAGTACGTCGGGACTCCCTGCGCGGGCTAAACTCTACCGGCGGGGAACGGACGGCCGGGCACGCAGAAGGTAGTGGTAGCGAAAAGGCTCTAGATTCTCGACTGCGAGGCCGAAGCGCTCAAGGCGGGCGGCGGCCTCGCGCGGGGCGTAGACGTGGTCGCGCGGCGGCCCGACCGGACGATCGGCCTCGGCGTTCCAGTCGATGAAGAGAGCGAAGCCTTCGACGCCGAGCAGGGCACCAAGTGTCTCGAGCGCGTCCTCACCCAGCTCGTGCAGGACGTTCAGCGCGAGCACGCGGTCGGCGCGGCCACGCAGTTGCGGGATTTCGTCGGGGAGCGCGGGACGGAGATTGCCGAGCGATTTGGCTTCGGACTTGGCCCACAGCCGGGCGAGCATCTCCGGCTGTTCGTTGAGTGCGATCACCGTCACGTCGGGACGCGCCTGCGCCAGGCGTATGGCGTACGTGCCGGTTCCCGCGCCGAAATCGACGATCAGCGCGCCTTGAGGAGGGTCGAGCAGCTCGAGAACGCGCTCGGGCGGCAGGTACTCGAGGTGGGCAGTGTCGTCGAGCTTGTCGGCTCGGTGCGGGTCGAAGCGCTCGGGTTGTTTTGCGCCCGCCCGGCTTGGATCGTCCACCGGCGTTGCCGGATTCGGGTCGCCGTGCATGTTCTCTTCTTCGCTCAGCTGGCGCCGTGACTCACTTCTCCGCGGAACGCCCAGGTCCTCGAGCCATTTTACCTGGAATTTGGTTTCAGTATTGCATCAGCCTTCCATCTGACACTTCTACAAAATGTACGGCAGATTTGATCAGACATGCCTACTATTCAGGTATGCCGTGCTGGTCTGCCATGCAGCGCTTGAAATCGGGCAGGCTTACGCCCTCGCGAGCGGGTGTGCCCTCCGGCGCGGCTCGCAGGTATTGCGCGGGCCACGAGATGGGAATCCCCAACTCGTTTGCGACGCGGAGTGGCCAGTAAGGCTGGCGCAGGAATTCGCGGGCGAGCAAGACAACATCGGCTTTCCCTTCTTGAAGGATGGTGTGGGCCTGAGCAGCGGTGGTTATCAAGCCGACTGCGCCGGTGAGAAGGCCTGTCTGACGGCGAATTTCTTCGGCGAACGGGACTTGATAGCCGCTACGGACTGGAATCTTTGCTCCGGGAGAAATCCCGCCTGACGAGCAATCAATCAGGTCAACGCCGAGCCGACCGGCGAGTTTCGAGAGCTGGACGGATTGTACTAGATCCCAGCTGCCGTCGACCCAATCGGTGGCCGAGATGCGCAGAAAAAGTGGGGCGCTCTCCGGCCAGACGCGCCGGACGGCGGTAACGACCTCGCAGACAAGCCGCGTGCGATTTTCGAATGAACCGCCATAGCCATCGGTTCGCTGATTCGAGAGCGGCGAGAGAAATTCATGGAGCAGATATCCGTGCGCGGAGTGGATTTCGATAACGCCGAATCCCGCTTGGTAGGCGCGGCGCGCCGCCGCGACGAAGGCTTTCACAATCTCCCGAATCCCGCTTTCGTCCAACGCCGCGGGATGCGGATATCCGTCCGCGAACGAAATGGCGCTGGGCGCGACGGGCGTCCAGCCGCCTTTGGATTCCGGAATCATTCCCGAGCCTTCCCAGGGGCGCATCGTGCTGCCCTTTCGTCCTGCATGCGCAAGTTGAATTCCGGGGATCGCGCCTTGTTCACGGATGAAACGAGTGATGCGTGCGAGCGGCTCGATGTGCTCGTCTTTCCAAATTCCCAGATCCTTCGGGCTAATGCGGCCTTCGGGCGATACAGCGCAAGCTTCCGTGAAAACCAACGATGCTCCGCGGACGGCGCGGCTTCCCAAGTGGACCAAGTGCCAATCCGTGGCGAAGCCGTCCGTGCTCGAATACTCGCACATGGGAGAAACAATGATTCGGTTGCGCAGCGTCACTTCACGGACTTGAAGCTCGTCGAATAAATGCATTGGGACATTCCTTTGAGATCAAGCTCTCCCGATCAATGAGGTACGCTTGAAGAATTCGGGCCGCCACTCTTCCTTAATGAGATTCAACATTGGAGTGCTAGACCTTGGCGAGGCCCTGGTCGAGGTCGGCGATCAAATCTTCCACGTCTTCGATGCCTATCGAGAGCCGGACAAGTCCGTCGGTGATGCCGATCTGCCGGCGCACGTCCGAGGGTATTGAGGCGTGCGTCATCACGGCGGGAAGAGAAATCAGTGTTTCAACACCCCCCAGGCTTTCCGCCAGCGCGCACAGCTTGACGTTGTTGAGCAGGCGCCGCGCGGCTTCGAGCGAGCCCAGATCGAACGAGAGCATAGCGCCGAAGCCCGTCTGCTGGCGCTTGGCCAATTCGTGCTGCGGGTGGGCCGCCAGGCCCGGATAGAGCACGCGTTTCACCTTGGGGTGCGCTTCCAGGAATTCCGCGATGGCCATGCCGTTCGCGTTGTGCTGCCGCATGCGCACGGCGAGCGTCTTGATGCCGCGGGCGACCAGAAAGCAATCCATCGGCGCCAGGCCCGAACCCGCCGAACGCTGGATGAAGTAGATTCGATCGGCATCTTCCTCGCGCGTGAGGATGATGGCACCGCCGACCGCGTCGCTGTGGCCGTTCAGGTATTTCGTCATCGAATGCACCACGATGTGCGCGCCAAGCGCGATAGGCTGCTGGAAATAGGGGCTCAGGAAGGTATTGTCCACGACCAGCGTCAGGTTGCGTTCGGCGGCAAGGCGCGCGATCCTGGCGATGTCGGTGACGATCATGGTTGGATTGGTAGGCGTCTCGACGTAGATCATCCTGGTGCTGGGCCGCAGCGCCTTGGTGACGTTGTCCGGGCAGGACGTGTCCACGAAGCTGAACTCCATCCCGAAATGCGTCAGCAATTGCGTGGTCAGCCGGAAAACACCGCCGTACACGGCCTGCGAGATCACCACGTGGTCGCCGGGCCGCAGCAGGCGAAACACCGCGTCAATCGCCGCCATACCGGAGGAGAAAACGTACGCCGTCCGCCCGCCTTCGAGTTTTGCCACGCACCGCTCGAGCGCGCGACGGTTCGGGTGCGCGGTCCGCGCGTAGTCGTAGCCCTTGTGTTTGCCCAGCTCCTCCTGCACGTAGGTCGAGGTCTGATAGATGGGCGGGACGATGGACCCGGTGGACGGGTCCGGCTCCTGCCCCACGTGGATGGCGTCGGTTGCGAATCCCATGCTGGGCCTCCTTGAACGATCCGAGTGCGCATCGTTATGCGCGTTCCTCGGCTCCGTGTGCCCCCCGCTGCGAATTTTTGATTGCAGAAAGTTCGCCGCGGGTATATGAGTAAAGCCGCTCTGCCGCGGCGCAACGAAGCTGCCGGTCGAAAGTAGCGCAGGACTGCATGTGAGTCAATCCACGTCCGGCGTTGCGCCGGGTGCGGAAACGAACGAGGCCCAGGTATGCGTCAAGGCATCGCCTTCCTTTTGGCTCTCTTGCTTTTGGGGACTTCCGCAACGCGCGCCGCCGGCGAAAAGAAGAAAAAGAACGCCGACACCGAAAACATCGGCCAGCGGGACATCAACAAAGGCTCCTGGAACCTGTACTCGCCCGAGCACGAAATCGAGATGGGCCAGCAGATGGCGCGCCAGGTGGAGCGCACCGCGCACCTGCTGCAGGATCCGGTCGTAACCGCTTACATCACCCAGATGGCAGACCGCATTGCCCGCCATTCCGATCTGCGCATACCATTACAAGTGCGCGTGATTGATTCGGAGGAGATCAACGCCTTCGCGCTGCCCGGCGGATATTTCTTCATCAACACCGGCTTGATCCTGGAGACGCAGAGCGAGGCCGAACTGGCCGGCGTCATTGCCCATGAGATTGCGCACGTTGCCGCGCGCCACGCCACCAAGCAAATGAGCCGGGCGCAGTTGTGGAACTGGATGTCGCTCCCGCTGCTGTTCGTGGGCGGCCCGGTGGTCTACGGGCTGGAGCAGGGCTTGGCGCTCGCCGTGCCGCTGACGTTTCTGAAGTTCACCCGCAACGCTGAACGCGAGGCCGATTTCCTCGGCCAGCAGTACCACTACGCCAGCGGCTACGACCCGATGGCCTTCGTAGACTTCTTCGAGCGAATGAAGCAGAAGGAGAAGCGCGAAAAAGGAGGCATCGCCAAGGCGTTCTCGACGCATCCGATGACCAAAGACCGCATCGCGGCCGCTGAACGCACCATTGAGCAGGCTCTTCCACCGCGCGACCAGTATGTGGTGACCACCTCGCGGCACGACGAAGTTCGCGCTTACCTGGAGAACCTGCTCCGCGAGCGGCACGGCCTGGAAGCGTTGGGTGGCCCGGTCCTGCGCAAGCGCAACGAGCAGGAGGCGCCCGCACCGAAAGGGAAGGTCGGCTCGCCCTTCTAGTACAAACTATTTGGAACAAATAATGGCTCCGAGAAGTGAACCGCATGCTTGAGCCGCAGTTGGCGACAATCTCTGCTGGAAAAAATTGGAACATCACTAGTCCGCCCCGCCATGAAACTCGCCCCTAAAGTTTTGGTTCCGCTTGCCGCGCTCATGTGGCTCGTGCCCGCCGGGGTGTTCCCGCAGTCCGATCCCAAAGACAAGGGAAAGACCGAGAAGCAGGATGGCGGCACCCGCTTACGCATCGAAGTCACCGGCGGGGAGAAGAATCAGCCGGTCGACAATGCCAGCGTGTACGTAAGGTTTCCGAAGGAACGCGCCCTGAGGAAAGAAAAGCTGATCGAGATGAACCTGAAGACGAACCGCGACGGAGTTGTCAAAGTTCCTGAGATCCCCCGGGGGAGAGTATTGATCCAGGTAATCGCCGAGAACTGGAAAACATTTGGGCACTGGTATGACGTAGAAACCGGCGCACAGACCATCAAAATTCATCTCGAAAAGCCGCCGCATTGGTATTAGCTCAGATGGACAGCGAGTTCTGTTCCAGGAGTTAAGCCAACTATCCGGATTTTCAAATGAACACGTTTCGAATTGCACTCGCCAACATCCCATTCCCGGCGACTCCCGAGCAGTCGGTCACCTCCGCCGAACAAGCCATCGCTCAAGCGTCCATCGAGCGTGCCGGCCTGATTTGCTTCCCGGAATGTTTCGTTCCCGGCTACCGAGGAATGGGGAAGTTGGTGCCGCCCCCCGACCCTGCGTTCCTTCAACGCGCCTGGTCCGCGATTGCAGCGGCCGCCGCGAAGGCAAGCCTCGGGGTTGTTCTCGGCACCGAACGCGTCGTCGATGGCACCCTGTTAGCCACCGCACTGGTCATCAATCGAGACGGGACGATCGCCGGTTTCCAAGACAAGGTCCAACTCGATCCCTCCGAGGAGGTTATCTATTCGCCCGGCTCTGGGAGGCAGATTTTCCAAACCGGTCCGCTGACATTTGGTATCGTGATCTGCCATGAGGGCTGGCGCTATCCGGAAACGGTCCGCTGGGCCGTGCGACGCGGCGCACACATCGTGTTCCACCCTCAATTCCACGAAGCCGAACCCGGCGGTTACGTGGCCTCGAGTTTCGCCGATCCTGCGAACTCATTCCATGAGAAAGCAGTCTTATGTCGCGCCGCTGAGAACACCTGCTACTTCGCAACTGTGAACTGTGCAAGTGCTGGGTCACCGACCACTTCGGCGGTGGTGCGGCCCGACGGAACGCTGCTCAGCTACCAACCCTACGGTAAACAAGGGTTGCTTATCGCGGACATCGACATCACTGCGGCCACAGGCCTCCTCGCCGGACGCTGCAAATATGTCTAGGGTCAGGTGCAGTAAAACATTATTGCCTGCTTAATGGCATCCAGGTGCCAACAGCGCCGCGTGGAATTGAACTTTACTCTGCTCAGCATGCATCGCGTACTGTCGCCGCCGCCGTTTTTTCTTTGCGCGTTTAAACGAAAGGCAATTCGCTTGCCATCCGCGCGACGGCGTGTTGCCTCAGAATTGTGCAAACTGAGCCAAGCGTCTCCATTCGCGTGCTGTTAGGACGCGCCCGAACGCCTTTTCCACAAACTTTTCAACACAACTGTTGAAAACTCGCTCCGGAGCGCACGCAAGTCTTTTCTGGAGAAGTCGTGCGTGGCTTTTTTGAGACGCGGCGCGCCTGAGTTCAATTTGGGGAAGCTTTGTCGAGCGACTTTGACCGAATTGGCCTGCAATGCTAGATTGGCTAGCGGAAAAGGCAGGCAGATGCCGGTCAAGTTTCGCAACGACTTCACGATGTGGCGCTTTCCGGCCAACAATCTGCGCGCGCGGCCCGTGCGCTCGGCTTTGAGTGCCGTGGCCATTGCGCTGCAAGTCGTTTTGATCCTGCTGATGGTAGGTTTGACGACGGGCGTGGTGGCTGAATGGGCCAAGCGCGTGGAGGGCGTCGGCGCAGACATCATGGTGCAGCCGCCGAACGCCTCTATTTTCTTCGCTTTCTCCGGTGCAGTGTTGCGGGAATCGATTGGAGGGGCCATCGCCCGGCTGGATGGCGTGGACGTTGTCTCGCCGGTGCTGATCGTGACGGACACCCGTAACTTCGGCGTGGTCTATGGGATTGACTATGAGAGTTTCAACGCTTTGAGCAAGGGTTTCTTGTTTCGTAAGGGCCGCCCGTTCGCGGGCCCCGACGAGGCGTTGGCCGACGACCTCGTGGCCGCAGCCCGAAAGCTCAAGATAGGCGACGAAGTCACTCTGCTCGGGCACGAGTTCACGGTCAGCGGCATCGTCGAGCACGGCAAGGGTGCGCGGTTCTTCATCCCGCTGCGCACCGCACAGGAAATCGCCAGCGCCGACAAGCGGGTCTCAATCTTCTATGTGCGCAGCAAAGGGGATACGGAGCGAGCGCGGGCGGAGGTGGTCCGATTGTTGCCCAATTACCGCATTCGCTCCATGGCTGAGTATTTGACGCTGATGAACTCATCCAACCTGCCGGAGCTGAGACCTTTTATTCGTTCCATGGTGGGGCTGGGCGTGGCCATCGGCTTTCTGGTGGTTCTGTTGACCATGCATACGACGGTGCTGGAGCGCACGCGCGAGATGGGCATCCTGAAAGCGTTGGGGTTCTCGCGGCTGGACATCATCAGGCTCGTAGTTTGCGAGACGCTGCTGATGGTGGTTTTGGGTGTCGTGGTGGGCCTGGCGTGCACGTACGGGGCGAGCGCTGTGTTGCGACGGACGGCGCCGACCTTAACTATCCTGATTCCGTTCGCTTGGGTGGTTCGAGCCATTTTCCTGGCGGCGGTAGGAGCCGTTGCCGGCGCCCTGTATCCGGCTTTCCGGGCTGCCCAGTGCGACCCGGTTGACTCCCTGGCTTATGAATAGGCACGCGGCTTGCCGCGCCTTGCACGGCCACTTGTACAGGAACCGTATCGGGAACGCGCCGTTCGGCGTGCCCTGGAACTTATGGACCGCCTCCCGCCCAGCGGGGCCATTTTGGGGGTTTCGTCGGTGGGGGCGGGCAGTCAATTGCGCCGCAAAGAGGAAACTGGTAAGAATAGGGCGCATCGCGGAGCGGCCTGCAGCCATGAATTGCGTGGTGTTTTACACTCAGCCGGGGTGACCAGCGAGCGTAACATCGAAGGAGTTTCTTTCGTCGCGAGGCGTCAGTTTCGATGAGAAAAACGTCCGTGGCGACCCGGAAAGCTTGCGCGAGCTGGTCGAGGATCTCGAGAGCCGCGTCACTCCGATGCTGGTCGTGGGCGGCAAGATGCTGGTGGGTTTCGATCACGCAGAATACGAGGCTGCGCTTCGCACCCTTGAAAAATAGCTGAGGGGGACAGAGTATGCCAAAACGCGTAGTGGCCACGTTGGCCGTCGTGCTGCTGGCCGGAAACCTTTTCGCAGGCGACCCGTGGAAAGACAAATCCTATAAGCAATGGGACGAAAAAGACGTCCGCAGGGTCCTGATGGACTCGCCCTGGGCGAAAGAAGTTCGCATGGACGCGCCCTGGGGCGGGTCAGGCGGGCGCGGGATGGCTCCAGGCGGCCCGGCGCCAGCCGGCGGAGGGGGTTACGGTGGGTCACCGGCGGGTGGCATGCCGACGGGTGGCGCGCAGAGCGGCGGGCGTGCCAGCGAGACAGACCAGGAAGCGGGGAGTCCGCAGGCGATCTTCGTCGTGCGCTGGGTATCCTCCCGGGCGGTGCGCGAGGCCATGGCCCGCGGCGCGGTCCTCCGCGGGACCCCGGAGGCCGAGGCAGAGCAACTCATCGCCCAGGACGTGCCGGAGTACGTCCTGGTGGTGCTGGGAACAGACATGACTCCGTTCGTCAAGGCGGATGAGAATGCGCTGAAGGGGAAGTCCTACCTGCTGATAAAAAAAACAAAAGCGAAGTTCGCGCCGACCCGCGTCGAGATCCAGCATCCGCGATCGTCCCCGGACGAAGCGGCGGGCGCATCGGGCATCTCCGCGGTCGTCTTCTACTTCGCCAAGAAGACGCCCACGGGCGAACCAGTGCTCGCCGCCAGTGAAAAGAGCGCCGAGTTTGTGTGCGATGTGGGAGGCGCGCAAATCAAGACCACTTTCGAACTACAGAAGATGGCCGGGCCGCAGGGTCTGGACTGGTAGCTGCTGTAGCTCGTCGCAATGCCCGCCGTTGTGAGCAATGCTGTCCAAGACAGGCGCGTACCCTTTCCGACGCCTGTCTTGCCGGCCCAACTTGCGCCAGCCGTTCGCCCGACCGAAACTATGGTGAGAGGGGGGTAGAGGATGAGTCCTGCCGACGACAAGTTCTTTCGCGCCCGCATCATCCATCGCCAGGATTTCTCTCCTGACCTCTGGGTGATCCGGGTGGACACGGGCGGGGAGTTCCGCTTCACCGCCGGCCAGTACGCCACGCTCGGCGTGCAGACCCCTGGAAAACTCATCGAGCGGCCTTACTCCATTGTCTCCTCGCCGTATGAGAAGGAGGTCGAGTTTTTCGTCGAGCTTGTGCCGCAGGGCGAGCTCACGCCGCTGCTCTATAAACTTCAGGTGGGCGACGAAATGACCTTCCGCAAGGTCGCCAAGGGTCGCTTCACGCTCGATACCAAGAGCGGCCGCACCAACCACCTGCTGCTGTGTACCGTCACCGGCATCGCTCCGTTCGTCAGTTACGTCCGCACGCTGCACAAGGACTGGAAAGAAGGCAAGTTCCACGGCGAGCACAAGCTCTTCCTCATCGAGGGCGCTAGCCGCTCCTGGGAGTTCGGTTACCACGACGAAATGGTGAAGTTTGCTGCTGAGGTGCCCTGGCTCACCTACATTCCGACGATCAGCCGGCCGTGGGAAGACACCGACTGGAAGGGCGAACTGGGCCGCGTGGACGACCTCGTGCGCAAATATACGGACACGTGGGAAATGACCCCCCAGAACACTTCTGCCTATCTCTGTGGTCACCCGACAATGATCGAAAACGGCAAGGGCATCCTGAAGCGTCGCGGCTGGCAGAAGGATGCCATGAAGGAAGAGGTCTACTTCATCCCCGGCAAGGAAACTCCGGCCTAACTACCTGGGCGATAATTTCTCGTGCTTCTGCGGCGTCACGAGGCCGGTTGGAGCGATTCGAGCTGCCGCGCCACCTCGCCCGCAGTCCTCAGCGGAAATGAAACGTGAACGGTCTCCTGCGGCGACTCGACGTCAATCACCAGCAACGCGCCGCGCTTGGCGATGCGCACGTGCTCGCGGGCATCGCGCACTTCGACCAAGTCCGAGTCCGGCAGCCGCGCGAGCTCTCGGCTGGCGGCCTCGATGGTGGGGAGCCAGGGACGCGCCTGGACCGTGGCCTCGCGCAGCTTCTCATCGGGCACTAGCTTCATGCCCGCCGGGACGAGCGCCGCGGGCAGCAGGAGATGGAGGTGAGTTCCCCCGGGCTTCTGCTCGTCCACGGCCACGCGCACGGCTCCCTCGTTGATCACGTACACCGCCGCCAGCACCGCGGCCCCCAGCACCGGCAGCATCACTTTGGCAAGCATGGCTCTGCTCCCCAGGCGAGGTCGAAAATCAGTCCGCCGTATTCCTCGAGTCCACCCAGATCCGCACCGTACTCTTTGCGTCCTTGACGGTGACCAGTTCGGTGTCAGCGTGCGCGGCCAGCGCACGGATCGCCGCCACCAGATCCAGCTCGTTATTTCCGGCGGAGAGCAGCGCATTCACCACGGTGAGCGGCACGCGAATCTCCACGCGCTTGTGCGAAGTCTCCTTGTTCTCGCGGACGTGCACGAGCAGGTAGCCGGCTTCCTTTGCCACGTGGACATCGCTTCCGGAGCCCTGCACGCTGACGAATTCGCCGTCGCGCGCAGCGCGCACCGCATCGAGCAGTGCGCGGAGGTCCACGCCGTGCACATTGGCCTGATCCATCGTCACCTTGCCGTGACGGAGTCTCTCGTTGTTGATCGTGGGGAGAACTTTCTCGGCCAGAGAAAGCGGCACGTTGACGCGCACCATCTCGCCCTTGGCATCGGCGTTATCCACGCGGACGTGAAGCCACCGGTCGGGCTGCGCGGCTTGTGCCGAGGCCGTGGACACCACCGCGGCTGCGGCCGCCACAAGCACCAGGGCCAGGGGGAATGCTCGTTTCATGGGGAGGTACCTCCTCTGCTGTTTGCTCCTGGACATACTACGCGCCGGCCAAGGCGAATGTTCCACTTCTCGCAGTAAAGGAGGGGCTCGAGAGCTACCTCTGGCTCTTGCTGTTTCGGGCGATGCGTTCGATCTGCCGGAGGTGGTTGATGTCGTGGCCGGCAAACATCTGCGCCACGCGACCGATGGACTCCTTCCCGCGCTCGGCGTGGATGCCGTAGCAGTTCCATTTGCCTTTGGGGAGGGATTTCAGCAAGGCGAGGTTGCTCGCGCGCAAGGTGCGAAACACATCCAGCGAGCGGCGCGGGTCCTGTCGGGCGTAATTGGAGTTGCGCGCCCAGACGTTCTGGTCGAATGCCTGAATGGGTGTGCCGTTCTTGCTCAGGATCATGCGGATGCGGTAGCCGCCCACCAGCTCGGTTTCCGCCAGGTGCGCCAGAATCTCCCCGATGGACCATTTTCCGGGCGCGGGGCGCTTGCTCAACTGCAGGCGGTTGAGAGGCCGGATCAAGCGCTCGATCTTCTTCGGGGTGGCCTGCTGCACGCGGAGCGGGCTCTGACCTCGAATATAGCTGAGAATTCTGCGGGTATATTGCTGCGGCGTTTCCTGCATACGAAGTGGGTCCTCCTCGCTTGGACTGGTCTGGGCTCCTCGGGAAGCCCTCAAAAGGCTCTCTCATTCCGATTCTCCCGTCAACTGCCATAATGCAAATTGCTGGTGTCTGTGTAGGGCCCTTCGAATGTGTACCGGCCTACTGTGATGCTCATGAGCACCGATTTCGCCATCGCTTCCTAGATCCGGACTTCCAGGCCGGGTTTCGGCCTAAGTTACGTTTGGACTGTCATCGGATCGCATAACCGCCATCAACACGAATCGTAGTTCCGGTAACGAAGTCCGAAGCCCGCGAGGCCAAGTACACAGCTGTTCCGGCAAGTTCTTCCGGTTGACCCCATCGACCAGCGGGGGTCCGCGCAAGAATTTCGTCGTTCAAGGGCATTGTACGTACAGGGGCCGTCATGTCCGTTTCAATCCACCCTGGCGCGATGGCATTGACTTGAATGTTGTGCGGTGCGAGCTCAATGGCCATTGACTTGGTCAGCTGGACTATCGCTCCTTTCGCTGCGCTGTAAGAGGGGACCAGCCCAGATCCAAAGAACGAGTACATACTGCCAATGTTTATGATCTTTCCGTATTTGCGGCTGAGCATCGATCTGGCAGCGAGCTTCGAAAGAAGGAAAACTGCATTGAGTTGCGTCTCGATAACGCTGTCCCAATCTTCGGATTTTTCCTGCAACACACCGCCGCTCGCCGACACGTTGCCGGCATTATTTACCAGGATGCCCAGGCTACCGAGTTCGCTCTCGACCCTGTTAAGCGCGGGCTCCAATCCGGCGCGATTGGTCACATCCACCCTCACAGCAATCGAAGGAACACCGATTGCTTTCAGTTCAGAAAGCACCCGCCGGTTCTTTTCGTCGTTTCGTCCAAACACTGCGACGGCAGCCCCGGGCTTCTGCCAATCCGAGCGCAATGCTGCGACCAATTCCGCCATTACCACCAGTCACGACAGCAACCCGGCCGGTTAGGTCAAATAATGCAGGCGATTTCATCAAGTACTCCCCATATCGAGTCTTCGGAGTGCCCGTCCGAAGTCACCCGTGATCCTTGAAAATCGACGCGCAAAAACCTGTTGAAGGAGAGTTGCAAGGGCTGATTTTGGCTCTCACCCACTGGGTGTCCACCTCCGGAAGGCTTTCCTGTGCTCGGTTCACGCATGAACACAGGCGATGCATATCTTCTACACTCTTATTGCCGATTTTTGAATCGGAAATCCGGGCATAATGGCTTTGGGGCTCGGGCACCACGGCGCTTGCGCGATTTGCCAGGCGAGGGGGTTTCACGCTAGAGTGCGCGGGGAAATACCTGGAGGAAAGCCGGGCGACGCGATGCTCAACCTGCAGCGGGGTGCAGCTCTTCTTCGAATGGGCCTCACGGCGGCGCTGGCGCTCGGCATTTTCATGACGACTGACGACGTTCACGCTCAGGACCGCGCGCAAGCGCGCTCGATGGTGATCTCGCGCTACGGCATAGTGGCGGCGGAATCGCCGCTGGCCGCGCAGGCCGGGGTCGCAATGCTGGAGCGCGGCGGCACGGCGGTGGATGCAGCCGTGGCGGCGAACGCCATGATGGGCGTGGTCGCGCCCATGTCGAACGGTATCGGCGGCGACCTCTTCGCCATCGTCTATGATGCCAAGACCGGAAAGCTGTACGGTCTGAACGCCAGCGGCTGGGCGCCGGCGGGCATGCGCATCGAGTTTCTCAGGGAGAAGGGCTTCCATACGATGCCTGAACGCGGCATCTATTCGGTGACCGTTCCCGGCGCAGTGGATGGCTGGCAGAAGCTCCTCGAGCGTTTCGGCCGGAAGAAGCTCGCAGAAGTACTCGCCCCGGCGATCCGCACGGCCGAGGACGGATTTCCGGTCACGGAAATGGTTGTGGGCGCCTGGGTCAAGGAGCTAGACCTGCTGCGTGCCAACCAGAACGCCGCGCAAACCTACCTGATCTCTGACCGCGCCCCGGGCGTGGGCGAGGTCTTTCGCAATCCTGATCTGGCCTGGTCGTACCGCCAGATTGCGGCGGGGGGTCCCGACGCCTTGTACAAAGGCGAGATTGCCCGGCGCATGGTGGAACTGTCGGGGCGCCATGGCGGCGCGATGATCGCAAAAGATCTTGCCGATTACTCGAGCGAATGGGTGGAACCCATTTCGACCACCTACCGCGACTGGACGGTCTATGAGCTTCCGCCCAACGGGCAGGGCATCGCCGCGCTGGAAATGCTCAACCTTATGGAAACGTTCCCGCTGGGGCAGTTCGGGCCGAACTCCACCCGCACGCTGCACGTGATGATCGAAGCTAAGAAATTGGCCTACGCCGACCTGCTGCGGTATATCGGCGACCCGAAGCACGCCAAGTTGCCTGTGGCGGGACTCCTCGCCAAGGACTACGCGCGGGAACGCGCCAGGCTGATTGATATGGCCAAAGCGAATTGCGCCGTGCCAGCAGGCACGCCCGCGCCGCCCGGCGGCGACACCATTTACCTGAGCGTGGTCGACCGCGAGGGGAACATGGTTTCGCTGATCCAGAGCAACTACCAAGGATTCGGCTCGGGGTTGGTGGCCGACGGCACCGGCTTTGCGCTCCAGAACCGCGGGGCGCTCTTCAGCCTCGATCCCGCTTCGCCGAACGCGCTGGCCGGCCGCAAGCGCTCGCTGCACACCATCATTCCGGCATTCATGCAGAAGGGGAACGTGCGCATCGCCTTTGGCATCATGGGCGGATGGAACCAATCGCAGGCCCACGCGCAGTTCGTCGCCAACGTCGTGGATTTCAAGATGAACATCCAGGCGGCACTCGAAGCGCCGCGGTTCACTAAGCTCACCTTCGAGGGCTGCGATGTTCAGATGGAAGGGCGCATTCCCGGCAACGCTCGTGCGGAGCTTGAGGCCAAGGGGCACAAGATCCAAGGGCGCGGCGCCTTTTCCTCGGAAATGGGCGGCGGGCAGGCGGTGCTGCGGGACTTCTCGACCGACGTCAACTACGGCGCTTCAGACCCACGCAAAGATGGCGAAGCCATCCCCCAATTTCCGCCGGAGAAATAGCCTTCAGGCTCGCCCGAGTTATTACCACAAAGCAGAAATCCGTTTCTCAGCGTCTTCTTGGTGTCCCACCGGAGTGTTTCAAGTTCGAACAGGCTGTGCCGCACCAGCACACGTTTGGCAGCAACCTGGCTTGGGACGCCGGCGTCTGTCGGACTCGCTGCCTCTCTAAATCCTTCCCGCGCCGACTGTTTGTGACGCGGTGCTCCTCGAGTGACTCCGCGCTCATGCCGCTTGTCGTCAGAGTGCCTTGGCCCTGAACTTGCTTCGGAGAAGCCTGTGGTCGCGCCCTCCCGTGTTGCTCTAGCAGGCCCATGATCGCAGCCATCATCTTTGTCGTCTCGCTCGTGATGCTCGCGCAGTTCTTTGTTGCCTACTGTCGTTCGCTGTTGGCGGCCTATGCCAAGATTGAAGTTTCTGCCCAGGCGTGCCGAATAGCGGGGCTGGGCGGCGAAGCCCGCGCCCACGAATTCCATCGCCTTTTTCAACTGGTTCGACTGTGCCCGGACCCGGGCGATGATGGCCTGGAATTGCGCGCCGTCCACGCCTACTACGGCCTCCTAAGCGCGCTGCAATTGCCTTTTGCTTTCGCACCAACGGCAGCCACCTTTGTGGCCCGCCAACGCGCTGCCTGCGCCCATTTCGTGGCGGTTGCCCTGGACCGCCGCGTGGCCGGTAACGGCGACGCCATCACCTAGCTGGGAAGCGGCGAAACCTCTCTCGACGCCCTTCAACCTCCAGAACTGCACTTCCGAATCCGTAACCTTATCGAACATGGTGTTCCGAGTGCAGGTGTACTTCTGCGGAGCTCGCAAGACAACTCCTGTGCTTTCCACCGCGGGAGGAGTCGGGTTTCTGGCCGGCGGTTTGCAAGGACACTCCGGCGCTATGTCCGGCGAGGATCGAAATCGAAGTTGTCAGCAGTCGGGGTTGAAGCCCCGGAGACCGCGCCGGGCCTCCAGATGGTCATTGCTACTTTCTCTGGGTGCCCTCTTGCTTTGTCCGTCGCTTCGCGCGCAGACCCGGATTGTCGGCACCTACCGCTGCGCCTCCACGCAGGTGGGTCGCCGCACGGGCCCCTGCGGCAGCCCGCCGCTGATCTTGTATGCCGACGGCAGTTATCGCATCTGGGGAGAAGAGGGCAAGTACACCGTGCGGGGCCACTGGCTGATCCTCTCGGAATCGAAGAAGCGCGGGGCGGGTCGGCTACGGCGCGGCCGCGAGATCGTCTTCCAGTACACCTACCGGGGGGAGAGACACACCGTCAAGTTCCGGCGGGAATATTCGGGCTCCTCGGCACTGGCCTGAGCTTCTATCCCGGGCCAGGGAAGCTGGACCTATGCATTGGGACAGGATTCTCGGCGAGAAACGAGCGGAGGTCCCCCCGCAGCCCCCCGGTTACTCCTTTCCTACCTGTGGCGCGACGCCGGTTGACACTTCGGAAGGGTGACGCGTAGCGTTGAGGAGAGGTTGCGATGACTCCCCTGGGATGAAGGTTCCTCAGCTCGGTCACGCACCCCAGGACGGTTTGCTATGCAGGAGGAAGAGCATCGCAGCTTGCGCGGGATGCACCCCTTCGCTGAAGGGACCCTTTCCACGCGCAGTGCCATAGGAACCGGGCGGGCCCTCGACCGCACCCCGCTTACAGTTCGGCTGATCTCCACATTCCGATCGCTATCTCAAGCGGCCAGCGCAACGGTCATTCTTCTCGGCGCGATTGTCTTCGCTGGCGAACTGATCGGCTTCCCAGGTCTAAGAACCACCCTGATCCTGAACCTGAAGCCGAACGCCGCTCTCTGTTTCGTCCTGGCGGGTTTCTCGCTGTGGCTGCTGAGGGTGGAGTCAACGGATAGGCCGCGGCGGCGCCTCGGGCACTTCTGCGCGGTAGGCGTGGCCGTTTTAGGGCTGCTCACGTTCAGCGAGTACTTCTCCGGCCAAGATCTGGGGATCGACCGGCTCTTGCTTCGTGAGTCGGTCAGCGAAGCCTCTTACCCCGGACGGATGGGGCCCAATACCGCGTTGAGTTTTGTCTTGACGGGTTGCGCTCTTCTCTTGCTGGACTGCGAGACCCGGCGGAGAAGGCGTCCCGCTCAACTTCTGGCCATCGCGGCGGCCTTGATCTCACTTGTCGCTGTGAATGTTCGCATTTACGGCGTCGACTCTCGCTATGGCATTGCTTCCTATGCGGAGATGACATGGGCCGGCGGGATGGGGTTTCTGCTGCTGTGCGCGGGGATCCTGTTCGCGCGCCCCGACCGAGGGCTGATGGCGCTGGTTGCCAGCGATACGGCCGGCGGCTTCATGGTTCGCCGGCTGTCGTTGGCCGTGGTCCTGGTTCCGCTCGTGATGGGCTGGGCGCGGCTGGCGGGTCAACGAGCCGGCTTTTACAGTGGCGAGTTTGGCGTGGTGCTCTTCGTGGTGTTGGGCATTGTCGTTCTAGGACTGGTCGTTTGGAAGAGCGCGGCGCTGTTGGATTGGATGGATGTGGAGCGCCGTCAGGCGGAGCAGGCACTGCTTGAGCGCGAGGAACGCTTCCGCGCGCTGATTGAGAATAGCTCGGACGCCATCGCACTCGTCAGCCCCGACGGCATGATCCGGTACGCTAGCCCCTCAACCCGGCGCGTTCTCGGTTATTCGAACGAGGAAATGGTGGGCCGGAATACGTTTGATTTGATGCATCCGGACGATGTGCCATCCGCCAGGGAGAAATTCGCCGAACTCCTCAAAACACCAGGCTCGAGCGTAACCAGCCAGTACCGCTATCTCCACAAGAACTGCTCCTGGCGCTGGGTGGAAGGCTTCACCACAAATTTGCGCTCCGAGCCGGCGGTGCGCGCTATCGTAAATAATTACCGCGACATTACCGAACGCAAACAGGCGGAGGAAGCCTCCTCCTATCTGGCGGCCATCGTACAATCGTCCGGGGATGCCATCATCGGCAAAACGCTGGACGGGAAAATCGTGAGCTGGAACCAAGGGGCCGAGCGTATTTACGGATATACCGCGGGAGAGGTCATCGATCGGCCGATTTCCATTCTCGTGCCGCCGGAACAGCAGGGGGAGTTTCTGCGCATTTGCGAGCGCCTCCGGCGAGGTGAGCGCATTGAGCATTATGAAACCGTGCGGGTGCGTAAAGATGGGAAACAGATTCCGGTTTCGCTCACCGTTTCTCCGGTCACAAATTCCGCGGGAGAAATCACTGGGGCTTCAACCATTGCCCGCGATGTCACGGCTTCCAAGAGCGCAGAGGAAGCGCTGAAACAGGCCAACACCGTGCTGACGGGCTGGCTGCGCGAGCTCGAAAAGCGCACGCATGAGTCTTCGTTGCTGGCCGATATGGTGGACTTGCTTCAGACCTGCGTCTCAGGCGAGGAGGCCTACGCCGTCGTGGCCCGTTTCGCGCAGCAGTTGTTTCCGACCGACCCGGGCGCCCTTTGCGTGCTCAACAACTCGCGGAGCATGGTGGAAGCGGTGGCCCTGTGGGGCGGGTCTCCGGCCGGCGAGCCCGTGTTTACGCCGGAAGGGTGCTGGGCGTTGCGTCGCGGGCAGGTGCATCTGGTGGAGGACGCCTCGACCGGGCCGGTCTGCGCGCACCTGTCCGCTTCGGGGGCCCGCGGCTATCTGTGTGTGCCCATGATGGCGCAGGGAGAGGCGCTCGGCGTGTTCCATCTGCAAGTGGGCGCGCAGGAAGCTCCCGCTGGAGGAAGCTGGCTCACCGAAGCCAAGCAGCGCCTGGCGGAGACGGTTGCCGGCCAGATCGCTCTTTCGCTCGCCAACTTGCGGCTGCGCGAGACCCTGCGGCTTCAGTCTATTCGCGATCCTCTCACTGGCCTGTTCAATCGCCGCTATATGGAGGAATCACTGGCCCGCGAGCTGCGTCGCGCCGCGCGCAACCAGCACAGCCTTGGAGCCATCATGCTGGACCTCGATCATTTCAAGCGATTCAACGACACCTTTGGCCACGAGGCGGGTGACGCCTTGCTGCGCGAACTCGGCGACTTCCTGCGCACGCGCACGCGGCGCGAAGACATCGCTTGCCGCTACGGCGGCGAAGAATTCGCCATCATTCTTCCGGACGCCTCTATCGAGGCCACTCTACAGCGTGCCGAACGCCTGCGGAGCGAATTCAAGCACTTGAACATGCAGCACCGCGGGCAATCCTTGGGCGTCGTGACGCTATCGCTCGGCGTCGCTGTTTTCCCCGAGCACGGCGCAACCGTTGAGGACATTCTGCGCGCCGCCGATCGCGCCCTCTACCGCGCCAAAGAGGAGGGGCGCGACCGCGCGGTGGTCGGCGAATCCAGCGACATCGTGCTCGGCGAGCCGCGCTAGTCTCCACGGGGCGGATAATACTCGCCTCTTTGTGAAAACCCCAGGCTTGCGCTGGAGTCGCCGGGCGCCACGCCCCTGATGCTCGTTCGCAGGTGGAACACTTCTCGGGCGATTGTTCCGCGCGGCAACATCCACAATCGCACTTCTGGTCCGATCCAGTTCGCACAACAGACCTATCCCTTTTTGCTTCAATAAAATAGGGGGTGCTTTTGTAAGCAGACCGGCCGAACGGTTGGTTGCCAAAGTGCTCCTCCCGTGTCTGAGTGTCTTATGTCCTTGAGGCGCACACAGGGGAATGAGCGATGAACGAGACTGCCATTGGCGAGGATGTGGTTCACCAGGTGCCCGAGCACAGACTGTGGATGGCTGTGCTTACCCGCACGATCCAAGAATGGGTATCCGGCCCGCTGCGGCAGAAACGCGAAGCGGAGCAATACCTGTTCAATGACAACGAGGATTATTGCCTGGTGTGCCAGTCGGCAGGGATCGATCCGGGACGTTTGCGCGCCGATCTACGCCGGCTGCAGGCGAAAGGCGCAGCCTCGCCAGACGCCCAGGCCCACCTGAACTAGCATGGCGCATCTGATCGCTCCCTGAGCACGGCACAAAGAGGTTCCCCGGTCGCTCTGCCCGTCGGTTTCTCCGGGATAGATGTTGACCCGCCCGGAATGCACCGAATGCGCTTCCTTTGCCATACTGCATGCGATGGGTTCATTCGGGCAGCCTCAACAGCGGTGCCCGGAGCTAATGCTTTCGGCATGGCCAGCGCTCGCCGGATCCCGCAATGAAGCCGCCAGCCGCAAAGATCTCGAAGGGCCGGTTTGACCATTCTGGCCGATTCGTCTATTATGCTTGCGCGGGGTGGAGCAGTCTGGTAGCTCGTCGGGCTCATAACCCGAAGGTCGTTGGTTCAAATCCAACCCCCGCAACCAGCCATGCTCCTAATTCACAAGGGCTTGCTCGAAACGGGCAAGCCCTTCTTCTTTCGATTTGGGTGCAATTGGGTGCAGAATCTCGCCCAATTGCGCCGCGATCCGCGCGTCGTCTTCACTGGCGACGTGCGTGTACACACTCAGCGTTAGCCGCGGGTCGCTGTGCCCGAGCCGCTGCTGCCGCACCTTCAGCGGAGTCCCGAGCCGATCCATGAGGCTGCTGTTCGTGTGACGGAAGGCGTGCAATCCGCAGCCAGAAATTCCTAGCCTCTCCAGCAACGGACGCAGCTTACGCTTGACGAGCAGGTTTGCATCCCACGGTGTTCCGTTCCGCGTGGCGAAGAGCAGGCGTCGCTCGTTCGGTCGCCAGCCGATAAGGAATGCCCGTAGGTGCTCAACCAACTGCGGCGAGAGCGCGAACGTGCGCACAGCGCTCTCCGTCTTCGGATCTTGGAGTTTGCCATGCCAAGCGCTCTGCAGAACCTGCATGAGCCCGCGCGCCAGATCCAAGTCGTCCACGCGGAGCCCGCACAGTTCGCCGGCTCGCATCCCCGTCTCAGCCGCGAGCCAGTAGAACGTGCGGTATGGTTCTTTGGCTTCGGCGATGATGTGCTGCGCTTCCTCGAGCGTAAAGAAGAACCGGCGGCTCTTACGCAGTTTTGGCAGCACAATGCCATCAAGCGCATCGTGAGCTACGTACCGCCAGGCGCGCGCGGACTTCCAGATCATCTGCAACGTCGCGTAGAGGTTCTTAATCGTCTTCGGGTTGACCTTCACGCCAGAAATGAAACGCTGGATGTTCTCTGGATGAACGTCGCGGAGAGCTAGTCTTCCGAAGAACGGGACTAAGTACTTCCGCAACTGGCTCCGAACAGTGGCCTGGGTTGACGGTTTGTGTTGGCTGAGAACGGTGGCCTCCCACCGTGCAGCGAATTCGGCAAACGTCGCGGTAGGCCGGGCCCGATAGCAAGGGCTGTTGATTGTGGACAGCCGGGTTTCAAGTTCCCTCATCGCCAGCTTGCGTGTTGGGAACTCTGCGAGTGTGCCGATCGCTTCCGAGCGGTACACGCGCCGCACTTGGCCGGCGTCAATCACATCTTCTCGCCAACGGGCGACCCACACGCGCCGTTCCTTGCCTCTCAAAAAGAGACTGCCTCTCTGAAACCGTCTGCGAGCCACCAGATGGCCGCCGCTTTCTTTTTCCTATCGCTGTGTCGCTGACACCGTGGGTCTGCTGCGCAACCCTCACCACCGTTCCCCCCAACCCGTAGCTAGGTTTTGCGATTTTCCTCCAGCCCACAACCCTGGGCGCGGAGAACTGCGATCTCGGCGGCATCTACATCGACGCGTGGTCTCCCTGGGCGCTTTCCCTTGCCGCGGGCCGCAAGCGCACCCGAAGCTCCCGCTCAAACTGCGCGATAGCGAAGATGCCGAACACGAGCCGCCCGGCGGGGGGCGGGTCAGAAACAGGGGGGCCGAGCGGTACCCTTAGAGTATGGGTGCGCCCGAACCCGCGCCCGGCTGTCTGAGGGCACTTTTGGATCGGCGCGTAACTTCGCGCTCGCTGCACCAAAACGGTGCAAAAAGAGCAGAGGGGGTGCAACTTTGGATCGCGCTGTCTCCTATCCCCCTCGTGCGTTGACTTGCCCGCGGGTGCGTCCTAAGATGGCCGGCCAAGGACGTATTTTTCCTCATGGTCGGCCAAACCATTTCTCACTATCGCATCCTGGAGAAGCTGGGTGGCGGCGGGATGGGTGTGGTTTACAAGGCCGAGGACATGAACCTGGGCCGCCACGTCGCTCTCAAATTCCTTCCTGATCAGCTCGCCAGCGATGCTCAGGCGTTGGAACGTCTTCAGCGGGAAGCTCGCGCTGCCTCCGCGTTGAACCATCCCAACATCTGCACCATCTACGAAGTCGGGCAACAGGACGGGCAGTACTTTATCGCCATGGAATTTTTGGAAGGGCAGACGCTGAAACACCGGATCGGTGCCAAACCACTAGACACGGAGCAAGTGCTGGAGTTGGGGATTCAGATCGCTGCCGCGCTCGCTGCCGCACACTCAAAAGGGATCGTCCATCGGGACATCAAGCCGGCAAACATCTTCGTCACGCGCGATGGCTACCCTAAGGTGTTGGACTTCGGCCTCGCCAAGTTACTACCCCAACCACGCTGGGTGGCGGAAGGGGTCGGGGTCTCGGCTCTGCCGACCGTCGGAACCTCCGAGGAGCACCTGACCAGTCCCGGCGTGGCGCTGGGCACCGCAGCCTACATGTCCCCTGAGCAGGCACGGGGAGAAGAACTCGACGCGCGCACCGACCTGTTTTCCTTCGGGGCCGTACTGTACGAAATGGCCACCGGGCGTCAGCCCTTTTCCGGCAACACCACCGCGATCCTATTCGATGCGATTCTCAACCGCATGCCGACGCCTCCAGGGCGTGTGAACCCCGATTTGCCCCCACAGTTGGAGCAGTTCCTCAATAAGGCGCTGGAAAAAGATCGCAAGCTGCGCTACCAAACTGCTTCGGACCTGCGAACTGACCTGGCGCGTCTTAAGCGCGATACGGAGTCGGCGCGTGTCTCCGCAGTCGGCCCTGCGGCGGTCCCACAAGCCCGGCCGTGGTGGCGCAGCAAGACGGCTGCAGCCGGCGGAGGCGTTGCTGCCATCGCTGTGCTCGCACTGGGAGCGTGGCTCGCGCTCACTCCCGCGCGCGGCAAGGCCATCAACTCGGTCGCTGTGCTCCCTTTCGCCAACCAGGGTAACGACCCCAACACCGAGTACCTGAGCGACGGCATCACCGAGGGCGTGATCAACAGCCTCTCGCGCCTGCCGCAGCTTCGCGTGATGGCGCGCACCACCGTCTTCCGTTACAAGGGCCGCGAAGACGACCCGCAAAGGATCGGGCGCGACCTGGGCGTCGGCGCCGTGCTCGTCGGGCGCATCCAGCCGCGCGGCGATTTGCTGACCGTCCAGACCGAACTGGTGGACGTCTCGAGCGGCACGCAACTCTGGGGCGAGCAGTACAACCGCAAGCTTGCGGACCTGCTGGCCGTGCAGGATGAAATCTCGCGGGAAATCTCCGATAAGCTGCGGCTGCGCCTAACCGGCGAAGAAAAGTCACGCCTGACGAGCGCCCGCGCGGTGAACCCCGAGGCCTACCAGCTTTACTTGCAGGGCCGCTTCTACTGGAACAAGCGGTCTGACGAGGGGATCAAGAAAGCGATGGAGTACATGAACCAGGCCATCGCCAAAGATCCGAACTACGCACTGGCGTATGCCGGGCTGGCCGACTGCTATGTGATTCTGGCCGATCGCGGCGTAATTCCGGGGGAAGAGGCCTACGCGAAAGGCATGGCGGCGGCGCAGCGGGCGCTCGAGTTCGATGCCACGCTGGCCGAGCCGCACGCGGCAATGGGCACGCTGCGCGAGGGCCACGATAACGACTGGGCGGGCGGCGAGGCTGAGTTCAAGCGCGCCATCGAACTCAATCCGAACTATGCCACGGCGCACCAATGGTACGGGCTGATGCTGATGAACCTCGGCCGGTTGGATGAAGCTCGCCAGCAGATTCAAATCGCGCGCGGCCTCGACCCGCTCTCGCTCCAAATTCAGAACAATGTTGTGCTGCTCTACGAATATGCGCACCAATTCGACCGCGGCATCGAGGAACTGCACAAGATCCTGGAGATGGACCCTAGCTTCCCTCCCGCCCTCCTCCGTCTGGCCTTGCTTTATGAGCACAAGGGCATGTACCGGGAAGCCGCAGCCGAGTGGCAAAGATTTAACCTTCTGGAAGACCGGGAATTAGCTGCCGCGTGGGAAGGCATCACCGATGAGGCCGGCTATCGCCGCGCAGTTTCCCGGGAGATCGTCCTCCTGAAGGAAAGGGCAAAGACCCGCTATGTCTCTCCGATCATTTTTGCGCGTCGCTACGTGCAGCTCGGAGAGAAGGAGCAGGCCATTGCGTCGCTCGAAAAGGCTTACCAGGAGCGCTCGGCTACCCTTCGCTATCTGAAGATGGACCCCCGATACGACCCGCTGCGCTCCGACCCGCGCTTCCAAGACCTGCTGCGCCGCCTGCACTTCCCGCCGTAGACCCTATGCGCCAGTGACGTGTGGCCATCCATATCTTCGCACCCGGCGACGCCCCGATCTGTGATCACGCAGAAGTTCAGCCTTCAGCCGCTCCCGGTGCAGATCGCGTGGCCTCGCGGAAGCTGGCCAGTGCCTGGGTCTCGTCTTCAAATGTTGGGATCACCTCGGCCAAACGCGTCACATCCAGCACCATTCTCACCCGACCGCGTGGATGGAGCAGTTTCAGGCTGCCGCCGCTGCGGCGAAGGGTAACGAACGTCCGCACAATGACGCAAATGCCGGAACTATCCACCTGCGTTACGTCCTCAAGGTTCAGCACCAACATGGCCGAACCGGAGGCGACCAACTTTCGTAGATGGCTATTCAGCAGATCGTGGCCAACACCCACGGTCAGCTTGCCCTGAAGGTCCAAGATGGTGACGTCACCGGATCTCCGGATTAAGATCTGAAGGTCCATAGCTCCTATTTCCAGCCTGGTCCTGCGTCCAGTCTCTTGAAGGGCCTAATGTGGCGCATTATAACCCCTAGCTGCGCCGCGTTGGCCTCCCGCCGTAAGTAAACAGCCGTCGTAGCTCGTCACACTAGAACGTGATCTTCCTCCTGCTGAGACGCGTTCAAAAAACTCTGTCGCCAGAACCTTTGCAACTGGCTGATTTCGCGAGGCCACTAGGCAGGCGTTTCGGCGTTCACAAAACAGACGTTTGTTGAACCAGAAAAGTCGCATTCTCAGGTCACTTCTATACTTTCGATTGAATGGGGAGAAAGTGCAGACTATTTGTTGCGAAGCGGCCTCTTTGCCATCTCTGCGAGTTGAGACTGGAAACACTCGAGGACAAGTTGTTCGAGCTGTGTCAGGTCGCCCTTGTCCGCAGCTTGGAGACCGCCTAGGTATTCCGATTTCCTCGTTTTCAGCTTGGTCGGCAGGGACTCTCCAGCAAAGACCGGAGCCACTTCAGAGGCTATGACCAGGTACGCGAGCGCTCTTGCGACTCTCCCATTGCCGCCATTGAAAGGATGAATTGCGTTGACCTTCCACATGACATAGGCTGCGCGGTACACCGGGCTGTGATTCCGGCCCCCGTTGTAAAGCCACTCGAGCATATCTCGAACTTCAATTTGAACCTGGGACGGGTGGGAAGGCCTATGTTCTGTGCCGGTGATTTCTACTCTTGTCCTGGCGTCTCTATAGCTCCCAGCGCAAGGATAAATGCCTTCAATTGTTAGGTCATGAATGGCTAGAACGTCTGATTCCGTAATCCTATTCCTTCCTTTCGCAACAAATTCGGCCAAGTACTCCACTACCTGCGCTTGGTTAGCGATTTCCCGTTCTGCCTTTTCCTCCGGCGGGCAGAGCAACTTGCTATCTGACTGCATCCTTGCCTCAAAAAACATGCAGGGCCAGCCACCAGCGGCTGACCCCACAAACTCCCCACGAGCTGGACACACTACTTCTTGATCGTCTTCTTTACCTGCTCACGGGTAATTTTCTCGTTTTCAAGGCCGGCGTTGCCGTAAGCCCAATCCCTCTTAAAATCGAGGTCGGGGCGGGTTGTTTGGGGGCTTTCCTCCGCGACCCGCTTCATCTCGCGGACAATCTCGTCTTCCGCTCGGCGAATTTCTGCCTTGGTCATTGCCGCTTCTCCTCTTGGGCTATTGGGGAAAACAAGAATAGCACGAATGTTCGACGCATTGAGAATTTTTATTTTTATAATCGTATTCGGTCGTGTAGGTGCAAAATGGGTGCAGAATCGGCCTTGCTTGGGCCCAAAATCGGCCGATGCGGGGGTTAAGGACAACCGAATCAGCAAGACTTAGAGTTGACCTCTCAAGCTCATAACCCGAAGGTCGTTGGTTCAAATCCAACCCCCGCAACCAATTCAAGTAGTTCGCTCACAAAGGGTTGCTGCTCCACGGCAACCCTTTGTTTTTTTGCTCGAAAAGGCAGTGTGGCAAGAATTGTGCCATGCTCCGGATAGTTTGCACATGGAGGCATTGCGATGAGTCAAAAAATCGTAGCGCAGATCGCAAAGCAGAAATACTCGCCGCCCGGTCGCGACCCTTACTGGTGCACTGAACTGAGCCTGCTGAACGAAGCGGGAGAAGAGATTGTCGGTTCGCCTCGGCGGCTTGAAGAATTTCAGGCGGTCGCGGACCTGCTCACTCGCGAGGCGAGAGTTCCCTACGAGGCGCTTCAGCATGCGAAAGTAATTTACGAGGCGGGGAAGCCGGCAAAAATCAGTCTCAACCTGGAGGCTGACCAGATCAAGAACCTCGGATTCCGCACTGCGACGTGGTGAGCCCTCTGCTCAATGGGCTTGTGTGCGCGAGGGCGGACCATTCCTTGAAGCGGGGCATAGTTCTGCAATAAAGGAGTCGAGCGTGGCAACACAGAGACGGAAGCAAAAACTGGGCCAGGCTGACGTCGTCGTTCGCATCGATATTCCGCACGATGATCCCAAGGCTGCCATGAGTTCGATCGAGCGCGGCCAGCGCGAGGCTGTCGAGGGGCTAGACAGCGTGAACGCCAGGCGCAAAGGCAAGCAAAGGCTGGTTCCACCAATCGACCTCGCCTTTCTCGACGCGGCCGGAAACAAGGTGGCCGTATTCCCCGGCGACCGTCGAATCGAACCTCAAATGTATTTCGAAAAGAGTTTGGATGATTCCAGCCTTCCGAATTTCGCATTTGTTGTCGCCACGGACGCGCGGGGGAATCGACTCGTCGCGCGAATTGAGTTCGAACGCAAGGTTGTGCAGTAGGACGTCAATCTGGGGGAAGAGTCTCTACAGTTTTCACTACAGTGGCTTGGCTGAACGAGGGAGGAAAGCTTTCTTGACCGCCAAGGGGGTGCAAGGGTTCCGTCATCTGCATCACGAAAGACCTGATACGCCCACTGGTCCACCACCCGACTGGTGAACTCCGTCCCGTTGTCCACCTGGATCGCCGCCGGCGTCCCGCGCCTCTCCCGCAACCGCTCGAGCACCCGCACCACGCGCAGCCCCGGCAGCGAGGTGTCCACTTCGATGGCCAGCGCTTCCCGCGTGTAGCCATCCATCAGGTTCAGCGTCCGGAATTTCCGTCCGCTCGCCAGCTCGTCATGGGTGTAGTCCATGGTCCACACTTCGTTGGCCGATTTCGGGAGCGCCAGCGGCACCCGCGCTTCGGCCCGAAATCGCTTGCGTTTCCTCTGCCGCATGGCCAGCCCTTCCTCCCGGTAGAGCCGGTAGACCCGCTTGTGGTTCACTCTCCACCGCGGCTCCCCGCTCTCCGTTCTCTCCCGCCCTAGGAAAATATGCAGGCGCCGGTAGCCGAATCGCGGCCGCTCCCCGGCCAGCTCGCGCAGCCGGGTTCGCAACGCCGCATCGTCTCGCTCTCGGGGCCGGTAGCGCCAGCTCCCACGATGCATCCCGATCAGCCCACAGGCGTGCCGCTCGCTCAGCCCTGCTTCCTCCCGTACGACACGCACCGCTTCTCGCTCGGCCTGCGGGCCTACCACTTTTTTGACAGCACCACCTTCAGCGCATCGAGGTCCAGCGCCTGCTGGGCCACGATCCTCTTCAGCCGACCGTTCTCTTCCTCCAACTGCCGCAGCCGCCTCGCCTCGTTCACTTCCAGGCCCCCGTACTTCGCCTTCCAGTGGTAGAACGTTGCGTCGCTCACCCCCAGTCGTCGGCACAGGATCCTTCACCGGGACCCCGGCCTCCGCCTCCTTCAACACCCCTACGATCTGCTCTTCACTAAACCGGCTCTTCTTCATGGCGCGCTCCTCTCGGGTTGTTTTACCCCAGAGAAGCTACATTTCGGTTGGACTAGTTTTCGGGGGGCAGGTCAAAGCGCCGAATTTTGGACCCAGATTGGACCCAACATGTGGGGTGAACCCCTAAGCTGGCACAGTTTTTTTGGACACAGCCTCCGCTTCGTAAAAGCGTTCTTGCATCTTCTAGCAGGAGAAGGGGTCTGGGGAAGGGGACGGCATTTGAGTCCCCGTCCCCAGCAGCCCTTTAGAAATCTTTTTGTTGTTCTCTTTGTTCTCAAAAAACTCCATCGTTGCGCTTCGAGATGCGGCCTGGCATTCAGCCTTTCGCTCGAATTCTTCCGGGGATCGATAGCCCAGCGCGGAGTGCAATCGCTGCCGATTGTAATACTCCTCGATGAACTCCTCGATGTTCGTCCGTAAATGTTCTAGGCCGTCGTATTTGTTGGCGTAGATTTCTTCCCGCTTCAGGGTCTTCAGGAAGCTTTCGCAACTGGCATTGTCGTAGGGATTCGCCGGCCGACTCATGCTCGGAACCATGTGGTACTTCTCGAGGATGGCTATATATTCCGCATGAGCGTATTGAAATCCTCGATCCGAGTGATGCACTAGGCCGGGTTCCGGCTGTCGGCGCTCAATGGCTTGCTCCAGCGCTCCGATGGTGAGCCGTACCGCTAGTGTACGATCTAGCGCCCAGCCCACCACTTTGCGAGAGAACCCGTCGAGAATCACCGTCAAGTAGACAAATTCCGCCTTCAGCCGAATGTAGGTGATGTCCGCTACCCAAAGCTGATTGATCCCAGTCAGTTTCATGCGGGCAGCTAAGTTCAGATAAACCTCGAACTTGTGGTTCGAGTTCGTGGTGACCTTGAACCGCTTCGGTTGCAGGGCCAGCAGGTTATCTCCCCGCATGATCCGTACCACCCGTTTGTGGTTCACCTGCATTCCTCGACGGTGCAGCTCCGCGGTGATTCGCCGACAGCCATAGCGGCGGCGATGCTCCAGGGCAATTTGTTGGATCGCAGATCGCACTTCCATCTCTTCCTCAACAGGTTGCTGTTCCTTCAGCGACCGGTAAAAGCCCCGGCGGCTGACCGGCACCATCTGACACATGCGCTCGATACTCAGGCTGCCTTGCAATGACATCACTTCTCGGATCTGGTCGTAGATGCCATTTCGCCAGAGCCGCTGCTGCGCTGGCGTCGAGCCTCGATTTTTTGCAAGGCACCTTTGAAAAAATCCACCTCCAGTGTCTTCTCTGTCAAAAGCTGCTTCAAGCGATGGATTTCCTTGCGGTGAGCAGATGCGTGCGTGCTGGGCCGCGACGCTTCTTGTCCTGGTTCAACCATCTCCAGCTTCCTGCGCCACTTGTAGAGGCACCTCGGTCGTACCCCGAGTTCTCGCGCTAACTCACCGACATCTTCACAAGTCTCCATGCGTTCGACAGCCATTCGCTGAAATTTCCGGGAGTATCGCTTTCTCTTCACTGTGGTTCCTTTCCCGGAAACTGTGCCCAATACTGTGTGTCACTTCAAGGGTTCACTCCAATGGCAGCACTAGTTTGCTGCCCTGCTTCCTCGCTTGGGGCGACTTGAACGCCCGACCTCCGGTTCCGGAGATTTGCGCCGGATTTGCATCTCAGTGTTGGCTTGGTACTTGACCCCATCTGAGTCGGCCGAAACGCACCTCATTCGGCAGTTATCTTTCTCGAATCTTTCCCAACTTCGCGAAGCAACTCACTGACGCGTATTACGACGGGATGAGTCGACTACCAGGCGGTTCAGGCTGGTTGGCCTTGCACTCCCTGGAGGCGGTATGAGTTCTTTTGAATCAGGCGCCACTGGCCAGGTGAGATGCCTTCCCAGTGGTGAAAAGCCCGGAAGAAGGAATTGGCGTCTTCATAGCCCAAGAGGTAAGCGGTTTCATTCAACTCCAAAGAAGAGTGGAGCAGGTAGTGGCGAGCCAGCTCACGACGGGCATCTTCCAGCAAACGCTGAAAGGTGACGCCCTGCTCGGTGAGCCGCCGCTGTAAGGTGCGAGAGCTCAGGCGCAGCTCCTTAGCGACTTCCCGAATCCCCGGGCGCCGGCCTGCGAGCAGCCGCTTCAACACTCCTTTTGCTTGTTCGCTGAGTGTTTTCTGCGCAAGCTGCTCCGCCAGCTCTGCTTCCAGCTGCGGGGCCACGATAGCCAGCAAATCAGGGTTATGCGTCAAAAACGGCCGCTCGATGTCTGCCTTGCTGAATACCAGCGCGTTCTGCCCAGCCTTGAACTTCACCGGACAGCGGAAGTGCGCCTCATACATCTCGCGGTGCGCTGGCTGGCGCCGGAACTCCACACGCTTGGGATTGACAGCTCGGCCTGTGCCCCGCTGCGCGAGGCCGACCACCCAGGCAAAGCACAGATCCGTCAGCATCGCGGGCTCATCTTCGTGCGCCAAGAGCCATTCGAAGCGCAGAGTGCATTCGTCACCGCGCTCTGACAAATGGATCTTCTCGGGGCAAGTGAGCTGCTTGTAGCGCGCCAAGCGCTGGAGCGCGTCGCGTAACGACTGGGCGGAGAGCGCGGCGAGGGCAATTGGGTTGTACCGCTCGACGCGCTCCTCGGTCCCCAGTTTGAGGCCGATAGCCGGATCGTCGCTCGCCCCGGCAATTCCGCGGTAGAGTGCGAAGAACTCCTCGGTAGTCACCAGGACTTTCTCCTGGTCGAACAATCCCGTGGGCAAGCCCGCCTGCCGCAACACCGCGGCGGGCGCCAGGCCTAGCTCTTCAAGCCTGTGCGGAAGCGTGCCGGAAACTCGAAAGCGGTCCATCATGTTCCGTCTAACATAGTAAAGCACATTTTTTTGCCGCTCAGCGACCGGTCATTAGCTCTTCGGCGTACCGCGCCCCTTGCACCGTAATCTTTGAGGCTGATAGCAGCAGCACAGCTCCAAAATGAACGATGGTCGGCGTTGCGGCAGCGTCGCGGCTATGCCGTACAGAACGCCTTTAATATTCACGTCGATCATCCGGTTCCAGTCGTCGATCTTGAGGCGTTCGAGTGGCGAGCTCGGCATCAGCCCGGCGTTGTTGATCATGACATCGATACGCGCATACGTCTGCACGGCGGCGTCAACCAATCTCTTAACTTGGTCGAAGTGGGTGACGTCTGTTGTTATGGCGAGTGCCTTGCCGCCGCTGCCGATCACCTCATCTGCTAACAGCTGGAGGCGATCGATGCGACGCGCGCCCAGCACAACGCTCGCGCCCTGCGCGGAGAGAAACCGAGCGGTTGCCTCGCCCAGCCCGCTGCTCGCGCCCGTGATGACGACGACTTTTCCTGCGATGCTATTGCTCATTCCATGCCCTCTATTTGGCAGCGCGGTATTGTTCGTCGCTGACATGTTCCATCCAGTCGACAACTTTCCCGTCGAGCTTTTCCTGAATGGCGATGTGCGTCATGGCCGTGGTCGGCGTAGCACCATGCCAGTGCTTCTCGCCGGGCGAGAACCAGACCACATCCCCGGGCCGGATCTCCTCGATAGGCCCGCCTTCGCGCTGAACCCAGCCGCAGCCAGCCGTGACGACGAGGGTCTGACCGAGCGGATGCGTGTGCCATGCAGTCCGCGCGCCCCGGTCGAAGGTTACGCTGGCACCTTGAACAAGTGCCGGATCGGGTGCCTGAAAAAGCGGATCGATCCGCACGGTGCCAGTGAACCACTCTGACGGTCCCTTGACAGAAGGTTGCGAGCCAATTCTCTTGATTTCCATTTTCTGAACTCCTTCTGTTGCAACTTGGTCTTCCTATCTCCCGAACCGCTCGAACCGATAGGCCAGTTCCGGACCGCCTTCGCCCTCATATGCGAGTTGGGCAACGAGCAGGGCGAACGGCTCTGTGTACCGAGCGATCTGAAGAGGGCCAGCATCGACCGGATCAAAACCCGCGTCATGGATCAGCTTGGCGGCCACATCTTTGGCGCTCTGGTCGTCGCCGCAATACACCAGGCTGGATCGCGTCGAGTTGCGCCGGGTTTCGAACACTCCGAACAGCACTTCGCTGGGCACAGTGTTGAAAGCCGAGACGACATGGGCCCGCGGAACTTTCTTTGCAAGCTCTTCCGCTCCCGACGAGGTGTTGGCGACGATGAGTTTAGTATCGCCAGCATCCATCGGGAGTGAGCAGGTCACGATCACCTTGCCGGACAAATCGCCAGCCTGCTTCAGCACATCGTCGATTCGGGACCAATGCACGGCCAGCAGGATGGTGTCCGCTTCCTGCGTGGCATCACGCGGTGTGCCGGGCCTCGCGTTGCCCTTTGCCTCGCGTGCGAGCGTCTTCAGCTTCTGCTCGCTGCGGGCGTAGCTGAATACGACTTCATGTCCAGCTCGCGCAAAGATCGTTCCGAGTTTGCTGCCCATCAACCCCGAACCGAGAATGCCAACTCGCATACTGCTATCCTTCGTATTTCGAATCTGTTGCCGCTCAGAGACCGGTCATTTGCTCCAGCCTTTCCGGGTACCGAGCCCCTTCCACCTTGATCTTTGAGGAAGCGCTTTCGATCTCGCGGAGATCGTCGGATGTAAGTTCGACGGCAGCTGCTCCGATATTTTCTTCGAGGCGTCGCAGCTTGGTCGTACCTGGGATTGGAACGATCCACGGCTTCTGCGCAAGCAGCCAAGCGAGCGCGATCTGAGCAGGTGTCGCCTTCTTCCGTTCTGCGATCTTCCCAAGTAGATCAATCAAGGCCTGATTCGCTTTCCGAGCCTCCGGCGTAAAGCGAGGGAGGATGTTGCGGAAGTCGGAACTGTCGAACGGAGTGTTTTCGTTGATCTTTCCCGTGAGGAAGCCCTTACCCAGAGGGCTATATGGGACGAAGCCGATTCCGAGTTCCTCGACGGTCGGCAGCACTTCCGCTTCAGGGCCTCTCGTCCACAGCGAGTATTCGCTCTGGACCGCAGTGACCGGATGGACGGCGTGTGCGCGACGGATCGTTTGCGCTCCTGCTTCAGAAAGGCCGAAGTGCTTCACCTTACCTTCCTGAATCAGGTCCTTCACTGCCCCCGCCACGTCTTCAATCGGCACGTCGGGATCGACGCGGTGCTGATAGAACAAATCGATGGCATCGACCTTGAGTCGCTTGAGCGAGCCCTCGGCGACCTCCTTGATGTGCTCTGGCCAACTATCCAGGCCAACCCACTGCGGTCCGCCGTTGGGATCAAGTTTGAACCCGAACTTGGTGGCGATCACCACTTTCCCACGGAACGGAGCGAGAGCTTCGCCCACGAGTTCTTCGTTCGTGAACGGACCGTAGACTTCGGCAGTATCGAAGAATGTGACGTCGCGTTCGGTGGCCGACCGGATTAGTGAAATCGCCTCTCGCTTGTCTGCAGCCGGACCGTAGCCAAAGCTCATTCCCATGCAGCCGAGCCCGAGAGCCGAAACTTCCAAGTTGCTATTTCCAAGTTTGCGCTTCTGCATTGTTTCTCCTTCGAGGCCCTTTCGGTGTTTATTTCAGCGAAGCCATGTCGATGACGAAGCGGTACTTCACATCTCCCTTGGCGAGGCGCTCGTAGGCTTCGTTGATTTGCTGGATGCGGATCAACTCGATGTCGGAGGTGATGCCGTGCTCGGCGCAGAAATCAAGCATCTCCTGCGTTTCGCGGATGCCGCCGATGGCGGAACCGGCCAGCCGCCGCCGCTTGAACAGCAGGCTGAAGGCGGCGAGCGCCGTGGGCTTTTCCGGCGCGCCAACCAGCGTCATCGTGCCGTTCAACTTCAGCAGGTCGAGGCAGGAGTTCAAGTTGTGCTCGGCGGAAACCGTATCGAGGATGAAATCGAAGCTGCCGGCATGCTTCTGCATTTCCGCTTCATTCTTGGAGATGACCACTTCCTGCGCGCCGAGCCGCAGCGCGTCGGCCGTCTTGCCCGCCGAGGTGGTAAACAGCACCACATTCGCGCCAAACGCGCTCGCGAACTTCACGGCCATGTGCCCGAGCCCGCCGAGTCCCACCACACCCACCTTCTGCCCCTTGCCCACGTTCCAGTGGCGCAGCGGCGAATACGTGGTAATGCCGGCGCACAGCAGGGGCGCCGCACCTGCCAGGTTCAGCTTGTTTGAGACGCGCAGCACGAACTCCTCGTCCACTACAATGCTCTCCGAGTACCCGCCGTACGTCACGCCGCCTAGGTGCTTGTCCGGCAGGTTGTAGGTGAAGGTCGGCATGTTCTCGCAGTATTGCTCGAGCCCCGCGCGGCAGCTTGCGCACGTGCGGCAGGAATCCACCATGCAGCCGACCGCGGCGAGGTCTCCCTCCTTGAACTTCTTCACGTCCCGGCCGGTCTTTACCACGCGCCCGATAATCTCGTGGCCCGGGACGCAGGGATACACCGTGGGCATGACGTTCTGCCATTCGTTGCGTACCTGGTGCAGGTCCGAATGGCAGACTCCGCAGTAAGAGATTTCGATCTGCACATCCTGTGGCCCGGGAGCGCGCCGGTGGATCGAGACTGGCGCAAGCGGCGAGGTTGCACTTCCCGCTGCATAGGCTTTTGCCGTGTACGCTCTTGCCGACTGCTCGGCTTCCCGAACCGCCACGCGTTTCGTCGCCTCGCTCATGTTTGTGTCCTCCCTAAGCTAGGGTTTTCGATGCCCAGTCTAGATGTCGTGGTTCAGCAGGTCACTAGCCGAACGCGCCAATCTACTTGCAAGACGCGCCGCGCACTGGTGCAGCCAAGATACCGGTCCTCTGCACGTCGGGCTGACATTTTTTTCACCGTCCCGGCTTGCCGGGACGGGGCCGAAGGTCGTTGGTTCTCCGTTGCGGCGGACCCTTCTTGCTTTCAGTTACGGGTAGAGCCGCTATAGTTTCCTTCCCTGGTTGACGACCGCGCGGTTGTTCCTGTTCCCAGTTTTGGGAACAACTGGGAACAAATCGACGTAAATCGCCCGTTCTACGGCGAGCGCGGCTTCGCGTTCTGCTTCGGCCACTAACGCGTCACGCGACGTGAAATGCTTGTAGAAGCGCCCCACGGTAAGACCAGCTTCTTTCATCAGTTCTGCGATTCCGACCCCGGCAAGCCCGTCTTCGCGGAACCTCTTTGAGTTGATAGCAACGATACGCTTGTGAGTTTTCGCCTTATCAGCTTGCGAATGGCCCATTGGCCCTCGCAAAATAACAATGTAACTAATCGCTGTTATTTTCATCAAATTCGCCGAGTGAATTATAACTACTGGACTTGAGGAGGAAAAAAACATGAGCAGTTCACCGTCGAAGGGCACGGGCCTCATCAGGCAGGAATCAAATGAGACGCCCAAACAAATGACAGGCAGATACACAGCCGTGGAGGTCTCTGCACCCGGCATGCTTCAAGTCGTGGAACGGCGAGTCTCTGAGCCTGGACCGGGTCAAGTTCGGATTCGGGTGGAAGCCTGCGGAATCTGTCACACCGATGCGGCCACGGTCACCGGCATTTACCCGGGTCTGACTCTGCCGCGCGTTCCGGGGCACGAAGTGGTTGGTCGCATTGAAGCATTAGGTGCAGGCGTGTCCCGGTGGAAAATCGGTCAACGGGTCGGTGTCGGCTTGATCGGCGGCGAAGACGGGGTGTGCGAACCGTGCAGACGCGGAGACACTGTGAATTGTCAGAACCCCGTGGTACTGGGAGTGACCGTGGATGGAGGATATGCGGAAGTGATGATCGCTGAAGCACGCGGCATCGCTTCCATTCCTGACGAGCTGAGTTCCGTAGATGCCGCCCCGCTCCTCTGCGCGGGTATCACCACCTACAACGCTCTTCGCAACGCCGGCTTGCGCGGCGGAGATCTGGTCGCTGTGCAGGGCATTGGTGGCCTTGGGCATCTGGGTGTCCAGTTTGCGCGGCACATGGGATTCCATACTGTCGCAATCGGGCGTGGGCGCGAGAAGGAAAAGCTTGCGAAAGATTTGGGCGCGCACGTCTACATCGATGCTGCCGTCGACGATGCCGCAGCGGTACTGCAGCGTATGGGCGGGGCCAGAGCGATTCTCGCAACAGCCACCAGTGGTGACGCGATGGGGCCACTTGTGTCCGGTCTTTCAGCCCGCGGCAAGCTCATCGTGGTCGGTGTACCGCAGGACCCGATCCAATTGAATGCGTTCCCGCTCGTCTTTGGAGGGCGCTCGATCTACGGGAGCCTGACCGGCACGCCGATTGATTGCGAGGACACCCTTGCCTTCAGCGTCCTGGAGAATATCCGCCCGATGATCGAGACACTTCCTCTCGAACAGGCTGCTGATGCTTACGCTCGCATGATGCAAGGCAAAGCACGGTTCCGCATGGTGCTGGTTACAAAGGACGGAGCCGCGCAAGAAGCATCGGTCAACCGATAAACGGCTTTGTCGCGAAACAAAGGAGAATCGGAGGCTACGCTGCGCGAATTAGTTCCAAGCTGAATGGGAGGACTAGCAAATTCGGATGGGTGCGAGCCTCCGCCACCAGCATCGTAAAGCGAAGGCCGGGCACTTTGCTCGGCCCTTTGCTTTGTATGGAGAACTGAGCCCGGCGCTCGCTTGCCCTGAGGTCGCCTGAGCGACCGAAGGGTCGGGCTGACATTTCTTTCATCGTCCCGGCTTGCCGGGACGGGGCCGAACGTCGTTGGTTGTCCGCCGTGGCGGACAACCCCCGCAAGCAATTGGAGTAGTTCGCTCACAAAGGGTTGCTGCTCCACCGCAACCCTTTGTTTTTTTCAGCGAAAAGAGACTGTGGCAAGAAATGTGCCCTCCCGGCAGGCAGCGCGTTACTCTACGCGTGTTTCCACCAGGTCCGCGTTCTGGTCTTGCCCTGGTTTTACCTCTGGGCTATCACTTCGGGCCTTAAGGGGGGCGGCACAGTACCCGACTGTCAAGAGTCCTAGTACTCACAAAAATGGTTCTAGTACTCACAAATTGCCCTCGGCTGTTACAGTTACTCTTGACAAGAGGGCATGTAACGGTTACTAGTAACGAGTAACCGTTACAGCTTAATCTGGCAGCGTGCCAGAACGGCAGGGATGCACTATGCCCAACAGTTTCTCTGCTGACTCCGTCCACACGGAGCTTGAAAGAATCCTGGCGAGCGAAACCTTCGCCCAGTCAGATCGCCTGAAGCGATTCTTGCGTTTCACCGTCGAACAGGTTATCCGGGGCTCCGGGGACAAACTCAAAGAATATGTTATAGGCGTCGAGGTCTTTGACAGGAAGGACGCCTACGATCCGCGGACCGATCCGATTGTTCGCGTCGAGGCATACCGGCTGCGCTCCAAGCTCAAAGAGTATTACCAGAGCGAAGGTCAGGAAGATCTCCTATTGATCGTGTTCCCCAAAGGAACCTATGTTCCGGTTTTCCAAATACGGGAGCCCAAGCCCCATGAGCGCGAGCGACTTCGATCACGGGGTCGATCTCCGGCGAACGGGAGCACCATAGCCGTGCTGCCGTTTGTGGATCTAAGCTCACAAAAGGATCAAGAACATTTTTGTAGGGGAATTGCCGAGGAAATCAGTAACGGCCTCGTGCAGGTAGAGGGACTGCGTGTGGTTTCACGGGCATCCACGCTTCAGTTTGGCGGGACGCATCTAGACGTTCGTGAGGTTGGCCAAAAGCTCAAAGCGGACACAATACTGGAAGGAAGCGTGCAGAGAGCCGGTGAACGGCTACGGATCATAGTGCAGCTCACCAACGTGGTGGATGGATGCCACATCTGGTCGGGAAGGTACGACCAAGAGATGAAGGACGTGTTTGCCGTCGAGGATGAGATTTCACGTGCTGTTGTGAATGCACTGCGAGTCAAGCTAGAGGATCAGCGTGGTTCTCAGCTCGTGAAACAACGCACCAAGAATCTGGCAGCATACGACCTGTATTTCAAAGGGCGCTTTTACCAGGACCGGTGGGTGACTGAAGGGTGGCTGGGAAGAAGCATCGAGTGTTTCCGGCAGGCCATCGCACAAGACTCGAATTACGCGCCTGCCTATGCCGGGCTGGCCGAATCCTGCAGCCTGGGGGGATTCTATGGTGTTTTGCCTCCTCGAGAAATCATGCCAGCAGCGAAGGCGGCAGCCACGAAGGCAATCGAAATCGACGCTACTCTGGGTGCAGCCCACACTGCATTGGGAGTCGTCAAGACACTTTACGACTGGGACTGGGTAGGCGCTAGGCAAGAATTCGAATACGCCCTAGGCATGCAGCCCCGCGATGCAAATGCGCACTTCTGGTACGCGCATTATTTACAGTCCATGGGGCGGTTGGATGAAGCCATTGTAGAGAACAAACAGGCGCTTGTGGTTGATCCACTTTCGCCACTGACAAACTTGCACTTGGCAACAGCCTACTACCTGAATGGACAGCACAGCGAGGCAATAGAACAATCGCGAAGGGCGATAGAGTTGGACCCCAGCTTTGCTGGAGGGTATTGGAGCCTCGGGCTGGCCTATGAGCAACAGTTGCGCTACGAAGAAGCTGTTAAAGCATTGCAAAAGGCAACGGTCCTTTCCGGTGGTAACCCATGGGCTGTGGGATCGCTAGGACACTGCTATGCTTCTTCGGGCAACAGCGACGCGGCTCGCAAAATACTTGAGGAAATGCAGGCGCTATCGAACTCAAGGTACGTGTCCCCAATCAGCATGGCTCAGATTAACGTCGCCCTTGGCGAGACGGATCGGGCATTCGAATGGTTCGAGGAAGCCTATGGCCAGCGTGATGGCAGGCTAATTTACCTCAGCGTGAGCCCCCTATACGACAACCTGCGTTCGGACCCACGGCTGCTGGAACTCGCGCGGCGCGTGGGAGTGCCGGCGCCACGGTAACCTCGCCGTCTTCCACGGTCACCGCCTTGGTCTGGTCAGTCGCCCACATTCTGTTTGGCCGTTCAGTTCTGATCGTATCCCGTGTTACGCGCGCCACGCCGTAAGTCCTTTCCCTGGAGGGTGAAGCGGCGCGGCTCATCGCTATCACCTCCGCCCGCCCAGGGGGCGGCTGGCCTCCAGCCGGTGAAGGTTCTCGCGCAGCAGCTCATGGCCCATGGTCAGATCGGCCACCAGTGCTTTCAGCCACTGGGTTTCTTCGCTTTCGGGATTTTCCTCACGAGCCTTCAGGTTCGCTTCACGCTTGGCCAGGATATTGATACCGCCAGCCGGAAAGCGTTGCCGCCGTCACGCCCAGCTCCCGCGAAAGCGTTTCGACATCCTCGCCTGCAAGAGGCCCAAGATCTCGGCCGTCTTGCGCTTCGCCAACTACCGACCATTCCTGGCCAGCGCCGCCGGCTGGGAATCAAGTTCACGTAACCGTTAAGTTGCCGTTTCGCTCTTGCGTTAAACGGGAAGAGGACCTTAGAGTGGTGGCAACAGTTCCTCTGTGGATGGCAGAGGGGGTCACGCAATGCGCGCGGCACTTAGACGACGTAACCGCGTCGTCGTAGCGAGAGACAGTAAGGCTACATCCTGTGCCGGCGCGGTACCCGTTAGAGCACACCTGAAAAACTCAACCCCTCCACCGGAGCTCCCGCCCATCCGCGTCCTCGTGGCCGAGAGCACCTCGATGGGTTGCGAGCTCCTAGCCGATTCGTTAAGGCGATGCAATTGGTTTGACGTGGCGACTTGCAGGCACGATGCGCCGGAACTGCTGCGTCTGCTCGCAGGGCATCGGGCAGACGTGGCGTTAATCAGCGCCCCAGTGAACGGCCAGGGATTCACGCCCTGGTCGGAGCTTATCCGCAAAGTGCACGCCGTTTCTCCTGAAACCCGCGTCATCGTGTTACTTGATTCCGCCGAACGTGGGTGGGTAGTGGATGCCTTCCGGTCGGGGGCCGTGGGCGTATTCTGTCGCACGGAATCCTTTCAAGCATTGCGCAAGTGTATTGCCAGCGTGGGTATGGGACAAGTCTGGGCTGATAGCGAGAAGCTGCATTTCCTTCTCCAAGCACTGGCCAACGCACCGGGGCCGCACCTGGTAGACGCCAAGGGCATGGTGCTGCTTTCCGAACGGGAGGAGGATGTAGTCCGGTTAGTCGCCGAAGGTCTTCCGAACCGGGAGATTGCATGTCAGCTCGGGTTGAGCGAGCACACGGTGAAGAATTACTTGTTTCGCATTTTCGATAAGCTGGGCATTTCAAATCGGACGGAGCTGATCCTCTACGTCTTCACCAGGCGAGAGTGTTCCAGCTTTGTGCGAATGACCTAGGTTGCAGGCAGCGCGTCAGGCAAGTTTTGCGCCTTGACTGGAGCGCCCGAATCGCAAGCCACTCGGCCCGCGAATGGAGTCTAAAAGAAGGGCGGACGCCAATGTTCATTTACTGCAGAACCCTTTTACCCGGGGCAGCATTGCTGGCGCTGACGATTTTGCAGCCTGCTGTTGCGCAAAATTATCCGCCCAGTTCCGAGCTCAGGCCAACTGCGCCCGCCGCACAGTCCGAAACAGAGGCATCGGCGCACGCGGACGACAAATCTCGGCCCGGTCCACCCGTTATCCGAATCGGCAGCGGGGATCTGCTGGAAGTCAGCGTATACGGTGTAGCCGAGCTGACGCAGAAGAGCCGCGTGAGCGCCTCCGGCGAGATTTCGCTGCCGCTGGTGGGTTCGGTGCATATCGGCGGGCTCACGGTGGAGGAGGCTAAGGCCCTCGTTGAAAAGCGGCTGGTGGAAGGGCACTATATCAAGGAGCCGAACGTGACCGTCTTCATCAGCGAGTACGCCACCCAGGGCGTCTCGGTGATGGGGGAAGTGGCCAAGCCGGGCACGTATCCCGTCCTGGGGTCCCGCCGGCTCCTCGATGTGCTATCGGCAGCCGGCGGACTTACACCCAAGGCGGGGAAGGCTGTGACGATCACGCGCCGGGATGATCCGGAAGACCCTGTGAGCGTCCCCTTGTCGAGCGACCTCACCAAACTTTCCGAACACAATGTAGAGATCCTGCCCGGGGACACGGTCGTGGTCTCCAAGGCGGGAATTATCTATGTGGTGGGCGACGTGAAGAAGCCGGGCGGCTTTGTCATGGAAAACAACGAAAGCTTGACTGTGCTCCAGGCCGTGGCACTGGCCGAAGGCACGAAACCCACGGCTGCGCTTAACCGCACCAAGCTGATCCGCAGGACGCCCAGCGGGCCGCAGGAAGTCCCCATACCCTTGAAAGGGATCTTGAGTGCTCGGTTGCCCGATCTTCCGTTACAGCCCAACGACATTGTCTTTGTGCCGAGCAGCACCACCAGGAGTGCAGCCACTCGCGGCCTAGAGGCTATTCTTCAGGTCGCAACGGGCGTGGCAATCTATAGGAAATAAGGTTTAGACGACAGAGTGTCTGGGTCGTCGCAAGCAAGAACCTTCTTCACTACTCGCCGCAAGCGTCTTGGAGGTGGCAGGGTCTGCTCGGCGAGTGGCAACAACAGCAGCAGTGGTTCCCTCTCCGCTCAAACTCATCGGCCATCAGGGCACCTCCTGCGGCGGCGAGAGCCGCGCTCTTAGCGTGAAGTTGAAGTCCGGGAGAATTCTTGGCGGCCACTGTCTTCAGGTCGGCCGTGAACAGGTCTTTGCTGAAAACTACCGAGGATTCGGCGGGCACGTAGACCATTGCTCCCTGGTAAGCAATTGCCGCAACGGAACGAGCAGACGTCTCGACCCGGTCACCAAGGAAAAGCGCCGTCGGCTTGGAGACTCTGATCCCGTTCACCATAACTTTCCCGGTCGTGTACAACATGGCTGCATCGACCGGGGCGGCACTGGTTGGCAAACCCTGCAAGAGCGGCAGGGCTACTGCGAGGCACGCGGCCAGCCAAATGTAACGCTTCCGTTTCATGGTTGTCTCCTTTCCGTTTTTCATTCCAACGGAACCGGCCCCGGCATCAGAAAATCCACCGACGCCTCAAGGTAAGGATGGAAGCCCAACATTACTTTGTCCTGAAGAACAGATTAAGTTTTCTCAATCTGGGGAGGGGACTTTCTTCTCCAAAGGATTAGGGACCCCAAGCCCACGGAGTCACCAACGACAAGTACATCATCCCTGTACACTTTTCACTTCTTGCGGCAGTTCGCCCGGCGCCGTATGGTGAGCGAGTCACAGGAGAAACAGGTTTGATCCAGACGATGGATTTGCCCACAGAAGCGGTGACGCAGCGCAGGAAATTTAAGCGGTTTCCCCTGCGGACCCCTGTGATTTTTAGCTGGCCAGATTCCCAGGGAGTTGGCCAGTCGGGCGAAGGCACGAGTCGGGATATCAGTATCGGCGGCGTTTTTGTGGTCTCAGAGACGACGCCCCGCGAAGGGGCCACCGTTGCTGTGGAGGTTATGCTCTTCGCTGCCCGGTCTGCAGTGCCGAAGTTCAGGGTACCGGGGAAGGGGCGAGTGGCCCGCGTCGAACGAGGCGGCAGGAAGGGCCAGATGAGCGGTTTTGCTGTCCAAGCGGAATTCGCTTTCCCGACCTGGAACGCAGAAGGGTCTCGAGCAAAACGCCGCATGGTGGACGAAATTGCAGGATCTGAAGCCTGGCAAGGCCGAGCGGGCAGCGAATAGGCCGCTGTAACGGCCTGCAGGCACACTTGGAAAGCGAAGGGATGTGACTTAGAGGGCGAAGCTATGGGCAGCGTGCCGCAGTTAGGTGAATGGGCGCCGGTTTTTCCTCCTGCGTGCCCGGGAACGAAGCCAGCGGATTGGTATGCGATTCAGACACGCCCGAGGCACGAGAAGAAGGCTGCCGCGGAGCTTCAAAGTAAGGGCGTGGTCACGTTCCTGCCACTCTACACGGAAAGCCATCGGTGGAGCGATCGGCGCAAACTCGTTGAGATGCCGCTGTTTCCCTGCTACGCCTTCATCCACATGGCGCCGTCGGACGAAGTAACTCTGCGGGTGCTGAGGACGACGGGGGTCTTAGGGTTCGTGGGCATCCGTGGCCAAGGCCTTCCGATCCCCGACAGCCAGATCGAGGATGTGCGCAAGCTTCTTGCTTGCAGGGTCCCATGTTCCCCCTATCCGTTTCTCCGAGCGGGCCAGCGGGTGCGCATTCGGGGAGGATCGCTCGATGGGATTGAAGGAATCCTTGTGGCCCGCAAGGGCGACCGCAGTTTCATTATCTCCGTTGAATTAATCCAGCGCTCTTTAGCCATCCGCATTGAGGGGTTTGACGTGGAAGCGCTCTAGCCCCGCGCTTGGTCTTGCAGGACAGTTCGCACGGGGCAGGGCGAGAGTGCTTCTGAACGGAACGCCAGTGAGAATCCTAGTTATGGAAACCGGAAGCGGTTTGGCGCGGGCTATGGAGAAAGCCCTCGGGGCTGCGCCGTATGCGGTCGACGTGAGCCGGGACGTTCGAGAGGCCCTAGAACTTGCCGTCGAAGCCCCATACGACGTTATCGTGCTGGACCTGCCTATTCGCCTGCTGGCGGAAGCACTGAAGAGATTCCGTGAGAGTGGCGTGCGGGCGCCCATCCTAGCGCTGAGCGAGTACGGGGGCGCGTCCGATCGGATCCAAACCCTGGAAGCCGGCGCGGACGATTGTGTGGCCAAGCCGTTTTCGCTGGAGGAGTTGGTCGTGAGAGTCCGCGTGTTGACGCGACGCGCGGCGACACCGGTCGATATGCTGTGCCTCGCCGATCTGGAATTGGACCGGCTGCGCCGGAAGGTGATGAGGCAGGGCAAACAAATCCAGTTAACTCCGAAAGAGTATGCCGTCCTCGAATATCTGATGGAAAACGCCGGGCGTCCGGTGACGCGCAGCATGGTGATTGAGCACGTTTGGAACGCGAACTTCGAGGGGCTGACAAATGTGGTGGATGTTTACATCAACCATCTCCGCGCGAAAATCGACCATGACTTCAATCCGAAGCTCATTCGCACGGAGCGAGGTGTGGGTTACATGCTGATGGATTTGCAGTGGGGATCATCTGACGCCCCGCAATCGCTCCCTTCCCTGGGCCCGGGGCCAACGAGGTCCGGCGCGCCTCCGCTCGGCCGGAGTGAACCCAAGCCCCTGTGGCCACCCCGTGCCAATCGGGTTTGTCGCGCCGGTGCGAGGAATGGGCTCCCCGTCGGCTGAGAAAAGCAACATGCTCCTGGTACACGTGATCGTCTTTCTGGGGACACTGTTGCTGTCTCTTGTCCTCACCTGGCTGATCCGCAAAGCGGCTGTCCGATGGGGATGGGTGAAGGCGCCTGCTTCCAAACGCCATGTCCACACCCTGCCCGTTCCGCGGCTGGGCGGCGTGGCCATTTTCATTTCCTTCATTGCGATGATCGGGCTTGCGCTCGTCGCCGCTGGCCTGTCAGGTATGGACCGAGAACCGCTGCTTCGGCTCCTGCTATCTATCGTGGTTCCCGGCACGCTTGTGTTCCTGGTCGGCCTCTACGACGACCTCTGGTCAGCGAGCCCTTCTGCCAAGTTCGCGATTCAATGTGTTGCGGCGTTGCTACTTTTCGCAGGCGGGCTCGGGGTGGCCGGGTTTCCGGTCCTGTTCGGCACTCATGAATTCGGCTGGCTGGCAACGTTGATGGTGACCGTCCTCTGGGTCGTGGGGATTACCAACGCCTTCAACCTGATCGATGGGATTGACGGATTGGCAGCTGGTTCGGCCCTGTTTTCGACCTTGACCGTATTGATCGTCTCACTGGTCGGCCGCAACCATCTGGTCTCCCTGCTGGCGACCGGCTTGGCAGGCGCCCTGCTGGGGTTTATGAAGTTCAATTTGAGCCCGGCAACGATCTTCCTGGGAGACTGCGGAAGCTTGTTTATCGGATTCATGCTTAGCGCGCTGTCCCTGGCAGGGACACAGACGCAGAAGTCCTCGACCCTGATTTCCGTTACGATTCCGTTGGTCTGTTTTGGTTTGCCCGTGCTGGACACCGCGCTGGCCGTCCTGCGGCGGTGGTTGAGTGGAAGTCCGTTGTTTGCGGCCGACCGTGAACACATCCACCACAAACTTCTCCAGCAAGGGTTTTCCCAGCCGCAGGTCGCGATCATTCTCTACGGCGTCTCCGCGCTGTTTGGCATGCTCAGCCTGCTGCTTCTGTCGCCGGGCGGCGGAGCGATCGGGGTTGTGCTTTTCGTGGTCGGGGTCGGCACCTATTGGGGCGTGCGGCGGCTCAATTACTTCGAGCTATTTGAGTTGCGGCGAGCCGCCGAACGCACGATGGGCCAGAAAGAGATTATCGTCAACGACATTGCCATCCGCCGGGCTATGGAGCGGATGTCGCAGGTGTGCGAGGTCGCCCAGTTGATCAGGGCCCTGGAAGAAGGGTTCCGGACGACGGATTTCGACGGATTTGAGCTGATCCTAGGGTCTTTTTCAGGGCGAGAGAAGACGGCTGTGGACCAGAGCCTCACCATGGGAGAGTCGCCCGGAGGGGCGCGCTTCGCTTGGGATAAAGGTAGATTGTCGAATAATGGCGCGGAGCCAGCGGTGTCTGGTTGGAAGCTTACCCTGGAACTGGTGGCGACGGACGGGAAAAGACGCGGTTCCTTTTCCCTCTACCGAAACTATAACAAGCGGCCGTTGTTGGTCGATATCAGTCTCTTGACCTCCGAATTCCAGTCCGTTCTAGCCGATGCCGTCAACCGGTCCGTCAGCGGCGCTTGGTACGGTAAGGAGCCGAAAATGGCGTTGCAGGGCCAGAGGCGAGCAGTGGCAGTCTAGCATTTCCGCCGGACAGTATTCACCTGCCGGCCGAGCGGGCCGCTGGTGAGACGCAGAAGATGAATCCAGGGACATTGATTCCGATGAAAGCGTCGCCTCCTCCGCAGCTCATTGAGCCGGCGCACCCGTCTGTGTGGAGCGGTGAGCCGGGTACTGCTTTCAGGCCGCACCGCCCGCTCCTAGTGAGCTATTGGCATGTCCTCGTTAGGCACAAGGGAATCATCCTTTTTTCCTTACTGGTCGCACTTTTTCTAGACACACTGGCGACGCTGAAAATGACACGTTTGTACGAGGCAGTGGGCCGCATCGCCGTCACCCGCGAGAACTCCGATGTGCTTGGCTTGAAGGAAACCACGGCTTCAGCCGGAGATTTCTGGGATTATACGGTAGCGCTGGAGACCCACGTCAAACTCCTGCAAGGGGACATGCTCGCGCTCCAGGTAATCAAGGAGCTTGGGTTGGATAGCAATCCTTACTTCGCCGGGAGAAAGCCCAGTAGAACAGCGGAGCCAAAAGGATCGGTGCCCCCGTCGAACTTGCCAGGGCCCAGCACGACCGAAGAAGCCGCCCTTCTGGAAGCCTTCCATCGGGCTCTGACCGTGACGGTCTTGCCCCGGACACAAATCATCGAAATCCGCTTTTTGAGCCCGGACCCGCGGACGGCTGCCCAAGTGGTGAATGCGTTGGCCAATGCCTACATCGAGCGGAACTTCCAAACCAAGTACGAGTCCACCATGCAAGCCTCCAACTGGCTCTCCAAACAGCTCGCCGACCTGGAGACGAAGGTGGAGCTGTCGCAAGAAAAAATGGTCCGCTACCAGCGAGAGAACGGCATTGTGGCGGTTGATGACAAGCAAAATATCGTGACCGCGCAACTCGAACAGCTCAACCGAGAACTGACGGCGGCTGAAGGCGACCGCATCCAAAAGCAGGCAAATCATGTGCTTGTTCAAGCGGGCAGCGCCGAGCTGGCCTCCAAAGTCGATCCCACCAGCCTCATCGTGAAGCTGCGGGGCCAACAGGTCGAACTCCAGAACCAATATGCCCAGATCACTACGCGTTTTGATTCGTCTTACCCACGGGTTCGAGAACTCAGCAACCAACTCGGTCAAATCAATGAGGCGATCCAGGCGGAAATCGCCAGGCTTGCGGAAAGATCGAAGAATGAATACTTGGCCGCCGCCGACCGAGAAAAGAAGCTCCGGGCGGTCCTGGAAGCACAAAAACAGGAACAAAACCGGATGAACGAGAGCGCCATCCAGTTCACCATCCTGAAGCACGACGCTGATTCCAATCGCCAGCTCTATGAAGGGCTGTTGCAGAAGCTGAAGGAGGCCGGGATCACCGCGGGACTCAAGTCGAACGACACGAGCATCGCCGGGGTAGCGCGTGTCCCCGCAAAACCCGTACGGCCGGATATCCCCCGGAATATCGCGCTGGGATTGCTCTTTGGTGTGGTGAGCGGAGTGGCGCTGGCGTTCACGCTGGAGAGCCTGGACAACACGGTGCGCACGCTCGACCAAGTGCAAACAATCTCGGCGCTCCCGTGCCTTGGCTTTATCCCTGCAATGGACGGGAAGCTGAACGGGAATGAGCGGCACCGCCTGCCCGGACTCGCATCGCCCCGCCGGCAAGACCAGGAGGCGGGCGTCGAACTGATAACTTTGTCCCAACCGCAATCCGAAATTGCCGAAGCGTTCCGTGCATTTCGCACTTCGCTTCTTCTGTCTTCGGCTGGAACTCCGCCGCAGATGATTCTTTTCACCAGCGCGGTGCCCAAAGAAGGGAAAACGACAGCGAGCATCAACTGTGCTGCGGTCCTGGCTCAGAAGGGAGAACGCGTGTTACTAATCGATGCCGACCTGCGGCAGCCAAGCGTTCACCAGAGATTGAGGATCGCAGCCACCCCTGGACTCAGCGCGCTGTTGAACGGTGGCGCTGGGACGAAGGGTGTCATTGTACGCGCGCCCCAACTGTGCAACCTTTTTGTTCTGCCTGCCGGAGCAGCTTCCTCACAGCCAGCTGAGTTGCTGGGATCGCAGGCCATGAAAAGCTTCTTGGCCAAGTGTCGCAAGCAGTTTGACCACATTATCATCGACAGCCCGCCAGTATTGGCTGTGACCGATGCCGCACTTCTGTCCGTAGAGGCGGATGCGGTCATCTTGGTGGCCCGGTCGGAAGTGACCCCGAAAGAGGCCTTGCTTCGCGCCCGGGATGTGTTGCTCGGCGTCAATTCCAGACTCAGTGGTGTCCTCTTGAATGCCGTGAACCTGAGGTCGCCGGACCTCTACGGCTACAGTTATAGCTATGAGTACGGGTATCCTGGCAGGCGGGGGAGCGATCAGCAGGGCAAATCCGCGGATAACGGCAATCAGGCAACAGATCCCGAATCGTTGTCCGATCCGAGGTGTTCGCATTGCCACACGACCGTTCCGGTGATCGCCAAGTTCTGCGCCGGATGCGGGCACGCGGTCATGAGCGGCGAGCCTGCCAAGGGCGCAGCTCTTTCCACTGGCACGGTCCTATGGTCCGACGCAATCAGCCGACTGGCCCAGCAACTCACTTGCCCACAAGCGAGCGACCCGCCGGTGCCTCAAACGAGCCCTGTCCACTGCCTGAATTGCGGGGCTCTCCTGAGGGCGGCGGTCGCGTCGTGCCCTGAATGCGGGCGGCCCGTCTTGCGCCGGGTGCGCTGTCAAGGTTGCAACAGCGAGCTCGAAGAAGGGGCAAAATTCTGTATCGAGTGCGGTACTAAAGCTGCTTAGAACCGTGGGCCGGCTAATCCGTCCTAACAGAGTCCGGAATATTCCATGCACAGGGCCTGGCGATCTCTCATTCGACGAGCTACCTACGGATGCGTGTTTTTGGTTCTTGTCACGCTCGATATCGATCGGGTTGTCCGCAGCTACTTGGCATCTCGCTTCTCGATTTCTCAGGAGCAACCACATCTGGAAAAGGCAGTCCGATTGGAGCCCATGAATGCCGATCATCATCACCGCCTTGGGCTCCATTTCATGTTTGTGGAGCAGGACCCAGCCTCAGCCATCGAAAACTACAGAGCCGCAGTGGCTCTGAATCCCTACGTCGCCCGCTACTGGCTTGATCTCGCGGGGGCCTACCAATTGACCGCCCAAGCCGAGAAACAATCCGAGGCTCTGGAGAATGCCCTCCGGGTGGATCCCACGACACCGAGCGTCGTCTGGGAAGTGGCCAACATGCACCTGTTGAGCGGCGCAAGCACGAGAGCCCTGCGAGAGTTCCGCATCGTCGTGGAAAATGATCCGGAGGACCTGAAACCGGCGCTCGAGCTTTGCTGGCGCGGCACCCACGACGTCGAGAAGATTCTCGACGAGGCTCTTCCCCCTAAGGTCAGCGCGCATTTCGGCCTTTTGGAACTACTGATCGAAAAAAGAGAAACCCTTGCAGCGCGCAAAGTGTGGTCGCGCTTGCTCACATTGAGGGAGCCTTTCGCGGCGCGCCAGGCATTTCCCTATCTTCAATACTTGATAGAAACGGGAGAAATAGAAACGGCTCAGCGCACTTGGCAACAGTTGGCCGGAATTAATCCCTCGCTTCTGTCGTACTCGTCGTCCGACAACCTGGTGGTAAACGGCGGCTTCGAGCAAGACATTTTGAATGGAGGCTTTGATTGGAGGTATGAGCCCAAGCCCCAAGTCCGGGTCAGCGTGGACACCACGGAATCGCACGACGGGGGTCGCTCTCTCCTGCTCACTTTCGCGGGAGAACCGCTAGAGGATATCGGGGTGTGGCAATTCGTCCCAGTTCAGCCGGGTGCCCAATATGAGTTCACCGGCCACATGAAGGCGCAGAACATCGAAAGTGGAAGCGGGCCGCGGTTCGCCATCAATGATGCCTCCGGCCACGCGCAGTTCGCCGTGACGGAAGACTCCATTGGTTCCAGTGCCTGGCAGCAACGCAGAGCAGTATTCCACGCCAACAAGGACACGCGGCTTGTGGTGGTGAAAATCATAAGAAGTCCCGGCCAAACCCGCATTCGCGGAAAAGCCTGGATCGATGATCTGAGGCTGGTGCGCAAATGAGCTTGACAGGGATGTCCGTGCCTTTGAGGCCGGCCGGGGCGACACTAGCAGCGGTCGTTGCTGCGGAGAAAGCGGTCTCATTCCGGGAAGCGTTTTCGAAATGGGTCGACCGCATTCTTTTCTCGGGCGTATGCGTGCTTTTGTTTTTTGGCCCGCTGGCTTTCGGAGCGGTGGAGAATTGGTCGCTATTCGGTTTCGAACTGGGCGCGGCGATTCTTTTCTTGTTCTGGTCTCTCAAACAACTCCTTTCTCCTGGTGCGAAAATCAAAGGGAATGTGCTCTATCCGCCCATGATTGTTTTTGGTGTTGTGATCGCAGGCCAGGTTGTCGGGGGAATATCCGTCTACCGCTACGCGACATTGTCGGAACTGTACAAGTACATTGCCTACGGAATGCTCTTCTTCCTGGTGGTCCATTGTGTGCAAACGGAGGAGCGGCTCAGAAGGTTCGTGAACCTGTTGACGGGATTCGGGTTTGTGCTTGCCGTGTTTGGGGTGATCCAAGCGCTGACCTCCAATGGCAAGCTTTACTGGCTGGTCGGGCAGCCTGGGGGGCTCATGTATGGGACCTACGTCAATCACAACCATTATGCCGGCTTGATGGAGATGCTTGTGCCCCTCGCATTGACCATGAGCATGACGCGTTCGATCACAACCGGCAGAAGGATGTTTCTTGCGCTCGCTGGCATTGTGATGGGTGGGACGATTTTTCTTTGCTTGTCGCGCGGCGGAATTGTAGCCTTCCTTTGGGAAGTCAGCCTCCTGGTGCTCTTCCTCGCGTGGAAGAAAAACGGTCGGAAGGCGATTGGTTTCGGTGTGCTCCTGTTGCTTACGGCCGCTTTCTTGTTCTGGATGGGGAGGGAGCAGACCCTGGATCGGTTGGCTTCTCTGCGCCATCCGTCCGAGGAGATAGCTGCGAAATTCCGTCTTACCGTGGCCCAGGATGGCCTGCGAATGTTCCGAGAGCGGCCGATTGCTGGATGGGGTTTGGGAGGATTCCCGGTGGTGTACCCGCAATTCCGCAGTTTTTACTCACAGTTATATGTGGACCCGGCGGACAACGACTGGTTGCAGCTGCTAGTTGAAACCGGCCTACTCGGGTGCGCTGTGACCGCGTGGTTCCTGCTGGGCATGTACCGCTGCGGCCTTCGCCGCCTGCATCCCTGGACTGCAGATCTCTCCAGCACAGTGACCCTGGCTGCGCTGATTGGATGTACCGGGGTTCTCATACACAGTTTCTCAGACTCGAACCTCCATGTCCCTGCGAACGCGGGCTTTTTTTATGTCTTGGGCGCCCTGGCGACGATCCAGGTCCAAGGGCTTGGGGCGTCAAATGCCTGCAAGCGCGCTCGGGAGAAGGAACAAGGCTGGCGATGAGCGCTAGCGAGTACCCATATCCGACGCAGGGAGTTGTGGCCGAGAGGTCCGGCGAGCCGAGACTCTCCCGGTCGCACCTGGGGGAAATGTTCTGGGTCGTCGCTGCACAGGGCGGTACCCCCCTGGCAGCCATCCTTAGCCTGAAGCTGCTGACCAGGCTCCTTGCCCCGAGCGAATACGGGGTTGTGGCCGTGGTAATGACCTACGTGTTTGCGGTCTGCTTGGTGGCGCTTGTTCCGATGAGCGGCCCCGGCGCCACCCTCTTTCACGAATGGGCAAAGCAGAACCGAAGTCGGGAATTCGCGGGGAGTTTGTTAAGCCTCTATGTGATCGCTGCCGGCTTAATTGTTCTGTTGCACGGTGCTGCGCGAGCGGTGCAAGGATCAGGGCACTCGTCGTTAGGGAACGCGGTGATCGTTTTCGGGGGACTCGTATTGTCCGCTGAGATCCTCAAGGGGGCAGCGATCAGCCTGGCCAACGTTGCCAGGTTGAGGAAGCGCTATGCTTTGTTGTCCGCTCTGGATGGATGGGGAAAACTTCTCTTTGCCTTGTTGATCGTCTTTCTTGCGGGTGGGCGGTCTCAAAGTGTCTTGCTTGGCTACGCCCTGAGCAGCGCTGTGGTGGCTTTTGTGGGGTGGCGAACGTTTTTTCATACTGAGAACTCGGGCGTTCTTTCGCCCCCGATGCCATTCATGTCCAGAGATCTTCTTTCCTCACTGTTGAAGTCCTCCGGTGTTTACTGCGGGATCGGACTGGCGAACTGGGCTATCGCAGTTTCGGACCGAGCCCTACTGGGAGCGATGGTGCCAGCTCGCGATGTCGGTATCTACACGGCAAATTACCAAGTGGCTGCCCTGCTGCCCATGGCGCTGTATTCGACCGCGGGGGTATTTATCTTTCCTGTCATTTACCAGCGGTACGCGTGGGCTCCCGCTGAGGCCGTAGCGCTCCTGGGCCGGAGTTTGGGTTATTTGATCTGGCTGATGGTTCCCCTTGTCCTCATTGCGCTTCTGGGTACGGAGACACTTCAAAGCCTGTTCCTGGGCCCAGGATACGAAGCCGGCGCCGGGGTGCTCGCGTGGGTCGCCCCAGCCCTTGCATTCAACACGCTGACAAGCGTCACCGTCATGCCATTCTGGTTAAAGAACAGGGGATTGTCCTACCTTCTGATTGTCGCTGGTTCGGCAAGCTGCAACGTTTTGCTGAACTTGCTGCTGATTCCTCGGCTCGGTTTCCAAGCAGCTGCGATCACGACATTCGGCACCTACCTTCTTCTCTTTGTTGCCACCATTCTGTTTGGCAGGCGGCTGTTGCACTGGCAGCTCTCGCCGCTTTGTTTGTGGGCGACAGGAGTCGGCGTAGCGTTGATGGGTGCCGCATACCTAGTTACCGGACTACAAAGCTCGCTGGTCCACTTGGGCTCCTTCCTTTTCGTCTACTTTGTGAGTAGTACGGCTTTCCTATGGCTCACGGATGAGACCTCCCGAGATATGTTTCACGCCGTCGTTGCCGCGGTGTCCGGCTTGCGGCCCAGCGCCCCTTGCTGAGCGGCTTGCCGGGAACGAGCGGCGAGCTGTGGTTCCCGTGCGGATGTCTGGCAGGAGTGAGTTATGCCCTCTATTCTCTTGGGACTGCAAATCCTGCTCCTGATCCTCGTCTTGCGGCTGATGAGAAGCCCGGGTGTCTCGCGAGTACTTTCGACATTCTTGCTGTTCCTGGTCAGCCTCTGGTATGTCATACCCGTTTGCATTACGGTCCTATTCCAGAACAGCATCCCCTATCGGTTGGTCGTTGACTATGGCTTGTTTGTTCGGCAGGCCGTTGTGGAGAGCTTGGCGCTCGGTGTGACATTGGTTTTTCTTCTGCGTCAGAGGCCCTATTTCCGCCGGTTGACGCAAAGCTCGTGGGCACAGCTTGATCTCAGCCCATCTGCCGCCTTGTTCTGCCTGGTCATTTCTATCGCGATCAGCTGGCTGATCCCCTGGTTGACGGGAACTCTGGGGGAAACATATCAGCAGCACAATGCGTTTGCCGTGATTGCCCAGGGAACTGCGGAATTCAATCAATTGGGCGTATTCGATTTCATCCAGAATCTGTTGCTCTGTTACGGGTACGCATGCCTGCTAACGAAGTGGCCGCCGGGCATCTCGGCACGGCTGCTGTATGCGTTGATTTCTCTATGGGTTTTGACTACTTCCCTCTACCAGTTGCTGCATGGCTCGCGTTTCGGAATGATCACGCCGTTCATTCTCCTGACAATACTCAGCCAGAATCGGCAGTGGTCGCTGCGGAAGACAGTAGCGATCATCGTTGTCGCGGCAATCGTCAGTGTGAGCATCGGAGGTGTTCTGCTTCTGGTGGTGGGTCAGAATCGAGGAATCTATGAATTGACGCTGCGCTCCACCATGCAGGAAGTGACCCAAATCATCGAAGACCCGCAATTGACTTCCAAACTCGGGCAAGCCTTGCTCGTCGAAATGGTCACGAAGCTGGACAGCTTCTCCACTGGCGCCACCCTGCTGCGGTACGCCGGAGTGGGCGTTTCCGGCTGGGAGCCCTACAGGGGCGCGGTACTTTCAGTAGTGCCGCGCTTTGCCCTGCCCTCTAAGCCAGTTCCCGGGAGCGCGGACGGGACCTACGGCGGTCATCCCGGCAGGATTGCTGCGGCGGCCATGGGCATGGATCCCGCCAGCGGAAATGTGCAGGTCGGCCCAGCAGCGACCGCCCTCTGGCAATGGGGTTATCTGGGCTTGGCGGGACTGGTCTTTGCGAATGTCGTGCAGCTTTATCTGATCAATTCGCTCTTGCTCTCTCGCTCTTTCATTCTCAAAGTGGTTGCACTCTATGCCATCGGGATTCCCACGTTTCTTCCTCTCTATGCGTCTCCCGAAATGGTGCTGATGAACCTGCAGCGGATCCTCATCCTCTACGGAGGCCTTTTCGTACTCTGCAAAGCAGTGTTCCACCCGCGAAGGACCGAATCGGTGATCCAACGGCCCATCTTACTGCTGCCAATTCGGCCGGGCCTAGCACGACCTTAGAATATCAAATCGAGATCGCTTTCCATGCCTCTCATTTCCGTGCTCACGTCATGCTTCAACGCTGCGGAATTCCTGCGGGAATCCATCGACAGCGTCTTGGTGCAGTCCTTCCGTGATTTTGAATATCTTCTCGTCGATGATGGCTCCTCCGATGAGACTTTGGAGATCCTGAAAGAATACGCCGCCAGGGATCCGCGGATCATCGTGATCTCCAAGAACCATTCCGGCTTGACGGATTCTCTCAATCTAGGGCTTCAACGGGCCCGAGGAGCATGGGTCGCGCGTCTGGATACTGACGATGTCGCTCTGCCAGAGAGGCTCGAGCGTCAACTGGCCTTCATGCGAAATAGGCCGGAAATCATCCTTCTCGGAAGTGGCGCGTGGGAGATGGATCGGTTAGGTCATCTAATCCGGAGTAACTCTTATCCGGGGGAGCATGACTTACTGATAAAAAAACTCGAGCACCTGGAGCGATTCTTTTCCCATTCCTCAGCTTTCTTCAGCAGATGGCACGCGCTGCACCTGGGGGGGTACCGTCCGAGGATGATCCTCACGGAAGATTGGGATCTTTGGCTTCGCATGGGAAGCTTCGGGAAGATCGCTTGTCTGCGAGAGCCGTTGGTCAAACTGCGAATCCATTCTGCGTCGATTTCCCACCAAGATGGACACAGAACGCAGCTGTTTATGGGAGTTGCTGCGACCATCTGCCACCTGCGCAAGAGCCTCGGGCACTCAGACCCCGCCGAGCTGGAGCCAGAACAATGGCAGCAATTCCTGGACTGGCTCGAGAAGAAACAGGAATTCGAAGACTGCTTCCAGACCCTGAAGGCGCGTCAGTCTTTGCGTATGGCTTGGTACGACCACTCAAAAAACAGCCGGATGGGCCGATTGAAAAGACTCGGGCGCTTTGCTCAACGCCTCACGGCACAACCGCGAAGTCTGGAGATCCTGCGCCAAAGACTCTGGGGAACAGACCTAGCCTTCCGGCTTGCCGAAGAAAGCATCCAGATCTTCCCGTAGCAATTCACGCTGATTCTGGCATCGCGAATCTCGGTCGCGGCAATCCGACACCCATGATGGACAAAGTTGTTTATCTTTGCGTTGCGTGTGATACCGATCTAGATCGGAATCCACCCTATCGAACGCTGCCTGGCCCAGCTGCGAAGGACGACCTGTGGCAGGGAGTTCTCGTCGGCATCCCAACCCTTCGCCAACGCTTGGCGAAAAGCTGCTTCGCCTCCCGATTTGGCCAGCTGCCGATTACCTGGCTATTGCGGGCCGACCGCCAAATGTCCGAATTGTACGGCGACCCAGGTTTCTGCTTTGCGAGGTTTGAGAAGCTTTGGAGATTGGAACTGCGAAACGGCAGCGAAATCGGCTGGCATCCTCATCTCTATCGATGGGAGCGGGCCACGAACCAATGGGAGCCATACCTGGGGAAAACCGACGACCTTGAGATCCTGGATCACTGCCTGCGCCGGCTACGTCAGTACGTGGATGTACAGGCCGTACGCACCGGATGGGACTACCACTCGAATTCGCTGCTGGGGTTTTTCGATCAGGCCGGTTTGCTCGTGGATGCTTCCGCCATCCCCGGCGTGGCGAATGATGGAACGCGGTTTTACGATTGGAGAGGCACACCCCGAACGCCGTACTTCCCGTCGAAGCTGGACTATCGCCGCCCTGCCCGGGGTCAGGAATGCGCCTGGGACATTTTGGAGATGCCCGTGATTGTGAGGAGCTTGAACCTGCCTTTGCACATTCTCCGCCACGGCCTGCGCAAATGGAGATTTCATTCCCAACCCTCCCCGCACCGCACGGACTGGAAGAGCTCGCGCCACCAAGGAATGAGAATGACGAGCGAGTGCGCGGCTTTTGCCCAGGCCATCCAGCAGACCCTCGAGACAAGTACGGTGAGCAACAGGGTGTACGCCATCACGTACTTTCATCCCGACGAGCTTCTTGCGCCTTACTCACTCGAAAGATTTATTCAGAATTTGGACAGCCTGCTCCCGCTGGCCGAAAGAATGAACTGCACTCTTGTTCCGACCACTCTGAGCGTGGCTGCTCACATGGTCAAGGAAGAGCTGGTGCAGAGCTCACAAGATTCCGGCGGTTCTCGAGTGATGCAATCAAAGGCTTCGTCGGCCAACCACAGCCCTCTGGAGGACCAGCTATGATTCCCGTTCAACAGCCGGGTGCACTTCTCGAGCCTACGACCGTCGAGCCGTGCCAGGTCCGGAGTTCCACTGCCCCGAGCAGACAGGCGGTGTATATCCGGACAGCTAATGAAGTACCTCCCAGCACTTTGGAGGAATTCTACGAGCGTATGTATCCTGCGAAGGCGACATTTCTCAAGCAGAATTGGCGGTGGCTGTATCGTGTGGGCATGTTCCCATCCATTCCGCACCCTCTGGTTGCCATGCGAGGGGACGAAGTCATCGGCCACGCAGGATTGATTCCTGTTAAGCTGCGCCGTAACGGCGAAGAGCGCACAGCCATCTGGTTCGTGGACCTTGGAATTCTTCCGGAGCATCAGCGCCAGGGCATTGGAATGCAGTTGACGCAGGCTGTGATGGCCGCTTGTCCCCTTGGCCTAGGGCTCCCCAACGAGCGGTCCATTGGCGTCCTCCAGAAATCCGGCTGGGAAATACGCAGGCACATCCGGGTGTTTCGATTGCCCCTGCGCCCGGATCGAAATCCCAAATTCCGCAGAGCTCCGTTTCGCTTCCTTGGAGCCCTGGCCGGAGTCGCAACCCGCGTCGTATGGCGCGCCCGAACGCTATCTTCAGAGGAGCTTTCTATCTCGCGGGCCTCGGCGGCACAGCTCTCTATGTTTTATAACGAAACAATCGGCTCAGTGCTTCACGCCCCCCGCTCGCCTTCCTTCCTGCACTGGCGGATCGGGACACATCCCTGCGCCCGAGAACACATGGTGCTGACCCTGCCAACGACGCACGGGCAGGAACAGGGCGCCTTGGCGCAAGTGGTCGGCGACCGGGCATACCGACGGCTGCACTTGCTCTGTTTGGCAGTGGGCTCGCCAAGTCGCAACTCGCTGTCTGAATTGTTTGCCAGCATTGTCCGATGGGCAATGCAGGAAGACATCCACGAGATTGTTTTCATCACAAGCGATCCGAAGACATCTCGAATTGCGCAGCGCTGGTTCCCGATTTGCAAACGAATCCCTTTGGCGTGTCACGCGAACGATCCTGCGGGCAGGAAGTTTCTGAGCGGCACCGACCATCTATGGGAATACATCGATAGCGATCTCGACTTGATGTACGTGCACCGGTGAGAGCGAGAAGTCAATCGTTGTGGCCACGCAGGCCAATGCTAATCGCCTCGGGCCGATGAAGAAGCACCAACACACAGTCTATCAAGTGTCTTGCGATTTCGACACTGGTCGTGGCGTCGCCTTATTTCGTATGGAGGGTAAAATGAAAATCCGGCTGGTCTCCCATGCTTCCGTTCTCGTGCAGTGCACGGACCTCTGCATCTGGACCGATCCCTGGCTGTTCGGGAAGGCCTTCAATGACTCCTGGTCCTTGTTTCCCCCGGCGGAATTCAACGACTCACTCCTGAAAGGCATAGACTATATCTTCGTCTCGCATGAGCATCCGGACCACTTCCATATTCCCACACTGAGATCGCTTCCGGCGGACTTCAAAGAACGCGTGACCATTCTTTACCAGGATAATAACTCGGAGAAAATGTTCGACGCGTTTCACAAGTTGGGCTTTAAGCGCGTCGTCCCGCTTCCCCATCGGGAAATCGTCTCTCTCAGCAAGGCCACGCGCGTCTATTGCTACCACGTCGCCCACCGGGACTCCTGTCTCGCCGTCCTAAACCAGCACCAGACTGTTTTGGACGTCAACGATGCGGAAATCAATTCGAAGGATTGCCGCCTTATCCGCGGCGACATTGGGCCTACCGATGTCGTGTTGAACCAGTTCTCGATCGCCGGATACAGTGGCTGGAAAGAGTATGAGAAGATTCTGCCCGCCGAGTCCAGACGAATTCTGGAGTACATGCTGGCGAATCATCGCGATTTGGGCGCCAAGGCCACGATCCCATTTGCCAGCTTTATCTACTTCTCCAGCGTGGATAACGCTTATGTGAACCGGTTCATGAACACTCCGCGGGATGTTCATCGCTACTTTGCGCAAGCGGGGGAGATCGCCGCGATCCTTTTTCCCGGGGATATTTTCGAGCTTCCGGGCAAAGCTTACGATTCGTCCGGCGCATTGGCGCGGTATGACAATTTGTACGCCGGGGTGGATCGCCTCCCCTACGACGAAGTGGCCACTGTGCCGCTGGCGGATATTGCTAAAGCTTTTGCCCAGCGCATAGAACACCTTCAAGCAAGGTATCCCAAAACGCTGCTCCGAGTCCTTCGGCCTGTTTCTGTTTCCATACCCGACCTCAACACGAAGGTTGTTTTCTCCATTCCCGCAGGCTCGTTCCAAGAAACGAACCATATGGAGGAGTGCGATCTGGTGATGAACTCGCAGCCGCTCCATTTTGGATTTGCACATCCCTACGGCATGCAGACCCTCGGGGCCTCTGCCCGATATATCCAACAGAGACACCTGCGCAACTGGAAGCTTCATCGTGTCCTTCTGGCCCTTGACAACGCGGAGCTCCACCTTCTGCCCCGGTTCTTGTTCACCTGGAAGAACCTCAAGTATTTCAAGAAGAGGCTCCCGGGGGTTTGGAACCAGTTTTCCTACATCGTCCGGCGGCATAGCGAAATTTAGTTGGCCGCCATTTCTTCGGCCTTGAAGCACAAGTCCAAACATGCCTGAGCCTGAAAGCGATCTGCCGTCAGTGGATCAGCTTGTCGCAGATGTCGTGAAGGGTCTCTTCCGATCAAGCCAACAGCAGGGTTCGCAGGTCATGGCGGAGCCAGTGCTTTCCATCGTTTCGAACGCGGCGCTGGAGTACCCAGGCGCTGAGGAATATTACTCGCCGTACGAGAAATATCCTGAATACCGTCACGGGCATCTCGCAAAGAAGCCCAATCAAGTTTACGCTGCCGTCCGAGATGTCTTCGCCCAGGCCGACCTTGACGGAAAGCGCTTTAACACGCCAGATTGGAACCCCCTCGGCGCCTTCATTCCGCCGCGCAGCAGAGTCTTTCTGCTTTGTAACTTTGTTTGTCATCGAAGACCGACAGAATCGCGCCAAGCTTTTCAGTCCAAATGCACGCACGCCTCTGTTCTGCGCGCGGTCTTGGACTACGTGCTCATCGCCGTAGGCCGGGGAGTGACCGTGCGATTCGGAAATGCGCCGCTGCAGTCCTGCAATTGGGAAAAGGTCATAGAAGAGACTGGAGCCTCTCGCGTTCTCGACTTCTACGCCCATCAGAATGTGCCGGTGGAGGCTTGTGATTTGCGTCTCTTTGTCTGCCAGCAGGACATGTTGGGGGCAATTTCGCGCGTTGAACATCGGCGAGCATCCGAGCCCCCGCCGGAGACTTACTTCGGCAATGAGAGCCTTCTGGCAGAACTTGATGCAGCAAATCCGCGCTTTCGCGTGACCGACTATGATCCAAAGCGGACCGAGGCGTGTCAGGCGGCGGGCCAGCATATCTACCTGCCCAGCCGGTCCATTCTAGAGTCGGATGTCATCTTCAGTGTGCCCAAGCTCAAGACGCACGAAAAAGTGGGATTGACGTGTGGGCTGAAGGGGCTGGTTGGCGCCATCGCCTTGAAGGATTGCCTGGCGCATCACCGCTTTGGACCTCCGAACGAAGGCGGCGACGAATATCCTCAGCGTTCGACCGGGCTTCGGCTGCTCTCGAAGTTCGAGGATTGGGTCTGCAGCCAGAATGGACGCGGTCATGGGCTAAACGTGCTGCGAATGCTCGACCGAAACGCACGCCGCCTCGTCGTGCGAGCGGGGGGAGTCATCGCAGGGGCATGGCACGGAAACGACACTGCTTGGCGCATGACCCTAGATATTGCACGTATCCTGACCTACGCAGACGCGGATGGCTCCTTGAAAGACCGCCCGCAGCGGAGACATCTGCTGTTGGTTGACGGGATTGTGGGCGGAGAGGGAGATGGGCCGCTTGCACCACGTCCGGTGAAGAGCGGGCTCCTGTTATTCAGCAGCGATCTCGCACAGGGTGATCAGGCATGTTGTCGGCTGATCGGCTTTGACCCGGAAAAGGTGCCGCTCGTGCGGGAGGCCTTTCGGGTCAAAACATATCCGATCGCTTCGGTCAAGCCAGATTCCAGCCCGGTTTTCTTCAACGGCCGCGTCGTATCTCTTGCCGAGCTGCGTCCTTTGCCAAGGACTTTCCTGCCTCCGCGGGGCTGGCGTGGACATGTGGAGCTGAGAAGGGCATGAGCTGGCTGGCACATTTGCGAGCAAGGAGAATAATGGATGAAATCGCGGAGCGATCTGCGGCGTATGAACAACCCTACTCCACCAGCGAGAGGCACGAGTGGCAGCTGCGGACTTGGAACCAGGAGTGGTGTCGTATCTTGCGAGAAGTTCCGTACTATGCCGAACTGGCAACTCATGCTCATCTGCCTCGTGAGTTTCGCTCCTGGCAACAGTTCCTGGACGTCATGCCCACAACTTCTCGGGCAACGCTGCAACGCTTCACGAAGGAGATGGCCTGCCAGTCACATCCCCATGACTTTCTGCGAACCACTGGCGGTTCCACAGCGGAGCCCATCCAACTCCCCGCCTGGAACACCGAGAATGCTTACGCTCGACCTGATGCGTGGCTCGCGCGTAGCTGGTACGGGATTCGGCCTAGCGCGCCGCTCTTCCTACTCTGGGGGCACAGCCATCTGCTAGGCGAGGGTATTCAAGGATGGTTAAGAGGACGTCGCCGGAAGATGGCCGACCGCCTGCTGGGATATTACCGTTACTCCGCCTACGATCTCTCCGCCGACTCCCTCCGCCAAGCGGCCCAGCGAATGATTGAGTTCAAGCCGGAGTGGGTCGTCGGGTACAGCGTTGCCCTTGATCAGTTCGCCCGAGCGAACCAGGACTGCCAGCCAGAATTGCGCAGCCTCGGTTTGAAAGTCGTTGTCGGTGCCGCAGAAGGCTTTCCTTGGCCAGATAGTGTGCCGCTGATCAGCGACCTGTTTGGCTGTCCAGTCGCGATGGAATACGGTTCCGTGGAAACAAACTTGGTCGCGCACACACATCCTGCGGGCGGGTTCCGGGTGTTCTGGAGAAACTACTTCGTCGAGGTAGTGGGCCCGGCACCACTCCTCGGAGCCGGTCGGATTCGGGTCACCAGCCTCTTCCCGCGCTGCTTCCCGCTAGTTCGCTACGAGCTTGGTGATGAGATCGAATCAAGGCAAGCGGTAGACGCGAATGGCGTGTTTGGAATCGATCATTTTCAGAAAGTGATCGGGCGCTGCAATGACTACGTCCAACTCAGCGACGGCACCCGGGTCCACTCTGAGGCATTCACTCATGCCATCCGCTCCTGCTCCGAGGTCTCCGCGTATCAGGTCGTGCAGGAGGGTTCGGCCCTGCACCTCTGCTTGGTCGCGAGGGGGCCTCTAACCTTGCAAGCACGAAAAGGGATTCAGGCAAAGTTGATGCGGATTCATCCAGACCTGGCGTACGCCCAAATCAAGCCTGTCTCACGCCTGGAACAAACGATCGCCGGCAAAGTGCCGATGATCCTGCGAAAGCCCGCCGCCGAACAAAGTGAGGCACGAGTCTCATGATTTCCGAAACCGACGCCCTGGTGGAAAAATACTACTCCTCCCGTGCCGGCTGGTTGGATGGCACAAGTGAGTTTCTGAGAATGATCGAGTCGCGTTTACAACCGGACGCGGCAGTGCTAGACATCGGCGCCGGATCGGGGAGAGGTTACAAGTATCACCTCCGCGGCCGCGTTGCGCGGTTGGTGGGCGTCGATATCTCACCGGAAGTTCTCCAAAACCCTTATCTCGATGAGGCCTTCTGCTGCGACGCCGCGCAAATGCCATTTCACGGCGGCGAGTTCGCTCTGGGCCTTTCTGACTACGTCTTCGAACATCTCCCTGACCCACCCGCGGTGATCCGCGAGATCCATCGAGTTCTGAAGCCCGGCGGATACTTTTTCCTTCGCACTCCAAATCGGTGGCACTATGTGACCTTATTCGCTTCTGCGCTCCCGGAGGCCCTGCAAATCCGGTTACTGGAGCGCATGACTCCCCGAAAAGCAAATGACGTCTTTCCGAAGTTCTATTGTTGTAATACTGAGACGGAAGTGAGGCGCGCCTTCATCCGTGCTGGCTTCTCGGTGGAAGAACTGCTTCTGATCGAAAAGGAGCCGACATACTTGGTCCGCCGGCCTAGTCTGTTCCGCATCGGGGTCGCCTACGAAAGGCTTGTGAACAGCTCGGAGCTCTTCCGACATCTTCGCAGCAACATCCTGGCTATCTTTAAAAAGCCACATACGCGCTCAATGCCTTCCCCACCGCCTCCCAGATTTTCTCAGTAGTCCTGCGTGTCTGGCACGCTCGAACCGAGCGGCGCCAAGGCCTCGAGAACAAGATGATCCCTCGGACGATGAAAAAGATCTTCGGCCCGGAATTGCGATTGGGAATTGACGCGTCCAACCTTCGCGCCGGCGGCGGCGTGACCCACCTCGCCGAAGTTCTTCGCGTGGCGCGGCCTGAACAGGCTGGGATCAAGCGCGTCACGGTCTGGGCAGGCGCGGAGACCCTGCAAGAGATGCCTACGAGGACCTGGCTGGTGAATGCCCATGAGCCCATGCTCGACCAGCCGCTTCCCCTCCGTCTTTGGTGGCAGCAGTTCAAACTGGCGCGCCTTGCACGGGAGTACTGCGACATTCTGTTCGTGCCCGGCGGGAATTACCGGGGAACTTTCCGACCGATGGTCGCGATGTTTCGGAATCTTCTACCCTTTGAAGGCCATGAGATGGGGCGATTTGGGTTCTCCTGGCAGTTTTTTCACTTTCTGTTGCTTCGCCTCAGTCAGACGGCAACGCTTCGCGATGCCGATGGCGTAATTTTCCTGACTGAATACGCCCGCTCGGTCATCCTGAAGCACGCGAGAACCCTCCGAGGGCCATGGGCCGTGATTCCCCACGGAATCAATGGCCGCTTCCGCTTCCTGCCGAGGCCGCAGAGGGAGATCAGCAGCTTCTCGTACGCGGTCCCCTTTCGGTTTTTGTATGTCTCCACGGTGGACCAATACAAACATCAGTGGAACGTTGCCGAGGCAGTTTCTGAACTCCGGCGGGCGGGATGGCCTGTAGCGCTCGACCTGGTCGGCTCGGCCTACGGTCCGGCGCTAAAGCGTTTGCAAGCCGTGCTCTTGCGCCTCGACCCGCAAGGCTCTTACCTGCGCTACCACGGACTTGTTCCGTTTTCTCAGTTGCACGTCTTTTATCAACGCGCTGATGCTTTCATCTTTGCTTCCAGCTGCGAGAACTTGCCGCACATTCTCCTGGAAGCGATGGGCGCTGGTCTCCCCGTCGCCTCCTCCGATCGAGGTCCGATGCCGGAAGTGCTGCAGGACGGAGGACTGTACTTCAACCCAGAAAGCGCCCAGGAATTGACACAATTACTGAAGTCCCTGGTCCTGTGTCCGGAACTGCGGCAACGCTGTGCGGCGCGCGCGTACGAGCTATCGAGGCAATACTCCTGGGAGCGAACTGCGCAAGACACCTTTTCTTTTGTCGCGCGGGTAGCGCGGAACTGGGCAGCCGCGCAAAGCGGAATCGCTCCCCGGAAGGAAGCGCGCTTGAATGATATGGAAGTGGACTCCATCACGTAGGGAACAATCTCGCCGTCAGTGGCACGAGGGATGAGCCGGCCAGTTAAAACAGCCTCGCCTGGCCCGGTGCACTCGGTCCTCACGCCGGAAGATCCTAAATCTACCGATTGGGAATAGTCATGCGCCTCCTTATCTTCGGCGCGGGCGGAATGCTCGGCCACAAGCTTTGGCAGGTCTGCCGGGATCGCTTCGACACCTGGGTCACCGTGCGGTCCGGCTACTGTGATTACGCCGCCTATAACCTCTTCGACCCAAAACGAGTGCTAGAACGGACAGATGCTCTTCACTTCGACACGGTTCTCCGCGCGCTGGCCGCCGCAAAGCCGCAAGTCGTGGTCAACTGTATCGGCATCGTCAAGCAGGCCCCCGAGCGAAATGACTCCATCGCGAACCTGAGCGTCAACGCGCTCTTTCCTCATCGTTTGAAAAGCGTATGCCAGGCCATGGGTGCGCGTCTCATCCATATCAGCACGGACTGTGTTTTTTCCGGGGACAGGGGGAAGTACGTCGAAGACGACACTCCTGACGCGACCGATCTTTACGGGCGGACGAAATTCCTTGGGGAAGTGAATGGGCGGGACTGCCTGACCTTGCGCACGTCGATCATCGGAAGGGAGCTAAGAGCGAGCCATGGACTGGTCGAGTGGTTTCTCGGCCAGCGGGGTGGGAGAGTGCAGGGCTACACGAAGGCAATCTACACAGGACTTACGACCCTGACCTTAGCCCGAATCATTGCCGACGTCGTCGAGCAGCACTCCGCTTTGGGTGGCCTCTACCATGTCTCTTCGGAGCCACTCACGAAGTACGACCTCCTTTGCCTCTTGCGCGAGATGTTCAGGGCAGCGATTGAGATTGAGCCGCACGCTGGGGTGAGGGTGGATCGGAGCCTCGATAGTGGCAAATTCCGCGCCACTACAGGATTCCTTCCGCCAGCCTGGCCACAAATGCTCGGCCAACTGGCCGATGACGCCGCGCCGTACGAGCTTTGGAGGAGGAGGTCGGCATGCTGACAGGCAAGCGGGTCCTGATCACTGGAGGCACAGGTTCGCTGGGGCAGACGGTCGTGCGCCGGCTCTTGACCGGAGAGATGGGCTGGCCGGAGAAGATTGTTGTGTTTTCCCGCGACGAGGCCAAACAGCACTACATGCGGCTCGCTTACCTTGAGCGCCGTGCCGCCACCGATGAAGTGATCTACCACAGCTCTCAAGAGCTACTTTCCTTTTGCATTGGCGACGTGAGGGATTATTCCTCCGTCCTCCGGGCCATGCTGCAGGCCGACGTTGTCATCCACGCGGCGGCGCTTAAGCAGGTGCCGACCTGTGAGTACTTCCCCTTCGAAGCGGTGCGAACCAACATCCACGGCCCTCACAACGTGGTGCGTGCGATCTGCGAGAACAAGACGCCAGTCGAAGCCGTGGTCGGGGTCTCCACAGACAAAGCCTGCAAGCCAGTCAATGTCATGGGGATGACCAAGGCCCTTCAGGAGCGCGTCTTTCTGCAGGCCAACATGCTCTGCCTGGGCACGCGGTTCATCAGCGTTCGCTACGGGAACGTCCTTGCCTCCCGCGGCTCGGTCATCCCTCTGTTTCTCGATCAGATCGCGCATGCAGGCCCCGTGACGATTACTACCAAAGAGATGACCCGCTTCCTGCTCAGCCTGGACCGCGCCGTGGATACCGTTTTTGCCGCCCTTCGTCAGGCTGGGCGGGGCGAAACCTACGTGCCCATTGTTCCCGCAGCACGTCTGGCTGATGTGGCCGAGGTCCTGATCGACGGGCGTGACATTCCCATCGTCTACACCGGGATCCGCCCCGGCGAGAAGGTCCACGAGATTCTCGTTTCTGAAGAGGAGTCCCACCGAACTATTCGCCGCGATGGCTATTACGTCATTCGTTCTATTTTGCCGGAGCTGTGTCCGGGCGAGCCCAACCAGCCTGTCTTGGCGGAGGAATACTCTTCGGCCCGGGTGAGCCTGGATCGGGAAAAGCTGCGGGTCCTATTGGAACCGTTCGTGGCTAGCCATCACGAAGCAGACGCGTTCGTGTCATGAAGGTACTGACCATCTTCGGCACGCGGCCAGAGATTATCCGCTTGAGCCGGATCGTCCCTCATCTGGATCGGCTCTGCGAACAGACCCTGGTGCATACAGGGCAGAACTACGATCCAAAGTTGAGTGACGTTTTTTTCCGAGAGCTTGAATTACGCCCGCCGGACTTCCACTTAGGCGTCCATACTTCGCGTTTTGCCGAACAGGTCAGCCAGATCCTGGCCCGCAGCGCCGAAATCCTGGAGCGGATCCAACCCGATCGGGTTCTCATCCTGGGCGATACGAACAGCGGCTTGGCGGCCGTGGTGGCGGCGCACATGGGTATCGTTGTCTGCCATATGGAGGCCGGGAATCGGTGTTACGACGACCGTGTCCCCGAGGAGCTTAACCGGCGCGTCATCGACCATTGCAGTCGCGTCCTTATGCCTTACACTCACCGCAGCAAGGAGAACCTCCTACGCGAAGGCATAGCGCGGCAGCACATCTTTGTCATTGGGAATCCAATCTTCGAAGTGCTCAGCAGTTATGCTCAACAGATAGAAGCCAGCGACGTCTTGAGCCGTATAGGCGTTGCGCCCGGGAAATTCTTTCTGGTCACGCTTCACCGTGCGGAGAACGTGGATGACGCTGAGCGCTTGGAGAAGCTCTGGCGGGGGTTGGCACGACTCGTGGAAGAGTTTCACGAGCCTGTGGTGATGAGTGTGCACCCGCGAACGGCGGGCAGGCTGGAGGATTTTGGCCTGGGCCTGCCCTCGGACAGGATGTGCCTCCTTAAGCCGCTTGGGTTTTTCGATTTCGTCAAGCTTGAGCGTCACGCGCGCTGCGTTCTGACTGATAGCGGGACGGTCCAGGAGGAATGCGCGATTCTCAGCGTCCCGAACGTGACCCTCCGGGACGTGACCGAGCGCGCGGAGACCATTGAGGTAGGCAGCAATATCCTCGCTGGAGTTGAACCAGAGATGGTGCTGCAATCAGTTCGGGTGGCGCTTAGCTGCCGCCCCTGCTGGCGGCCGCCGGGCGAATACCTGGAGGCTCATGTCGCCGCTACGGTCGGAAAGATCGTGCTCGGATACCACCATTCCGTGGAAGGCAGTCCGCAGGACGTTGCCGGAGTATCTTCGATACACATCGACAATATCCGACCTTGTTTGCCGGAATGAACTTCTTCTCGGCGTCCCCCGGCACCGCTTTTCGACCCTTGAGCCGCCCGTTGGCTCCCTGACCATTCTGCTCTCTCTGGACTATGCTTTGCCGGCGCGTGCGCGCATGCGCATCCTAATCATCACCGATTCCTACTACCCGAGCACAAAGGCTGCCGCCAAGTTGGTGCATGACCTTGCGATCGAATTCCGCAGACGCGGCCATGATGTCATCGTGGCTGCTCCAGGCGGTTCCTCCACAAGCAACCTCCAAGTTTCCGGGGAAGACGGGTTGACCATTGCCCGCCTTAGGACCGGAAGAATCAAAGGCGCCTGCCACATTATGCGGGGAATCCAGGAAGCTCGTGTCTCCACGGTTTTCTGGCAGCGGGGAGGGCAGTTCTTCTATGACCATCCTTGCGATGGGATTGTCTTTTATTCTCCCTCCATATTCTTTGGCCGCTTAGTGAAGAAACTGAAGTCGCTCTGGGGCTGTCCAGCCTACCTGATCCTGCGAGACATTTTTCCCCAGTGGGCGGTGGATGCAGGTGTGCTGAAAAAGGGCCTGGTGTATAGCTTTTTCCGGCAGAAAGAATTCGAGCAGTACGACGCTGCCGATTTCATCGGCGTTCAGTCTCCCGCGAATCTAGAATACTTCGCCGAGCAAAGCCCACAGGGACGTTACCGTGTGGAAGTACTCTACAACTGGACCACGCTCGACGAGGGATCCCTTCCTCCTTCTGGCTACGGAAGAGAGCTCGGACTCCAGGGCAAGACGGTGTTCGTTTACGGCGGAAACATGGGCATTGCCCAGGATATGGACAACATTCTGCGCCTCGCAATCAGGCTTGTGGATCATCCGAATATTTATTTTCTGCTGGTTGGAGAGGGGAGCGAGGTAAGTCGGCTCAACGAGTTTATCGCGGGGCGCAGGCTGCAAAACATCCGTATTCTTCCGGCCGTGGGACAAAGGGAGTACCTCTCGCTGCTTTCTGAGTTCGACATAGGGCTGATTTCCTTGGACAAGGGCCTCAAGACCCACAACTTCCCAGGGAAATTACTCGGGTATTTGTATTGTTCCTTGCCAGTTCTGGCCAGCATCAACCCGGGGAATGATTTGAGGGCCATACTGGAGGAAAGCGAAGCAGGATTGTGCTGTTTGAACGGAGAGGATGAAGTGCTGAAGCAACACGCACTGGCACTGGCGAATAGCCCCGCCCTTCGGAAGAAGATGAGTCTGAACGGCCGCAGGCTCCTGGAACAGACCTTTTCCGTAAGTTCCGCTGCCAGGCAAATCCTGAGTCACTTTCGGAGCGGAGTCTTGCGCGAGTTCGATGCGGGGCCTGCAGTGCTCCCCGCTAGTTAAGACACTCAGGGCCTTGATTTCTAGGTCATTTCCAGAGTCACGAAGGCCTCGCGGGGAATGCGATCTCGCAGTCCCCAGGGCGGGCGGCTCTGATTGATCACAGTCGTTCAATTCTTCGAGGACAAGCGTCTAATTAATCACGGCAGCGGGTACCAGCGTCAATAGTGCCCGCGAGCCGTGAGAAGCGGGCTGCACCTAGCTTCTCAACTGTAGATGGACATCCTTGTGGCACTTGGCACAAAGGGTGATCAGATTCGCCTCGGCATCATCTCCTAGCAGACCCCGCGGGTGGAGATGGTGCACTTGCAGATCAGTTAAAGATCCGCAGTTCTGGCAGCGCCACCCGTCCCGTGCCAGCACTTGATGATGCAGTCTTCGGTAGGCCTTTGGGTCGAGACGCAGGCGCGGTCGTTTCCAGCGCAAGCCGGTCACGAAGCTTCCCTGACTTGGCTCAGAAATTTCTGTTTCTGCGAGCGTGGCAGAAGTTGGTACACCCGGCCCAGTGAGAACAACAGTCCCTCCGGGTTCTCACTCTCCAGGCTGGCTCCGGCCAGGAAATCGGCACAGATCATCTCCAGGCAGTAGCCCCGGGACTTGTCACTGCCCAGCATCCGGGCAGCTGTCTCTAGGGCCTGCTCAAGCACCGGCAGCTGGCTCTTGTACAGCTTGAAGTAGATGATCTCCCAGGGCTCAGTCTCCTGGCCGGTCAGGTGACGCTCGACCTCCCGCTTGAACTCCTCCTTGGGCAGCTCTCGGGCTCTGTGCAACCAGGTTGCACAATCGAACCGCTGCCCATCCCTCCGCGCTACCTTCGCTAGTTCTGTCGCCTTGGTCCAGCCTACCAACTTCAGCTCGGGTTTGGGGATCCGCGGCAGGTGCTCGTGGATGGCCATCAGGTAGTAAGCCTTCCTGCGCGACTCCGGGAAACGCCTCTCCAGGAACTCATCGAAGGAGTGCAGGTTGTCGAGCCTCCAGTATCGCCCCGCCCGCACTTCACACAGGTAGCGACCCAACTCCACAAAGCGAGTCTCCCGCTCTCGCTCGGTGTTCTGCTCCCAGGCCAGGATCTCCTCGATCTTGGACAGCACGAACAGGGCCCGGCGGCGCTTGAGCTTGGGGGGCACCAGGGGCCGTCCATTAGTCGTCAAGCTGGTCAAGCCAATCAAGGTCGCTGGCTCCGGGTTTGCGGATGAGTTTGTCCTCGACAAGCTGGTGGTTTCCTAGGCAGAGCCCCAGATAGGGGCAGTTGACGCAGCCGTTCTGCGGGAAGCGAATGCCGCTATGGGGCAGAAACTGGCCGGCCTCGATCTGCCTGGCGGTCGTCTCAACCAGCTGGCCGAATTCCCTGCGCTGCTCTTCAGTGATGGAGGTGCGCAGGTACTGAATCTCGGGCAGACGCTTGCGCACGAACACGACCAGGGCCACCTCGGAGAGGCTGCTGATCCAGGAGTAGCAGATCAACTGTGGGTCCAGTGCCAGTAGCCCTTGGGGCTCCTCGGGGTAGCGGCTGGTCGTGGTTTTCCACTCGAGCAGGCAGCGGGTGCCGTCGAGGATTCCGATGGCATCGATGTAGGCCACGAAGTCGTGGCCGCTGGGGAGCGAACGGACCAGCTTGACCTGCAGGTTGCGGCGGGGCTGGCGGATGCGGATGCGATCATCCCGAGCCAGCTTCTCCAGCAACTGCACGCCCTGGCGAACCAGTCGCTCCCAGTTGTCGCCGTTGCTGTACTCCAGTGGACTGTCTCGATAAGCTCCCCATTCCTTGAACAGGACGGCCGCACTGTCTTCTCGACGAAAGAAGGCTGCCAGGGCCTTCTCGAAGCAGCGGCCGAAGAGCATGGCGGCTCGCGTCTCCTTCTCCCGCCAGCCATCCAAGTAGCGGTGCCGATAGCTTCTCGGGCAGCGCAGGTACTGGCTGATCTGGGTGTAGCTATAGGTCATCGCCGTCTTCCTGAGCCTCCTGGGTAGCGACTGAGGTCGTGGATAGCTCTTCCCACTCTCCTGCCGGGGCAAAGGCTTCGAGGTTTAGGAAGGAACGGCCGTTCAGGGTGGTGCGGGAGGTCCTGATCACACCACGGAGGCCCAGCAGGGCTTTTTCGTCGACCTCGTCCCGGCCAAGCAGGTCGGGGTCATAGGCGAAGTCCCGCAGAAACCAGCTGAGCTTCCACAGGGCCTTCGGTGTGTAGTAGAGCCGCCCAGTGATCGCCTGTCCGGAGTGCTCTTTGGGTTCGAGGATGGCCAGCCGCAGAGCGAAGAACGGCTTCTGTGGATGCCAGCGGTAGAACGTTCGCTCGACCCGGACCAGGAAGATCCCTTCCAGGGCGTTGTCTTCATGATTCTGGGCTTCACTGTGAAGCCCTGGGATGTGGCGCTTCAAGGTTTCACCTCCTGGGGTTGGGCATAGCTGTGGAGCTTGCAGAGGAGCCCTTCGCGGTCCTTGGCGGCCCATGCAGCTAGCCTGTCAATAAAGGACTCGACCAAGTCTCGGCTGGCATCCCGAAGGGACTCGGTGCCGCAGAAGTCAGCGGTGTAGCGTTTGACCAGGGTGGGATCAAGCTGGTGCTGGCGGATGAGCTGACAGAGACGGTCACGGAGCCGGGGTTGGCCATTGCCCGCGTGCGGTTCAGCGGCCCGATTCGCCACCTGAGCGCGTTCGGTCGAAGGCGAGAAAGGCCCCAGTTCCTCGACCGAGCAGAGGCCGATGCCGTAAGCCTTGCGCAGGGCACGGTTGACGGCGCGAGTCTCGGCCACACGCATCTCAGCCCCGTGGACCAGGGAAGAGACGTTCGAGGGGTCAGCGTCCCCATAGCCGACGAAGCCCTTCGAGCCCGGGGACTTGTAAACGGTCGCCCTAAAGACCCAACGGCCTGCGGCAGGATCGCAAAACTCGCGGAGGGGCTGGACGCGAATGCCCGAGCAGTGATTGCGCCGCGCCACTCGCAGTAGGCCGGCGTGGGTCACATACCATTTGCCGTCAAGAAGCCTTAGGTCGCCAACAGCAACTGACAATTGAAGCTCTTCGGTCAAGACTCTAAGCACGGCAACTTGTTCGGCGGAGATTTCCCAGCTTCTCCGCGCCAGCCGAATGTTCTGTACAGCTAGAAGGCGGAGTTGAGCCTTGTCCCCCGGACTTTGACGTCCCTCATTCTGTGTGTTGCGACTCATAGCCACCTCCCCATATTTCTTTCGTTGCGCGGCCACCCCTCGGGAATGTAAAAGAGCCCCTGGGGCCACTGGACTACTCTGGCGCGCTGCTCTGGGTCGATGTCCATAGACTTATTATATGTCCAGGGACATCATCAAGTCAAGGAAAAGTTTGCGGGCTAAGGCTCTCTCCGTGGACTGGGAGAATGTCGGGCGGAGGATTCGGGAGCTCCGCGGGTTCTATATGAACCAGGAGGAGTTCGCGAGGCGCATTGGAGTGAGTCAGGGACACCTTTCTTATATAGAGCGCGGCGAAAAGGAAATCGGGGCGGAGATTCTACTCAGGATCAGTCGGGAGTTTGGGAAGTCGATGGAGTGGCTGCTTACCGGAGAAGATTAGACACTCCTGAAGAGAGAGCTTCAATTGCCCGGAAACCGGCCTCGTCCGTCGGGCCAGGGAGAAAGAAAAAAGCAGAGGGCCGGCTGAAGGCGAAGATTAACTGCGCGAGATAACCGGGCGCCGAAGGACGCCATACCTCCAGCGCTTCCTCTCTCGCCAGAAGAAGAAAGATCTGTCCGAATAAGGGCAGAAGCGCACTGCCAGCTGGAGGGCCAGCCTACGGGTTGCACCTACCAAGAGACTGAGGAGATCAGCCCCACGTGGGTCCTCTGTGGGTGACGAGGGAGGCCGGGGAAGGACGAGTGTCTGAGGAATCGCGCGGAAAAGCATCACTTCCGGGTTTTGGGATCTTCGATGGAAATAGAACTGGCTCCTCTCGCGGCTGCCAACTGACTGCTGCCTCGTCCCAGCAGCGATTAACTCCTAGAGAGACCAAGCTTGACCGCGGAGTCTTTGATTTCTCCCAGATTTAGGCGTCAGAGCACCACACCGGATCGACCAAGGATTTCTTCTACGACCGCTAGGAAGTTCTCATCGGTACGCCGGGGGTTGATTTCGTACTGCCGCGCATTGCGATAGCGCCGAACTAGAGTTCTCCAATTGACCCGGAAGTTTTTGGCCAAGAAACGAATGTCTTCTAAGTCCTTGGACGTCAACCGGCCCAACTTGATGCAGATCAAGTCATGCAGATCAAGCGACTTTAGACGGATGTTCCGCAGGCCCGCCATCGGTACTTTCTTCACATGAATATGCCAATCATCCGGCCGCAGAGCAAAACTTGGTAGCGCTTCCAAATGGATGCCATGGCGACGATGAAGCGGGCTGTCCCGACCGGCGTACCGAAGGAGTTTGCGCAGCTTTGTTTGATCTTCGACGATCACGTCCACATCCTGGGTCGCTCGCGGCGCACCGTATGCGACTACTAAGGCAGCCGCGCCACCCAGGATCATTTCCACCGGCTCCGACAGAAGCTGATCCAACTCTCGCAGGAATGCTAGAAGAGTGGCGCGTGAACCAGCACGGGAGCTCACGCTGCAGGCTCCAGGTGTCGGCCGAAGTCTTCGAGCCGGAAGACGTCGAGAAGGTTCCACTGCCGGGAGAATTCTGGCCGACGCTGACGGAGCAGTGTTTTCATGCGCTCCGTTAGCTTTGGATGACAGAGTGAATCCTCACGAGCCAGCCGAGCCTGCTCAAGTTGCGCGGCCAGTGCAGCAAGCCAGCGTGCGCGTCGCCGATACGCTGATCGAGCCGCAGCCCTTTCCGCCAGCTGGTGAGCTACAGTGGCAGTCCAACCGATGCGGTTTTGCAAGTCGTAGAGGCGGGCCACATCTCCGAGGTAGGTGCAGTCCATAGGGTAGTTCAGCAGCAGCCACGGAAGCCCTTCGACCACCCGGGGTTCAAGGCTTGGATGGGCAAGCAGCCCGAGCAGGGTGAGCTCAGGCGCGAGAATCGGCATCACGCCCATCGGCCCGGCCAGCCCAGGATAGCCATGCCCCGCAAGACTGGCCACCAAATCGAAATAGGAAACGCCTAGGGGCAACCGGTAGGGGAGGGCAGGGTTGTGATCGTCGGCCCCCAGCAGGCTTGCTGGCGAGACCCCGTAGAGTTCCGCGAGGCGCAAGAACTGTCGGAGTGTTGGCATCAGGCGTCCGCTTTCAAAACGCGAGAGGCTCGGCTGACGAAGACCGAGCCGCGACGCTGCTTCCTGCTGCGTCAGCCCAGTGTCCAAGCGTGCAGCACGCAGTTTTTGGCCAATCTCTTCCATACCCGGAAAGTATATTCAATACCAATTAGGAATGTCAAGATTGGGTCAGATATCCTCTGCTAAGTTGTATGCCCTCGTCGCTTCCTTGACCTAACATGCGAAAGGGGAGTCCCAAGCTGTCCTGTCGTGGTGGTTGTGGTGGTGTCCATATGACCAGTCACGGAGGAGGGATAGTGTCTATTTCAAGTAAGAGATCTGCCCGCACAGGAAGAAGCTTCGCGAGGACGAAGTGCGAGGACAAGAGGCTCCGCCTTGTCAGTCGGCTGCTACGCAATGGCGCCGACGCGACCGACGTTGCCTCTGTGCTCGCGGCCCTTCAAGTCGAGGCCCTCGATGGGTGGTTAAGTACTTCGGGACAACTGCATCGGACAACCGGCGACCAGGTTTCTGAACGCGATCCGCAGCACACAGAAAAGGTGCGGCGGCTTCGCCTCGCGCTGAAGCTTGAAGAAGAGCGCATTCGCCTTTTCGATCAGAGCGCTGCCGCCATTCTCAGCTGCCTGGGAGGCCGGCCGCGGCTGATGCTCGAAAGGATCCACGAAATAAACAACCCACCCAAGAGGTCGACCCCGATGAGGCGCGCTTCCACGAAATGGCGGTGCGCGTGGCCCGCACGGTGCGCGAGCATTGCAGGGCCGACAACATGCCGCCGCCCGAGCCGCTCGGGCGGAAGTCGCAGACGGTCGAGATCACGGGTGCGAACCTCGCGAGGACGAAATGCGAGGATAAGAGGCTCCGCCTTGTCGGTCGGCTTCTGCGCAAGGGCGCCGACGCGACCGCCGTTGCCCGCGTGCTCGCAGCTCTCCGGGTGGAGGCCCTCGATGAGTGGCTAAGTACTTGGCGACAATTGCATCGGGAAATCAGCGACCAGGTTTCAGAGCGGGATCCGCAACAGAGAGAAAGAGTGCGGCGGCTTCGCCTTGCGCTGAAGCTTGCAGAAGAGTGCATACGCCTTTTCGATCAGAGCGCCGCGGGCATTCTCCGCTGCTTGGGAGGCCCGCCGCGGCTCATGCTCGAAACGATCAACGAAATCAATAAGGCGCACCGCTACGAGGCCAAGTCGCCTGAGGAGCGCCTCCAGGAGGTAATGGTGACGGTCGCGCGCATCGCGATCGAGCGCTGCAGGGCGTACAGCCTGCCGGTGCCCGAGCAGTTCCGGGAGGTGCTCACCGAGGAGGAGCAGGATCTGATACTCGGGCGGAAGCCGCAGGCAGTCGAGGCCAGGGACGCGGACCCCCCGGCGAACGCGAAGTGTGTCGATTCCACCGTGCCGTCGAAGGTGCCCCAGGAGGCCCCGGGCGACATGGACAAGGAGAAGAAAGGAGAAGGGGAGTGAACACGGGAAATGGAGACGAAATGAGCGCGAAAGGCGGACCTGGCTCTCAACAGCTGGAGCGCCCTGGGCCGCGGACGCCGCAGGAAAAACGCAGGTCCAGACAAAACGAGCGCCGGCATGGAATCCTTGCTGGTGTCCTTCTGCGTGACGGGTGCCTGGGTGATTCTCGGGATGACTTTTCGAAGTTGCTCGCCGGCCTGCGGATGGACTTCGAGCCGACGGGTTTCATCGAGAATCTACTCGTCGAACAGCTGGCAGTCCTGTACCTGCGGTTGGCTCTCGTCTACAAAGCCGATCTAACGGCGGCGCCACTCATCTTCGCAAAAGTGCAAGCTTGCTTGCGCGGGGACGAATCCCCGGTAGTCACAGAGCCGATTGACCGGGAATCCGAAATCGCCATCGTCCGGAGGATGCCCACGCCCGAGGTGCTCATGCGCTATGAAATCAACCTTGAGCGCCACATCGAGCGCACCTTGACCCAGCTCGAACGTCTGCAGCGCATCCGACTGGGCCAGCCCGTGCCGCCGCCGTTGAAGGTCGAACTGTCGGCTTAAGGGCAGGGGCACGCCGGCAGCTCGAGGGCCGGGCTACTAGTTGCACCCGGCGAAGGAGTGAGGAGATCGGCCCCGCGTGGGTCCTGTCCTCGTGGAGGGGTGGTTTGTCTCGGCGGCCTACGCAAAGCCAAAGGGCAAAGCAAGGCGCGGCACAACCCGCGGAACAGCAATTTTGCGAAACGAACTCGCGTAAGTCTTGAAACAGGAAGTGCTTACGAGTTTGAACATGTGCAGCAGAGGGCAGAATCGCAGCTCCAAAGGTACTCGAGTGCCAGTGAGGGCCTGTTATGGGAGTTGGGCGCCCTTCTGGTTTTCGCCCCAGGCTCGCCTGCCTGAGGAAGCGAAGGGTCAGGCTGACATTTTTATCGTCCCGGCTTGTCGGAACGGTGCCGAAGGTCGCTCGTTCTCCGCCCCCGCGGTCAACCCCCCGCAAGCATGGGCGCTGCGAGGTCACTCCTCGAAGCGCCCCTTTCATTCTACGGCCAGCTTTAAAGGGGAGTGCTGGGCTCGCTTGGGCTGAGGTCGCCTGAGCGGCTGAAGGGTGGGGCTGACATTTTCTTTAGGCCGACGGTCAGTTCATCCCGAAACTTCGGGACTGGCCCCGCAACCAGATCTCGTAATCGAAAGGTCGGGCGTCGAGCCCGGCCTTTATGCTTTTCTGCGGGAAGTAGGTACGACGCAGCAGGACGGGCGCCGCGCGCAGCCACCAAGAGCTGTAGGGGGTTCTTTCGAACCGGGAGATGCGGTCGGAACTGGAGTGGAGGTTGGTGATGCCGGTGCCGGACTGCTCCGGGGTGCGGGGTCGTATTGCAGCAGTATGGGAATGGAGAAGAGAGTCCCTCCTGAACGCCGACCTAGCACAAAAGCGCATGTTGACTCCAGAAAAATCAGCTCCCAAACTGACTTTTCATCAGTCTCAAATGCTTTTGGCTCCCGTGCGTTGACTTGCCTTGGAGTGCGCCCTTAAGATGAGCGCCTAGCCAGGGGCTTTGGGGAGTCACAGAAAGAAATGCCGGTTTCGTCTGCCCAGGCCGAGTATCCCAATGCACCATGAACTGCGACGCGATTCTCTCGTGACGGAATCGAAGACAAAGAGCTCTGTTGCGGTGATCACGGGCGCGAGCGGCGGTCTGGGCACCGTGGTCACAGACGTGTTTCTCAAGGCCGGTCATCGCGTTTCCGCCGTGGCACTGGACTGGCCGCAACCCCTACGCGAAACGGATTCCTGCCGGGTCTTCACGGCGGATCTCACATCGCGCGCACAAGCCGAGTTCGTCGTTGCTGAGACGCTCGTCCGCTGGGGCGGGATTGGCTTCGTGTTGCACTTGGTCGGGGCATGGGTTCCCGGAGGGCGCGTGGAGGAAACTTCAGACGAAGTCTGGGACCAGATGCTCGCCGTCAACCTGCGCACTGCATTCAACATGATGCGAGCTGTGATTCCGGGGATGCGCGCACGCCGCACGGGGCGCATTGTGGTCATCGGCTCGACTTCCATGCTGCAGCCGGTTATGACGTGGAGCGCTTTCGACGCGGCGATGGGCGGACTCGGCGCGCTTGTGCAGGTGGCTGCGGCCGAGTTGCGCGATGAAGGCGTGACTGTGAACGCCCTGTTGCCCACCACCATCGACACCCCGCTCGTGCGCTCTTATGTCGGAGACGCGGAAGCCCCCAAATGGGTGGACCCGCATTCGCTTGCCTCGCTGATGCTTTGGTTGTGCTCGGACGCTGGACGAGATGTCACCGGCGCTCTGATCCCCGTAATGGGTCGGCAACCTCACCCTTGCTATCACTTCCACGGCGCTTCGGATGCGCCGAGGCGTCAGCCGTAAGCTGATTGAGCAACAACCGTGGCCTGACCGTGCAGAAAGGAGCCTTTTGGGCACAGCGGGCAGTAGCCACGAGCCTCAGCAGGGGGGGGCCTAGCCGTACTAACTCTCGGGTGGCGGGAATGGACTCCTTGTGCAAAAATGGAGGTAGCCCTCAACCAGGAGAATGATGATGGCTAGGCGCATGCGATTCCGAATATTCCGAGCGGCCCTGGTCCTGTGGACTTTTCTGTTCGTGGCCCTCGCCTGTTCTGCGCAGGAGAAGAAGAACGAGGTTCTCGGAGAGGTCCAATTCATCGGGGCCGGCAAGGTGGAGAAGACTTCCGGTGTCTGGGTGGACGGGGAATACGTCGGCTATGTGGACGAGCTCAAAGAAACCAAGAAGGTCATGCTGCTGCCGGGCGAGCATGAGATCGCCGTGCGGCAATCCGGATACAAAGACTTCACCCAAAAAGTGGTTGTCGAGCCCGGGAAGAAGACCATCCTTCGCGTGCAGATGGAAAGAGATCCCCGGTTCCAATATCCCGCCGTATTCGCCAAGATCAAGCTCAAGGTCACACCCGACCGGGCGGCGGTTTTCCTGGACGATGCTTTTGTGGGGCATGTCAGGGAGTTTTCTGGAGCCGGGCGAAAGATGCTCTTGAGCCCCGGAAAACACCGTATCAAAATCGCTTTGGCGGGATACCGGACTTTCGAGACGGAGGTCAATCTGCTGCCGAGGCAGAAATTCACCCTCAAGACGGACCTGGCCACAGGCAGCATCACAGAGGCAGGCCCCCTCATCAAGAAACCGTGAAGGCAACTTCTAAGCCCATAGCAACCTGCCTGGATCGAAACAATGTGTTCCTCGCAGGCCGGAAGGAAACCCTTCCGACATGACCTTGGCCTAGCGGAATAGACATACTTCATCCGCAGTGCAGACGAAGCGAACTCTTATGAACGTACCGGTGGTTAAACAGATTAAAAGTCCGGTGGAACCGCCGGACAAATCAACAAGAACTCCACCGCAGTCCCGAAATCGGACCTCGCGTGCAACGGCGGAAGCCAAGAGCCAGACAATAACGGCAGGCAATCTATTTCAGCGTGATCCCGCCGCCGGCCGCTGCTCCCGCTCGATGCCCGCAAAGATGTCATAAATATAGTCGTGGGCGGTCAAGGCGATCTTGTTCAGGGTGCCTGCTTGAACGCGCTTGACGATTTCCTCATGGGAGAGGTCGAAGATCGCGTCCAAAATCTGCGCGCGGTCCTGCTTGTTCGCCTGCCCCACGATGAAGAGCACGCGGGCACTGTGTTGGATGTAGCGGGGCGAAAGCAACTGCCGCTTCAAGATCTCCATGATGATGGGTGCTTTGGAGCGGTCAAAGCGGCTGGGATCGCCGCGGCGGTCCAGCTCGGCGAAGAACTCCGATGTCCATTCGTTGTGGTAGTCCCACAACTTCTCGAACAGCTCCCTGGTGAAGCGGGTCCCGGCCTTGATCTCGAAGGCGTTCACAGCCGGTACCACCCCGTCCTCGGTGAGCGCGGGCCGCTTGAGGTAGCCGTCCTTGGTGACGGCGGCTTGGTGATGGACGAGGCTCCACAGCCAGGACACATCGATCCGGTAGGTGGCGAGGTCATTCATGAACCGCAGCGAGAGTTCGTAGTCATCGATCGCCGCCGCGAAGTTACCGTTGAGGATCTGGAAGCCGTAGTTCGCCGCCATGTAGAACGCGTGTTGAATGTGCTCAATGGTGATCTCACCCTTCGGCACACCGTAGATGGCGTCCCAAAGTTCTTGCGTGAAGAGTTTCTCGGGCGTGTCCAGCGTGTCCTGGGTGAGGACCCGGGGCATGATCTTGCCCTGCGAGTTCAATAAGCCACGGGATTGCAGCAGGAGCCGCTCCGCGTCAAGAAGACCACTGGTGACGGTGGGCACCGGTTTGCCTTTCACGTCCACCGTCTCTCGCGGCGCATCGAGCATCGCTTGGAGCTGCGTCACAGGGACCCGCAAGGGTGTATTGCCGGCGGCGACGTAGGCCGCTTCCGGGCTGGCGACCCAGCTTTGCCGATAGGCATCATAGAGGCGTCCCTTCACTCGGCCCGCAAGGATGTCTTCCAGGGTGGGCTTTTGGCCTGCGGGGAGCGGCTCCTGGGGCACAAACATGAGACCCAGCAGGCGCTCTCGCAGCTTGTCGATAGCCATCGCGCGCAGGGCCAGTAGGTTATACCTCGAGCGGCCATAGGGATCGGTTGGTTGATAGATCATGACCGCCGCCATCCCACCAATGGGGGCGCCCTGGCTGAGCTCGCCATTCTTCATACCGGCCATGAGCATCATCAGCGCGTTGTACCGCTGATATGCAATCATGTTGGGGGAGGCCATGCCGATCGTCTGCGGATCCGGAAAGACGCCCTGCGGGTCGTCCTTCCACATCTCAATGAGGCTGGCCAAATAGTCCCAGCGGCCGACGTTCGTCCCCAGGAGCCGACGCCGCAAGACCCAGGCGATCGCAGGCAAGAACCGGCCCGCATTTCCCTCCTCATAGAGGACTTTAATCTTGATGGTCCCAGGCTGGACGCCGATCATGCCTTCCACCCGCGCCAGGAGCTTCTCCAGAATGAGGGCTTCCTGCGGAGTCTGAATCTTTGGGATGTAGTAGTACACGCCGGTGCCGGCGCGTGTGAGCGACTCGTAGTTGTTGAGGGTCCACAGGAGGGTGACGGGAATCAAACCGGGCACCGGTTGGCCTTCGACCCTGATGTGGTCATACCGCACGTGGATGCCGGGAGGCCGGGCAAACCGGGTCGGCCACTGCGCCGGGGAGGTTTTGATCTTGTACGAGCGCGGTTTGCCTTTCTTCACCACCTCATAGGGGCGGTTGGCCCAGCGGCCTTCGAAAATCTCTTTGGCGTTCTGCATGGCCGCAAAAATCCCCACTGGCTGATTCGTGGGTGTGCCATCGGGCTGGAAATGGGGCGGTGAGGCATCTTCAAAGTCCGGCATATTCATGGGCGCCGGGCTATTCAACGCGTTAAAGGCCATGTCCAGCGGATGCCACGGCCCAGTGAGCTCCAAGCCAGGATTCGTCAACGGGTGGGCGTCCTTCGGGATGGGCACCTCGTCGTTGAGCCACCAGCGCCACTCGCTGTCCCGACCGAGAAAGTTATCAATCAGGCCTTGGACGATCTGGCGAAATGTCCAAAACTTCCCGCTTACAGAATCCTCAAACGTGTCGTCCCACTTCGGCCAGGCATATTTCTTGCTGACTGGCGCGGGGGACTGGAGTAGCGCCCGGCGCGCGGTTAGGGCCGCGGCGATCTCGGGACCCAGCTCCCGTGTGAGCGTGGCAATCGTCTGCTCGATATTGACCTCTCGGCCGTTGACCTTCTTGGTCCCGAAAAGGTCTGGGAACTTCTGGAGAATGTCCTCACGGATCATGGCCTCGGCCCTCCTCAGTTCTTTCGCACCGGCGCGCCGAGCGCGTACGCAAAATAGAGCACTATTGCCGGCAGGGCGTCAAGCCCCCAGCCGGCAGCTTCGGTAGGAGGCGGAAAACCTCTGACGGTTGGCGACGGCAGGCTTGGGGCCATGGGCAGGCGGGAGCTGCCGTGCAGAACACGAAGGTGGGAGGAAGCGGCCAAAGGCCGGGCATCGAGCCCGGCCTTTGGTTTTTCTGAGAATAGGTTCGACGCAGGGGGACGCACGCCGCGCGCAGCTACCAGGAGCCGTAGGGCGTTTTTTCGAATGCGGAGACGCGGTCGGAGCTGGAGTGGACGTCGGTAATCCCGGTGCCGGATTGCTCCGGGCTGAGCACGACGTTCTCGTAGTCCACCCGCCAATCCTTTTGCCGGGTCATGGGGTCCACGGGGACTTCGCGCAGGTAGCCGGCGGAGACCAGGTCGTCGAGCGATTGCGGCGCGGCCTGCTTATCGAGCGTGAACTGCTCGATGGCGTTGCGCATCACGAAGAGGTCCTGCTTGAGCGCCGCTTCTTTCGAGCGCAGCACCGACTGCTCGTACCGCCCCATGCCCATGGCCAGCAGCACGAGGATGATCGTGATGACGATCATCAGTTCGAGCAGCGTGAAGCCAGCGTCGCGTAGGCTTCTCGCGCGATTGCGGGCTTTCGGCGCGACTTGGCTCTGTGGATGCATGTGCGTCCGGTTACCAATCTGCATAGCGCGTGCCGTCGAGTGCTGTGCCCCTCGAGCGCGAGTACACATCGAAGACGTCCTTCCCGCCCCAACTGGTGGAATCGGGATCGTCCTGCACGGCGCGGAGTCCCCAATCGGGCTGGCCGGTCATGGGATCCACGGGAATCCTGCGCAAGAAGCGGATGCGGCGGTCACCGGAAGGGCCGATTTGCACGCCGCGGACTAGCGTTTCGAGGTCGGGCGGATAGCCCTCGGTGCCGACCTCGACGCGGATCAGGTTGCGGTCGGCTAGGTCCTTGTAGCGGTCAATGGCCGTGCGCATTTCGCGCAAGTCCTGGCGCAGCTCCGTTTCCCTCTGCCGCTTGACGGTGAGCCGCGCCATCGGGAGCGCCGCCGACGCCAGCACCATGAGGATGGAGCAGGCAATCACCAACTCCAGCAGGGTCATGCCGGCTTGAGCGCCGCCCGGTTGTCGGAATTGTCGCGCGTTCGCTTTCATGACATGTGGCCGCGGAACTATTGTACCCGGATGGTGGCTTCGCCGGAGATCAGCGGAATGGACTTCTGCTGGGAGTCGCGCGCGTTCACTTGCACCACGGCGAGCGAAGAGGTGCCCGGCGCGACGCCGCGGATGACAATGCCCACCAGCGTTCCGGTGCCGTTGACGCCCGGGGTGTTCGGTTGGCGCGTCGTGGAGATGATGGCCTGGCCGCGCTCTTTGTCCACGCGCTGGACGATGGCGATCTCCTGCGTCCCGCCGGAGAGGAAGCCGCCATGCCTCACCTCTTCGACCGAAATCACCGCGGGGTCGTATTGCAGCAGCATGGGGATGGAGAAGAGGTCGCGGACATCCTCGACGACGACGCCGATCGTCGTGGTCTCGCCGGGCTTGATCGTGACGCTCTGCGGTTCAAACCGCAGCCGGGCCGCCTGCGGAGCTTGAGTCCCCGGAGCTGCTCCCGCAGGCGCAGCGGGCGCGCTCGCTGGCGGCGGGGCCTGCGGCGCGGCCGGCTTGGGCCCCCCTACTTCGCTTTCGCGGCGCACCTGAACGTTGGATTCGGTGCCTGCGGCCATGGAGCGCAAATTGGCCGCGGCGATCGTCGGCAGGCGCACGATGTGAGGAATCAAGACGATTAGCACTTCGTTTTCCGCGTTTTCGACGGTTTCGCCGGAGAAGAAATAGCGGAGCAAGGGGATGCGAGCGAGCCCGGGCCAACCGGTCAGCGATTTCGTTTCGGTCCGCTCGATGAGCCCGCCGAGGATATTGACTTCGCTTTCCTGCAAGCGCACGTCGTGTTCGATGACCCGCTGGCTGATGATGGGCTGCTCGATGCCGCCGATGGTCACCCGCCCGGTGACCGAAGAGACTTCGACCTTGACCTTCAGGCTGACCTCGTGGTCGGGGTGAATGCGCGGAGTGATGTCCACGTTCACGCCCACGTCGATGTACTGGAATTGCGTGTTGACCAGCGGGTTGACGATCCCCGCGCCGCCGGCGCCCGTGGTGCCCACTCCCACGCCCGCCTGGAAGCTGCCGGTGGCCACCGGGACGCGGTCGCCCACGCGCAGCTTGGCCGATTGGCCGTCGGTCATGCGAAGTTCAGGGTTCTGGATGATCTTTGTCGTGCTGTCGGTCAGCAGGGCAGTGGCGGTTGCGCCAGGCAGCTTCACGCTGTAGTCCGCGCTCGAAAGGTGCTGGAGCTGGTTCAGTGGGATGGTATTCGGCGTGGTCGTGCTGCCGGTGGTCGTCGAGGATGTAGTGCCGAAGCTGCGCGGCGTAAAGGCAAGCGCGGCGGTGGTGTCCGGCTGGATGCCCAGATCGCGCATGCGGTCGCGGCGCGCCTGGAGCACGGCCACCTGGACGACCACCTCGGGCTTGGCCTTGTCAATGTCGCGGATCACCTTCTCGGCGAGCAACAGCTTGTCCGGCGTATCCCGGACGATGATGGCGTTCTGTGAGTTCACCTGCTGGATGCGCCGCAAGTCGAGCAACTGGCGCAGCCCGGTGACGATTTCGGTCAGGTCCTGCGGCAGAAGGGTGTTCGAGAGATAAAACGTGCGCACTACCTGCTCTTCATAGTCCTTGCGCTTCTGCGGCTGTTCGGGGATGACGAAGATGATGTTGGTCGTGACCGGCTTCCAGAACGCCTTGCTTTGCAGCGCAACGATATCGAGCGCCTGCTCGAGTGTGACGTTGGTCAGCTCGGTGGAGATGCGCCGCGAAGGGAAGTCCGGGTCGAAAATCACCGTCAGACCGGCCAGCTTGCCCACTGTCTCGAAAACGATCCGCGCGTCGTTGGTCATCTTCAGATTGATGGGAGCGCGGGAGAGCGGAGCCATCTCCGGCGGGCTTTCCATCAGCTTGGATTCCGGCGCCGGTGCGGGCGGCATGGCGCCGCCCTCGGCCGCGGCGCGGCCTGCGGCGATCCTCTCGACCGTACGGCGGATTTCCTGATCGGCGATGGCGCTCGCGGGATCGATGGCCAGGGCTTTTTGGAACTCGGCCAGGGCCAGTTGAAGCTCGCCCCTATCGCGCAGCTTCTGGCCTTGCCGGACGTGGTATTGCCCGGCCTCGAAGCGGATGCGGGTGGCCTTGAGCTTGTATTCGGTATTGAGGGGGTCGGCTTTTAGTGCCCGTTCGTAGTGCACCAGCGCGGTATCGTAGTCCTGCAGGGCCTCGGCCTTCCGCCCGGCCTTTATATCCTGGCTTCCTTTGGGACAACCCGCGAGCAGCAGCACCACACCGCCGAGAGCGGCCACTGCCCAGTAGCGATTGCTCATGCACACCCCACTTCAGCGCAGAAAGAGTCTTTTTGAGTCTAGCACTCTGGCACCCGCATTCAACACGAAGCAATACGTCGGCTTGCTTCTAGTTACTAGCGGCGGCTATCATAGCCGTCCGTGAAAGTGAAGCCGAAGAAGAAGGCTGAAAAACCCCCCGAGCGAACCGTTGCCCAGAACCGCGCCGCTTCCTACAATTACCATTTGCTGGAAAAATACGAAGCCGGGATGGTCTTGCTCGGCACCGAGGTGAAGGCCTTGCGCGAGGGCAAGGCCGGCCTGCGAGACGCCTATGCCACCGTGCGCCATGACGGCGTCTGGCTGATCAACTGCCACATCGCGCAGTACCTGCCGGGTGGCCCGTTCAACCATGAGCCGCTGCGACCGCGCAAGCTGCTGCTAAACCAGCACGAGATCGATAAGCTGGGTGGCAAGACGCAGCAGAAGGGCCTCACGCTGATTCCCCTGCGAATTTATTTTCGCGACGGCATCGCCAAGTGTGAAATCGCACTCGCGCGCGGCAAAAAGCAGTACGACCGCCGCCAGAGCGAGCGCGAAAAAGAGGCGCGGCGCGAAGCCAGCGAAGCCATTTATCGCTACCGACGACGTTGACGAGGAGCCATGCAGATCACCGTTGACACCCGTCCCCTTGCCAAGATCGAAACCGAAGCGCTCGTGACCTACCTCTTCGAGGAGGAGAACCCCATCCGCGGGCGCGTCGCGGAGCTCGACCAATCGGCCGGCGGCGCCCTGCGCAAGCTGGTCGCGAGCGGCGAGCTGACCGGCAAGTGGCTCGAGACGACGCTGCTGCACTACGTCGCCGGCGTGGCCGCACTGCGCATCCTGCTGGTCGGCGCGGGCAAGCCGGAAAAATTCAACGCCGCCGAGCTGCGCAGACTGGCTGGCGCAGCCCTGCGCTATCTGAAGGCGCGCAAGGTGTCGCGGCTGGCTTTTCTGCCGCGCGAAAACGATCGCAGCGCCGCCGTGGCCCAGGCCATCACCGAGGGGTTCCTGCTCGGCAACTTCGAATCCGACAAGTACAAGACCGAGAAGAGAAACAGCAAGGAAATGGAAACCGCAGTCCTCGCCGGATGGGACGCGGCCACCGCTGCCGAGGCCGAGCCGGGAATCGCGCGGGGACGCGTGATCGCTGAGGCGCAGAACTACACGCGCGAGCTGGCCAATGAGCCCTCGAACCGCCTGACGCCGCGGATGCTCGCCGAACGGGCCGAGGCCATGGCGCGCGAAATGGGCCTCGCGGTCGAAATCTTCGACGAACGCAAGATCGCGGAGCTGAAGATGGGCGCGCTGCTTTCGGTGGCGCAGGGCAGTGCCGAGCCGCCGCGATTGGTTGTCATCACCTACACGCCGCGAGAGGTCCGGCCGGGAGCGCCGGTCATCGGGCTGGTCGGCAAGGCCATCACCTTCGATACCGGCGGGATTTCCATCAAGCCGGCCGAAGGCATGGAGAAAATGAAGTACGACATGGCCGGCGGCGCCGCGATGCTCGGCGTGATGCGAGCGCTTGCGCAACTTAGGCCCGCCGTCAAGGTGATTGCCGTCGTGCCGGCCACCGAGAATATGCCTGGCGGGCGCGCGCAGAAGCCGGGGGACGTACAGATTGCCCTGTCGGGGAAATCCATCGAGGTGCTCAACACCGATGCCGAGGGCCGGCTGATTCTGGCCGACGGCATCGCTTACGCCAGGAGGCTTGGCTGCACGCACCTGGTGGATGCCGCCACGCTCACCGGCGCCATCGTCGTCGCGCTGGCGAACATCAACGTGGGCGTGTTTGGCTCCGATTCCGCCTTCACCGACCGGCTGCTGTCCAGCGCCCGCGCGGCTGGCGAAAAGATGTGGCCGATGCCGCTTGACGATGACTACCGCGAGATGATCAAAAGCACCATCGCCGATATCCAGAACGTCGGCAGCGGCAAGGGCGGCGGCGCCATCACCGCAGCCATGTTCCTCAAGGAGTTCGCCGAAGAGACGCCGTGGGTTCACCTGGACATTGCCGGCACAGCCTGGCTCGATGAGGCCAAGCCCTGGTCCGCCAAGGGCGCTTCGGGCGTGCCGGTGCGCACGCTGATCGATTTGGTGATGAATTTCGATTCAGCGCCGCCGGCATCCAAATGAACGGCCCGGTTGTTCCGAGCGCGCCTGCGAGCGAGGAGTCTGTCTGAAGGATGAAAACCGAGAAGCGCGGAACGATGTGGCCCGGATCGGAGCTCGTCCCGAGCCCGTCGCCTCGAACCCACCGGAAGCGCCGTGCCCGTGCCAGCACACTCACATTTTCTCTGGAGCCTCGATTCCGAGCAATTGCAGGGCAACGACGAGCTGGCGCTCGATCAGCCGCGTCAGCAGCAAGAGAAAAACCTTCCGCGCCGGATCTGCTTCGGTGAGGATGCGATGGCGGTGATAGAAGAGATTGAAGGCCTGCGCGAGCTGGAAGGCATATTTGGCGACAAACGCTGGCTCCTGTGCTGCCACCGCTGCTTCCACTTGCGTGTCCAGCGACCCCGCGAGCAGCGCCATTTCCCAGAGGTCGTTCCCGGCCGGTGAGGCCAGGAATTGCGCAATCCCTCCCTGGCTGGCTGCAGCTTCGAGGTTCTCCGCGTCGAAGTCGGGTTGTTGCTCGCGCAGCTTGCGGAAGATGTTCCGCGCGCGGACGACGGCGTACTGGCAGTAAGGCCCCGTTTCTCCCTCGAAGCTCAGGGCATCCTTGAAATCGAAGGCGATGACCGTATTGCGCGTGAACTTGAGAAGGAAATAGCGCAGCGCGCCGATGGCGATGGCGTGGGCGATGGCGGTGCGCTCGCGTTCCAGCGTCTGCGGGTGCCGCTGGTCCACTTCCGCACGCGCGGCAGCTTCGAGCTTGTCCAGAAGGTCGTCCGCCTTGACGCCGAGTCCCTTCCGTCCGCTTACCTCGACGTAGCTCCGTTGGGCATCTTCCGGCGACAGCATGTATCCCATCTCCGCGGCGCACCGGGGAGAAAGCGCCACAACTTCATAGCTGAAGTGAATCGAGCGATCCGCCTGCGCGTCGAAGCCCAGCGCGCGCAGCCCGGCAACGACGACGCTTTGCAGGTAGGCCTGCCGGGAGTCAATGACGTTGTAGACCTGATCAGCTTTTCCAAAGGCGGGCGCTCCGGCTTCACCGCCATTGGCGCAAGTCACCCAAACGGCATGCCCGCCGGGATGCGTGTCAAAGCGCTGGTAGCGGAAGTCGCGGCCCAGCAGGCCGAATTTCCAGAGCTGATACGCGATGTCTTTCCCGACATAGGTGACCGTGCCGTTTGAACGCACGATGATCTTGGCTTCGTCATCGTCGGCGGCCTCTTGCGGACCCGCGTCGCTGCCGGTGGGGACCTGCATCACCCAGCACCCGGCGTTTTTGCCGGAAGCGGCCTTGCGGATGGCGCTGCGCGCACGGAGCTGCTCGAACGCAGCGTCCCAGAATTTCAGGCGCAGGATTTCGCTTTCGCGCGGCAGCAGGTCGTATTCGACGCCGAGGCGCTCCATCGTGCGCAGGTGACACCGCACAATCGCCGTGGAGACCCCTTCGGCGATCTCCGCGGCAGCGCCCTGGTTTTCCTCGATGGCTTTCAGCGTTTTCTCGCGCAGGGCCACTCGCGTCGCGTCCTCCTCGAAAAACTGCGTGACGCGTGCGTAGAGGTCCCAACAGAAGTAGTCAAACCGCGGCTGTACGGCTCGAGCGCGGACCTCGGCCGGTGTCAGTTTTTCCAGGTGCAGGAGACCCACCACGACGTCGGCCACCTGAACGCCGGTGTTGTCAATGTAGTTCTGCACTTCGACGCGACGGCCGCTGTGGCGCAGCAGCCGCACGAAGCTATCGCCCAGCGCCGCGTTGCGCAGGTGCCCGACGTGCGCCGCCTTGTTGGGGTTGATGTTGGTGTGCTCAACGATGTTCTTGGGCGCGTCGGCGTCTGCCGTAACGCCGGGCGCGCCGGCACCCGCAAAGGCCGCGCGAAAGAAGGAGCCGCGGTCGAGATAGGCGTTGATGTAGCCGCCGCCGGCGACCTCGAGCCGCTCGACTCCTTCGATTCTGTCCAGTTCGCGTACGATTTCCTGGGCGATCTGTCGCGGAGCGCGTTTCAGCCGCTTGGCCAGGTCGAAACAAATCGGCGAGGCCACTTCACCCATCTCGATACGCGGCGGCCGCTCGGTTCCCGCCTGGACATCCAGGTCGTAGCGCCGGCGGATGAACTCGCGGAGAGCTTGCCGGATGCGGCTTTCCACGGTGTTGTACACAAGACTCCTTGGCCGGCGAAAAGAAGGCGATTATAGGGAACTGACGCCCGCCAGTCAAAAATGCGCTGGCACACGGCCGGGCCATTTGACACTCCTCTGCGGCGCGACTAGTATCAGGTTTTTGATTCATTTGCCAGCAAGCTTACTGACTTAAACCGCGCAGGCCCGCGTCCGAGTCGAAAGCGCACAGGCGATTGCTGTTCTGACTGGCGCGGGAACTCAACCGAAAGCGGCGCGCTAGCGTTCCGCGGCGCCGGCGGCCTGCGGCGCAACTTCCGGGCGCAGATCTCGCTGCGGGGGAAGGCGGGGTGGCTTCTGCCGCAGATCGTCGGGCGAACTTCATGACCATTGCTTACTTCGACTGCTTCTCCGGCATCAGCGGCGACATGGTCCTGGGCGCGCTGGTGGACGCCGGCTGCGACCTGGCGTGCCTGGAGGCGGAGCTGCGCCGCCTGGCGGTCAGCGGCTGGACGATTTCGGCGCAGAAGGCGAAGCGCGGCGCGCTCGCGGCGACGCAGGTGAAGATGGAGACCTCCGAGCACCATCCGCATCGTTCGCTCCAGACCATTCTCGACCTGATTGCTAAATCCGAGTTGGCACCGCGCGTCGCGGAGCGGGTCAGCCGCATCTTCCGTCGCCTCGGGGAGGCCGAGGCCCGGATCCACAACATTCCGGTTGAAAAGGTACATTTTCACGAAGTGGGCGCGGTGGACGCCATCGTGGATATCGTCGGCGCGTGCGTCGGCTTCGAGTTGCTGGGCGTGGAGGAGTTTGCCTGCTCGGCGCTGAACGTGGGCGGCGGGCGCGTGGAAACCGCGCACGGGCCCTTGCCCGTGCCGGCGCCGGCGACCGCGGAACTCCTGCGCGGCGCGCCGATTTATTCGATGGGAATCAACCGCGAGCTGGTTACGCCCACCGGCGCGGCGATTGTGTCCACCTTGTGCACCGAGTTTGGCCCGCTGCCGGCGATGACTGTGGCCGCGATCGGCTACGGCGCGGGCACAGCGGAGCTCGCTGAGCAGCCCAATGTGTTGCGGCTGTTTCTGGGCGAGCTGCTCGCGCGCGGGGCCGGCGCGCAGTGGGATGAGACCATTGCGGTGATCGAGGCCAACCTCGACGACATGAACCCGCAGATTTACGGCTATTTCGTCGAGCGCGCTCTCGCCGCCGGCGCGCTGGAAGTGTTTGCTACGCCCGTGCAGATGAAGAAGAATCGCCCCGGGCAGTTGCTGACCGTGCTCAGCGACCCCGCGGCGGTGGACCGCCTGACCGAGCTGATCTTCCGCGAGACGACCACGATCGGCGTGCGCACGTATTCGGCGTGCCGACGGACGCTCGAGCGAGAGAGCGTCTCGGTGGAGACGCCGCTCGGCGTGATTCGCATGAAGGTGGCCCGGCTCAACGGGCACATCCTGAACGCCGCGCCGGAGTACGACGATTGCCAGCGCATCGCCACGGAGAAAAACATTCCGCTCAAACAGGTGCTGGCCGAAGCCGCCTTTCATTTCCAGAAGCAGCGCGGAAGCTCACACTGACCATGGCCGAGCCGAGAAAAAAGTTTTACCTGACCACGCCGATCTACTACGTCAACGCGCGTCCGCACCTCGGCCACACCTACACGACCGTGGTCGCGGATGCGATTGCGCGTTACAAGCGCATGCGCGGCTACGACGTGGTGCTGCTCACCGGCACCGACGAGCACGGCCAGAAGGTTGAGCGCTCGGCGAAGGCCGCGGGCGTCGTTCCGCAGGAGTTTGTCGACCGGATTTCGAGCGAATACCGCCGCCTGTGGGGCGAGCTCGGACTCGGCATCGACCGCTTCGTGCGCACCACCGAGCTGCGCCACGCCTCCGCGGTCCAGCGGCTCTTCCGCAAGGCCGCCGACCGGGGTCACGTCTACAAAGGACACTACGAGGGCCAGTATTGCGTGTTTGACGAGATGTATGTGGACGACCCTACGCCCGGTGCTCCCTGCCCCGACTGCGGCCGCCCAACCGAACGCATCCGCGAAGAGAACTATTTTTTCAAGCTCTCCGCGTTCCAGGACCGCCTGCTCGAGCACTACGACAAGCACCCGGAGTTTGTCCAGCCGGAGACGCGCCGAAATGAAGTGATCGCGTTTGTGCGCGGCGGCCTGCGCGACCTTTCCATCAGCCGCACCACCTTGAAGTGGGGCATCCCCTGGCCCGGCGACGAGCAGCATGTCTTCTACGTCTGGTCGGACGCCCTGGTCAGCTACATGACCGGCGTAGGCTACGGCGACGACCCCGCGGAGTACGAGCGATTCTGGCCGGCCGACCTGCATTTGGTCGGCAAGGAAATCCTGCGCTTCCATGCCGTCTATTGGCCGGCGTTCCTGATGGCGGCGGAGGAGTCGTTGCCCAAGACCGTCTTCGCGCACGGCCTGTGGAATTTTCTGGGCGAGAAGATGAGCAAGTCCCGCGGCAATATCCAGTTTCCGCAGCCGATTGTGCGCGTGCTCGGCGCGGACGCGCTGCGCTACTTCCTGCTGCGCGAAATGGTGTTCGGGCAGGACGGCAACTTCAGCCGCGAAGCGCTCGTCGAACGTTACAACAGCGACCTCGCCAACGGCCTCGGGAACCTGGCCAGCCGCACGCTGGCTATGGTGGAACGCTACTTTGCCGGGGAAGTGCCTGTGCCCGCCGGAAAAACCAGCGACGCCGACGACGCGGTGAAAAACAAAGCGGCCGAAGCCATCTCTGCGACCGCAGAGCACTACGACCAACTCGCCTTTTCGCGCGCTCTCGAAGCTATCTGGGACCTGGTCGCCGAGGTGGACAAGTACCTAGTTCTCGAGCAACCGTGGGTCCTGGCTGAAGACGCTTCGAAGCGCGATCGGCTGGCGACTGTTCTCAACACCGCCGCGCAGGCCTTGCGTGTCGCGGCCGTGCTCGCGCATCCCGTCCTGCCGCAGGCGACCGAGCGGATCTGGCAGCAGCTCGGCCAGCGCCCGCCGCTCTCGAAACAGCAGCTCGACCGGTTGCAATGGGGCCAGCTTGCTCCGGGCACGCGGCTGGGCAAGGTCGAAGCCATCTTCCCGCGCGCGGACAAGAAAGAAGCTATGGAAAGGATTGAAACAATGGAACAGGAAATGCGCCAACCGCCAGCCACGCCGCCCGCCGCGGCCGCGGCAGCGCCGCAAGCCCCCGGCCGGATCACTATCGAGGATTTCGCCAAGGTCGAGATGCGCGTCGGCGAAGTGAAGTCCGCCGAGCGCGTGGCCGGTGCGGACAAGCTCCTGAAGCTGATGGTGGATATCGGCGGCGAGGTGCGCCAACTCGTAGCGGGCATTGCCCAGGAGTACAAGCCCGAAGACTTGATCGGCCGCAAGGTCATCGTGGTCGCCAACCTCCAGCCGCGCAAGCTGCGTGGCGTGGAATCGAACGGCATGATTCTGGCGGCCTCGGTGGGCCCGGAAGGGAAGCCTGTGCTGGCAGGCTTTCTCGAAGACGTTCCCCCGGGCGCGAGGCTGAAGTGACGAAACTTTGTTTCGAATGGTTTTCATTCCAGGCCCTCCGCTTGCCCTGGGTGAACTCGAAGGGAGTCCGTCGCGCCGGATCGAGGGGGGCGAGGAATCCCCAGATGGATGCCTGGCTGCGCTGGGCATGACAGCACAGCGTTGAGATTGTTCTCGGGTTACCGGCAGCGGCACCAATCGTGGAACTGGTTGACTCGCACGCGCACCTGGATTTCCCGCAGTTTGATGCTGACCGCGGCGAGGTTCTCGACCGCGCGCAGCAGGCGGGCGTTTCGCTGGTTCTTGCCATCGGCAGCGGCCCGGGGCCGGAGAAGCTCGACGCGGCGCTGCCCTTTGCTGAACTCCACGATTGGATTTACGCGACGGTCGGCATTCATCCGCACGAAGCGAAACTGGCTGAGGAGGCGCATTTCGCGCGGCTCGAGCTCCTGGCCCGCCACCGGCGGGTCATTGCCTGGGGAGAAGTGGGTCTCGACTACCACTACGACCATTCGCCCCGGGACGTCCAGCAGCGCGTCTTTCGCCAGCAACTGGACCAAGCGCGCGCGGCAAAACTTCCCCTCGTCATCCATTGTCGCGAGGCCTGGCCCGAATGCCTGGCCATCCTCGACGAAAACTGGCACGGCGGCGGCCTCGGGGGCGTTCTTCATTGTTTCAGCGGAGACCTCGCCGAAGCAAAGAAGGGAATCGAGATGGGCTTTCTGGTCTCCTTCGCGGGCAACCTCACCTACCCAAAGGCGCAGCACCTGCGCGAGGTGGCGCGCGAACTGCCGTTGGATCGCCTGCTGATTGAAACCGACGCGCCCTTCCTGCCGCCGCAGCCGCACCGCGGCAAGCGGAACGAGCCAGCCTACGTGGTCGAGGTAGCGCGAACCCTGGCGAGTGTGAGAGACTTGGCGCCTGATGAAGTGGGCGCTGTGACAGCCGCGAATTTTCGTCGGTTCTTCCGGCTGGGATGACCGAAGTCCACGATTCGCTGGGTAGCGTGGGGGGGAACGGCCATCGCCCTGCTAACCGCTAAAGAGATATTCGACTTGGTCCGCGAGGACCTGGCGCGCGTCGAACAGGAAATTGCCGCGCAGAATGGCTCGGCCATCGAGCCGGTCTCGGAGATCGCGCGATACCTGCTCGGCGGCGGCGGCAAACGCCTGCGCCCGGCGCTGCTGCTGCTTTCCGCCGGCTTCTGCAACTACCGCGGCTCAAGCGCAGTCCGCCTAGGCGCGGTGGTTGAGCTGATCCACAGCGCCACGCTAATCCACGACGACGTAATTGACGGCGCCGACAAGCGTCGCGGGCGCCCCTCGGCAAACTCCCGCTGGGGCAACCATATGAGCGTGCTCGCCGGCGACTGGCTTTACATGCAATCGTTCCAGATGGCCCTGGCCGAGCGCAACTTTAAAATCCTCGACATCCTCATCGAGCTCACCCAGAACATGGTCGAGGGCGAACTGCTCCAGTTGACTAAGCTCGGCCGGATCGACTTGACCGAGGAGGACGCCCTGGAACTTGCCGCGCGCAAGACGGCGTGCCTCTTCAGCGGCTGCGCGCGGCTGGGCGCGGTGCTCGGCGCGCGGGATGACGAGGCCGTGCAGGCGCTGGCCGATTACGGCCGGTACTCCGGGCTCGCATTCCAGCTTGTGGACGACCTGCTGGATTTCACCGCCTCGCCCGAGCAGCTCGGCAAGCCCGTGCTGAGCGACCTGAAGGAAGGCAAGGTCACGCTCCCGTTGATTTACGCGCTGGAGAATGGCGAATCGGCCGGGCGAGGCATGGTGGCCACCGTGCTGGAGGAGAAAAGTTTTCAGAGTGTGCGGCCAGAGCAAATCACCGAGCTGGTGCGCAAGTCCGGCGCGCTCGACCGGGCCCGCCGGCTGGCGGTGGACTTCGCGCAGCGCGCCAAGGCCTGCCTCGACGGCTGGGGCAATTCCGATTACGGCCGCGCGTTGCTCACCGTCCCCGACTTCATCCTCGACCGCGACAGCTAGACCGACCGGGCCCTCATGCTGCCCTTCAAGCTCGTCTATGACGACCGCTACGACCTGAATCTCGGCGCGCACGTCTTCCCCTCGGTGAAATACCGGATGGTCCAGCAGACGCTTCTCCGCGAGAAGCTGGCCGAGCCTGCTGACTTCCTCGCCCCCGAAAGAGCAGCCGACGAGGACATCCTGCGCGTGCACACGCAGGAGTATGTGCGCAGGCTCAAGACGGGAAATCTGAGCCTGAGCGAGCTGATGCGGTTGGAGATTCCCTATTCACCGGAGACGGTGGAGGCCTTTTGGCTGGCGACGGGCGGCACGATCTTGGCGGGACGCAGGGCGCTGGAAGACGGCATGGCGGCGAACTTGAGCGGAGGATTCCACCATGCCTTCCCCGATCACGGCGAAGGCTTCTGCATGATCCACGATGTGGCCATCGCGATTCGCCGGCTCCAGGCCGAGCGCGCCATCCGGACGGCGATGGTCGTGGACACCGACGTGCACCAGGGCAACGGCACTGCGGCCATCTTTGGCGGCGATGAGAGCGTCTTCACCCTCTCGATGCACCAGGAAAACAACTACCCGCTGCCCAAGCCACCGTCGAATATCGATCTGGATCTGCCCGACGGCATGGGCGACGCCGAATATCTGGATCTTCTGGAGAAGAACTTGCACAAGGCTTTCGCGGAATCCCACCCCGACCTGCTGTTTTACGTGGGTGGCGCCGACCCGTACCGCGAAGACCAGCTCGGCGGGCTGGCGCTCACGCTCGAAGGCTTGCAGCAACGCGACCGCATCGTTTTCGAGCACGCCCGGCGGCACGGCGTGCCTGCGGCCATCACGCTGGCCGGCGGCTATGCGCGCCGGCTCAACGATACGGTGCGCATCCACGTCAACACCATCGCGGCCGCACGCGACCTCGCCTCCTCGAACTGAACGCTGGGGGTTCTAGCTCCCCCAGCCACGGTGTGCTCGATGGCGCCGGTCAGCCCTTCGACGAAACTCTCGGGCGCAAAGCCGCCGGTCCTCGCGGGATGCGCAGCTTATTTTTTCAGCGTGCGGTTGAGCGAACCCGGGCGGTAGCCTTCCAGGTCGAGGGTGACGTAGGTGAAGCCGAGCCGCTTGAAACGTTCGGCAAGCACCGCAGCCATTTCGGGATCGAGCGCGCGGGGCAGCTCGTCGCGGGCAATCTCGATGCGTGCCAGTTCCTGATGGAAGCGCACGCGGAATTGACGGAAGCCCAACTCGCGAAGGATGGCTTCGCCCCGTTCGACGATGTTGAGGTTTTCCGGAGTCACCGGTGTTCCGTAGGGGATGCGCGAGGCCAGGCAGGCCGAAGCCGGGCGGTCCCATGTCGGAAGGCCCGCGCGGCGCGAGAGCTCGCGGATTTCAGCTTTGCCGAGGCCCACTTCGAGCAATGGTGCCAGCACTTTGTGCTCGGCGGCGGCGCGGTGGCCCGGGCGAAAATCGTGCATATCGTCGGCGTTGATTCCATATGCCACCGCGGCAAAGCCGAGCGCGGCCACGCGCTCGTCGAGCTCGGCGAAAAGCTCGGCCTTGCAATGGTAGCAGCGGTCGGGGTTGTTGGCGATGTAGAGCCGGTCCTCCACCTCGTGCGTTTCGATGAACTCGTGTCGCAGGCCCACGTGCCGCACAAACCCTTCGGCCTGTTCGCGGTCGTAGGCGGAAAAACTCGGTGACAGCGCAGTAACGGCCAGAGCGCGCTGGCCGAGCGCGGTGTGCGCGGCCCAGGCCAGATAGGCGGAATCGGCGCCGCCGGAGAAGGCGACCAGCAGGGAATCCAACCGCCGCAGCCTGACCAACAGGCGTTCCTGCTTTTCAAGCGACGTCGTTTGATCGGGAATGGTGGCGGGCGCTTGCGGCTCCGAGAGGTTCGCCATACGGCGGCAGTATACCTCAGGTTCTCCCGCAAAGGTCGGCGGATGGATGCTATTTGAAATCGAGCAGGACGTCCACTGTGCGCGTGGAGGGATTCGTGCGCAGCCAATGGCCCACTTCGTCGTAGTGTACGACGTAGTCCACAAAAGCTTGCTTGATTCCGGTGGCGAGAAACTCGTCAAAATAGACCCGGTCGAAAACCTGCCCCTGCGGCATGCGCCAGGCCTCGCGCAGCTTGCGCTCCGCGGCGGGCGATAGCCCGGTGATCACCAATTCGCCCATGCGGTATTGCGGGCCCTCGGTGATCGTGACGCGGTAGGAGACGCGCTGCGCGTCGTCGAAGGTGGGCTGCGGGTCCAGCTTCATATCCAGGTAGCCCCGCCGGCCGTATTCGTCCTCGATGCGCAGCCACGCCGCAGTGATTTTCATCCCGTCGGCAATAGCGTCTCTCTTCATGCCGACGAATTCGTCGAGCGCGGCGGGACCAAAAGCGCCGTAGCCGTTCCACGCCACGCCGCCCCAGCGGTACACCGGTCCGGGCGCGATGCGCAGGATCACCAGCACGCTGTCTTGGAGCGGGCGATTCGGATCGCCGGTGAATCGCGCCTGCGGGTGATCGACACGCACGCGGAGGTGGCCCTGGGCCAGGTACAGGGGTTTCACCTGCTCGTTGGCAAATGCCTCGACAGCAAATCTCGAATACGGCTTTCCGACCAGGTCCGACAGCCGGTCCTGAAGGCGCTTGGACTCGGCTGCCAGCGCATTTTCGAACTGCACCGCCTGGATGGTCAGGCTGGCGCCGGCGACCTTGAACTGCTGCATCATGCCCTCGCCGACGGGCTGTGCCAGGAGCGTGCGCTCGATTGTGGCGTGCAGGCCGCGGGCAGCCACCAGCTTCTGCAACGTCTGGGTCATGGCGTCGAGGATGGTACCTTGCTCCGGCGCCGTGCCGTCGAACAGGCTCACCGCCTGCTTGAGCGCGTCGGTGAGCTCCGCGTCGGTGAACCAGGGGAAGTTGTCGAAGGAAACCGGCACCGTCGGCGCATCCTCGACCTGGAATTCGATGGTGATGTCCTCGCCGGAACTCGTGAAGCGATACCGCACGCTTTTGAACGGGCCGAGTTCTGCCAGGCGGTCGGCCGCCGCCTGGATGGCCTCGCGCGTGACGGGGTCTCCGACGTGCAGCCCGCTCGCCACGACGATGTCTGTCTCCGCGTAGCGGTGCGAGCCAGCCACGTGCACAGCGGCAATCTTGCCTGTCGGCTCAGACTTCTGCGGGGCGGCCACGAGCGCCAGTGCGAGAAGCGCGAAGAACGCGAAAGGGGACGTCCGAGTTCCCACGTCTCTTAAATTCTACGCGACTCGGCCGCAGGAGGGCGGCGGTTTTCTTCACCGGACATTCCGGCAAGCCCGGCAGGGAGGGCAACGGGAATTGTGGGCCGGGCAAGGGACCAGGCGCGCCGGACTACTCGACCGTGACAGACTTCGCCAGGTTCCTGGGCTGGTCCACGTCGCAGCCGCGCCGCACCGCGATGTGATAGGCGAGCAGTTGCAGCGGGACGATCTCCAAGATGGGCGACATCAGCTCGGGCGCTGGCGGGATCTCGATCACGTGGTCGGAGGCCTCGCGCGCCAAGTGGTCGCCTTCGGTGACGACGGAGATGACGATGCCGTCGCGCGCCTTCACTTCCTTGATGTTGGAGACGCTCTTCTCGTACCGCGTCATCGAGTCCGGATCGTTTTCGTCGCGCGTGGCCAGGACCACCACCGGCAGGTTTTCATCAATCAAGGCGTTGGGCCCGTGCTTCATTTCGCCGGCCGGATAGCCTTCGGCGTGGATGTAGGAAATTTCCTTCAGCTTCAGCGCGCCTTCAAGGGCGATGGGGTAGTGGATGCCCCGGCCCAGATAGAGAAAGTCGGTGTAGCGGAAAAATTGCCGCCCGAGCTCCTCGAATTCCTCATCGCGCTGGAGGAGCGTTTCCATCTTTTGCGGCACGCGCGTCAGCTCCTGTAGCATCGCCTTCGCGCAAGCCGGCGAGACCTTGCCCCGCAACTGGCCGAGATAGAGCGCGACCAGCACGAGCGCCGTCAACTGCCCGGTGAACGCCTTTGTGGAGGCGACGCCGATTTCCGGCCCGGCGTGGGTGTAGATCGTGCCGCAAGCCTCGCGCGTAATCATCGAGCCCACGACGTTGCAAATGGCCAGCGTTTTGGCGCCTTTTTGCTTGGCCTCGCGCTGCGCGGCCAGCGTGTCGGCGGTTTCGCCGGACTGGCTGATGCAGATGGCCAGGGTCCGCGAATCCACGATGGGGTCGCGGTAGCGGAACTCGCTGCCGTAGTCCACCTCGACGGGGATGTGCGCCAGGCGCTCGATCATGAATTTTCCCGCCTGCCCCGCGTGCCAACTGGTGCCGCAGGCGATGATCTTGACGTCGCGGAAGTTCTCGAACTCCTTTTCGGTGATGTCCATCTCGTCGAGGAAGATCTTGCCGGAGTCGAGCGAGACTCGGCCGAGCAGGGTGTCGCGGACGGCGCGGGGCTGCTCAAAAATTTCCTTCTGCATGAAATGCTTGAACCCGCCCTTCTCGGCCATGATGGGATCCCAGGTGACGTGCTGGACCGCGCGCTCGATGGCGCGGCCCTCGAAGTCCAGCAGGCGCACGCCTTGCGGCGTGATCACCGCCAGGTCGCCGTCGGCCAGAAAGAAGATGTCGCGCGTGTGGTAGAGAATGGCCGGGATGTCGCTGGCGACGAAGTATTCATCCTGTCCGAGGCCGATGACGGCCGGCGGGCCCCAGCGCGCCGCGATGATCTTGTTGGGATCTTTGGAGGAGAGGATGGCCAGCGCATACACACCATTCAGTTGCTTCACCGCCTTGCGCACCGCTTCTTCGAGCGGCACGCCGTTCAGATGTTTTTCCACCAGGTGGGCGATCACTTCGGTGTCCGTTTCGGTGACGAACTTGTGGCCCTCGCCGGCCAGTTGCTGCTTCAGCTCCAGATAGTTCTCGATGATGCCGTTGTGGACCACCACCAACTGCCCGGTGCAGTCGCGGTGCGGGTGGGCATTCTCCTCGGTGGGACGCCCGTGGGTGGCCCAGCGCGTGTGCCCGATACCGTACAGGCCATCAATCGGCGAAAGACGAATGGCTTCTTCCAGGTTTCGCAGCTTCCCGGACGCGCGGCGGATCTCCAGCTTGCCGTTCGCCGCAACGACGGCGATGCCGGCCGAATCATAGCCCCGGTATTCGAGACGCTTCAGCCCGTCCAGGATGAGCGGCACAACCTTCTTTGGCCCGATATATCCGACAATCCCGCACATGCGATCCGACTCCCTTTCTGGTTTACCGCGGAACCCGGAGCAAGCCCGCTGCCAAACACTTCAGAGTAGCATACTCGTTGGCGGTTCAGAATGCAGGGGCGCCCCAGTGTGCCTTTCCAGGTGAGGGGAGAAGAGCGGGCTGGCGGCGAAAGTCTTACTCTACAATTTCGAAGCGAAACTCTTCGATGACTGGGTTGGTGAGGACTTCTCTGGCAATGCGTTCGACTTGCTTCTGCGCGTCCTCGCGGCTGACGCCATCGAGCTCGAGCACGAAAAATTTTCCCTGCCGGACGTCGCGGACCTGCGCGTAGCCGAGCGAAGCTAAGGCGTTCTGGATCGTTTGGCCCTGGGGGTCCAGCACGGTCGGTTTCGGCATCACCCAGACGTGCGCCTTCATCGCCGGCATTATACCAATCTCAGTGGATTTCTCTTCCTGCGAAGATTGTCGAGCAGGCCTCGCCTTTCGTCCGCGGAGAGGAACGCAAATTCAAAACCCATTTTGGCGATATCCGCCAACTCGGCGGGGCTGAGACCGAGCTGAAGTCCGAGGCTGTATTCTCGCACCAGGTCGGTGTGAAACATCGCTGGATCGTCGGTTGCGAGCGTCACCGGCACGCCGCGCGCGAGGAGTTGATGTAGCGGGTGGTCTTCGATGCCGGCATCGTTTTTGCCGAGCTGCCGCGCGAGCGCGCCCGTGCGCAGATTGCTCGTGGGGCAGATTTCGAGCGGGATCTGGCGGGCCGCCAAGAAATCCATGGTTCGCTCGTGGCGCATCGCCGCGATACCGTGGCCGATGCGCTCTGCGCCGAGCAGTTCGACCGCTTCGCGCACGGCTTCGGGTCCGCCGACCTCGCCGGCGTGCACCAGCCGGTGCAGGCCTTCTCCGGCGGCGTGGTCGTAGACGCCGCGAAAATCGATCGCCGGCAGGGCGAGCTCGTCCCCACCCATCCCGAACGCGACCACGCCCGCCGACTTCATCTCCGCCGCCAGGCGTGCCACTTCCATGGCCGCGTCGGGTCCGAACTGGCGCACCGCGTCGAAAATCCATTGGATGCGCAGGCCCTTCGCCCGCACGCGCTCGCCGGCCTCGCGGAGGGCTGCGAAGTTGGCTTCGACGTCCTGCCCGCGGCGCAGCATCACGCCGACCGAAAGCGTGACCTCGGCGTAGACGACGTTTTGGCGCAGCAACTGCTCCCCCAGGCGCTCGGCGATGAGTGCATAGTCCGCCGGCGCGCGGAGAAACGATGTTACCCACTTGAACGCTTCGAGAAAGCCGGCGAAATCCGGGTAGGCATAGCGCGCTGCGACTTCCTCGCGCGTCAGGCGGACGCCGTGTTGGGCCGCCAATTCGACTGCGGTGGCGGGCTCGATGCTTCCTTCGAGGTGTAGGTGGAGCTCAGCTTTGGGCAGGGCCGCGATCCACGTCTCGAGTTTACGCTGGTCCACGCTCAGTACCGGCCTATCGAGGCGGCAGGGGCGGCTGGCCGGCGTTCTTCCAAGCGGTCAGCCAGTAGGAGCCCACGTCGGTGGCGGCATCGGAGAGCTGGCGGACCACAATGGCGCCGGCCTGGTTGTAGAACCGAGCGTAATACTCGTCGGTATAATCGCTCAGGCCTTTGCGGGCGCGGTGGTCGGCCAGCAGGATTTGTTCGAGCCAGCTATGCGCGCTCAGGCAAGCCTCGAACGCATGATCGGTGGGGTCAGGGATGTAGACCGCGTCGTTTGGCCGCACGGGGAAGAACGTCGAGAAGCGGTCAACCAGGCTATTGCCGAACCGCAACTGCACGCCCGCCTGGCCGGAGAGTTTGCCATCGAGGTTCTCCGTGGTGTTGAAGGGATCGTGAGCCTCGGCGACGTAATGCGCCAGCAGGCCGGCGTTCAGCCGGACTTCTTCCCAATTGCGTGCGCGGAAGGCATTGGTGAGCTTTTCGCTGTATACGCCGATCTGCCAGGGGAGCACGCCGTTGGCGTCCAGCTTGTTTTTGCCGAACTTACTGAGGGCGGCCTTGTAGCTGCGCGGCAGGGTGTCGAACGGGAATCGGCCGTAGCGGTCGAGCATCAGGACGTGGTAGTGCAGCTCGGCGTTGGGGTTCTTGGCGAGCGAATTCAGGGGACGCAGAGAATTCTGCATGATGACGGAACGGTTGGCCTCGAAAAACGGCCGCAGTTCGGGCGGAAGGGTATCAGCCGCCTGGTTGGCAATCAGCCGGTGGCCGGTCGACCCCCAGGCGCCCGCGTTCGGGGGCCACAGTAGGGCCAGCGTCGCCAGGACGGCGACGCCATCACGAAGCCGCCTGCGCATCAGCGATTCTCCCGGAGAGAGACACCTTCGAGTTCGCTGTGCCTGCGGCTGTAACTGAAGTAGATCACCAGTCCAATCACCAGCCAGACGACAAACCGAATCCAGTTTTCCAGCGGCAACCCCGCCATCAGGATAAAACAAAAAAAGACGGAAAGGGGCGCCACCACCCAGACCCCGGGCACACGGAACGCGCGGGGACGGTCGGGTTGCGTGCGGCGCAGGATTAATACCGCCAGTGATACGAGCACGAAGGCGAACAGCGTGCCGATATTTGCTAGGTCCGCGAGCGTGCCGATATCGAAGATTCCCGCAGGGATGCCGACGAAAATGCCGGCCACGCAGGTGGCCACGTAGGGCGTGCGAAACCTGGGATGCACGCGCGAGAACGACCGGGGCAGCAGGCCGTCGCGCGACATCGCAAACCACACCCGGGCTTGGCCCAGTTGGAACACCAGCAGGGAGGAAACCATCCCCGTCAGGGCGCCGATGGTCACCCAGCGTTCGACCTGGTACAGCCGGATGGCGTGCAGGGCGTTCACCACCGGCGCTGCGTTTGCCAGGCTGTGCCAGGGCTGGATTCCGGTCAGGATCACGGCCACGGCGATATAAAAGATCGTGCAGATACCCAGGGAAAAAAGGATGCCGAGCGGCAAGTCACGCTTCGGGTTGCGGCACTCCTCGGCGGCGGTGGAGACCGAATCGAAGCCAATGTAGGTAAAGAAGACGATGGCGCCGCCGGTCAGCACGCCTTGCCAGCCATTGGGGAAGAACGGCCTCCAGTTTGCCGCGTCCACGTATTTCACTGCAAAGGCCACGAAGATCAAGATCGCGCACAGTTTGATCGCCACCATCGTACTGTTTGCCTCAGCCGATTCGCGGATGCCGATCACGAGCAGCACGGTCAGCGCCATCACGATCAGGAAACCGGGCAGGTTGAAATGCCAGGCCCAGCCGGTCTGCGGGCTGTAAGCCGGCTCTGCAAGCGCGAGCGGCAACTGCACTCCCAAGCCTTGCAGAAGCCTGTTGATGTGTTCGGAGAATCCGACGGCGACTCCCATGTTCGAGACAGCATATTCCAGGATGAGGTCCCAGCCAATGATCCACGCCACCAATTCGCCCAGGGTCGCGTAGGTGTACGTGTAGGCGCTGCCGGCAATGGGAATCATGGAGGCGAGCTCCGCATAGCACAGCGCGGCAAAGCCGCACACGATGGCTACCAGAAAAAACGAAAGCGCGATGGCCGGCCCGGCGCCGGGGCGTCCCGTGGTCAGCGCGCGGCTCCCGTGTAGCAGCACGTCGAGCAGCGGGGCCTTCAGCAGTGAGGGGTACTTCACCGCCTCGCCCGCAGCGGCGGTGCCGGTGAAGACGAAAATCCCGGTGCCGATGATGGCGCCGATGCCGAGCGCAGTCAGGCTCAGAACGCCGAGAGTTTTCCGCAGTCGCCGCTCAGGCTGCTCGGCGTCGGCAATCAGCTTGTCGATACTTTTGACGCGAAAAAGTGGCGATGCCACCCCTCACCGTCCACAAGAAAGTGCAAACTCTACCTTGAGCCGCGCCGCCGCGCAACCTTCGACCGCGCGCGCCGGTTCTTTTTGAGCCCACGCGTCACGCGCGCTCGAGGTGCGCGTAGCGCTCGACCAGCTTCTTGGTGCCGTGGTCGGCGAAGCTGACGGTCAGCTTGCGGTCGTCGCCTTCGCCATCCACAGCGATGATGGTGCCCACTCCGTAGGTGGGATGCCGGACGCGCTGGCCGAGGAGCGGGTTGGCGGCGCCCGAACGCGCCCGCGCGGCGATTCTCGGTGCGCGCTCCCGGCGCGGCGCGAAGGCCGGGCGGCGCACGCGCCGCGCAAACTCGTCGGCAGAATAAGAGTATTCCGGGTCCGGCTCGTAGCGCCGGGTGGCGCCGGCGTCGGCGAGCGAGCCTTCCGCCGTGTCCACCAATTCGCCGGGGATTTCGAGCAAAAAGCGCGAGGGCAGCGAGCCTTCCAGGCGCTCGTTGCCGTACAGGCGGCGATAGACGGCGCGCGTGAGCGTCAAGGTTTCCCGGGCGCGCGTCATACCTACGTAGCACAGCCGCCGCTCCTCTTCGAGGTCCTCCTCACGGTTGAGCGAGCGGTTGTGCGGAAAGACGCCTTCCTCGAGGCCCACCAGGAAGACGTGGTCGAATTCGAGCCCCTTGGCGCTGTGCAGCGTCATCAGCGAGACTGGCGCGCGGTCGTCGTAACTGTCGGCGTCGCTCACCAGCGCCGCTCGATCGAGGAAATCAGTAAAGGTTTCGCTGCGCTCGGTGCCTTCGGCTACCGCATTCACCAGTTCGCCCAAGTTCTCTGCGCGCGAAGCATCCTCCGCGGTGCCGCGCTGCGCGAGCATATCAAGGTACCCCGAGCGCTCCAGCACGACGCGAAGGAACTCGGCGGGCGGCAGTGCGGGCAGGTCCTCGCGGAGGCGCTCGATCAACTGGTGAAAACTGCGCAGCGGCGCAAGCCCGGCCGGGGCCGCCTCGAGCATCGCTACAATGGTCGCCCAGAATGAGCTGCCACGTTCCTCCGCCGCCGCGCGCAAAGATTCCACCGTCTTCGAGCCAATGCCCCGCGGCGGCGTATTCAGCACGCGCAGCAGCGCCACGTCGTCGTTCGGGTTAAGCGTCAACCGCACGTACGACAGCGCGTCCTTGACCTCCGCCCGCTGGTAGAAGCTGGAGCCGCCCACCACGCGGTACCGGATGCTGTGGCGGCGGAACGATTCTTCAAACGCGCGTGCCTGGAAGTTAGTGCGGTAGAGCACGGCGAGACGCAGCGAAGGGTCGCGGCGCTGGAGCTGCAAAACTTCTCCAACCACGTAGTCGGCCTCGCCAGCAGCGTCGCGCGCTTCATAGAACTTCAGATTGGAGCCTTCGCCGCGAGCCGTGGTCAGCGTCTTCCCCAGCCGGCGAACGTTCTTCGCCGCCACGCCGCCGGCGGCATCGAGGATCTTCTGCGTCGAGCGGTAGTTCCGCTCGAGCCGGATGAGGCGCGCTCCGGGAAAATCTTCGGGGAAGCGCAGGATGTTGCCGACGTCGGCGCCGCGCCAGCTATAGATGGATTGGTCTTCGTCGCCGACAACGCACAGGTTGCCCCCAGGGCCGGCGAGCAGCCGGAGAAGCTCGTACTGCGCGCGGTTGGTATCTTGATATTCGTCTACCTGGATGTGCTCGAAGCGCCCGTTCCAGTAGGCGCGCGCATCGTCAAAGCGCTGGAGAACTTCGACGGCGCGGAGAAGCAGGTCATCGAAGTCGAGCGCGCCGGCCTTGCGCAGGATTGCCTCGTAGAGCTCCATCACGCGCGCGCAGCGGCGGTTCTGCTCGTTGTCAGCTTCGGCAGCGAGCTGGCCCACGCCAGGGCTGTGGTTCTTTGCGAAGCTGATGAATTCGGCGAACTCGCGCGGGGGCTCGCTGCGCCCTCCTTCGCCCAGTTGGCCGAGCGCCAGCTTGACCGCGGCGATCTGGTCCTCGGCATCGTAGATGGCGAAATCGCGGCGCAGGCCGAGCCGCGGCGCCTCGCGGCGCAGCAGCCGCGCGCAGAAGGAGTGGAACGTCGAAATCCACGGCTCACTTGTCGCGCGGCCCGTGCGCGCCAGCAGCGCCGCCACGCGCTCCTTCATCTGGTCGGCCGCCTTGTTGGTGAACGTAACGCCGAGGATCGCTTCGGCGGGCGTGCCTTGCTCGATCAGGTGCGCAATCCGGTAGGTGATCACGCGCGTCTTGCCCGTCCCGGCGCCCGCCAGCACCAGCACGGGCCCTTCCCCGGCCAGGACGGCTTCGCGCTGCTGAGGGTTCAGGTCGTCGAGGAGAGTCATGGAGTGGCGGTCGGCGAGCAAACACGATTCTAGCTGAGCCCTCGCCCGTGGAGCAAATCGGGCTGTACTCGTCCACATGATTAGTGACACTCGGCCTTCGCCCATCGCTCAGGATACGGCCCACCATCGAGGTGGAAAGCTGGAGCTGGTTGCGGCGGAGCAGCACCACCAGTTTGTCCTTGCCCCAGCGAGGATATTCGCGTCGCAGGGCCAGGACGGCTCCGGCC
>Ga0207646_10000040_pt1 | contig 187418 bp, 181 predicted proteins | sample KBSK5502metaG_FD_184343 | JGI IMG/M metagenome (GOLD analysis project Ga0207646, IMG submission 184343) | Corn, switchgrass and miscanthus rhizosphere microbial communities from Kellogg Biological Station, Michigan, USA - KBS K5-50-2 metaG... | ecosystem: Host-associated > Plants > Roots >...
ACGGCGAGCGCGCCGAGGAGGTGTTCGTGGGCAACAGCGAGCTGCGCAGCCTCAGCCGGGCGCAGCGGACCCGCGTCGTCGCCCTGCGTCACGAATATGAGCAGATGTTCCAGGACGAGCTCGAGGATGGCATCCGCCAGGGCAAGTTCCTCCCGGTCGACGTGCAGATCACGGCCTACGGGATCCTGGCCATGACGACCTGGGTGTCGGCGTGGTACTCGTCGCACGGCCGACTCTCCCTGGAGGAGATCGCCGAGATCTACACGGCGATGGTGCTGCGCGGCCTCTGGAACCCCGCCGCCGGAAAGCTGGACTCGCATCTCGACGGAGTTCGAGTTTCCGCGCAGCGTGAGGCGGCCTTAAGCCCAATTTGAAGGTTTCGGACGCGGCACTGTATTAGGTCGACGTCGTTAGTACAGGGCCCCCGAGCTGCAGGGTCGGCCACGGACAATGCGGCATGATTTCCTGATGCCGCTGTTCGAGATGCCGCTCGAGGAGCTGCGGTCGTATACAGGGCGCAATCCCAGGCCGGCCGACTTCGACGCTTTCTGGGACCGGGCATTAAAAGAGCTCGACGCGACGGCCCCGAACGTCGAATTGGTCCCCCACAGCAGCCCCGCCAACTTCGCCGAGTGCTTCGACTTGTGGTTCACGGGTGTCGGCTCCGCGCGGATACACGCCCAGTACATCCGTCCGGCCACGAAAGGCCCGCACCCGGCGGTGCTCCAGTTTCACGGCTACTCCGGCAACGCCGGCGATTGGTTCGACAAGCTGGCGTGGGCGGCGCAGGGTCTCGCCGTCGCGGTCATGGACGTGCGCGGCCAGGGCGGGTCGTCGGAGGATCCGGGCGGTGTGAAGGGCACGACTCTGCATGGGCACATCGTCCGGGGCCTGAGCGACCATCCGGACAAGCTGATGTTTCGACAGGTCTTCCTCGACACGGCGCAGCTCGCGCGGGTCGTGGCGTCGTTTCCGGAGATCGACCCGACACGGCTCGGAGCCAAAGGAGGCTCGCAGGGAGGAGCGCTCACGCTGGCGTGCGCTGCCCTCGAGCCGCGCATCGCGCGGGCGGCGCCCGCGTTTCCTTTCCTCTGCGACTACCAGCGCGTGTGGGAGATGGACCTGGCCGAGAACGCATACGAGGAGCTGAAGGAGTACTTCAGGCGCTTCGATCCGACCCACGAGCGCGAGCGTGAGATCTTCACTCAGCTCGGCTACATCGACGTGCAGCACCTGGCCGACCGAATTCACGCGCGGGTGCTTATGACGACCTCGATGATGGACATGGTGTGCCCGCCGTCGACCCAGTTTGCTGCCTACAACAAGATCAGGTCACAGAAAGAGATGGTCCTTTACCCCGACTTCGGGCACGAAGACCTCCCTGGTCACAACGACCGTGTATTCAGATTCCTGTCGGAGATGTAAACAGGGTCAATCCCACCGCGCGATCGTCGCCCGCGCATCCTCCAGCAGCCGTTCGATCCTCTTGCGAGATCCTACGAACACGGTCCGGCCGGAGACTCGGCGAGGCTGAACCAAACCGGCGCGCTGCAGCACCTTCACATGACCACTCACGGTTGGCTGGCTCATCTTCAGGGCCCTGGCCACATCCATCACACCAGCCGGCGCAGATAAGAGCTGAATGAGGATGTGGACCCTGGTCGGTTCGGACAGCACGCGAAGGCGGTCGGCGACGAAGGCTGCGTCTCGCACCTTGCGCACCGGCAGCAGGTCGCTGGCGGAAACTGCAATGTGAACATGATCTGTCAGGTCCACAACCTGTCCGCCGGACAGGCAGAAATAGAGCGGTGACAAAACAAACTCGTCGCGCTCGCTGAAGATGTCCTCGAATCCCAAGCGGTCGGCGTACGTGATCGGGTGACGCGGCGGGACCAACTCCTGGATCGACGCACCTGCCTGGAGCCGTGTCGTCCACCATGCGCATGCGTCGGCAGCCATCCTCCGCCCGCGGCTCTCCCACTCCGACTCGGCCAAGCGCCATACCTCTGCGACCAGGTCACGATATGTGCGTCGCGTCTCGACTTCATCTTTCAGCCGCCGCAGGCGAGCGCGAATTGCATCGCGATCCGCTGCGGGCTCGGTCAGCAATTCGTAGTCGGTGACCGGCCGGCCGCCGCTCCCGGTGGTGAGCCATCCGAGAAGGCGCGTCACCCCGCCGTCTGTGAGGCAATCCGCCTGGTCCGCTGCGAGGATCAGCTCCGGACAGCCGACCAACGAGTCGTCCCACAGCCGTCTGGCTCGCTCCATGACCGGCGCACGTTGGCTCCTGCATCCTGGGAGTAGGCTCGCGTCCAGCTCGGCCAGGGCGGGCACAGCGTACGGGGCCGTCTGGGTCAGGAGATCCAGGATCCAGGCCAGCTCGGCCGGGGCGGATGGTGCGACTTCGCGGCAGACCGGAGCTCGAACGCGTGCAGGCACAGGCTCATTATCGTCGGCGCGACATCGGGCTAGACCGATGTCGTTATTGTCTGATGAGATTGACTCATTGGAGATAGCCGATTAGCGTGGCCGATTGTGGGAGCTGGCGCGACGTCGGGAATCCGCCTGCGCCGCGGACTTCTCGCCGCAGCCGTCGCCGGCGCAATCGTGGCGCTCGGCGGCGGGGCTACGTGGCTGCTCAGCTCCCATCACGCTCCCGCGCACCTCGGCCTGAGCACGCCATCGCCTGGGAGCTCGCAGTCGGCGCTTGTTGGAACCTGGAAGGTCAGCACCGGTTCAGAGGCCGGCTACCGCGTGAAGGAAAAATTCATCAACCAGCCGGCGACCACGGAGGCGGTCGCTCGGACGGCGAAGGTCGCTGGAGGATTCGTTGTCGTGCTTTCCGGCTCCAGGTTGGTGGTCTCTCAGATTCATTTCACCGTCGACCTGACCACTCTCGTCAGCCAGGACCGGTACGCGACTTATCAGGTCTATCAGCGCGACTTCTTCGTCAGAACCGTCTATCTCGAAACGAATCGCTTTCCAACAGCCGACTTCACGGCCGCCTCGATACCCGTGCCAACGCCTGCCAGTGGGGCAATTTCAATGGGCGTCAACGGCAAGCTCAACGTTCACGGGGTCACCAAGGCGGTGCTCGCGAACTTGCAGGCGCAGCTGACAGGCGATCAGGTCGAGCTGGCAGGTTCGATCAACGTCGACATGCGTGATTTTGCCATCGCGCCGCCAGACATCTCCTTCACCACCGCCGAGCCACAGGTGATCATCGAGTTCCACCTCTTTCTGATCAAGTATTGATGTTTCACACCGGGCGCTGGTAGCGGCGCAGCCGGTACCAGGCCGAGTCGCACCCAAGCGCCGGACGGCCTTGCTCTTCCGCGACGATCTCCCAACCGGGCGCAAACCGCTGAGCCACCTCGCCGGCCGCGAGCCCTCTCGGTCCCAACCGCGAAGGAGTCGCGCGCCGCACGAAGCCGAACAGCAGCATCGTCGCCCCCGGCTTGGCGACCTCAGTCACACCTCTGACATAGGCGTCGCGGCCCGTGTCCGGGATGCTGTGGAAGCACCCGAGATCCAGGAGGAGGCCGTAGTCCGAACCCACGCCGAGCTCGGTCAGGCGCGTTACATCGCCCACGACGAACCGGGGCGACACGCCGGCCGCGCCTGCCTTTCGCCGCGCAGCGCTGATTGCGCGTGGCACGAAGTCAACGCCTGTCGTATCCCAACCGTGCTGGGCCAGATAGACGCTGTTGGTCCCTGTCCCGCACCCCAGGTCGAGCGCTCTGCCGGGCGTCAGGCGGTCCGTCCCCTCCACCGCCGAGACGAGCTGCGGAGGTGGCACGCCCGAGTCCCACGGCTTGAAGCCGAACAGGTACGCAGCTCGGAAGAAGACACTCATGACTCGGTAGAACCCGGCACCATCTGGCGCGACACTAGCGAAGCGCCTCGAATTCTGCATTGGTCAGCTCGATCTTTGAGGCGGCCAAGTTTTCCTTCAGGTGCTCGAGGGAAAGGGTGCCCGGGATCGGCAGCATTGCCGGCGAGCGGCGCAGGAGCCAGGCCAGCGTGATCTGCTGCGGCGTCGCACGATGACGCTCGGCGATCTCGGCAAGCGCATGGCCACCCCTGCCGCGCAGCGGGAAGAAAGGAACGAACACGATGCCCTCGCCGGCGCAGTAGTCGACGACTGCTTCGTACTTCCGCTCCGAGAGGTTGTAGTGGTTCTGGACCGCGACGATCGGTACGACCTTCCGGGCTCGCTCGATCTGGTCGATCCCCACCTCCGAGACGCCGACCCGCTGAATCTGGCCGCGATCCTTGTAATCCTTGATCGCCGCGAGGCTCTCCTCGATCGGTGTCTCGGGGTCGACGCGGTGGAGATAGTAGAGATCGATGCTGTCGGTCTTCAGCCGGCGGAGGCTCTCCTCGATCTCGGAGCTCAGCACCTCTGGCCGGCCGCGTCCGGGCCCGCCGATGCCACCCTTGGTGGCGACGATACAGCCCGGGGGGACGGGCGAGAGGGCCGCGCCGATCGTCTCCTCACTCCCACCGCCGGTGTAGGAGTGGGCGGTGTCGATCATCTGCACGCCCGCCGCGACCGCCGCCTTGACGAACGCGATGTTCTCCCGAGAGCTGGTGATCCGGTTGGTTCCCAGTCCGATCCGCGCCAGCTCCAGGTCATCAAGTTTCACGAGGTTCCGTCATTTGTAACGGAAATCACCGAATCGACGGACGAGCACCCTCTAGCGTTCGTGCGGTGATCGAATTCGTCGAGGTCGACGTCGACGGGGTGCTGCTCCGCATCGGCCTTCAGGTTGACCGCGACAGGTCGGCGCTTCTGCAGTCGGCTCAGTGGGTCGCAGTGACCAGGCTGCCCGGCTGGACGACGCCTCGCGCCAACATCTCCGTCAGAGGAATCGGCCGCGATCGCGCGTCGGCCATCGCGGACGCGGTCACCAGGCTGAACGAGACGCTGGCTCGATATGAGACGGCTCGTCGCACGGCGTCGAGGATTCGTCCCGAGTCCGCCTGACCGCGGGCTCGCTCATCGCACCGCCGGCCTAGGTTCTGACCGCGTAGCCCCCAAGACCGCTGTCCAGCCGCGCATACGCGCGCCGGATCTGCACCCGCGCGTCTTCGACCAGGGCGGCGCCTCGCCGGCCCGCGAGCACGCGCCTACGGACGTAGTCGACCACCGCCCGGTGCGCTCCGATCAGCGCCCCCGCCGCGGTCATCGGCTCGACGTCCCAGGGGTCCGCGTCGGTCTCCTCGGCGAGCAGCACCGCCAGCCGCCGCGTATATCTCTCGACGATCTCGCGCTCGCGTGCCATCAGCGACGGGCTCGCGGACACGATCTCGGCCGCTCTCAAGATGGCGTCGATCCTTTCTCGGCTCTGTAGGCCATCGGCGCTCTCCAGCAAGCAGCGCCGCAGAGCCTTGATCGCCGACTCGCCCCGAGGCCGCGTCCGCACCGCCTCGAGGAGCCGCTCCTCGAAGAACTGCATGCCGCCGTAGAAGAGGTCCTCCTTGCTGGGGAAGTAGTTGAAGACCGTCACCTCGGAGACGTTGGCATCGCGGGCGATCTCGGCCACTGTCACTGCATCGAAACCTCGCTGCGCGAACAGCCTCCGCGCGGCGTCGAAGATCTGCTGGCGCGTCAGCTCCTTCTTGCGCGCTCGAAGGCCGACTTGGGCTGCCATCGGCGCCAATCATAGCGGAATAGGCTGGGTGGCACAATGTTTTAAGTCACCACAAGTTTGTGGTAACCTAGGCGGCGCTGGGTTCGAAGGAGGAGTGCAGATGGATCTCTACTCGATCGCCCTGTTCGTCCACATCGTGGGCGCCGTGTTGCTCTTCGTGCTGTTGACCATCGAAGGACTCTCGCTTCGCGTGGGCTTTGCGGCCGCCCCCCTGAGCCGGATCCTCGGCCCGATCTCCGCGCTGGCGATCCTGGTCCCGGGCCTCTACATGATGAATGCGCAGTGGGGCTGGGCGGCCTGGGTCGTGATCGGGATCGCGACGTGGGTCCTGATCGCGGTGGGCGGCGCCGTCACCGGCATCAGCGTCATGCGCGGCCGCATGAACGCACGCGCGGCCACAATCTCGTGGCTCGTTCGGATCGGGATGACGCTTGGCGTCTTATTCGACATGACGGTGAAACCTGGGCTCACGGGCTCGATCGCGGCGGTGGTCGCCGGTGCTCTCTTGGGCGTCGCCGCGGCCTTTGTCGCTCCGCGCGAGGTGCAGTCGACATGAGCGCAGCTCGCCATCTGCCACAACAGTCCCTGAACGAGCCGCAGCCCGACCGGCGGCGCTGGGTCGCCCTCGGCTTCATCGCGCTGGCCCAGCTGATGATCGCACTCGACGCGACCATCGTCAGCATCGCGCTGCCGTCCGCGCAGGCGGGCCTCGGCGCCTCGGATGCCGATAGGCAATGGGTGATCACGGCCTACACGCTGGCCTTCGGAGGGCTGCTGCTGCTCGGCGGCCGCCTCTCCGACTACGTCGGCCGCAAGCGTGCGTTCATCCTTGGCCTCAGCGGGTTCGCCATAGCCTCCGCGGTGGGCGGCGCCGCGCCCAACTTCGGCGTATTGATCGCAGCCCGCGCCACGCAGGGCGCGTTCGCCGCGCTGCTCGCGCCCACAGCGCTTTCGCTCCTGGCCGTCTCGTTCACGCAAGCCCGCGAGCGCGCCACGGCCTTCGCGGTCTACGGGTCGATCGCCGGCAGCGGCGCGGCGATCGGCTTCCTTCTCGGGGGCGTCCTGACGCAGTACCTGTCGTGGCGCTGGTGTCTCTTCGTCAACGTTCCCATCGCACTCGCGGCCGGTGTGGGTGGCTCACTCGTGCTGCCGGTGAGCGACCGCCGGGCGCGGCCGAAGTTCGACCTTCCCGGCGCCGCCCTGGCCATGGGCGCCTTTGTCGCGCTGATCTACGCGTGCAGCGACGCCTTGACCGAGGGCTGGAGCTCGCCCACCGTGGTCGGCCTGCTCGTCGCAAGCGGTGCGCTGCTCATCCTTTTCATCGCGCGAGAGAGCAGGACCGCCAGCCCACTCCTGCCGCTGCGCATCCTGGCCGACCGCAACCGGTCGGGGGCTTACCTGACAGTCGGTCTTGCCCTCGCGGGCATGTTCGGGGCCTACCTGTTCCTGACCTACTACTTGCAGGTCGTCCAGGGCTACACGCCGCTTCAGGCCGGCTTTGCCTTTCTCCCGATCACCGTCGCGTCACAGGCGGCCTCGTGGCTCATTGCGCGGCGCTTGATCCCACACGTGCCGCCGCGCGCATTGATGGTCCCCGGGCTGCTCGTCGCCGCGAGCGGAATCGCCCTGCTCACACAGCTGCAGCCCGGCACCGATTACTGGACTCTCGTGCTGCCGGCCGAGGTGCTGCTCGGGGCAGGTATCTCGTCGGCGATGGTGCCAGCGTTCAGCACCGCCACGCAGCGTGTGGACCCGCGCGAGGCCGGGATCGCCTCCGCGACCGTCAACGCCGCTCAGCAGATCGGCGCCTCGTTGGGGACGGCCCTGCTGAACACGATCGCGATCAGCGCAAGCGCGGCTTATCGAGGCCCTCGCGCGGCGGCGCTCGTACACGGATTCTCGGTCGCCACCGGCTGGGGCGCGGCAATCCTGGTCCTTGCCGCCGTGGCCGCGGGCCTTCTCATCAACGCGGCGCGCCCTCAGCGGCTCGCCGGCTGATTCTCGTAGATGGTCGCGATGGCCCCCATGTCCAGGTCGCCGGCCGACTGCGCGGCGCGCTCGTACAGGCCCCTGGTCACCTCCGTGATCGGTGTCGTCGCTCCCGTCTTCTTGTATAGGTCGAGCGCCAGCCGCAGGTCCTTCAGCGCGTCGTGCAGCGCGAAGTTGGCCGGCTCATAGCGATGCTCGATCAGCGCCGCCTTGCGCGCGTTCAGCACCGGCGCCAGCCGGCTGAGCACCCAGAAGACGTCTTCCGGATTCAGCCCGGCCGCGGTGCCTGCCGACTGCAGCTCGGCGGCCAGCGCGGCGACGCCGGCCAGCATGCTGTTGGCGACGAGCTTGAGGGCAGCCGCGCTGCCATAGTCGCCGGTCCGCCGAACTTCGCCCAGGTCGCTCAGCACGGGCTCGGCGCGTTGAATGGCCGCCTCGGGCCCGGCAGCGAGGATGACGAGCGTGCCCGACTCCACAATCGGGACTGTGCCCAGAACCGGAGCTTCGACGAACTGCGCGCCTGCACCCTCGATCGCGGCAGCGATCTCCCTGGACAGATCAGGGCCGGCGGTGCTCATGTCGACGAAGACCTGGCCCTTCGCGGCCTTGGCCGCGCCGTCGGGACCGAGATAGGCGGCCCGGACGGCGCCGGCGTCGGTGAGAGATGAGATCACGACCTCCGCGTTCTGCGCGGCCTCGGCCGGGGTCGCGGAGACCTCGCCCACGCCGAGCTCTTCAGCGCGCTGCCTGGTCCGATTCCACAACGTCAGGTCGTGGCCCATCGATCGAAGCCTCCGCGCCATCGCGCCGCCCATCTTTCCAGTGCCAAGAATCGCCACTCGCATCACAGTTCCTCCTTGGTCGAACCGCTCCCGTGTCCCCGCCAACCCCACAGCCACGCTACCGCAAGCTCCGAGCGCGTGGCTAGCGCCTGACAGCGGGGTCGCGGCGGAATATGATCGACCCGTCCGGCCGGGCGGCCGGAGACATTCGGGGGTAGGGCATGGGGCTTCGCTACGCACGGCCTGTGGTGGCTGGGATCGCCGCGCTCGTGCTCGGCCTGTTCGGCTCGGTGCCGACCCAGGCTGCCGGCTCTTCCCACTTCAGGCCGGTGCTGCTAGCGCGCCAGGGCACGGTGAACGTGCGTACCCTGCCGGCGCAAGCGACGCCCGGCCTGCACACCGCGCGCAAGCCGCTGCTTCAGCTGACCGGGCCGATTCGCAGCGGTAAGGCCTCGTCGGTGCCGACCGCCATCGCTCCGACCCTAAGCGGCCCGAGCTCTACCGAGCAGGTCGTCAGCGGCTTCGGCGCGGTCGGACTCGACCGCCAGCTGGCGCTGGGCTCTGACCAGTTCGTGACCCCGCCCGATCCCCAGATCGCGGCCGGGCCCAACCAGCTGGTCGAGATGGTGAACTCGAGCGGGTCGATATGGGACAAGCAGGGCAACCTGCTCTCGATCTTCGACCTCAACAAGTTCTTCCTGGTTCCTACCAATTACTCCTTCTCCGACCCACGAGTGCTGTTCGACCAGGACAGCCAGCGCTGGTTCGCCTCGGGCGTGGCGTTCATACCGCCGACGTACGGCAGCGTGGTCGTGCTCGCCGTGTCATCGAGCGCCGACCCGACCGGTACCTGGTTTCAGTACACGGCTGACAATTCGTCCAACCTGACCCACGACCAACCGAAGATCGGAGTCAGCTCGGACAAGGTCGTCATCTCATGGAACGACTTCTTCCAGGCTTCATCGTTCCAGGGGCAGTCGACCTGGGTGCTCCAGAAATCGCAGATGACCGCGGGCGCCACTCAAGTGAACGGATCGGCTCTGGGACCGGACTCATCGCGCTCGAGCCCCGTGCCGGCCGCGCAGCTCACGTCCAACTCGGACGAATACCTGGTGTTCAACGGCACCGACTGCGCCACTTTGGGCGGGAACTGCGGATCGGCGATCGGCGTGGTCCGCATCTCGGGCACACCGCTGCAGGGCAACGTGGCCTGGAACGAATCCGACCTCACGATCGCGGGCACCGCCGGCCCGCCGGCTGCGGATCAGCCGGGAATGCCCGGTTCGCTCGCGACCAACGACGATCGCTTCCTGACCGCGGTCTGGGAGAACGGCGTGCTGTGGAGCGGCGGAAACGACGCCTGCATTCCCGGTGGCGACACCGTCGCTCGCCCGTGCTCTCGCCTGATCCAGGTCATGACCGCGGGTCCAAGCGTCAATCAGAACTTCGACATCGCCTCCACCGGCGGAGGCCTGTACTACCCGGCCTTCGGGTTGGATGGCGCCGGGGACATGTACGTCGTCTACAACATCTCGTCGTCCACCCAGTACGTCGGCGTGCGGATCACCGGGCAGGCCGCGGGCGCGCCGGTGCAGACCGTGGCCGGTGGACAGACGGTGCGGGCGGGCGACACGACCTACAACATGAACCCCTGCTTCGGCACCAACCAGACCAGCCGCTGGGGCGACTACGAGGGGGCGGCGATCGATCCTCAGAACACGGCTAACGTGTGGGTGGTCGGTGAGTACGCGGCAGTGGGCTCGTCCGCCAGCGGCGACACCGGCTGCGATTGGAGCACCTTCGCGGCGCAGCTGACGTTCGCCGCCCCGACGCCAACCTCAACTCTGGGGTCCATCTCGCCGACCTCCGGCCCGGCCGCCGGCGGCACCGCAGTCACCTTCTCCGGAACCGGATTCGACACGGCCGCCGGCCAGACCGTTTTCTCCTTCGGCGGGACTCCGGCAGCGGGCGTGGTGTGCTCGACCAGCACCAGCTGCACGGGCACATCGCCCGGCGGCCACGGCGTGGTCACGGTGACGGTCACCGTGGACGGGGTCGCCGGCTCCGGCGCGGCCACCTTCAGCTACGTTCCGTCCCTGACCTCGATCTCGCCCCCCTCAGGCCCCGCCGCGGGCGGGACGTCGATCAGCTTCCTCGGCACGGGCTTTGACACGACCGCCGGTCAGACGGTCTTCTCGTTCGGTGGCGCCGCCGCCACGGCGGTCAGCTGCTCCAGCAGCACGGCGTGCACGGGCACCTCGCCGGGGGGACAGGGGGCTGTCACCGTGACCGTGACGGTCGACGGAGTGGCCGGCACCGGCAGCGCCACGTTCAGCTACGTGCCCTCGTTGAGCTCGATCTCACCTACCGCCGGTCCGGCCGCCGGCGGGACCGTGGTCACGATCACGGGCACCGGCCTGGCGGCGGGTCAAACGCAGATCGAGTTCGGCAGCAGCTTCGCGACGGGCGTCTCCTGCAGCGGCAGTGGCACGAGCTGCACGGCGGTGACGCCCGCCGGCGCCGGAGTGGTCTCCGTGGTGGCCATCGTCAACGGCCTGACCTCGAACAGCCTGAGCTTCCGCTACCGCCGCAAGTAATCAGACTCGGGCGCTGGCGGCCGCGGACTACTGGGGACGGGCGACCGCAAGCAGCCGGCGCGCCGAGTCGTGGTAGTCGCTCAGCCCCGGGTGCGCCAGCCGCACCACGACGTGGCGGGCTCCGGCCGCGCGATACCCGGCTATCCACTCCGCCGCCGACTCCGGGGTTCCGCCGTGCATCGCCATGGCCCGGCCCATCGCCTGGGCGGGCACGCCGTAGTAAGCGCGGATGTACGCGTCGAGGTCGGCGGCCGCCTCGGTCTGGGTGTCGGCGACGGCCACGGTCAGGTAAACACCGGTCGCCACGGCATCGGGATCTCGGCCCGCGCGCTCTGCCGCCTCGCGTACGGCCAGCAGCCCCGACGCGTACTCGTCGGTGCTCGGGACGAGAGGCAGCCAGCCGTCGAAGGTGGCGCCGGCCTGGCGAAGCATCCGGGGCCCGGCGCCGCCCAGCCAGATCGGCGGGCCGCCGGGGCGAAACGGTCCCGGCTGCAGTTCGAGACCCGGCTCCTCGTTCCGCCACAACCTGCGGCAGCGCGCCATCTCGTCCAGCAGGGCGCTCACGCGGCGGTCGCTCGGCACGCCGACCGCGGCCAGCTCGGCGTGCGTGCCCGGTAGCTCGGCGCCCGGGCCGACGCCGACGATGATCCGGCCCGTGGAGATTCGGTCGAGGGTAGCCAGCGCGAGTGCAAGCGCCACCGGATGGCGAAGCAGCGGCAGGAGGACTGCCGTGCCGAGCGTCACGTGTGACGTCGCGCCGGCGATGGCGGCGAGCAGCGTCAGCGGTTCGCCGCGCGGGCGCGCCAGCAGCGAATCGCCCACCCACACCGAGTCGAAGCCGGCCTGCTCCGCGCGCCGCGCCGCCTCGATGACGAAAGCGAGGTCGCTGTCGCCCCACAGCAGGGCCTCCCGAGACGGGAGCAGAAGCCCGGTTTCGTGCGGCTGGCTCGGCACGCATTCATGATGGCGGTTGGATGGGTGACCGAGGCGTGCGGGGCGGTCGAGGACGTCGAGCCGTGCTTGACGACGCGCGCCGCAAGGTCGAGCGCGCGCTGGCGGTCGAGGACGCCGCGGAGGACCTGGCGAAGGCCGCCGAGACGGTGGTGGCCGCGGGCCCAGCGCACAGCCCGGAGCTGGCGGCGCTGCGTGCGGCTCTGGCCAGGTACCGCGCCATGCGCGGCGGATAATCCACGGGTGACGCAGACCGACCAGGCGGCGGCGTTCTCGGGCCTGCAAGAGGGGGCGCTCGTGCTGGCCGACATCTCCGGCTACTCGAGGTTCGTGGCGCAGACCGAGGTCGACCACAGCTGGTCGATCCTCCACGAGCTGCTCGACACGATGGTGCGGAGCGTCGAAGGCCGGATGGACGTCTCCCAGGTGGAGGGCGACGCCATCCTTTTTATCAGCGGACTGTCGACCATCGATGTGATCACCGCGCTGGAAGGCACCTTCGTCTCGTTCCACCGCCGCCTGCGTGACATGCAGGCCGTGACGACATGCCCTTGCAGCGCCTGCGCGAACATCGGCGTGCTCAAGCTGAAGTTCGTCGTCCACCACGGCCGGTTCTCTCGGCAGCGGCTCGGCAACGTCGAGCAGCTGCACGGCACTGACGTGATCGTCGCCCATCGCCTCCTGAAGAACAGCGTGCCGTCCAAGGAGTACCTGCTGGTCACGGACGCGGTCCTGGAGAGGCTCCCCGAGGACCGCCGTGCGCGCTTCCACCCGCAGACCGAGGAGTTCGACCTGGGCGCGATCTCGGGCGGGTACGAGGAGGTCGCGTACCTCTGGCAGGCCGCGGAGGCCGCGGAGAGGAAGGTCGTGCTCCCCGAGGAGGCGATGGTGACCAACGAGATCATGGTCGACGTCCCGATCGAGGTCGTGAACGAGTCGATCCTCAAACCCGAGATCATGCAGCGCTATCTGTTTGCCGACGCGGTGGACTCCTTCGCGGGCGCACGCGGGGAGGACCTTGGGTCCGAGTTCCACTGCCATCACGGAGGCACGATGATCACGATGCGGGTCGTGGCGGTCGACCCGGGCCGCGAGCTCACGATGTTCGTCGACAAGCCCGCGCCGACCTACCTGACCACGCGCATCAGCGACGCGGGCGAGCGGCGCACACGGATCGAGCGCTACTTCCTGTGGGAGGAGCCCGCTGAACCTGAGATCAAGGACGCGCTCCAACAGATGATGGAAGCGGTCGCGGGCGAGGGGCAGAGGCGCGCTCAAGACCGTGCTGGAGGAGACCGCGAGGGCCGCCCGTAAATGACCGCGTATAACGCGAGCCCGTGGCACGGAGTTGGGGCCAGTGAGGCGGCCGGCGCTCAGCTTTCGGGCGACTCCAGCGCGGTGCGCTGATCGAGGTAGACCAAAAGGCCGAAAGCCGGTCCGACCACCAGCACGACCGCGGCGGCGACGGCCAACACGAGGATGAGCGCGGGCTGAGATGAAGCCGCCTGGTCGATCGTCAGCCGGCCCGGGAGCAGGTAAGGCGCCTGGGCGAAGCCCCAGGCGACGACCAGCGATCCGACACCGGCCACCGTCAGGAGGCGGTACCAGCGGAAGATGCCGCGCCAGATCAGGATGGCCGCGGCAGGGGTGAGGACCATCACCGCCAGGACGAACGCCAGGGCCGGCGTCGTGAACATGGCGGCGAGCAGCTGGGGGCGCTCGAACAGGATCGCAGCCAGCGCGACGGTGCCGACGGCGATCAAGATGCCCGTCGCCCAGAGCGCTCGGCCCCGGAAGTAGTCGACGAGGTCAGGCGCCGCGCGCCGCGCGTCCCCGACCAGGAACATCGCGCCGCTCCACGCTGTGGCCGCCACCGACACCAGGCCGAACGAGATCGACATCGGGCTGATGCACACCTCCCACACGGATGGAGGAGGACCCGCGGTCGTGACGCGGCCGGAGGCGATCGCTCCCAGGCATGCCGCGAAGAAGAAAGGCGTGAGCACCGAGGAGATCCCGAACACCAGGTCGGCCGCCCGATGCTCGCGAGGGTTTTCAGCGATGTGCCGAAAGGCGAAGAACGCGCCGCGCAGGATGAGCCCGATCAGGGCCAGGGTGAAAAGCGGATAGAGGTTCAGGAACGCTGCCTGGAAGAGCGGCGGAAACGCCGTCCAGCAGACGACGATGGCGAATGCGAGCCAGACGTTGTTGACCTCCCAGACCGGCGCCATCGCGTGATCGATCAGCTCCCGCGCCCGGCGGCCGCGCTCGCCCGCGCCGGCGATCAGGTCCCAGATTCCGGCGCCGAAGTCGACGCCGCCGGCGACGCTGTACGCGGTCACCGCGAGCAGCAGCGTGCCGGCGGCCAGGTTGGGGATGCTCAAGCTCACCGCGGCGGCCCGTACGGAACACCTTCTTCCGGCGCCTCGACACCGCCCGCGGTCGCGAGATCCTCGCGCCGCCAGCGTGCGGCGAGCCTCAGGAGAAGCGTCACGAAGAAAGCGGCGATCACCGCGTACACGACGACCAGCGTTGCCAGCAGAGTCCAGACGAAGGTGGCCGGCGCGTTGGTCACCGCGTCGGAGACGCGCATGGCGCCGTACACGATCCACGGCTGGCGGCCGACCTCGGTGGTAACCCAGCCGGCCTCCACTGATATATAGGCTCCGACGCCGGCGAGCGCCGCCATGCGGTAGAACCATCTCGAATCCGGCAGGCGGTGGCGGCGGATCAGGGTCCAGAAGTACCAGACCGTCAGCAGCGCGGCCGCGGTGCCCAGACCGACCATCAGGTCGAACGCGAGGTGGGTGAGGTTCGCCTCCACAGTGCTGGGCCTGGCGTCGGCGGCGAAGCTGCTCAGCCCGCGGATCACGGTCGTCGGCGAATAGCCGACCAGGAGCGAGTCGAGCCACGGCACCGGGATGCCGAGGTGAACGTTGCCCGACGGATCCATGAGCCCGCCGATGACCTCCGGGTTGTAGGCCTGCGTGCGCCACGTCACCTCCATCGCGGCGAACTTGGCGGGCTGGTCCGTCGTGAGAGCCCGTGCCGACAGGTCGCCGACCAGCACCTCGACCGGCGCGAGCGCGGCCGCCACCGTGAACGGAACGGCGAAACCAAGCCTCTGATAGTGGTCGCGACGCCCGCGCAGCCACGCCACCGCATAGATGGACGCGACCACGAAGCCCGCGGTCAGGTAGATCGCGACCGTGAAGTGCCAGAACTCATACGTGAGGGCGCGCGTGAACAGGGCGGCCCAGACGTCGATGTCAAGCGCGCCGTTGGGCTCGATCGTGACCCCGCCAGGAGTGTTCATCCAGGAGTTGGCCGCGAGCACACCGAACGCGCCGAGCAGGCCGGCCGGCGGCAGCGCCAGGCCGGCAAGGAAGTGCAGCCTGGGCGGGAGCCGCCTCCACCCGTACAGGTAGATGCTGATGAAGATGGCCTCCAGGAAGAACCCCAATCCTTCGATGGAGAAGCCGAGCCCGAACGCCGCGCCGTAGCGCCCGAGCATCTTCGGCCAGAGGATGCCGAATTCGAAGGACAGGATGGTGCCCGTGACGGCGCCAACGGCGAACTGCACGGCCATCACGACGGACCACCGGCGCGCGATCTTGATCGCGGTCGCGTCCTTTCGGAAGATGCCGATGCCTTCCATGATCAGCGTGAAGGTCGGCAGGGCCACCCCCAGCGGCACGAGCAGGATGTGGCTGCCCAGCGTGAAGGCCATGAGGATCCGGCTGGGAAGCAGTGCGGGCTCGGCGTCGAGCAGCATCTACCGATCAGTTTGGTGGCAGCGCATCGTCTGAGCAAATGAAACAACCTTTCTGCGGGAGGCACAAATGAGATTGGTCGCAACCGAATACCTGTCGCTCGACGGCGCCTTCGAAGAGCCGGGAATGGATCAGAAGCACCTCGAGCTCGCCGACATCAAGCGGTTCGCCTCGGGCATCGTCCCTGGAGCTCGTGCCAGCTAAAAGTTAGGAACAACGTGCCCGTCCACGGGGTTGGTCGATGCGTGGCATGAGGCGAATCCACTACGCCTGGATCATGGCGGCCGTCACCTTCATCACGCTCATGGGCGCGGCCGGGTTCCGCGCCACGCCCAGCGTCCTGATCGTCCCGCTGCAGAACGAGTTCGGCTGGAACCGCGCGATCATCTCGGTCGCGGTCTCGATCAACCTCATCCTGTTCGGTCTCACCGGCCCGTTCGCGGCCGCGCTGATGGACCGCTTCGGCCTGCGGGCGGTGACGGTCGGCGCGCTGATCACGGTCTCGACCGGCGCCCTGCTGACGACCGTGATGAACGCTCCCTGGCAGCTGTACCTCCTCTGGGGAGTGGTCGTCGGCCTCGGCACCGGCTGCATGGCTTCGGTGCTGGCCGCGACAGTGGCCGGGCGTTGGTTCGTCCAGCGCAGAGGTCTCGTGCTCGGCGCGCTGACCGCGGCGGGGGCGACGGGCCAGCTGATCTTCCTGCCAGGTCTCGGCTGGCTGGCGCAGAACGTAGGCTGGCGCCTGGCGGCGATCGCGGTCGGCACGGCCGCGCTCGCTGTGGTTCCACTGGTCGCCATCTTCATTCGCAACCGGCCGAGCGATCTCGGGCTGCGGGCCTACGGAGCGACCGAAGCCGACAGCGTGCCGCTCACCACCGGAAGCCCGATCGCGAACGCGTTCCGCGGCCTCGGCCTCGGTGTCCGCTCGCGCGACTTCTGGCTGCTCGCGGGCAGCTTCTTCATCTGCGGCGCCTCGACCAACGGACTCATCGGAACGCACCTGATCCCCGCGTCGATGGACCACGGAATGGCCGAAGTCACGGCGGCGAGCCTGCTCGCGGTCATCGGTGTCTTCGACGTTGTGGGCACGCTGGCGTCGGGCTATCTGACCGACCGCTTCGACAGCCGCTGGCTCCTCTTCATGTACTACGGGCTGCGCGGCCTTTCGCTCCTCCTGCTGCCGTACGTGTTCGGCAGCCCGCAGTTCGGGCTGATCCTGTTCATCGTCTTCTACGGCCTGGACTGGGTGGCGACCGTGCCGCCAACCGTGCAGTTGGCGCGCAAGGTTTTTGGACAGCAGAACTTCGCCATTGTTTACGGGTGGATCTTCGCCGCGCACCAGCTCGGGGCGGCCACGATCGCCTTCGCGGCCGGCGCCGTGAGGACCTACTTCGGCGACTACCAGCTCGCCTTCATGAGCTCTGGCCTGCTGTGCCTGATCGCCGCCGGGCTGGTTCTACGCATCGCCCGCCCACGGCCCGGCCGCGTCGAGGTCCTCGAACCGGCTTACTCCTGATCGCGGCCGCGGCCGCGCTGCTTCCACAGGTCGCGCTCGCGCATGCCCGGCTCGTTCAGTCCGACCCGGCGCCCAACGCCAGCCTGCAGTCACTGCCCGTAGCGGTGACGTTGCTTTTCACGGAGCCGGTGACTCCGGCCGGCCCGGGGATTCGAGTCTTCAGTCCGAGCGGCCGGCAGGTGGCGGGGCAGACGTCGGTCCGCGGCGCTGTTCTCTCCGCTCCGCTGAGCTCCGCCGAGACCGGGACGTACGTCGTCACCTGGCAGGTCTTCTCCGCCGACACGCACCCTTCCCGCGGGGCCTTCAGCTTCGACGTCGGGAGGCCGAGCCCGAATCCATACTCAGCGCTGCTCAGCACAGGCGAGCTCGGCACCTCGACCCCGCTCGGCCTGGCGCTGCAGGCGCTCGCCCGCTGGGTCCACTTCGCGGGATTCGCACTGGTGTTCGGAGTGGTGGCCTATCGAGTCCTGACCCAGGGCGATCAGGCCTTCAGCCGCATGGTCGGTGCGGGCGTCGTCCTCTTGATCGCGGCTGAGCCCATGGCGCTGATCGCGCAGCTCGCCAGCCTTTCGTTCGACGGCGACACCGCGCTGGCCGTGCTGGGATCCAGCTTCGGCCGACTGCTGGCGCTGCGGCTCGGCGCCGCGCTGCTGGCGTGGACAGTCCTGGCGACCGGCCGCTCGTGGCCGATCCTGCTCATCGGGGCGGTGGTCGCACTGCTCGACGGGTTGAGCGCGCACGGCATTCCCGGATGGCCAGGGGCGGGCCAGCTGCTGGTGTCGGTGCATGTCTCAGCCATGGGCCTGTGGGTGGGAGGTCTGGCGGCGTTCGTGAAGTCGCCGGACCCGCGCTTCGGACGCTACGCGGCTGCGACGTTCGCGACGGCGGCGGCCAGCGGCCTGGTCCTGGCCTTCGCTCACACCGCGACTTTTGCCGCGTTGATCGCGACCGAGTACGGCCTGGCCCTTCTCCTCAAAGTCGCTGTCGTCGGCGCAGCGTTGGTGGCGGTGGCATTGCGCAGGGGCCGGCTGGAGCTCGGCCTGGCCACCGCCGTGGTCGCCGCCGCCGCCCTGCTCGCGGCGCTGCCGCCGTCCCGCTAGGTTGTGACGCGGAGAAGGCGCCCGACGGCCAATGTCACCACGTAGGTGCCGAAGGCGAGGGCGGTGATGAAGAAGCTCGCGGGATAGGAAAGGTAGAAGGCGAGGGCGAGGCCCAGCCAGACGAAACCGACCGCCAGGGCGCCCGACAGCAGCATGCCCACGAAAGGACGCGAGGTCACGCGCTGGGCGATCGCGGGCGGCGTGACCATGAGGCCGAAGATCAGCAGCGCGCCCACCGCCTGCACCGCCTCGGCCACGGTGGCGCCAAGCAGGACGAGAAAGGCAAGCACGATCGCCGTGGTTGGAAGGCCTCGCGCGGCGGCCACGTCCGGGTCGATGCTGACGAACATCAGCGGCCTGGCGATGGCAAGCAGTGCGAGGCTGGTGACGACGCCCGCGGCGGCGGTCACGGCGGCCTGGGTCGCCTGCAGCCCGAGGATCGAGCCGAACAGGATAGAGATCCCGGCGGTGCCGCCGGAGGCGCCGCTCTTCGCAGATGTGTACAGGCTCAGGAACAGTGCACCGAGGCCGAGCACCCAGGCAAAGACGGTGCCGATCGCGACGTCGCGGCCTCGGGAGCGCCCGCCCAGGCTGCCCATGCCGACAGCCACCGCGATGGTGCTCCCGAACACGCCCAGCAGCAGCTGCAGGTTCACGAGCAGGGCGCCCAGCCCGCCGGTGAAAGCGACGTGTCCGAGCGCGTCGCTCGTGAACACCTCGTTACGCAGCACCACGAAATAGCCGACTAGTCCCGCCGCCAGCGCTGTGAACGTTCCGGCCAGCAGCGCGTACTGCATGAAGTCGTAGCTCAGCGGATTCATGCGGCCGCCTTGACCAGCCGGATGCCGAGGTACGTGGCGAACGCCAGGCTGGTGACGAAGAACCCGACGGGGTAGAGGCTGAAGTAGGCGATCGACAGGCCGCCCCACATGAACAAGAGCGAGAGCCCGATGCTGATGGCAAGGCCCAATCCCGGGCGCGAGGTCAGCCGCTGCGCGGCTGCGGCGGGCGTGACCAGGAGGGCGAAGATCAGCAGCGTGCCGATGACCTGGACCGTCTCCGCGACCGACAGAGCGACAAGGACCAGGAAGGCGATCGAGATCGCGCGTACGCGGACGCCGCGCGCCTCGGCTGCGTCGGGATCGACCGAGGCGAACAGCAGCGGCCGGCCGATGAGCGCGATCACGGCAAGGCCGGCGAGCGTGGTCACCGCCGTCAGCGCGACGTCCTGGTCGGTGACGCCGAGGATGCTCCCGAACAGGAAGCCGTAGACGCCCTGCGCCGAGCCTGCGTACAGCCGGAAGAAGAGCAGGCCGAGGGCGATCGAGAAGGCGAGGATGCTGCCCACGGCGGCCGACTCGCTCCGCCGCCCCGCGTCCACGCCGCGCCCGGTCCAGCCGATGCCGAGCGCGCCGCCGACGCAGAAGACGATCAGCCCCACGACGGGCGAGGTGTGCACCAGCACGCCCGCCGCCGCGCCCGGAAATCCGACCTGCGAGAGCATGTGCGTGCCGAAGCTCTGGCCGCGCAGGACGACGAAGTAGCCGATCGCGCCCGCGAGCACCGCGACCAGGGTCCCGACCAGCAGGGCGTTCTGCATGAAGTGGAACTCCAGCAGCAGCTGCAGGTCGGCCAGCAGGTCCCACGACAGTCCTTGCTGGGGCACGTCAGGTCGCCCCGTGACCGTGGTAGCTGACCGGCTCGTGCTGGCCGACGACGACAAGCCTGCCGTCGCTGGTCCGCAGCACCTCGACCGGCACGCCATACAGGCGCGTCAGGGTTTCGGTCTTGATCACGTCTTCGGGTGCGCCCGAGACGACCTGGCGCTGGGCCACGTAGATGACGCGATCGAGGTAGGGAAGGATCGGGTTGACGTCGTGCGCGACGAGGAGCACCGTGACCTGCATCTCCTGGCAGATCTGCTGGATGAGCGCGGAGATCGCCTGCTGGTTGTTCAGGTCGAGGCTTTCGAGCGGCTCGTCGAGGAAGAGCATGCGCGCGCCCGACACCAGGGCCTGGGCGATGAGCAGCCGCTGCTGCTCGCCTCCTGACAGCTCGCCGATCGATCGCTCCGCGTACGCTTCGGCGCCGACCAGGCGGATGACCTCATCGACGCGGGTGGCTTTGGCGCCTCCCGACAGCAGCCGGTCGGCGAACGGTAGGGGGAAGCCCCAGCGGGCGCCGTCGAGCCCGAGGCGGACGAGGTCGATGCCCCGGATGCGCAGGTCGGCGTCGAAGTGGCGCCTCTGCGGGAGGTAGCCGATGTCGTCGTTGCCCCGCCGCACGCGCTTGCCGAACACGCTCACCGTTCCCTCGGCGAGCTCGGTCAGCCCGAGCGCGCACCTGATCAGCGTCGTCTTGCCGGCGCCGTTGGGGCCGAGGATGGCGACGAACGCGCCCTGCTGCACCTCGAGCTCCACATGGCGCCAGACGAATCGGGCGCCCAGCTTGACGCCCGCATTCTGGAATCGGACGGCCGCTTCGGTCATTCGCGCATCTACCCGCCGAGGGCGGCCAGCAGAGCTTTCAGCTGGTTGGCCTGCCAATCCTGGAACGGGAGGTTGGCGGGCGAGAGGGTCTCGGTGATCTGTACTACGGGGATGCCTTCGGCGTGGGCCTTGTCGACCAGGCTCCGCACGTCGGGCGTCGAGTTCTGCGAGTTGAAGACGAAGACTTTGATCTGCTTGCCCGTTACCTGCTGATCGACCGTCGCCTTGTCCGACGCGGTGGGATCGGTGCCCTCGCTGATCGCCTTCATGTACCCGAGGGGCGTGATCAGGTTGAGGCCAAGGGCCGGAGACATGTACGCGAAGATGCTCTCGCTGGCACCGACCGGCGTGCCCGAGTACTTCTGCTTGATGGCGGCGATGGTGTCGCGATAGTCCTTCAGCCCGGTCGTCTTGTAGGCGGCGTTCTGCTGGTCGAAGTACGCGGAGTCCGCCGAGTCCACCTGCTTCAGGTCGGAGGTCATCTTGTCGATCACCCTGGTCACGAAAGACGGCGAGTACCACATGTGCGGGTTGCCGCCGTCCTCGACCCCATTCAAGACGGCGATGTCGAGAATGACGCGGCCGGAGACCGGGTTGGCCGCCGCGAGCTTGGGCGCCCACGGGTCGTAGCCCGCGCCGTTGACGATCACGTACCTGGCCGCGGCGATCAGCCTGGCGTCGTTGGGGGTCGCCTCGTAGGAGTGCGGGTCGGTATTGGGGTTGCTGATGATGCTGGCCACGTCGGCCTTGTCGCCGCCGAGTTGGGAGGCGATGCTGCCCCAGAAGTTCTCCGCGGCCACGACCTCGACCTTGCCGCTGGACGCCTGGCTTCCGCTCGTCAGGCCGCACCCGGCCAGGGCTACGATGGCGAGCCCGGCCAGAATCAGCCGTGTTGATCTCATTTTTCGGAGCATAGCAGTTGCGCAAGTTCTATGCGCAAGTCGCTTACGCAACCTGGTAGGCTTGGCGGGTGCCAAGGCCGAGCCCGGTGAGGGACGCCCTAGCCGGCGTGTTCTCCAGCCACGACCACCAGGCTTGGTCGCTGGAGGAGCTGGTCGAGCGGGTCCGCTCGACGATCGGCGCCGGCGACTACTCGACCGTCTTCAGGGCGGTGGGCGTGCTGGAGGGCAAGGGCATCATCCAGCGCATCGACCTGGGCGATGGACTTTCCCGGTACGAGGCGCGGCGCGACCATCACGAGCACGTGCGCTGCGACGTATGCGGACGCGTCGCCGAGGTGGAGGGATGCGTCGTCGAAGGCGCCGCCAGGGAGATCGAGCGGACCACGGGCTACCGGCTGACGAGCCACAGCCTGGTCTTCTCCGGCGTCTGCCCGGAGTGCGCGAGGTCCCAGGCCCCGACTACTGGTAGTTCTTGATCGCCTCGAGCGGGGGCACGAAGTAGTAGGCGCCCGTTAGAGGCGTCGTGTAGCGCGTAAGGGCGTCGCGGACGCCGTCGCTCGCCCCGGCCATGCTCTCGAGCATCGCGACCAGCCGCTGCTGATCAGCGCTGAAGCCCACGAACATGGTTCCGTGCTCGGTCACCGTCCCATACGGCATGTTGCGCCGGAAGATCTTGCCGAACGTGTCCTGGTCGGTCTTCGCGACGTGCGAATCGGCCGGCTTGTCCTCCAGCTCCTCGCTGTCCGGCTTCGCCCGGCCGATGACCTTCTCCTGGTCCGCGGTGGTCTGCGCCTCCCAGGCGACCGCTGCATGCCTCCATTTCTGGAGCAGCAGGATCGAGCCGCCCGCGCCGTGAGTGGAGTCGGGAACGACCGCCACGTCGGCGGCGTCGACCAGGGTCGGGTTTTCCGTCCCGTCGATGAACCCGGTGAGGTCGCGGTCGTGGTGGTAGGGCCAGCTCGATGTCTCCTCGGCGACCTGCGCGATCTCCTGCATCGCGGCGATCGCCTGGCGTGAAACGTCGAAGACGACATCGTAGGCGCTGCCGCTGATCCACAGGACGGCGTCGTGCTGCGTCGCCGGCATGACGTAGCCGTCGCTGCCGCGCACGTCCTCGTTGAAGCCGGACACCCCGGGCGGGGAATCGTCCGGCATCAACGCGGCCCAGAGCTCGGGCCGGAATCCGGCGACCAGGTTCACGCCCCCCATCGTGGTCCGGGGCTCTCGCAGCCCGGCCACGGCTTTGACCAGCGCTCGACCGTCGACGCCGGCAACAAGGTCGAACTCCAGGTACGTGTGGGAGGCGGTCCCGAGGGCGAAGATGCCGCCCTGAGGCGAGCTCATGCGCTAAATATTGGACGCTCAGCCGCGCTGGTGGGCCGGCGCGAACTCCTCGTCCTCCACGTCCAGCTCTTCCGCTGCTGTCAGTGCATGAACGGGTGGCGAGAAGAAGCGCTGGGCGACGAACGTGGGAAGGATCGCGGAGAGGATCACGGTCGTGATCAGGACCGAGAACTACGCCCGGTCGATGATGCCGGCGTTGAGCCCGTACAGGGACGGCCATCAGCCGGCGCGCCCGGCGATTTGGGCGAGCCTCATCGCCCTGCGGTGAGCTTAGCGCAGGCGCCCGGTCGGCTCGCGTGGTATCAATGGGCCACCGAGATGAGGACCTTTGAGGTGCAGCCCGACGCCCGCGCGCTGGCGTGGCTCGAATCGCATCCATCGCCCGAGCCGCTGGTCATCGCTTATGACGTGCACCGCTGCTGCGGAGGCGGAAAGATCTGCAGCGTGAGCATCCGCCACAGGTCGCAGGCGGATACCGCGTCGGCCTTTGCCCCCGGCAGGATGGCTGACGGCCCAGAGGTCCTGATCGATAACAGGGCGGCCGCCCGTTTGCCCGAGCGCATCGGCCTCACCGTGCGTGGTCGTGGGCCGCTGAGGCACCTCGACCTCGTGCTCGAGCCGGAGCAGTGGGGAGACCTGCTCTACACCTGAGCTTCGCGCGACCCTACGGCTTTGGCAGAGTGCCGCGCTCTCGATGCAGCCGGTAGGTCGCGATTGCAGCCTGCCGGTATCGCTCCGCCATGTCGAAGTACCGCGCGGCGTCGGCACCGATATCGGGGTCGTGCCCGCTGTGGCGGCGGCCGATGGCCAGGGCCGCGAACTTGGCGCCTCTCATGTACGGCTCCAGCTGCTCGAGCGGAAGGGGGCGGTCTCCGCGGGCCATGTCAGCCCAGCCCTCGCAGCGATTCGATGAGCTCCTCGTCCCTCGGCCGGTCGGCGAAGTCGGTCCCGATGTAGCTCCATCGGATCGACCCGTCGCGGGCCACCGCGAAGATCGAAGGCTTGGCGACGCCGCCGTCGCCATCGTTCCAGACGCCCCACTCTTTGATCACGCGGCCGTCAGGGTCTGAGAGCAGCGGGAAGGGAAGGATGAGCTTGTCGATCATCGCCCGGTTGTTGGCGACGGGATCGACGGAGATCGCCGCCAGCTGAACGCCCGCGGCGTTGAAGCGGTCCCAGTCTCTTGCGTACGAGGCCAACTGCCCGTTGCAGTACGGTCACCAGTCGCCTCGATAGAAGACGAGGATGAGCGGCCCCCGCGCGAGGTGATCCTCGAGGCTCCAATCGTTGCCGTCCTGGTCGGGAAGGGTCAACGGGACGGCGCGGCCGGTCACGCCCGCGAGGTCTTGTCCCACCTGGGGTCTTTGCGGAACAGCCCGCCCCAGCCCAGGTGGTACCACCGCTCCTCGCGGTAGGGCGCGAGCGCCGCGACGTCATCGCTCCCCAGGTCGGTGAGCACGCCCTTGTCCGTGATCTTCTTGATCCGGACCGCCGGAATCTCGACGACCGGTCCGCCGGAGGCCTTCTTCAGGGCGATGCCGTGAAAGATGTCTTCCTCCTCATCGCCCAGCAGGGACTCGGCGGTGCCCACCTCCGAGCCGTCGGCCCCATAGACCTTGGAGCGGTACGGCATTGCCTGCCAGGCCAGCGCGGGCTCGGACTCGAACATGCCCCTCAAGCGTACGAGCCGGCGAATGTTGGATGCTTTCGTCCGACCTCGATGAACGCGCTCCTGACCGACCTCTACGAGCTGAACATGGTCGCCAGCTACCTGCGGCGGGACATGAACGGCCAGGCCACGTTCAGCCTGTTCGTGCGCAGGCTGCCCGAGACGCGCGGCTTTCTGGTCGCGGCCGGGATCGAGGGCTGCCTCGATTATCTCGAGCAGCTCCGCTTCGAGGAGGACGACCTCCGCTATCTCGGCGAAGAGCTCAAGTTCCAGCCGAGCGACCTCGAGGCGTTCAAGGCGTTTCGGTTCACGGGCGACGTGTGGGCGGTCCCCGAAGGCCGCATCGTCTTTGCGGGCGAGCCGCTGGTCGAGGTCATCGCGCCGCTGCCCGAGGCGCAGCTGATCGAGACCTTCCTCCTCAACCGGATCACTTACGAGACCACGATCGCCAGCAAAGCCGCTCGGTGCATCATCGCCGCGGCCGGCCGGGACCTGGTCGATTTCTCGTTCCGCCGCACCCAGGGGATCGAAGCGGGCCTCGACGTCGCGCGGCTCTCGGCGCTCGTCGGATTTGCCGGCACCAGCAACGTCGAGGCCGCGCGGCGCTACGGGCTCACGGCGTCCGGCACCATGGCCCACTCCTACATCGAGGCGTTCCCCAACGAGGTTCAGGCGTTTCACGCGTTCGCCGAAGACTTCCCCGGCCGCACCACCTTCCTGGTCGACACCTACGACACGCCCAACGGCATCAAGAACGCAATCGCGGTGATCGAGGAGCTTGGGCTTAAGGGCCGGATGGGCGTCCGCATCGACAGCGGCGACCTGCTCGCGCTTTCGACGCGTGCGCGGCGGATGCTCGACCGCGCGGGCCTTCAGGCCGTGCGCGTCTTCGTGAGCGGCGGGCTGGACGAGTTCCAGATCGATGAGCTGATGACCGCCGGCGCCCCCATCGCCGCCTTCGGCGTCGGCACGCGCATGGGCGTGTCAGCCGACTACCCGTACCTCGACACCGCGTACAAGCTGGTCGACTATGCGGGCAGGCCGGTGATGAAGCTCTCGCGTGACAAGGTCACCGAGCCCGGGCGCAAGCAGGTCTTCCGCAAGCACGAACCTTTCGGCGACGTGGTCGGGCTCTTCGACGAGCCTGCTCCCTCCGGCCTGGAGCCACTGCTCGAACCGCTGATGACGAACGGCCGCCGGACGCGCCCGCGCCCGGCGCTCTCCGAGTCGCGGCGCTGCTTTGAGGAGGACCTTGCGGTGCTGCCGGAGCCGGCGCGCCGCATCAACTCCCCGGAGGCGCCGCCGGTGCAAACGACGGAACGGCTGCGCCAGATCACGACCCAAACGAAACGAGGCCTCGCCGCGCGCGCCAGGGCCTGAGCCGAGCACCTCGGCCCGCAACCGCGAGTGAATGCACTCGCGGATAATTTGGGCAGAGATTCGACGCGAGTGAATGCACTCGCGGATAACTGCCTATTCGTACCTCAGCGCCTCGGCCGGGGCGACCCGCGACGCGGACCGCGCGGGCAGGTACGTGGTGATCAGCGTGGCCAGGTACGCGGCGACAAGGATCACGGCGATCCCCACGAGGGGCACGTGGAAGTCCACCGTGCCGAAATTCTTGTCGACCACGAAGAAGCGGTAGGACTGCCAGACACCAACGATCGCGCCGATGATCAGGCCGATGATCGCGATCAGGCTGGACTCCATGAGGAAGGAGCGCTGGACGAGCGAGCGCCTGAAGCCGAGGGCGCGAAGCATGCCGATCTGCTGCCACCGCTCCACCACCGCGCGGGTGCTGATCACGCCCAGCCCAGCGATCCCGACCACGAGGCCGAGGGCAAGGAAGCCGGTGATGAGGTTGAGCAGAGTCAGGATGGCGCTCAGCTGCTGGGCCAGCTGGTCGGCGACGATGACCGGCTCGAGCTGGTCCTGCACCAGGATTCGGCCCAGGTCGAGGCGCGCCTTGTTCACGTCGACGCCTGGCTTGACCGCGAAGTAGTAACCCGTCGGCGCGAGGGGAACGCCTGGAGTCGGCAGCGCGCTCGCGGATTGCACGCCCGTGACGGGCGGCGCCGAGTACCGGCCGCTGGCGAGGGCGGTCCGTGTGGATATGTAGAGCCCTCCCCACAGCGCCGTCGACTTCTGGAAGCCGATGATCGTCAGCGTCCAGGTCGACGTGACCGCGCCGTTGTCGCCGAAGTTCGCGATCCGGACCTTGAAGGGCGTGAAGGTCGCGTCACTCGGCTTGATGCCCTGGATGTTCGCTGGGTTGCCGTTGGAGGCGTCCAGGCTGGAGGCGTTGAGGATGGCGTAGCCGACGTTGTCGCGTACGGCGTCCCAGACCGCGCGGTCGGACGTGTAGCCCGTGGCTCGAGGCTGCACCGAATAGCCTGTCGCGGCTAGGTATCCGTCGTCGACCACACGCACGGCGTAGCCACGGTCGCCGGGGATCTTGCCAAGCGAGCCGTCCGCGTTGACCTGCTGCAGCCGGACGCCTAGGGCCTGGTTCTCCCAGCCGATGCCTGTGAACTCGGCGCCGACCGCGGGGTCGGACTGGACGAGCGAGGCCACGTCCGCCGGGAACTTGGTCTGGTCCGTCTGGTTGAAGCTGGTGTCCGGGGTGCCGGCGACGATCTGCCAACCGCCCGAGACCTGGTCGACCTGCGCAAAGTTCTGGACGAGCACGTCCTTGAACACCGACGTGTAGACGATGATGAAGGTGACGATCGCGAACATCGCGACCGCCATGCCGGTCCGGAACTTCGTCGACATCGGATACGACATGCTCGTCCGGGTGACCGCGGCCAGACCGCCGATGCGTCCCGTGAAGAACATCACGGCGCGGATCAGGAGGTCGCTGTTGTACATGACCAGCCAGATCGCGCCGAGCAGGACCATCAGCGCCGACACCACGAACACCTCTGGCCCGCCGATGAGCTGCTTCGTCTGCAGCTGATCTTCCACATGGAGCACCGTTTCCACCCGGCCGAACGGCCGGCCCCAGTAGAGGAGCAGCCCCAGCGCAGCCGCCGTGAAGCCGATGCGCGCGGCCACGAGCGGGCGCATCCGCGCCGCCGTCAGGATCCACCTGACCAGCAGGCCCGAACCGATGATGACCAATGACACGCCGGCCGAGTAGGCGACCTCGGCGTGGGCCAGCGGCGCGTTGTCGCCTAGGGTGAGAGCGACCAGGCCGGCGCCCAGCAGGATCGTCAGGGGTCCCCGGCGGAACAGGGCCCACCAGAAGGTGCGGATCGTGCCCAGCGTGCCGAGCGTGATGCGGCCGAGGAACACCAACGGGTGGCCGCGCCGGAGCTGTTTGAGCGCCAGCCACATCACGCCGAACGGCGCGAGGAAGAACCGGAGCATGCCCGCGTCCCGCTGCTCGCTCTCGTCGAGGTCGCGGATGGCCGCCACGATGTTCAGCCGGCTGACCTTGTACGCCGAGAAGGCGACCACGATGAAGGTGAGGAGGATGCCCAGACAGATGGAGATGACCAGGCTCGTCCACTCGACGTGGAACGTGAGCGCGATCCCTTTGTAGAAGCCGCTGAAAATGCTCGAGAGGACGTTGATCATCAGCGCGGCCACGCCCACGCCGAGCACGACCCCGACCACGCTCGACGCGATCGTGTAGGCGGTGCCCTCGAACAGGAACATCTGCGTCAGGTGGCGCCGCTTCAGACCGACTGCCCGGCTCATGCCCATCTCCGCGCGCCGCTCGGCGGCGAGCATCACGAAGATCAGGAAGATGAGGAGGACGCCGACCGCGATGGAGAAGAAGCTGACGCCGAGCAGGGCGCCGGTGATGAACACGCCGCCGGTCTGCGCGAACGTGACGGCGTCAGCCTTGTAGGCCGAGTACGTGTAGAGGTCGATTCGGTTGGCGATGTCGTCGAAGCCGGCCTTCTGGTCGGGTGCGATGACCCCGATCACAGGCGACAGCGCGGCCTGGAACGCGGGACTGCCGACCGCGGCCTTGAACTTGGGACTGACGCCGGGAAGGTCGACCTCCGCGTACAGGTCGGCGATGGCGGTCCGAACCTGGTTGTCCGAGGGAAGGGTGGCCGCCACGCCAAGCAGGGGGACCCTGATGCTCGGCTGGGCCAGGAAGGTCTTCATGTCGGCTGCCGCGCTGCTGTCGACCTGAAGGGCCTCGACCCGCAGCACGACCGCTTCCTGGGCGGCGTTGACCGCCGACGGCCCTGAGGATGCGGCCGCCGCGGCCGCCGCCGCCTCGAACATGATCCCGTCGACGAACCTGTCGCCCGCGAGCGCCTTGAACTCGTCGGTCACGGCGGGCTGGTTCAGCTCCACCAGGAGGCGCCGGCTCAGGTCCTGCTCGGGGTCGAGGAAGCTCGCCCGGGCGTGGATCTTCTGGATCTGGGCCTTGATCGCCGGCGTGTTCAGGTACGCCCAGAGGTCGGCCGCGGCCTGCGGATCGGTGAATGCCACCCGAAGGTCCCGCGTGACGGCGTCGCCGGTGGCGCCGTTGGGACCCAGGTCGTCAAAGCCCCCGGTGCCCTTGTTGTGCAGGAAGATGAGGTTGTAGCCGTCCGGGCGCTGGAGCAGGACGCGCATGGCGCTCAGCGGCATCAGGACCGAGTTGACGATCGGCCCGTGGTTGGCGATGCTCGGGTTGATCTCGGTGTCGAGCACGCCGCGGACCACGACGAGCGTGGGGTGGCCGTCCACGTAAAGCTGCAGCTGGTCTCCCGCGATCGCGTTCAGAGTGTCCGCCAGCGATTTGCCCACGAAGACCTCGTTCGAGCTGAGCGTGGCCACGTCGAGGTTGGCACCCGAACTGCTGCGCAGCTGGCCCCATACGCTGCCGAAGTCGACGGCCACGCCAAAGACGGCCACGTTTTCGGACGCTGACTGCCTGGTGGTCGTGTCGATCATCGAGCCGGACGCGGCAATCAGGGCCGTGGTCGCGGCCACGTTCGGGTCCGCCTTGCTGCGGGCGATCACGTCGGCGGCCTGAGCCTCGGTGAAGAAATCCGAATCGGCGGTCGACGTGCCCTGCACGTACTGCATCTCGGGGTGGCGGGTGAAGGCTTCGTCGACACCACCGATCTGGCGCAGCTGGATGGCCTGCAGCGAGTAGCTGAGCGTGTCCCCGACGGAGAGCGAGGCGGTGATGATCAGCGTGGCGAGCATGAGCCCGAACAGGATCAGCACCGTCTGCGCCCGTCTTCGTGGAATGTTGCGCAGCGCCATCTTGAGCAGGACGCGGTTGACGGCGGCGAAGAGCAGAAGGCCGATCAGCAGCGCGCCGACGGCCCCGGCCATCCAGCCCGCCAGCGTCAGCGGCGGGATGCCGAAGAATGGACTCAATCCACCCTCGAGACGAGCGCCGTCGCGGGGACGGGGCCGGCGCCGTCGAGCCGCAGCGTGTCCTGCGTGTCAGAGAAGATCTGGCCGTCGCGCATGCGGATGAGCCTCTGCGCGAGCGCGCCCACCTCCTCGGCGTGTGTGACCCAGACGAAAGTCTGCTGGTTCTGCTTGTTGAGCTGAACCATCAGGTCCATGATCCCGGCGCTGGTCTCGGTGTCGAGGGCGCCCGTCGGCTCGTCGGCCCACACGATCGCGGGCCTGGTGGCGAGGGCGCGCGCGATGGTGAAGCGCTGGCGCTGGCCGCCGCTCATCTCGGCCGGCCGGTGGCGGGCCCATTCGGCGACGCCGACCATCTCGATCGCCTCCTGCGCCCGCTTGCGGGCGGCCGATGGCTTGACGCCGCCGACCAGCATCGGCAGCTCCACGTTCTCGATGCCTGTCAGCACCGGCAGCAGGTTGTAGGTCTGAAACACGAATCCCATCTCGCGCGCCCTGAAGTCGGTCCGCTGGTTGTCGGTCAGGTCGCGCAGGTCGCGGCCGGCGATCTTGATGTTGCCGCCGTCGATCACATCCAGGCCGCTGAGGCAGTTGAGCAGCGTGGTCTTGCCGCACCCGCTTGGGCCCATCACGGCGACGACCTCGCCGCGGCGGACCAGCAGGTCGACGCCCCGCAGCGCCTCCACCTTGTGGGTGCCGGCGTCATATCGCTTCCAGACGCCCTTGGCTTCGATGATGTTCTCGATCAATTTCGATCCTTCCTCTGAGTGGTGATGGCGCGCGAGCAGGTGCAGGTGCTACCGGTAAGGCACCGGCCGGCGGCGATTTGTGACGGTCGTCCGGTTTGTGCGGCACATTGCGGCGCAAGGGTATCCAGGTGTTGTGTCGAATCTATGTCAGGTCTTGCGCAGCTCCGGCCGGAAACGGTAACCGACGCCCCACACCGCCTCGATGCAGTCGCCGAACTCACCGAGCTTTCTCCTGAGCCGCACCATCTGCGTGTCGACGGCCCGGTCGAGCCCGTCGAAGTCGGCGCCCCAGAAGCGTTCGAGGAGGTAGTCGCGCGAGAAGGTGCGCCCTGGGTGGCGGAGCAGCATCTCGAGCAGGTCCATCTCGCGCCGGGTCAGGTCCAGGTCGCCGCCGCCCAGGCTCGCTCGGTGTCCATCCGGGTCGAGCACAAGCGAACCGAACGCGATGGGCTTGCCGCCTTCGGCGGACACCGCGGCGTGGTCGATGGCGACGCGACGCAGCAGCGAGGTGACCCGCGCCGCGAGCTCGACGATGGAGAAGGGTTTGCCCAGGTAGTCGTCGGCGCCGTCCTGCAGGCCGGCCACGCGGTCGGCGACCTCGCCCCGCGCCGTCAGCATGAGGATCGGCATCAGGTGCGTGCGCCGAAGCTCGCGGCAAACGCTCAAGCCGTCCATGCCCGGCAGCAGCCAGTCGAGGATCACCAGGTCCGGGTGGCACCGATCGACGCAGGCGAGCGCGTCGCGTCCGTCGAACACCTGCTGCACGGAGTGACCCTGCTTCTCGAGGTGAGAGCGCACGACGTCGGAGAGCGCGACCTCGTCCTCGACGATGAGGATCACCGCCATCCCGCTACGCGGCCTGCGGCCGCTGCAGGGTGATCCAGAAGGTGCTGCCGAGGCCCGCCTGCGAAGTGGCCGTGAGCGTGCCGCCCATCGCCTCCACAAGCTCGCGGGCGATGGAGAGGCCGAGCCCGAAGCCGCCGGAGTTGCGGGCGCGCGAGCTGTCGGCGCGGTAAAAGCGCTCGAACACGTGCTCGAGATCCGCGGGCGAGATGCCGACACCGGTGTCGGACACTCCGATGTGCACCCGGTCGGGGTCCCCGCTCGTCACCTGGATGGACACCACACCGCCCTCGGGCGTGTAGTTGATGGCGTTCCGAACGAGGTTGCTCAGCACCTGCGTCAGCCGGTCCGGGTCGGCTAGGGCCAGGACCCCGTCGGGCACCTCGTCTCCTTTAAGTGTGACTCGCCTCTGCTGGCGCGCCAGGGGCGCCATCGACTGCACCACCTGCTGGACGATGGGGCCCAGATCGACCCCGCGCGCCGTCACCTTCAGCTCGTGCGAGTCGGCTCGGGCGAGCATCAGGAGGTCCTCGATCAGGTCGGAAAGGCGCCGCGTCTCGGAGGCCGTGATGCGCAGCCGGCGGTCGACCTCCTCGGCGGGCGGCCGGTCGGGCTCGGGCAGGAGCAGCGAGTCCAGGTGCGCCTGGATGATGGCGATCGGCGTCCTCAGCTCGTGGGAGACGTTCATGATCAGCTCCCGGCGGCTCAGGTCCGCCTGCTCGGCGCGCCGCCGCGCCTCCCACAGCTGGTGCTGCTCGGCGCTCACCCCCAGCATGTCGCCGGCGAAGCGGCCCCATGCGCGGCCGAGGGCGTTGAGGATGTGGAGGGCGATGGCGAGGCCGATGACCGCTGGAATCCCGGGCACGATGAGCGCGGCCACCGTCTCCGGCCGCGGTCCGCTGCCGATGAAGTCGCCGAACGGGACGAAGATCCCGGCCAGGGTGGGTCCGAGCAGCGCGAGCGTCAGCCACGTGGCGAAGATGCCGAAGGGCAGCTTGACGAGCAGGTAGGCAAGCGACCGCCACGTGGTCGGACGCTGGAGGTGTCGCTTGAGCATCTGCCACGGCGTCAGCAGCTCCGGCTCGGGCAGCGACAGCGGGGGGATCTTCGCTCCCAGGAGAACGATGGCGAGCTCGCGCTCGAAGATCGCGAACAGCCAGGCGGCGCCCAAGCAGGCGAGCAGGATGAGGACGCCGACCGCGACCACGGTGAGCAGCGCGCCCGAGATCGCGCCGACCACCAGCACCACGAAGTAGGTCAGGCCGATCGGCAACGCGGTGAGCATGTAGAGCGCGTTCAGGTACGAGCGTGGCTCGATCAGCACGTGGAGGAAGCGGCCGACGCGCTCGGCGGAGATGGCGGGGGCGCCCTGAGCGGTCTCCAATTTGCCCAGACCGTAGAGCAGACCGGTGCCAAAAAGATGACGTTCTAGCTCGTGTCGCCCTTGATTCGCTCGAGCACGCGCTCGAAGGTCTCGTACGGCTGCGCGCCCACCACCAGGTACCGGCCGCCGAACACGTGCGCGGGAATCGCGTTGATGCCGACCGACTCCGCCTCCCGCCGGCTGTCGTCGATGAGCGGCTCGTAGCGGCCGTCCTCGATCGCCTCCCTCAGACCGTCCCGATCCAGGCCGATGCCGGCTCCGACCTCGACCAGGTCGTCGACATCCTCGAGCCGCGCGGTCCGCTCCCAGTGCGCCTTGAAAAGCGCGTGGTGCATCTCGTCGAACTTGCCTTTCTCTCGGGCATATTCGGCCGCGCCCAGTGCCCGCCTCGAGTTGATGATGACGTCCCGGGACTCCATGGTCAGCCCGACTTCAGCCGCCACCGACTGTAGGTGGTTGTGCATCTGCTCGGACCGCGCCCGGCCGAAGTAAGCCTCGCGCGGGATGCCTTCGACCGGCGCTTCCGGGTGCAGCTCAAAAGGCACCCACGCGACGCGGACCAGTCCCTCCCGCTCCAGCTTTTCGACCCGGACCGAGTCGATGTAGCACCAGGGTCAGACGTAATCGGAGAAGACGATCAGCTCGACCGGTGCGGTCTGCGCCATCTTCGGAATCGTCGCACGTCCCTCGGCGTTCATGATTTGAACATGGATTTCATCCGGGTCCTGGAGCTCGTCACGGGCGTGGTGCTGATCGCGGCCGCGACCTACGACGTGTTCAAGTCGGTGGTCCTACCCCGCCCGGCGATCAACAAGTTCATCTTGGTGCGCCAGGCCTTCTTCTTCACGTGGCGGTTATGGAAGTGGGTTGGCGACCGGATGTCGCAGACCGGCCCCCGCGAGGGCTGGCTGGCCACGTTCGCGCCAATCGGGGTCGTGATCATGTTCGGTGCGTGGGCCGGGGCCTACATCGTCGGCTACGCGCTGGCCATCGACGGCCTGCGCGACCAGATGCGTCCGGTGCCGAGCGACCTCTGGGAATCGATGTACTTCTCGGCGACGACGCTGGTCCCGCTCAGTTACGGCGACTACGTGCCGGAAGGAGTCGCCGCCCGCATCTTCACGATCGGCGAGAGCGCCACGGGCGTTGGCGTGGCCGCGCTCGCGATCACCCTCCTCTTCTCGCTGTACTCGTCCTTTCAGCGTCGCGAAGAGCTGGTCGTGACGCTGGACGCGCTGGCGGGCGCCCCGCCCTCGGGCGTGCAGATACTGGAGACGGCGGCGGAGCTGAAAATGCGCGACCGCCTGGGCACGACCTTCGACGAATGGCGGGCCTGGGCGGCCGCGGTCCTCGAGAGCCACCTCGCCTATCCGATCCTCTTTTACTTCCGCTCGAGCCACGACAACGAGGCCTGGCTCAACTCGTTCGGCGCGGTCATGGACGCGGCCAACCTGGTCGTGAGCACGGTCGACGGCGAAGCTGCCGGCTCGGCCCGATTGACGCTGACCATCGGCAACCACCTCGTCGAGGACATGGCCTGGAACTTCCGCTACAGCGGTGAGCACGTGGTCGGCATCGACAGGTCCGAGTTCGATGAGGCGGTCGCCCGGTTGAAGAAGGCCGGCTACACGTGCAAGGACGACAACGCCGCCTGGGAGCACTTCTCGAAGATCCGCATCAAGTACGCCTACGCTCTGAACGAGATCGCGAAGAGGTTCGCGATCATCCCCGCGCAGTGGATCGGCGACCGGTCCTACCTGCCGCACCGGTCGGGGCGCGGCGGCCGCCGCGTGCCCGGCCGCAAGGTCGGGTCGGCTTCGCCGACGCCGCGATGAGATCAGTAAGTCCCATCCTGCCCGCGCTTGCGCGCATCGGGAACCCGCAGGTTCCCTCTCATAAGTTCCGGATTGTGTCCTTGCTGCCCAGCGCCACCGAGACCCTCTTCGCGCTCGGAGTGGGCGATCGGGTCGTCGCCGTGACGCACGAGTGCGACTACCCACCCGAGGCCGCCCGCCTGCCGATCGTGACTCGCTCGGTCTTCGACTTCGCGTATGCGCACAGCGGTGAGATCGAGCGGCAGGTGTCGCTGGCGGCTGAGCGGGGCGAGTCGCTCTACGAGGTGGACACGATGGCCATCCGCGAGCTCGAGCCTGACCTCGTGGTGGCGCAGGACGTCTGCCGTGTCTGCGCCGTCACGGCGAGCCAGGTGGTCGACGAGCTGGCCCCGATCCCGGTCCTCCGCCAGCACCCGCACACTCTCGACGACGTGCTGGGGGACATCGTCGAGCTGGCCCGCGCGTGCGGCGCCGACTCCGATCCGCTCATGACCTCGCTGCGAGCTCGGATCGACGCTGCTGCTTCGCTCGCGGCGGCTCGGGGCAGGGTGCGGGGCGTCTTCCTGGAGTGGCTGGACCCGCCTTACCCTGCCGGCCACTGGACGCCAGACCTCCTCGTCCTGGCCGGCATCGACGATCCACTGGCTCGACCGGGCCGGCCGTCGGTCGCCGGGACCTGGGATGAGGTGAGGGCAGCCGCGCCGGACCTCCTGGTGATCGCCCCCTGCGGCTGGGGCCTGGTTCGGGCCCGGCAGGAGGCGGCCGCCGTGCAGGGTGAGATCGACTCGGTGGGCGCCGGCCAGGTGGCGGTGCTCGACGGCTCGGCCTACTTCAACCGGCCCGGGCCCCGGCTCGTGGACTCGCTGGAGGCGCTGGTCAACCTGCGGTAGCCGACGACAAAGCCGCGACAAAGTGCTGACTTTAGTGCGACCACAGGGGCACCATTTCGTGCGGGGTGAGCAGGCAGGGAGGGCCGGGCACTGGTGGCGGCTTGTCTGCGGGCCGTCACCGTGCCTTTAGCACGGCACAGGCGACGGTTCCTCGCGCCGCCCTGGGATGCATCTCGTGCGGCCGGCCGGTGACCACCACCCTCGTAGTGCAGTCGGGCCGCGTGTACTGCAGCTGGAATTGCGCCGGTTCGCTCGAACCCATCGTTCCCGGCCGGTACCTGGGCTAGCGGAAACCCCTACTCGATCAGGTCTCTGATCAGCGTCGCCTGCTGCATGAGGTAACGCGGCGCCAGGAAGTGGCGCGCGATCCGCAGCCGCGCCGCGGCGCCCAGGCTCGCCGCCTGACGTTCGTCCCCGAGCAGCCGGACGACAGCGCGCCCGAATGAGACCAGGTCTTTCGCGTCGTCGATCAACAGACCGCTCTTGCCGTTCTCGACCTGGTCCTCGATTCCGCCCACGCGGCTGGCGACCAGAGGCCGCCCCTTCCACATCGCCTCGGCCACGGTCAGGCCGAAGCCTTCCGCGAGGCTTTTCTGCACGACCACGTCGGCCCGCCTCTGCAGCGCGTTGACGAGGGCCGCGTTCTCATCCTCATCCTCCATCGGCAGCTGGGCGAGGTGGACCCGCTCGCGAACCTCGGCCTGCAGCGACCCGTGGCGCTCCTCCAGCTCGCGCAGCACCTCCGGCTGCTCGGGGTCGTCCGCCACCGACGTCGGAGCCGGGCCGGCAAGGACCAGGTGTGCGTCAGCGTGGGGCGCGACGTGCTCGACGAAACCGTCCATGACTCCTAGCGGATCCTTGAGCGGATCCCAGCGCGAGACCTGGAGGACGATCCTGACGTCCGCCGGCAGTCCGCCGTCGGGCAGGCCCTGGGCCGTCCGGCGGATGTGCGCCGATGTCCCGTCGCTCCGGAGAAAGGTCGCCTCGCCGTCCGCGCCCTGAACGACTCCACCCGCGTGCAGGATGCCGGCCACGGCGGGGGCGTCCAGCTCGAGGTTCTTGGTCGCGAACGCGTCGATCGACGGGGGGATGATGTGCACGCGCGAGGGCTCGAGGCCTTCCCACGCATACCGCCGCCGCGAAAAGACCAGCGCGTGCGCGGCGGTGACATATGGGCGAAGGAAGTTCCACGCCGAACGCACCATGTCGCTCGGCTCGTCGACGCCGATGTGGGAGCGCCAGATGACCCTGCATCCGGTCGCGACAAGCGCCGGCGCCAGGCCGGCCGTCTGCGGGTCGTGCAGGAGTACGACATCGGCCGGTTTGACGAACTCGAGCAGCTCATCAGCGTTGGCGGCAAGGGTCCGCTCGTACTCCGTGCGCTCGTCGGCGGAGATCGCCGATCCGTCGGCGGCCACGCCATGCAGCAGCGTGTGCAGCTTCTTGGTGACCTCGAAGAACGCCGGCTCTCCCCGGATGGCGACCCAACGCGAATCGATTCCGGCTCCGCGGTCGTACGGGATCAACGACGACAGCAGCTCGGCGACTCCGCCTCCGCGCGCCGTCGAGTTCACGTTCCAGACGACGTGCCCCCGCAGCTGCTTGGCCGCCTGCGTCATCGTCCGCTCGAACTCGAACCACAGGCCGTCCTCGAGCAGCGATTGGTACCGGTCGAGCGGCGCCGATCCGATCTCGACGCCGATCAAATGGGATTCATCCACCAGTACTAAACGCGGGCGACGGCTTCGCGCCCCGTTCGGTCAGGCCGATTGATCTCGAAAGTACTTGTCCCGCGCGCTCTGGTCGCCAAGCGCGCACCTCGGATACAGGCGCCACGTGTCCGCCGTGCCGACCCTCAGGTGACTGCACGAGATGCGAGGTCCGGTCCCATTCCGGATCGAGGTGTTGAGGGGGAGGAAGACCGAGCAGGCGTCGAACCGGTCCGACGCCGAGTATGGACAGGCATCCGCTCGCCCAACGCCGTGCATCAGCTCCGTGACGGCCGCCTCGGGAAGGTCACTCGGGAGCCGATGCTTGAGCACGTAGCCCGAGGCGCCGAGGTCCAGACCGCGCTGAATGACGTGCGCGGGCTCACCCTCGCCCTTGAGCAGGATGATCGGCGACGCCGCCGCGCCTTTCCGCTCCTGCAGCTCGTGAAGAACGGCCATGCCGTCGACGTCGGCCAGGTCGAGGTCGAGGAAGATGACCTCATAGGCGGTGGACGACGCGGCCAGGACGTCCTCGGTGGTCGTCGCCACCTCGACCTTGTATCCGGCGTTCTCGAGGGCCGCCTTGAAGGAGTCGGCGAAGTCGCTCGAATCCGTTGCCAGGAGCACCTTCAGGGAGACTTCGACGGCCCTCATGGCTATCCCGTCAGCGCAGCCCCTGCTCCAGGTCCAGCCGCCGCCGGCGCCAGAACGCGAGGCGGTACTTGAACGTTTGCAGGTGCTCGACGATCATCGGGACGTTGGTCAGCTCGGCCTCATGCCTGGCGGCATCGGAGAGGGTCGGCATTCTCTTGCGGACGCGGTTGAGGAGCTTCTCCTCGAAGTCAACCAGCTCGGTGTAGGCGTTCTCCCACATGGTGGCTATCTCCACCGAGGTCGTGTTGGGATTCTCGCGTTGGAGGTGGACGGCGGTCCGGTCGGTTGAGCCGTCTCTGCCCGCTGCCCGTTTTCGTGTCGCGCCCACCCGCCGTTGGGGGCTCATCTATCCATATCAGACCCGCCCGTCCGCATAAAAAGCAGCACAAGGTTTAGGCTGTTCGTCCCAAGCCTCGATTTCCGGGTCACCAAGGGGGGATCCATTTGCCGCAGGATCGTCTCTTAGAGGGGGAGGACCCAAAAACACTCTTCGCCCGTGACGCGCGCCACTGGATCGCCGTCTACCGGGAGATGATCGGTTTCAAGGACCAGCTGCTGGAGCGCGTGCGGGACCAGCTCAGCCGGCTTCCCCGGGCCGCGCGGTCTGACGTCGCCGACAACGACATCGGGTTGATCCAGAACCAGCTCGATCGCTACACGCGGCGGCTGGAGTTCTGGTACAGCCGCCAGTGGGAGCTGGAGGGCCTGGAGGTCGATCCGGAATCGCGCACCATCACCTTCCGGGATCGATCGGTCCGGCTGACCAAGCGCGAGTTCGAGCTGCTGGTCATGTTGGTCAGCCACTCGCCGGACTACATCACGCCGCGGCAGCTGCTGGTTCAGGCGTGGCACGACTCACAGCTGCCGGAGGAAACCCTGAGGACGTACATCGTGCGCCTGCGCGGCAAGATCGCGCTGCTGGAGATGAGGGCCGAGATCATCAACAAGCCCCGCCGGGGTTACGCGATCGTCTTCGAGGAGCGGCCGCCACACGGTGGGAGGGCGTTCTCACCCGACTGACTCCGGTGCAGTTTTTAGTGCGGCTGGAAGGCGAGAATTTCCGCCGCAGTGGCACGCCAGGCGCTTGCCTCCGACGCGCTCCTCGAGGGTGAGGATCCGGACACCCAGTTCGCCCAGGACGCGCGTCACTGGATCGCCATCTATCGGGAGCTGATCGCCTTCCGGAACGGTGTCCTGGTCCGCGTGCACGCTCAGGTCCGCAAGCTTCCGCCCTCGGCACGTACGGACGCGAGCGGGTCGGACGTCTTCCTGATTGAGGAGCAGATCGAGCGCTACCGGCGACGCCTCGAGTTCTGGTACGAGAAGCAGTGGCAGCTGGAAGGACTGGTCGTCGACACGGACTCGCGCACCATCACCCATCGCGACCGCTTCGTAATGCTGACCAACCGTGAATTCCAGCTCTTCATGACGCTGGCCGGCCGCCCGTCCGGCTACACGCGGTCGAGCCAGCTGCTGGTCGAGGCGTGGCATGACTCGGGGCTGCCCGAGGAGACACTTCGCACGTACATCGTCCGGCTGAGGACCAAGCTCGCGGAGATCGAGCTTCCACTGCACATCGACAATCGCCCGCGCCAGGGCTACGCCATCGTCTTCGACGATCCGGCCGCGAGGCGGATCACGCGGCGGACCCGGGAATAGAGCCCCGCCTCGACGGCAGCCGGGTGGTCAGCAGCGCCGCCAGGATGGACACGGCGGCGGCCGTCCAGAGCACAGAGTTGAGCCCAGTGCCGACCACGATCGCGCCCACCACGCCGCCGGTGATCGACGAGAGGTAGATCGGCAGGAGGACGAGGTTGAGGGTGGTCGCACGCCTGTCCTCGGGCACCGAGGTCGCGAGCAGCGCGAACACCATCGAGATCTCCGTCGCCGCCGCCGCGCCGAGACCGACCGCCCCGACGGTCAGCCAGAACAGGTCGGGCGCGATGGACAGCGCGACCAGGCTGGCCGCCGACAGAACGCACGCGCCGGCGAGCATGGGCTTGAAGCCGACCCGGTCTCCGGCCGCGCCGGCGGCGGGGGACAGGAGCGCGCCCACGATCGCCGAGGCGCCGAAGACCACGCCGATGTCGCCCGCCGTGCCGTGCATGCGCAGCACGATCAGCGGCAGGAACGGGTTGGCGATCTGCAGCGCGAAGTACGCGAGCCCGAAAACGCCGAACACGATCAGCGTGATGCGCGTGGTCACGGTCAGGCGAAGCGCGTTCAGGGCCAGGCTCACGGCCGAGCCGGGGGGCGCCGGCGGCCGTGCGGGCTCGCGCGCTGCGGCGAGCAGGATGATCCCGGCGGCCAGGGACATCGCGGCGTCCAACGCGAACAGGGCGTGGAGGTTGAGCAGGCCGCGGTCGACGAGCCACCCGCCGACCGCCGGCCCCAGTGCAAAGCCGAGCGACGGAGTGATGCCGAACAGAGAGATCGCGAAGCCGACCCGGCCCCGCGGCGTGGCGGCGCGCAGCGCTGTCAGCATCACGCCGGTGTTGCCCAGCTGAAAGCCCACGAGCAGGATTGCCAGGCCGGCCTCCCACCGGTTCTGCGCCAGCCAGAGGCCCCCGAACACGATCATCTCCACGAACGCGCTGCGGGCGATGATCGGAATGCGCCCGTAGCGCTCGGACCACACGCCCCAGAAGGGAACCAGCGGCAGCCCGAAAACGAAGAACACTGCGTTGAGGTAACCGGTCCAGGACGGCACGTCGGAGGCGGCGACGTGCACCGTCGCCAGGTAGAGCGGCAGGAACCGGAACACGTGCGAGACGCCGAAGGCTTCGATGGTCGAGGCGAGCCCGAAAAGCACCAGCAGCATCACCCATCCCGACGCCTTTCGCGGCGAGGCGGTCGCAGTGATGCCCGCGGCCATGACAGCCGACTATAGGCGGGGTTTCAAACTCGCCTGGGAATGGCATGACGTGATGGCGGGGTTCCAATCCACGCAATGGGGACAGCACGGATGAGACTCGAAGGCATTCACCACGTCAGCTCGATCACCGGCGACGCGCAGGCGAACGTCGACTTCTACGCCGGCGTGCTCGGCCTGAGGCTGGTCAAGAAGACCGTCAACCAGGACGACCCGACGGTCTACCACCTGTTCTACGGGGACGACGCGGGCAGCCCGGGCCTCGACCTGACCTTCTTCGAATATCCGGGTGCGCGGCCGGGCCGCGCCGGCCAGGGCATGATCCACCGGATCGTCCTGCGCGTGGCGTCGGAGGCCGCCCTCGACTTCTGGCAGCGGCGCCTGAAGGGCGAGCGCGAGTCGCCGACTGCGCTGCTGTTCTCAGACCCCGAAGGTCTTGGCCTGGAGCTTCGAGTGGTGGAAGTTCCGGACGCGCCGCTGGTCGCCCACCATCCCGAGATTCCGCGAGAGTTCGCGATCCAGGGCTTCGAAGAGGTTCGCGCCTACACCTCCGATCCGGAGCGCAGCCGTGAGCTGTTCGAGGGCGCGCTCGGGTTCGAGCGCGACGGCGGTATGTCGTGGTCGGTCCGCGGTGAGAAGCGAGGCGGCCGCTACGTGTTCGACCGGGCCCCCGCCCAGCGCGGCATTCCCGGGGCGGGCACGGTGCACCACGTCGCGTGGGCTTCGCTGGACGACGAGCAGGTCGCCTGGCGCGAGCGCGTGATCCGGGGCGGCGCGCAGCCGACGCCCGTCATCGACCGGTACTGGTTCCGGTCCGTGTACTTCCGCGAGCCGAGCGGGGTGCTGTTCGAGATCGCGACCATGGGTCCGGGATTCGCCGTGGATGAGGACGCCGCGCACCTCGGCGAGCGGTTGGTGCTGCCGCCGAAGTTCGAGCATCTACGCGAACAGCTGGAGGTCGCGCTGACCCCTATCCAGGCGCCCGCGGCCGCCCGAAGCTAGGCGGGCTCGGCCTAAGCGGCGGGCGGCGCCAGGGGCGCGGCCTGCATCCTTTCGAACCACGCGGCCACCCCCGCGTTGATGGCGGCCGAGTAGACGATCGTGAAGAAGACACCGATGCAGCAGGCCACCAGACCGAGGGCGCCGATGATCCCGGCGACGAAGATGACGAGCCCGCCGATGACGCTGTTGCTCATGTTGCCGGTCGCCATCGCCCATACGCGGCCGAGGTCAAATCCGCCGGAGAAGCCGTTGCGCGCGACGATCACGATCAGCGACGGAATCAGGAAGTCGAGGAACAGTCCGGCGAGGAAGCTCCACAGCGACCCCAGGCTGTTCAGGGGCGAACCCGTGTAGTAGCCGGTGTATCCGTTGGCGTGGTTGGAGGCGTTTCCAATGCCGTCGAGGATCCAGCCCGGGATGTTGAGGACGACGGAGTAGAGGACAGTGACGCCGAAGATGCCGATCCCGCGCTCGAGGTGGAACCCGGCCGGGGCGAGCTCCTGCCGGCCGGACCGCACGTTGTCGAACGTGATCATCAGCCAGCCCGCCGTAGCGATCCAACCGACGATCGGGATGATGGTGATCAGGCCCTGGACGGCGATCTTTCCGACCCACCCCGGGTCGCGGAACGGATAGGTGAAGGCTTCGCCAACGCTGTTCATCGAGCGGAGTCTATCCCGGCCGCCCGCGCTTGGCCAGACCCACAAATCGAGACTTCCCCGGCGCCCAACCCACGCTTAACCAGATCGTGGTTTGATGAGCGCGAGAAAGTCGGGCTCTGTATCAGAAGGGGGATGCATATGCTGCGGCGACTAGGTGCGCTGCTGGCCGGGACGACGCTGGCCGCCTGGCCTTTGGCCTCGAACGCGGCGGGTGGCACCGACGCATTCCCGGACGTCCAGCACATCGTCGTGATCTATGAGGAGAACCACAGCTTCGACAACCTCTACGGCGGCTGGGAGGGAGTAAACGGGCTCACCTCGGCGCCCGCCGCCCGGACGATCCAGATGAGCGAGGGCGGCGTGGCCTACACGTGCCTGCTCCAGAACGACGTCAACCTGGCGTCCCCGCCGCAGCCGGTGTCGTGCACCGACTCCACCTCCACCAGCAAGACCATCAACAGCAACTTCAGCAACGCGCCCTTCACCATCGACAGCTTCATTCCGTCGACCGCGACGACCTGTCCGGCTCCCGGCGTCTTCGCCGCGCATGGCGTGCTCAACGGCGCGGGCCAGCCAGGAGGCTGCACCGAGGACATCGTCCACCGCTTTTACCAGGAGCAGTACCAGCTGAACGGCGGCGCCCAGAACCGGTACGTGACCGGCAGCGACGCGGTCGGCCTGACGATGGGCGCGTACGACACCCGCTCGCTTCCGATCTACGCCTACCTGCACCAGGACGGCCACCCGCATTACGCGATCGCGGACAACTTCTTCCAGGCGGCGTTCGGCGGATCGTTCCTGAACCACCAGTGGCTGGTCGCGGCGCGCACGCCGGTGTGGCCGAGTGCGCTGAATGACGGCTCGACATTGGACCTGCACTCGGTCGTCGACGCCAACGGCATGCCCAACAACTACCCGCTGTACACGTCGCTGTCGCCGGTCAAAGACCAGGCGCTCACCGCCTCCTGCAGCCCCGGCCCCGGCCGCGGGCCGACGCCGCCCGGAGTCGTGTGCGGCGACTACGCGGTCAACACCATCCAGCCGGCCTTTCAGCCGTACGCCCCGGGCACGGTCCTCGCCAAGCGGCTGCCGCCGCAGATGGCGCCGACGATCGGTGACCGGCTCTCGGGCGCCGGCATCGACTGGGCCTGGTACTCGGGCGGCTGGTCGAACGCCGACGGCGACGTCGGGGCGCCTGGCTGGACGAACGGCTCCACGGTTGGGACCTGCACCGACCCCCGCACCCTTGCCACCGCCACATATCCGAACTGCCCCGACAAGCTCTTCCAGTTCCACCACCAGGCGCTCAACTACTTCGCGTCCTTCGCCCCCGGCACGGCGGCGCGCGCGGCGCACCTGCGCGACGAGGCGGAGTTCCTCTCCGTGGCCCAGGGCTCCGGCACGCAGTGCAACCTGAAGCCGGTCAGCTTCGTCAAGCCCATCGGCGAGGAGAACGAGCACCCGGGCTACACCAGCGAGACCAACGGCAGCAACCATCTGGTCAGCCTGCTCTCAGCGATAGAGAGCGGCCCCTGCGCCAAGAACACCATGGTCGTCGTCACATATGACGAGTTCGGCGGCCAGTGGGACCACGTCACGCCTCCCGGGCAGGGCGGCAAGGCCGGCGTCCACGACGGGTTCGGGCCGGGCACCCGGATTCCGGCGTTCGTCATCACCACCCACCTGCACGGTGACTTCGTGGTCGACGACACCGCCTACGACACCACCTCGATCCTGGCGACCATCGAGCACCGCTTCGGGCTCGACCCGCTGAGCTCGCGTGACGCTTCGGTCAACGACCTCACGGGCGTCTATTCGGCCTTCGCACCCCTGGACTAGACAGATCTCGTTTCGAGACCGGCCGGGAAATCCGGCCGGTCTCACGCCGCCCCGAGGACTTACCTTTAACACCTCACATGAAGGCGTACATGTTCATCAACGCCATGCGGGGTCAGTCGCTGGCCCTGACCAAGGCCATCCGCTCGGTGCATGGCGTGACCGGCGCCGATGCCATCACCGGCGACTACGACATCGTCGCCTCGGTGGAGTCCCGCGACCTGGCTGAGCTGAGGACGACCATGGCCGGCGTGCAGGCGATGGACGGGATCCTCAAGACCACCACCTGCATGGTGCTGTCCGACACCTAAGCCGACCGGCCACGATTTGTGGCCGACCGACTGGACGCGCGGGGTGCCGGGAACGCAAAATAACGCCACCGTGAAACCGGTATTCGGACTGCTCCTTACCTAGGCGAGCCCCCGTAAAGATCCGAACCTCTAACCCTCTCCCCGCAAGGGGAGAGGCCTGGTGAGGGCTTTAAGGGCTCGCGGAAGACCTCTTGGCGTCGAGTTGACCCAGGAGGTCTTTCATTTTTGAACGGAGGCAATCGATGAAGCGGATGCCCATAAGCAAATACCATCCCTATCCGGCGGTGGACCTGCCGGACCGGCGCTGGCCGTCGCGCGCCGTCACGAAGTCGCCGGTGTGGTGCAGCGTCGACCTGCGGGACGGCAACCAGTCCCTCATCGACCCGATGGACGTGACGCGCAAGCGGCGCCTGTTCGAGCTGCTCGCACGGATGGGCTTCAAGGAGATTGAGGTCGGCTTCCCGTCCTCGTCGCAGCCGGACTTCGACTTCGTCCGCCTCCTGATCGAGGAGGACCTGATCCCGGAGGATGTCACGATCCAGGTGCTGACCCAGGCGCGGGACGAGCTGATCGAGCGCACATTCGAGAGCGTCATCGGCGCCCGGCACGCGATCGTGCACCTGTACAACTCGACGTCCACCCTGCAACGCCGCGTGGTCTTCGGCCTGGACCGCGCCGGCATCGTCGGCATTGCGGTTCGCGGCGCCGAGCTGATCAAGCGGCTGGCCTCCGACCAGCGCGGGACGGACTTCGTCTTCGAGTACTCGCCCGAGAGCTTCACCGGCACCGAGCTCGACTTCGCCAAGGAGATCTGCGAGGCGGTCATGGACGTCTGGCAGCCCACGCCGGAGCACCGGATCATCCTCAACCTGCCGGCGACGGTTGAGATGAGCACGCCGAACATCTACGCCGACCAGATCGAATGGTGCGACCGCAACTTCCGCGAGCGCGAGAGCTACATCCTGAGCGTCCACCCGCACAACGACCGCGGAAGCGCTGTGGCCGCGGCCGAGCTGGCGATGATGGCCGGCGCCGAGCGCGTCGAGGGGACCCTCTTCGGCAACGGCGAGCGGACCGGCAACGTCGATCTGGTGACCCTGGCGATGAACCTGTTCAGCCAGGGCATCGACCCGGGCCTGGACATCACCAACATCGACGAGCTGAGGCGCGTGGTCGAGGCATGCAACCAGCTGCCGGTTCACCCGCGCCATCCGTACGTCGGCGAGCTCGTCTACACGGCCTTCTCGGGCTCGCACCAGGACGCGATCAAGAAGGGGATGGAGGCTCGAGCCGCCTCCAACAGCGAGATCTGGGAGGTCCCTTACCTGCCCATCGACCCCCACGACGTCGGGCGTACCTACGAGGCGATCATCCGGGTCAACAGCCAGTCTGGGAAGGGCGGCGTCGCCTACATCCTGAAGAACGACTACCACCTTGACCTGCCGCGAAGGCTGCAGATCGAGTTCATGCGGGTGATCCAGGAGATCACCGACGTCACCGGCAAGGAGATCACGCCGCCCGAGATCTGGAGCGCCTTCGAGGCAACCTACCTCGGCCCGACTGGCGCCTTCGAGCTGGTCGAGCACGACACCAGCGACCACGCCGATGGCGGCGGGCCGGACCGGACGCGGCTCCAGGCATTGGTGCGGTTGCTCGGCGAGGAGCGGACTATCGCCGGCAAGGGCAACGGACCGATCGCCGCCTTCACGGACGCGTTGGCGAGGGAGTGCGGCATCCGGGTGCAGGTCGTGGATTACGTGGAACACGCCGTCGGGGCCGGGGCGGACGCCACCGCGGTCGCGTACGTCGAGGCGACGGCGGACAGGGTCGGGGCGCTCTGGGGCGTCGGGATGAGCCCGAACATCCTGACCGCCTCTCTCAAGGCGGTTGTGAGCGCGGTCAACCGCATCCAGGCCAAGGGAGGCCAGGTTTTGTCACCCATTCACAAGACACCGGCCGTTCCCGAGTTGTAGGATTCGCCTTCCGATGTCGACCAACCGCGTCCTGCTCGTAGCGGTATCCCTCGAGGGCCTCCTGGCCCTTATCGGCCTCCGCAGGGGGGCGCTCGCGACCTAGTCGGTCAAAACGGAACGAGACGCCAAGGCCCCTGCAAGAGCGGGGGCCTTCTTTTTTTGAGCCGCAACCAACCACCAAGGAGATTGAGAACGTGAGCACTGCCGTCAGACCGATCGACAAAACCGCACTGGACCGGTCCAGCGGCAACTTCGCGCTCATCGACACCCTGCGCAAGTGGGGGATCACCTTCTTCTCGGGCGTCAACGGCGGCGGCCTGATCCACGTCACCAAGCACCTGCAGCCCTTCCTGGGCCCGCAGCATTCCGACAACGTGCCCCGCATGCAGACGATGGGCGAGTACGTCGCCGGCTTCGTGCCTCTTGGCTACTACCTCGCCTCGGGCCGGATCGCCGGCTGCCTGACCACGACCGGCGCTGCCACGAAGCTCGGCTCGAGCGGGATCACCGACGCCAAGCTCCACAACATCCCTGCGGTTTATATCGTCGCGCTCAACTCGACCCTGTCGATCGGCCGCTCGCCGCTGCAGGACGTCTCCGAGCACGGGATGAACATCATTCCGCAGCTGCGCGCCGAGCTCGGCGACGCGTGCATCGTGATCGACGACATCGCTCGCCTCGGCGACCAGCTGGAGCTGGCGCAGTCGATCCTGGCCGCCTCCAAGCCGGTGGCGATCGCCTTCCACCCGGACATCCTCTCCCAGGACGTCGAGGTCGACGTTCCGCGTCGCGAGCGGCCGCGGATGCTCGACCAGGTCGACGCCGACCGGTTCGTCGCCGAGTTCCCGGCCATCGCGCGGGGTCGCCGCGTGGTGATCTACGCGGGCGCCGAGGCCGCGCGCTGTCCCGGCATCACGAAGCTGACCACCGAGCTTTCCGAGGTGCTGCAGGCGCCGACGGTCTGGTCGGTGAACGGTGCCAACGCCATCTCGCCCGACAACCGCTACGGGCACGGCTACATCTCGTTCGGCGGCAACGACGAGGCGATGAAGCTCTGGCGGTCGCTCAAGTCGGATGACATCGTGATCACGCTCGGTTTCGACTCCGGCGAGTACTCGCTGAACCTTGGGTCGATCCCGGCCGGCCACCTGTGGCATTTCACCGCCTGGACCGAGCCTTACGGCCACAAGGATGGCGACTTCCGCCACCGCGTCGATGGCGACTATCGCGTCGTGCGCGGCGACATCGAGCAGACGCTGGAATACGTGCTGCCCAAGCTCAAGGGCAAGATTGCCGACCGGCCGCCCGTCAACCTTCCGACCGACTTGAACACGCGGACGATCTCGCGCGAGGTGCGCCCGGGCTGCGTCGACGCGGTCGAGTTCTACGGCGAGCTGAACCGCTCGTGGAGGCCGCACAGCATCGGCTTCGACGACGTCTGCACCGCGTACAAGGACCGGCAGTACGTGGCCCAGCGCCCGCACCCGTCGATTCCCTTCCACACCGTGCACGACGGTTCGGCGATGGGTGGCGCGTTCGGGCTGGGCGTGGGCGCGCGGGCGGCGGACCCGAGCCTGCACACCTTTGTGTTCTCAGGCGACGGCTGCTGGCGGCTTTACGGGGGGGCGCTGGCCGAGGCGTCGAACCTGGGCATGAACCTGTTCATCATCAACAACGGCCGCTACGCGATCGTGGACAAGGGCCTGGAGGTCGTCATCCCCGACTGGGAGAAGGAGCGCTACCACGGCGTCCTGAACAACATCGACTTCGTCGCTGCGGCCAAGGCGCATGGCTGGGACGGGTTCCGGCTGCGGCCGGACCTGGGCAACCTGGACGAGATCCTGGATGCGTGCTACTCGGCCAGGGGCCAGTCGATCCTGGTCGACGTGCCGATCGACGCGGACCAGGTGATCGGCCTGAACCCGCGCCTGTACAACCTGACGACGGACACGTACCTCTAACAACGGCGCCGAAACCCGCGGGTGCATTCACTCGCGGGTTTCCCGAACCGGAATTCCCCGCCAGTGCATTCACTCGCGGCATATGTGGCGTCTTAACAGGCAGGGTTTCGGCCGGCGACAGTTACAGGTGATGCTCGACTGCATGGGTCGCCGGCCGCACATTCCTAAATTGCTGACGCGAGGTCCGTTCACTTCTCGCGAAGCGCGTCGCGCGGGCCTCGAACGCTGGCACCTTGAAGGAGCCGCGTGGAAGCGCGTCGGGCCGCAGACGTATGCGTCGTCGGACCTAGAGGAGTCGCCGATGATTCAGCTCGAAGTGGCGGCGAAACGGCTGCCGCCGACGGCGGCGTTCTCTGGAGCGACGGCCGCTTGGCTTCACGGTCTCGACCTAGCGTTTGCCCCGATTGAAATCACCGTGTCCAAAGCGGCGGGCGTGGCGTCAAGATGCGGCATGACGGTCCGCCGTGCAGGCCTTGAAACAGGCGAGATCGTGAAGGTGCACGGTCTGCCGGTGACCTCGACCACCCGCACGGTGCGCGACGTCTGCGCGCGTTTGCCTCTGACCGAGGCGGTCGTCGTGTGCGACATGGCCCTGCACGCGCGGCTGGTGACGCGAGACGCGCTGAAAGACATCGTTTCGAGGAGCGCCGGGGCTCGCGGCATCGCGACGCTGCGGAAGGCCTTGGAGCACGTCGAGCCTGCCGCCGAGTCGCCGATGGAAACGCGACTTCGAATGCTGCTCGTTCTCGCGGGGTTGCCTCGACCAGAAGCCCAAGCTGAGATCCGCGACCGCTGGCTGCGCTTCATCGGACGCCCGGATCTGTACTACCGAGAGCAGCGACTGGGTCTCGAGTACGACGGCGCTGTCCACCGTGACTCGCTCGCCGAGGACAATCGCCGTCAGAACCGCCTCTTAGAACACGGCGTTCGTCTACTCCGATTCACCGCAGGCGACATCTACAACACGCCCGAGGTCGTGGTGAGCCAGGTCCAGACCGCGCTGGCGGCCTAGGCGATTACCCGCGAGTCCATTCACTCGCGTCGAGTTTCTGACCAAATAACCCGCGAGTGCATTCACTCGCGGGTTCTCCGCTACGTGACGGCTATGTCGACTGCCGGGCGCATCTCGCTCAGCTGGTGCAGGACCTCGTGCACCGGGTGCGTCAGGAAGTTCTCGGGCGGCTCGTCCGGGGTCTGATCCTTAGAGGCGAGCGATGGAAAAGCGACCTGCTCCAGCATCGCCTGGAACCGCGGGCCCCACTTGCGCGTACCGAGCCGGGCGGTGGTCGAGCAGTTGTCCACCATGTAGGCGACGCCGCGCGCGTGCATGTACGGGAGCAGCGAGTCGACCGCCTCGATGATCGATTCGTTGGCGATCTCCGAATAGGGGTGGCCGTGCTCGACGAGGATGTCGATCTGCGCCATCATCGCGCCGCAGAAAGTTCCCGCCGTGAAGCCGTCGAGCTCGGTCTTGCTGCGCCCGCGCTGCCGTCGTACGGCCGCGCCGGTCGCCCACATCGGCGAGCCCTCGACGTTGGTCATCGGGTAGTCCTTGAATCGCTTCGCGGCCATGACGACGCTGCGGATCTCGTTGCCGCTCAACACCTCGTCGTAGAGCTCCGCCATCACGCCCTTGAAGGCGGCGTAGGTCGCGTCGTATGACCGCCTGAAGTCGCGGCGTCCGTCCGCGTCGAGCGCCTCGTCGACCGCGACCAGGCCCTCGCGCGAGATGGTCTCGCGGATCGGCCCGGTGAGCGACTCGCACGCGCGGTTGAACGCATCCTCCGGCGTGGCGCCCTCGTCGAGGTAGCGGTGGTAGAGCGCCTCGACGATGCCGTGAACCGCCCCGAGGAGGATCGCGCGCTCGCCGAACAGGTCTGACACGACCTCCGACTTGAGCGTCGTCTTGAACGTGTACGGCGCGCCGAGCGCCACCGACCACGCGAGGGCGACGTCGGTGGCCCGGCCGTCGAGGTCCTGCTCGACCGCGAAGCTGGTGTTGATCCCGGCGCCGTTGACCTCGCGGCCCTGCTCGTACAGCCGACGCACCGACGGGCCCATGCCCTTCGGGCACACGGCGATGACGTTCACGTTGGCCGGGAACTTCCCGCCCACCGTCTCCAGGTACCCCAGCAGGAACCCGTGCGAGAGGCCCAGCGTCGACCCGGGACGCAGAGCCTCGAAGACCTTCGGGTAGAGCTCCGCCTGGGCCGCGTCCGAGATGAGCAGGATCGCCAGGTCCGACGTGTTGATCACGTCGAACATCTCTCCGAGCGTGCCGTCCTTCTCGGAAAAGCCCGCAGCCCGTGCCTCGGCCAGCGACTCCGATCCTTCGCGCAGCCCGACCGCGACCCGCACGCCCGTGCCCTCGAGCGACTCGCGCAGGTTCTGAGCTTGCGCTGGGCCCTGGGAGCCCCAGCCGATGACGCCGATCTGCTGGACGCCCACGAGCGCTTGAGGCAGCAGCTTGAACAGGTGGCGCCCGCCGCGCAGGAAGCTCTCCTCCACGCCGTCGAGCTCGATCGTCTCGACAGGGAAGACCTTCGACTCGAAGAGATTGGGTTTCATTCGGCCGCGGGATAGCTCCCGAACAGCTTCACCTCGTTCGCCTCGGTCTGCAGCGCCTCCATTGCGTCTTTCGCAGCCTGCGTGTCGCCGACCTCGAAGTCGACGTAGAAGCGGTACTGCCATGGGCGGTTGGGCACCGGACGCGAGTCGAGGCGAGTCAGGTTGAGGCCGCGCTCGGAGAAGCACCTGAGCGCGTTCACCAGGCTGCCGGGCTTGTGGGCGCCGATGAACGCCAGCGAGGACTTGGTCAGGCCAGGGCCGGGAGGCGCCGCGACGCCCCGGTCGACGATCACGAAGCGTGTCTGGTTGGAGTCGTCGTCCTGGATGCCCTCGGCCAGGATCTTCAGGCCATATCGGCGGGCGGCCGCGGCGCTTGCGATCGCCGCGCTGCCCATTACCATTCCCTCCGCCACCGCGCGTGCGGCGCCGGCCGTGTCGTGGAAGGTGACGGCCTGGATGTTCCTCGCCTCGAGGAACTTCCGGCACTGCAGCAGCGCTTGCGGGTGGGAGAGGGCGCGAACCACCGGCTCGCCGCGACCGAGCAGGCAGTGCCGCACCGGGTGGATGATCTCGCCGCTGATGCGCAGTCCGCTGCGCTCCCAGAGCAGGTCGTTGACCTCCTGGACGATGCCACCCAGCGAGTTCTCGACCGGCAGCACGGCGGCGTCGACCTCCCGTGTGGTGAGGGCGTCGAAGGCGCGGGTGAAGGTCGGGAAGCCGATGGTCTTGGCGTCGGGGAGCACCGCCAGGGCGGCCTCCTCCGAGTACGCTCCCGGCTCGCCCTGGAAGCCGACGCGCGACCAGCCCGGATGTGGCTCCACGCTCGAAATGCTAGCCATCGAGATCGTGATGGCGCTGTGGATGCGCCACAAGAGTGGCCCTCACCCTGACCCTTTCCCGCAGAGCGGGAGAGGGGATTACTGCTCGAGGTGGGCGTGCAGGGATTGGCGCAGGTCGGCCAGGTGCTGCTGCTGGTGTTCGAGCATCTCGGCCATCGCCTCTCCCAGCGAGTAGCCGGGGTACGCGCCGATCGTCACCTTCCGGCTCAGGTCGATGTCGTTGAGCAGGTCGACGAGGCGGGTCGTGCCGGCGTCGAACTCGTCGAGCAGGTCCTGCACGTCCGTGTCCGCCCGCTTGCGTACCTGGGATCGGTTCCAGCGGTCGGCGTCGAAGGGCTCGGCGCCGGGCTTCGGCGCCTCGGTGACGGAGTTGGCCACGGCGGGCAGCGACGCCTCGGTGCTGGACAGGTGTGCCAGGAGGTCCTTGTTGGTCCAGCCGTCATATCCGGCAACCGGCGCGGACCAGTCGCCGTGCAGGGCGCGAACGATACTGGCCATTTCGATGAAGCCTGCCTCGAGCGAGCTCACGGAAACGTCATGAGCCATCTTCGGATACTAACCTTGAACGCGTGCTGAGATCGATCGACCCGGCAACCGGCAAGGAGTTGGCCAGTTTCGCGGAGGCCGGCGACGCCGAAATCGAAGCGGCGCTGGCGAAAGCCTGGGCCGTGCGCCACGGCTGGCGCGACGCCGGCATCGAGCACCGGACGGAGCTGCTCAAGGCCGTGGCCGGCGTGCTGCGCGCCGACAAGACGCGGTACGCGTCGATCCTCACCTCCGAGATGGGCAAACCGATCGTCGAGGCGGAGGGCGAGGTCGAGAAATGCGCCTGGACGGCCGGGTGGATCGCCGACAACGCGGCGCGGCTGCTGGCGGACGAGACGATCGAGAGCACCGCGACCCAGAGCTACGTGCGCTACCAACCCCTTGGCGTGGTCCTGTCCGTGATGCCCTGGAACTTCCCGTTCTGGCAGGCGTTCCGGGCCGGGCTGCCCGCGCTGGCGGCCGGCAACGTGATGCTGCTGAAGCACGCGTCCAACATCCCGCAGTCGGCGCTCGCCGTCGAGGAGGTCTTTCGCGAGGCGGGGGTGCCGGACGGCGTTTTCCAGACCCTGCTCATCGGCTCGAGCGCAGTCGACCAGATCATCAACGACCGCAGGGTGGCCGGCGTCACGCTCACGGGCTCGGAGGCCGCCGGCGCGCACGTCGCGGCGACGGCGGCCAAGGCTCTCAAGAAGACGGTGCTCGAGCTCGGCGGCTCGGATCCGTTCATCGTGCTCGCGGACGCGGACGTTGCCACCGCGGCGACGGTGGCCTGCCGGGCGCGCAACCAGAACAACGGCCAGAGCTGCATCGCGGCCAAGCGGTTCATCGTGGTCGAGGACGTCGCCGATGACTTCGAGAAGCGATTCGTGGCCGCGGTCGGTGGACTCAAGGTCGGCGACCCGATGGATCGCGGCAACCAGGTCGGGCCGCTCGCTCGCGCGGACCTCCTCGACGCGCTCGAGCGCCAGGTGCGCGAGTCGGTCGACATGGGCGCACGCGTGCTCACCGGCGGCAAGCGCCTGGACTGCGCCGGCAATTACTACACGCCGACGGTGCTGGGCGGTGTGAAGCCGCAGATGCCTGTGTTTCGCGAGGAGACGTTCGGGCCGGTGGCCGCGCTCATCCGGGTCAAGGACGCCGAGGAGGCGATCGCCGTCGCGAACGACTCGGACTTCGGCCTCGGTTCCAGCATCTGGACCGCCGACGTCGAGCGCGCCCGCGGCCTGGCGGAGCGGGTCGAGGCGGGGATGGTCTTCGTGAACGGCATGGTCGCATCGGACGCGCGCCTTCCCTTCGGCGGGGTGAAGCGCTCGGGCTACGGGCGCGAGCTGTCCGAGATCGGCATCCGCGAGTTCACGAACGCGCAGACGGTATGGGTCGGACCCGCGAAGACCTGATCGAGACCGAGCGGCTCCTGCTGGAACCGGTCACGCCGGCACACGCGGAGGGCATCTACGAGGCGGTCGTCGCCTCCCAGAAGGAGCTCCTCCCATGGATGCCGTGGGCCAGGGACCCGTCAATCGAAGGCGTGCGTGAGCAGACCGCGCGAAGCCAGGCCGACTGGAGCGCCCGCACGCATTTTCATTTCGCGCTGGTCGAGCGCGAGACTGGAATCGTGCTCGGTGTCGCCGGCTTGAACGCGGACAAGGTCGACGTCGCCGAGCTCCACTACTGGATCCGCACCGACCACTCGCGCCGCGGTCTCACCACGGAGGCGTGCCGGGCGATCATCGAGTGGGCGCGCCGCAGCCTGCATGCGCGACGCCTGGCGCTGTGGGCCGGCCGGGACAACGCGGCGAGCCGGCGGGTCGCCGAGAAGCTCGGCTTCACGCATGTCGGGGCGCTGGACTGGAAGCCGGAAGGCGGAATTGGAACCTTCGACGCGGAGAGCTACGAGCTGAGCCTCGTCTAGGCCGAGGCGGTCGCCGCCGCCGGGGCCGCTTTTTTCGCTGCTTTCTTCTCCGCGGCCAGCTGCTTGCGGGCCAGCATGGAGTAGCTGTCCTTGACCGCCTTCGCCGGATCGAGGCCAAGGCTGTGGGCGACCGTGGGAATGACCTCGAGCGGGCCCTCGATCTCGACGAAGTATCCGAAGTCCAGCTTGTCGAGCGTCACGGTGGTCGCGTCCAGGTTCCACGCGGTTCGGTGCTTGCGGTAGATGACGAGCACCTGAAAGCCCAGCTGGGCGAGCAGGTCCAGCGTGGCGTGGCCGTCCACCACCTCGACCTCGGTTTCCTCGCGCACCTTGATGCCGCCGAAGAAACGGGCCGGCCCCTTCGCCGTTAGGATGGCGCGCGGCCCGCCGTCGAGGACCCTGAGCCGAAGCGTGGTGCGGCGCGTGGTCTTCCCCGGGCCCTGAAACCTGAAGTTCTCCTCGTCGTACGTGCCTTCGACCTTCGCACCGATGGTGCGCAGCGCGCTGCGCAGCCGCGTGTGGTCGCGAGGCCCTCCGACCCGAAACTTCAGCTCCGATTCGATGCTGCGGTCGCGCGGCTCGCGGTGGTGGCGCTTGCGCGGCATCAGGAGGCGACCACGACTTTGATGCCGCGCGGAACTCGACCAAGCCGCACCTCGGTGCCTTCAACCGCGAAATCCAGGCGCTGTCCGGCGAAGTGCAGGCCGCTCACCTCGAGGCGGTTGAACAGCGGAGTCGCCAGCGGCGCGATGCGAAGCCGCCGCCTCTTGGCGTCGGCGCGCAGCCCCAGCAGCGTGCTGAGCAGAGAGAAGGTAGAGGCGGCGGCCCAGTTCTGGGGGCTGCAGCTGTTGCGGTAGTCGTCCGGGGTCTCGCCCGGCTCGCGCGGTGTGCCGCACCACAGCTCCGGCAGGCGGCGGTCGGGAAAGGTCATCCCTGCTTCCAGGATCGCGCGCGCCAACGCCTCCGCCTCGACGTCGCCTCCGGACATGCGCATGCCTGCGGCGGCGAGCGTGGAGTCGTGCGGCCACACCGAACCGTTGTGATAGCTGCACGGGTCGTAGTTGACCGCGCCGTCGGACAGGGTGCGGACGCCCCATCCCGACCAGAGGTCGGGCGCCATCAGTCGCGACGCGACCCGGCGGGCACGCGACGCGGGCAGGATGCCGGTCCACAGGCAGTGCCCGGGGTTGGACGTGAGGGCGCGCACCTGCTTGTGGTTGCCGTCGAGGGCCTGGGCGACGAAGCGCTCGCGCGGCATCCAGAAGTCGCGGTTGAACCTGCTGCGCAGCGCCGCGGCGACGTCCTTCAGCTCCGGCCGCCGGCGGGCCAGGCCGAGCAGCCCGCGATACCAGTAGCCCTGCACCTCGCACAGCGCGGCCGGGGCCCGAGCCGCTGTGCCGTCGGTATGCGTGAGGGAGTCGTCCGAATCCTTCCAGCCCTGGTTGCGGGCGCGAGCGCCGCGATAGTCGATCCAGCCGTCGCCGTCCGAGTCGCCGAGGCTGTCGCACCAGCCCAGCGCTCTTTCCGCCGCCGGCCACAGCTCGTCGAGCAGTGCGTCGTCGCCGGTCCAGTCATGCGTCTCCGCCAGCGCGACGAGGAACAGCGCGGTGGCGTCGACCGTGCCGTAGAGGATGTGCGGCCAGATGCCGCTGTCGACGACGTCGCCGGTCCGCACCTCGTGCAGGATCTTGCCCGGCTGCTCCTCGGTCTCAGCGTTCTCGCGCCTGCCCTGGTGCTCGGCGAGAAACCGCAGCGCGCCGTGCGCGATGCGTGGGTTCATCGGCAGCGCGAACATCGACGTGAACAGCGCGTCGCGGCCGAACGGCACCGCAAACCAGGGGAGGCCGCCCGTCGGGTAGATGCCGGTCGGATAGCGATCGCACAGCATTCGCATGTCGTCGCGGCTCTGCTCGATCAGCTCGTTCAGGGTGGGGTTGTCAGTCGTGAAGTGGGCGGACTCGGCAGCCCATGCGTCGTGCACCTCGCGCGCCTTCGCCGCGCCCGCATCGAAGTCCGGCACCACGACGCCTGCCCGCGGCAGCACGTGGACCTCAACGATCGCACTCTCCGCGGGCGCCAGCGCGAACGTCTGCTTCGCGCCTGGAGGCTCGATGACGATTTCAGTCAAACGCCCCGCTTTTTCCGCGTCACGCAACAGCAGCCCGCGCTCGGAGCTCTCGATTCGGGCGGGCCGGCGTGGCGGCAGCTTGACTATTCCACGGACAGCGAGCATGGCCGCGAAGTCGGCGCCGAACATGAGCTCGACCTCTGCGCTCACATACTCGGCGCCCGCGTTGGTGATCGTGATGCGCTCGTGCATGCCGGCCGCCACGTAGCGATCGCGCTGGAGCTGAAAAGGCCCGCTCGCCAGCCGCCACGCCAGGGACCCGGCTGTGGCTTCGAGACCCGTCGGCTCCGCGGGCCCGCCATTCACCAACAGCTCGTAGTGGGAAAGAAAGCGCGTGTCGCCGAGCCACAAGCCGTGCCCGTCGACGCTGTCCGCCTGCATGTCGCCGTTGCGCGCGGAGACCGCGAACAGGCGGTCCTCCTTGACGACGACGCGCTTGCCGGCGAGAAAGTCTTTCAGCTCTGAGTCGCCTGCGCCGCCGGCTGGTGCGCCGCTTCGAACACGGGCCGCGTCCCGACCGCGTAGCTCGTCCATTCGTTTCGAGCGAGCAGGTCGGTGGCCAGGGCTTCGAGCTCGCGCACGCGCTGGTTGGCGCGGATCGCTTCGCGGATCGACAGGATGCCGACGGCCGGATGTCGCTTCTCGATCACGTGCCGAAGCATGTTGAGGTGCGCGTTGTCCGGCACGCCGGGCTCGCGAATGCGCCGGATCGCCGCCCGGACCGTGGCCTGCGTGCCGTCGATCGCCTCGCCGCGGCCGAAGTCGAACTTGTAGCTGGGGCTGCGCCCGGCCGCCCGGCGCTCGCCGCTGAGCTTGATCCACTTCGCGTTGTCGGCGCCCTTGCCGGCGTCGATGACCAGCCGGACCGTGCGGCCGTGGTACTGAAATCTCGAGTTGACGCGCGCGTAGCTCTCGCGCTGGCCCGTGAGGCCCTCGTGGCGGCCGATGCGCAGGGGCGCGTCGGCGTCGAGCTCGATCCGGTCGATCGGGGTCAGCAGCGAGATGATCGCGAAGGCGTGGGGGATGAGGTCGGCGATCACGCCGATGTCGGCGGCGGCGCCGGTCAGGGGCTGCTCCTCCAGGATCTCGATGCGGATCTCCTCCACGTTGTCGAGGAAGTCGCGCAGCGTGCGCTCCTCGGTCAGCAGCATCTGGAGCAGGCGCACCTCGAGCTTGAAGTAGTAGTGGTCGGCGGCCACGATCTCCACGCCGCCAGGCGCGGAGTCGAGGAACTCGCGGTACTCCTCGGGCGGCGAGCCGAGTGGCTTTTCGATCAGGATCACGTCGCTCAGGTCGTAGTACAGAGCCAGGGTCGCGAGGTGAGTCGCCGCCGGAGTGGCGATGTAGGTGATCACGTACGAGCTCGACTCGAGCTCGCGCTCGAGCTGCTCCCGCGCCGGCAGCGAGGGCGTGTCCCAGTAGAAGGCGTCGCCGTGCTCGCGGACCTCGGCTTCACGTGCGGCGAGGCGCTCGCGGGCGCCCGGCCCCTCGTGCTCGACGACGTGCGTCCTGAAGTTGAAGAACTGCTTGAGCGTGAGCAGGTGCTGGTACGCCTTCTGGCCCCACTGCCCGAAGCCGACCAGCACAAAGTCCTTCTGAAGGTGCCGCTCCTCTTCGGCGAGCGCGTGAAGCCGCGCGTTCTTGATCGCCACCGCGGCCTGGAGGGCGAGATCCTGCGCGCGCTGCACCTCGTCCGGCGTGAACGCGTGGCGGTGGTCGCGCTCGGCCAGGATCGCGGCGCCGATCGGCTGCCCGTCGGCGATCAGCGGGAGGGCCAGCAGCGAGCGCACGCCGAACAACTTCACGTACGCGTGCGGCACCTGCTCGGCCGCCTCCGCATCCTCGATGACGATCGGCTCGCCGTGGTCGAGCACGTCGAAGAGAAACGAGGGCTGCGAGCGCTCGCCGCGCTGGTGGCGCCACTGCTCTTCGAGGTTGGAGGCGGCCGCGCCGTACCAGCCCTCGGCGTCCTCCTCGTAGAGCGCGATCTGGCACATCGATGCGTCGACCAGCCGGGCGAGGTTGTGCGCGACCAGGGTCAGGGTCTGGTCGAGGTCGATCGAGGAGGCGATGGCCCGGCTCACGTCCGCGCTCAGCTCGAGCTGCTCGAGGTGGCGGCGCGCCTCCTCGTAGAGGCGCGCGGTCTCCACCGCGGCCGCCACCTGGCCTGCTGCGGCGCGCAGCGCCTCGACCTGACCCCAGTCGGGCCGGCGCTCGTAGGAGCGGTGATAGCCGACCTCGAGCACACCGGTTGCTCGGCTGCGTGGGTCGGAGCCGAAGGCCAGGAAGATGCGGATCAGGTCGGCATGACCGCCCTTCTCGAAGACCTCGCCGGCCAACGTGAACGGCGGCGTCGAAGAGTCGATCTCGTTCGCGCCTTCTCCGAGCAGGGACACGAGCACGCGCCCGATGACTGCCCCGCCCGCGCGGACCACGGGGACCTCGGTCCAACCGGACACCCCAGGGATGGCACCGGTGAAGACGTCGCTGCGATCCGGCGCGCCGCCCTTCGGCAGCGGGCCGACGATGACGGTGCGCCACGTGCGGGCTACGTACACCAGCACGTCATCGGGGGCCAGCGCGCGGTCCTCCTCCAGGGCCCAGCGTGGAATGCGCCGCGGGCCGCCTCCCGGGCCGGCCGAGCTCTCGGCCGCCTCGATGGCCGCCGCGGTCGCGGCGCCCGCCGCCAGGCGGACCGCCGACGTCCCGTCCGACTCCTCGCCGAGCAGGTACACCGTGGCGAAGTTGAAGTCGAACTCCGGGACCGAGGCGTCGGTCAGGTGCCCGACGACGGACTCGATGACCTCCTTGCGGCTCGACCCTGGCCGCAGCATCGCGGTGGTCATGTCACCCAGGGCGCCCAGCAGGTGGTTGCTGTGCTCGAGCCCGTCGATCAGGCGCTGGCTCGCGAGCGCGCCGCCGATGAGCTCGGCGCCGGCCCGGAGAAGGACGTCGGTGGCGGGTGCGCGGCGAACGGTGGCCAGGCGGTCGCGGCTCATCACGACCAGGTAGCCGTGCGGCTCGCGGTTGCTGCCCAACGCATAAGTCGCGACCGGGTGGAGGTCGGCCGCTGACGTCACGCCGGACACCGAGGCGCTCAGCGCCGCCTCCCAGCTGGCATGGCTCGCGCGGTCGACGCGCACCGGGGCCGCCACCGGCGCGTGAGCGGTGACCAGCTCGAGGCTCGTGCGGTGAGGCCCGAACTGATAGATGGCCGCGGCGTCGAGCTCGCTCGCGAGCAGCAGGTCCGCCAGCGCGATCGAGAGCACGCGGCGAAGCTCCTTGAGGTCGGCGCGGGCCTCGCCGGCCGGCTCGCTGAGCAGAGAGGTGAGGCGTCCCAGGCCGTCCAGCGCCGATCGCTCAGCGGCCGCGAGGGCGGCCTCGATCGACCCAGCCGCTGCTGCCGCGAGGCGCTCCAGCTCCTCCACGCGCGCGTCGTCCGGCTCGTTGGTGCGCGTGCGGTAGTTCAGGTAGATCAGCCCGAGCAGGCTGTCGCCGCTCATCAGGGGTAGCCCGATCGTCGACTGCACCTGGTAGCGCCTGATGAACGTGCTGTCGATCTGCGACGGCGCGTCGCGCGCGACCAGTCGCTGCCGCGTGACGGTGAGCCACACCGTCGATCCGTAATTGTGGACGCCGAGGTCGGCAGGGGCCTTGCCCTGCTCGGCGTCGGTCGTATAGCGCCCCAGCTGCTCGCTCATGTCCGTCAACGAATCGAGCAGGCTCTCCTGGGGCTGGCCCACGGCGAACGGCGCGAAGTACCGGCGGCTCGCCTCCTCGTAAAGGAAGATGGAGACGATGTCCGCCTTCGACGCCTGCTGCATGTCGGCAACCACGCCGCGAAGCACCGTGGCCAGGCCGGTGGCTCTCTGCAGGGACGGACGCATCCACCCGCATCATAGGTCTGCATCCCGTGATGATCGAAACGCGAACGACGCCCCGGCCTGAATACCCGCGCCCTCGGTTGCGCCGACGCGACTGGGTGAACCTCAACGGCGAGTGGGAGTTCGGCCTGGGGGACGAGCGCTCGTTCGACCGGACGATCACGGTGCCGTTCTGCCCGCAGTCGGAGCTGTCGGGGATCGGCGAGCGCATCGAGGACGACGTCGTGTGGTACCGCCGCCGGTTCGACGCGCCGGAGGCAGGGCGGCTGCTGCTGCATTTCGGCGCGGTCGACTACCGTGCGACGGTCTGGGTGAACGGGGAGGAGGTGGCGCATCACGAGGGCGGCCACACGCCGTTCGCCGCGGATATCTCGCGGATCGTGCGCCCGGCCGACAACGAGGTGGTCGTGCGCGCCGAGGACCCGCTGGCGGACCGCACGATCGCGCGCGGAAAGCAGTACTGGAAGAAGACTTCCGAAGGCATCTTCTACACGCCGACCAGCGGCATCTGGCAGACGGTGTGGCTCGAGCCGCTGCCCGAGCGCGCGCTCGGCACGGTCGAGGTCCGCCCGGACCCGGAGGCGTGGGCAGTGGAGGTCGAGGTCGAAGGGGACGGCCGCAAGGAGGTGGTCGCCACCCTGGACGGCCGCGAAGTCGGGCACTGGACGGGCAGCGCCTCACGAGGCCGCATTCACCTCGATGAGGTCGTGGCGTGGAGCCCGGAAGAGCCTCGCCTCTACGGCCTCGAGGTGACGCTGTACGACCGCGCCGGCAGGCCGTCAGACCACGTGTCGAGCTACTTCGCCCTCCGCACCGCGGGCAGGAAGGACGGGCAATTCCTGCTCAACGGCGAGCCCTACATACCACGGCTAGTGCTCGACCAGGGTTACTTTCCCGGCGGCCTCATGACCGCGCGCGACGACCGCGACCTCCAACGCGACATCGCGCTCGCCAAGTCGATGGGCTTCAACGGCGCGCGCAAGCATCAGAAGGTCGAGGACCCACGGTGGCTGTACTGGGCGGACGTCCTCGGCTTCCTTGTCTGGGCGGAGATGCCCAGCTTTCACCAGCATTCGCGCGAGGCGGAGCGCCGGCTCGAGGCCGAGTGGACCGCCGCGGTGGCGCGCGATCGCGGTCATCCCTGCATCGTCACCTGGGTGCCCATGAACGAGAGCTTCGGCCTGCAGGACATGGAGCCCGAGGCGGAGGCGCATTTCCTCGAACGCCTCTACCGGCTGACCAGGGAGCTCGACAGCTCGCGGCCGGTCGTCTCGAACGACGGCTGGGAGCACACCGAGACCGACCTTTGCACCCTGCACGACTACAACCCGCCGCACGTGCTCCGCCGCCGCTACCGGTCGGTGAAGGCCGCGCTCGACGCCGCGGCGCATCCTCGTCCGCCATACCTCGCCGGGCACGAGTACGCCGGCGAGCCGCTGATGGTGAGCGAGTTCGGCGGGGTGGCGCTGGCCGGGTCGTCGGGCTTCGGCTGGCAGGAGGCCTCGGGCCCCGAGGGCCTGCTCGAAACGTATCGCGAGATGGTCGAGGCCCTCATGGACAAGGGGCCGGTCGAGGGCTTCTGCTACACGCAGCTGGCGGACGTCGAGCAGGAGCAGAACGGCCTGCTCTCATTCGACCGCACTCCGAAGGTCGACCCCGAGCTGATCCGGCCGATCACCGAGACCCCGAAACGACGGTGATGGTGGTGCGCCCGTCCAGCCGGTCGGCGAGCTCGCGCAGGTGGACGGCCATCCGGCGGGCCAGGGTCGCCTGAACCCGCCAGCTCCGGAGGCGTGTCTGCGCCTCGGCCTTGCGCGCCATGTGGCGGTGCCGCTCCAGGATCCACAGCTCCATCGAGTACCTGTCCACGAACGGCGGTAGTATAGACCATATCCTCTGGTAATTGCCAGCTAACTATTGCAAAAGCCGATCAGGAGCATTAATATAGGCGACAGGCTATGCCGATGATCTCACAGGGGGCGGAACCGGCGCCGGCGTTGGCGCGCGCTTCAGCCCCGCTCGAGCTGATGTGGCTCGTACACGACTGCGAGGCGCGACATCCTTTGGAGGGCCCCCTCGCGTCGCTGGAGCCCATGCGGTCCCAGCTTGGACCGCGCCTTCGCGCGTTCTGGGACGACGGAGTCCGCGGCTTCACCGAGACGGTCGTGCTCGCCCATCGAAGCGGCACCATGTTCGATCCCGACCTGGAGCGCTTTTTCGCCAGGCTCGACGACGCCGCGTCGATGCCGGGCCTGCCGTCTCTCAAGTCCGAGGCGCCGCCGGACAGGCAGGCCTTCCACGCGCGGCTCGAGCGGCTGCGCACCGATCTCGCTGTGCGCGCCGATTACCGGGAGTTGCTCGAGTCCGCGTGGGGGCTGGTCCGGACGGAGTGGGAGACGGCGGGCCGGCATGCCGTGGAGGACGCAGCGGCCGACTGGGAGGCGCGGATCGCGGGCGGTGCGTCGTACTTCACACTGCTCGAACGGCCCCGGATCTGGCCCGGCCGGCCGGAGCTGGAAGCGCTCGCGGACGCTGCAGCCGAGGAGGGAAAGCTTGTCCTCAGCCCGGGATGGTTCTTCGGCCTCGTCCACGTGGTCGAGATCGACGGAACGGTCTACCTGGGCCGCCGGATGCGGACGCTGGACGCGGAGTCGGAGCGCCGGGTCGCGGCCAAGAAGGTTGCCCACACTCTGAAGGCCCTGGCCGACCCGACGCGCCTGGGCATCATGCTGTGGCTGGCGAGCCATCCCGCTTCTGTCACCGAGATCGCCAGGCACTTCAATCTCTCCCAGCCCACGGTGAGCGCGCACATCCAGGTGCTTCGCGAGGGGGAGCTGCTGGAAGAGAAGTCGTCGGGCCGCGCCTCGACGCTCACCGTGACCGAGCGCCGATTGAAGGAAGTCCTGGAGGGCGCCGAGGAGAGGCTGCTCAGGCACTTCCCCCGGGATTAGGAAGGGTCCGCCTCCTGGCCACCTCTCCGAGCCAACGGGCGCTCGGCTTGGGGCGGCGCTCGAAAGTGGCGCGGTCGACCTCGACCAGCCCGAACCGCGGCTTGTAGCCGAAGGCCCACTCGAAGTTGTCCAGCAGCGACCAGTGCACGTACCCGCGCACGTCCACGCCCTCATCCAGGCAGGCCTGCACCTCGCCGAGTGCCGTCTGCATGTACTGGATGCGCCGCGCGTCGTGCATGGTGGCGACGCCGTTTTCGGTGACCAGGATTGGAATCCCGCCCGCGGCCGTCCAGGCACGCCGAATCGCGCCGCCCAGCGCGCGCGGGTAGAACTCGTAGCCCATCTGCGTCGCGTGCTCGTTCTCGACCAGCTCCTGGCCCACCGTGCTCCACCAGTCGGCACCCGCGCCGCGCGGCCCTTCTGGACCGATGCGGATGCGCGTGTAGGTCTGGACGCCGATGAAGTCGTCCTCGCGGGCCAGCTCGAAGAACTGGTCGCTGACCCGCGACTCGATCTCGAAGTCGCTCTCGCCAGGCGTCGCGCCGTCCTCGTACTGAAGGTCCGGGAGAGCGAGGCAGATTCCGACCGGGGCTCGTGTGTGGGCGCGGATGGCCACGGCCGACAGGCGGTGGGCCCCGAGCAGGTTGTCGGCGGCACGGCGCGCGCCGTCGTGGTCGCCCTTTCGCCCGGGTGGGTTGATGCCCAGGACGTAGCCGCTGAGGCCGAGACCCTGTGGCTCGTTGATGGTGCAGGCGTAGCCGATGAGGTCGCCGAGAGCGGCGGCGGCGCGGTCGCAGTAGCGGGCGAAGCGTTCGGGGAATCGTGGCTCGACGAAGCCGCCCAGCTCGTGCAGCCACCGCGGGAGCGTGAAGTGGTGAAACGTGAGGATTGGCGTGACGCCGTGCTCGTGGCAGGCCGCGAGCATGCGCCGGTAGTGGTCCAGGGTCGCCTTCGAGAATTCCCCCTCCGCCGGCTCGATGCGCGACCACTCGATGCCGAAACGGAAGGCGTCCAGGCCGAAGCCTGCGAGCATGGCCACGTCCTCGGCATATCGGTGATAAAAGTCACAGGCGTCGCCCGACGGCTCGACGCAGGGCGTGCCCACCTTGTGCTCCCACCACCACCAGTCCGAGTTGACGTTGCCGCCCTCGACCTGGTGGGCGCCGACTGATGCCCCGAACAGAAACCCCTCCGGAAACCGCCCCATCTGCCTCTTCGAGACTAACCGGGGGCGGCCGAACGTGGAACTTGACAGCGTGCGCCAAGGGCCCTACCATCGCGCCTAAACCGATTTACTAAAGCGGTTTAACCCGTTCGGCGGGCCCACCGGCAGCGCCCGAGGCCCGGCTTTCACGAGGTATTTTCGAGTGGAGCCAGGAGCCAGCCAATGGAAGTCGTCGACACCCCGGTGAGCAGGGTCACCATCGCGGACGTGGCGGTGGCGGCCGGCGTCTCGAAGACCGCGGTGTCGTTCGCCTTCAACAACCCGGAGAAGCTCGGCCACGCCACGGTCGAACGGGTGCTGCAGGTGGCGGACGGCCTCGGCTACGCGCCCCACCCCGCGGCCCGCGCGCTCTCCCTCCGGCGCAGCGGAACGATCGGCGTCCTCATCCCGCAGCGCCTGAGCACGGTTTTCGCCAACCCGTTCCTCAGCGAGCTCATCCAGGGGCTCGGCGAACTGTGCGAGAAGCACGACCTCTCGCTGCTTCTCGTGCCGCCCCTCGACGGCTCGCTCGAGGGCGCGATCCGGCAGGCGTCTGTGGACGGATTCGTGAGCCTTGGGTTGAGCCCGGATGACCGAGCCCTCGAGACGCTCGACCGCCTCGGCATCCCGACCGTCCTGGTCGACTCCGACGGCTCGCCGAATCACCCGGCGGTGAACGTCGACGACGAGGGCGGCGCGGAGGCGGCGGCCCGACACCTGCTGGGGCTCGGCCACCGGCTGTTCGCGATCATCGGGCTCCCCCCGACGCGCGACCAGGCGATCACGACCCCGACGACCACCCGGAGGCTGGCCGGCTACCGCGCGGCGCTGGACGCCGCGGACGCTCCCGCGCCGCACCTCGTCACGGCCGGCGTGTCCATGTCGGCCGGCGCCCGCGCCTTCGACGCCCTTCCGCGCGGCCGATCCACGCGCCCCACCGCCATTCTGGCCATGAGCGACATGGCGGCGATCGGCGTCATGTCCGCGGCGCGGGCCGCTGGACTCGTGGTGCCGCGCGACGTCTCGGTCGTCGGCTACGACGACATCCCGATGGCCGCGTACACAAGCCCCGCGCTGACGACGGTTCGCCAACCCATCGTCGACAAGGGCCGCGTGGCCGTGCGCATGCTCATTCAGCGCTTGCAGGGCAAAGCAGTGAGCTCGCCGCCGCCGCTCAAGACCAGCCTGGTCGTGCGCGCCTCCACGTCCTCGGCCGGCGAGTCGAAGGAGGTGGTCGGCGATACGGAATAGATATTCCCCGGTTTGGGTGCCGTCGGCCGATTTGCCAAAAGGAGAAAGGACAATCAGAATGAAATTGAGATCACAGTCGGATTCGCGTGACGGAAAGCCAACGGCTTTCCTGAAGTGGGGGAATTGACAATGCGAATTTCGTCTCACGTTCGTGCGCTCGGTGTGGCGCTCGGAGCGATCTTCACAGTCGCCGCTTGCGGCGGCGGTGGTTCGTCCAGCGCTGGCACGGTGCACGTAATCGCTGTCTGGTCAGGCGCGGAGCAGGCCTCTTTCATGGCCGTGCTGAAGCCCTTCGAGGACCAGACAGGCATCAAGGTCAGCTACGAGTCGACACGCGACGAGGACGCGATCCTCACCTCGCGAGTCGCGGCCGGGAACCCGCCTGACCTGGCGGCCGCGCCGAGCCCGCAGCTGCTGGCGCAGTTCGCCAAGCAGGGCAAGGTCATACCGCTCAACGACGCGGTCGACATGAGCGCGCTGCAATCCAGCACATCCAAGAGCTGGATCGACCTGGGCGAGCCGAACGGGGACGGAAAGCTGTATCAGATCTTCGCGTGGGCCGCCGTCAAGGGTCTGATCTGGTACGACCCGAAGAATTTCCAGGCCAAGGGCTACAGCGTCCCGAAGACATTCGACGACCTCACCAGCCTGCAGTCGCAGATCAAGAGCTCAGGCACGACTCCCTGGTGCATCACCCTGGAGAGCGGTTCTGCCTCGGGCTGGCCGGCCAGCGACTGGTTGAAGGAAATCGTGCTGAGCCAGTCGGGTCCCGACGTCTACGACAAGTGGGTCGCGGGCACCCAGAAGTGGACCTCGCCTGAAATCAAGTCGGCCTTCCAGACATGGGGCCAGATCCTCGGCCCGAACGACAGCAACGTGTACGGCGGCAAGCAGTTCATGCTCGCCACCAACTTCGGCGACGTCGGCACGCCGATGTTCCAGAACCCGCCGAAGTGCTTCATGCTCAACCAGGCGTCGTTCATCACAACGTTCTTCACGAGCGCCAACCCGAGCCTGCAGCCCGGGACCGACTTCAACTTCTTCCCGCTCCCTGACGTGAGCTCGCAGTTCACCGGCGCGCACGTCGTGGCCGGCGACTCGTTCTCGATGTTCAAGGACACGCCTCAGGCCCGCAAGCTGATCCAGTACCTGACCACCGCACAGGCTCAGGACATCTGGGTCAAGCGCGGCGGCAAGCTCGCGGTCAACAAGCAGGTTCCCCTCACCGACTACCCGGACGTGCTGTCCAAGGAGTCGGCCCAGATCATCGTCAACACGCAGATCGCCAAGTACGACGCCACCGACAACATGCCGGCGGACATGCGGTCAGCCGCATGGAAGGCGCTCCTGGACTTCGTGAGCAACCAGAGCAAACTGGACTCGATCCTGGCCAACCTGGACAAGGTCCAGGCGACGGCGTACCACAGCTAGTGATGGCGTGATGGCATAGGAGGTTAGGAAGAGTGGACTTCAGCGTTCTGCTTGGAGATATTCCGACCCTCCTTGCCGTCGTGCTCGGGGTGCCGGCGGTGCTCGTCGCCTACATCGTGGGCAGCGAGTACCTCGTCCGGCGCCTGCCCGACAAGAACCGACCGCAGGTCCGACCCTGGATATGGGTCGGACCTTCCCTCCTTCTCGTTACGGGCTTTCTGCTCCTACCCGCGATCGCGACGATCTTCCAGAGCTTCGAGGACAACCACGGCGCCTTCATCGGCCTCCAGAACTACGCCACGCAGCTGGCCGACTTCCCGAGCGGTGGCGCCTGGGTCGCGATTCGCAACAACATCATCATCTGGCTGCTCTTCTACACCCTGTTCGTCCTGGCCTTCGGCCTGGCGCTCGCGGTCCTCTTCGACCGGGTGCCGTATGAGACCGTGGTCAAATCGCTGATCTTCATGCCCATGGCGATCTCGTCCGTGGCCCTGGGTGTGATCTGGAAGTTCATGTACTCCTACCAGCCGCTGGGGGCGCCGCAGACGGGAACCGTGAACGCGGTGGTGACGTTCTTCCGCCACGATCCGGTCGCCTGGCTGCAGGATCAGTGGCCCAACGGTCTGGGCGTGCTCAACAACGTCGCCCTGATCGGTGCGGCCACGTGGGGCATCACGGGGTTTGCCATGGTGATCCTCTCCGCCGCCCTCAAGGGCATACCGGGTGAGCTGCTGGAAGCCGCCCGCGTCGACGGGGCCGGTGAGCTCACCGTGTTCCGCCGCGTGATCTTCCCGTTGATGATGCCGACCATCGTCGTCGTGGGCACGACGCTCGTGATCTTCGCGCTGAAGGCGTTCGACGTCGTGTACGTGATGACGAACGGCAACTACGGCACTGACGTGCTGGCCCTTCGCATGTACAACTTCCTGTACCTCTCGCACAACAACGCGGCCGCCAGCTCGGTCGCGATCATCCTTCTGATCGCGGTCATCCCGGTTCTCGTGTTCAACCTCAGACAGTTTCGTGCGGTGGAGGCAAGACGATGACCGTTGCAGCCGCGACACGGCAGGAGTCGTTGGCGGCGATCTGGTCGCCGCAATGGATCGCTCAAAGGCTGCAGCGCGTCCTGCTGCACGTAGCGGTCATCGGGCTCACCGTCGTTTGGATCGTGCCCACGCTCGGCCTGCTCGTCAGCAGCTTCCGGCCTGTCTCGGGCATCCTCACCAGCGGTTGGTGGACGGCCCTCTCGCCGCCGTTCAGCTTCACGCTGCAGAACTACTCGGACATGCTCGCCCAGAGCAACCTGGGCCAGGCGCTGTTCAACAGCTTCATGGTCTCGATCCCGTCGACTGTGATCCCGGTGACGATCGCCGCGTTCGCCGCGTACGCGTTCGCCTGGATGAAGTTCCCGGGCCGCGACTGGATCTTCCTGGCCTTTGTAGGGCTGCTGGCCGTGCCCCTGCAGCTGACGTTCGTGCCGGTGCTCACCTTCTTCGTCGCGCACGGCATCGTGCCCGACAACCTGAGCAACATCGGCCTGCCGCCGTGGGTCGGGCTGTGGCTCGCGCACGCCGGATACGGCCTGCCGTTCGCCACGTACCTGCTGGCCAACTTCTTCCGCGCTCTGCCGAGCGACCTCTTTGAGTCGGCGGAGATCGACGGGGCCGGGACCCTGACGGTCTTCTTCCGCATCATCATGCCGCTGTCTGTGCCGGCGCTCGCGTCGCTGGTGATCTTCCAGTTCCTGTGGGTGTGGAACGACCTGCTGGTCGCGCTCATCTACGTCGGTGGCGCGCCTGAGGTCGGACCGCTGACCGTCAACCTGGCGGACCTGTCCAACTCGCTGGGCCAGGGTTTCCAGCTCCTGACGGCCGCGGCCTTCTTCTCGATGGTCATCCCGCTCGTCGTGTTCCTCAGCCTCCAGCGGTATTTCGTGCGCGGCATTCTAGCCGGCTCTGTGAAGGGGTAAGAAAAATGGCCTCAGTCACCTACGACCATGTCGTCAAGCGCTACACGGCCGATGTGACCGTGGTCAAGGACTTCAACGTCGACATCAAGGACAAGGAGTTCATGGTCCTCGTCGGCCCGTCCGGCTGCGGCAAGTCGACCGCGTTGCGCATGCTCGCGGGCCTCGAGTCGATCACCGAGGGCCAGATTCGCATCGGCGACCGCGTGGTCAACAATGTGGCCGCCAAGGACCGGGACATCGCGATGGTGTTCCAGTCGTACGCGCTCTACCCGCACATGAGCGTCTACGACAACATGGCCTTCCCGCTGCAGATGCAGCACATGAAGAAGAGCGAGATCGACAAGCGGGTCAAGAACGCCTCGCGGATCCTGGGCCTCGACCCCTTCCTGCAGCGCAAGCCGCGCGCCCTCTCCGGCGGCCAGCGCCAGCGCGTCGCCCTGGGGCGTGCCATCGTGCGCAGCCCCAAGGTGTTCCTGCTCGACGAGCCGCTCTCGAACCTCGACGCCAAGCTCCGCGGCCAGACCCGCATCGAGCTGCAGAAGCTTCACCGCGACCTGGAGACCACCTTCATCTACGTCACCCACGACCAGGTCGAGGCCATGACCATGGGCGACCGCATCGCGATCATGAACGCCGGCATCCTGCAGCAGGTCGGCTCCCCGGGCGAGATCTACGACCACCCGGCCAACCTGTTCGTCGCCGGGTTCATCGGCAGCCCGACCATGAACTTCATACCGGTCACCACCTCGGACAGCACGGCCAAGGCGTCGGGCTTCGAGGTCAAGCTGCCGCAGTCCGTGCCCGCGGGCAAGGGCACGCTCGGGTTCCGGCCCGAGACGGTCACCGACCGGCCGAGCCAGGACGGCGCCAACCTCGAGATGAAGGTCGACGTGGTCGAGCGGCTCGGCTCCGACCAGTTCCTGTACGGCCAGGTCGGCGGCGACCAGGTGACGGCGCGGGTCGACCCCCGCATGAAGGTCGCGCCCGGCGACAGCGTCAAGCTCGGCCTCGATACTCGAACGCTCCACCTGTTCAACGCGGACGAGTCGGCCGTTTTCTAGTAGTCGACCACTAAGGCGCGACCGGCCCGGGCCCACTAAGGTCGTGGGATGGAGACGATCCGCGCGCGTGAGGACTTCGATGCCGCGCGCTTCAAGGCGTTCCGCAAGGCGGTCACCGCAGCGCTGACGCGGCGCGCGAGCCGCCTGCTCTCCTTCGACGAGGTGCTCGAGGCGGCCGGCCCTGAAGGGCGGTCGTTCGGCGGCATCCAGGAGATCCCGCTGGATCGAGTCATCGGCTCCGCCGCGTTCGAGGCCAAGGGCGGCGACTTCGGGCCCGAGTTCCTGCCCATCTCCGCCCGGCTCCGCGATCGGTGGACGCGGATCTACCGCGAGATGGTCGAAGGTGCGGAGCTGCCGCCCATCGACGTCTACAAGGTGGGCGACTACTACTTCGTAATCGATGGCCATCACCGGGTGTCGGTCGCGCGAAGCCTCGGCCGGGCCACGATCAACGCGCGGGTCGTCGAGGTCCGGACGCGCGCGCCGCTCGGGCCTCATGTCGACCCCGCCGCGCTGCTGAGGGCGGCCGAGTACGCCAACTTTCTCGAGGCGACGCAGCTCCATCGGATGCGGCCCGAGGCGAGGCTCGAATGCAGCCGGCTGGGGCGCTATGACCAGCTCCTGAAGCAGATCCTCGGCCACCAGTACTTCCTGGGCCTCGAGCGGGGCAGGCCGGTGCCGCTGCCCGAGGCGGCGGCCAGCTGGTACGACAACGTTTACAAGCCGGTCGCGGGGCTGATCCGCAAGCACGACATACTCGAGCAGCTTCCGGGGTGGACCGAGGCGGACCTGGTGGTGGAGATCACCCGGCGGTGGCTGGAGCTGAGCAAGTCCGGCAAGCCCTCGGGGCCGCAGCCGGCGATCAACTGGCTCCTCCTGGACGAAGAGGCGCGCAAGTGGTGGCAGCGGCGGCGGTCGATCCAGCTGCCGGTGTGAGGCGGTCGAGTGCCGGCTACCGGACATCAATTTCGGCTGGGATGCGTGCGAGCGCCGGCTCCCGGCACTCTGATTCCGGGTCAAGCGGGGGGCCTTATGCCTATGCTTCGCGTGGGGCGTAGGAGGTAGGACGACGGCACGCAAGGCGCGCGAATCCGACTTGGGCCAGGCCATCACGCCGGCTGTCAACGGCGACGGCCGCCACGCGCCCGAGATGGCGCCCGAGCCGGGGCCGTTCCAGATCACGAGCTCGTTTCCGCCGATCGCCGAGTACGCGTTCCTCTCCGACTGCGAGGCCAACTGCCTGATCGCTCCCTCTGGGCGCGTCGAGTGGATGTGCCTGCCGCGGCCGGACAGCCCGAGCGTGTTCGCGTCGCTGCTGGACCGCAGCGCCGGCAACTTCCGGTTCGGCCCGACGGGAGTCGCCGTCCCGGCCGGGCGCCGCTACCTGCCGGGGACGCTCGTGATCGAGACGACCTGGCGGACGCGGACCGGCTGGTTGATCGTGCGCGACGCCCTCTGCATCGGGCCGTGGTACCACGGGCAGCGCCGCTCGGGCACCCATCGGCGGCCGCCCACCGACTACGAGGCCGAGCACATCCTGCTGCGCACCGCGAAATGTGTGGTGGGCAGCGTCGAGCTCAGCCTCGACTGCCACCCGGTGTTCGACTACGGGCGGTCCGCCGCCAAGTGGGACTACTCCAGCCCGGGCTACGGGGAGGCCATCGCGACGGGAGGGCAGAACGACATCCCGCTTCGGCTGGTGACCGATCTGAGGGTCGGCTTCGAGGGACCCGGCGCCCACGCCACCACGACGCTACGTCAGGGAGAGCGAGCCTATGCGTGCCTCGCCTGGCCGCGGTCGCAGTACTCGGCGGGCAAGGAGTTCTGGGCCGAGCACCCGCCTCCGGCGAGCGCCGACGAGGCCTTCCAGCGGGTCGAGCGCACCGCCGACTACTGGCGCGAGTGGATCAACCACGGGGACTTCCCGGAGCACCCGTGGCAGAGCTACCTGCAACGCAGCGCGCTCACGCTCAAGGGGCTTACCTACAGCCCGACCGGCGCCTTGCTCGCGGCGCCCACGACGTCGCTGCCCGAAACGATCGGCGGCGAGCGCAACTGGGACTACCGGTACACATGGATCCGCGACGGGACCTTCATGCTGTGGGGCCTCTACACGCTCGGATTCGATCGCGAGGCCAACGACTTCTTCTACTTCATCGCCGACGTGGCGGCGGAGCGGCAGGACCTGCAGATCATGTACGGGATCGGCGGTGAGCACGAGCTCACGGAGGCGACACTCGATCACCTGAGCGGCTACGAGTCCTCCAAGCCCGTGCGGACCGGCAACGCCGCGTACGCGCAGCAGCAGCACGACGTGTGGGGAGCGGTGCTCGACTCGGTCTACCTGCACACGAAGTCGCGTGACTACATGCCCGAGGTCGTGTGGCCGATTCTCAAGCGCGCGGTAGAGTCGGCGATCGACAACTGGAAGAAGCCCGACCGCGGCATCTGGGAGGTGCGCGGCGAGCCGCAGCACTTCACGTCGTCGAAATTGATGTGCTGGGTCGCCTGCGATCGTGGCGCGCGCCTCGCCGAGCTGCACGGCGACCGTGGCCTCGCCGAGCGCTGGCAGGCCGCCGCGGACGAGATCAAGTCGGATATCTGCACGCGTGGCGTGGACAGGCGCGGCGTCTTCGTCCAGCACTACGGCACGACGGCGCTCGACGCCTCGGTGCTGCTGATCCCGCTGGTCCGCTTCCTGGCGCCCGAGGATCCGCGTGTGCGCGCGACCGTGCTCGCGATCGCGGACGAGCTGACGGTCGACGGCATGGTGCTGCGCTATCGCACGGCGGAGACGGACGACGGCCTGGCCGGCGAGGAGGGCACGTTCACGATCTGCTCGTTCTGGCTGGTGTCGGCACTGGCCGAGATCGGCGAGCTGACGCGGGCGCGGGAGCTCTGCGAGAAGCTGCTCTCCTACGCCAGCCCACTTCAGCTGTACGCCGAGGAGATCGATCCCCGCAGCGGGCGGCACCTCGGCAACTTCCCCCAGGCGTTCTCGCACCTGGCCCTGATCAACGCCGTGATGCACGTGATCCGAGCCGAGGCGGGGGCCTCCCAGCACTTCACAGGGGTGACGCCCTCTCCGCAGCCCTAGCGAGCGCGGCTATAGAGCTTTACAGCCTCCAGCGCTGGGATGTGTGACCGGTGCCCCATCGGGATGGGAACCCCGTGGTCCCACCGGGTGAGGTGGCGCGGCGCTGGTCGGGTTGCCATGGCAGCCGTTGGCCGCGTTCAAACCCTGGCCGCGGGCGGCGGCGGTGACCACCTTGGTGCTCGCGCTGCCGGCGCCGGCGCCGGGTGCGAGCGATCCAGCCTCGGTCACAGCTCCGTTCGAGCGCCAGGCCGCCGGCGTGGTGAGGCTGTTGGTCGGAGGCCTGGTGGCGGTCCGCACCTGTGCGTGCGTCCCCGGGGCCGACAGGGCGACATACCCGACCGCTCCCGCGCTCAGCGCGCCGACCGCCAGCGCAGCGGCCACCATGTGGGCTCTATCGGTTGCTGACCCTTCGCTGATCCACCGACCGCTGCGGGCGAGCCGGCCGTTTGCGTATGCCAGGGCCGTCAGGAGGAGGGCTGCCAGCCAGGCTCCGGACCGCCGCAGGTAGGTGTCCAGGTGCTCGAGCGCCACCCACAGCCGCCTGCGCACGGTGCTCACCGAGACGCCCAGCATGGCCGCGATCTCGCGGTTCGTGTGGCCCTCGAGATAGGCGAGGGTGATGATCCGGCGCTCCTTGGCGCTGAGCCGGGCCAGGCCATCGCGAACGGTGTGCCGGTGGAGGGCCGCCGCCAGCGTCTGCCAGCGTTCGGACGCCTCGTGCCGCGCCGGTCGCTCGACGACCAGCAGCTCGCGCGTGCGGCCGTGGCTCCCGAAGCGGCGCCTCGGGTCGACGACGAAGAGGTGGACGCCGCTGACCAGCCACGAACGCATCGCGTTCAGGCGGTTGCCCACCTCCGGCTCGACCGAGCCAGCATCGTCGGCCGGCCCGTCCCAGGGAACGACCTTCATGCGACCGCTCCAGGGAACATGGCCATGAGGGGATCGAGACTACCACCAAAACACCGCCGCGCAGCATCCAGGTCCGCGCGGGCTCTGACGGCCGAACGCTAGCGGCTCGGCAGCCTTTTGGCGGTGCGGCTGGCGATGCTCTCGAGCCGGTCGCGGATGGCCCGCCTCGCCCGCTCGATGCCTTGAGAGGCGCCGTCGAGCACGAAGCTCCCGTTGGCGCCCACGAGCAGGCAGCTGAGCTCCCAGGCGACCTGCTCCGCATCCACGCCCGGGCGCACGTCGCCCGCCGCGGAGGCCTCGCGCACCGCGCGGGCCAGGCTGCTCACCCAGTAGGACCGCTTCTCGACCACCGAATCCCGCACGGGGCCGGGCCGGCTGTCGAACTCGGACACCGCGGCCTCGAAGAAGCAGCCGCCCGGAAAGACCCCGCGCTGCAGGTAGGAGAGGTAGGAGTTGGCCAGCGCCCACACCCGGCCCAGCCCGGCGGGAGCCTTGAGGCCCGGCCGCAGCACCTCCTCGGTGAAGACCCTGGCCGCTTCGTCGACGCTGGCCAGCTGCAGCTCCTCTTTGGACCCGAAGTGGGCGAACAGCCCGCTCTTGCTGATCCCGAGGTCGCCGGCGAGCCGCTGAAGTGAGACGGCCTCCAGGCCCTCGGAAGACGCAAGCCGGGAGGCGTGGCTGAGAATCGCCTGTCGCGTTCGCCGCCCGCGAATCCGCCGCCGGTCGGTGGTCTCGGCGACCGCCATCTGTTCCACACAGCGATCTTAGCACGACCGGTCGTTCTCTCTTGACTTATACGACCGGTCGTGCTATTTGTTGTGCATGGTCGCCATCGAGACGGGAAGGGAAGGCCAACCGGGGCTAGCTCGCCTCGAGCCGGCGGACGGCATCGAGCTGCGCCGGTTCTTCTTTCGCCTCTCGCCTGAGACGCTCTACCGGCGCTTTCACAGCCCGATCACCCGGCCGGAACAGGCCCACCCGCAATTCCTGCTGGACGTGGATCATCACGACCGCGAGGCCGTCGTGGCGGTGGTCGACGGCGAGATCGTCGGCGTCGCCCGATACGTGCGCCGCACCGGCATGAGCGCCGCCGAGGTGGCGGTGGTCGTCGCCGACGCGTGGCAGCGACAGGGAATCGCCACTCGCATGATCACCGCCCTGGCCGCATTCGCGGCGGCAGCCGGAGTCGAGCGCTTCACGATGACGATGCAGGCCGACAACAAGCCGGTGCTGCGGCTGATGAGCCGTCTATATCCAGGCGCGGCGATGACCCAGTCGCAGGGCATCTGCGAAGCGGAGGTCTCGATCGCATGACCTCCTTCGCCGGCTTGCGCGCTGTGCGTCAGCTCGGGGCATGCTCGGATCGAGACATCGCAAGGCTCCTCAGGTTCACCGACGAGGTGAGTGTGCGGGCTGATGATGTAGTGGCCGAAAAGGGACGGCTCTGCTCCGAATTCGTGGTGGTGTTGGACGGAGCGCTGCGAACCGAGTGCTCTCTCCTCGGTCCAGGCGACAGTATCGGCTGGGCGGCGATGTGGGAGCGCGAGTCCAATCCGTCCCGCGTGATCGCGGAATCGGACGCGCGGCTGCTGGTGATGAGTCACGCCCAGTTCCGGGCCGTGAAGGGCCTCTCTAAAATCGAGATATGCGGGAGTCGACCCTTGAGCTTGAGTCCGAGTTTGGCGAACTAGAGCAGCATCGTGCTGCGCTGACCGGCTACTGCTACCGGATGCTGGGCTCGCCGTTCGACGCCGAGGACGCGGTTCAAGAGGCGTTCGTGCGTGCCTGGCGAGCCCGCGACCGGTTCGAGGGCCGGGCCGCGGTTCGCTCATGGCTCTACCGGATCGCGACCAACGTATGCATCGACCTGTTGAAAGGCAAGGAGAGGCGGACACGGCCGATGGACCTCGGCCCCGCCACCGAGCCTCTGGAGAGGAACCTGAACTGGCGGTTGGACAAGCGGTGGGTCGAGCCGATTCCAGAGTCGCTCGTCGCCCCTGAGCCGGATCCCGCCGACCGGGCCGTCGAGCGTGAGTCCATCCGTCTCGCGTTCGTGGCCGCACTGCAGAAGCTGCCGGCGCGCCAGCGCGCGGTGCTGATCCTTCGCGAGGTCCTGCGCTGGGAGGCGTCGGAGGTGGCCGAGCTGCTGGATTCCTCGGTGGCATCGGTCAACAGCTCGCTGCAGCGGGCGCGGGCGACGCTGGCCAAGAGCAAGGTCAGCGCCGACGACCGTCTCCCGGCGCTGAGCGACGCCGACCACGCTTTGCTCGAGCGCTACGTCGCCGCCTTCGAGCGCTACGACCTGGGTGCGCTGACCTCGCTCATCCGCGAGGACGCATTCCAGTCGATGCCGCCGTACGACATGTGGCTGTACGGGCGCGACGACATCTTCGCCTGGTGGTTCGGGCCCGGAATCGGCTGCCGCGGCTCCCGCGTGATCCCGGTCAGGAGCGCCAACGGGCCCGCCTTCGCGCAGTACAAACCGAGCCCGCAGGGCGGCTACGAGCCGTGGGCCCTGCAGGTGCTGGAGCTTTCAGGCGGCCGGATCGGGGAGCTCACCTTCTTCCTCGACACCGCGCGGATCTTCCCGCTGTTCGGCCTGCCCCTCCACCTCGACTCCTAGCACCTGGCTCAGGCCGCAGAGGTCGAGCAGCTCGAGCAGGCAGGGCTGCGCGCCCTCGAGCTCCAGCCGGCCCCCGCTCCGCCGGGCGGCCAGCTGAAGGCACGCGAGCCGGTCGATCGTCTCCGCGGTCGGTTGCGTGAGGGACCCGCAGTCGAGAACGAGCCTGGTCCTCCTCATCACTGGCTTAGACCGAAGTCGAGCGCGGAAATAATCGGTCCCCGCCGATGAGTTCTGGGATGAACGGTCGTCTAAAAGAGCATGGAAAACTCACGCTGGCTTTCGCTGACGGTCCTCTGCACCGGCTTCTTGTTGATCGTCGTCGACATGACGATCGTCAACGTCGCGCTGCCGTCCATCCAGAAGGACCTGGGATTCTCGCAGTCCGGGCTGGCGTGGGTCATCAACGCTTACCTCATCGCGTTTGGCGGGCTGCTGCTGCTGGCCGGCCGGTTGGGCGACCTGCTCGGACGCAAGCGCGTCTACCTGGTCGGTCTCGGCATCTTCACGGGCGCGTCTTTGCTGTGCGGGCTTTCCTTCAGCCAACCCATGCTGATCGCCGCCCGCTTTGTCCAGGGTGTCGGCGGAGCCGTCAGCTCAGCCGTCATCCTGGCCATGATCGTCACGCTCTTCCCCGAGCCTGACGAGCAGGCAAAGGCGTTCGGCGTGTTCAGCTTCATCGCCTCGGCCGGCGCGGCGATCGGCCTCCTGGCCGGCGGCCTCATCACCCAGGCCGTGAGCTGGCACTGGATCTTCTTCGTCAACCTGCCGCTCGGCGTCGTGACGGCGGTCGCGGCCGGGCGGCTGCTCGACTCCGACCGCGGCATCGGCCTCGGCAAGGGCGCGGACGCGCTCGGGGCGGTGTTGGTCACCGCCGCCCTGATGCTCGGCGTGTACACGATCGTCGAGTCGTCCGATTACGGGCTCGGCTCCATCCACACGCTCGGCTTCGGAGCGCTGGCGATCGCCCTGCTGGCGGCCTTCGTGGTGCGCCAGGCGCGCGGGCGCAACCCGATCCTTCCGCTGCGCGTCTTCGCCTCGGCCAAGCTCTCGGCCGCCAATGTGATCCAGGCCTTGATGTCGTCGGCCTTCCTCGGCTTTTTCTTCATGGCCTCGCTCGACCTGGAGCGGGTACTGGGTTACGGGCCGATGGCGATCGGTCTGGCGTTTCTGCCGGTCGCGGTGGTGATGGGCCTGTTCTCCCTTCGCTTCTCGGCGCTGCTCATCAACCGGTTCGGCCCGCTGTCTGTCCTGTTGTCCGGGCAGGTTGTGATCGCAGTGGCGCTCGCGTGGCTCGGCCTGGGACCGACGGACGAGACCTACGCGGTCAACCTGCTGGTGCCGCTGGCCCTGCTCGGCCTCGGCGGCGGCCTGTCCTTCCCGTCCCTGACGATCATCGCGATGGCGGATGCGCGGCCGCAGGACGCGGGGCTCGCCTCCGGCCTGCTGAACACGACCGGGCAGGTCGGGGGCGCCCTCGGCCTGGCCATCCTGGCGACTCTGGCCGGCGCGCGTACAGTAAATCTCGTCCGCGATGGGGTGGATGGCGCGACGGCGCTGGCCGGCGGTTATCACCTGGCGTGGCTGGTCGGTGCGGCTACGGTCGTGGTCACGCTCGTGCTCGCGATCTCGGTGCTCCGGCCACGGAGCTCTACGACTTCCGCGGCGATCGCAATGGCTGAAGGCGAGTGCGCCGCGTAGGAAATTGGAGGTAGAGAGATGAAGACGATGAACGACGTTCAGGCCCAGGTTCAGAAGACGATCGACGGCCTGGTCGATTCGGGCGCCGAGCGGGGCGTACAGGTGGCCGCCTACAAGGGCGGCGAGCTGGTGGTCGATGCGGTCGCCGGCATGGCCGACCCCTCGACCGGACGCAAGGTCGATTCGGGTACGCCCTTCTACTGTTACTCGGTCGTCAAGGGGGCGGCCTCGACGATCACCCACAGACTCGTCGAGCGCGGTCTGTTCGGCTACGACACCCCGGTCGTGGAGGTGTGGCCGGAGTTCGGCGCCCACGGCAAGGAGAAGGTGACGGTGCGCCACGTGTTGAGCCACACCGCGGGCGTGCCGGGCATTCCGCTCACCACGACGGTCGAAGACCTCTGCGACTGGGACAAGATGTCCACCGCGATCGCCGACGAAGAGCTGTGGTGGGAGCCGGGGACGAAGATCGGCTACCACGCGTACACGTTTGGCTACATCGTCGGGGAGATCGTTCGGCGGGCGACCGGGAAGCCGATCTCCGAGGTCCTCATCGAGGAAGTGGCAGGTCCACTCGGTGTTGAAAAGGAGCTGTACTTCGGCATGCCGCCCTCCGAGCACAAGCGGCTGGCCGTGCTCGAGGACGCGCCGATGCCGCCCGAGATGACGGCCCGGATGGCGCAGATGCCCAAGGACCTGCCGATGTTCAAGGCCGCGCCGATGTCGCTGATGCCGAACGCCGCGTTCGGCAACCGCGAAGACACGCTGGCGGCCGACATCCCCGCCGGCGGCAAGACCACCGCCCGGGCGATCGCCAGGGTGTACGCGGCTCTGCTCGGCAAGGTCGATGGCGTGCGCCTGATCTCACCCGAGCGCCTGAAGCAGGCGACCACGGTGGCCTTCAGCGGCCCGGACCAGGTGTTCGGCATGCCCACCACCTGGGCTCTTGGCTACGCGATCGGCGGCCTCGGTTCGGTAGACGACTCCGTGTTCGGGGTGGGCGGCGTCGGCGGGAGCTTCGCTTGCGGAAACACGGCCACCGGGGTGTCCTTCGCCCTGACCAAGAACCGCCTGACGCAGGACTTCAACGCGTCGAGCCAGACGCTGGAACTGGTGACGAAAGCGCTGGCTTAGCTAGCCTGGCTTCAGGAAAAGGGCTCCCAGCGGTGGCAGCGTCAGCGTGATGCTGTGGCGGTGCGCGTGGCGGCCCACGGGCGCCGCGTCCACGCCGCCCAGGTTGCCCTGCCCACTCCCGCCGTAGAGGGTCGCATCCGAGTTCAGCAGCTCCTGCCAGTGCCCTTCGGCGGGCACGCCGATCTGGTAGTTGTAACGCGGCACCGGCGTGAAGTTGAAGACCGCGACCACGATGTCCTCCGGCGCCGACCCGCGCCTGATCAGGCTGACCACGCTGTTGTCGTTGTCGGTGACGTCGATCCATGAGAAGCCGGCCGGCTCGAAGTCGAGCTCGTGCATCGCGCGCTCGGTTCGCAGGATCCGGTTGAGGTCTCCTACCCAGTGGCTCACGCCGGAGTGCTCGGCGAAGTTGAGCAGGTGCCAGTCCAGGCTCGAGTCGTGGTCCCACTCGTGCCACTGTCCGAACTCGCCGCCCATGAAGATCAGCTTCTTGCCCGGCTGCGCATACATCCAGGCGAACAGCAGGCGCAGGTTGGCGAACTTCTGCCAGTCGTCGCCCGGCATCTTCGCGAGCAGCGAGCCCTTGCCGTGGACGACCTCGTCGTGCGACAGCGGCAGCATGTAGCTCTCCGACCAGGCGTAGAGCATTCGGAAAGTCAGGCGCTGGTGCTCGAACTTTCGGAAGATGGGCTCCTTCGACATGTAGTCCAGGGTGTCGTGCATCCAACCCATGTCCCACTTCATGCCGAAACCGAGCCCGCCGATGTACGTGGGGCGCGAGACCATCGGCCAGGAGGTCGACTCCTCGGCCACGGTCTGCGTGTCGGGATGCTCTTTGAAGACCTCGATGTTGAATCGGCGTAGCAGGTCGACCGCCTCGAGGTTCTCGCGGCCGCCGAACTTGTTCGGGATCCACTCGCCAGCTTTGCGCGAGTAGTCGAGGTAGAGCATCGACGCCACCGCGTCGACTCGAAGGCCGTCGATGTGATAGCGATTGAGCCAGGAAAGCGCGCTGCTGACCAGGAAGCCGCGCACCTCGTTGCGGCCGTAGTTGAAGATCGAGCTGCCCCAGTCGGGGTGCACGCCCAACCGCGGATCCGCGTGCTCGAACAGGTGCGTGCCGTCGAAGTTCTGCAGACCGAACTCGTCGGCCGGGAAGTGCGAGGGCACCCAGTCGAGGATCACGCCGATCCCGTTCTGGTGCAGGTGCTGGACGAGGTACATGAAGTCCTGTGGGGTGCCGTACCGGCTGGTCGGCGCGAAGTAGCCGGTGACCTGGTAGCCCCACGATCCGTAGAACGGATGCTCCATCACCGGCATGAACTCGACGTGGGTGAAGCCGAGGCCGCGCACGTAGTCGGCCAGGCGAGGCGCCAGCTCGCGATAGGTCAGAAAGCGGTTGTTGTCCTCCGGAACGCGCATCCACGAGCCGAGGTGCATCTCGTATACGGACCACGGCGCTGCCCGTCCATTGGATCGCGAACGTTCGTCCATCCAGGCCTTGTCCTGCCAGTCGTAGGTCAGGTCCCACACGACCGACGCCTGGCGCGGCGGCGGCTCCGCGAAGGTCGCGAACGGGTCGGCCTTGTCGGCGCCCGCCCGGGTCACCCGCGAGTGGATGTAGTACTTGTACATCGACCCGTGGTGGGCTCCCTCGACGAAGCCCTCCCAGATGCCTGACTGCTCGCGCGGCTGCAGTGGGCTCGCCGTGCGGTCCCAGCCGTTGAAGTCACCGATGACGCTCACCGAGTCCGCGTTGGGCGCCCAGACCGCGAACGTCGTCCCGCCCGACTCCGGCACCGGGTGTGCGCCCAGCTTCTCGTAGAGGTGGCTGTGCGTGCCTTCGTTGAAGAGGTGGAGGTCGAACGGTGTGAGCAGGGAGGGCGCGATCATCCTGGCGCCACCAGGTCGCGGATGCCCCGCAGCGGGATACGCACCCAGTCGGGCCGGCTGTTGAGCTCGTAGCGGAGCTCGTACAGCGCCTTCTCGAGCAGCATGGTGGTCAGCTGCAGCTCGAGGTCGGCCGGCGTCTGCGGGACGAACGAGGCCGTGCCCGCCGTGCTCAGGTAGCTGCGCAGGAAGGCGACCGACACGCTGTCCACCCAGAACCTGGCCCACGGCTGCATGCGCGGCAGCGCCTCGGCAGACAGGCCGTCGGAGCGAAGGGCCGCCTGGCTCGCGTAATGGAACGAGCGCAGCATGCCGGCGACGTCGCGCAGCGCCAGCCGCTTGAGGCGCCGCTCGTAGAGCGTGCGCGTCGGCTCGCCCTCGAAGTCGATGATCACGAAATCGTGGCCGGTGTAGAGCACCTGGCCGAGGTGGTAGTCGCCGTGGATCCGGATTCGCGTCGTCGTGAGGCGTCGCACCAAGAAGGAACGCAGAGCACGGGCGATCTGCGGCTCCAGCTCCAGCACCTGGCGGGCTTCGTCCCGCGCATCCTGGGGCAGACGGTTGAGCTGGCTGCGCAGCAGCTCCATGCTGCGAAGCGCCACCCCGTTGATCGATTGGTAGATCGATCGCTGGTCCTGCGGTGAGATTCGCTCGGGTGCGAAGACGGTGTCGGTCGGGTCGCTCGCGAGCGCGATGTGCAGCTCCGCGGTCCGCTTGCCGAGAAGCTTCGCCGACTCGAGGTACTGCCCGATCGCCTGGGACGCCAGCTCCGGAAGATCGCCCGAGGTGGTCAGCAGCAGGCTGCGTGGCAGCAATGGCGGCTCGGTTCCGTCAACCCGCTGCTCCGCGGCCTTGAAGTACGTCGCGAGCGTCGACTGCGTGTACTTCCAGGCGTCGCCCTGGTTCGGCACGTAGCCCTGGAGCACGGCGACCGACATCGGCTCGCCCTTGTCCGGCCGGTACTCGAGAGCTCCCGCCAGGGGCGCGATCTGGGCGAAGGTCGTGCGCTCCGTGAGGAAGCGTCCCAACTCGAGCTCGGGATTCACACCCTCCTCAATCCGCCGGAAGATCTTCAAGATCAGCCGCTCGCCGAAGACGACCGAGTTGTTGCTCTGCTCCGCGGCCGACAGGTTGGCCTCGAGGCGGATGGTCTCGGGGCCGCGCAGCCGGGCGAAGGCCTTCGTCGTCGAGCCGACCAGTGTGCCCTTGGGCCCGTTGAACCGCCTGCGGCGGGCCATCGCCGAGAGCAGCGCCTCGGCGAATCCCGGGGGTCCCAGCGCGTCGTAGACCAGCCCACGCTGCTCCTGGGCGCCATCCTGCTGGCCGTCTGAGCCGCGCGCCGCGCGCACCCACGCGATCGCGGCGTGCGGCCACCGCTCGATGATGTGCGTCGCCTCGGCCGCGTTGGCGTAGGCGATGGGCAGCAGGTAGGTCTCGGGGTCGCCCTCCGCGTAAGCAGCCACGATGGTGCACAGGTAGGCGGTGCCTTCGGCGGTCCGGATGTCGATCGAGTCGGTGAGCACGACGGATTTGAGCTTCCGCGCCTTACCCGCGAACCAACGTCGCCGCGGCACGTAGCGAATCAGCACAGTCTCGAGCCGCTCCTTGCCCGAATCGGTCAGCAGCCACTCCCATCCGTCTGTCACCCGGAGCTCGGGCAGCGTGGCGGCGGTGAGGCCCCAATCCGACGCCAGCTGGGTCGACGCCTTCGGCTGCATCGAGAACCAGTAGAAGGAGTGTGGCCCGAGTGTCAGGAAGTAGGGCGTGTCCCCGACCGCGGGAAGCTCGGTCGCGCCGAACAGCTCCACCGGCACCATGCCCTTGAACTGCGAGAGGTCGAGCTCGACCACCTGCAGGAAGCGCGAGAGGTTGGCGACGCAGAGGATCTGCTCGTTCTCGTAGCGGCGGATGAAGGCGAGCGCCTTGCGGTTCTCGGGGCGGAGCAGCTCGAGGGTGCCGCGCCCGAACGCGCGGTGGCGCTTGCGCAGCGCGATCAACCGCTTCATCCAGGAGAGCAGCGAATGCTGATTGGCGGCCTGCGCCTCGACGTTGACGGCCTCGTAGTGGTACTCGGGGTCGGTAACCACCGGCAGGTACAGCCGCTGGCGGTTCGACCTCGAGAAGCCCGCGTTGCGGTCGCCGCTCCACTGCATCGGCGTGCGCACGCCGTTGCGATCGCCGAGGAAGATGTTGTCGCCCATCCCGATCTCGTCGCCGTAGTAGATGACCGGCGTGCCGGGCAGCGACAGCAGAAGGCCGTTCATCAGCTCGATCCGCCGCCGGTCGTTACCGAGCAGCGGGGCGAGGCGGCGGCGGATGCCAAGGTTGATGCGCGCGGCCCGGTCCTGCGTGTACGACCGGTACATGTAGTCGCGCTCTTCGTCGGTGACCATCTCCAGCGTCAGCTCGTCGTGGTTGCGCAGGAAGAGCGCCCACTGCGAGTTGTCGGGGATGGGCGGGGTCTGGGCGAGGATGTCGACGATCGGGAAGCGGTCCTCCATCCGGATCGACATGAACAACCGCGGCATGAGCGGGAAGTGGAAGTTCATCTGCGCCTCGTCGCCGTTGCCGAAGTAGGCGACGGCATCTTCAGGCCATTGGTTTGCCTCGGCGAGCAGCATTCGGTTGGTGTACTTGGAGTCGATGTGCTTGCGCAGCTCGCGCAGGAACTCGTGCGTCTCGGGCAGGTTCTCGGAGTTCGTCCCCTCGCGCTCGAACAGGTAGGGCACGGCGTCGAGCCGCATGCCGTCGATCCCCATGTCGAGCCAGAAGTCGACCGTCTTGAACATCGCCTCCTTGACCCGGGGGTTGTCGTAGTTCAGGTCCGGCTGGTGCGAGTAGAAGCGATGCCAGTAGTACGCGCCCGCGACCTGATCCCAGGTCCAGTTCGAGACCTCGAAGTCCTTGAAGATGATGCGGGCGTCCTGGTAGCGCTGGTTGGTCTCGCTCCAGACGTAGAAGTCGCGATAGACGCTGCCCGGCCGGGCGCGCCGCGCACGCTGAAACCACGGGTGCTGGTCCGACGTGTGGTTGCAGACGAGCTCGTTGATGACGCGGATGCCTCTTCGGTGCGCTTCCTTGATGAACTGATGGGCGTCGCCGAGGTCGCCGAACATCGGGTTGACGTTGCCGTAGTCGGAGATGTCATAACCGTCGTCGCGGAGCGGTGAGGGATAGAACGGCAGGAGCCAGACCGCGCTGACGCCGAGCTCCTGGAGGTAGGGAAGCTTGTCGAGCATCCCTTTGAAGTCGCCGCTGCCGTCGCCGTTGCTGTCGCTGAACGCGCGCACGTGCAGCTCGTAGATGATCGCGTCCTTGTACCAGAGCGGATCGTCGTCGAGCTTGAAGGTCTCGAGCTCTTTCTTGCGCTTGGGTGCGGTCTCGATCAAAGGAAGTACTCGAAATCGTGCTCGCTTCGGACCTGGCGCCGGAACCGGAAGATCTGGCCCGGCGCCGACGACGGGTTGATCTCGACGTAATTTCGGGGCCCGTTCCAGACGTAACGAGCGCCGGTCAGAAGCTCATGCGCCTGGTACGCCTTGTCGCGCGGGAGGCCAAGGTCGTCCAGCGGGAGGGTGACCATGCCCGCCTGCGTCCGCCGCGAGTCGACGTTCACGACGGTCAGCACGACGTCGTTCAAGTCCTCGGTGCTCTTGGTGTAAGCGACCAGGAACTCGTTCTCGGTCGGGTGGAATCGCAGAGTGCGATCAGTCTGCAGCGCGGGGTTCTCGCGCCGCAGCTTGTTGACGGCCGTGATCAGATCGCGGAGGCTGTCCGGGCTGTCGAGGTCCCAGGTGCGCAGCTGGTACTTCTCCGAGTCGAGGTACTCTTCCGAGCCTGCCTCGCGCGCCCGCCCCTCGCACAGCTCGAAAGCCGGGCCGTAGATGCCGTAGCTCGCACCCAGCGTGGCGGCCAGCATGAAGCGTGCAGCAAAGGCGGGGCGGCCGCCGATCTGCAGGTACTCGTTGAGGATGTCGGGGGTGTTGGGCCACAGGTTCGGCCGCAGGAAGTCGGCGACCGGCGGGCGGCTCAGCTCGGTGAAGTACTGCGCGATCTCCCACGGCGTGTTGCGCCACGCGAAGTACGTGTACGACTGGCTGAACCCGAGCTTCGCGAGCCGGTACATGACCTTGGGCCGGGTGAAGGCCTCGGACAGGAAGATGACGTCGGGCTGGGCCCGCTTGACCTCGCCGATCAGCCACTCCCAGAACGGGAACGGCTTGGTGTGCGGGTTGTCGATGCGGAAGATGCGCACGCCCTGGTCGATCCAGAACTGCACGACTGAAAGCAGCTCCTGCCAGAGCTCGCGCCAGCTCTCCGTCTCGAAGTCGAACGGGACGATGTCCTCGTACTTCTTCGGCGGGTTCTCCGCGAACTGGATCGAGCCGTCAGGGCGATGCCGGAACCACTCGGGATGCTCTCGCACGTACGGATGGTCTGGCGAGCACTGAAAGGCGATGTCGAGGGCGACCGAGAGTCCGTGCTCGCCGGCGACGCGCACGAAACGCCTGAAGTCCTCGAGCGTGCCCAGGTCGGGGTTCACCGACTTGTGGCCGCCCTGCTCGGAGCCGATCGCCCACGGGCTGCCTGGATCGCTCGAGGTCGCGCGCACGGTGTTGTTGCGTCCCTTGCGATGTGTCTTGCCGATGGGATGGATCGGCGGCAGGTAGAGGATGTCGAAGCCCATTCCGGAGACGTACGGCAGCCGCTGCTCGAGGTCACGGAAGGTGCCGTGGACGCCGGGCTTGCCGGCCGACCGCGGGAAGAGCTCGTACCAGGCCCCGAACCGTGCCCGCTCGGGCTCGACGACGACCTCGAGCTCGCGCGAGTACGAGGTCGCCTGGCTGCGATCGGCGTAACGGGCCATCAGCGTCGCCAGCTGTTCGCGCTGTGCTGCCGGCATCGCGGTCCCTTGTTTGCGCAGAGCCTGCGCCAGCGCGGTCAGCCGGGCCGCGTCCTCGCCCTGCACACGGGTCGCGGCGGCCTCCACCAGGCGTGCGCCGATCTCCAGGTCGAGCTTCACGTCCTGGCCCGCCTCGATGCGCTTGGCGAGCTGCCGGTTCCAGGTCCGGAAAGGATCGATCCAGCCTTCCACCGTGTAGACGTAGCGGCCGAGCTCGGTCACGGTGAAGCGGCCGCGCCAGCGGTCGTTGACCAGCGGGGCCATCGGCGATTCCGTCCACTCGGCCGACGACTGGTGCCTGCTCCGGAGCACGCACGCCAGCGCGTCGTGCCCGTCCGCGAAAACGTCAGCCTCTACCACGACGGCCTCTCCGACCGAACGCTTGGCCGGAAACCGGCCTGCGTCGACCTCGGGGGTGACCGCCTCGACCGCGATGCGCCGGCGCGCGCCGGCGGGATCGGGCGCGGACGTACTGTCGCTGGAGGGGGCGGAGGGCGACGGCCTCCGTCGTGCGGGTGCGCGGGCCACCGCCCAATCGTGCCACGCCGTGCCTCCCGCGTGGGCTGCGAAGGAAGGGCTAAACCGAGGCGGTCTTGTTTACCTCGTACAGCGCGCCGACCACGGCCGTGCACTGGTCCTCGACGTAGTCCATGCCCGCCGCCTCGGCGATGCGTCGCGCCTCGTCGGAGCGAATGTCCAGCTGCAGCCACAGCGCGCCCGCGCCGATGGCCGCGGCCTCTTTGGCGATGGCGGGCGCGTCGGCCGCGGGTCGGAAGACGTCGACCAGGTCGACCTTCTCCTTCACCTCGGAAAGCGAGCGGTAGACCCGCTCCCCGAACAGCTCGTCGGCGTAGGGATTGATCGGGATGATCCGAAAGCCGCGGCGCTGCAGCCCGAAGGGGACGGAACCGCCGGCCTTGCGCGGGTCGCGCGAAGCGCCCACCACCGCGATCGTCCCCGCGGAGCGAAGGATCTCCTCAGGACTTCTGGACATGAACCTTCCAAGCGACCCGCGCCTCCGCGTATTCCGCGGATTCATGTAGCCGCGAGTGCATTCACTCGCGGGCATCTAGGAAGGAAATTCCCCGCGAATGCATTCACTCGCGGGGAATCCGGGCCTCGCTTACGCGACCTGGACCTGCGGCTGTGCCGGCGCCGCCAGGGCGACCTTCAGCACGTCGTCGACCTGGCTCGCCAGGTGAAAAGTCATCGCCTCGCGCACGCTTTTGGGCACGTCGTCCAGGTCCTTCTCGTTGCGCCTCGGGAGGATGACCTCCTTCAGCCCCATGCGGTGGGCCGCCAGCACCTTCTGCTTGACGCCCCCGATGGGCAGGACCAGGCCCTGCAGCGTGACCTCGCCGGTCATCCCGACCGTGCTCCTGACCGGCCGTCCCGTGAGCAGGCTCACGATCGCGGTGGTCATCGTCACGCCGGCCGACGGGCCGTCCTTGGGCACGGCGCCTTCGGGCACGTGGATGTGGAACGCCTTGTCGATCGACTTGGAGTCGATGCCCAGCTCGTCGGCGTGTGAGCGGACGTACGACAGCGCGATCTGCGCCGACTCCTTCATGACGTCGCCCAGCTGGCCGGTCAGGGTCAGGCTTCCATTGCCGTTTGAGGTCGGCGTGGCCGTCGCCTCGACGAAGAGGACGTCGCCGCCCGTGCCGGTGACGGCCAGGCCTGTCGCGACTCCGGGCACGGCCGTCCTGGCCGCGACCTCGTTGTCGAACCGCGCCTTACCCAGGAACTCGCGCACCCGCTCGGGTGTGATCGCGACGGGCGGGGTAAGCGCGCCGGTGGCGACCTTGGTCGCGACCTTGCGCGTGATCTTGCCGAGCTCGCGCTCGAGGTTCCGCACGCCCGCCTCGCGGGTGTGGTCCGTGATCACCTTCATGATCGCGTCGTCGGTGACGGTGACCTCCTCGGGGTGCAGTCCCGCCTGCTTGACCTGCCGCCGGAGCAGGTGGTCGCGCGCGATGGCGACCTTCTCCTCTTCGGTGTATCCATCGAGGCGGATCAGCTCCATCCGGTCCAGCAGCGGCGCCGGGATGGTCTCCGAGACGTTGGCGGTCGGGATGAACAGGACCTCCGAGAGGTCGAGGTCGACCTCCAGGTAGTGGTCGCGGAACGTGTTGTTCTGCGCCGGGTCCAGCACCTCGAGCAGCGCCGAGGACGGGTCTCCGCGCCAGTCGCTGCCGACCTTGTCGATCTCGTCAAGCATGACCACGGGGTTCTTGGTCCCCGCCTCCTTGAGGGCACGGACGATCCGGCCAGGCAGCGCGCCGACGTAGGTGCGGCGGTGGCCGCGGATGTCGGCCTCGTCGCGGATGCCGCCCAGGGAAACGCGGGTGAACTTGCGGCCGAGCGCGCGCGCGACCGACTCGCCGAGCGAGGTCTTGCCCACGCCTGGAGGGCCGACGAGCGTGATGATGGCGCCCGAGCCGCGGCCGCCGAGAACCTCGAGCCCGCGCTCCTTGCGCAGCTTGCGCACAGCCAGGAACTCGATGATGCGGTCCTTCACGTCGGCGAGGCCGGTGTGGTCCTCGTCGAGGATGCGCCGCGCTTCCGCGAGGTCGAAGTTGTCCTCCGACCGCACGTTCCAGGGGATGTCCATCATCCAGTCGAGGTACGTGCGGATCCAGCCGTACTCGGGGTTCTGCTCGCTGGTGCGCTCCAGCCTGTCGAGCTCGCGCTCGACCTCGGTGCGCACCCCGTCAGGCATGCCGGCCTTGGCCACGCGCTCGCGGTAGCCGGAGACCACGTCGCTGCTTCCCTCGTTCAGCTGCTTCTTGATCGCCTCGAGCTGCTGCCGAAGCAGGAATTCGCGCTGCGTCTTCTCCATGCCCTCGGCGACGTCGCTGCGGATCTTCTCCTTGAGCGACGCGTCGGCGAGGACCTGCTTGGTCCACGCGATGAGCAGGGTCAGGCGCTCCTCCAAGTCGATCGTCTCCAGGACCTGGAGCTTCTGGTCTGTGCTCAGGTCGGGCGAATAGCCGGCGAGGTCGGCCAGGTGGCCGGGGCTCTTGGCCGCGCGGATGAACTGCACGACCTGCGGGGCGCCCCTCGACTCGACGAGGTTCTCCAGCAGGGCGCGGTACTGCCGCATCAGCTCGAGCGAGCGCTCGGAGGCAGGCTCGGGGTCGGTGATCGGGTCGGCCTTCACCCACAGGGCGCCGCCGATGTCGGCCTGGCCGCTGCCCAGCCGGGCGCGGTACTCGCCACGGATCATGAAAGCCTCGGCTCCGGTCGGGAGCTCGGCGGAGTCGCCCAGCCGGGCGACGGTGCCGATGGTGCCGAACTTGCCGTCGATCCGGGGCACGAGCAGGACCAGGCGGTTGCCCTGGCGGGCCGCCTCGATGGCCGCGCGCTGGGAGTCGCCCTCGACGGCGAGGGTGACGGTCATGTGCGGCAGGACGACGACGTCGTCCATGGGCAGGACGGGAAGCAGCTCGGACTTGGGGGTGGCCATCAGTTGGATCTCCTGGGGGTGGCGTGATTCATTGCTCAGGAAACTGTTTACCCAACCCGGGTAATTCCCACACTCGCCCCAAAACGGGGGGCTTTTCCGGCCGGACCTCAGGTCAGGTGCGGGCCCGGCGGGAGACGGCGTCGATCGTGACCGCGGCCAGGAGGACCAGGCCGGTGACGATGAAGATCCTCTGCACGTCTAGTCCCTGCAGGTACATGCCGTTGTAGATACCCCCGATCACCAGGCCGCCAAGCACGCCGTGGATGGCCTTGCCTCGGCCCCCGAACAGGCTGGTGCCGCCGATGACCGCCGCGGCGACCGCGAACAGGACGTACTGGCCGCCCTGGACGTTGTTGGACATGCCGCCCAAGAGGGAGGCGTACAGGAGGCCGCCGATGCCGGCGGTGAACCCGGTCAGCGCGAAGGCGATGGTGCGGATGTTGGCCACGTTGATGCCGGCCCGGCGCGCGGCTTCAGGGTTGCCGCCGATCGCATAGACGTAGCGCCCGTACCGTGTGCGCCCGAGGAGGATCGTCCACGCGGCAAGCACGAAAAGGACGATCGGCACCACCCAGGGCACTCCTTCCAGGGTGCCGAGGTTGGCGCGGTTGATGTTCGAGATGGCGACGACCGCGATTCCGGCCGCGGCGACGAGCGCGATCTTGATCAGCGTCAGGCCGACGGGCGGAGCGACCAGGCCGCTGCGGCGCCGGCGATTGTCTCCGAACCAGAAGAGGGCGGCGATGCCGAGGACGATCACCGCCATCGCGATCCAGCTCACGTTGGGGTCGATGCTGCCCCACATCAGGTTGAAGATCACCTGCTGGTTGAAGCCGCCGCCGGTGAGGTTGGGGTAGCCGGAGAAGGGACCGAGCAGCAGCAGGATGAGCATGACGCCGTTGAAGATCAGAAAGCCCGCGAGCGTCACGATGAATGACGGAATCCCGAGGCGGGTGATGATGGTGCCCTGCACCGCGCCGACTGCAGCAGTGAAAGCCAGCGCAGCCAGGATCGCTGCCCACCAGGGCCAGTTGGTGGTCACGGGCTGGACGAGCTGGACGCCGATGACCCCGCCGCACGCGGCCACGTACCCGACCGAGAGGTCGATCTCACCCAGCAGAAGGACGAACGTTTCCGCCATGGCGAGCACCATGAAGACGGCGCTTTGCTGGAAGAGATTGATCAGGTTGCCCGCCGACAGGAACACGTGGTTCGGGCTGATGACCTCGAACACGGCCATGATCGCGACCAGGCCGACCACCACCGGCAGCACGCCGCTCTCACCGGACCTGATTCGAGCGACGTAACCCCGCGCGTACTCGCCCAGCGACTGGGCGACGAGCTCCGGCGGGACGTCGGCCTTGGCCGCCTCCACCGCCGCGGTCGGATCGGTCGGCAGCTCCGGCGCCTCAGCCCGCGCCACGCTTCTCCTTCGGCGACGTGCGGCTCAGCTTGCCGGTGGTCATGTACTCGACCACGTCCTGGCGGTCGAGGTTCGAGGCCTCGCCCTGGATGACCATCCGTCCGAGGTAGAGGACGGCGATCCGGTCGGCGACCTCGAACACGTCGTTGAGGTTGTGCGAGATGACCATCACGGCCAGCCCGTGGTCGCGCAGCCGGCGCACCAGGTCGAGCACCATCCTGGTCTGGTTGACGCCGAGGGCGGCGGTCGGCTCGTCCATGATCACGAGCTTGGAGTTCCACATCACGGCCTTGGCCACCGCGACCGATTGGCGCTGGCCGCCGGACAGAGACGCGACCGGCTGGCGGATCGACCTCACGGTGGTCACCCGAAGGCCGGCCAGGGTCTTGGCGGCGGCGCGCTCCATGTCGTCTTCGTCGAGCAGCCCCCGCCGCAGCTTCTCGCGGCCCAGGAACATGTTCTGAACGATGTCGAGGTTGTCCGCCAGGGCAAGGTCCTGGTACACGGTCTCGATGCCCAGCCGCGCCGCGTCGCGTGCGTTGCGTATGTGGACCTGCTCGCCCTCCCAGAACACCTCGCCGTGGTCGGGCTGATAGACGCCGGAGATGCACTTGGTGAGGACAGACTTGCCGGCGCCGTTGTCGCCGCAAAGCGCCGTCACCTGGCCTGAGGGCAGGTCGAGGTCGACCTGGTACAGGGCCTGCACGGGGCCGAAGTGCTTGTCGACGCCCCGGACCTTGAGCAGCGGCTCAGTCACGGCCTTCAAGTCTTCGCTCACCTGAGCCTGCGCCACTCCCTCCATTCTGCGCCGAACGTAAATGGTCGATGCCGCCGCGCGCTGCGGCGGCATCGATGGTCAGTTGCTGACTACGAGGTCGGGATGTTGTTCGCGGTGCACACGGCGGCACCGACCGCGGAGCACAATGCGCCGGCGTCGACGAACTTGTCCTTGATGACGGTGGCTCCCATGTTCGCCGAGTTGACCCAGATCGGGGTCAAAAGGGAAGCCGGCTGCTGGGTGCCCGAGACGCCCGACGGCGGCGTCGTCGTGCTGTTGACCAGAGCGGACGGAGGCGTGAGTCCCGCGCGGAGGATCGTCGCCAGCGCGACGGCGTCCTGGGCCTCGAGGTAGACGGCCTTGTAGACCGAGCCGCACTGGTAGCCCTGGAGAACGTTCTCCATGCCCTGGAGGGTGGCGTCCTGGCCGGTCGTCGGGATCTTCTTGGCGCCGACGCCCTTGGCCTTCAGGACGGTGATGACCGCGTTGCCCAGACCATCGTTGGCCTCGATCGTGGCGTTGATGTTCGGGTGGGCGGTGAACTGCTGCTGGAAGATGGTCTGGCCCTTGGAGTTGTCCCAACCGGGCGCGACCTGGTCACCCACGAGGGTGTAGCCGTCGGGGTTGGTCTTGCCGGCGGTCTCCGGCGTGGTGGTGTCGCCCCAAACGACCGAGTTGTAGCCCTGCGCGAACGACACCGCGTTCGGGTCGGAGTCCTCGCCGCCGTTCAGCGTGAAGACCTTCGGCTTGGTGACACCCCAGGCGGTGATGCAGTCCTTGAAGCCCTGGCCGATGAGCTTGCCGACCTGCACGTTGTCGAAGCTCACGTAGTAGGTGTTCGTCCCGGTGAACGTGGCGCGGTCGTAGCTGATGAGCTTGACGCCCTTCGAGGCCGCGAGCTGCTGGATCTGCGACCCGACCGTGCTGTTGAGCGGGTCCATCACCAGGACCGTGGCGCCCTGCGTGATGTCAGCCTGGGCCTGGGCCAGCTCGGTGGCCTCGTTGCCCTGGGCATTGTCGATCTTGAACTGGGACGAGCTGAAGCCGGCCAACCCGAACGCCTTGGTCAGGTAAGGCTGGTCGAAGTTGACGTAGCGGGTGGACGAGGTGGTGTCAGGAAGGAGCACGCCTACCAGACCGTGGCCGGCCGAGGTCACGCTCGTCAACGTGGCCATCGGAGTGAAGTTGACGTCGAACGACGAAACGCTGAGGCCTGCCGGCACCGTCGCCGTCGGCCCGCTCGCCGTGGAGCTGCTGCCACAAGCAGCGACGACCATCGTGAAGACGCCGGCGCATGCCGTCAGCGTCAGACCCTTGAGACTGCGAAACTTCATATGGACCTCCTGTCCACCCCTGTGGTGCTTCCTGCTGCCTTCTTCCCGGGAGGGCCGGGGCGAGAGTGCGCCGGCAGACAGGTCTACTCAGATGTCCATGGCAAGCGTGCTTTGGCCCCGCCGCCGCCGTGAGCATTGCTCAGGACCACCAGTTTGTCAAGAGCACGATCGGGTGGCCTCACGAATTCGTTCGTTCTCTTGACAAACCCGGAGGGCGCGCCAATGATTCGGGAGCGATGTCGAGGAGGGCTGGTGATGGCACGCTGGCGTGGCTTCGCGACCGCAATCGCGAACGCGTCGTAGGCGTGCTCCGCGAACGCGGTCGCGTTAGCCAGGCCGAGATCGCACGTGCCACCGGCCTGTCGCGGACGACCGTGCACTCACTGGTCGCCGACCTGAAAGAAGGCGGCCTGGTCCAGGAGGTGGAGGTCGCGGCGAGCCGGCTGCCGGGCGGCGGCCGGCCCGGCGTGCAGCTGGCGCTCAAGGACTCGTCGAAAGTGGCCCTGGGGATCGACTTCGGCCACAGCCACGTCCAGGTTGCCGTCGCCGGCATGGCTCACGACATCCTGGCCGAGAGGCGCTGCGAGCTCGACGTCAACCACCGCGCCATCGAGGCGCTCGACGCTGCGGCGAGGATGGCGGACGAGGCCCTGGCGATGGCAGGCGCCGACCGGACCCGCGTGATCGGCGCCGGCATCGGGATTCCGGGCCCGGTCGACCGAGAGCGGGGAACCGCGGGCTCGGCGACCATCCTCCCGGGCTGGGTCGGCATCCGCATCGCTGACGCCATGGAGGAGCGGCTCGGCCTCGCCGTCCAGATCGAGAACGACGCGAACCTCGGCGCGCTCGCCGAGCACACGTGGGGCGCCGGACGCAACTGCTCCAACTTCGCCTACATCAAGGCCGCGACCGGCATCGGAGCGGGCCTGGTGCTCGACGGTCATCTGCTCCGTGGAGCGTCCGGCACCGCGGGCGAGATCGGCCACACCACCCTCGACGAGGCCGGGGCGCTCTGCTACTGCGGCAACCGCGGCTGCCTGGAAACCGTGGCCAGCGGTCCCGCGATCATGGCCCTGGTCGCGCACGCGACGGGTGAGAACCTCCCCCTGGGGGCGGTGATCGAGCGTGCCATCGGCGGAGACGCGCTGTGCCGCCGCGCCATCTCCGACGCCGGGCGCGAGATGGGCGTGGCCGTGGCGGGCCTGTGCAACCTGTTCAACCCCGAGCGGGTGATCGTGGGCGGCCTGCTCAGCCGCGCGGGCGACCTGCTGCTCCAGCCTTTGCGCGAATCGCTGCGCCGCCACGCGGTGCAGGCGGCGGCGGAGCGGGTCGAGGTGGTGCAGGCCGTTTTCGTGGAGCGGGCCGAGCTCCTGGGCACCGTCGCCCTGGCTTTGCGGGGGACCAACGTGCTGCGACTGGCGTCCAGCCAGAGCTGATCCCCCAAGCCTTAACGAACCTAATCGAAAATAAGCCCTGATACATCGTGGCCACGGCCATCGTCGAGGCAACTCGCAGTTACGAGCGCTGGTTGGGAGCACGCCTGCGATTGCGGCGCGACGACCTCGACTACAAGCACGCTCAGATGGCCGCCGATACGTTCAGCTTCCTGCGCGCGTCCTTCTATCGCTGGGCTCAGCTTTGGCCCGAGGAGCTGCCTGAGCTGGCGGATGCGCCTCGCGTGCTCTCGGTGGCCGACCTGCACGTGGAGAACTTCGGCACTTGGCGAGACCTCGAGGGTCGCTTGGTTTGGGGCGTCAACGATTTCGACGAGGCCACCAGCCTCCCGTACACCTTCGACCTGGTCCGCCTGGCGACCAGCGCCGGCCTGGCCGCCGCCGAAGGCCACCTCAATCTCGACCTGAAGGAGGCCTGCGCGGCCGTCCTGCTCGGCTACTCCGGCGCCCTGCGCTCGGGCGGCCGGCCGATGGTGCTCGCCGAGAACGATCGCTGGCTGCGCAAGCTCGCGACCGGGCGACTGCGCGACCCGGTCGTCTTCTGGGAGCGGATGCATACGCTCGCCACCGCCCGCGGCACGCTGCCGTCCAGCGTGCAGGGCCTGCTCCTGCAGCGACTGCCCGACGGAGCCGGCCACGTGCGATTCGCACGCCGCAGGTCTGGGCTCGGCAGCCTCGGCCTCGAGCGCCTGGTCGCCCTGGCGGACTGGCACGGGGCGATGATCGCGCACGAGGCCAAGGCTCTGGCTCCATCCGCCTGGGAGTGGGCGCACCCGGCGCACTCCGCCGGCCGCATCCACTACCTCGACATCGTCGCGGGCGCGGTGCGCTGCCCGGATCCACTCATCGAGGTGCGGGAGGGCTGGCTGATCCGCCGCCTCGCTCCCGACTGCGTGCGGATCGAGCTCGCGCAGCTGCCGAAGCGGCGCGACGAGAGCCGGCTGCTGAAGGCGATGGGGTGGGAGGCGGGCAACGTCCACCTCGGCACGCGGGGCGCGGCCAAGGCGATCCTGGTCGACCTCACCCGCCGGCGCCAGGGCTGGCTGCGCGACGCGGCGACGCGGATGGCCCGCCTGGTCCGAGCCGACTGGAAGGAGTGGCGGGCCAGGTGACTTAGAGGCCCTCACCCCAACCCTCTCCCCTCACGGGGAGAGGGGGAATCGTCGCTCAGAGAACTTTCGAGAGGAAGGCCTTTGTTCGCTCTTCGCGCGGGTTGGCGAGCACGTCCCGCGGCGTCCCCTTCTCGACGATGAACCCGGCGTCCATGAACACCAGGCTGTCCCCGACCTCGCGGGCGAACCCCATCTCGTGCGTGACCACGATCATGGTCATGCCGTCGTTCGCCAGCCCGCGCATGACGTCGAGCACCTCCCCGACCAGCTCCGGATCGAGCGCGGACGTGGGCTCGTCGAACAGCATCAGCTTCGGCTGCATCGCAAGCGCGCGTGCGATGGCGACGCGCTGCTGCTGGCCGCCCGAGAGTTGGTTCGGGTACGCGCGGACCTTGTCGCCCAGCCCGACCCGGTCCAACAGCTTGAGCGCCCGCGCCACGGCCTTGTCGCGGTTCTCACCTTTCACGCGCGTCGGCGCCTCGATCACGTTCTCCAGCGCCGTCATGTGCGGGAAGAGATTGAAGCGCTGGAAGACCATCCCGATCTCGGACCGCTTCTTGCACACTTCGCGGTCGGGCAGCTCGTACAGCCGGTCGCCCCGCTCGCTGTAGCCGACGAGCTCGCCGTCGACCGACAGCCGGCCCGCGTCGATCTTCTCCAGGTGGTTGATGCAGCGGAGGAAGGTGCTCTTGCCCGAACCCGACGGCCCAATCACGCACATGACCTCCTTGGGCTGGACGTCGAGGTCGATCCCGCGCAGCACCTCGAGGCGGCCGAAGCTCTTGTGCACCGCCTCGGCCTTGACCATCGGTGTCGCCGCCATCTCAGTGCGCCCTCGGCATCGTGACGGGCGCCACGGGTCCCGGTGGCGGGGCGTGAAAAGTGAACAGCATCCGGCGAAAGCGCTGCCAGGGGGTCATCGGCAGCTCGCGCTGCCCGCCGCGCGCGAAGTAGCGCTCGATGTAGTACTGCCCGACCGTGAGGATGGACGTGAAAAACAGATACCAGGCGCTGATGACGATCAGCAGCTCGACGATGCGGAAGTTGAAAGACGAGATTTCGGTCTGGACGCGGAACAGCTCGCCGAACGTCGTGATGAAGGCGAGGGACGACGTCTTGAGCATGGAGATGGTCTCGTTGCCTGTGGGCGGGATGATCACCTTCATCGCCTGAGGCAGGACGATGCGCTGCAGAATTTGCGTACGCCTCATGCCGAGAGCCATCGCCGCCTCGGTCTGGCCCTGATCCACCGAGATGATCCCCGCGCGAACGATCTCCGCCATGTAGGCGGCCTCGTTGAGGCCCAGTCCAAGGATCGAGGCGATGAAAGGGTTGATGTAGTCGACCGTGTTCACCTGATGCCCGAAAGCGCCGACGGTGGGCAGGATCAGCGGCAGGTTCCACCAGAAGAAGAGCTGGACGAGCACCGGAGTGCCCCGAAAGAACCAGAGGTAGAACCAGCTCACGGTCGACATCACGGGGTTGGGCGAAAGCCGCATTACCGCCAGGACGATGCCGAGGGTGACGCCGATGACCATGGCGATGACGGTGAGCACGATGGTCGCTACGGCGCCGAGGCGGATTCGGTCCTGGAACAGGAAGTGCTGGACGACGGCCCAGCGAAGGTCGGGAGCAGTGGCGACGATGTAGATGGCGCCCGCCGCTATCAGCAAAATGACAATGGCCGCCACCCACCGCCACGGGTGGCGGACCGGTATTGCGCGAATCGCCTCCGGGCGTGGCGCAGAGGTTGCGCTCACGCCCGGCTATTCCTCAGCGAAAGCTCGGCTCAGTACGACGGCACGCAGGTGGGCTGGTTCGGCAGGCTGTTGACGTTGAGGGCCACGTCGGAGCTCGCGATGGCCCCGTCCTGGACGTTCCACTTCGAAAGGATCGTCGCGTAGTAGCCATTGTCGATCAGGTACTTGATCGCGTCCTTAAGCGCCCCCTCGAGCGCGCTGCCTTTGGCGAGAGCGATGCCGTACGGCGCGATGCTGCACGGCTTGCCGCTGATCTGCAGCTTCCCGCTCGAGAGCTTGACCTGGTAGTCGGAGACCGGCTGGTCCGCCCAGCCGATGGTGGAGTGCCCGCTCAGCAGGTCGGCGTCGGCGTCCGTCTGCTTGGTGAAGCTGTGCACGGTGATGTCCGCCTTGCCGGCCTTCTTGCAGTTGTCGGTGTCGCCCTTGATCGACGAGCCGTCCGGGTTCTTGCCCATGAAGCCGTAGGCGTCGGCCTCCTCGGTGGTACCGGTCTCGACCGCAACCGTCTGTCCGCACATGGCGCTCGGGTCGCTGACCTGCGGGCCGCCGGCCTTGACGATCCACGATTCGCCCGCCTTGTAGTAGGTGACGAAGTCGACCGTCTTCTCGCGCTCGGATGTCGGGCTGAAGCTCGAGATGCCGAGGTCATACCTGGTGCCGATGTCGGGGATGATGCTGTTGAAGTCGGCGTTGTTCCAAACGAAAGGCACGCCGATGACCTTGCCGATGGCGTTGCCGAGGTCGATGTCCCAACCCACGATCTGACCCGTGTCGGGGTCGATCGCCTCGTTAGGCGCGTAGGTGGCGTCGACGCCGATCTGGAGCGCGCCCTTGGACTTGATGTCGGAGGGCACTTCGGCGGCGATCTTGTCCTGCTTGCTCGGTCCGCCCGAGGTGGTCGTGGTGCTCGACGAGCCGCAGGCGGCCAGCACGCCGAGCGCCGCCAGCGCCAGAAGCCTATGACTCAGGTTCATTTCAGGCCCTCCTTCGCAGCTTGTTTGGGAAGCTCAACGCATTGTATGTCTATGCGGCGGGGGCGCTCCTTGGCGCCAAAGCCGGCGGGCTATGATCCAGAGCACGATGGCTAAACGCGGCCTGGCGGTCGCCGGCCTGGCGGTGGCGGGGGCCCAGGCGGGTCACCTGCTCGCGTACCAGCTCCGTTTCGGCGCCGACGCATTCCAGGTGCAGAGCTCGGGCGCCCACGCGTACTTCCCGGCGCTGCTGAAGACAAGCCTCGGGGCGTTCGCGCTCGCGCTCGTCGCCGGCTTGCTGATCATCGGCACGGCGCGCCTGGTGGCGCGAGGCAGCTCGACCCTCAACTTCGGAGGCCCGCCATTCATGAGCTTGCTCGCGACGCTGTTCACGATCCAGCTCGCGTGGTTCATCGGCCAGGAGGTCGCCGAGTCCCTCTTTGCGGGCCTGCCGCCAGGATCCGCATCAGGCCTCCTGCTGTGGGGCATGGTGGGCCAGCTCCCGGTCGCCTTGGCCGGTGCCGCGGCCCTGCGCTGGCTGTGGACCCGCGTCGAGGCGGCCGCCTCGGAGCTGGCCGCGGTCGCGCGCATCGCGCTCCCCTCCTCAATTCCCGCGCCCGTTGCCATCGTCGCGGTTCGCGACAGTGACCGCGCCATGCTGCTGGCGCACGCAGCCCGCTCGACCTTCACGAAGCGCGGGCCTCCGTTCTCCTCCTCGACCAGAGCTTTCTGATCAGCCGGCGCGCGCGGCGCGCGCCGATTTCGAGGAGGAATGAAGAATGAGTCGAACTCGCATAGCCGTCGTGGCCGCCATCGTCGTCATCTTTGTCGTGGGCGGCGGCATCCTGATCTACTCCAACCAATCCCATGGCGGCGCCAACGTGACCATCAACGTCACGGTCACCGGCGCCAAGTCGATGTCACCGAGTGAGCTGACGGCTCACCAGAACGACACCCTCACCATCAACGTCATGAGCGACACCGACGGTCTGGTCCACCTCCACGGCTATGACATCCACTTCGACTGCAAGGCCGACCAGGTCACCTCGCACACCTTCAAGGCCGACAAGACCGGTCACTTCGACATCGAGTGGGAGTCCACGAGCGCTCCACTCGGTGAGCTGGTGGTGACCTGATGCCGGCCGCCGGCATCTTCCTGCACGGATTCGGCCTGCGCTACGACCTGCCGATCGCGCTGTGGCTTTACCTCTATGCCGCGGGCGGCGTGGTCGCGATCTCGTTCGTGCTGGTCGTGATCTTCGCCGGCGACAAGGTGGGTGCGAAGGCCGTCGAGTACCCGCGCCGCGCAGTGCCCTGGCTCATCCCCTTGGCCCGATCGCGCTGGCCGCGCCTGGCCGGCGGGCTGATCGGAGTGTTGGCCCTGGTCGCGGTCGTGATCACCGGCCTTTTCGGCTCGTCTCAGCCAACCTTGAATCCCGCCGAGTACATCACCTGGATCTACTTCTGGGCGGCGACGTTCATTTTCTCGGGCCTGGTCGGCAACCTCTGGTATCTCCTCAACCCCTGGACGGCCCTCTATGACGCCGCCGCGCGCTTGGTGCGGCTCGACCCTGTGTTGAAACTGCCGAGTGTTGGCGTTTGGCCGGCCGCCCTCTTCTACTTCTTGTTCGCCTGCCTCGAGCTGACCTCCGGTATGGCCAACCGGCCGTGGATCGTCGCCGTAGCGGCCATCACGTACACCGTCGCGACCCTCGCGGGGATGATCCTGTTCGGCCGCGACGAGTGGCTCGAGCACTGCGAAGGCTTCACCGTCCTGTTCGGCATCGTCGGCCGCTTTGGGCCGGTCGAGGCTGAGCGGGACGCGTCGGGCCGGATCTCGATGGTCTACCTACGCCCGTGGGGCGTTGGTCTGCTGCAGCCTGCGGCTGCCGGATGGGATCGCGTGGTTTTCGTGATCCTCATGCTCAGCACGCTTGCCTTCGACGGCATCCTCGCCACCCCGGCATGGCAGGACTTCAACATCGCGCTCGAGCCGCTGTGGCTGCCGATGTGGTCGTTCGGCTTCTTCTTCGTGCGCACGCTGGGGCTCGTCCTCCTGACCATCACCTTCCTGCTGGTGTTCATCGGCTTCATGCAGCTGGTGATCTACTTCGGGAACCGCAAGGTCGACCTCAAGGCGACGGTCTCGGCTTTCGCCCTGACGCTCGTGCCGATCGCGCTCGTCTACAACGCCGCCCACAACTACAGCTACGTCCTCGTGCAGTCGCAGGGCATCATCCCGCTGCTCAACGACCCATTGGGCAAGGGCTGGCACCTCTGGCCGGTCGTGGCCGGCTACCAGCCGAGCTTCGCCCTCGCCCAGGCGGCCACCGTCTGGTACGCGCAGGTGGTGCTGATCGTGCTGGGCCACGTCATCGCGGTCTACCTGTCGCACCTTCGGGCCGGCGAGAGGTTCCGAAGCGCGCAGCGGGCTCTGCTGAGCCAGTACCCGATGCTGATCCTGATGATCGCGTACACGATGGTCAGCCTCTCCATTCTTGCGGCGCCCATCACGAGGGAGACATGAGCACTACGCTGACCCCCTGATCACCACCTGGCCGTTCGATCCCACCGTCTACCTGGGGCTCCTAGCCCTGTTCTTCGGCCACGCGTGGCTGGCGCGCGTGGCCGACGACGCCCGGCGCAAGCACACGCTCTATTTCGGACTCGGGCTGCTCTCGCTGTGGGTGGCGCTCGAAACGCCGATCGACACCATCAGCGACTACTACCTCGACTCGGTGCACATGTTCCAGCACGTACTGCTGGGCTTCATCGCCCCGCCGCTGATGCTGCTCGGCCTCTCCCCGGGCATGGCCGCCCGCCTCGCCGCGGTGCCCCTCATCCGGGCCGTCACCGAGCCCGTGCCGGCCCAGGTGATCGCCGGCGGCGTCATGGTCATCTGGCATCTGCCACAGCTCTACGACGCGACCCTGCACTCCGAGTCGCTGCACATCACCGAGCACCTGATGTTCATCGCCGGCGGGTTGGTCCTGTTCTGGCCGGTCCTCGAGGTCACGTCCGCCACCTCGAGCCGGCAGCTGTCGCCCGCGGTGAAGCTCCTTTATCTGGCCGTGGCGACGATCCCGCAGGACGCTGTAGCCCTGGTCCTCCTCTTCTCACGCGATCCTTTCTATGAGTACTACACGCACGTGCCGCGGTTGCTGTCGACGATGACCCCCGTCATCGACCAGACGGTCGCCGGGGCGGTCCTGATGGTGCTCGGCAAGTTGACGATGGCAGTCTGTGGCCTCGCGGTGTTCTTCGGGTGGTTCGGCGAGGAGCAGCGAGGCGAGAGGGCTAGAATCCGGTTGAGCACGTGAAGTTCTCCGAGAGCATTCTCGATCTCGTAGGGAACACGCCGATGGTGCGACTGCAGAAGGTCGCGCGAGGCGTAAGGCCGATCATCCTGGCCAAGCTCGAGCAGCTCAACCCTGGCGGCAGCGTCAAGGACCGGATCGGGCTGACGATGATCGAGGAGGCCGAGCGTTCGGGCCACCTGCGGCCGGGCGGCACGATCATCGAGCCGACCTCCGGCAACACCGGCCACGGGCTCGCGATGGTGGCCGCGATCAAGGGCTACAACATGATCTTCGTCATGCCGGACAAGATGTCCGCCGAGAAGATCAGCCTCCTGCGCGCCTACGGCGCTGACGTCGTGGTCTGCCCGACCAACGTCGAGCGCGAGTCGCCCCAGTCGTACTACTCCGTCGCCGACCGGCTCTCGCGCGAGATCCCGGGCGCCTTCCAGCCCAACCAGTACTTCAACCCGCGCAACCCGGAGGCGCACTACCGCACCACCGGCCCCGAGATCTGGGAGCAGACTGACGGCCGGATCGACGTATTCGTCGCGGGCATGGGCACCGGGGGGACGATCAGCGGAGTCGCCAAGTACCTCAAGGAGAAGAAGCCGGCGGTCCGCATCGTGGGCGCCGACCCTGAGGGTTCGCTGTACTCCGGTCCGATCGCCCCCTACAAGGTGGAAGGGGTGGGCGAGGACTTCATGCCCGGCACCATGGACATCAAGGTCGTGGACCAAATCGTGCAGGTCACCGACAAGCAGTCGTTCGTGATGGCCCGTCGCCTGGCCCGCGAGGAGGGGATCCTGGTCGGTGGCTCGTCGGGGATGGCGCTGCACGCGGCGCTCGAGGTGGCGCGTGACCGGGGCCCGGACGACGTCATCGTCGTCCTGTTCCCAGACACCGGCCGCAATTACTTGAGCAAGTTCTTCAACGACGAATGGATGCGGCAGAACGGGTTCATGGCCCGGCTGGGCGCGGTGCGCATCCGGGAGGTGCTCGCCGAGCACGCCCAGGGCATGCCGCCGCTCGTGACGGTCGAGTCGGGCAAGTCGGTCGGCGAGGCGATCGACATCATGCAGCGGTACGGCATCTCGCAGGTCCCGGTCACGGAGGAGTCCAACGGCCAGGGCGTGATCGGCACCCTGCAGGAGCGAACGCTGCTCGACCGGGTCTATCGGGACCCGTCGGTCGTGACCACCGCCGTGTCGGAGGCGATGGACGCCCCGTTGAGCCAGGTTGGGGTGGATTCCTCGATCGACGACGCCTTCGAGCCGCTGCTCCGAGGCGAGCAGGCCGTGCTCGTGGTCGAGGCCGGCAAGCCCGTAGCTGTGATCACACGCGCCGACCTGCTCGAATTCGTAGCGCACCGTGGCCGATAAGGGCTGGGGCTTCTCCACTCGCGCGGTGCACGTCGGTCAGGGTCCCGACCCCGCGACCGGCGCTGTGGTGCAGCCCATCCACCTGGCCACCACCTTCGCCCAGCAGGGAGTCGGCCGCCATCAGGGCTTCGAGTACTCGCGCAGCGGCAACCCGACGCGCCAGGCGCTCGAGGAATGCCTGGCCGCGCTGGAAGAGGCGAAGCACGCACTCGCCTTCGCGTCCGGGCTCGGCGCCGAGTCGACCCTGCTGCTGCTGCTCAAGCCCGGCGACCACGTCGTCTACATGGAGGACGTTTACGGCGGCACGTTTCGTCTCTTCGACAAGGTCATGCGCCGCTTTGGCATCACCTTCACCGCTGTGGACGCGAGCGACCTCGACGCGGTCGAGCACGCCATCACTCCCTCGACGCGGCTCGTGTGGCTCGAGTCGCCGAGCAACCCGCTGCTGCGGATCGTCGACATCGACGCGGTGAGCGAGATCGCGCACAGCCACGACGCCAAAGTCTGCGTCGACAACACCTTCGCGACCCCCTACCTCCAGCAGCCGCTGCACCTGGGCGCCGACCTCGTCGTGCACAGCGCCACCAAGTACATCGGCGGCCACAGCGACGTCGTCGGTGGCGCGATCATGACCTCCGATGAGGAGCTCGAGAAGTCGCTACGCTTCCACCAAAATGCGGTGGGCGCGGTGCCGTCACCATTCGACTGCTGGCTCCTGCTGCGGGGCATCAAGACGCTCGCGCTTCGCGTCGAGCGCCAGAGCGACAACGCGATGACCGTGGCGCGCGCGCTGGAGGGCAACCCCGCGGTGAGCCGCGTGCACTACCCCGGGCTCGAGTCCCACGCGCATCGCGGCGTGGCCGAGCGACAGATGCGCATGTTCGGCGGCATGGTCAGCTTCGAGGTGAAGGACGAGCCGACCGCGTTCAAGGTCCTCGAGGGCCTGAAGATCTTCGCGCTCGCGGAGTCGCTTGGCGCCGTGGAATCGCTCGCCGAGCATCCCGCCCGGATGACGCACGCGTCGATGCCGCCGTCGGAGCGGCAGCGGGCCGGTGTCGGTGACGGGCTGATCCGGCTTTCGATCGGGGTCGAGGACGCGGCCGACCTGGTCGCCGATCTTGAAGATGCGTTGGGCTCCGGCCATGCGTGAGCGCCTGAGCCGCACCCTCTACCAGGGGCGCGATCGCGCGCCCGCGCGCGCGTTCCTTCATGCCATCGGCCTGACGCGCGAGGACATCGAGAAGCCTTTCATCGGCGTCTCCAACTGCTGGCTCGAGACCATGCCGTGCAACTTCGGCCTGCGCGAGCTGGCGGTGCCCGTCAAGGCGGGCATCCGCGCCGCCGGCGCGAACCCGATGGAGTTCAACACGATCGCGATCTCCGACGGGATCACCATGGGCACCGAGGGCATGAAAACCTCGCTGGTCAGCCGCGAGGTCGTCTCAGACTCGATCGAGCTGGTCGCGCGAGGCCACATGTTCGACGCGATGGTCAGCCTCTGCGCGTGTGACAAGACCATCCCGGCGTCGGCCATCGCCCTGGCCCGGCTCGACCGGCCCGGCGTCCTTCTCTATGGCGGCTCGATCATGCCCGGGTACTTCCGCGGCAAGCAGGTGGCGGTCGGCGACCTGTACGAGGCGGTGGGCGCGGTCGCCGCCGGAAAGATGAGCGAGGCCGACCTCGCCGAGCTCGAGCAGGTGGCCTGCCCCGGCGCCGGTGCGTGCGGCGGGCAGTACACGGCCAACACGATGTCGATGGTCATGGAGGTCATCGGGCTGTCGCCAGTCGGCTTCAACTCCATCCCGGCCATGGACTCGGGCAAGCCCCCGGCGGCCGAGGCGGCGGGCAGGCTGGCCGTGCAGGTACTGGAGCAGGACATCCGGCCTTCGCAGATCCTCACGCGCCACGCCTTCGACAACGCCATCGCAGCAGTCGCGGCCAGTGGCGGATCCACGAATGCCGTTCTCCACCTGCTGGCCCTGGCGCGGACCATCGGCGTCGAGCTCGACATCGACGACATCGACCGCATCAGCCGGCGCACGCCGCTGCTGTGCGACCTCAAGCCGGGTGGGCGGTTTGCGGCGGTCGAGCTGCACAAGGCCGGCGGCATCGCTGTGGTGACCAAGCGGTTGATCGAGGGCGGCTATGTGGACGGCGACGCCCTGACCGTGACCGGCCGGACCCTGGGTGAGGAATGCGAGTCGGTGGCGGAGACGCCGGGCCAGGAGGTGGTCGCGCCCCTGTCGCGCCCGCTGCGCGACGAGGGCGGGCTGGTCGTGCTGCGCGGCAACCTGGCGCCAGACGGGGCAGTGGTGAAGATCACGCAGCACACTCCGACCTCGCACCGTGGTCCGGCGCGGGTGTTCAACCGCGAGGAAGACGCTTTCGCGGCGGTGACCAGCAAGTCCATCAAGCCCGGCGACGTCGTGGTCATCCGCTACGAAGGCCCGCAGGGTGGGCCGGGGATGCGCGAGATGCTCGGCGTGACCGCGGCGATCGTCGGCGAAGGCCTTGGCCAGTCGGTGGCGATGGTCACGGACGGGCGCTTCTCCGGCGCGACGAGCGGGCTGATGATCGGGCACGCGGCGCCGGAGGCTGCGGTCCGCGGCCCGCTGGCGGCTGTGCGGGATGGGGACGTCATCACCATCGACGTCGACAGCCGCACCCTGGCGGTCGAGAACGTGGACATCGAGGCTCGGCTGAAGGATTGGTCGGCGCCGGAACCCATGTACCGAACCGGCGTGATGGCGCGCTACGCGTTGCTGGTGGGATCAGCCTCCGAAGGGGCGATTCTCAAGCCTTAGCCGGCGGTCTTAACAGGCACGGTTGCGCCGCCGGCCGAGCCCGCCTAGCCTCCAGGGCGTACGGTGCGGCGGGCTTGGGGGAGGGAGCCCAACGGGAGAGGGAGGGCCCAGCGCTAAGGCTGCCGGGACCGCGCCAGGCCGCAGGCGTTCGAGTGCCGGCTCCAGCAGGGCTCGGCTGTGGATCGGGGGTTCGAGCGCCGGCACTCGAACGTCCAATCACCCCGCGCGCGTCACTCCCGAGCGCCGCGCCGCGTCGGCTACGGCGCCGGCGATGGCCGCCGGCACCCGGCGGTCCAGAACGTCCGGGACGATCCGTCCCGACTCCAGCTCCTCGTCCGAGACGCACCCTGCGATCGCCCTCGCGGCTGCGATCTTCATCTCGGCGTTGATGGTGGTCGCGCCAGCGTCGAGGGCGCCGCGAAAGATGCCCGGGAATGCGAGCACGTTGTTGACCTGGTTCGGATAGTCGCTTCGGCCCGTGCCCATCACGCGTACGGGCGTGCCGGCCACCTGCTCGGGGAAGATCTCCGGCTCGGGGTTGGCCATCGCCAGCACGATGGCATCCGGGGCCATCGACGCGAGATCTTCGCGGCGAACAAGGCCGGGCCCTGACACGCCTACCAGCACGTCCGCACCATGAAGGGCGCCCGCAAGGTCGCCCGCGAACCCGCGCGGGTTGGTCGTCTCGGCTAGCCGGCGCTTCACGCTGGTCAGGTCGCCGCGCGCGCTGCTGATGCTCCCGCTCCGGTCGAACACGACCACGTCGCGGACGCCCGCCGCGAGCAGCATCCGCGTGCAGGCGACGCCGGCCGCGCCGGCGCCCAGAATCACGACTCGCAGCCCCTCCCACTCGCGTTCCGTCAGCCGCAGGGCGTTGGTCAGCGCAGCCAGGACCACGACCGCCGTGCCGTGCTGGTCGTCGTGCAGCACCGGAATGTCGAGCTCCGAGTCGAGCCGCTCCTCGATCTCGAAGCATCGCGGCGCCGAGATGTCCTCGAGGTTGATGCCGCCGAACACGGGCGCGATCAGCTTGACCGTGCGGACGATCTCGTCCGGGTCGGTCGTGTCCAGGCAGATGGGGAAGGCGTCGACCCCGCCCATCTCGCTGAAGAGCATGGCCTTTCCCGCCATCACCGGCTCGGCGGCGAGCGGCCCGATGTTGCCGAGGCCGAGCACGGCGGTTCCGTCAGTGACGACGGCCACGCTGTTGCTCTTGATCGTGTGCGTGAACGCCAGCGACGGATCGCGCACGATCGCGCGACAGACCTCGGCCACGCCAGGTGTGTAGGCGCGCGAGAGCTGGGCGCGCGAGGTCAGCGGGAAAGCGGACGTGACGTGGATCTTGCCGCCGAGATGGAGGTCCATCGTGCTCGCGACGAAGTCGAGGTCAGGGGCTTCCATCAGGCGGACCTCCCATAAAAAGAAAAGCCCCCGCTCCGAGAGCGGGGGCCTTGTTGGTGCTTGGTTTCAGCACGCAGGCGACCCCCGCCCGGCAAGGGCGATCACGAGGGCGAGGGCGAGTACGGCCTGGGCGGGCATCAGGATCGGAATCCTAAATCAGGAGCACGCACCGCGCTTGTGTCCGACCGACAGAAACCGCGGGCGTCTACTTGACCGCGGGCAACCACTCCAGGCGGCTCGACTCGAACGAGGAGATCGACGCGCCGTGCCTCTCGACCAGGGAGATCTCGTCGAGACCCCTCACCAGGCACTCCTTGATGAACGGGTCGAGCTCGAAGCCGTATTCAAAGCCGTCGCCTCGCACCTGCTGCGTTCGCACGTCGATCTGGATGGCCGAGCTCGGGTCCTCGGACGCAAGGTCGATGAGATGGCGGACCTGGCTGTCGGGCAGCGTGATCGCGAGAATCCCGGTCTTGAACGAGTTGGCGCGGAAGATGTCGCCGAAGCTAGGCGCGATCACCGCCCGGAAGCCCGCGTCGCGGATCGCCCACGGCGCGTGCTCGCGTGACGACCCGCAGCCGAAGTTGGCCCCCGCCACCAGGACCGCCGCCCCGTCGAACTCGTGCTGGTTCAAGAAGAAGCTCGGCTCCTGGCGCCAGTCGAAGAAGAGGAACGGGCCGTAGCCGGTGCGCTCGATTCGCTTCAGGAACTGCTTGGGGATGATCTGGTCGGTGTCGACGTCCGCGCGGTCGAGCGGCGCCATACGGCCCTCGACCTTGACGACAGGTTCCAACTAAAAGAGCTCCCGGACGTCGACCAAGTGGCCGGTGACCGCCGCGGCCGCCGCCATCGGCGGGCTCATCAGGTGCGTCCGCCCGCCCGATCCCTGCCGGCCTTCGAAGTTGCGGTTGCTGGTCGAGGCGCACCGCTCCCCGGGGGCCAGGATGTCGGGGTTCATGCCCAGGCACATCGAGCAGCCGGCGCTCCGCCACTCGAAGCCCGCCGACTTGAAGACCAGGTCCAGCCCCTCGTCCTCGGCGGCGCGCTTGACCGTGGTGGAGCCGGGCACGACGAGGGCGCGCACCTTCGGATGCACGCGCCGGCCCTGGATGATCCGGGCGGCGGCGCGAAGGTCCTCCAGCCGCGCGTTCGTGCACGACCCGATGAACACCCGATCGATCGCGATGTCCTCGATCGCCGTGCCGGCCTTGAGATCCATGTAGCGAAGGGCCCGCTCGTCGGTGTCCGACCGGGGCGCGGGCACCCTGCCGGTCACGGCCACGACCTGGCCCGGGTTGGTGCCCCACGTCACGAAGGGCGCGAGCTCTGTGGCGTCGATACGGATCTCGTTGTCGAAGGTGGCCTCCGCGTCGGTCGGCAGCCCGCGCCAGTAGTCCAGCGCCTGCTCCCAGGCCGCGCCTTTCGGGGCGTGCGGACGGCGCTCGAGGTAGCTGAACGTGGTGTTGTCGGGCGCGACCATGCCCGCCTTCGCGCCCCATTCGATGCTCATGTTGCAGAGGGTCATCCGGCCCTCCATGGTCAGCCCCGCAATCGTCGACCCGCGGTACTCGACCAGGTGGCCCTGCCCCCCGGACGTGCCGGCCACCCCGATCAGCCCCAGGGCCACGTCCTTGGCGGTGACGCCGATCGGAAGCTCACCCTCGACAGTCACGGCGAGGTCGTGGAGGCGGCGCTGCGGTAGACATTGTGTGGCCAGCACGAGCTCGACCTCGGAGGTGCCGATGCCGAAGGCGAGGGCGCCGAAGGCGCCATGCGTGGAGGTGTGCGAGTCGCCGCAGACGATCAGCATCCCCGGCTGGGTCAGGCCCAGCTCCGGCCCGATCACATGCACGATGCCCTGCCGCCGGCTGCCGATCTGGTGGAGCGGAATGCCCTCGCGCCGGCAGTTCTCGGCCAGGACCTCCATCTGCTTCCGCGACAGTTCGTCGGCCGCCCTGACGCCACCTCGAGTGGGGACGTTGTGGTCCATGGTCGCGACCGTCAGGTCAGGGCGGCGAACCCGCCGGCCCGCCATCCGGAGGCCCTCGAAAGCCTGCGGCGAGGTCACCTCGTGGACCAGGTGGAGGTCGACGTACAGGAGGTCCGGCGCCGACTCGTCCTCGCGGCCACCTGGAACCACGTGAGCGTCCCACAACTTCTGGGCCAGGGTGCGGCTGGGGGTGGTCGGCAGGGCCACGGACATCGGAGGCATCACTCTACCGTCCAACTCCGGCCGAGGTGGTAAGCTCATCCGCAAATGTCGTCGTACGCGCGCTCGCTCGTAATTGCGGGGGGCCTTTTGGGCCTCCTTTCCATTGCCCGGGCGGGGGTGCGCGCGACCTAGAAGCCAAGCTGAAAGATCGCAAAGCCCCCGCCCCACAGGCGGGGGCTTTCTTGTTTTCACAGGGAGCAAGACCATGGACGGGAATCGAGTCTTCATCTTCGATACGACGCTTCGAGACGGCGAGCAGTCGCCGGGTTTCCACTTGAACACGACCTCCAAGCTGCGGATCGCCCGCCAGCTCGAGAAGCTGGGCGTCGACGTGATCGAAGCCGGGTTCCCGAGCCTGTCCGCGGCCGAGTTCGACGCGTGCCGGCGGATCGCCCGTGAGATTCGAGGCGCCACCGTGACCGCCCTTGCCCGTGCCGACAAGGACGAGATCGACACGGTCTGGTCGGCGATCAAGGACGCAGAGTCGCCCCAGATCCACGTCGTGCTGCCGGTCTCCGACCTGCACATCGAGCGGAAGCTGGGCTTGACGCGCGCCGAGGTGCTGGCGACGGGGAAGGAGATGATCGCGTACGCGCGGTCCCTCTGCGACACCGTCCAGTGGTCGGGCGAGGACGCCGGCAGGGCGGACCTCGACTACCTGGTCGAGAGCGTCGAGGCCATGATCGCGGCGGGGGCGAACGTCATCAACCTCCCCGACACGGCCGGCTACTGCCTGCCGACCGAGTTCGGCGACATGGTCAAGCACGTCATGACGCACGCCAGGGGCGCGGATGGGGTGCTCTTCTCGGTCCACTGCCACAACGACCTCGGCCTCGCCACTGCCAACTCCATGGCCGGGCTCGTGGCGGGCGCCCGCCGGGTCGAGTGCACGGTCAACGGCATCGGCGAGCGGGCCGGCAACACGTCTCTCGAGGAGATCGTGATGCTGCTCAAGGTCCGTAAGGAGCGCCTCGGATTCCATTGCGGAGTCGACACGACTGAGATCATGCGGACCTCACGGCTGGTGGCCGAGCTGACCGGGACGCCGGTGCAGCCGAACAAGGCAGTGGTCGGCGCCAACGCGTTCGCGCATGGAGGCGCGATGCAGCAGGACGGCGTCCTCAAGGCTCGGGCGAGCTACGAGATCATGCGTCCGGAGGACGTCGGCCTGGCCGAGTCGCGCATCGCGCTCACCGCCCGGTCAGGCCGGAGCGCCTTCCGGCACCGGCTGGCGCGCCTGGGCATGAAGCCAAGCCACGCGGTGGAGGACGCCGCCTGGGACCGGTTCCAGCGCCTCGCCGAAACCCGTAAAGAGGTCACGGACGACGACCTGCGGGCGATCATGGCCGCGCTGGACGTCAACGGCCACGCCAGGCCGGCGGATCGGGCCGACGACGCGCATGTGGCCGACGCGCTGCGCCACCTGATCTTCGGGTAAGGGCGAGGATCGAGCCCTCACCGTAGCCCTCTCCCGCTGTCGCGGGAGAGGGGATTTCGTTCCCTCCCGTGCCCTGGCTAGCTTTATGTGGCCGTAAAGCATAGCCTTAACGCCGGCCGGCGCCGGCAGCGCGGGCCAGGGAGGTGCAGTTCGAATGCGTAAGTTAGCCTTCAGCCTGCTGGTCGCGGCGATCCTGAGTGTGGTGACCACAGTCGCACCGGTGCTTGCTCAGGTCCCCAACGGCAACGTGCCCTGCTGCGGTTAGGACCTGAAACGTCTCTTTCAATTCGGGGCGATTTAGCCCTGCCATCGTTAAGCAAATTCAGCTAAGCTGGCCCGGTGATCGAAACCGGCGACGGCCGGAGCGGGGGTGCGTCCAGTCCATCAAGTGCGCCCCGCGCAACAGGGCGTCGCCGGCTACCGGGCGTAAATCTTCGCCAGGGCGCCGTCAAGCAAGCCCGCGCTGAAGCCGGCCTGAGCCTCGCTCAGCTGGGCAAGGGCCACGTGACCGCCCCCGCGATCTACCTGATCGAGACTGGCCGCACCCGGCCGTCGCTGCCGACCCTCGAGCACATCGCGCGCCGTACCGGTAAGCCCGTCGAGTTCTTCCTGGCCGATCCGGGCGGCGTCACCGACGAGACCCAGGCCGGACTGATCGAGCTCGAGAAGCTGGTGGCGGAGACTCGTTTCGCGGACGCCGTCGCGCTCGGGGAAAAGCTTCTCGACCTTGACACGGCCGCGCATCGCCTCGGCCGGATCCGGTTCTTCATGGCTCAGGCTCACCTGAACCTGGGCCACCCTGACGAGGCGGCGATCCTGCTCAATGCCGCCCACGCGCATTTCGAAGCAATGGACGACAGGCTGATGCTCGCCGAATGCCTGGGCTCTGAGGCGTCGCTTGCCTACCTGACGCTCAGGCCCGAGGCGCTGACGCTGATCGACCGTGCGCTCGTTCTCTGCCGGAGCTTCAACCCGGTCCCACAGCCGACCGAAGCTCGCCTGCTCGCCATCCTGGCTGCGGTCCACCTCTCCAACAAGGAGTGGGACCAGGCGATCAAGGCTTATCAACTGGCGATCGAGGCCGCGGGGTCCGTTTTCGACCTTCGCCGCCTGGCGCTGATGTACGGCGGCATGAGCAGCGCCTACCTGGAGACCGGCCAGGTCGAGGCCGCCGCCCGCTTCGCCAACCGTTCCATCGCCCTGTTCGAGGTGCTTCGCGACCAGCTGAACCTGGCGCGGGTCGAGAACAATCTCGGCCTCGTCATGCTGGCGAAGGGCGACCACGCGAAGGCACGGGAGCACATGGATCGCTCGCTGGGGCTGTTCGAGGAGACCGAGCTGGAGATCGGACGCAGCAACGTGCTGCTCAGCCTCTGTGAGCTCAGCCTCAAGGAAGGGTATGTCGCGCACGCGGAGGAGCTGGCCGAGCAGGCGCTTGCTCTGGCCGAGCGGATGGACGAACGGCCCAACGTGGCCGAGTCCCATATCTGGCTGGCCCAGGTGGCCGACCGCGCGGGCGACCCGAAGCGCGCCGACCGCGAGTTTCAGCTGGCGATCGCTGAGCTCACGAGCCTCGGCCTGGAGGAGCGGCTGCTCCGGTGCCACGGCATCTACGCCGAGATCCTGGAGCGGCGCGGGGACATGGACCAGGCCTACGTCCACATGAAGAAGGCTTTCGCGGCCAGCCGGCCTGGCCTGCTGCGGCGCGGGGCGGACGAGGACTCGGAGGAGCGCGCCAGCCTCGCCTGATCTCGCTTTTACATCGACGCCTCGGCTGGTACTGTAGGTCTGCCGGGGCGCGGCGAAGCGTTCCGAGCCTGAATTGACCGCGGAGGGAGATCGCCTGGCGAAGACGCTGCCGAACTCGAAGCTCCTCTCGGCCAATACCGTCATCGCCGACTACCGACTCGCCTACAGCAGCCGCCGGGCCAGCGTCATCGGGCGCGCCGAGGTGCTGCGCGGCAACGCCACCTTCGGGATCTTCGGCGACGGCAAGGAGGTCGCCAACCTGGCCATGGCCAAGGCCTTCCGGCCGGGCGACTGGCGGGCAGGCTACTACCGCGACCAGACGTTCATGTGGGCGACCGGGATGTCAAACGTCCGCGAGTTCTTCGCCCAGCTGTACGGCAACACGAACCTCGAGGCCGAGCCGGCTTCGGGTGGGCGGCAGATGGGCAACCACTTCGCCACCCGAATCCTCGACGAGAGCGGAGCGTTCAGGCGCACCGTCGAGATGCCCAACTCGAGCGCTGACGTGTCCAACGTCGCCGGCTGGATGCCTCGCCTGGTCGGCCTGGCCTACGCCTCCAAGCTCTATCGCGACAACCCGCAGCTGAAAGACGTCCAGGACGGATTCTCCTCGGGCGGAAACGAGGTCGCCTTTGGGACCATCGGCGACGCGTCGACCAGCGAGGGCGCGTTCTGGGAGTCGGTCAACGCGGCCGGCGTGCTGCAGATCCCGATGGCGCTTTCGGTGTGGGACGACGGGTACGGCATCTCGGTCCCGATCACGGCGGAGACGACCAAGGCCTCGATCTCCGAGGTGCTCCGCGGCTTCATGCCCGACGATCGCCCGGGCATCGACATCCACGTCCTTCGCGGCTGGGACTATCCCGCGCTCGTCGAGGGCTACCTCCGCGGCGTGGAGCGCGTGCGCAGCGGGCACAAGCCCGCGATCTTCCACATCGTCGAGCTGACGCAGCCCCAGGGCCACTCGACCAGCGGCAGCCACGAGCGGTACAAGTCGAAGGAGCGGCTGAGGTTCGAGAAGGAGTTCGACTGCATCGTCCGGATGCGCGACTGGATCATCGAGCAGGGCATCGCCGGCGAATCGCAGATCGAAGGCTGGGAGGCGGCCGACAAGGAGGCCGTGGAAGCTGCCCGCGACCTGGCCTGGGAGGCGTACCAGGCGCCGATCCGCGCGGAGCGAGACCGGCTGGTCGCCATCCTCTCGCGGGCCGACGTGCCCGAGCTGGAGTCGATCGGACGCTTCCTCGGGGACAGCGTCAAGGTCACCCGTGCGCTCGTCATGGGAGCCGCGCGGCGCGCGCTCACCGCCGTCCGCGGCGGCGATTCAACTGCGCGGGATGACCTCGCGCATTTCGTCGATGAATATGGGCGCGAGAATGCAGAACGCTACAACTCGCACCTCTACAGCGCGTCGTCCGAGTCCCCGCTGAAGGTGCCGGTGGTGCCCGCCGAATATTCCCCGAGCTCGCCGGCGGTCGACGGCCGGGTCGTCCTGCTTCGCAACTTCGACATCAACTTCGCGCGCGACCCGCGCATCTTTGTGGTGGGCGAGGACGTCGGCAAGCTCGGCGACGTCAACCTCGTGTTCGAAGGTCTCCAGGCCAAGTACGGGGAGCTGCGCGTCACCGACACCGGGATCCGGGAGGCGACCATCCTGGGCCAGGCCACCGGCACCGCGATGCGCGGGCTGCGCCCGATCTGCGACATCCAGTACCTCGACTACCTGATGTACGCCCTCGAGAACGCGTCCGACGACCTGGCCACTCTCCACTGGCGCACGGTTGGCGGACAGAAGGCGCCCGTGATCATCCGCACGAAAGGGCACCGGCTGGTGGGCATCTGGCACTCGGGCTCTCCGATGTCGGTCGTGCTCAACGCGCTCAGGGGGCTCTATGTCGGGGTCCCGCGCAACATGACGCAGGCTGCCGGGATGTACAACACGCTGCTTCGCGGCGACAACCCCGCCGTCGTGATCGAGGTGCTCAACGGTTACCGGCTGAAGGAGCGCGTGCCCGACAACATCGGGGACTTCACGGTCCCGCTCGGCGTGCCGGAGGTCCTGCGCGAGGGCACGGACGTGTCGGTTGTGACCTACGGCGCATGCTGCGCCATCGCTCTCGACGCGGCCCGCGACCTGGAGGAGCTCGGGATCTCGACCGAGGTCATCGACGTTCAGACGCTCAACCCGTTCGACTTCGACGGCTCCATCGCCCGCTCCCTCGAGAAGACGCACGCGGCCCTGTTTCTCGACGAGGACGTGCCCGGCGCCGCCTCCGCTTTCATGATGCAGCAGGTGCTGGAGGGCCAGAACGCGTGGTGGGCGCTCGACGCGGCGCCGCGCACGCTGTCGGCCTCACCGAACCGGCCCGCCTACGGTCCGGACGGCGACTACTTCACCAAGCCGAACCGGGAGACGATCGTCGAGCGCGTCTACGAGATGATGCGCGAGCGGCGGCCGGGCCAGTACCCGCCGATCCGCTAGAAACTCCCCTCGCGGCAGCGACTGCTGAAACGAATCGGCACGCTGGTCACGAGTAGGTATAGAGGAGCGTTCAGCTCACTCCCGGCAATTGCCCGTTCTAGCCGCCGCTACGAGCACGAGACGCCGTGATCGCCCTCGATTGGCGTGGCCGGCCAGCAGTCCACCGCCGCCGCAGCCAGGGTAAGGTCGTTACCGCTCGGAGCGGCTGAGGCGGTCACGTAGTCAGTGCCGGGCTGAGCGATGACGTAGAGGGCGGCGTCCAGCTGCGCCTCGAACTGCTGCGCCGCACCACGCAGGCGGTCGACCGACGGCGCCAATGCCGATGGTGCCGCTGTCGTCGAGATGTCCCGCAGGAGCGCGTCAGTTGCGCTCTTGGTACCTTCGAGCTGACTGGTACAGGCCTGACGCGTATCGCACCCCTTCTGGAATGAACTGTCGATGTTTCGGAGGTCCGCGTCAATCAGGGCCCGATACCGCACCACGTCAATGTCATGGCTGGGCGCGACGTGGGTCGCCGGCGCCGGAATCGCTCGATCCGGAAGGTGCGAGCCGATGAGCACTCCCACAAGCAGGATTCCGATGGTCGCCAGTGCCACCCCTGCGAGGGTGAAGCCCAAGGAGGTGAAGCCGCGACCCCGGCTCCTCGCGAGCGGCATCCGTTCCGGGATCGAGTGCATCACTCGATCGTCGAGCCACGGGGCTGGTGGGACCAACTCCTCGACCAGGCGGAGGACGTCTCGACGGAGCGTGCGATCAATCATGGGCGGCCTCCCCACCGTCGAGGTGTGGCCTCATGCGCTTGACCGCTCGATAGAGGCGGCTCCTTGTCGCCGAGGCACGAGAGCCGGTGATGACGGCGATCTCCTCGACACGCATGTCGAGGTAGAAATGCAGCAGCACCAAGAGCCGGTCTCTGCTCGGCAGGCGCACAAGCGCTCGGAGTAGATCTGGGTCGCTTACCCAGGTCGGGTCCGGCGACGCGATGTCGTCACGCTCTCCGAGCCTCAGCACCGCGCGCCATCGTGAGCGTCGTGAGTTCCTGCACTCGTTGGCGACAAACCCGAGGAACCATGGCCTCAGATCGGTCCCTGGTCGCATGCTCGGGAGCTTTCGCCACGTCTTGAGGGCGGCCTCCTGGACAGCGTCCTCGGCCGCTTCGCGATCCCGCAACATCACGTAGGCGAGGTGGTAGGCCGGCTGAAAAAGGGGCCTCAAGATCGCGTCGAATGCACCCTTGTCGCCGGCCTTCGCCCTCGCCGTCAAGTCCGATTGGCGGCCGGCTGTCAGGTCAGCATCGATCTCGACGCGAATCCCCAAACCGCCGCCATTATTGGCCTTGCCGACCAACCTGGATTCAAGCGCAGGAATAATCGCCCTCACCAGGCGCGTTGACCGGCTGGTCCGGCCAGCAGTCCAGGTATCCAGCCGCGAGGTACAGGTCATGGACAGTGGGCGCGGCGCCGGCCGCGAAATAGTTGCTGTTGGGTTGCTGTACCACGACCAGCGCGGCGTCGAGCTGATCTCTGAAATCCTGGGCGGCAACCTTCAGACGCTCGGTGGGCACGCCGATCGCGGGCGGCGCGGCGCCCGGGCCGAGGTCGACCAACATCGCGTCGGTGGCCGCCTTTATGTGAATGAGTTCATTGGTGCACTCCGTTCGGGTGCTGCAAGCCTCCTTGTCGAGGGCAAACGTGATCGCGCGCATGTCCACATCGATGACGGCGCGATATCGGACGACCGCGGGATCCCGGCTTGGTGTCAGGCGCTCAATGGGCGCGACAGACGCTTTGGATCCGCCTCCGCAGCCGCTCAGACCTGCGAGCAGGAAGGTGGCCAGTATGCCCGTGATCACCGCTGGAATCGGCTTTGGGATGGAAGATGTCCTCACCGGCTGTCGTAACCAGCCAGGCGTTCTGTTGCATCAGGCTTCCGCGGCGTACGGCCAGCGTGGAGCGCCCAGCTCGCGCGACACCCCGCGGGCGGCCTCGCTGACCGCCGCCGCGACGCCGCGGGTGAGCCCCCGCGGGAAGAGCCGCTCCGTCGCGTCGACCACGCCGATCGCGCCGACCGCGTTGCCGCCGTGGTCGAAGATCGGCGCCGCCACGCTGGCCTCGCCCAGCACCGCCTCGTCTCGCTCCGTCGCCACGCCCTGGTCACGGATCGCCGCCAGCTCGCGCCGCAGGGCCGCCTCGTCCAGCGTCCGTTTGGTGAGCCGCGCCAGCGGTTCCGCCAGCGCGTCCTCGAGCGCCTGCGGTGGCGAGAAGGCGAGGATGGCCTTGCCCAGCGCGCTCGCGTGTAGGGGGAGCTGGAGGCCGACCTCGAGCACGCCGAACGCCGCATCCGGCCGGAAAACGTGGTGCACCACCACCACACTCTCGCCGTGGGTGACGCCCACCCGCACGGCGGCGCTCGCGCGGGCGGCCAGCCGGTCGGCGTAGCCGATCGACCGCGCCCGCAGCTCGTTCAGGTCGAGGTAGGAGTAGCCGAGCTGGAGGAGCCCCGGCCCCAGCTGGTACTTGTCCGACTGGCGGTCCTGCTCCACGAAGCCGTGGGTCTGCAGCGTCTGCAGCAACCCATGCACTGTCGGACGGGCCAGCCCCAGCCTGTCCGCGAGCTCGCTGACCCCGAGCCGCCGCGGCCCGCTGGCCAGCGCCTTGAGGATGGCGGTGGCGCGGTCGATCGACTGGATCGAGGTCCGGCGGCTCTTCTCGGGAGGGGAAGGATTCGGCATTGCTGAATTCCTGTCGGTAGTGTAGACTAGGGCAGCCGCTCGAGAGAGCGGTCACGGGGCAAAGATTCCACCGGCGGAGGATCTGGAATTTGGTCGGGATTGTACTGGTGTCCCACAGCCTGGAGCTGGCCCGCGGGCTCGCCGAGCTGACCTCCCAGGTAGCGGGCTCCGAGGTGCGCGTGGAGCCGGCCGGCGGAGCGCCGGGAGGCACGCTGGGCACCAGCAGCGATTCCGTGCGCGAGGCGATCGCCCGCGCCGACTGCGGCCAGGGCGTCGTGGTGCTGGCCGACCTCGGCAGCGCGGTGTTGACCGTGCGGCACGTGCTCGAAGGCCGGCCCAACGGACACGTCCGGCTGGTGGACGCGCCCTTCGTTGAGGGTGCGGTGGCGGCCGCGGTGATGTCGGCCGCCGGCCAGTCGCTGGCCGACGTCGCGAGCGCGGCCGAGGGAGCCCGAGGTGCCAGTAAGTTCTGACGTCACGGTTACCCTGCCCGACGGCATCGCGCTGCACGCGCGGCCCGCGGGCCTGTTCGTCAAGACGGCGCTCAAGTTCCAATCGCGCCTAACGGTCACATCCGACGGCAAGTCTGCGGACGCCAAGAGCATCCTCGCGGTGCTTGCGCTGGGCGCGCTTGGCGGCACAGATCTCCGGCTTACGGCTGAAGGCGACGACGCGTCGGCCGCCCTCGACGCCCTAGCGGCCTGCGTCCGGAACCTTTCCGAGTAGCGCCGCCTCCGCCGCCGCCCGGCATTCCGCGAGGGTCAATCCGCGAATCCGCTGTCGCACCTCGCCGACACGTGCGGCGGCCACGCTGAGCTCGTCGACCCCGAGGCCGACCAGCACCGGCATCGCGCTGGGATCGGACCCGGCCTCGCCACAGACGTCGACCGGAATGGCTGCGGCCTTGGCCGCGCGGATCGTCATGTCGATCAGGCGCAGCACGTCGGGATGCGTGACGGGGGCCGACTTCGAGCGCTCCCGGTCGAGGCCGAGCACCAGCTGAGTGAGGTCGTTGGTGCCGAGGCTGAAGAAGTCGACCTCCTTTGCGATCTCACCTGCGTGGAGCGCGGCCTCGGGCGTCTCGATCATCGCGCCCACCACAGGCTGGGGCCGTCTCACCAAGATCTCGGCCAGCGCGCCGCGCACGGCCCGCACGTGTTCCGGACCGGTGACCATCGGGATGAGGATCCGCAGCTGGACGCCGCCGGCGGCGTCGACGATTGCCGACAGCTGAGTTCTCAACGCCTCCGGGTTGCCGAGCAGCAGGTCGATGCCCCGGGTCGACGTTCCGCGCAGGAAGGGCGGCGTCTTGTCTCCGCCAAAGTCGAACAGCCGGATTGTCGCCGCCCTTCCTGTCAGCCGTGCCAGGACCGGCTCGAGGAACTCCGTCTGCTGCTTGCGTGAGGGCCATTCCGTGGCGTCGAGGAAGGGGAGCTCGGTGCGCAGGAGGCCAATCCCCTCGGCACCCTGCTCGAAGCCCTCGATGGCTTCCGCCATAGTTGCCGCGTTGGTAAGCACGACGACACGATGGCCGTCGCGAGTGACAGCCGCCTCGTCTCGCGTAGCGCGAGCCAGCTCGCGGGCCTGCTGCCGATGCGTCGCCTTCTCTTCAGCGCCGGCCAAACGAGCGGCGCTCGGGCTGCGCACCAGCACGCCCAGGTCGCCGTCGAGCACCACGGTCTCGCCGTTCTTCAGCCGCAGGGCCTCCGGCCCCAGCCCAACGACCATCGGCACCCCGAGAGATCGGGCCACGATAGCCGCGTGGGCTGTGATCCCGCCCTCCGCCAGCGCCGCGCCGCTCGCGGCCAGGCCCAGGTCCGCGATGTCGGCCGGTCCGAGGTTGACCGCGATCAGAATGCCCCCAGGGATCAGCTTCGTGCCGAGCGCCTGCGCCGCGGCGCGACGGCCGAGGCTCCGCACGTCGTCCGCCCGCTGGGCCAGCATCGGATCATCGAGCCCGGCGAGCACGTCCGCGCTTTCGTCCGCGGCCGCTCTCAAGGCTGCCGGACCGGTGCGGCCCCACTCCATGACGAGCGCCTCGAGGCGGGCGAGCAGGCCGGGGTCTTGCGCCATGAGGATCCCCGTTTCGATGATCTCTGCTTCGTCGTTTCGCCCAAGCTCGCGCAGCGCTGCAGCGATCCGCTCGAGCGACCGGATTTCGTCGTCGAGCGCCATGCGCGCCTTCTTCAGCTCGGCTGGGCGGCGCTCCAGCGGGGCGATCTCGTCCGCGGCGTCGCCAAAACCGTCCAGCACGATGGCCTCGCCGGCGGCTACTCCCGGGGCGGCGCTTGTCCCATGAAGGGTGCGCTCGCTCATCAAGACCTGTCGGTGACCGCCCTCTGCAAAGCGCGAATGATGAGTGCCGTCGAGGTGGCGCCCGGGTCCTGATGGCCGACGGACCGTTCCCCGAGATAGGACGCGCGGCCCTTGCGCGCCTGCAGCGGAACCGTGGAATGCATGCCCGCTTCGGCGGCCTCCGCGGCTGCCTCCACTGCGGCCGGCACCGCATCGCCCGCTGCGATTCGGTCGCGGAGCGTGTCGACCGCCGGCTCCAGCGCGTCGACCATCGTCTTGTCGCCGACCGATGCCGTGCCCAGGTCCTTCACGGCGGCCAGCGCGGCCGCCAGCACATCGGTGAGCTGAGCGCCGTCGAAGGTCGGCTGGTCGCCGAGCACGCGGCCCGCGTTCCGCAGGGCCGATCCCCACAGCGGGCCGCTGGCCCCGCCGACCGTGGAGACCAGCGTCCGGCCCGAGATGATCAGCAGCCGGCCTGGCGGAGAGCCGGCGTCGGCCGCCAGAGCCTGGACGACGGCCTCGAAGCCTCGGACCATGTTGGTCCCGTGATCGCCGTCGCCGATGGCGGCGTCGAGCTGGACCAGGTGGTCCCGCTCGGCGCGCACCGTCACGTCGATCTCATTCATCCAGGAGGTGATAGTCGCCGCATCCATGACCCGCTCGCCGATCAAGGCTAAATGTCTAGGCCCCCCAGCGCAGGGCCGCGGTGTGAACCGGTGCGTCCCAGAACTTCGCCAGCTCGTCGTCCAGCTCAAGCACCGTTAGCGACGCGCCGGCCATCTCGAGCGACGTGATGTAGCTGCCGACGAGGTTGCGGACGGGGTGAAGGCCCGCCTTGCGCAGCCTCGATTCGACCTCGCTGTAGATGAGGTAGAGCTCGATCTGCGGCGTGCCGCCCATACCGTTGACGAAGGCGAGCACGTTGGCGCCGCTGCGCGGCTTCAGGTCCGACAGCACCGCCTCGACCATTACGTCGACGACCTCGCTCGCGGTGCCGAGCGCGGCCCGCTTGCGGCCAGGCTCGCCGTGGATGCCGATCCCCAGCTCGATCTGGCCTTCGGGCAGGTCGAAGATCGGCTTGCCCGACGCCGGCGGCACGCATGAGGACAGCGCGACGCCGAACGATCGCGACCTCTCATTGACACGCTTGACGGTGTCGGTGACCTTCGCCAGGTCGGAGCCCGCTTCGGCCGCCGCGCCCGCGATCTTCTCCGCCAGCACCGTTGCGCCGACGCCGCGCCGGCCGGCGGTGTAGAGCGAGTCCTGTACCGCGACGTCGTCGTCGATGACAACGGACGTCACTTTGATCCCCTCGTCGGCCGCGTCCTCGGCCGCGAGCTTGAAGTTGAGGACGTCGCCCGTGTAGTTCTTGACGATGTGCACGACACCGGCGCCGCCGTCCACCGCTTTCGTCGCGGCGAGCATCTGGGCAGGCACCGGTGAGGTGAAGACCTCGCCCGGGCACGCGGCATCGAGCATGCCGAGGCCGACAAAACCGGCGTGCAGGGGCTCGTGGCCGGAACCGCCTCCGGAGATGAGCGCGACCTTGCCCTTCCGCGGCGCGTCCTTACGGGTCACGATCTGCGCCGCCGTGTCGTAGCGGATGAGGTCACCGTGCGCGGCCGCGAGGCCCGCGAGCGATTCCTTGACCAGCTGCGACGGCTGGTTGACGAACTTTCGCATGAGGTTGGTTTCGACTGCCATTCTCTCTTCCTTCTCCTTGATTGGCCGGGGCTAGCCGGCAGCCGCGCGGGCGGCGGTCTCTTCGTGGCTCACGGCTTCGCGAATGGGGCGCTCGACCAGGCGCGGGTTGGCGAGGAAGTCGTACAGGAACGCCGCGCCGGCAGCGCCGACCAGCCCAGGGACCAGGTAGACGGGGACGTACTGCGTCCAGAAGGTGGCGCCGCCTGCGATCGCCTGCACAAGCTCGGGACCGAAGGCGCGAGCCGGGTTGAGGGATGCGCCGGTGACGGGGCCGAAGATCAGGATGATCCCGACCACCGCGCCGCCGATCACGATGCCGGCGAGCGTCCCGGGCGAGCGGGAGTCGACGATGCCCAGAATGGCGAAGATCAGCAGCCCGGTGCCGAGGGCTTCGGCGAGAGCGGCCTGCATGTAGTAGCTGCTCGAAGCGTCGGCGGCGAAGTGGGTCTGGCCCATGCCGAACGTGACCGCGTTGGCTCCGAAGACGCCCCAGATCGCGAACGCGCCGATGACCGCGCCGACGTACTGCGAGATCCAGTAGATCGGGACTTCCTTCCAGGGAAACCGTCTGGTCACCGCCAGCGCGAACGTCACAGCGGGGTTGATGTGGCAGCCCGAGACCTTGCCGATCGCGTAGACGAGTGCGGTGATGATGAAACCGAACGCGAAGCTGATCGCAAGCAGGTCGGCCTCGGTGACCGCGGGCACGGCTTTGCCCGCCAGCGTCAGCGTGGCGACCACCGAGCCCGGGCCTACGAGCACCAGCGCGGCAGTGCCGAAGACCTCCGCAAGCGCCCTCTGTGGCATCGAATACATCGCTCTCTGAGCCCCCTTTATCTGACTAGCGTTCGACAATGTCGAACTGGTTTCACAAACCGTAGATCGTTCGGGGGCCTTTGTCAACAGTCAGTTTTGCCGGCGCTTGCCGGCCGCTAGAGCAGGGGCTCAGGCCTGGTCGGTCAGGAGGTCGACGAGGGCGAGGGCGGGCGTGCGGTTGAGTGTCGCGACGCCTTCGGCGAGGTAGCCCGCGAGCGCCGCCGCCGTGGGCAGCGGGCGGGGCGCGGCGAATCTCTTCGGCGGGTGGACCTCGCGAGCCGGGGTGCGGTCGGGCAGTCCCGCGAGGCTTCGCGCCTTGCGGACTCCGGCGTCGAGCCCGCCGAGCTCGTCGACCAGCTTGCGCTCGAGCGCCTGCCGGCCCGTCCACACCTTGCCCGCCGCCACTGGCTCGACCTCGTCGCGCTGTATCCGCCGCGCCCCGGCGACCAGGTCGAGAAAGATCCCGTAGATGCGATCGATCTGCGACTGGATGATCTGCCTCTCTTCGGCGCTGAAGGGCTTCTCGTCGCTCTCGAGCGTCGAGTGCTTCCCGAAGGCGATGGTCTCGCGCGTCACCATCAGCTTCGACCAGAGCCCGCTCGTGACGAGCTTCCCGGACAGCACTCCGATCGATCCGGTGAGCGTGCTCGGCCGCGCGAGCACCCAGCGCCCGGGCATCGATACCCAGTAGCCGCCAGACCCCGCGATAGGGCCCATCACCACCACCAGCGGTTTGCTGCTGGCCACCACCTCCAGCGCCTGCCGCATCGCCTCGGAGGCGGTCGACGACCCGCCGCGCGAGTTGACATACAGCACCGCCGCCGCCGCGCGCTTGTCGGCGGCCACCTGTCGCGCCACCTGGACGACGGTGAGGTCGCCGGCGCGGGGATCGCCCACCAGGGGCAGGTCGATCGGCGGTTTGACCGGCGGCCTCCCGGAGCGGCCATCCATGATCGTGCCCTCGATGCGCATGATCGCGACGTACTTGCCGCGCCTCAGGGTCGGCGCCGGCCGCGCCATCTTCCTTCGCGCCTGGTCCCAGTCGCCCAGCGACGCTCGCGACGCCGATCCGAGATGCGCGGGCAACTGCTCCTCAGAGATGACGGTGTCGATGACACCCTTCGCCGCGGCCTGGTCGTCGTTGTAGGGAGAGCCGTCGACGAGCTGCTGCGATGCCGCGCGATCCATCTTCCTGCCTTCGGCAATGGCGGTGATCAGTTCGTCGTTCTGCGACTCGAGAAGCCAGCGAAGCTGCTCGCGCAGCTGATCGGACATCTTCGACTTGGTCAGGACGTCCGCTGCGGACTTGTAAGGCGAGACCTGCACGAAGTCCGCCTGGATGCCGACCTTCGCCAGCCCCTGGGCCAGGAACATGCCGGTGGTCGCGAAGCCCAGGGGCATGACGGCGCCGGAGGGCAGCAGGCAGATCTCGTCGCATGCGCACGCCAGGTAGTAGGTGCTGGTCGTGTAGAACGGCGCCCAGGCGACGACGCGCTTGCCGCTCTGGCGCAGGCCTGCCACCAGCTCTCTCAGGTCCTGCACCGAGGCCATCGACATCGGCACCGGGCGAAGATGGAGGACGACACCCTTGATCCGCTCGTCGCGTCCGATCGCCTCGAATCGCTCGCCCAGCTCGCGCAGGCTGAGCCTGGCGCGGGCGAAGAAGCGCTGCCAGAGCGGCACCGGCGGATCGGGCAGCGCCGGCGGCTCTTCCTCGAGCAGAAAGGTCACGTAGTCGGGCGGCCTTCCGAGCCGCGCACGCAGGCTCGAGACGAGCCACCAGAGGTACCGAAATGGATACAGCAGCATCCGCCGGAATGGTACCGCCGCTCAGCTAGACGACTTTCGAGACCTCCAGGTGCTCGTCCATCTCCTCGCTCAGGCGGCTCGCGCCATAGACGTGGCCGAGGTGCTGGTGATACGGCACGCCGGTGAAGAGGTGGTGGCTGCGCGTCGGGATGTCGGCGCCGTCCGCCCACTCCTTTCGCTGAAGGGCCATGTAGCCCTCTTCCTTCTTCTTCTTGAGGTCGTCGAGTAGGACTGAGATGCCGTAGCCGGCCGCGTGCTGCAGCGCCAGGGTGATGAAGATGAACCCGACGCCGAGCTCTCCGAGGTCATCCCACGTGATGGGGTCCTTCTCGTTCTGCCACTTGAAGGATGACGAGTAGTTGAAGGCGAAACGCGCCTTGGGAAACCGCTTTCGGATCTCGCTGCAGAACTGCTCTGTCGGCCCGCGCTCGGCGGTCGGGAACTCGCACCACAGCAGGTCGGGCACCCCGCTGTCCATGTAGCGCAGCCCGCGCTCGATGGCGAGCTGGATGCCGCGCTTGGTCTCGGGCGCCTCGGAGGCGGAAACGCCGTCGGTGCGCGCGATGATCACGAAGTCGGGGTGGCCGAGGTCGTCGGCCGTGGCCCGCATCATCTTCAGCTTGCCGACGAACTCGTCCGCGGGGATCAGCGCCTTGCCCGCGATATGGCCGCACCGCTTCGGCATGACCTGGTCCTCGAGGTGTGCGGCGGCCACGCCTGCGCGGACGTACAGGTCGGTCGTGCGCTGGACGTTGAAGAGGTTGCCGTAGCCCGCGTCCATGTCGACGACCACGGGTGGGATCTCCAGATGCACCGGCGCAGCGTGCTTCTCGGGGTCGCCCGTCGCCATGGTCAGCTGGAACTTGCGCAGGGCGCTCACAGTGCGCCGAGCTCCGTCGGCGATCTCCACCGACGAGTACAGGTCCATGTCCGTCGTGCCGAGGTGCCCGATCGCGAACGAGTAGCCGCTGAAGTACACCGCGTCGAAACCGTGGTACATCACCAGCTCGGCGCCGAACGGGTCGTAGACGCCAGGGCCGAAGACGTACGGCTTTCCCGCCAGGAGCTTCCTCAGCCGCCGGCTGGGATCCTCGTTGCGGGAAGCCGGCACCTTGAACCCCTCGGGGAGGAGGGGAGACGCGACAAGTTCCATGAATGAGACCTCCAGCTCAGTTTGCTAACGCTGGTAGCGGCGGCTTCTACTCGTTGTCGTGGTCGCAGTTGCAGGGGTCTGGACATTCGCACTCATGCGAAGACGGCTCGCCCGATGCGTCGACGTCCCTGGCCTGCTCGTTCTTGTCCATGCCGCGGAGACTAGCGGTGCCGACGCCATCAGTCAAATCAATTGATTTGATTCTTGCTATAGGCAGGGCCTATATCAGGGAGCGACCTCCCGCAATCGGCAGCAGGGCGAGGAACACGGCCACCACGCCTTCGGGGCGCCCGGCGTTGCGACGCCTGAAGGCTGCGATCGAGTTGTACATGGGCGGCGCGTCGCGCAGCCTTACCCGGCTCAAGTCGTGGGCGCCCACCTCCCGCACCACCGCGGTCGCCGGCAGCAGCGCGACGCCGAGCCCTCGCTCGACCATCTTCTTTGCCGCCTCGATCGAGTCGAGCTCCATGTAGTGCTTGAGCCGCACGCCGGCTGCGGCAAACGCGGTGTGGGTGATCTCGTAGTAGCTGGACGTGCGGTCGAACATGATCAGCTTCTGGTTGGTCACCTCGGCCATCGTGACCGCGCGCCGCTTCGCGAACGGGTGGTCCGGCGCGCAGACCAGGACCAGCTCCTCCTTGTGAAAGGGCCGCAGCTCGAGCTCGGGATGCTGGATCACGCGACCGAGCCCGATCTGCACCTCATCGCGGAGCACCAGCGCCACGATGTCCTCGGAGTGCCCGGTCCGCACTGACACCTCGACCCGCGGGTGCGCGGCGACGAATCTCTCCAGCAGCTCGGGGAGCAGATAGGTGCTCACCGCCGGGGCCGCGGCGAGGATCAGGTGTCCGCCCGAGGCGGTCATCACCTGCTCGAGCGCGTCACGGCCTTCGACAAGAGCGCGCATGGCTCTCTCCGCATAGGGCACCCACGCCCGCCCGGCCTCGGTGAGCCGCATGCCGCGCGGCGTGCGGAGGAAGAGCTTGGCGCCCAGCTCGCTCTCCAGGCCGTGAAGCCGCGCGGTGAGCGTGGGCTGGGTGATGAAGAGGGCTTCGGCGGCGCGGGTTACGCTGCCGCGGCGCGCGACCTCGAGGAAGCCCTCGACCTGCAGCAGCTGAAAGCCGCTCAGCTTGGCGTTACGCGCCTCGTCTATGGCCACGGCTCTTGAGGTCAATGTTATCTATGGCTCGGCGGGGAATGTGCCGCCGGGCGCGCGGCTTGTATCTGGTATGAGCTTGTTTTTCGGGTTCCACATGCCGAACTACACGTTTCCGTCTGCTGAGGGGACTCAGATTTTCGACCGGGTGGTCAAGAACGCTGTCGCCGCAGAGGCCGCCGGCTTCGACTTGGTGACCGTGATGGACCACTTCTATCAAATCCGCGGCGTGGGTCCGGAGACGGAGCCCATGCTCGAGGCGTACACGACGCTGGCCGCGCTCGCGGCCAAGACCAACCGCGTCAAGCTGGGCACGCTCGTCACAGGCGTCACGTATCGAAACCCCGCGCTGCTCGCGAAGATGGTCACCACCCTTGACGTCGTCTCAAATGGCCGCGCCATCTTCGGCATCGGCGCCGCGTGGAACGACTCCGAGCACGCCGGCTACGGGTTCGGGTTCCCTCCGATCGCCGAGCGCATGGAGCGACTCGACGAGGCGCTGACCATCGCCAAGCTCATGTTCACTGAAGACCGCCCGTCGTTCCAGGGCAAGCACTACCGCATCGACCGCGCTCTAAACGTGCCTCGCCCGATCCAGCCGGGCGGTCCGAAGATCCTCATCGGCGGCGGGGGCGAGCGCAAGACCCTGCGCCTCCTCGCGCGCCATGGCGATATCGGTCACTGGTTCGGTGGGCCACTGGAGGAGCTCAAGCGCAAGCGGGGCGTGTTCGAGGAGCACTGCGCCGCGGTGGGAAGGGACCCGTCGAGCGTGCTGCTCACGATCGGGATGAACATCATCCTGGTCGACAACGAGCGTGAGGGCAAGGAGCTCTTCGATCGGATCCCGGAGGAGCGCAAGCCGATGGTGCGGATCGCCACGCCCGAGCAGGCGGCGGAGAACCTGCGGCCCTACGTCGACGCCGGATTCGGTGGCTTCACGCTCAGCAACATGACGTCGCCCACGGTCGAATCGATCGGTCGCGCAGGCGAGCTCATCAAGCTGATGGGAGGCGTTGCGGTCGGCTAGACCGAGCCTCCGGTCCTGTACATCTCCTCGCCCGCGCGAATGGCGACCTTGAGGACGTTCTCGGGCGGCGCCAGCGGGCAGGCCCACCGCGGGCTGTAAACGCATGACGGGTTGTAGGCGTAGTTGAAGTCGATGGTCACGTCCCGCGAACCGGGCTCGAGTACGAGCACGAGTCCGTCGGTGTTCTTGGCGGTGTCGAAGAGGTAGCGGCCGCCGCCGTAGGTCTCGTGGCCCGAGGTTGCATCCTTGAACGGCACGAACAGGCCGCCGGCGTACTGCTGCAGGCTCAGCACCGTCAGGGAGCAAGGCTCGCCGTCGATCTCGAAGACCAGTCTTCCCGCACGCCGGTAGCGCACGGCGCCGTCGGCCCCGCCGGTCTCGATGACGAGCTCGTCCCCGGGTCCTTCTTCGAGTCGCGCCGTGATGCGGTACGAGGGGTCCGGCGCGAAGTAGTTCAGCTTGGTGAAGCCGGCCCGCTCCTCGGGCTCGATCGGCGACTGCGGGTGGGTCTTGAACAGATGATCCCGGCGACGGCGAAACTCGGCCATGGCTTCCGGTCCTGAGAGGCGGTAGAGATCGCCGACGCGCCGCCGCCAGTCGACGAGGTCGATGGCATCCTGGACCATGCACCGAAGTCTAGTTAGCATCATGTCGTGGTGATTTCAGAAGAGCTGCTCGAGATCCTCGCCTGCCCCAAGTGCCACACGAAGATCGAGTTCAGGGAACCCGACAAGCTGAGGTGCCCCAACTGCAAGGTGCTCTATCCGATCGTCGACGGAATCCCGGTGATGCTGATCGAAGAGGGAAGACCGGAGGGGGAGGGGGAGTAGCCCTCACCCTGACCCTCTCCCGCGCTGCGGGAGAGGGGAACCCAAGCTAGGCCGCGCACGCGTATTGCAGCGTGTTCACCTGGCTGTGGCTCTGCCGGCCCTGGGCGATGTCGTTGGCCACCTGGTCGTCGGTCAGCGCGTAAGCCTGGTCCGGCCGGCTGGCCGACGTCGCGAACACGACGCCGACCACCCGTCCTTGCACGTCGACCAGCGGCCCGCCGGAGTTTCCAGGTCTCACCTGTGACTGCACGACGTAGATCTGCCGCGTGACCAGGTTCGAGCTGTAGATGTCGCGGCCCTGCGCCTCGATGACGCCGTCGACCACTGCGGGCTCGATGCGCTCCTGGCCTCCGCCCGGATATCCGATCACAGCGCCATCGGTACCTCGGCCGGCGGGAGCGAAGGTCAGACTCGGACCCGCCAATCCGGGCACCCGCAGGATCGCGATGTCGACCTCGGGGTCGAAGTAGACGACGCTCGCAGGCAGAATCGTGCCGTCCGCGGTCTGGACGCGGTGGTCGGTCGTCCCCGAAACGACATGGGCGTTGGTCACGATCAGGCTGTCTCCGATCGGAAACCCGCTGCCTGTGACGAGCCCGCCGCACCCGGTGCTGACCACCTTCACCGTCACCGAGGCGGCGTGCTTCACGCCGGCAGTGTCGACCGAGGTCGGGATCGCTAGGGCGCCGGGCAGGGTCGGTTCCAGACTCGCGAAAACCGGCGGAAACGAGACCCCGGCCAGGATGCTCTGAACCCTGGTCAGGAAGCCGGGTGGCCGGGGCGCCACGGTGTCCAGCGCGTGCAGGACCGTCGAGCGCTGGAGCTGATACGCGAGCTCTGGGCTCGGGCCTCGCGAGAACGTCAGGCCGAGGAACCAGCACATCGCCAGCACTGCGACGGCTGACAGCGCGGCGCCTGCAACCGAATCCGTGGCCGTGTGGATGCGCTCCTTGAGGATGCGATGCCGGATGGGCTGGCCGGCGGCGAAGCCGACGCTCGAACCAAGGCTTCCGCCGATGACCAGCACCAGCACGGCGCCGAGCGGGCGGGCCAACGGGTTGGTGATCCCGAGGTAGTCCAGGAGAGGTTGTGCCGCGGCCGCGCCGATCAGGACGCCGAGCAGCAGGCCTAGGTACTGGGCGAGCGAAAGCCAGAATCCACGGCTGAAGCCGTTGGCGACACCGACGATGGCGGCGCCGAAGATGACGAGGTCGACCAGGTTGAGGCCTATGGCTTCAGATTACGCAGGAGGCCGCCCGAGCCTCTAGTGATGCGGCTCGGCGGGCTCAGGTTCAGGCGGGCTTTCGAGCACTCCCGACGCGGCGCGGTTGCGGGCGTCGCCGCGCAGGACCCACCAGCCCAGTCCGACGACCCCGATGGCCGCGACCAGGAAGGTGATGCTCATGAACAGCCACGCGTTCACCCACTCGCCCGCGAGATACATCAGGCGTGCGTGGGCACAGGCGTGGGCTGGGTCTCGGCTTCCAGCTCTCCCGACTCGCGAAGGTCGCGCAGCGGCATGAAGCTGCGCACCGGCGGGACGCGCTCGAAGTTGTACGGCGGGGGCGGCGACGTGGTCGCCCACTCCAGGGTGTTTGCCTGCCAGGGATCATCGCCCGCGATCTCGCCCCCGTTCCAGCTGCGCACGACGTTGATCAGGAACAGCAGCACCGAGAACGCGATCAGGAACGACGACATGGTGATGATCAGATTGGTCGCGGCCCAGGCCTCGTTCGTGTAGGTGGCGATGCGCCGCGGCATGCCTTCGAGCCCAAGCGTGTGCATGATCAGGAACGTTCCGTTGAAGCCGATGAACAGGGTCCAGAAGTTCCACTCGCCCAGCGTGCGGTTGAGCAGCCGGCCCGTGATCTTGGGGAACCAGTAGTAGATGCCCGCGAAGATCGTGAACACGCTGCCGCCGAACAGCACGTAGTGGAGATGGGCGACCACGTAGTACGACTGGTGCAGCTGGGTGTCGACCGGCACCGACGCGAGGTAGACGCCGGTGATGCCGCCGATCAGGAACGTGGCCAGGAACCCGAAGACGAACTTCATCGGCACCGTGAACTCGATCGATCCCCACCATGCGGTCGCGATCCAGTTGAAGAACTTGATGCCCGTCGGCACGGCGATGAGCATCGTCATCAGCATGAAGAAGCCTTCGACGTAGGTGTTCATGCCGACCGTGAACATGTGGTGCGCCCACACGGTCATGGACAGGAAGACGATGCCGAACAGCGCGGCGACCATCGACATGTAGCCGAAGATCGGCTTTCGCGCGAAGACCGGGATGATCTCTGAGATCATTCCGAAGCCGGGCAGAATCATGATGTACACCTCGGGGTGGCCGAAGAACCAGAACAGGTGCTGGTAGAGCACCGGCCGGCCCTGAGTGGTGAAGAACTGCGTGCCCAGCTGGCGGTCGAACTCGACCAGGATCATGGCCGCGGCGAGGGGAGCGCCCACCACCAACAGCAGGATCGAAGTCGAGATCTGCGCCCACACGAAGAGTGGCAGCCGCGTCAGCTTCATGCCCGGCGCGCGCAGGGCGACGATCGTCGTCAGGAAGTTGGTCGAGGCCATGATCCCGCTGATGGCCCAGACAATGATGCTCATCGCCCAGAAGTCCACGCCCAGGCTGTGGCTCTGGTACGCCTTCTCGGTGAGGGGGGCGTAGCCGGTCCAGCCCGCGTTGAGGGCGCCGCCGGTGAAGAAGCCGCTGTAGTACAGGATGATCGAGACCGGCACGAGCCAGAACCCGAGCAGGTTGACGCGCGGGAAGGCCATGTCGCGGGCGCCGATCATGATCGGGACCATGTAGTTCGCGATCCCGGTCAAAAAGATCGTGACGAAGAAGAAGATCATCGTGACGCCGTGCGCTGAGATCAACTGGTTGTAGGTCTCCGGGTCGACGACCTTCAGGTTCGGCTGCGACAGCTGGAGCCGGATGACCAGGGCGAAGATGCCCCCGATCACGAAGCTGAGCACGCCCGTGACCATGTACATGATCCCGATGAGCTTGTGATCGGTGGTCGTGAGCCAGAGAGTGATGGGCTTCCAGAAGGTGTCGTCGTACGCCTTCGGCCGCGGCAGAACGTGCGTGGCTGCCATCTAACTCATCCTAACTCGGGGAGGGGGAACCAGCGGTATTCTGAGCCGCGCGCTGCTGGTACACCCATGAGTTGAAGGCGGCCTCGTCCATGGACTGGACGATGATCTGCATGGTGGCGTGGCCCACGCCGCACAGCTCGGCGCACTCGCCGCGCCATTTGCCGACGGTGTCGATCTTCAGCCAGGAGAAGTTGTCGTATCCGGGGACGGCGTCGGTCTTGCCCGAGATCGCGGGCACCCACCAGGAGTGGATGACGTCCGTGCCCTGGAACTCGAGGCGGATGAGCCGGTGGGTGGGCACCACGAATGGCGTCACGTCGCCCGCCAGCGTGCCCTCCGAATGGATGGTGAAGCCCTCGGGATACGTGTAGTTCCAGCCGAACTGGTGGCCGCTGACCACGATCGTGTAGTTGGAGGCGCTGACCGGCTGGAAGTCCTTCTGCAGCTCGGCAAAGCTGTAGACGACGATCGACAGGACCACGATGAGCGGGGCGATCGTCCACGCGATCTCCAGGCGGTTGTTGCCGTGGATCTGTGGCGGCACGTACCCCGCCGGCAGCCTGGAGCGGCGGTATTTGATGACCACCCAGAGCAGGGAGGCCTCGACCCCGATGAAGATGATGATCGCGGGGACCGAGATGCCGATGTAGGTGTCGTAGATGTCCTTTCCGTTCGGGGAGACGGGGGTCGGGAAGATGGGCGAGAGACCGCCGATCCCGCAGGAGCTCACGAGCAGCGCCGCGAGGACGAGGCCGAATGTCCACAGCGCCGCCCTGAGGGTCACCCGCACGGCCCCAAAGTATATCGGCGGCCATCCTCCGACCCCGACACCCCCAACCCCCTGTGGACCGTGGGACCGCCGCTTTGGCCGATTTCGCGGCTCGGGACGCCGATACGTGTGTCAGGGGGCCCGGCCCTCGTCGTCGCGCACTTCTAGTGCGCTCCTCCATCGGGCCACCCCTTCCTTCGTCTCGGCGCCCCGACCGGCGACCGCAAGCGGTCGCCTGCCGCGACCTCGGCGCAACTCGGCGTTCCCCCGGTCCACTAGAATCCAAAACCGAACGTGGCTAACGCCAAAAGGCCTCGCTATGTGGATGTGTCCAACCCCAGCCTGGCCGTCGACTGCCCGCACTGCGGTCTGCGCACCGCCCGCTTCCTCGACCACTGCCGCAACGACGGCTACAAGCTCTGGCCGTCCAGCGTCATGGCCTCGGCGGCGTTCAAGGCCTGGCAGGCGGCCGATCCCGCCGCTCGGGCCGAGGTCTCCCGCTACGACATGGACCTGCCGGTGGAGGTCGACAACGTCGTCGACTACGAGGCAAGAGCCCACCAGCTCGGCATCCACATCTTCCCCAACAGCAACTGGCCGTTCGTCATCTGCTTCGGCGCCTTCTTCCTTGCCCTCGGGGCCATTCCTTTTGACTCTGTGGTCCGGATCACCCTGGCCGTCATCGGTGGATTGATCTTCCTGACCGGTGTGGTCGGATGGGTGCTGGTCGAGGACGTCCGCTTGTATCCGGCCGAGACCGGGCCCGCCGGCGGGGAGGCGGAGCACTGATGGCCGTCGCGACCATGAGGCCCGAGCAGGCGCCGCAGTACCCGGCGATCAAGCCCGGGATGATGGGCATGTACATCTTCCTGGCCTCCGAGGTGATGTTCTTCGGAAGCCTCTTCGCGATGTACTTCTACCTCTTCGGGTCGCACTTCGTCTGGCCGCCGCCCCCGCCAACCAGCGCAAGCGAGTTCTACGTCAGGCCGTGGCCGGCGACCTTCACCTTGAATCCGCTGGACTACATTCCGGCCATCAACACAGTGGTGCTGCTGTCCAGCGGTGTCACTTGCCACTTCGCCTCAGACGCGATCGCGCGCGACAACCGTCCTCGGTTCTTCGTGCTCCAGATCGCGACCATCATCCTTGGCCTCGGATTCGAGTTCGGCCAGCTGTATGAGTTCATCACTGCCTTCGGCCGCGGCCTGACGCTGACCGCAAACTCGTTCGCCAGCGCCTTCTTCACGATGACGGGCTTCCACGGAGCGCACGTGCTCGGCGGCCTGATCCTGCTGACGCTGATCCTCTATCGCGCGAGCCGGGGCCAGTTCTCGTCGCAGCACCACGTCGGCGTCGCCGCGGTCACGCTCTACTGGCACTTCGTCGACGTCGTGTGGCTTTTCCTCTTCGGCATCCTGTACGTCGGAGTGACGTTCTTCCGGTGAGGGCGGCCGTGGTCGCGCTCGCGGCTGGCGTCCTGCTCGGAGCGTGCGGGGGTGGTGGTGGCGCGGCGGCTCAGCCGGCCGGCTCGGTCAAGGTGACGATGACGGAGTACAAGTTCGACCCCTCGACCATCAGCGCCGGCGCCGGAAAGGTTGTGTTCTTCCTCGTCAACGGCGGCTCGACCTCGCACGACATGATCATTCGCGACAGCGGCGGCAGTCGCATGGCCGGAAGTGAGCTGGTCTCGGCCGGCGACACGTTCGTGTTCACGGTCGACAACATCGCCGCCGGTACCTACACGTATTTCTGCGACCAGCCCGGGCATGAGCAATCGGGCATGAAGGGGACGCTGACCGTCAGCTAGCTTTCACGCTCGGGCTTGGGCTTGGCGTGGGTGTCGGCTTGGCTGGTGGCGTGGGCGTGGGGGTGGGTCCCGGCTTCACGCTCAGCAGCTCGATCTCGAACACGAGAGTTGCGTTGGGCGGGATGATCGTGGCCCCGGTGTTCGGGTCCTGCTGGCCCTGCGGGCCGTAGGCGAGCGACGACGGGATGATCAGCTTCCGCTGGCCGCCGGCGGCCATTCCCGGCACGCCCTCGTCCCAGCCCGGGATCACCTGCCCTTGGCCGATCGTGAACGAGAACGGCTGGTTACGGCTGCGGCTCGAGTCGAACAGGGTCCCGTCGGTCAGCCACCCCGTGTACTGGACGACCGCGATGTCGTTGGTGTGGGCGACCGCTCCCGTGCCCTTGGTGAGCTCGATGTACTGGAGGCCGTCGGGGAAGGTCACCGGCGTGAGCCCGTCCCCGGCGTGGAAGTCGTCGACGCCTGGCGTGGGGCTGCCATGCGCTGGGCTCTCGTTCGCCACCGGCCCGGCGCTTGCGTAAGGGTCGGCGTAACCGCATGCGGCCGTGATCAGGAAAACCAGCGCAGCGACGCCCGCAAAGCGTCCTGTCACGACGCCGCGACGTCGATCGAGGTGACGCGGTCGCCTTGGCGGATCGAGTCGATGACGTCCATCCCCGAGGTGACCTCGCCGAAATGGTTGTAGACGCCGTTGGAGGCGAGGAAAGGCGCGTCGCCGATCGTGATGAAGAACTGGGAGCCGCTCACCCCGGCGGCGCTCGAGGCCATGCCGGCGGTGCCCCTCGGCCATTTCGACGGGTTGCTTTCGTCCGGCAGCTTGTAGGCGGGGCCGCCGGTGCCGTTGCCGAGCGGGTCGCCGCCCTGGACGACGAAGCCGGGCACGACCCGGTGGAAGGTGAGGCCGTCGTAGTAGTGCTCCTGGGCCAGGACCACGAAGTTGTTGACGGTCTGCGGCGCGACCTTAGGGTCGACAAAAGCGATCACGAAATCGCCCTTCGAGGTGTGCACGGTCGCGCTGTACTTCTTGCCGGCGTCGATCGTCTGTGCGGGCGGCGTGGTTCGTTCAGCCATTGGGAGTCGACCTCATTGTGGCAGCCTCGAGGCTCGGCCGGCTCTACCTGGTCGGCTCGCGCGCGCCGATCGCGATCAGGGCCGCCAGGCCGAGCGCGAGGATCGCGCTGACCCCGAGCGCCGTCGAGACCCCGGCGGTGGCGGCCACGCCGCCCGCGATCAGGGGGCCGAAGAAGAATCCAAGCGCGACCGAGCTCGCATTGATGCCGAACACGGTGCTTTGCGCCTCCGGTGGCGTCTCCAGCCCGATCATGCTGGCCGTGGCCGGGATCACCGTCCCGTTGAGAAGGCCGGCGATCCCGAAGACGGCCACCACGAGCACGGCGTTCGGGGCGAGGACGAGGAGCCCGATGGTCGCGGCAAGCAGCATCGAGGCGAGCGCCACCGTGCGCACATAGCCGACGCGCCTTGCCACCGCCGTGTAGCCGACGGCGGCGGCGCTGTTCGTGACCCCCGCGGCGCTGAAGGCGAAGCCGGCCGCTGCGGATGCTCCGCTCGCCACGGTCTCGATGAGCTTCAGGACGATGAGCACCTGGCTGGCGCTCTGCACTGTCGAGACCAGACCTTGCGCCCCGATCAGCACGGCCAGCGCCCTGACCGTGCCCGGACGCTGGCGGATGGTCGCCAGCGTGCTCAGGCGCGGGCCTTCACGAATGCGCCGCTCGCTCTCCTTGACGATCATGAACACCGGGATCGTCGCGATCAGCAGTAGGATGCCGCCACCAAGGAAAACCAGCCGCAGCCCGAACACCGAGCCTGCGAGTCCACCGACGACCGGGCCGATCGCGCCTCCAAGCGCCACCGCCGAGGTGACCACCCCTAGCGCCCACGCCACGCGATGCCTCGGCGTCTCGGCGGCCACCAACGCGGTCGCCGCGGCGACCGTCCCGCTCGTGGCGCCCTGGGCCAGGCGCAGGATGACCAGCTGGAGCGGCGTCTGGGCCAGGAAGATCAGGCCGACCGTGATCGCCCCACCGAGCATCGAGCGGATGAGCATGGGCTTGCGGCCGTAGCGATCTCCGAGGACGCCCCAGATCGGGCTCGCGATCGCCATCGACAGGCCGGAGGCGCTTCCCGAGGCGGCCGTCCAGAGGTCGAGGTCTCGCCCGGGATGCACGCCCAGGTCCTGCGTGATGAAGACCGAGAGGAAGGGGAACGCAAAGCTGAACCCGAAGATGGCGGTGAACTCGGCGAACCACAGCGCCGCGAGGTTGCGCCGCCAGTCGACGGTGGTCGGCTTGGGAGAGCTCGCGGTCAGCGGGAAGCGCCCAGCAGGTCGGCGACGCGGTCCGGCGACATGGGGAGTCGGTCGACAACCACGTCCTCGCGAACCTGTCGCAGCGCGTCCTCGATCGCGGCCGAGATGGCCGCGGGCACCGGGATGGTGCCGCTCTCGCCGGCGCCTTTGAAGCCCTCGGGGTTGCTGTCGGTCGGGGTTTCGATGTGGACCAGCTCCGGGATTTCCGTGATCTCGCCCGCGCTCACGATGGTGTAGTCGAGGAAGCTCGCTGTGCGAAACGCGCCATCGGAGTCGTAGGCGGCCGACTCGAACAGCGCGTAGCCGAGGCCGTGCGCGTAGCCGCCGAGCAGCTGGCCTTCCAGCGTCAGCTGATTGATGGCCTTGCCGGTGTCGTGCGCGATCACGTAGCGCAGGACCTCGACCTGACCGGTCTCGCGGTCGACAGCGACGATGGCCGCGTGACAGCCGCTCGAGAAGGTGATCGGGCGCTTCGGGTCGAAGCTCTGCGCCACCTCGAGGCCGCCGTCGGGGATCACCTCGACGGCCGGCCGGCTGCGCGATGGCGCGCCTAGGACCGAGATCACGCCGTCCTCGAGCACCAGGTCCTGCGCGTCCGCCTCGAGCACCTCAGCGGCGCGATCGAGGATCTGGCGCCGCATGGCGGTCGCCGCCAGGGAGGTCGCATTGCCCACCTGCACGGCGCTGCGGCTGCCCGCGGTGACCAGCGCGAACGGCACCTGGCTCGTGTCGCCCGCGGTCACTTCGATCTTGTCGATAGGCCAGCCGAGACGATCGGCGGCAATCACCGCGGCCATGGTCTCGTGACCCTGGCCCTGAGGCGTCGAGCCCACGTAGACGTGGGCCATCCCATCCTTATCCATCCGAACCTTCGCCGGCTCGCCGCGCCCGAACCCCGTCGACTCGACGCAACAGGCGACGCCCATTCCCACCAGGCGACCATCGGCTTGCGGCAGGTCGCCCAGCTTTTCGAGCGCGAGCTCGAGCAGCTTGGGATAGTCGCCGCTGTCGTACACGACGCCGCTGTGGCCGAACGGCAGGCCCGTCGTGTATGGGATCTGGTCGGGCTGGATCAGGTTGCGCCGCCTCAACTCTGCGGGCTCCAGGTTCAGCTTTCTTGCGAGCCGGTCGATCACGCGCTCCATACCGTAGTTGCCGAGCGGCCGCCCGCCCCCGCGGATGAAGCCGGTGGGCGCCGTGTTCGTATACACGAGCACGCCCTCGACGTCCATCGCCGGGAGCGCGTAGGCCGAGATCATGTGGGTGATGATGTTCACCGGCTGTCCCGCTCCCGCGCCGGCGTACGCGCCGAGGTCGTGGACGAGGCGGCCGCGCAGGCCGCGCAGCCTTCCATCCTTGTCCGCGCCAAGCTCGAGCTCCATGACTGATCCGTGCCCTTGCGCGGTGGTGGCGCCGTCCTCGCTTCGCGTCGCGGTCCATGTGACCGGCCGCTTGAGGCGCCAAGCGGCCACGGCGGTCAGCACCTCCTCCGCGAAGGCGCTGCCTTTGGCGCCAAAGCCGCCGCCGACATCTTCGGCCAGCACGCGCACCTTCTCGTCCGGCAGACCGCAAGCCGGGGCGACGGCGGCGCGCACGCCGAACACGTGCTGGGTGGACGTCCAGACCTTGAGGCCTCCGGTTTCGGCATCGGGCACGGCCGTCGTCGATCGCGGTTCCATGGCCGCGCCGGCGACCCGATCGGTGTTGAGTGTGATCGAGGCGACCACCGAGTCGCCCGCGAAGGCGGCTTTGATGTCGCCGAAGCTCGTATGCGATGAGTGCGCGACATTGCTCTTCATGTCGGCGTGCACAAGGGGCGCACCGCCGGCGATCGCGTTGAGCACGCCGGCCACGCCGGGCAGTGGATCCAGCTCGGGGAAGACCGCCTCGGCCGCGTCCCTCGCCTGGTATTCGGTTTCGGCGATCACCATCGCGTATGCCTCGCCGACGTAGTTGACCTCCTCGCGGTTGAGGATCGGCCGGCCGCGCTGCTCGATGCCGGCGGGCCCGAAGTCGCTCAAGCCAGAAGCGACTTCCGGGATGTCCTCGGCGGTCCACACGGCGATCACGCCGGGCATGGAAATGGCAGCCGAGCGATCGATCGCGCGAATGCGTGCATGCGGCACCGCGGACCGGCAGAATGCGGCATGGAGGCTGCCCTCGGGATGGATGTCGGCGGCGAAGCGGCCGCGGCCCGTGATCAATCGGGGATCTTCGACTCGGCGCGTGCTCCGGCCGAGGTACGAGGGCATCGACTTAGAATATCTGTCCACTCGGTGCTCGCCGCGGGCGGCTAGCTCAGTTGGAAGAGCGCCAGCTTGACATGCTGGAGGTCGGGGGTTCGAAACCCTCGCCGCCCACCACGCCTAGCCGGGCGGTGCGGAGTGAGCGGATTTCCCGGCCCGTTCGTCTAGTGGACTAGGACGCCGGCCTTTCAAGCCGGAGATCAGGGGTTCGAAGCCCCTACGGGCCACCAATCGGATGTGACACGCGGGCGTAGCACAATGGCAGTGCGCCAGCCTTCCAAGCTGGTTACGTGGGTTCGATTCCCATCGCCCGCTCCATTTGTCGCGAGGCTGTCGCAGCGATCGCGAGGACGGGGATGTTCCCAGCCATGCCCGGCACTCGTTTCTCGGCTACCACTGCCAGGCCGTGTACAGCCAGCATGGCGTCCAATCGCGAGCGGCGCTGCACCCGGCCGATGCGCAGCAGGGGCGCAATGAAGACCATCAAGCCTTTCGCGATGAAGTCCGCAAGCAGCCACCGGCCTCCCGGCGCCAGCACCCGGCTGACCTCCCCGATGGCCTTCTGCTGGTCGGCCCAGTGGTGGAACGTCATCGTGCTGAGGACGAGATCGAAGCTGTCGTCGCCGAACGGCAGCGCTTCAGCCGTCGCCTGCTGAAAGCGGATATCCAGACCCGGCGGCAGCGCCGCAGCCGCTTGTTTCACCATGCCCTCGGCGGCGTCGACGCCGTCGAGCCGGGCGCCCGGGAAACGCGCGGCCGCCGCGCGGAGGAGGCGCCCGGTCCCGCAGCCGACGTCGAGGATGGCCTTGGGCTGAGGCACCTGCGCAGCGGCCGCCTCGAGCACCGCCTCCTGGACCGGCGCGATGATCCTCCGCACCATCCAGTGCTGCTCATAGCTGGGCGCCCATTCGCCGAAGCGGCCGACGTCGTGGTGGTGCATCTCAGCAGATCGGGGGGATAGGGCGGTTCAGGTGGGCTAGCGCTTGGCCGCGGCCTTCGTCTTCGGGGCTTTCGCCGGCATCCTGCGCGTCACCTCGAGCGCGCGCTTGATCAGAGCACTGGGCGGCTTCGCGCGCCAGTTCCCCGGCACGATCACGTACCCACCCATCTTGTGCCCGGCCAGGGGCTCGAAGTCGCGCCCGCCCTGCTTCTTCACCGTCGCGATCTCGTCCTCGGGCAGGCGCACGAACAGGTCCTCGCCGAAGATCCCGACGAACATGTTGCCGTTCACGAAACCCGAGAGCTGGCCGAACATCGGCTTCAGGGTGACCGCCGGCTCGTCCGGCACGATCCGCGCGAGCGCGGCTTTCGCCTCCTCGCTGGGCTTGGGCATCTTCATGCCCTTGGGCGTCGGCATCGGATGGCATTTTCCTCCTTTCCACCCGCCTGAATCCTCATCGAGGATGAGACCAAAGATCAATCTCGCGACTGACGACGCGCCGCCGTGCCAAACCTACCGTGAGCGGCATGGAAAACACCACGATCGTCGAGACCCACGGTCTCACAAAGCGTTATGGAAGCGGAGTCCTCGCCGTCGACTCCGTGGACATGAGCGTGCGCCGTGGCGAGGTCTACGGTTTCCTCGGCCCGAACGGGGCCGGGAAGACCACGACCTTGCGCATGCTTGTCGGCCTGATCAGGCCGACGTCGGGCACGGCATCCGTGGCCGGCCACGCACCCGGCGCCCCGACCGGATTGGCCCACATCGGCTCGCTCATCGAGTCGCCGGGCTTCTATCCGTATCTGTCCGGCCGGGAGAACCTGAAGGTTGTGGCCGAGCTCGCGGGCGTGCCCCTGCGCCGCGCCGAGGAGGTGCTCGACATCGTCGAGCTCGCTTCGCGCGCCGGTCGCAAGTTCGGCACCTACTCGACGGGCATGAAGCAGCGCCTTGGCGTGGCTGCCGCACTGCTCAAGGATCCCGACCTGCTCATCCTCGACGAGCCGACCAACGGCCTCGACCCTCAGGGCATGGCCGAGATGCGCAAGCTCATCAGGGACATCGGCCAGGGCGAGCGCACGGTCCTGATCTCGAGCCACCTCCTGGGCGAGGTGGAGCAGATCTGCGACCGCGTCGGCGTCATCAGCAACGGCCGGCTGGTTCGCCAGTCGACCGTGCAGGAGCTGGTCGGCGAAGAGGGCGTGCTCGTCCGGGCGCAGCCCGTCGCGCAGGCCGAAGAGGTGCTCGTCCGTGCCTATGGCCGCGAGTCGGTCAGCCGTCAGGACGGCGCGATCGTCCTCAAGGCCAAACCCGAGACCAGCGTCGAGGTCAACCGAGCACTCATGGCCGTCGGCGTCGGAGTCAGCGAGCTGCGGCCGTTCGAAAGATCGCTGGAGGAAGTCTTCTTCCAGCTCACAGGAGAAAAGCAGGGAGCATGATCACCACCATCAAGTCGGAACTGCGCAAGACCATTCGCCGGCCAGCCCTTCAGGTCGGCTCGGGACTCGTCGGCGCTGTCGTCGTCCTCGTTTACGGGGTGCTCTGGTACCAGGCGACGCACCCTGCGAGCGCCGAGCGCCCGGTGGCGCTCGCCTCTCTCTATCCGGAAAACTTCGTGAGCAATGTCCTTGGCGCCGGCTACCCGTTGGGCGCCGCGCTCATGATCGTCCTGGGCGCGCTCATCGCCGGATCCGAATATTCCTGGGGCACGATGAAGACCCTCTTCACCCAGGGTCCGGGCCGGCTGACCGTGTGGGCCGGACGCGTCGTCGTCTTCATGACGTGGACGGTCTTCATGACCATCGTCCTCTTCGCCGTCGGCGCGGCGTGCAGCGTTGCCGTCGCGTACTTCGAGGGTCATGCCATCTCGTGGCCGGCGATCGTCGACATCGCCAAAGGCATGGGAGCTATCTGGTTGATCTTCGCCGCCAACGGCGCCGTCGGGCTCGCGCTCGGGGTCCTGTTTCGGCAGTCAGCCGCGGCGCTGGGCGTTGGAATCGTGTACCTGCTAGGTGTCGAGATCATCGTCGTCAGGTTTGTCGACGCCCTCAACAACGGCGCTTACAAGTGGATTGGCGACCTGTTCGTCGGGCAGAACGCCAGCGCCTTGCTTCAATCCTTCATTCCACACTCGACAGGTCCCATCAGCGCTGAGCAAGCCGTGATCGTGCTGGGCTCGTATCTCGCGGGCATGCTCATCATCGCGGGCGCGCTGCAGCGGCAGAGGGACGTCGCATAGACAGTCGTTCGCCATCCAGGTTGCGCGGCCGGCCGTGGTCATGGATCACCGGCCGGCCGCGACTCACTGACGGCCTGATCGTGGCCTTCAGCCTGCTGGCGGGAGGCCCGCCGCTGACCTTCAGCGGCCTTCAGCACTCGATCGCATTCACGCTCATACCGGTCGTCCTGATTCAGGTCGCATCGCTGTGGTGGCGCCGAAGTCACCCGGTGATGGTGCTGTTTGTCGTCGTGGCCTGCGGACTCTTGACGTGGGCCCTCCTGCCGGATCGCGACCCGAGCGGTCCGGCTCTCGTCTTCGCCGTCTACGCCGTCTCTGTTTACGGCCCCAGCCCCACGCGACTGTGGGTGGCCGGAGTCGCCATTGCGATCATCGCGATCGCCGTGGTGTTCCTGGCGGTGGGGCAGCTCACCGTCACCCGGAGCTTGCTGCCCGCAGCCGCGACCTCGCTTGTGGCGTGGGTGATAGGCGACTACATACGGTCTCGGCGCCGGTTCATGGTGGACCTGGTCGAACGGCACCGGCAAGAGCGCGAGCAGGCGGCGGGTGAGGAGCGGCTGCGTATCGCCCGCGAGCTCCACGATGTCGTCGCACACAACGTGAGCCTGATGGCGATACAGGCCGGCGCGGCCAGGGTCTCGGGCAGCTCGGAGTCCGAGGCGCTGAGCTCCATCGAGACCACGGCGCGCGACACGCTGGCCGAGCTCAATCGACTGCTCGGTGTGCTCCGGAAGCAGTCCGACGCTCCGCTCGCGCCGCAGCCCGGGCTGGACCAGCTCGACGGCCTGCTCAAGCCCGTGCGGGACGCCGGGCTCGAGGCCACGCTCAAGGTCGCAGGCGAGAAGCGCGCACTGCCAGCGGCGGTCGACCTCTCGGCTTACCGGATCGTGCAGGAGGCGATCACCAACGTGCTCAAGCACGCGCAGGCGAGCAGGGTGGAGGTGATCCTCGACTACCAGCCCGGCGCACTGGCGATCACGGTCACCGACAACGGCAGCGGCGGGGATGGCGCCTCGTCGACCGGTCACGGCCTGATCGGCATGCGCGAGCGCGTCGAGCTCTTCAAAGGCGAGCTGAGCACCGGAAGCTCATCGCTCGGCGGGTTCATCGTGAGGGCGAGGCTTCCTCTCGCATGACGATTCGAGTCGCGATCGCCGACGACCAGGCGATGGTCCGGGCCGGTTTTCGGATGATCGTCGAGTCGCAGCCCGATATGACGCTCGCGGGCGAGGCCGCGGACGGCCACGATGCGATCGAGCTCGTGCGTCGCGAGAGGCCCGACGTGATCCTCATGGACGTGCGCATGCCGCGGGTCGGCGGCATCCAGGCCACCCGCGAGGTGGCCGGTCAGACCCGCGTCGTGATCCTCACCACGTATGAGCTGGACGAGTACGTTTTCGATGCGCTCGCGGCCGGCGCGTCCGCCTTCCTCCTCAAATCCGCGCCGCCGGAGGACCTGATCCGAGCCATCAGGGTGGTGGCTTCGGGCGACGCCCTGCTGGCGCCGTCCGTGACCCGCCGCCTGATCGAGGAGTTCGCTCGGCGCCCCGAGCCGGCGGCGCGCAGCTCCAAGCGCCTCGAGGGCCTGACCGAGCGCGAGCTGGAGGTGCTGAAGCAGATCGCCAGGGGCCAGACCAACGCCGAGATCGCCGCCCGCCTGCACGTCGCCGAGACCACGGTCAAGACCCATGTCGCGCATCTGCTCGACAAGCTCGACCTGCGGGACCGTGTTCAGGCCGTGATCCTGGCCTACGAGGCGGGCATAGTCGAAAGAAATTAGGCGAACTCGAATCGAGTTCAGCAACGGTCTGTTGCCTGGCAACGGATCGCGTTTTTGGGCCCAGACGGGGCGTCCCGCTGAAGTATCCTGTCACCCTACTCAAGCCAGCTATCGGGCCATTTCTAACCGGGGGGTATTTGATTCATGGATGCTCAGCAGGCGGTCGCGGACACCGCACCGCACGAGGCCTCAGAAGACGCCGTCGAATCCAGGCGCGACGGCGCGAACAGGTTCACGCTCGGGCCGGGGGACAGCCTCGAGGGCAAGCTCACCTACGCCGGCAGCATCACAGTGCAGGGCCGGGCTGAGGGCGAGCTCCATATCGGGGGCAACGTCGACGTGGCGTCCGGCGCGACGGTCAAGGCGTCGATCGACGGCGCGAGCGTAACGGTGCGCGGCGAGGTGGAAGGCCCGCTGACCGCGCGCGACAAGTTGCTTCTCGGCAAGTCCGGGCGCCTGAGCGGCGACATCACCGTCAAGCGGCTGCAGATCGAGGACGGCGCGAGCCTGAACGGCCACGTCCGGATGGGGAGCTTTGAGCAGTCTTCGGGCGGCTAGGCCGCAGGAACCCGACCAGGCGGCGGCCGCGACCAGCTCGGTCACGCTCGGGCCTCGCGATCGTCTGATCGGCCAGCTCTATATCGAGGGCGACCTGCGCGTCAGCGGCACGGTCGAGGGCGAGGTCGAGGCTACGGGCAACGTCGACGTTGCCGAAGGGGCCACGGTCAAGGCCACCGTCTCCGGCCGCGAGGTCGGGATCAGCGGCCAGGTCAACGGCGCGGTGACGGCGAGCAAGAAGCTCGTGGTCTCGCGGAGCGGTTCGCTCACCGGCGACGTGCGGGTGTCGAGCCTGGTCATCCAGGACGGCGCCACCTTCAACGGCAACGTGTCGATGACGCGCACGGGCCAGCACGCGCCCAAACCGGCGCCGGTCGAGCCGGCGGCCGTGGCCGAGCCGGTAGTGGTCGCGAAGGCCGCGGGCACAAACGGACCGAGCGCAGACAAGTCAAAGCCGAAGCGCCGCTAGCGCTTTTTCGAGCGGCCGCGGGTTTCCTGGTCTGTGGCAGGCACGGGCGTCGCGATCGAGACTGGAACGAAGCGCGTCTTCGCGAGCGCGCTTGACTGGCCGGGCTGGTGCCGGGCGGCCAGGACGGAGCAGCTGGCGCTGGACGCCCTCGCCGCGTACGCCGAGCGCTATGCGGTCGTGGCCGCCGCCGCAGACGTTCCGTTTCCAAAACGCGCGGTGGCGGACCTGGCGGTGGTGGAGCGCCTGCGCGGCGACGCGACCACCGACTACGGCGCGCCAAGCGCGCCCGCGAAGTTCGAGTCCGAGCCTATGACACGTGCCGAGGTCGACCGGATGTGCACCCTGGTGTCCGCCACCTGGACGGTGTTCGACCGGGTCGTCAAGGCGGCGCCGGCGGAGCTGCGAAAGGGGCCGCGTGGCGGTGGCCGCGACCGCGACAAGATCGTCGACCACGTGCTCGGCGCGGAATGCGGATACGCACCGAAGCTTGGCCTCAAGCTGGCGCAGCCCGAGCTCGGGGATCGAGCTGCCATCTCCGCGCATCGCGAGGCACTGCTCGCCGCCTTTCGCGCCGGCGCGGACGGCAGACCGATGCGCGAGCGCGGATGGACGTCTCGCTACGCCGCGCGCCGGATCGCGTGGCATGCGATGGACCACGCTTGGGAGATCGAAGACCGCACCGATCGCTAGCCGGCTGCCGCGAAGCTCAGGCGGTGGCGGTTGCCCGCGTCGATCTTGTAGATGCCGGCGCTGGTCACGACGGTGAACTTGAACGTGAACTCTCCATAGGTGGTCGCCGTCGGCCCCGAGTTCGTGCAGCGAAATCCAACGCTGAAGTGAATGGTGGAATTGGCGCCCGAAGCGATCGATGTCGGCTCGAAGTTGGTGATGGGTGCGCCGCCCTTGACGCCTTTGGGGCCGTCCCAGTTGCCAACGGTGTTGACCAGCAGGTCTGTTTCGGACATCGACCTGATCGTCACCGAGCTGGTGGTCGAATTGTCGGCGTCGATGGAGCCGTGGACCTGGTAGGGCGCCTCCGTGGACGGGTACGGGCAGACGTAGTTGGAGTCGACGCGGGCGTTGCTCAGGGCGAACTTCGCCCCGATTCCGCAGAACGGAACGCATGCGCCCATCAACAGCACAAGGACCGCCGCGAAGATCGACTTCGCGATACGGCCGCGGCTGCTCATCGGGCGCTCACGCCGCGGTATTTATAGAGCGGACCCGGGCGCTGGTCAACAAACGCTGCCGGGCGGCTTGGGTGGGCTAAGCTTCCGGGTCGTGTCCACCCAGCCGGCACCCCCGGATCCAGCCGAGCCGGTAGAGACTCCGTTCGCCGACGCGGCGTCGCCGTTCAAGCGAACGAAGGTCGGGGAGGTGCCGGTGTTCGGGCCGCCGCCACCGCAGCCGGCGCGGGCACCGATCCAGTCGTCCTGGGTCACCTATCGATCGCAGATCAACTTCGGATTCGCGATGCTGGCCTATCTGATGGTGCTGGTGGGGGCGATCATTGCCGTCCAGGCCAACCCGGGCGCGCCGTGGCGGTATTACGTCGCGGTGCTGCCGGCCGTGCCGGCTGTGATCGGGCTGGTGGTCTTCGTGCGCGCGCTGATGCGCCTCGACGAGGTGCAGACGCGGATCCAGCTCTACGCGTTGGGCCTCGCCGTCGGGGCAGTCGCCCTTGTCACCTTCGGGTATGCGTTCTTCGAGGGCGCGGGGCTGCCGCACATGCCGCCGGCCTACGTGCTGCCGCTGATGGGGATCTTCTGGGGCGTCGGCACCGCCTACTTCTCATGGCGCTACCGGTCGTAGAGGCCTCGGGTATCATCTTTAGCTGACCGAGCGGGAGTAGCTCACTTGGTAGAGCGCGACCTTGCCAAGGTCGAGGTAGCGGGTTCGAAACCCGTCTCCCGCTCCAGTTTTCAAATCCACCATTAATCTCGCTTGCCCCACTCATGGTGTCGAGACAGCCAAGTGGTGAGAGAACCGGTACGCAGAGAGGCTCGAGTCGACTGTCCAGAGCGCTTGAACGCGGCGGTCGTCGTCAGCGCTCAGCAAAACGACCGCATCCACCCATGAAAAGTTCTGGTCGACATATTTCGCAAGCACCTCGACTGCACGGAGACGAGACCCGTCCGGCATCCCACGGATCTCGAAGACCTCGGGGTTCGTGGCCAGCAGGCTGAAGACTGCCAGCGCCGGTCGGGCGTCGCGGCGGCCACTGACACGGCGGTCATAGCGGAGCTTGGTAAAGGCCTCTCCCGCGACCACCTCTGGGACCACGATCGGCGACTTCAGCGTTCGTTGACGCTCGATGATGCTGGTCGCCCAGCGGTGATGGCGATCAGCGCTGTTGAGAAAGGCAATCAGAAGCCCGGTGTCAGCGAGAGAGCTCAGGGGCCGTAGACCGTCTCGTCTACGGTTTCGGAAAGATCGGCCGGCCCGCCTTTGATGACCCCAGCGAATTGAAGCAGGCGGTCGATCTGGCTGTCTTCGGAGGCCAGCCCGGCTTCCACCAGATGGACGATCAGGCCGCTTTGGGTGGTACCGCGCTTTCGCGCTGTCTTCCGAATGCGTTCGTCAAGGGAGCGAGGAAGCGTGATGTTCTTTCTCACGTGCGTGGCCATTCCGACCTGATTGTACACACTCTGATTACTTCAATACACACTAACCTGGAGCTCCGGATTCGCTACATGAATGGTCGAGCCGAGTCAATGTTGTCCGACGTCGTCGGTCACACAGTGGACGTGACTGGCTCGAAGTAGTGGCCCTCGGCAAGGTCAGCGATCAGACCCACCTCCACCGGCTCCCACCCCAGGCGCTCGCGGGTGCGGGCGCTGGTAGAAGGTAGATCCATCGAAAAGAAGGCGCCCAGGAAGCCGAAGTGTTCTCCAGCCTTGGCTGGGCCGATCGACCTGACCGGCAGGCCGAGCCCGCGGCCTATCGCTTCGGCGATCTCGCGCGTCGACACCCCGTCGTCGGCCACGCAGTGCCAGCGCACCCCTCCCATCCGCGACTCGAGCGCCAGGCGGAAGAGCCGAGCAGCGTCGAGTCGATGAACGGCCGCCCAGCGGTTGGATCCGTCACCGGGATAGGCCGAGAAACCATGCCGGCGCGCGGTATCGATGAGGACATGCAGGAAGCCGTGGTCACCGCGGCCGTGGACGGTGGTCGGGAACCGTACGACCGCGGGTCGAACGCCCTTGTCGGCGAACGACAGAGCCATCGCCTCTGACGCCGCTCTCAGTGAGGTGGCCGCGTCATCCTCGGTAGCGCGACCCGTGCCGGCGGTGACCAACAGCGGCCGGTCAGTCCCCACCAAGGTCTCGCCCATCGCCTCGATGACCTTTGCGTCGGCGGCCGAGGCGACCTCCCCGGGGTACGGTGAAGTCGTGGTTGAAGGCAGTGTGAATCACAGCGTCGGCCTGGGCTGCGCCGCGGCGGAGACGGTCGAGCTCCTCCAGGCTGCCTCGATGAGGGGTGGCGCCGAGTGCCTTCAAAGCTTCCACCGACCCTTCCGAACGAGCGAGACCGCGGACCTCGTGCCCTGCGGCCAGCAGCTCGTTGACGACGGCCGAACCGATGAACCCGGTCGCGCCCGTTACGAAGACTTTCATCTAAGTACCTCCTCGTCGCGATGATGTCAGCGACTGCCATCAGCATACACGGTGACGTCAGTCGCTGTCATCGGCGGTAGAATTTCGGCCGTGGCGCGCTGGCAATCCGACCCGCGTGGACGCCTGGCGAAGGCGGCGATGGAGCTCTACGGGGATCGCGGGTTCGACGCGACCACAGTCGCCGACATCGCCGCGCGAGCCGGGCTCACCGAGCGGACCTTCTTCCGCCACTTTGCGGACAAGCGCGAGGTGCTTTTCGCTGGCTCGGCCAAGCTCGAGGAGGTGATGGTGGCCGCGGTGCGGGAAGCCCCGCCGTCGGTGCCGGCAATCGAGGCGGTGGCAGCCGGCGTCGCGGCGGCGGCCACCTTCTTGACCGACCAAGAATTCTCCCGGCGACGCCAGAGGCTCATCGACTCCAACCCCGTGCTCCAGGAGCGCGAGCTGATCAAGGGGGCAAGGCTCGGAGCGGCGTTCGCGGCGGCGTTGCGCGAGCGGGGCGTCGCGGAACCGACAGCCAGCGTGGCGGCCGAGACTGGTATGGCAGTGTTCCGGGTCGCGTTTGAGCGTTGGGTCAACGGCACTCACAGCGGCAGTCTTGCCGAGATGATCCAGGAAGGATTCAGCGCCTTGACGACGGCTGTCGTCAGTCAGACCGGCTAGACCAGGTCCGATCTCGAGAGGCGGAAGGGGGACACTTCCGCAGGCTCACCCCCGGCCCGACCGCGGTTGTCTGCAAACAACCGCGGTGATTAGGGTCCCGGCTTCTCGGTGGCGGCCTAGGACGCAGACCCATCCAATTGGATGCGATAAACAAATTCGACCGACCGCTTGGTACCCGGGGCGGCAACCCCCGTCTCCCGCTCCAGCTTTTCCCTCCGCATTCTCGCGCGACTTTTAGTGCCGGGACTTGACACGACGCTGCGCACGAGGGGTCAGGTTGCTCCGATAGACGGTCGCGTTCCCGCAAGCCTCAGCCCGAGCCAGACCCAGGGCTGAGAATGAGCGGGTGAAATACGGCTCGGCTACGATCGTCGACCAGCTGCGGTCGCTCGAGTTGCTGGAACCTGGGGCGGCGGCTGCGGCTATTTACGACAAGCCGATCGCACTACGGCTTCTCTACCAGGACCCAACTTCCGGCGAAGAGCATTATCTCGTCCGTTATCCGGCCGGCGTGAGAGGCCGCCCTCACCGGCACACCGCCGCCCATACGATCGTCGTGCTGGAGGGGCGGCTCGATGCCAATGGCCATGTTATCGGGCCCGGCGCATACGTCCACTTCCCGCCTGGCGAGCCCATGCAGCATCAGGCAACTGTGGATGAGCCCTGCCTGTTCGTCCTGCTGTTTCATGGCGCGTTCGATGTCGAAGCGCTGAGCGAATGACCCGAAGATGACTCGAGCGAACCTCAACGCAGGCGATATGCGAACTGAACGGCCTGATTGGTACTTGGTCAAACCCCGTCTCCCGCTCCATCGCTTCTCGCTTCGTTCGAAGCTCATCTACGCGGGCGACGGGCACGACTCTTGAAAGTCGGGCGCCGGATGCCGGCGCCCGTTGTGCTCCATCGCTTCTCGCTTCGTTCGAAGCTCATCTACGCGGGCGACGGGCACGACTCTTGAAAGTCGGGCGCCGGATGCCGGCGCCCGTTGTGCTCCATCGCTTCTCAAAAAATGGTCTCCACGCTTCGCGTGGAACAGCCACGACCGTAAGCGTTCCTTGAGTTATTCAAACTTCTGGCTGGGGCGATCGAGAGGATACAAGGCGATGCCTTCCATCGCGTAACGGGCGAACAGGAAGTCGTGTATCGCGATGACCCGATCGCGCTCGACATCAAGTCCGACAAAATAGGCCGGCGTCTCGAGCGAGATCTTGCGATCGTATACGAGCATCGCGGCCCGACCGTCGACGACACCGGCCGCAAACGCCCATTGCTCGGCTGCAGAGTAGCGGCCGTAATATTCACCGACCTCGTCCTTCCCTTGCTTGCGGAACCTCGCGACGAGGTCTAGCGCGACATCGTCGGCCAGCATTGCGCGGACCGCATCGAAGTCACCGGCCCTAAACCCGTCGACGTAAGCAGTCAGCCGCGCACGCATCGCGTCCGACAGCATCGGCAACACTAAATCCTCAGGCTCGCGTGCCAACTCGCGCAACCGCACGCGCCCTCGCTGAAGCGCTGATTTGGCGGCCGGTTCACTCACTCCATTGATCGACCCGATCTCCTCTAGCGAGTGGCCGAGAACATCCTTCAGGATCACTGCGCTGCGCTGGAGCGCAGGAAGCCGCATGAACGTCCGCAGACTCGCTGTAGCAACCTCATAGCATTCTTCGAAAGAATCCGTTGCGGCCATCGTGTCAAGGACTTCCTCGTCTTGCACCACGGGGCCCCGCGCGCGGCGGCGTAGGAAATCGAGCGCTGTGTTATGGACGATACGAAAGAGCCAGCCTTCGGGATTTTCGACAACACCGACGTGTGGCAATGCGACGAACGCCTTGATCATTGCATCCTGAACGATGTCCTCGCCATCAACGGCGGAACCGGTCATTCGGGCGGAGTATCGGTGGAACTTGGGGCGGAGTTCGCCCAGCAATCGTTCGAGTTCGTCGAGCGCCTGATCGGTCATGGATCAGATGTCGAGCGGGATGATGGGGGAATTGGCGCGAACGCCGTATGCGACGCCGGCAATGTAGCGTGAGTCGGCGAGCAACTCTGCGACGCGCTGGCCGACCTCCGCCGGGCGCAGGATCGAGCCGTAGCGTCGGATCACATGTTCCTCTGCGCTTACCCCCTCGATCTCGGCGTACGCGGTGGCGACCTGATGACCGAGCTTGGTGTCAGGCAAGAGCTGGTTGGGAACCAGCACCTGAAAGTGAAGCCCAAGCCCGTGCTCGCGCGACACCGCATTGGCGCTGTGCGCCATGAACCACAGCATCCGTTTGGCCCCGACGTAGCCCCCAGAGAGTCGAAGGCTATCGGGTTGGATATACGGCACGCACAGCACCATCGACGCCCCGCTCGACATGATCAAAACACGGCCACCCGGCGTCATTGGAGTCATTAGCGCGGCCTGAATACCAACGAGGCCGGCCTTCACATCGGTATTCCAAGCGGTCGAGAACTCGGCCCAGCTCTGTTCGTCGATCGGCTTCATCGGCAGGCGCGCGCCGGCATTGAGGATCAGAATGTCGGGCTCTTCGTCAGCAACGATCTTGTTCATGATCATCGCGTCGGTCGCGTCACCAGCGACCGCCGCGGCCCCAACCCGCTCAGCGGCCGCGAGCTTCGCACGGTCTCGCGCGAGTGCGGTTACATGCGCACCTGACCGGACGAGCGCCTCAACCATTGCCAGTCCGAGTCCCTCGCTGCCGCCAGTGACGACGACACGCTTTCCGTTGAGAGCTTGCATCTGCTATCTCCTCAAATTGGGCCGTTCAGGCGTGGACGGCGAACATGACGTCGCCTGCGAATCCTTCGAATGCGGCAAGCGCTGAAATCCGCGGGAAATACGCGCGCATTTTGGTGTTCGCCTGCATCGCCTCGACTGACGCAAGGTCGCGCCACTGCGAGTAAATCGCGACCCGACGCCTGTCCTTGGCAACGATGAGGCTGGTCGAGATCCAGCCATCGAGCGTACTGACAACGTTGTCCGTATTGCTACGCAGGAGGTCGACGAGCTTGGCTTCGTTGTCCGGCTCCACAGTCAAGATGTTGATCAGCGTGGTGACCTCTTTCGTCACGGCGATGGTCGGGTTCATGGTGCCCTCCAAAATCTATGTCGCGGGTGGGTGGTGACACCATGAAGACGATGCAAATAATGAGAACGGATCGGTCTGTCCAAGAAATTCTCAGAGTTGAACACCGTTCGTAGCGATCCCGGGGCGGCGAACCGCACTCCTGGAATGCCACAACGAGGTCCGTCGTCCAGAGGAAGGGGTTGGCGACGGTACTATCTCCAGGCGGCCGGGAGCCCTACCAAAGCCGATAACTGAATTCAGCGCGGGCGTTGGTACCAGGGGCGACAACCCCCGTCGACTTATTTGAAGGTCGCGCGCGGATTTAACCGCGCGCGTGGCGCTGCAACTCAGCTTCACTGCCCTTCACCTCGTTGTCGGGGGAGACGGGACGACTTGTTTGAAAGTCGCGCAGGGATTAACCGCGCGGGTGGCGCTCCACCCTTTGCATACTGAATCGATCTTCGGAGCCAGGTTCGACCCTTTCGGCGACACAAGCTCGCTAACCCAATCCGCTGGCGGATTGGCCGTGCCCTCGCTCACAACTAGATGAATCGGCCGAGAGAGGTGCCAAACCAATACTTGAGGTCGCGGTAGGCATTGGGTACTCGGGGCGGAGGACCCCGTCTCCCACTCCAGTGCACGCCGCTGGCGTCTGGCGCGGGGATCGGCCTCTCGTACTCCGCAGGCGACGTGCCGTTGGGGAAGGAAAAGCACGATTCTCACCTCGACTGGTCACTTGGAACCGCAATGGCTCTTGTTTGCGCCAAATGGTTGAGAACCGCTGCGGAAGGGTATGAACTTATAAGTATCGTTCTCATCTAATCCTACATTGGGAGGTGTATTGATGATGACAACAGCACGTTTCTTGATGCCGGGCTCTCTTGTTGCCGGTGCTCGCCCGATCGACCGCTTGTTCGAGCAGTTCCTAGGCTATGAAGCTGCGATTCGCGAGGACGGCACGCCGACCTACGCTCTCCCTCTCGATATCCTCGAAACGGAAGACGCCTACGAGCTCCACGCCACCGTCGCGGGCGTTCAGCAAGATGGTGTCGAGGTGACGTTCGAGAGCGGCATGCTCAGCATCGCAGTAAAGGCAGCGCCGGTCGAGGTGCAGGGCACGTTCATTCGCCAGGAGCGACCTTGGGGCAACTGGAGCCGCAAGCTGGAGCTACCCAAGGAGATCGACCCCGCCAAGATCGCCGCTCAATTCGAGAACGGTGTTCTGAGGGTTCGTGTGCCGAAGGCAGCAAAAGTCCAGCCGGTGCGGATAGCGATCGGCGGAGTAGGCAAGGCTAGTTCCCTGCCAAAGGGGCGCGGTTAGCCTCTCCGAAGTCAAGAGGGAGCAATCCGAGAGCACAAAGGCACCTGACGCCGGATCGCGGGGCGCAACCGAAGACGGCCGAGCCCATCTCAGTCCTCCTGGGGAAATGGTTCGTTTCGGGACCTAGCTCTGTCGAGGGCCGCCCTTGCTGCAAGCAGCGCTTGCTCTACGAGGTCACGATCTCCGGGTTGAAGGCCATCCAGACTGACCCTTTCCACGGCAGCTACCAACCGGGTCAGTGCCGCGCCAAGCTCCGCTTCGTGTCCGCTGACCAACCTGGCTCGAGTCTAGGCTTGCGTGTCCCTCTCCCACTCCAGTTCGAACTAAGCCGACCACACCCCCCTTTATTCGAACTTTCCTGCGCGGCGAGTTCTCATAATCGCGCCAGGATGCCTCTCGACATGCGGCCTGGCTCACCATCGGCTGCCGACTTCAAGTTGGCGGTTCGCAATCGTCTGCATCCGGTTCTGCGCCCCCTTGGATATGCCATTGGTGGGAAGGGGACTGTCTCTTGGTCACGTACCCACGATGGAAACCGGACGTCCTTGAGGGTGAGGCGCGAACCTCGAGCGGTCGATCCCTATCAAGGCGGTCGGTTCAGCATCGAGTTTGAGCACGCGACTGCTGAGATCCCGCGCGTGGGACTGAATGGTCGCGCGTACTTCGATCAACTCCTCAAGCGGTCAGAACTGGACACTTGTGGTCGATTACCAAAACCTCGTAATCACATCACTCCCCTATCCGCACGCTCAACACGTCACCATCTATCCGGAGCCTTTGCGCGCTACCTACCTAAAGGGCTTCGAGCCCGAGGCACCATTTCAGCCTGGGGCGTTGCAGCTGCGATTTCTCACGATGGACCACCTACTCGGGTGGCTAGCCCTAATCGAATCACTGTTACCGGCTGCGCTGGCCCGGGCGGACAGGCTTGATCCCACAGTGCTCTACCTGGCGAGTCCGATCGACCTGGATGCCGATCCGCTACGCCCGACGAACCCGGTCGTTCTGAAGCGATTCAACGCTTCGTAGGCAGCTGGTCCGTTCAGCGCTGCCCACGGTCAGGCCAGCGCGCCTATCAGCTCCTCTAACCTGTGCCGCATCTCACGAAAGTTCGAATAAGACCAAGTGTGGTGCTCCAATCCGCTTTCACATCGCGCGAGCTGACGCTCTCGTTGCGTTCAAGCGTCTTGTCGCGGGAGACGGGTCGCCATGTCAAGAGTGGCGACCGCAAGCGGTCGCCTGCCGCTCCAGCTTCGCTAGACGGCGTGCTTAGATTCACCGCGTGGCGGGTGATTTTTGGGACCTGATCGACCAGGCGCGCGCGGGGGGAGGGAGCTGTGCGGAAGGCGCTCGGGCACTGGAGCGCATCTTGGGCGAGCTGTCAGTGGCACAGATTGAGGCATTTGCCCGCGAACAAGAAAATCTGATGCGCGCGTCGTACCGGTGGGATCTGTGGGGTGCTGCGTTCGTGATCAATGGTGGATGCTCCGACGATGGATTCGACTATTTTCGTGGCTGGCTGATGCTGCAGGGTCGCGATGTCTGGGAAGCAGCCCTGCGCGAACCTGAATCTCTGGCCGGCCTTTCATTCGAAGGGGATGCCGCGTGCGAGGATGCCCTGTATTCCGCCGGCAAAGCGTATGAGTCTGTCGCCGGTAGAGCCCTGACTTCGCCGGGCGACCGTCGTCCCGATGCACCATCGGGGACTGCCTGGCAGGAGACTGACCTGGAAGCTCTCTACCCGAGGCTCTGGGTGCGTTTCTCTGCCGAGGGCAATCAAGGCGAAGCTGCAGACACCGGCTTCTATGTAGAAGGCCACTGGGAGAGACAGAACGAAAAGGGCTATGCGTTGCTTGCTTCGGGTGCGTTCGACAGCGCCGCGCGAACGTTCGCGCAGGTCCGAGAAAAGGCGTCCCGACAATTGACGAGAACGCTCGCAACCAACAATCTCGCGTGGACCGACTTGATGATTGACACGCCGGCCGCGGTGAAAGAGGCGCTGCCTTTGGCGAATGAAGCGCTGCAGTCCATCGAAGCAGAGCCACAAAAGGCGGTCTACGTCTGGAGTATCAAAGGAACCCTGGCGTTTGCACTGATCAAAAGCGGCGATCCCAAGGCCGGGCTTGCACTTATTGAAGAGGTGTCGGCTAATGAGCGGTCTGGACCGCACACGTCGGCTCTCCGCCTTTGCGTACTAGCGATCGGGTTGGCCCGGACAGGCGACGTCGTCCGGGCGCGTGAGCTGGTACGCCAGGCTCATAGAACCCATCCTCAGTGTCAACTTCTGCCCCAGGCCGAGCGGGCTGTCGTGGGTTTTCCGATAGTGGTTCCAGAGGAGTTGCAAGGCCTCGCGCCGTTGGTGCAAAGGTTTGGGGTTTCTGACGACGTCGAACGGGAGCATGTCGTGAACGGCGCATCCACGGAGGAGCTGATCGCCCTGGTCAATGCAGTGACCAAGAAGACATTCGACCAGATAAATCAGTTCCTTGACCAGACCTTCGACGCTGAGGATGCCGTCCCGTTCGGGGATCTTGCCCAGGCGGCCATTGAGGCACGGCTCGAGTTGAAGCAGCGAGGAGTGACCGTCACTCTGGAATCTCAAAGTCTGTAACACTGCCCCACCGATCACCCTCTCGCTCAAACACTGAGCCAATCGAGGCATCCAGAAAGGGCAGGATGCTGGGGTCATAGTTGGCGATTGTGTTCACGTCGAACGCACCGCTGTTGTCGGGGTCATTCATGTAGTCATCGTCCTCGGTTCCTGAGAAGAAGCGCCATCCGCTGTCCTCGGCATGATCAGGCTTCTGCCGATACATGAAATGAACCGGAAAGCCCTCTACCGTAATCCGGTTGGTTGCCAGGCACGCACCAAGACCGAGCCTCAAAGGTTTCAGGTCCTGTGCTTTCAGCCTGTACTTCGGATTGGTCAAACGTTGGCGCTCCACTTGCGCCTGCCAGTCAGACGATCAGGGCGGGGCCGTAACGGCGGTGGCAGCTTGCGCAGCGGTGAATCGTGAAGGGTTCGGCTTGGTGGCGCCGCGCCGAGAGGTGTCCGCTACCGCTGGAAACCGAGAGCGCGCCGGCCGCTACGTGCTCACAGGTCGCCCTTCCGTCGTCGAACAGCACGAACACGACCGGCTGTCCGCGCACTTCGACCGTCGCCTTTCCCAAGCGCCTGGTCATGCTCGGACTCTGACACGCTCGACAGACGTCAGGGCCTCACGCTCGGCCCGAGCCCGCCGGTTTGCGATTCGCCGTTCGTTCTCCAACTCGCAGAGCGTGCACGGATCACTGACAGATGCCAGGCCGCATAGGGAGCAGTGACCCGGGCGGGTAAGTGGCGGCAATGGACTCTCCTACAGGAACCTCGACGGATCGGCGGGCATGACGCCGTGCGTGAGTGGGGCTCTCAGTCAATGTAGACCCTTTCCCCCGCCCGCGCGGCCTCATTAGCTCAGGGATCCGGCTTTAAGGGCGACTGCGGCGCGGCGGCCCACCTTTCATGAGTGACCGCCAGCCGCGCGCCGAGATCTCCACACCGTACTTGCGCGCCGCCGTTCGGATGCGTCTCCACGCCGCGTCACGATCGGCATCGCTGACGCCCTCCACCTGGTCGAATCGCGCCACCGCGTTGCGAACGTGTCGCGCGTCGTTGAGCGGTTCCTTGCGCTGCTTCGGAAACGCGAACGTCTGCGAGGACATCCGCGCCCTTCGCCTGATCGTTGCCATAGGTACCTCCTTTGCAGTCTTCGGGAGCGCCGAACGCAAGTCGCGCTCCCAATCACGACAACGCGAGGGCACCGACCCGTACCTACAGCGGGGGGATCAGTCTGCCGATGCGATCGGGAGAATCATGCGCACGGTCGTTCCCGCCGCCGTCGAGGCGGCGACCTCGATCTGGCCGCCGTGCGCGACGACGATGTCGTGCGCGATGGCGAGGCCCAATCCGCTGCCCTTCGACCCGGGCCCGCGGACGAACCTCTCGAACACCCGGGGCAGCAGATCGGACGGGATGCCCTCGCCGGTGTCCGCCACCGAAAGCGCAATTCGGTCGCCGGAGCGCGCAGCTGACACCGTCACCGACCCCCCGCGCGGCGTATAGCGGATGGCGTTCGCGACGACGTTGCCGAGCGCGCTGCGGATGCGGACCGGATCCACGTCCGCGGACGGCAGGTCTTCGCCGACGTCGGTCTTGATGCCGACTCCGGCCGTCTCTGCCTGCGCCTCGAACGCCGCGACGGTGTCGCGGACCAGCTCGGCCGGGTCAACGGGTTCGCGGTTCAGGACCAGGCTGCCGGTGTCCGTGAGCGCCAGCGCGCGAAGGTCCTCGACCAGCACCTCCAGCGAGTGAGTAGCGTCGACGATGGGCGCCAGGTGTTCCTCGTCCGCGGGATAGACGCCATCCGCGATCGCCTCCGCCTGCGCCTGGATGACCGCCAGCGGCGTGCGCAGCTCATGAACGACGTCGGCCAGGAAACCGCGCCGCTGCTCGTCGGCGGCTTTGAGCCTGGCGGACATGGAGTTGAAGGCGCGAGCCACGGAGCGCAGCTGGCGCGGCCCGTACACCGGGACTCGGGCCGAATAGTCGCCTCGCTCGACCTTGCCTGCCGCCTCGATCAGCAGGTCCATCGGCGCTGTCACCCTGCGCATCCCGCGCAACCCGACCGTGAACAGGAACGCGATCATCGTGGCCGCGAAAATCAGGGCCGGAACGACTCCATAGCGGCCTACAAGCCATCCGGCGACGAGCGAAAAAGCGACCGCCGCGAAGATAACGCCCAGGAGCAGGAAACACCCCAGCCGCCATACGAACGGCGGCGGTCCATACCGGCCGCGGCCCCAGCGCCGGCTGGGCGGCCACGACTGCCCCTCCGGCCACCAAGGCGGCCGCCGGCGGGGCGGAGGGCCCCAGCGCCCGCTCATCCCTGCGCCGGCGGCTCGGCGAAGCGGTAGCCCACCCCGAAAACGGTCTGGAGGTAGCGGGGCGAGCGGGGGTCCGGCTCGATCTTGCGCCGGAGGTTCTTGATGTGAGCGTCGATGGCGCGCTCATACGACTCGAACGCGACTCCGCGCACGGATTCCAGCAGCTGCGCGCGGGTGAAGACGCGCCCCGGCTGGCGGGCCATGGTGGCCAGGAGCAGGAACTCCGTCTTGGTCAGGTCCACACGCCGGCCGCCAAATCGCGCCTCCATGCGCGGCACGTCGAGCTCCACCTCGTCACCGACGCGGATCAGCTCGGCCGGTTCCTTCATGCCCTCGGCCCTGCGCAGCACCGTTCGAATGCGTGCGACCAGCTCCTTCGGGCTGAAGGGCTTGGTGATGTAGTCGTCCGCGCCGAGCTCGAGCCCGACCAGCTTGTCCGACTCCTCGCTCCGGGCGGTGAGCATGATAATCGGCACGTCGCCGTCGCGCCGCAGCGAGCGGGCGACGTCCAGGCCGTCCTGCCCGGGCAGGCCGAGGTCGAGAACGATCAGGTCTGGGCGCCCGGTGCGGGCGGTGCGGAGCGCCGACGGACCATCAGACGCCACCAGCACGGCGAAGCCGCCGTGCTGCAGGTAGTCGCGCACGACCTGCACGATGCGCGGCTCGTCGTCAACGACAAGGATGGTCGCCACGGTGGCGACCATCCTAAGGTCAGTCATTCCTACTTCTGGTCGGGCGGCGTAGGCGGTGGCGGAGGCGTCGCTCCCGACGGCTGCTCGCTGTGAGCCTTCGAGTGCCATTCCCGCATGCGCTCGTCAATTGCCGGCGGCACGCCGCCACCGTAGCGACCCCATCCCCTTCCGTAGCCCCGGCCGCCCCACATGGCGAACCTCGCGGCCCGGAAGATCAGGAACAGGATGAAGAGGAAGAACAGCAGGCCGAAGATCCAGCCGAAGCCGAAGAAGTGCGGCCCGTAATAGCCGTAATACGGGTAGGGGGCAACGGCCGCCGTCCCCTCCGGCACGTGCTGCGCGAAGCCATCCGACCAGCCCGCCTGGTAGGCGATCACGCCGACGGTGGCGATGATGATCGTCGTCACCACCAACCAGAGCAAACCGAAACCGCGTCTCATGTCACTCACTCCTTTGAATCCGAAAACCTTGATGGCTCTCAGCATTCGCCGGACTTGTGAACGAGATGTGAAGGCCTCGTGGAGGCGGCGTGGAGGTGTGCTCGCTCAGCCTCGCTTCGAACGGAGACGCGCGACGCGGACCACAAGCGCAACGGCGGCGGAGACGACTGTCGCGGCCACGATCAGGCCAATGATCAGCGGTCCTGCATATCGGTTGGGTATCGGATCGGTCGGGTAGCCGGTAAACATGGGGGCCTTGGCGTCGGCCGGGGCTAGCGCCGCCAGCGCGGGCGTGTACGGCTGGGTGGCGCTGCACGCGTCGTCCTGGAGCGGCTCGCTGGCGCTGTGGAGGACGAACAGATACCGCGTGCCGTCCTGGTAGTGGCGGTCGTCGCTCGTCGCGGAGTTGGCGCCGGACGCCGGGGAGCCGAAGACTTTGACGTTCTCGGCCAGCTGCGGACCCTTCCAGATCGACTCCACCCGGACATAGGCGATGCGGCCCTCGTCGGATGTGGACACCACCGTGCCGACGAACACCAGCGCCGCCCTCTGAATCTGATCCGACAGCGAGGTTGGCCCGGCGCAGGAGGCCTCCGCAGCGGTGGATGCACCGGAGGCCACGGCGAGGCCGATCAGGGGTGCTAGCAGCAAGCGTCGAACCATCGAGACACCCAACGCCGGCACCCAGGCTGAGGGAACGACCTCCCGCTCGTCGGGCGATCAGCCGAATACAATCAGCGGCCATGAGAGGGTCAGGTGGCCGGCCTGCTGGTCAGGGGCTTCGTGCTCGGCTTCGCGATCGCGGCGTCGCCCGGCCCGATCTTCTTCCTCTGCCTTAGGCGGACCTTCCTCCGCGGCTGGCTCGCCGGGTTCGTCTCAGGCCTCGGCGTCGCCACCGCCGACGGTTTCTATGCCGCCATCGCGGTGTTCGGCATCGCCGCCGTCGCCTCTGTGCTGGCCGGCGGCGCGAGGTGGCTGGGGCTGGCGGGTGGCGTGGCCCTGATCGTTCTCGGGCTGCGATCCGCGATGGAAAGGACATCCGGCGTCACGACCTCACAGGCGCCCACAGGCCGGGGACTTGCGTGGGCCTATGCATCCACTCTTGGCCTCACCATCGCGAATCCCGCCACCATCGTCTCGTTCCTGGCCCTGGCGGCCACCCTTGGGGCCGGGCTGCGCGGCGGCTTCGCCCCGCCCGCCACCGTCGTGGCCGGCGTCGCGCTGGGCTCGGCAAGCTGGTGGTGCCTGCTGGCCGGCCTTGCCGCGTCGCTGAGAACGCGGGTGACGCCCTCCGTCACACGCGCGATCGGGGTGGTCAGCGGCCTCGCCATCGCCGCGCTCGGCGCCATTGCGGTGATCGCCGCACTACGATCGAGCTGAATGGCGGCGCCTGGAATCGAACCCGGCAAAAGGGTGCAGCGGCGCCTCGAGAACGACGAGGTGATCTGGCTCGCCACCGTCGGCGCAGACACCCACCCACACGCCGTCCCGGTCTGGTTCTGGTGGGACGGCGACTCTTTCCTCATCTACTCGGTCCCGGGCCAGAAGGTGCGCGACATGCGCGCAAATCCCAACGTGCAGCTTCACCTCAACACCGACCGTGCCGGCGACTTCGTGGTCCGGTTTGATGGCGTGGCGCGGATAGTCAGGGATCAGCCTCCCGCGTATCGCGTCCCCAAGTACCTCGCGAAATATCGCGAGCGGATCAAGGGCTTCGGCTGGACTCCAAAGACCTTCTCCGATCAGTACCACGTCGCCATCCGCGTCAGGCCGACTCGTTTGCGCGCGTAGCCTTTCGGATGTGAATCATCCACTTCGATTCGGCCTCAAGCACTCGGGACAGGACACGACCATCGAGAACCTGCGCGCGGTCTGGCGCGTCGCCGACGAATCCGGCTTCGACCATCTATGGGGTTTCGATCACCTGGCCGCCATCGGCGAAGGCGGACCCGACCGGCCGATCTATGAGGGCTGGGCGCTGCAGGCCGCGATGGCCGAAGCGACCAAGCGCGTGCGCATCGGCTGCCTGGTCACCGGCAACACCTACCGCAATCCCGCCCTTCTCGCCAAGCAGGCGGTGACGGTCGACCACCTGTCGGGCGGCCGGCTGGAGTTCGGTATCGGGGCGGCATGGGCCGAGATCGAGCACCAGATGTATGGGTTCGAGGGCCTCGACCATCGGGTCGGGCGGCTGAGCGAGTCGCTGCGCATCATCAAATCGTTGTGGACTGAGGAGCGCACGAACTTCGAGGGCCGCTACTACCGAATGAGGGACGCGATCGCCAACCCGAAGCCCTTGCAGAAGCCGCACCCGCCGATGTGGATCGGCGCGTCGGGCGAGACCACCATGCGGTTGGTGGCTCGATACGCTGACGTTTGGAACGCGGCCGCGGGCGATCCGGAGGGCACGCGCAAGGTCGTGAGCATGCTCGAGCAGGCTTGCGCGGCCATCGGCCGCGACCCATCGGAGATCCGCAGGTCGGTGCAGTTCTACTGGGACGGCGGCGACGCGGCCGCGCTCCTCGAGCAGTGCGGCGTGTACCTCGAGCAGGGGATCACCGAGCAGGTGATCTACCTGCGCGGCCCCGAGTCGGTCGCCCTGGCGCACAAGGCGGCCGAGGCCCTGCCCGACCTGCGCAAGCTCGACCGGGCTCAGCGACAATTGGTCTGAAGCAACCGGCTCATCGATAGGAGGGTCGACATGGCGGACAGCGTCTATCGCGTGACCGAGCTGGTCGGGACCAGCGCCGAGTCCTGGGAGGCGGCCGCCAAGTCCGCCATCGAGACCGCCTCGAAGTCGCTGCGCGACCTTCGCGTCGCCGAGGTCGTCCGCCAGGACATGACGATCGAGAACGGCAAGGTCAGCAATTACCGCGTGCGGCTGAACGTCTCCTTCAAGTACGAAGGCAAGTAAGTAGAAGGTTTCCCCTCTCCCGCAAGGCGGGAGAGGGGATTTTTGGCTAGGGCGCCGTCGCGGCCTGGACCTGGCAGCCGGCCGCCTTCATCTCCTCCAGCGCCTTCTGCCCTGTCTCCGGGTTGACCGCCGCGCACAGGTTGACCAGCACGCGGACCTGGAACTCGTACTTCCGCGCATCCAGCGCGGTCGCCCGAACGCAGTAGTCCGTGGCGATGCCGCAAATGTCGACGTGGTCGACTCGGGCCTCCTTCAGAACGTCGAGCATGGGATGCCCGCGGGGGTCCAGGGCGTCGAAGCCGGAGTAGGCGGCCGCGTGCCGGCCCTTCTCCAGGACGGTCTGGACGAGCTTCTCCCGGACCAGGTTCGAGATGGGCGTGCACAGGGCGGCGCCAGGCGTTCCGACCACGCAGTGAGGCGGCCAGCTGTTGACGAAGTCGGGGTGGTCGGAGAAGTGGTCGCCCGGGTCTTCGTGGTAGTCCTTGGTCGCCGCCACGAACTGGTACTCGCCTTTGAAATGCCGCACGTGTCGGGAGATCAGCGCGGCGACCTGGACGCCGCCCGGGACCGGCAGGCTCCCGCCGTCGACAAAGTCGTTCTGGACGTCGATGACGAGCAGCGCGTTCCTCATGCCGGGCGCTCCACCTCCGTTTGAAAGGGGGTAATTACACTGGCCTTATGGCAAGCCTGATCGTAGCGGGTGCGCGCACGCCCATCGGCAAGTTTGCGGGCGCTTTCAAGGACGTGCCCGCCGTCACCCTGGGCGGCCACGCAATCCGGGCGGCCCTCGAGCGGTCGGGAATCGAGGGCAAGGACGTCGACTACGTGATCATGGGCCAGGTCCTGCAGGCCGGCGCCGGCCAGATCACCGCCCGCCAGGCCGCGATCGAGGGTGGCGTGCCGCAGGAGGTCCCGGCGATCACGATCAACAAGGTCTGCCTATCCGGCCTCAACGCGATCGCGCTGGCCGACCAGCTCATCCGCGCCGGAGAGGTGGAGGTGGTGGTCGCGGGTGGGATGGAATCAATGTCCGAAGCTCCCTACCTGATCCCCAAGGCTCGGTTCGGCGCTCGCATGGGCAACGCCGAGATGATCGACTCGATGGTGCACGACGGCCTGTGGTCGACGTTCACCAACCAGCTCATGGGGGAGAGCTCGGACGAGGTGAACCGCGAGCTCGAGATCAGCCGCGAGGAGCAGGACGAGTGGTCCGCGCGGTCGCACCAGCGTGCTCAGCACGCGTGGGGGAGCGGGGCCATGGCGGCCGAGGTCGTAGCGGTGACGCTGCCGCAGCGACGCGGCGCCGCTGTGCGCGTCGAGCGCGACGAGGGCATCCGCGCCGACGCGACCGTGGAGTCGCTCGCAAGATTGCCGGCTGCATTCAGGAAGGACGGAACCATCACGGCAGGCAACGCCTCTCAGATCTCGGACGGCGCCGCGGCAGTGGTCGTGATGTCGAAGGAGCGGGCGGACAAGCTCGGCGTCGAGCCCCTGGCCGAAATCGTCGCGCACGGCATGAGCGCGGAGCGCTTCGCCTGGCTGCACACCGTGCCGGCGCTTGCCCTCAAGGCAGCGCTCAAAAAGGCCGGGCTCGAGGTGTCCGACCTCGACCTCGTCGAGATCAACGAGGCCTTCGCGGCGGTGGCCCTCAACTCGACCCGCATGCTTGGGTTGGACGAAGACCGGGTGAACGTGAACGGCGGCGCGGTTGCGCTCGGTCACCCCATCGGCGCCAGCGGCGCGCGCCTTGTGCTCACGCTCGCTCACGAGCTCGAGCGCCGCGGCCTGAAGACAGGGGCCGCGGCTCTGTGCGGCGGCGGGGGGCAGGGCGACGCACTCGTAATCCGCCGACCCAACCATTCATCTTGAGCAAGGTCGCGCCGTACGGATCCTGGGCTTCTCCCATCTCCATCGAACTGCTCCTGAAGGGGCAGCTCGCGCTCGGCATGCCGAGATGGGACGGCGACGACCTCTACTGGATCGAGGGCCGGCCGCTCGAAGCGGGCCGGCAGGTGATCGTCCGCCGTCGCGCCGACGGCACCATCGACGACGTCACCCCCGCGGCCTTCAACGCGCGCACGCGCGTCCATGAATACGGTGGCGGCCAGTACGCCGTGCGCGAAGGGACGGTGTGGTTCGCCAACTTCGCCGACCAGCGGATCTACCGGCATGAGCCGGGATCGGATCCAGAGCCGATAACGCCGGACGCCGACATCCGGCACGCCGACCTGCATGTGGATGCGAAACGCGGCCGGATCTACGCCGTGCGCGAGGACCATACGACAGGCGCCCGCGAGGCGGTCAACTCGCTGGTCGCGCTGGACTGGGGCGGCAAGAGAGACGCGATCCAGGTCGCGGCCGGCAACGACTTCTACTCCGCGCCCCGCCTGAGCCCGGACGGCAAGCGGCTCGCCTGGTTGACGTGGAACCACCCCAACATGCCGTGGATGTCCAACGAGCTCTGGGTCGCCGAGCTCGACGACGCGGGCACGGTGCGCTCCTCGCGCCGAATCGCTGGTGGCGGCCATGAATCGATCTGCCAGCCCGAATGGGGGCCGCTTGGGGAGCTCTATTTCATCTCCGACCGCACCGGCTGGTGGAACCTGTATCGCGCCCGCGGCGAGGGCGACGAGCCGATCTCGCGCAAGGAGGCTGAGTTCGGCGGCCCGCAGTGGCTGTTCGGCATGACCTACTACGCGGTGCTCGACACGTACGAGATGGCCTGCCTGTACTCACAGGCCGGAGGAAGCAAGCTCGCCAGGCTCGAGCTGGCGACCGGCAAACTCGCGCCCGTCGAGCTCCTCTACACGAGCCTGATCGACATCGCCGTCAGCGGCCGCCGCGCAGCGCTGATCGCGGCCTCGCCCACGCTTTCGGCCCGCGTGCTGGTCGTGGACCTGGTCTCGGGCGCCCAACAGGTGGTGAAGGCATCGACCGAGTCGCACATCGACCCCGGGTACTTCAGCATCCCGCAGATGGTCGAGTTTCCAACCGACAACGACCAGACCGCGCACGCGATCCACTACTCGCCCAAGAACCGCGACTTCGATGGACCGCCAGGGATGAAGCCTCCGCTGGTGGTCCACGTCCACGGCGGCCCCACGGGAGCCGCCCGGCCGACGTTCAATCTCGAGCTGCAGTACTGGACGAGCCGGGGCTTCGCCGTGATCGACGTCAACCACGGTGGGTCTACCGGTTATGGACGTCCCTACCGCGAGCGCCTGAAAGGCACGTGGGGTGAGGTCGACGTCAACGACTGCGTCAACGCGGCGCGTCACCTCGTGCGGCTTGGGCATGCCGATCCCGATCGCGTTGCAATCACCGGTGGATCGGCCGGCGGCTTCACGACCCTGCTCGCTCTCACCAAGCGCGACTTCTTTCGGGCGGGCGCCTCTCATTTTGGTGTCGGGGATCTGGAGACCTTCGTCAAGGTCACGCACAAGTTCGAGTCGCGTTACCTCGACTGGCTCGTCGGTCCATACCCCGAGCGCGCCGACCTGTATCGGGAGAGGTCAGCGATCAACTACGCCGGTCAGCTCAGCTGCCCCGTGATCCTTTTTCAGGGGCTCGAGGACAAGGTCGTGCCGCCGAGCCAGGCCGAGGAGTTCGTCGCCGCGTGCAAGGCCAAGGGCCTGCCCTACGCCTACATCGCGTTCGAGGGCGAGCAGCACGGGTTCCGCAAGGCATCGAGCATCCGCCGCTCGATCGAGGCCGAGCTCTACTTCTACTCGCGCATCTTCGGCTTTACGCCCTCCGACGCGATCGAACCGGTACGGATCGAGAACTTCTGATGTGCTGGTGTCGGCGAGAGGAGTTGAACCTCCAAGCCCTTTCGGGCACCAGATCCTAAATCTGGCGCGTCTGCCGTTCCGCCACGCCGACAATCGAAACCATGACGAGGTGGCCTAAAGTTACGTTCTCGATGACACTCGGCGTCAACGCACAGACGTTCGAGCGGGGACTCTGGTGGCTGTAGGCAAAAACGGCCAGCGCTTCGGGGGTTTCAAGGTCCTCCGCGAGGTGGACCAGGACAGTCTTGGCACCCTGTATGAGGCTGAGCACCCGCGGCTGCACCAGAAGGTCGCGCTCCGCACGGTCGGCTCGGGGGCCGCCCGCGACGTCAGCTACTCGCGCCGATTTCTCCTCGAGCTTCGGTCCTATGTCGCCCTGGAACATCCGGCGATTCCTCGCCTATACGAACTGGCGTATGACGGCGACTGCCCGTACCTCGTCACCGAGATCATCGCGGGCAAGACCCTGGACGACGTCCTGACCGACGGCGCCGAGCACGACCCGATCGGAGTGATCGAGCTGCTCGAGCCCGTCGCGTCGGCGCTCGACTATGCGCACGCGCGGGCGACCATCCATCGCGACGTCAAGCCCGCGAACATCCTCCTCGCCGACGATGGGCGCACCATGCTCACGGGCTTCGGCCTGGGCACGATCGCGTCGTTCAGCAACGGGCCGGGAGCCGCCGGACCGATGGCCCCGGACTACGTTGCGCCGGAAAGGCTGGTCGGCCGCGAGGTCGACGCGCGGGCCGACGTGTATTCGCTGGCGGCCGTGATCTTCCATGCGGTCACGGGGCAGCGTCCGTTCACCTCACGGAGCTGGATCGAGACCCTCAGCCGCAGGCTCTACGAACCGCCGCCGAGCGCGCGAGACGTGGTCCCCGACCTGCCGGAGGAGTTTTCGCGAATCCTTCAGCAGGCGATGGACCGCGATCCGTCGCGGAGGCCGGCCACAGCGGGTGAGCTGCTGTCGAGCCTTCGCGAGGCGGTGAATCCGGCGCCGCCAATAGAAGAAGAGCAGACCAAGGTGCACTGGCTGCACCCGCACATGCATCGCGGCAGCATGGTGGTCAGCGGCGTGCTGGTGCTGGTCGTCGGCGTGGCGGGAATCGCATGGCTGCTGGACGGCGCGGGCCTGTCCCTGGTGGTCCGCCTGACGCACGCTCTAGGCCACTAAGCCCTCACGCGCTCAGCGGGAGAGGGAGCTTTGTTTGCTAGGGAGACGTTCTCCCGTCGATCATCACCACGCCGCCGCAAGTGAACAGGCGGTCGATGTGGAACCCGAGGCTGAGATTTGACGGATCGTCCCCGAGCGCAGAGGCGATCTGCTGCGCCGCCTGCTGCGCCGGGATGTTCAACCCGAACGCCGTCGCCGCGAGCGGAATGATCCCGAGGTTGCCGCCATGCGCGAACAGGAGAATCGAGCCGGTCAGCCCAACGCCGTTGTAGTTGCCGCTGCCCTGCAAGATCGCACCGGCGATTGAGTTGCCGACCACGTTGACCTTCAAGCTGCTGAGGCCCGAAACCTGCACGGCCGAGGCCAGGTCCGAACCCGTGTAGGAATGACGCACGGCTCCGTTCTGCTCGATGTTGGAGGTGGCGCAGGGTTCGGAGGCAGCAACGCTCAGGAATGGCTCCTCACCGTTCGGGTTGAGGCCGCTGATGCCGATCACGTCGAGCTTGTAGATGCCCGCGGGCGGCTCCGGGACCGTGATCACGATCGGGGACGGTGCCGTCTTGTTGTAGACGTGGCCGTCGGGCGCCTCGATCTTCAGCTCCATCAGGCTGCCCGGATACGCCAGCGCGGCCTGGATGTCGCTGCCGCCGGCGAAGCTGTATGTGTACTGCTGCTGCTCGCCGTTGTGCAGCTGCGGGCCGATGTAGTCCTGCTCGGTGCCGGGCGTGGTGCCCTGCTCCGCGGCCTGCTGCGCGGCGATGTCACCGATGAACGGATCGTTCGGATCCGGCTGTATCGGCCCTGGGATGCCGATGTTGCCCTGCGCGTCGATGGCGACCTGCTGGCCGGCGGTGAGATGGACATGGGTCTTGCCGTCGACGTCCAGGCCGCCCTGGAACAGCTTGATCAGGACGGATCCGTCGGCGTTGACCACGATCTCGAACACGGTTCCTCTGACGGACGCCGTCGTGCTGTTGCCGACGACCTGGAAGCTGGCCCCGCCGGCGAGGTGCTGCACGGTGCTGAGGGTCCGCCCGATCTTCTCCAGGATGGAGATGTCGTGCACGTTTCCGTCCTTCGAGAAATGCGAGGTGGTCAGCGTGATCTCCGAGCTGTTCGCCAGCTGCATCGCCGTCCCGTCGGGGAACCTGATCAGCGCTCGTCCCTTGGAGTCGGTCTTGACCGAATCGCCGGGCTGGACGATCGTGCCCGACGTGGCGTCCGCGTAGGCGCCTCCGCCTCTGGCCACCGACACCGTGGGTACGAAGACGGTCAGCGTGGCTCCCACGTTCGTCGCCGCCTGGGCGGCCACACCCAGGGTGACGATCACGCCACCGACGATCAAGACGACGATCACTAAGGCAACGATTAGCCGGAGGCCACCCCGGCCCCTCTTCTTGACCGGGACTGCAGCTGCTGCCATTGACGCAGCCGAACCTTATCAGTCGGGCTGGCGGTATCGATCCCAATACGGCTGTTAGTCCGTGTAATGAATTGTCAACGGACGAGATGCCGCCGGTGGTTAGCGGTGTCCCTCGATGATCATCGTGTTGCCGTCCGGGCCCACGCAGGAATAGACGCGGTCGACGATGTAGTCGGTCGGTATCGAGCTGATGGACGCGTTGGCGGCGGTCAGCCGCGACACGACCTGCGTGGTGACGTTGATGCCACGGATCGTGATCTGGGTCAGCACCCAGCCGAGGTTGGGAGTCGCCGCGTAGAAGTCGATCGTCCACGAGATCTCCGTGCCGCCGAGGTTGGAGTAGTAGAAGATGCGCGCCGAGTTGCTCGACGTGCCCTGCACCTGGATCGTGATCCCGCTCGCGCCCGCCTCGGACAGGTTGCGCGCCAGCTGGGTGTTGCTCAGCGTCTCGCGCACCGAGCCGCCGGTGTCGACGTTGCCCGACGCGCATCCGGCGTTGGTGGCGAAAGACACCGCATACGGTTCGCCTCCCGGGACGTCGACGGCGTGCACGATCGCCCGCCAGAGCCCCGGCGGCCCGTCGATGGAGGCGAGCGCGCCCCGCGCCACATGTTGGGCGCCACTCGGATCGATGACCGTCAGGGTCATCGTGCTGCCGGGATAGCACAGGGTGACGCCTACCCGGCCGCCCGGCGATTGATAGTCCACTTCCGCGGTCTGCCCGGTGGCAAGGTTGTCTCCCGAGGTCGTCTGCTCGGTGCCCGGCGTGGTGGCTTGCGCCGCCACGGCACGGGCGCACTGCGACGCGAGCGCGAACGAGTCCTGCTTGTCCGGTTGGATCGGTCGCGTGGGTCCGAGCTTGCCGTTCGGGTCGGCGTCCACCTGCTGGCCCGCGGTCAGCGTGATAGTGGTCTGACCGCTGACGGTGACGGTGCCCACGAACACCTTGATCTGGTTGCTGTGGTCGGCGCGGACGAGAACCTCGAACTCGGTGCCCCTGACCTGGGCGCTGACCGAGTGGCCGCCAACCTGGTAAGTGGCGCCCCCGGCGAGGTGCTGCACGGTGCTCAGCGTCCTGCCGATCTTCTGCAGGATGGTGGCCGACTTCAGGTTGCCGGTATTGGTGAGCTGCGCCGCCTGGATGGTGACCGTGGTGTCGGGCGAGACACGCATCAGCGAGCCGTCGGGAAACTGAATCGCGGCGTGGCCTGTGTCGCCGGTGCGCACCGAGCTGCCGGCGTCCAGCGACTGGCCGGAGGTCGCCGGCTGATAGCCGCTGTCGTTATGTCCGACGTCGACCGGAGTGCTCGCCACCAGGAGCGCCGCCGGTGACGCGACCCCGGCTGAGGCCTGTGCGACGAGGAAGAAGTAGCCGCCGCCAAGCAGGAGGAGCAAGACCACGACCACGACGCCGATGCAGCCCAGGCAGCCGACACTGCAGCCGGCGCAACCGGATTTCTTGGCCGGCGGAAGCGGGGTGGAGGCCGGGGCGGCGGGCGCGGCCGGCGGCTGGATCGCCACTGCCGCCGAACTCTAGACAAATGAGAGGGAACCTGCCGGTTCCCTCTGCGCGCCAGCGCGGGCAGGATGGGACTTATTGATCGCATCGCGGCGTTGGCGAAGCCAACCCGGCCTGGCGGCCGGGCAAGCGCCGCTGCTCTCTTTCCCGCTGTAGATCTGTCTTATGTTGAGCCGGTCGTGAAGTCGATCACCAAGCGGGCCGGATCTACCAGCGCGAACACGCGCATGCACGCGGCCGAGCCCAAACCAAGGCCCCACGACACCGTGCCCTCGTAGTCCTCGGTCAGCCTGGCCTCCTTCAGGATGGGAAAGCCGGCCTGGGTGAAGTCGCTGGGCCCGCTGTACGAGCCGCTCTGGCTCGCCGAGTGGAGGGTCACGAGCACGCCGACCGTGCCGCTGAGGGTGATGGTCTGCCCGCTCGCGCCCTGCATGAACACCGGCTTGGCCTGGCGCTTCACCGTGTAAACCGGGACCTGGCTGTCGAACTGCAGGACGAAGCGGTCATAGCCGGGGTGCTGGTCCACCCGCACGGCGGTGACGCCGACGATGTTGGCGCTGCCCCCTTTGGCGTCGGCACACAGGAACGCGGGCAGCGTGTTGCCCGGCGGCGTGGGCGGTGTGACCGGGGGCGGCGTGACCACCGGTCCGGTGCGGCCGGAGGACGCCGCATCCGATGAGACCGAGGCGGTCGGAGTGCTGGTGGCCGAGCACCCGAGCAGGACGACGCTCAGGGCGGCCAGGGCGGCGGCTCGCACCGGCGAATGATAATCATCCCGGACCCACCCAGTCGGAGCCGAGGTGGCGGAATGGCAGACGCGTCGGTCTCAAAAACCGATGTCCGCAAGGACGTGCGGGTTCGACTCCCGCTCTCGGCACCATGCAGCTCTAACGACTGGCTGCGGGGGCACCGTTACGGTGCTTTCTGATCGGGCGCCTCAAGGCTAAATTGAATTCGGAACCCGGTCCTAGGGGCCGGGTTTCGGCGTCTTCAGGACCTCGGTAACCAGGTGCTGAAGGCGCCAGTAAAGGGAGGTGTCCCCAAAGTGTCCGTTTCGCCAGCCAGAAGCCCAAAACCGATGCGCTTTTCAAAAACCGATGCGCCTGTCTTTCGCGCCTCCCGGGGTCTAGGCGGCCGCCCGCGGGCTGTCCCCGAGCGGCTGGTCCGGGCCGCTTCCGAACCCGTCGAGCTCGCCCCGCCGGCGCCCCTGCCTCACCCGGAGGCCGAGCTGGCCAGCCGCTACCGGATCGAGCCCCTGGTCCGGGAATGGCTGCTCGAGCTCAAGGTTCGCGGCCGCAGCCAGCGGACGATCGCCTGGTACGCCCACAAGATGGAGTGGTACCAGCGTTACGGCTCAGCCAAGACTCTGGCCGAGCTGACTGGCCACGAGTTCAAGCGCTACCTAGCCCAGGAGCTAGAGCGCGGCATCTCTGACAACAGCCTGCACGGCCACTTCCAGGTCTTGAAGGCGTTCGGCAACTGGGCCTGCCGCGAGGGCTACCCAGTCGACCCAGCCTTCATGCGCGTCCGGGCGCCCAAGGTCGCGCAGAAGGAAATGGAGAGCTTCAGCCAACAACAGCTCGCGGCTGTCCTGGACGCGACCAGCGAGGGCTGGCCGCGGATCGCGGTCGGGATCTTGCTCGGCACCGGGATGCGAGTCGGCGAACTCTGCGCCCTGACCATGGAGGACGTCGAGGACGATGGCGATGCCGCCTTCCTGAAGATCAAGCGAGGTAAAGGAGCCAAGTTCCGCCGCGTGCCCGTGAGCCGTCAGCTGCGGCGGGAGCTGGTCCGCTACGTCAACCGCCAGCGGCCGGATTGCCGATCGGACCGACTGTTAGTTCTGTCGGACGGCACGCCAGTCACCGTCGGCTGCGTGTCCCATCTCTTCAGTCGCCTTCACCGCCGCCTTGACTTTCGGATCTACGCCCACAAGTTCCGCCATACCTTCGCCACCGAGTACCTGCGCCGCGGTGGGGAGATTGAACGCTTACGTCGGATCCTTGGTCACACGACCTACGTGATGGTCATGCGCTACGTCCACCTGGACAAGGGCGACCTGTATCGCGATTTCGAATCCTGTGCGCCCTTCTAATCGGGTCTATGCAGCGCCAGGGACTGATGTGGGGAGTCGCCGCCGTCCATTCGCACGCCGGTTCGACACTTATCCGGTACTCGGCGACTCCTCCTCATCAAGGTCATCCCGGACGAAATACTCGGCCGCTGTCCTCAGAAAGTCCGAACGGACCGAGCGGACGAGTCCTAGCCGGCGCAGTCCTCCCAGCTTCTCCTCAAGGCTCGAGAAGCTAATGAATCCGCAGATCTTCGATAGTGGCTTGTCACGAAGTTGGAAAGTCGGTCGAAGGATCTCCTGTCGTACTTTGGCGCGTCGCTCGTCTGGGGCAATCAGATATAGGTCGATGTCGATGTTGGGCTGTAGTGCCAGCAGGTCGCTCATTCGGAGCAAGCCCGAGTAGACCGAGGTTGTTGATTCGACCTCGAACGCTGCCTCAATTGAGTTGCCCTTCAGCCAGATAACGTCGATCAGTTCGATTGTTCTATTTGTTGCCTCGTTGAATTGAGTGGGCAACGCTTCCAAGACACGGTTCATTGAGCCTAGGGGCCGTCCTTTCCACGCGCGACTGCGGTCGTTGCGGGCTACCCATACGTCCAGGCCCATGTCGGCACCAAGCTGCAACAACTCCGCCTGAATTTCGGTGTGTTTGGTCTCGGTCTGCGCTAGCTCCAAGACTGGTGCCTGGGGCCCGGCTGCGGAATCCTCTCGTTCGGGAATCGTTACCTCGACGTCAACCGTTTTGCCGCCGACCTTCCGTTTGAGGAGGTACCCTGGCTTGCGGGTCAAGAGGCGCTGATCGACCGGACGCGCGACCGGATTAGATTCGGCTTCGCGCAGAAGCTGAAGAATGTAGTCGCCATCCTGGTTGCGGGCAAAATGCCCGCGGACTCGATCGGAAGAAGCCGCGGTAGCCTCCTCGCTCCTTCTCGGTGGCGTAGAAAGCGACCTTTCCCGCGAGGTTCTCTAAGGGGACGCCATGTTCTGGTTTGAGCGCGACCAAAGTCCGGACCTCAAACCGGATCGGGAAGTCATCGTCAGCCCAGATCCGCCGGGTGTCGTTGCTCGGCCCGACGACCTCTAAGGCTCCGATCCAGCGCTTTACGCCGGCCAAATAAGCGAGCAGCAGATCGCCAGGGCAGATGCGGTCGGCGACTCCTCTCTGCCTCTCTCTAAAGCCGGTAACGGTGCCCCCTGCAGCTAGGAATTCCTGCCATGTCTTGCCAGTGAATACGTCCAGCCAATAGTCCACTTTTGCGCGACAGCATACGTCCGGTGTCACCGGCCGACGCAGTCTCCGTCCGCGACAAGTCCATGCATTACGACCTTGAGCTCGAAAGTGGGTAGGGAGCACCAAGGATCGCGAGACTTTCAGAGGGCTGTCGGTTGCCGGGTCGAGCCTCCGTCGGGATCCGCTGTTCGGGTGAACCTCTGGTCGCGCCCGTTGACATGTCGCAATGGGCGAAGAGTCTGCGATACACTATTTACTACACTACTAATACTACCACCACTACTTATCGACGGAGGAAAAGGCAGTGAATCGCGAGGGCATCACTTTTACGATCAATGGACAGCGTTACACCCTCACGCGGGCACAAGTCGAAAGGGCCCTATCCGGCGTTGCGCCAGAGCCGGCTAAGTTGCATGCAGTTCAGATTGGAGGGCATCTGTTTCCGGTAAAGCAGGCTCTGAGCGTGGTGACTGGGCTGGATCGCCTCGACTTTCATAGTGCCGCCGCCCGCAGCGTGTTCAGGCGTTTGGGTTACAGCTTCATGAGCAGATCGCAAGGGGAGCCCATCAAGCGAAAGGCGGCCCGGTAGCGACTACCATGCGCCAGGTGGCAAAGCGGTCCTCCAAAGTTAAGTCCAACGAGTCGAACGGCTCCGCGCCTCTCGGCTTCGAGGCGACCCTTTGGGCAGCGGCCGACACGCTGCGCGGAAGCATGGACGCAGCCGAGTACAAGCACGTTGTACTGGGTCTCATCTTCCTCAAGTACATCTCCGATTCATTTGAGGCGCGCCATGCGGAACTGCTGGGACAAACCCCGAGCGGTGCGGATGCGGAAGATCCTGACGAGTATCGGTCTGAGACCGTTTTCTGGGTTCCCCCCGACGCTCGTTGGCAAAGCCTTCAGGATGCTGCGAGGCAGCCCACAATCGGCGGTCTGGTTGATGCCGCGATGGAGGCGATCGAGCGTGATAACCCGCGACTCAAAGGTGTGTTGCCAAAAGACTACTCACGGCCGGGCCTCGACAAGCGCCGCCTCGGTGAGCTGCTCGACCTCATTGGCAACATCGGTTTGGGTGGCGCAGAAAACAACTCGCGTGATGTCCTTGGGAGAACATACGAGTACTTTCTTAGTCAGTTCGCCGGGGCCGAAGGTAAGAAGGCCGGAGAGTTCTACACCCCTCGCGGAGTGGTTCGTCTGCTTGTCGAGATTATCGAACCGTACGCGGGTCGGGTGTACGACCCGTGCTGCGGATCGGCAGGAATGTTCGTCCAGTCAGAAGCGTTCATCGAGGCTCACGGCGGGAAGCGCGATGACATAGCAATCTTTGGCCAGGAGTCCAACCACACGACCTGGCGTCTCGCGCAGATGAACCTGGCCATTCGTGGAATCGAAGCCGATCTCGGCGGGGAACACGCTGACTCGTTCCATCGCGATCTGCATCCCGACCTGCGCGCGGATTTCATCCTTGCGAATCCTCCATTCAACGACGACAAGTGGGGAGGCGAGTCGCTCCGCGATGATCCGCGGTGGCGTTATGGTGTCCCACCCGCGAGCAACGCGAACTTCGCCTGGGTGCAGCATTTCATCTACCACCTAGCACCGCAGGGGATAGCAGGCTTCGTCTTGTCAAACGGCAGCATGTCCTCGTCGCAGTCGGGCGAGGGCCAGATCCGCCGGAACATCTTCGAGGCGGATCTGGTCGACTGTCTGGTTGCCCTACCCGGTCAGCTCTTTTATGGCACTGCGATCCCGGCCTGTCTCTGGTTCCTCGCGAAGGACAAGACAGGAAGACCAACGCGAGGCGGTGCGCGGATGCGTGACCGCCGCGGTCAAACGCTTTTCATCAATGCGCGAGGTCTGGGATCACTGGTCGATCGTAAGCACCGCGAATTCAGCGATGAAGATCGACACGCGATCGCACGGACCTACCATGCCTGGCGCGGACAGCCTGAGGCCGGCGATTATCAGGATGTGCCGGGCTTCTGTCGGTCGGTGGGCATCGACGAGATCCGCGAGAACGAGCACATCTTGGTCCCAGGCCGCTACGTGGGCATGGCGGCAGCCGAGGAGTCCGTCGACGATGTGTCCGCATTGACTGCAACGCTGATCAGGCAACTCGATGACGGCGATCGCCTCACCGGGAAAGTTCGAGCGACCCTGAGCAACTTGAATGTCTGAGTCGCCATTCGTGCCCCTCGGGTCCCTCGCGCTCGAGATCACTGTGGGTCACGTTGGTCCTATGGCGAGCCAGTACCAGTCTGCGGGCGTCCCATTCCTACGGTCCCAGAACGTCGCGCCTCTCCGTATCGATACGGGGGGCATGAGGTACATCCCGGTGGAGTTCCACAGGAGGCTCGCGAAGTCCTCGCTTCGAGCCGGGGACGTGGTGGTCGTCCGAACCGGTCGTCCTGGGACGGCTGCGCTGGTGCCGCCCGAGTTTGACGGTGCCAATTGTTCGGACCTTGTGATCATTCGACCGGGTCCCAATCTTGATGGCCGGTTTCTGGCGTACTACCTGAATACTGCTGTCACTCGTGGCGTGATGAATGGCCGAACGGTCGGCTCTGTTCAGAGCCATTTCAACATCGGCGATGCGCGCTCGTTGCCAGTGCGAATACCCTCGCTGGCTGTCCAGAGGTCGATAGCAGGGCTCCTCACCGCGCTTGACGAGAAGATCGAGCTCAGTCGGCAGACGTCGGAGACTATCGAGAGGCTCGTCCGCGCGCTGTTCGGCTACTGGTTCGGGACGCTCGATCCCGAGACTGTGAGAGAGGGCTGGAGCGTCGGCCGGCTCGGGGATCACATCGAACCGACACGCGGGCTCAGCTATAGCGGTGCGGGTCTGGCCGATGACGGCATTCCGCTTCACAATCTCGATTCGATTTACGAGGGCGGCGGCTATAAGTACGAGGGGATCAAGCATTACCGGGGTGAGTACAAGGAACGTCACATTGTGCGTGGTGGCGACCTTCTGTTGGCTAACACCGAGCAGGGATTCGAATACCTGCTGATCGGTTTTCCAGCCTTGGTGCCGCAGCGGTTTGGCGATCTTTCGCTATTCAGTCATCACCTATATCGCGTGAGGCCACAGGGTGGATCGTGGCTGACTGGCCGATTCCTGTACCTCGCGCTTATGTCGCCTCGGTTACGACAGGTGATCGTCGGTTACTCGAACGGCACAACTGTGAACATGCTTCCTGTTGACGCGCTTCAGCGTCCACGATTGGCCGTACCGCCGGCCGACCTGGTTCACCGCTTCGACGACACGGTGCAACCGCTGCTCGCGAAGCAAGAGCAGCTCCAACTCGAGAGTGAGATTCTCGCCAAGCTGCGCGACCTTCTTCTTTCCAAGCTGATGTCGGGTGAGATCCGCCTCAAGGAAGCCGAGAATGCGGTGGCGGAGGCTGGCTGACGCTGGCTTAAGCTTCGTCGCGGTGGATCACGTGGGTGGGGAGGCCGTCCTCGAAGAAGCTCTCCTGGCCTGGTTGCGCGACCTCGACTACCACACAGTCCTGGGCGCCGACATTGCACCCGACTCTAAGTCAGCCGAGCGCGACGACTTCCGCGAAGTCCTTCTGCTTGGGCGCCTCCGGGCCGCACTGCAGCGGACCAACCCGACGCTAAGCGATGCGGCCATCGACGAGGCCATTCGCGTTCTTCGTCGTTCCGACTCTCCCTCCACGTTGCTCAACAATCGTCGGTTTCACCGTCATCTGGTCGAAGGCTTGGCAGTCGAGGTGAGCGAGAAGGGGCAGATTCGTGGGCGAACGGTCCAGTTGGTTGATTTCGAACGGCCGGAACGCAATGACTGGCTTGCCGTCAACCAGTTCACCCTAACCCGCGCCAACCAGCCCGGCCATCGGAGGCTCGACATCGTCCTCTTCATCAATGGCATTCCGATCGCCACCTTCGAACTGAAGGATCCAGGCAAGAAGGAAGCCACCGTGTGGTCTGCCTTCAATCAGTTCCAGACCTATCAGGCCGAGTTGCCGGACTTTTTTGCCTTCAACGAGCTGATGGTTATCTCGGACGGAGTCGACGCACGGCTCGGTTGCCTCACAGCGCCGGCGGAGTGGTTTCACCAGTGGAGGACGATCGACGGCGCCGAGGTGGCGAAGCGCGGATCCAACGTCCTCGAGGTCCTGACGCGTGGTGTGTTCGAGCGAAGGCGTTTGCTTGATCTCCTTCGACACTTCGTTGTGTTCGAGGACTCACGCCACGGGCCGATCAAGAAGGTGGCGGGCTATCACCAGTTCCATGCGACGCGGCGTGCGGTCGCCACGACTGTGAAGGCCGCAACGGAGGGTGACCGCCGCGCCGGCGTTGTGTGGCATACGCAGGGGTCAGGCAAGAGCCTGACCATGGTCTTCTACGCCGGCAAGCTTGTCGTGCAGCCGGAGCTCCGCAACCCAACCCTAGTTGTGATCACCGATCGCAATGATCTCGACGACCAGCTTTTCGGTGTCTTCGCCGGATGCGCGGATTTACTCCGGCAGACGCCAGTTCAGGCCCGTGACCGAGCCCACCTCCGGGAGCTGCTGCAAGTGTCCTCCGGCGGCGTGGTGTTCACCACTATCCAGAAGTTTTTGCCGGAGGCGAAAGGCGACAAGTTCCCAACGCTCTCCGACCGCAGGAACGTGATCGTGATCGCTGACGAAGCCCATCGCGCGCACTACGGATTCGTCGAAGGCTTCGCCCGCAACATGCGAAGCGCCTTACCCAACGCCAGCTTCATCGCCTTCACCGGAACACCGCTGGAGCTGGAGGACCGCGACACTCGACTCGTATTCGGTGACTACATCGACATTTACGACATCAGGCGCTCGGAGGAAGACGGGGCGACTGTTCCAATCAACTTCGAAAGCCGGCTCGCCAAGCTCAATCTGCCTGAGGAGGCGAAGCCACGCGTCGACGAGCAGTTGGAGGAAGTCACGGAACTCGAGGAGGCTCAGGAGGTTGAGAAGCTCAAGACGCGCTGGACGCAACTGGCAGCCGTCGCTGGAACGCCGAAACGCCTTGAGGTCGTGGCCCAAGATCTCCTCGAGCACTGGGAGCGCCGTCGAAGCACGCTGATTGGCAAGGCGATGATCGTGTGTATGAGCCGGCGCATCTGCGTCGACCTCTACAACGAGATCATCAAGCTCCGGCCTAAATGGGACTCCGCCTTAGACGGCGAAGGCGTGATCAAAGTGATCATGACCGGCTCTGCAACGGATCCGGCTGAATGGCAGCAGCACATCCGGAACACTGCCCGCCGCGGCGATCTGGGCGATCGCTTTAAGGATCCGGACGATCCCTTCGAGATCGTGATTGTCAGAGACATGTGGCTGACCGGATTTGACGCTCCGAGTCTCCACACGATGTACATCGACAAGCCGATGCGTGGCCACACTCTTATGCAGGCGATCGCGCGAGTGAACAGGGTCTTCCGAGACAAGCCTGGTGGGCTGGTCGTCGAGTACATCCCAATCCTCGGTGATCTTCGTAAGGCTGTCGCAGAGTACACGCGAAGCGGTGGCGAAGGTAGTCCGGTCGTCGATCAGGACGAAGCCGTGAGTGTGATGCTCGAGAAGATCGACGTCTTGCGCGGCCTCTTCGGTCCTTTTGATTACGCCGAGTGGTTCACCGCTGATCCCAAGACACGCATGAAGCTGCTACCCGAAGCGCAGGAGCACGTCCTTTCCCTGGAGAACGGTAGGGAGCGATTCGTTAAGACCGTGCTCGAGCTGTCGAAGGCGTTCGCTCTTGCGGCCGGTCGTGATGAAGCTGAAGAGGTCGCCTCAGAGGTGGGGTTCTTCCAGACCGTTCGGTCGGCACTGTCCAAGCTGAACGGACGCGTGCCGCATGAGGCTGAGCTCGACCGTGCTGTCCGCGAGATTGTGGCAAGCGCCATAGCGCCTGAGGGTGTCATTGACATCTTCGAAGCGGCAGGCCTAGCGAAACCCGACCTATCCATCCTTTCGGAGGAGTTTCTGGCCCAGCTCAGGGGAATGCCTCGTCGGCACCTCGCTGCCGAGCTGCTGAGAAAGCTGCTGGATGACGAGATCCGCAGCCGCCTGAAGCGCAACGTCGTCCAGGCACGCCTTTTCAGCGAGATGCTCGAGACCGCTGTCCGACGCTACGAGGCTCGAGCAATCGAGACCGTGGATGTGATCGAAGAGTTGATCCAGATCGCTCGCGAATTGCGCGCGGCCGAGAAGCGGGGTGACGAGCTCGGACTGACCGATGAGGAGCTGGCCTTCTATGACGCACTCGAAACCAACGACAGCGCGGTCAAGGTGCTTGGCGACGAGGCACTCCGCGCAATCGCCCGCGAGCTGACGGAAACAGTCCGGCGCAATGTAAGCATCGACTGGGCGGCCAAAGAGAGCGTCCGGGCTCGGCTACGGGTGATGGTCAGACGAATCCTGAAGCGGCACGGCTACCCGCCCGACAAGGCGGAGAAGGCGACCCGCACCGTACTCGAGCAGGCCGAGCAGCTAGGCCTTGGTCTGGTGGAAGAGCCGGAGGCGCCCGTCGATGTGCGCATCGAGCCGTTCCACGTTTTGGATAGAGCACAGGCCCGGCCTGGCGTCAACTGCGTGCCGCTCTACTCGCTCCAGGCTGCGGCCGGCGGCTTCGGTTCGGTTCAGGAGCCGGAACCCGAGTCTTGGGTTGTCCCCCACGGTCGTTGGAGGAGTTCGCCTGGCCTGTTCGTCGCCCAGGTCGCCGGCGAGTCGATGAACCGCAAGATCCCGAACGGGGCCTACTGCCTCTTTCGCCACCCCGTGACTGGATCTCGCCAAGGCCGGGTGCTCCTGGTCCAGCACCACGACATCACCGACCCTGACCTCGGCGGGACTTACACGGTCAAGGTGTGGGAATCGGACAAGACGGTGGATCAGGACGGCTGGCGGCATCGGGAGATCCGGCTCATGCCCGATTCGGACGATGCCAGCTTTCCGCCGATCGTGATCCGCTCGGCCGACGACAGCCTGGAGGTAATCGCCGAGATGCTCGAGGTATTGCCCGGCCGGATGGTCTAAGCCGTAGGGTGCCGCCGAGCGGGCGCCTGGAAGACGCCCGCAAAGCGCTCGGAGACCGCCCGAAGCGCCATGCGCTGGTCAGAAGCTACCGCTAAGAGCACAGCGGGCGCACAGCGGGCGCACAGCGGGCATTAGCCGAATTTCGCGTTTCAGGTCGAATTCAGGGCCGTACCCAGTCATAGCCTGTGTCGACGTCCAGAAGGCGTCCAGCGGGCGTGTCGAAGTCACCCTGCCAGTAGCGTCGGTCCGCCATGTGTGCAACGGAGCACGCGGAAGTAGGACAAGAGTCGGTCTGGAGTCGTTTGCAGGTTTTCCGATCTAGTGCCGAATTCAAGCTCCGTGCGCTCCTGACGCCCGCGGCGGCCAAGAAGGCGCTCCGGAGTCGCTTTGGAGTCGCCCTGCCCATAGGGTCGCTTGGCGACATGCACCGACTTGCCAAGGCTCCCCGTGCCTATTGGCCCAGAGGACGTGTCCTTTCTAAGAAAGGACGCTCGGCGGGCGGGGCTGAATTCAGGACGGCCTTCAAAACGGTCCTCCAGAGGACGGTCAGAGGACGCCCCCTTTGTAGCGTCGACCGCATGAATTACGCGAGTCCGGTCGATTTCAGGAGGGCAGAAGGTGGACGGAAGTCGTTCGGAAGTCGTTTGCCAGATTTCGGTTTTGGGCCCGAATTCAAGCTTCGTCCGCTCCCGACTTATGTAGCGGCTCCAACGGCACTCCGGAAGTCGTTTGGAAGTCGTCCTGCTTGTAGCGTCGCCCGCGAAATGCCGACAGGAGGCGTCGCGGGACGGTCAGTAGGTGGACGGAAGGTGAGCGGAAGGCGTCTGGCCAATTCCCGCTCCGAAGCCGAATTCAACCTCCTCCCGCTGATCGCTGCCTTCGCTTGCCCGGAAGACACCGCGAAGGTGGTCCGAAGGTGGCCTCTTTGTACGTTCGCCCGCCACTTGAACCCAATCCGCATCAACCCCGACATTCGAGAGGAGGTTTCCCATGAACGATGAACCGCTCCGTCCGCTGGTTAGCCGTGGAGGCCTTGTTGTAGCCATCAGGCGGGACCAGGTTCTTGCCGCTTGCGCCGTTCGGGGCATGAGCCTAGAGGACTTGCGTCTCGCCGCGGGCCTGTCGCGCCCGACGTTTCAGGCCGCCCTCCGAGGTAGGCGTGTCCGCCCGACCACCCTGCTTAAGCTCGCCCAGGCCCTGCGCCGCCAACCGGTGCTCGAGGAGGCGAGTCAGCTCCTGGTGGCCTCCTGATGAACGATCGCGCCGAGGCGGTGTGTGACCTCGTCCTCGCCGTGATCCGGCTTGCTATCTGCGACTACGTCGGGATCGCCTATGGCCACGACGGTCCCATTCCGCCGAAAAGAACCAAGACACGTGCTTACGCCAGTGATGCCGAACGCTTCCTCACTGGCCCGTGGGCCGCATACCTGGCAGACCAAGTCGGGCTCCGTTCCGACCTTCTTTGGCAACAAGCCAGAGTCCAGCTGAAGGCGATGTCGACCACTTCTTGGATGGAGCGCGCGGCGTGAGCGTCGACGGGCTGGGGTCTTTTTGGAAGGTGGGGTCGTTGATAGCGTGGATTTCGGTGGACGCAAATGTTCATGCGGTGGCAATTGGTCTGATCGTCGCGGCTTTCCTGTTGATTGCAGTCGTTGCTGCGCGCGCGTTAAGCCCGCTGATAACGCGTGCCCTCTGGCCTCCGAAGAGGGCGCTGCTTCGAATCATCCCGCCGGCCGATGCCGTCTACAACCACGAGGCCTGGATGAGCTTCTTTCGCAGCCTGCTAGCGCTCACGCCGCCCGCGTGGAAGCGACTGATCATCGGCGTCCCCTGGACCACTCTCGAGTACCGCTATGCCGAAGACAAGTTATCGGTGTCCTGCAGCTGTCCGGAAGCGGCGATCCATCTGGTCACAGCAGCTTTGGCCGCCGCACTGCCAGGCGCAGCGGTGCATCTGGCGAAGGAAGACACCCTGACCTTGCCAGGTCCGTTCACCGCTCGAGCACGTCTGCGGCTCTGGCGTGAGCCCCTACATGCCATCGGCGAGGCGCGAGTAGGTGACACGGACTCGGTGATATCCGCGATGACGATTGCGTCGGAGTCGGCGTTGCAGATCGCGATCGCGCATGACCCAGCCTGGGAGTCAAAGTCGCAGCGGCGGCTCGATCGACTCTCAGGCTATGTGCCTCGAAGGAGTTTCGTCGTCGACGTTCTGCTGAGCACGCTTGCCGAGATCGTCAGCATCTTCCTGCCGTTTCTGTTCCCGAAGTCCACGTCCTATACCGGCGGGCGTAACGAGCCGCCTTCATTTCGGGCGGCCATGCCGGCAGGAGACAAGGCATTCAAGCCCGCATATCTCGCGGAAATCAGGCTGGCTGCCTGCGCCTCCAATCGCGGACTCGCCAAGCAGGCGGTGCATGCCATGATCGGCGGCTTCCGTGGTCTTGACGGCGCAAACAGTTTGCGACCACGGCATGTCTTCTTGGCCAAGCGCTTTGATCGGGCCTTGGCTGAGCGCGCCGCGCCGATTGATTCCGCCATCCGTCTAACGCCGGACGAGCTGGCTCTCATCTTCCATCTGCCGATCAGCGCGGTCCCGATGGAATCGGCTGTGGCTCGACTGGCTCCGCGGCACGTCTTGAACGTCGCCGGCGCTGTGCTCTGCCGCGTTGATGGCGGCCGAGCGATAAACGTGATGATTGCTCAAGAGGACCGGCGCCAGCACCTGGCCATCACTGGTCCCACCGGTTCAGGAAAGAGCGCGCTGCTGCTCAATCTCGCGCTCCAAGACGTCGATGAGAAGATCGGCGTTGGGGCGATCGACCCCAAAGGCGACCTTATCAGCGACCTTTGCGAGCGGATTCCAGCCACTGAATCTGATCGCATTGTCCTGATAGATCCGGCGTGCCGGGACATGCCTGTCGGCATCAACGTCCTCGAGTGTCCGGACCCAGCCCAGCGAGAGGTCGTTTGCGACGCGCTGATCGCCATCTTTCGGAAGACCTATCAGCAGTTCTGGGGACCTCGCACCGAGGACGTCCTGCGCACGTCAGTGCTGACCCTGATGCGGGTTCCAGGCCTAACCATTTGCGAAGTTCCTTTTCTCCTGCTCGACGACGACTTCCGGGCGGCGGTCACGAAGGACCTCGATGATCCGGTTGGTCTGCGGCCGTTCTGGGACGAGTACGCACAACTCAGCCAGAGCCAGCGACTGCAGATGGTTGGGCCGGTCCTCAACAAGCTCCGCGCTTACCTGTTGCGGCCGACGGTGCGGAACATCCTTGGCCAGAGTCGATCGACAGTCGACTTCGCGAACGTCATCAACAATCGGGGCATTTTGCTTGTCTCGCTCGCCAAAGGGCTGCTCGGCGAGGACATCAGCCGGCTGCTCGGTGCCTTTATCGTCGCCCGCATCTGGTCGGCTGCTCTCGGCCGGATCGCGCTACCCGTGCACAAGCGACCTGATTTCAATCTCTATCTGGACGAGTTCCAGACCTATCTCCACCTGCCGCAGTCGCTCGACGACGTGCTTGCGGAAGCTCGCGCATATCGACTGAACCTGACCATGGCCAACCAGCACTTCGGCCAACTGCGGGACTCGACTCGCGAATCGATCGACGCGAACGCTCGATCACGCGTGACCTTCCAATGTGGCCCAGAAGACGCGCGTTACCTGGCTCGAGAGTTCGCTCCACTCACCGAACAGCAGTTGCAGAACCTTGGACGCTTCCAGGTCGCGGTTCGCATGTGCGTCGCGGGACACACGGAACCTGTCTTCACCGGGCTGACATTGGAGCCGCGACCCACGCTCGGGCCGGTACATGCCGAGCGGATCGTGCAGCGCAGCCTAGAGCGCTACGGCCGGCCGCGGACCGAGGTCGAAGTCGAGATGGTCACTCGCCTCCGGCGCTTCGGCATTCGTGGTGACTTCACGGAGATGGCTTCCTGATGTCGCGATCTCCTTCGCGAGCTGAACTGGCAAGGGCTTCGCAACCGGTTTCGTATGTCGACGCGAAGGACCTCTCGTACTCGGCAAAGCCTGTTCGGTCTCCGGGACTGTCCCATCTCGAGCTCCGACTCGCTACCGCTCAGATACAGAGGCGTCGCGTCGTCGGCCTGACCTCACGAGACCTCGCGATTCTGCGAGCGCTGGACTCCTACCGCTATCTCGACCGGCACCAGATGCAAGGTCTTTTCTTCGACGGACCACGAAGCTGCCAGTACCGCCTCAAATGGCTCGTCGATCGTGGCCTGGTCAACGCATGGCGCACCGTGATCCGCCCAGGCCATGTGCGTCATGCGTCGATCTTCCTGCTAAGCACCCGTGGCGCGTCCGCGCTTGCCGGGCTGTCGGGGGACGTGTCAAGGCCGTACGTCTTGCGGGCTGAGCATGCCCTCGCGCGCCATCACAACCTCATACATGACCTCGAAGCCAACCAGCTGTTCGTCGATCTCGCGCTGGCCACCCGGCATGTGCCGACGCTGGGCCTCTATCACTGGGTCGGCGAGCACGGCATCCGGCGCGCGTACGGGGAGGAGGTGGCGCCCATGGCCGACGCCTGGGGAAGGTTCCTCGTGGGCGATCGCGAGCTTTTCCTCCACCTCGAGCTCGATCGAGGAAGTGAACAGACAAAACGCCTTCACGGCAAGCTCGCCGCCTACATCGCGTACTTTCGGGGCCGTCCGCACGCATCCTGCAATCACGTCTTGTTCGTCGTCCCGACGGAGCAGCGGCGGCATCAAGTTGAAGGCGTTGCCCGGCGGCTAGTCGAGACGTCTGTTGAGTGCTGCCGGATCTGGACGGCGCTGCGCCATGAAATGGCTTTGAACGGACCGCTGAGCCGTGTTTGGACCGGCATCGGCGAATCGACGACGCGGATCGGCATCCAAGAGATGCCTTCGCGCCCTGCTGGCAGCCGGCCGCTTGCCGACTGCATCGGAAAGCCGCTTTGGTGGGAACGACGACCTGGTGGAGGTGAAGGGGTATGAGCCCGTGGTGGAGCCGCTGGTGGTACAGGATGTGTGCGCTGCCTGCCGGGACGGTGACGGTGGAAGTTCAAGACTTCGTCGATCTTTGGGCCCGGCGCGAGAAGGACTACTGGGATGCCGCCGTCGACTTCGTGGATTTGAGCCTGCCGTTCGAGCAGATATTCCTCGTCGCAGCAGCGCCGAAGACCTTTTACGCAGACCTCGGCGGACTGCAGCCTTGGCCACGCTCGTGGCCTAGACGCTGGGGCATCTACTTCGAGTCCGCACAGACAGATGCGGTTTGGAGCGACGACGCGAAGATTCCCTTCATCTGGGGTGTACGTCACGGTGAGCCGGACGAGTTTGTGCTACGTGGTTCAGAAGCCAAGCACCTAGCACACGAGACGGTCATCGCCACGCTGTTTGAACAGGGCGACGATTCGAAGCCGGTACGGACGGCGGTCTGGAACTACACACTCGACAGACAGGGCGTGATTCCGCTGCTTAAGGGATTGCCCTGGTTCGGGCCGTGGGATCGCGATGCTGAATCACAAAGGCTCGCCGAGGACCGCCTTAATTGCCTTCATCCGATGATGCTGGCGATTTCTGCCTGGAACGAGGGCGCGGCGGTTTTACGCGATGGACTGCTGCCGCCACACTTCCAGCTCAAGCTGCGGCCAGGCTGCTTTCCGACGATCGGGCGACCGTCGGGGCGAGAGCTTGTGAGTTGAGGGGTCAGAGTCTGGCCCTCGAATTTCTCAAGGGGTCCATGTTGGACCCCAATGTTGCGAGCTTTCGGGTCCGCGGGCGGACCCCTCGCTCCGTTTCGCGAAGGAGGAGGCGATGAGCAGTCCCGTTGGTGTCAGAGACAGCCGCGCTGGCTTGGTAGTGGTTCTGTCGGCGAATGCAGTTCGACTCGCCTGCGCCCAGCGGGGATGGAGCCTGTCGGAGCT